>VOFH01002424.1_pt1 | contig 746040 bp, 715 predicted proteins | sample 5384091 | NCBI WGS metagenome assembly VOFH01 (sample SAMN12384727, study PRJNA508395) | human gut metagenome | isolation source: healthy gut G | host: Homo sapiens
GCGGACCTGGACGCAGCTTCGGCGCGTGCCGACGGCCTGCAGGAGCAGCTGAACGCTGCAAACGAAGCCATCGGCAAATTTGAAGGTCTGGACGCGGAGCAGGTAAAGGCGCAGATCGCGGACTACAAGCAGCGCGCGGAGGCGGCGGAAAAGGACCGGGACGAAAAAGCTGGCGGCCGCTGCATTCGATGCGAAGATCGACAAGGCCCTGGCTGACGCGAAAGCGCATAACCCGAAGCTGGCGCGCGGCGCGCTGGATCTTGACGCTCTGCGCGTCCAGTAAGAATCAGGACGCGGACATCGCGGCAGCCATCGCAGCCGTGCAGAAAAGCGACTCATACCTGTTCGGCCCGGCGGCAGCGGAACCCGCGCCCGCATCCGGCACCGGGACCTCTGCTGTGCCGGGCACGGCGAAGTATACTGCCGACGAGATCGCCATGCGCAAGGCTGCGGATCTGCCCGTGGACTGACCGTATCACACACACTACACAGAAAGGCAAGGTAAACCAATATGGCAAACAACATTGCACTGGCAAAAACCTTCGTCCCCATCCTGGACGAAATCTACAAGCTGGCATCGCTGACCAGCAAGCTGGACGGAGCTGCGGAGCTGGCGCGGCAGGGCGCGAACGCCAATGAGCTGATCGTGCCCATGCTGAGCATGCAGGGGCTGGGCGACTACAGCCGCAATGACGGGTACGTCAAGGGCGACGTGACCATGACCAACGAGACCGTAAAGTGCAACTACGACCGCGGCCGCAAGTTCTATGTGGACGCGCTGGACGAATGAGGAGACCGCGAAAGCTGGCCTTCAGCCGTCTGTCAGGAGAGTTCATCCGCACGAAGGTGGTGCCGGAACTGGACGCTTTCCGCTTCGCATCCTACGCGGGCAAGAGCGGTATTTCAAAAGCCACCGCGGCCGATCTGAAGGACGGCGCATCGGTGCTGGCGGCGCTGCGTGTGGCTGTCACAAAGATGGATGAAGATGAGGTGCCCACGGAAAACCGCCACCTGTTCATCACGCCGACGCTGGACGGTATGATCGCAGACCTGGACACCACAAAGAGCCGTGAGATCCTGACGCGCTTTGCTACAAAGACGCTGGTGCCGCAGACCCGGTTCTACACGGCCATCGACCTGCTGGACGGAAAGACCTCCGGCGAAGAGGCGGGCGGCTTACAAGAAGGCCACGGGCGCGAAGAATATCAACTTCATGGTGATCCACCCCTCGGCACTGATCCAGTTCCAGAAGCACATAGTGCCCAAAATCAAAGGGCCGGAGGACGACCTGGACGGCGATCGCCACATGTTCGGCTACCGCACCGTGGGCATCGCGGACGTGTATGCCAACAAGCTGGCGGGCATCTACATGCACAACGCGGCGGAAGCGGAGGCTAGAAATATGAGGACAGTAGGTTTGACCTTTCATGAGGATACACAGAGCACCCCGGCTGTTGAGGCCGGGGCCTCCCGGCCGGAGGCCGGGACGGCCGCACCGGAAGCGGGAGCACAGAACCCCCGCCCCGGCACCGGAAAAGGCGCTGGAGGATATGACGGTGACGGAGCTGCGCAGCTCGCTGCGGCGCACGGCATCGACGTGACGGGCGCGGCTAAAGAAGCAGGACCTGCTTCTGGCCGTGCAGACTGCGGTAGAGCCTTCTGCCGTCCCGGCCGAGGCTGTGCCCGGTGAGCAGCCGGAGACGGCCGCGGAGTAATACACGGGAGGGATACGCATGGTAGCGGACAAGGAGTTCTACTATTCCACATACCACGGAAAACTTTCGGAGGCGGACGTGGAGGGCTGCCTGGCCCGTGCGGAGTACATGCTGCACAGTCTGACGCAGGACCGCCTGCAGGACGGAGCCTGGGAGCAGGACGAAACGCTGGCGAAGTGCGTGCGCATGGCGCACTGTGCGCTGGCGGACGCCCAGCACGCCCAGGACACGGCCGTGCTGGCGGGCGGAAAAGTGACCAGCGAGAGCGTGGGAAACTGGAGCCGCAGCGTCCAGCAGGATGATGCACAGACGGGCAGCTTCGAGCGCCGCTGCCTGCGTATCGCCGCCCAATATATCCCATCCGCAGCGGGCTGCTGTACCGGGGGGTGAGCGGATGCTGACGCCGAATGCAAGCTGCACGTTGTATCTGCAGACGGGGCCGGGGGCATACACGCGGGTGTATGTCCCCGCCTGCTTCTGGCAGGACGGAGAGGACGGCGTGAGCATCGTCATCCCCGGTGAACTGCCGGAGCAGTACAAGGGTGAAAAACGGGAAAAGGACTACGTGGTGCAAGGCGAGCGTATGGGCGAGGTCACGGACACACAGAGCAAGCGTGAGTTGATCGCAGACAAGCCCCTGACTGTCAAAAACCTTGTGCACTGTGCATTCGGCGGCCTGCCTCATTGTGAGGTGACGACGGAATGAGCATGCTGCAGCTCGACTTTCGTTTGCCGGAGTTTGGAAACCTCGTAAAGGACCTGGGGCTTGAAGAAGGCGGACGCGCCCAGCAGCATCTTGTGAAAAATGTTGCACGGCGCATCACCAAGTATGTGCCCAAGCGCACATACAGCAGCATTGAGAACGCCATCGCCCAGGGCCAGGAGCCAGCCAACGGCCGCATCGTCATCCGCGGCCCACAGGTCAAGTATCTGTATTTCGGGAAAGTCATGGCCGGGCGCAAGCCGAAACACGTTACAAACAAAGATATCCGGTACACTACCACGTTCAACCGTCTTGCCGGTCCTTTCTGGCTTGAGCGCCTCATGGCCGCCGAAAAGGACCGGATCATTGAGGATGAACGCCGGAACATTTTAGGAGGCCCATAATGGCTATTTTAAACGATATCCGCGCCCTGTTCGCACAGTGCCCCGCGCTGAAAGATCTGGAGGCACGCACCGACCAGCTGGAGACGGACGCCGAGGGGTACGGGATCTTCCCGGCCGGTTCTGCCATCATCGAACAGGATATGTGCGGAGCGGCCACCTGGCAATACAACTTCATCATTGCCGCCACCCGTATGACGGCTGATGACATCATGCGGCTGGATAACTGCAACTTCACAGAAGAGTTACAGGACTGGGTCCAGCAGCAAAACCGCAAGGGCGTCCCTCTTTCCGGGGACGGCCTTTCTTTTGTCTCAATTTCCGCCTCAAACGGCGCCTTTACAGACTGGGACGAAAATTTCCAATATGGTGTCTACAAAATTCAGGGCACCCTGATCTATGAAAAGGAGTGACGAAGCATGCCTGGAACATATATTACCCCCATGACATGGAACCGCCGCTGGTGGATCGACCTCAGCGCAAACGATTCGCCCCAATGGGCGGAGGTTTGCGTCCGGCATCACATCCCGCGGCAACAGCATCAACGAACAAAGCCAGGAATACTACGACATGGCGGGCCGGGGCGTGGCCGAAAGCGAGGTCACGGGCGTGAGCGTGTCCCGTACCTTCACCGGTTTCCGCAGGTTTGGCGACGCTGCGCAGGACGCCATCATGGACCGCCTGTACGACCTCGACAACCGGAAAGTCAAGTTCATTGAGTGCTACGACAATTTGGGCAGCGGCAAGCCCAACGGCCGTCAGGGAGAGGGCGTGCTGTCCATCACGGACGATGGGTCCGGCGACGCCCAAAACCGCGAAAACATCAGCTTCGGCCTCAAGATCCTGGGCACTCCCCAAAAGGGAACTGTCACCATCGGTGAGGACGGCACGCCCACGTTTTCGCCGCAGGCCGCAGAGGCAAAGGCGGCGTCGAAATGAGCGCGGGGTTTGAGTTTGCCAAAAAGCACGAGATCACCATTTGCGGCCGTGCATACCCGTGCGATATCTCGGACAAACGGATGCTGGAGGGCGTCACGCGGGATTTTCCCCGCGTGATTCAGGCCGCGCAGGCATTCTGTGCGATGGACGCCAAACTGAAGCCCGGCGGGCAGGACGGACGGAGCGCGGACACCATGGCACAGGAGGCGCTGAAAAAATTTTCGGACGCCGTAGCCATGTGCCGCGCCTTCATCGAGGGTACGCTGGGCGTTGAAGAATACCGGGAGATCTTCGGCGGCCGCCCGGAGAACGTCAACGAACACATCAGCCTCTGTGCGTACATTTACGGCGAGGTCATGGGAGGACGCCGGGAGGTCGTGGAGCAGTTCCTGATCCCGGAGCTGAAGGAGGCGGTTGCGAATGTATCCGGCAATTCTGGAGCTGCCGGACCAGATCCTGGGCCGAAAGGTGCCGACGGACTGGGCCTGGTGGATGAAGTATGTGGGAACGGTGCTGGCGTCTGACCTGACGCCGGAAGAACAGTTCGACGTTATCCTGCTCAATACATTCCGTGAAATACCGCAGAACGAAGCTGGGCACTTCCAGGGGAGGTGCTCGACTTCTATTTTTGCGGCGATCCGCCCCGCGGGGATGAACCGGCCCCGCCGGAACGGCTCCTGGACTGGAAAAAAGACGCGCTGCGCATCTGGGGGGATTTCCGCGTATACGCGGGCATCGACCTTTTCACAGCGCGGATGCACTGGTGGCAGTTCATGTCCATTTTCCGCAGCTTGCCGCCTGAGAGCCAGATCAAGAATGCGATCTATTACCGCAGCGTGGATATGCGCAGGATATCCGACCCCAAAGAGCGGGAGCGGTATGCGGACATCAAGCGCGCTGTGGCGCTGGACCCGGTAGATTATGAGGCCGAATACGACGCGGCCATGGCAAGGAGGGATATGTGTGCCGACAGCAGCTTCGGATGATGGCGTCGTCCTCGGCCTGAAGTTTGACATCAGCCGTGTGAAGCAGACGCTGGATCAGGTCAAAAACATGGTGCAGGGCATGGCTGAAGATTCCGCGAAAGCCGTGGCCAAAACAGATGACGTACTGGAAAAAGCGCGGAAAAATGCTGAAAAGTGGAAGATCGAACCGACCACAAAGGGCATCGAGGCTGCGCAGAAAGAGCTGGATATCCTCAACGCCACGATCGTGAACCAGCAGAATGAGCTTTCCAACTGTGAGCGGGAACACGAGCGCCTGGCCGATAAATACGGCGAGACCAGCGGCCAGGCTCTGAAGCTGGAAAAACGCATGCTGAGCCTTCAGGCCTCGATCGAGAAAAACACAAAAAAATCCGATGATTTCGGTGCGGCTTTGGCGGACGCACAGGACGTTATGGATGCTGCATCCGGTTCCGCTGAAGACCTTGAGAAAAATCCAAAGGCGCGGGCAAGGGCATGGAGGACGGCGGCAAGGGCGCAAAGACATTCGATGTAGCCCTTGGCACGCTGGCCGGCAATGCGCTGAGCGCGGTAATCAGCAAGTGCGGCGAACTGATGGAGCAGACCAAGGAGCTGCGGCGCGACCTTTCTTTCCTGGAGCAAAATGCCAGGGACGCCGGCATGGGCATGGAACAGCTGCACGACAAGGCCGGCGAGCTCTATGCCGTCACGGGCGACACCAATGAAGTGGTGGAGGCGCTGTCCAACATCCTTGCCACCGGGTTCAATGACGCGGACAAGGCGTATGAGGCCATCGACCTGCTGGCGGGCGCGGTCGTCAAATTCCCGGAAACGATGAAAATCGAGAGCCCTGGCGGACAGCCTGCAGGAGACCATCGCCACTGGCGAGGCCACGGGCCAGTTCTCCGAGCTGCTGGGCCGCCTGGGCGTGGATGTGGATAAGTTCAACGAACGCCTGGGCCGGACACGATCCGAGGCCAGCCGCCAGAACCTTGCTTTGCAGACGCTGCGCAAGGAAGGGCTGGACGAACTGTGGGAAAGCTACAAGACCGGGAACTCCGATATGATCGAGGCCGAGAAGGCCAACTACAACCTGCAGCTGCGGTATGTGGAGCTGGCAAAAAGCATCGAGCCCATCGAGACGAAAATTAAGACGACCTTCGCTCAGGTGCTGCTGGACCACGAAGACCAGATACTGGCCATCGTGGACGCGGCAGGCGACATCATCGGCGTAGGCGCGGACGTCATCGGGTTCCTGTCGGAGCTGAATCCGGCAGTGGTGCTCGTCAGCGGCGGGCTTGCGCTGATCGCCGTAAAGGCGGCGGGCACGGCCCTGGGCATGCGTATCGTGGCCACGGGCACCGCTTCTGCAACAAAAGCGCTGGCCGCTGCGGGGCCAACAGCAGCCGCGGCCGGTTCCCAGTTCGTTATGCTGGCGGCGGACCTGCTGATGGTGGGCGCTGCGGTGTTTTTGGTGACATCCGGCATCGCCATGCTGATCAGCGCGATCCGCGGCGTGCCCATGATCAACACCGGTACGATACAGGTGCCCAGCATGGGCGAGCTGCAGGCGCAGGTCGGCGGTGCAGGCTACGCCCGCGGAACCCGTTCTGCCACACCCGGCTGGCGCTGGGTGGGAGAAAACGGGCCGGAGCTGATGCGCTTTACAGGCGGCGAGGCGGTCTATACCGCCGAACAATCCCGCGCCTTAATATCCGCGCAGGGCGGCGGTGCCACTTTCGTGGACAACAGCCAGAACATCTTCAAGGTGGATGACATTGAAACGTATGTGGCCATTAAGCGCATGCTTGAAAACGAGAAAATGACCGTCCGCATGGGACTGGCACGGCGGTAGAAAGAAGGCGTTGATACATGGGACAGTATACCGTATACTGCAACGGTTCGCAAAATCTGAAGAATCTGTCCGGCGGTGTGGGTGAGCTGCGCATCGACAACCTGGGTGCAGACAAGGCGGACTGGGGCTGGCTGTTTTTTGATAAGTCTCCGGTGCCTTCCGGCGAGGTCCTTGATTCCGCATCCGTACTTGCGGTGTACTGCCATGCGCCGTACCCCCTCAGCCTGATCCTTGGGCAAATTGCAGGCCCGAGCTGGAACGGCCCCGAATGGAAGATTACCTCCGGCGGGGTAAGGGGCGCTGGCAATCTCTCGTGCCAGATCGGCATTACGACCGAGAACCAGACAGGCTCCGCCCGATTTTGGGTGAACGGCTCGGACCATTTGCCCTATGCGACGATCCAGACCCATGCGGGCAAGATAACGCCATCCGGCTATTCCCCAGCCAACACGACGATCAAAAAAGGGTTTTACCACCGTTTTTTCTGGAATGTCACGGCGGAGAAGCCCATCAACGGCGCGCTCACCATAGCGTATTCGGACTTCAAGTACCGGGCCAAAGGTGCCAGTGCATGGACGTCTGTCCGCGTACCCGGACCCAACACATACATTGACTTCGACACAGGGCTCGTTCCCAATGCTGCCGACCCCGGCATGGAATGGGAGGTCGTGGTCACGTCCAGTTCCGGCGCACAGGCGAGCGGCGGGTATGCTACGGTGCAGTTCCAAAGCACGGCTGTCCGGCTGACAGATCTGACTCCTTCCAGCCGGGCCACGACCTACAAGGGCTTTGCCGTCAATTTTTCATGGGGCCTGAGCTACACGAAGCCGGACGACCTGTCCGGCTCCATCCGGCAAGTATCGGCAAAGCTGCGCTGGCGGAAAAACGGTGCTCCGGCGTACACAGAATATATCGTCAACAACGCCACACAAGGCTACACGATCCCCGCGGGCGTGCTCCCTGCCGGGGACATCGACTGGCAGGTCGAGGTAACGGACACAGGCGGCGGGACCACTGCAAGCAGCTGGACCACCTTCAACAACAAGGAACTGCCGGTCACGCCCACAGACTTGTATCCGGCGGACGGCGGCCGCGTGCTGAAGCACCAGGTCAACCGCTTCGGCTGGTCTGTCACAGCGGAGGGAGCCGAGGATGCGCCCGGCGAGATCGTCCAGACTTCGGCCGTGCTGCGCTGGCGCACACAGGGACACCAGGACGTCAAAAGTGTCTCCATCAGCGGTGCACAGACCTGGCACGACTTCCCGGCAAATACATTCACTGCGGACGATATTGAGTGGCAGGTAGAGGTGACAGCCAACACCGGCGCTACAGGAGTCAGCGAGTGGATACATGTCAACACCCAGGACGCGCTGAGCACGCCCGTGTGTGTCTCCCCTGTGGGCGCTATTGTGGAAGACACACAGGGTGTCACCTTCGTGTGGCGGCATGAGATATCCACCGGCACGGCGCAGACCGCCTACGAGCTGCAGACCAGCTCCAATATGGGCGGACAGTACACGACACTCAGCACAGCGGAAACCGACGCCTCCAGCTTCGCCACCCCCGCCGGACAGTTTGCCCAGGGCGCCCTCATGTGGCGGGTGCGCACCAAAAACGGCGATGGCGTGTGGGGTTCCTACAGTGCCGCGGCGACCATCATCATCCGCCGGGCTCCGGCTGTGCCCGTCATCGTATACACGGACTCAAAACCGCGCCCCACCATCCGCTGGCAGTCTGCGGACCAGCAGGGCGTGCGCATCCAGATTGGGGACTATGATACAGGCTGGATGCACAGCACGGCCAAGGAGTTCCGCATGCCGTATTTCCTGCAGGATGGGACGTACCCTGTGCGGCTGGCGATTAAGACAGTGTTCGGCGTGGAATCCGCTCCGGCCGTTGGCTCCATTACCGTTCTGAACGTTCCCGGACCAACTATTGAAGCCGCTTTCAATGCCCGTTTAAACGCCATTGAAATATCCTGGGAAACGGACGCCGCATACGCCGAATACTTCGTGCTGCGTGACGGTGTTCCCATTACGCGCTCAACGGGCAGCGGGATCACGGACCGTCTGTGTGCCGGAAAGCATGTGTATACTGTGCGCGGCGTCACGCCGGAGGGATACTACGGCGACAGCTCGCCCGTTCACGCATTCCTGGCGCTCGAAAACGCCGTATTGGGGTCCGTTGAGGATGGCGCGCCCTGGCTGAAACTGCGTCTGCGGGCCGGTGAGAGGCCCGCACATGACGGAAGCTACAGCGCACAGGTGGACTATGTACACTACTACGGCCGCACAAAACCCGAGCCATATACTTGTGGTATGCAAGACGCCAGCCACGACTTCGCTTTCACGCTCCGGGACGCCGCACAGATGGACGCCCTGCGCGGCCTGCTGGGCTCTGCCGTAGTTTACAAAGACTGCTGGGGCGATGTGGTGATCGGGGTGCTTGGAAATATTCAGGCGGCCCATGGCCGTGCGCGGGATGTGCAGTTCACTGTTGTCGAGACAGATCACAGGCAGGAGATCAGCTATGAGTAATGTATCGGTGGAATACCTTGTGCTGCGGGATAACGTGGAATATTCACGGCTTACCGCATTCAAAGGGGGCGGTGCGGCCATTTCGGTGACGGCGGACGCCGCCGTAAAATGGGCGCTCAGCGGGAAGTTTGCACAAAACCGTGCCGTCAACTACCTCACGGACGTGATCCAGCCGGTGCTTACCATTGACGGCGTGCGCCAGCCGATCGGCAAGTATATCCCTACCGATGCATACACGGAACACGACGGCATGCGGCCTGTGGTGAGCCTTACAGCCTATGACCTGACCTATCTTGCCATGTCCTCGAAGATAGAGACGCGGCTGCATCTGGCAAAGGGTACGCTGTACACGGCAGCCATCCAGGCACTGCTGGTCGAATCCGGCATCACGGATTTTTTCGTGGAGGCAAACACCGCCACGCTGCAGGCGGACCGGGAGGACTGGGAGCCGGGCACAGACCGTCTCACGATCATCAACGCCCTGGCGGCGGAGATCAACTACAACAGCATCTGGATGGACGGCGGCGGCACAGTACACTGCAGTGCGTTCCGCATGCCGTCCGCGGATGCGATATCCGTGACGTACCGGGATGGAGAGTATTCCATCCAATATCCCGAATGGAGTGAAACCGTGGACATGTTCGATCATCCGAATGTATTCATCGTGGAGGTGGACAACCCGGACCTTGATTCGTCCATGCGGGCCATATCGGTCAACGACAGACCGGACAGCGTTTTTTCCATCGTGAACCTGGGACGGCGGGTCGTGTCCTATGAGAAGCTGGACAACATTGCATCTCAGGCGGAACTGCAGGCGTATGCGGACAACAAGCGGTTTAAAAGCCTGCAGTCCACGGAGACACGCACCTTTTACACCGGTCCCAGCGGCCGGCACGCCGTTTTTGACCTGGTGGAGCTGGTGCGGGATGGTGGGAGCACGCTGTACGAAGAGACAGGCTGGCGGCTGGAGCTGGAACAGCCGTACAAAATGGCCCATACGGGAAAGAGAGTGGTGTATCTATGATCCTGGAGACGTATCAGGAGCAGCAGGCCATCGTGCAGCCGGACCCGCCCGGCCAGTCCTTTGCCACGGTAGGTACTGTTTACGAGGACGGCATCGCGCTCATCTTCAACGGGGCGGAAGCAGAAAGCCTGAAGCATTACAAGTGCAACGCGGCCGTGCGGTTCACCGCCGGGCAGCGCGTGCGGATCATTGAGGACAGCGGCACCTATGTAGTGGAATACCCGGTGGGCGCGCCTGCGCAGAGCATCTATGCGGACAGCGCCGCCCGTGCTGCCTATGCATCCGAGGCCGGACACGCGGAGACCGCTGGCAAGGCTGTGACGGCCACAAAGGCAGACACTGCCGCCAGTGCAGGCTCAGCGGATACGGCGAAAAGCGCTGAGACTGCCGAAACTGCAAAGAGCGCGGAGAGCGCAGAGACTGCGGCTCAAGCTGAGAATGCAGCCGCAGCTGAAACGGCTAAAAACGCAGATTTTGCAACACGGGCCGGACAGGTGGACAATCTTGCGGGAAACTATGCAGACCTTGTGTTCTCCTACAGCACCCAGGGGACTTTGCTTGTCCGGACTACAAGGGACAGCCAATGGACCAAACTCACCGGCTCCGTTGTCTAATCAATTTCTTGGAGGTTCTTATGGCTATTTCGATTGAATTCAAAGACAAATATGTGTACTTTGGGCCAGAGGCTGGCCTGCATACCCAGGGCGAGGCACGCGCGGAGGTCTACGACGTTACCGGCCCACGCTATCACGACGGGCATGATCTGTCCGCGATGACCTGGCATGTGCGCGCTTCCCATCCGGACTATATGACGATCATTAACAAGCAGTTGAGGGCTTCTGTGGACCCAAGCAATGAGGAACAGGTCGTCATTACCTGGCCTGTGGATGCGGATTTTACCGCGTATGCCGGACAGCTGGATGTGCAGTTTGTGGCCAAGTCCTCCACGGGTGAAGAGATTGTCAAACTGCAGTCCAACGGCTTGCAGTTTGCTGCCAGCGTCGAGGGTACGGCGGCTCCGCCCAAGAACATGTTTGAGAATACGCTGGAACAAATGCAGGGGCTTCTCGACAACGCTGAAAATGCCGCCGCACAGAGTGCTGCGGACGCATCGCGGGCGGAAAATGCTCAAGAGGCTGCCGGGCAAAGCGCCCAGACAGCGCAGCAAGCTCAGGAGGACACTGCGCAATCTGTTGTACAGAATCAGGCATTGGTACAGCAGATTGAAGGCGATGCTGAGGCTGCGGCCGCCAGTGCTACGGCTGCAGCGGCTAGTGCCGCAAAGGCGGAACAGCTTGCCCAGGGGTGCAAAGGCTGGTTTGTAAATGTGGCGGCTCTGCGTGCAGCTTACCCCACCGGCACAGACGGCGAATGGGCGATCCTTGGCAGTACGGACAGTATCTGGGTATGGGATGCGGATTCCTCCAATTGGATTAACAGTCATAAGACTACAGATCTTTCCGACTATTACACAAAGGAACAAGCCGATGGACGATTTCTGCAGATTGACGGCGATGGTGCGGCGGTAACGGTTCCCTTTACTGCTCCGGCGTCACTCCCTGCACTGCCGTCTTCGCCAGCAACGCTGGAGTCTCTCATGACTATGCTGGCCAGCATGCGAAATCGGCTTGCGGCGCTGGAAGAAAGCATGCCGGGCATCGGTGAGTGGTGGTACTCTCCGAATGTTATCACCTACACGGGCGGAGTCAACAGCAAAGCCTTCGCCCGCGTCAATTTTAATGACGATCTCAGTAAAACCGTATACGCAGTGCTCTATGCTAAAATCGGTGATTCACTCAGCTCCGGCGCGGCAGATGGCTTTTTCAACTGCAAAAAATTGGCTGAACGCTTCCCGTTAGCTTACGGTGCTAATTTTCAGTGCGGGGTTGTGGGCGGTGCACAAACCCATGCATTAACCGCAGAGCAACTCCCAAAGCTGACGGGCAGCATCGCACTTCATTCGAGTTCCACGGGCACACCCGTCTATTATTGCACCGGTGTTTTTTCTGCCGGGCAGGAAAATAGCAGTGGTTATAAAGATGGAGGCACTTATAATCAGCTGGCGAGGGAGCGACCATCAGTTGGAGGCGATCATTCGGTTCAACATCGTGGGCGGTGGCATTACGCTTACGGTGCGGCACAAAAATAATATGCCGCCATACCTTGCACAAAACATCATCGTGCGAGCATTGTGAGCCCCACATGCTTACGGTGCTAATTTTCAGTGCGGGGTTGTGGGCGGTGCTGCGCAGGCAAAAATAGAAACTCGCAATCTGCCAGCAAGCGCAATTACGTTTGTATCCCGCACCGCTGAGCAATGGTCTATTGGGGTTTGGAATTCCCACGGTGCGGGCTACGGTGGAGTATCGTTGGATCAGCAGGATGGTTCTCCACATGGGCAGGCAATATCAATACTGCCTCCGTATCTCGCACAGAATATCATAGTGCGCGCACGATGATGTTTTGACCTATGTACGGGTTCATAATGTCCATAGGCTTGGCCGCAGAAGTACGCTTGATTCCGGTTCCGCCATCATAAGTCGGCCAACTCCCGCTGACTGTATCCCAGCCGTCGCCTTTAAACCCTCCAAGCCCCGCATACGTACCGCCCGAACTACTTGAGCCAGCCCAGCCTACCCACTCATGGCCATGCGCTGCCACCTCGTTTTCTGCCTGTGTATGCGTGGTGCTGCCGCCTGTAGCTCCGCGCAGAAAATTAGCACCGTAAGCATGTGGGCCTTACAAGGCTCGCACCACGATGTTCTGAGCAATGTAGGGGTTTGTAATATCCATCGCTTGACCACCTCCGCGGTTGCCTACAGAAATATTCACAGGCTTTGTGTTGTTAGTAGTGGGCTCTATGAGTACGGATACTGTTGCGGCACCAGAGGTTGCGTCCCAGGTGTACACTCCATTTCCGTTCGTTATCGGATGGCTGTGTGCAACGAGTTCATTTAAAGTCATGAGATGCTTGAAGCTGCCGCCTGTAGCTCCGCGCAGAAAATTAGCACCGTAAGCATGTGGGGCTCACAATGCTCGCACGATGATGTTTTGCACAAGGTATGGCGGCATATGATCGGCAGCGCTTATAGCATGGTGATGCGGATCTCCCTCGCCAGATGAATCTGTACTCGCATTAGGCCCATGTAGGGGTTTTGAGCCATCTTTACCTGCTATTTTCCGAAGGCAAGAACTGCCGGGTTGTTAGACCATAGTAGTACGGATATGTGGACCATTTTGTGAGCTTTAAGGGAGTTGTTCGGATGGCAGGTTACCGCCGTGATTGTGTATTGCGCTGCCACCCCAGCTGCGCAGCAGAAAATTAGCACCGTAAGCAAGCTAAATTCCAAAATCCAGACGTGCAAAAAAACGTTCTCTATAATTATGAAAAAATGTTATGGAGGACGAAGCTATGAGTGCCAAAAAGCTAAAAAAGATTGCTGTAACCATCGGGTTTAAAGCCGATAATACCCCTATTAAAAAGGCATTTTATGGCCGTTCAACGGCCCAGGCAAAAAGCCGCGCAGAGCGATGGCTGGAAAGCCATGGCACACCGGAGAAGCAGGCCGACATACTCACCCTGGGTGGTTGGGCCGCCCGCTGGCTGAACGTGTACAAGAAGCCGGACGTCACGCCCACCGCTTATACGACCACGTATGAAATAACAGTGCGGCGGCATATTCTCCCGGCGCTGGGCAGCTGCGTCATGATGGACCTGACCCCCATGGACATCAAGGCGTTTTATAACAGTGTATCCCACCTGTCAAAGTCCGTCTGCAGCAAGATTAAAATGTGCCTCAACGGGATATTGGAGACAGCGGTCGAGAATGGCCTGTGCGAGCATAATCCGGCCCACAAGGTAAAAATCGAGAGCACAGCTACACCGCGCGTCAAGGAGGTGTTTTCAAATGCAGAAATCGAGATCGCCTCCGCTTGGTTCCTTCAGACCATGCCGGAGGTGGTCCTGGCTTTGGAAACCGGCGTGCGCCGGGGCGAACTACTGGGTTTTTTCAAGTCGGATTTCGACACCAGGCGGCATGTTTACAGCGTCGCCCGCACCGTGCGAAAACCACGCGGACAAGCCCCGGAGACAGCCGCGCCGAAGTCTTTGAGTTATCGCACAAATCCTCTGACGGACCGCGCTCTGCAAGCTGTGGAACTGCTGCGGCAGCGATATCCAGACAGTCCATATCTGATTCCGGGCCCGGATGGCGGGCTGATGCGCCCGGACACCTGGAGCCGCAGGCTCAAGACGGAAATGGACCGGATGGCGCAAAGGTATAAAGACATGCCGCGCCTTACAGCCCACGAGCTGCGGCACACACATGGAACCTATCTGCGCCGCCATGGCGTGGATATTTATAGTATCGCAAAAATTCTCGGGCATAAGGACGTGGAAGTCACAGCCCGCATCTATGTACACAATGAATTAAACGAATTACGCAAGGCGCTGCGCTGGATGCAGCGCCGAAGCCCTATTATATCTGGAGGTGCAGCATGACAATTTTTGAAGGAAAAAACCAAATTGCTTATAGTTACGGGCGCTTCGGATACACCCGGAACAGCGGCAAAACATGGCACGGCGGTATTGATGTTGTGGGAGTTGACAGCAGCATGATCCGGGCGGTAGTCGCAGGGATCGTGGTCTTCTCCGGCATTGTTACAAACAAGACGGACAGGACGTGGGAGTGGGGCTACTACGTCTGTATTCAGGGCAATGACGGCCGCTTCTATTACTACTGTCACATGGCACAGGCCCCGGTGGTGAGGACCGGACAAAGCGTCAATGCCGGCGCTGCGATTGGGATCATGGGCAATACGGGCAATGCTGCCGGAGGCTACAAACACTGTCACTTTGAGGTACGGACGGCGCGGAGAGCCTCGGCAGCCATCAATCCAGCACCCTACTGCGGCTGTGAAAACCGCGTCGGAACATACGGTCCTGTAAGCATCAAACCTCTTTCCAGCGAAGCGTGCATCATCAATATTGGGCCTGCAAGCACGGGAGATGTGAAGATGCTGCAGAACCTGGCTGCGTCCCTGCAGCTTGGCTGCACTGTGGCAGACAATGTGCTCTCTATTGGGCCCATGACGCCCGGCGACCAGGTAGCCGTCCTCACCATGGCGGACAAGCTCATGCTTCCTGCGGCTCAGGCCATCCGGCGCAAAATCATTGCGGTCACTGCGGACAGCCTCCGCGTGCGCAGCGGTCCGGGCACCGATGATTTCAAACAAGTTGACAGCGTTAAGGCTGGGCAAAAGTTCGAGGTCATTGACGAGTGCGACGGCTGGTATTTTGTCGAGACCGACGGCTTGGACGGATGGATCTCCGCAGAGTACGTTCGCGTGGTGGCATAACGGCTCTTTGTGTATTTATTCATACGGAGGTATACATATGCAGACAATTGTTTTGATTCTGGTGCTTGCCATCACGGTCGAAGCACTTATCCAGTACGGCAAAACCATCCTTGAAATGTTGGAAGAAAAAGCAGTACAAGACCTTCGCTACACAGTTGGCGGCGATCCTGATCTCGGTCTTTATCTGCTTTGCTGCAGGGGTCGATCTGTACGCCCTTGTGGGCGTCTCCTTCACGGTTCCGTGGTTGGGCACGCTGCTCACCGGCATCGTCGTCTCCCGAGGTTCCAATTATACCAGCGACTTCGTCAAGCGCCTACAGAACCCCGACATCGGGGAGATCGTTTTGGAGGACGTGATCGGCGTCGCGGACGATGCAGGCAAGGCTGAGGCACACGCCAGCGGCGTGCCGCCGAATGCATGACAAAAGGGGCCGATGAGAGGGAGCTGTGCTCCCTCCATCTTCTCCTGAAACTACCGTTTTCACACGTATTTAAAAGGCGTTTACATGGGCTTTTTAACCCGTTGTAAACGCCTTTTTTCTTTTGCCTTTTTGTTGCAAAATCGCAACACGTTTTTCTCATTCTTTCTGAAAAGTTTTCTCATTCTTTCTGAAAAGCAACACCCAGCTCGGTGAGGGCGGCTCGCCCGGCGCGGGAAAATACCGCGTCGGAATCCAACGGCAGGCGGCGGTATGCGCCGTCCTGCTCGAAAAAGGCAAATCCCTCCAGCACGAGGGGCGGTTCAAATGGCGCAAGCCACCGCACGCCCTCCTCCTGTGCGGGGCGCGCCTGCATAAAACGGTCCAGTTTTGCAATATCCATCCGTCGGCCTCCGTTACTTTTTCTTCCGGTTCAGCTTCAGACATATGCCGTTTGCCGCCGCGGCCTCCTGCAGCAGCCGCGCGGCCAGCGCGCCCTTTTCCCGGAGGGCGGCGTCCGGGGGCGTCTGCCGCCGCAGCAGGGACACGGTTTCCCGTACGTCCGCAAGCTCCAGCAGGTTGACGGCCGTGCAGAACAGGCTTTTCCGCCGTCCGTCGTTGTATTCCCGCAGCAAAAAGCGCAAGAGCGCCTCCTTTTCCTCCAGCATGGCCCGGTATGCGTCCAGTCCGTCCCGGGCCGCCCGGGCAAAATCTCTTTGCACATTGCGGTGGGGCACGAAGGAGTCATAAGGCTCGGCCCTGGTGTAACGGGCACAGGGATATTCCGTGCACTGGAAGCAGTATTCCACGCCGCCGTGCTCCCGCGCGCACCGCTGCACCGCGCAGGAGGGACGGCCCGCGCCGCCGCAGCCCGTGCAGTGCTCCGTCTCGCTGATGTGGTACATCGGGCACAGCCCGCAGTTCAGGCCGCACAGGGAAAAGCGGGGCTCGGCCCGCGTCTGTTCCTTCATACAAAACCTCCCTCAATCGTTGAAGCGCGCCGCGCCCGGATTACGGCGTGCCGGCCGGTTCCGGCGGGCAGGGCCGCCCGTTCAGAGACGCCGATACCAGCGTGCTGCCGCGGTATACCAGCTTAAGAGAGAAAAACGGCGCTTCCTGCGCCAGCAGGCGCAGGAAAATGCGGTCGCCCTCCCAAAGCGACAGGCCCGGCACCGCGTTCTTTTCCACCCATGCCAGCTCGCCTTCGACACACGGCCCGGCCAACGTGCCCTCGAACGCGTCCGAGGTGAAAAGATGCATATACTCCGTGGGCCACACGTCCGACACGAACGTCACAAGCCCCCGGTACCGCCAGTCCGTCAGCATCAGGCCCGTTTCCTCCCGCACCTCGCGCAGCAGGCAGTCTTCGGGGCTTTCGCCCTCCTCGCACTTGCCGCCTACACCGATCCATTTGCCCTCGTTTTCGTCGTTGGCCTTTTTGGTGCGGTGCAGCATCAGGCAGCGGCTTCCCTGTTCGATGTAGCACAGCGTCGTATTCTTCATTGCCGGCCCCGCGCTCAGAAGTTTCCGCCGTTCCAGCCCCAGTTGGGCGTTTCGGCGTATTTGACGTATACCCGCGCGGGGGCGATGTCCAGCACGGCGTCCAGCAGTTCGCAGACGCGGGCCGTCAGTGCATCGTAGGCGTCCGGCTCCGCGCCGCCGTAAACGGATACCTCCACCAGCGCGGCGGGGGCGTCGGTGCCCTGGAACCACAGCGCGCACTCGGGCTCCACGCCCACCATCAGCCAGGCCTCGCTTTTGCCGGGAATGGCCTCGATGGCCTGCCCCAGCCGTGTCTTAAGCGCCTCCTGTGCGTTTTCGGATACGGGGATATTGGTTTACATTGATGAACGGCATAAATATTTCCTCCCTGACGCGCCGGTCCCGGCGCGCTTTTTGATGCAGCGCGCGGCGCTGTACGTCAGCGGCGCAGCCAGCCGGCGGCCAGATCCACCCAGCCCGTGCACTCCGCCTGCACGCCCGCGCCGGCGGTATTTTCCGTCAGCTCGTTGGCAAGGGACAGCCCGTGCCCGCCCACGGAGTATATGTGGGACTCAAACGGTACGCCCGCACGGCGCAGGGCCATGGCGAACAGCATCGTGTTTTCCACGGGTACGCCGGGATCGGTATAGGTGTGCCACAGGAACGCGGGCGGCGTGTCCTGCGTCACATGCTGCTCCAGCGATACCTCCGCGCGGCGGGCGGCGTCCGCGTCGGCGCCCAGCAGATTGTCGAAAGACCCCTTGTGGGCAAATTCTCCGCCGGTGATAACGGGGTAGCAAAGCACCATTTTGTCCGGGCGCATGTCCTGGGGGGCAAGGCCGGTTTCGGCAGCGAGGAACGGTGCGTTCCAAAAGACACCAAGGCTGCCCGCCAGATGCCCGCCCGCAGAAAAACCGCATACGGAGATCTGCCGCGGGTCCACATGGTTCTCCGCGGCGCCCGCGCGCACCCAGGCCACGGCTTCGGCCAGCGCGCGCAGCGCGGCGGGGAAACGGGCGGGCGCGCAGGGATAGCGCAGCACACAGGCGTGGAAGCCGCGGGCGCACAGGGCCAGCGCGATGGGTTCGGCCTCGCGGTCGCTGGTATAGGCGTAGCCGCCGCCCGGACATACGACAACGGCCGGGCGGCACGCGCCCGCCTTCAGCTCGGGAGAATCCGCCAGAAAATAGGTGTCCAGGTACGCGCCCTGAGCGCCGAGAGGGGATGCGTTCACATTTCATAACAATTGCTCCTTTGTCGATGGGATGCGCCGGCCCGGGCCGGAGACAGACGGAAAAGAAAAGGCGCCCGCAGCGCTCCGGCACGGCTGTGCGCGGGGCGAAGGCGGGCGCGGGAACGCGGCAGGGCGGCGCTCATTCCAGCGGCGGCGCAACAAACGCCTCGCGGCCGGTTTGAGCGGCTTCGACAAGGGCGTTTAAAATCTGCACCGGGCGCAGCAGCGTGCCGTAGGGCTCGGGCGGGGTGCGCGTCAGCACGCCCTGCACGAATTTTGCGAACCCCTGCCGGTAGATGGTGGAAATGTCGATGGAGTGCACTGCCACTTCCTTTGCGCCGTACAGCGCAGCGTGAAACTCGCTCACCTCGGCGAAATTCACGCACACGCCCAGCGACGCGTACTTGAACACGGCGATGACATTGCCCGCCGTAACGTCGGCCTTCACACTGATGATATCCGGCCCGAAGGCGGTTGTCAATATCTCAGCGGTATGGCCGCCGTAAAAATACAGCCCGCCGTAAGGGCTGTCCAACTCTCCGGGGAAATTCAGCCCGGCCGAGATCACGCCGCCATCCGCGCACATGGCGCGGTATTTGTCCCGCAGCCAAAGCACATCCGGGCAGTATTTGCACGTGGAGCCGCCCGCCAGCAGCGCGCCGCTCTCCCGCGCGGCGGCCACCAGAGCGGCGGCCTGGCCGATGTCGGTGGTGAAAGGCTTATCCACCCAGGTGGAGATGCCCGCGCGCAGGAAGGGCAGCGCCGCGTCATGGTGCTGCGCGCCGTGGCGCAGCACCACCATCACGGCGTCCACCTGGCCCAGCATACGGGCCGGGTCGTCCACAACGGTGTGGATATGCGCTTCGTTTGCCACGAAGGCGGCGCGCTGGGCGCTCTCGCCCCACAGCATGGTGACGCGCGCGGGCAAGCCGCTGCCGCCCTCCTCGGGCGGAAGATTGGCGAGCCTGGAAAAAGCGAGGGCGTGGAAGTTGTCCGCGCCGATCATGCCAATGCGCAGCATACGGAATCCCTCCTTACAGATTGATCACGGCAATGGCGGCCACGCCCAGCAAAATACCGAGCCTGCCGCGCGCCGAAAGTTTTTCCCGGAACAGCAGCACGGAGCACAGCGTCACGCCCACAATGATGCTGCCCTGTACAAGCGGGAACAGGTAGCTGGCATCCACGCGCCCGGCCAGCCAGGTGAGCAGCAGATTGCCGCCCACAGAGCCGCCCGCCAGAAGCACGGCGGCAAGAGCGTTTTGGCGCAGCAGCGCGGTGCCGTCCGCCGCGCCCGCGGGCAGCCTGCCCCGCAGCGCCAGATACGCCAGCGCGTAGCAGGCCGCGGCTGTGCAGAAGCCCACCAGCATCAGGCCCGCGGCCTCGGCGCCGCCCGTGGCGTTTTGCTGGGACTTTTGTACCACCGCGCACAGTCCGTTGCACAGAAAGGTCAGCGCACACAGCGCCAGCCAGCGGGGCTCGGGCTTCTGTGCGCCGCCCGGCGCGACGTTCAGGCACCAGAACGCGGCTAGGAACAGCGCCACGGCTGCGGCAAGCGTGAAAGTGAGCGCTTCGCCGAACAGCAGCACGCCCGCAAACGCGGGCACCAGCATGCTGGCGGAAAAATAAAACGTTGTGTAGGAGAGCGGCCCGCTGGCGATGGCCAGGTTGTAAAACAAGATCGTCAGTGCGAACAGCACGCCGAAGGCAATGCCGTGCCGCAGCGTCGCGGGGCTTACGGTGAACATGTCCGGCACAGCCAGACGGCCGGCGCCCATGGCCGCGGCCGCCAGAAGCGAAAACGCACAGTTCACCAGAAGCTTCTGGGGCAGATGTTCGGCGTGCTGAAGCTTCATGGAAAGCGTTTGCAGCACGAACAGGATGATCGTGCAGAGAAGGAATACAGCTGTCATGCAGCGGCCTCCAGTCGGATGATTTTTCCGGCGCTTATGCTGCGCCGCCGTCAGCCCTCGCCGGGCTGCGCCAGAATGTCCCGCCACAGCGCGGAATATTCGTCCCGCGTGCGGCGCGGTGCGTCCGCCAGTACGCTGCGGCCCTTTGCCGCGCCGCCGGCCAGCAGGTCGATGACCGTCGCGGCCATCAGCTTGGCGGGCGCCAGATAGGCGAGCGCTTCATCGGCGACGGCAAAGTCCCTGCTGTGGGCCGCGCCGGAAAAGCCGCTCACCGTCGGCTGGATAACGGGCAGCAGGTAGGACACGTCGCCCATATCCGTGCTGCCGCAGAAGGGCAGACCGCGTTCCACGGCAAGCCCGGGCGCGCAAACCGGGACGTTGGCCGCGAACAGTTCGGAAAGCGCCGCGTTCTGCGCCAGCGGCAGATAACCCGGCATATCGTCGATCTCCACCCGCGCGCCTACGGCGTAAGCGGCGCCCCGGGACGCACGGTTCACTTTGGCGTTGGCGGTGCGCATGGCCTGCACGCTGGCGGCACGCACGTAGCTCTCCATGCGCACATCTGCGGGCACGGTGTTCACCAGGTCCCCGCCCTTTGTAATGATAGGATGCACACGCACATGGTCCTCGTCGCGGAAAGTCTCACGGTTGGCGTGGATGGCCGCGATGGCAAGGGATGCCGCGTTCAGCGCGTTGACGCCTTCCCAGGGCGCGCCGCCCGCGTGTGCCTCTTTGCCGAGAAACCGCAGCTCCTTGCCGATAAAGCCGCCCGCCGCGCCTGCAACCACCGCGCGAGGCTGCGGGGCGTCTGTTTCGCTGTGCACCATCATGGCCATGTCGATATCGTCAAAAGCGCCTTCCGCGATGAGCTGCTGCTTACCGCCGAGATACTGTACTTCGCCCGCGCGCCTCAGCCCGGCCCGCCAGCCGATCTCAACGTATTCCTCCGCGGGCGCCGCCAGCAGGCATACGCTGCCCGCAAGGCTGTCCGCCACGGCCCGCAGGCCCACAGCGCAGCCCAGCATGGAGGCAAGCTGGGCGTTGTGCCCGCAGGCGTGGGCCGCGCCTGTGGCTTTGTCCGCAAACGGATGGCCGGGGCTGAGCACCGCGTCCAGCTCCCCGATAACGGCCACCCGCGGCCCCGCGCCGCGCCAAAGCCAGCCTTTCACGCCTGTGCGCGCGGGCCGCGTAACGTCCGTCAGACCCAGCGAGGCAAAGGCCTCCAGCACCTTTCCGGCCGTGCGCGTTTCCTTATAGCCCAGCTCCGGATGGGCAAGGATATCCCGCCCGAAAGCGGTGAGGCGCTGTGCCTGTGCGTCGATGGCGGCGCACGCCGCGCGCTTGAGCGCGTCTGTCATTGTGTTCATAGTCCGCTCACGCTTTCCACGTTTCAAGATTCTGCGCAACGAACGCATCGTCGTTGAGATGAGGGTACATCTCATACACGCGGCTTATCTCCTGCTCCTGTCCCTCGCTGAGGGTCTCGTCCGGGTCCAGGCACCACGTGCCCGCCATCAGGCCCTGACGCCGCAGCACCTCGTGGACCCCCGGGATGCATCCGGCAAAGTTGTGCGCCACGTCGAAGAACACGCCGTTGCAGTCTGTGACCGCCGCGCCCCGCGCCAGAAGCTCCGCCGGGATGTCGCGGCCGTCCCGGTATTCCCGCAGCTCTTCGTACAGCTTCACAACGCTGTGCGTCCACACCGACCAGTGCCCCAGCAGGCCCCCCACGAACCGCAGCTCCACCTCTTTGCCGTCCACCGGGAACCGGTACGGCGTCAAAAGGTCCGCCACGATGTTGTCGTCGTTGCCCGTGTACAGCGCAATTTCCTCCCGCCGCGCGCTGTACGCCACGCCCCGCACCAGGTCGATGCTCTGGTACCGGTTGAACGAAGCGCATTTGATGGCCACCACGCCCGGCGTGTCCGCCACGGCCTTCCAGTATTCATACGACAGCCGCCGCCCGCCGCAGGCCGTCTGCAAGTAAAACCCGATCACGGGCATCTCTGCCGCCACCGCATGGGTGCGTTCCACCAGCTCCTCCTCCGTCCGGTGCGCCAGCCCGCCCGGGCTCAGCAATACCGCGTCGAACCCCAGCGCCTTTGCCGTGCGCGCCTCTGCGCACGCCTGCTCCGCTTCGCCGCACGCGCCCGCCACGCGCACCAGCGTTTTTCCCGTGCGCGCCTCGTATGCATCCATCTCCTCTTTCGTCACACGCAGGACCGGCTCGAACAGGCCCACCTCCGGTTTGCGGATCTCGAACTGCGTGGTGTGCACCGCCACTGCGAGCCCGCCCACCCCAGCGTCCAGATAATACCGGATCAGCGTGCGCTGGCCCGCCTCGTTGAATTTCCGGTTTTCGTCCAGAACCAGCGGGATGGCCGGGATGACCGTGCCTCCGTGCAGGATCTTCAGCGCTTCTTCATGCCGTCCCATACTCAATAGCTCCCTTTCCTCTCTTCAAAGTGCGTGGGCTTGCCCAATGCGCGCCCTCCGTCCAAAATCCACTGTGCCTGCCATTCGATCAGCGTTTCCAGCGGCACCGTGGGATAGCCGAACAGCCGGAACATCTTTCCTGCGTTGTTCAGATACGCCGTGTCCGACGCCTCCCCTGTGAATATGGGCTCTCTGCCCAGCAGCGCGCCCAGCTTTTTCGCCGTCTCCTGTACGCCCGCGGTCTCCGGCCCCGTCACGTTCAGCGTGAACACCTCCGCCGAGGCATGCCCCAGCAGACGCAGCGCCGCCTCGTTGGCGTCCCCCTGCCAGATGCAGTTGAAGCTGGGCGTGGTGATGCTGATGGGTTTTCCCTCCAGGATGTTGTGGGCCATATCGTACAGCACGCCGTACCGCAGGTCCACCGCGTAGTTCAAACGGTACACCGCCACCCGCGTGCCGTAGGTCTTTGCCGCGTACTCGAACATCCGCTCGCGCCCCTGGCAGGACATGCAGTACTCGCCCACCGGCTCCGTCCGCGTCTCCTCCGTGGCACCCCCGCTGTGCACACCCACCTTCGGGTACAGGTTCCCGCTGGAGAACACCACGATGCGGCTGTTTTGGTACCGCTCGGCCACCCGGCTGGGCAGCCAGGTGTTCATCGCCCAGGTGGCGTATTCATTGCCGTCCGTGCCGAACTTTTTGCCCGCCATGTAGATGACGTTCTCCGCGTCCGGCAGACTGTCCAGCGCGCCGGGCGCCAGCAGGTCCGCGCTGATCATCTCCACCCCGTTCTCCCGCAGCAGCTCCACCACCAGCGGGTCGCTGAAGCGCGACACCGCGATGACTCGCTTTTCCACTCCCGCCGCCCGCAGCGCGTTCTTTGCCAGAACGCACAGCGTCGGCCCCATTTTTCCGCCCGCGCCCAGCACCAGGATGTCTCCCTCCAACCTTCCCAGCTCCCAGCTCAGCGCCTCGCTCGGCGTCGTCAGCATTTTGTTCAGTCTTTCTTCCGTCCACATTTCCGTCGTTCCTCCTGTATTTGGAAAAGTCATTTTCCGCGCAAGGCCGCCACAGCCGCCCGCACCGCCGGCGAAAGGACGCGGTGCGGGACCTGCTTTTATTATGCAGGACCGAGGCTGCGGCGTAAAGTGACATTTTTTAAGAATGCGGTTTCTATTTTACAGGCCGCCCGGAGCGGAGAAAAGTGTAATTTTTGAAAGCCGGTTTAAAAAATGATAGCGCGGCGTTTTGCCGCGCCTGCGCGGTATCTTTAATTTTGATTGCGGGGGCTTAATTTCTGGCAATTTACCCGGCCCTGGACGGATGATATGCTGAAGACAGAGCAAGGAACCGCGGCGGGAACACCACAGAACGCCGCGCCGAACGCCTCTCGGGCCGCGCCACAGCCCGGAGGCTGCCCCGCAGCTTATATATAAACCTAATATAAGAAAAGCGGGAACGGCCGCGCCGGCAAAGAGGCTGGGCGGCACAAGCAAAGGAGGAACGACCCAACTCATGGAGACTGAAGTAAAGACACGCCGGAAAATTCAGTTGCGGATGCCCGGGCGGCGGACGGCCACCGGTAAAAATGTAAACTGGATTTTGATGAAGCGCAATAAGGTGCTGTATCTTTTTATTCTGCCGGCATTTTTGTATTTCCTGATTTTTGCCTATGTACCGATGTACGGTGTGCAGATCGCTTTCAAGGATTTTGTCGCCAACAAGGGTTTTTTGGGCAGTGAATGGGCAGACCCGCTGTTCAAGCATTTCATTACGTTTTTCAGTTCGGTGAACTTCTGGGAGATTCTGCGGAATACGATCGGGCTTTCTCTGTATTATCTCGCCATCAGTTTCCCGATGCCCATTCTTCTGGCACTGATGATCAACGAGGTGAAGAATACCCGGTTCAAAAAGGCTGTGCAGAACATTACTTATATGCCATACTTTGTGTCCACCGTGGTGCTCGTCGGCATGATCAATCTGTTCTTTTCCTACAACGGTCTTGCCAACAATATCGGCGCGCTGTTTGGAGCGGAGCCGCAGATGTTCCTGATGAAAGATGCGCTGTTCAACGATTTGTATGTTTGGAGCGGCGTGTGGCAGGCCACGGGTTACGGCGCGGTCATCTACATCGCCGCGCTGGCGGGCGTTTCGCCGGACCTGCACGAGGCGGCCACCATCGACGGCGCTACACGGCTGCAGCGTATCATCCACATCAATCTGCCGGCCATTATGCCCACCATCGTCATCATGCTGATCATGGCCGTGGGCGGCATCATGAACCTTTCCTTTGAAAAGGTACTGCTCATGCAGACAGACAGCAACACTGCGGTGTCGGAGGTCATCTCCACTTATGTTTACAAGCTGGGCATTCAACGCGCCCAGTACAGCCTGTCGGCCGCCGTGGGCCTGTTCAACAATATCATCAACTTGATTTTGCTTGTGACGGTGAACAAAGTCTCCCGCAAGATCAGCGAAACATCTTTGTGGTAAGGAGGCGCCTGCAATGGTTATTAAAGAGACAAGAAGCGACAAGATATTCAATTTCATCAACTATTTCCTGCTTGCATGCGTGTTCCTGATCTGTCTGTATCCGTTGTGGTTCATCATCATCGCGTCTATCAGCAACCCGGATCTTGTCAACGGCGGCCAGGTATGGTTCTGGCCCAAGGATATTTCCTTTGACGGCTATAAGAGCCTGTTCGCCGACGACGGCGTGATGCGCGGTTATGTCAATACGCTGATTTATACCACAGGCGGGACGCTCATCAACCTTGCCGTTACGCTGCCCGCTGCTTACGCGCTTTCCCGCCGGGATTTTGTAGGCCGCAAGTTTTTCACGCTGATGTTCCTGTTCACGATGTTTTTCTCCGGCGGCCTGATTCCCACCTTCCTGACGGTGAAAAGCCTGGGGCTGTACAACAATCCATGGGTCATGGTCATTCTGGGCGCCACCAGCATGACGAACATCATCATCAGCCGGACCTTTTTTGAAACCAATATCCCAAACGAGCTGCGGGAGGCTGCCGAGATCGACGGTTGTTCCAATACGCGCTTCTTTTTCAGCATCGTGCTGCCGCTTTCCACGGCTATCATAGCCGTCATGGCGCTGTTCTTTGCGGTGACACACTGGAACGGTTATTTTACGGCGATGATCTACGTGCGCGACAAAGACTGGCAGCCGCTGCAGATCGTTATGCGCGAGATACTGATGCGCAGCGAATTTAACGCCCAGATGCTCCAGCAAGGCGGGGATACGGGCGTGCTGGCGGCGCAGGAACAGCGCATCGCCGAGCAGATCAAATATGCGCTCATCGTTGTGGCCTCGGTACCGGTCATGTGCATTTATCCGTTTGTGCAGAAGCATTTTGTCAAAGGTGTAACAGTGGGCGCGGTAAAGGGATGATTCCCTTGCCGCTCCGCACGTGATACAATTATTAAAACAGGAGGAAGCAATATGAAACTGAAAAAACTGGCATCCCTTGCAATGTCCGGCGTGCTGTGCGTCAGCATGCTGGCGGCCTGCGGCGGCGGTTCGTCGTCCAGCGCGGCCGTATCCGGTTCGGCGGCGTCCGGCTCCGCTTCGGCGGAGGGGACGGGCAACGTTACTCCCGTGGGTGAGTATCCAATTGTAAACGAGCCGATCACCTTTAAGATCATGGGTGCAAAAGACCCCGGCGCTCCGGACTGGAGCGAGTTGGAAGTATTCCAGCGCTTGTCCGAGATCACCAACATCAACTTTGAGTTTGAAGTGTCCGAGACCGGCACCTGGCCCGAACAGAAAAACATTGCGCTGGTGGGCGGCGAGTACGGCGACATCATCCTGCGCGATAAGAGTGCGACCGACGCCAATATGGCCGTTACCGACGAGGAGACCTACGGCCCGCAGGGGATTTTTCTGGACCTGACGGACCTCATCGACCAGTACGCGCCCAACATCAAGGCCATGATGGAAAAATATCCCGACGTCAAAGCGGCCATGACGAGCATGGACGGCAAGATCTACGGCCTGCCGTATGTGTTCCACACGGCCACCGTACAGGGCCACACTGCGTTTTTCAGTGAAGAATGGATGAAAAATGTGGGCGTTGATAAAGTGCCTGAGACCACCGATGAGCTGTACGATATGCTGGTCGCTTTTAAAGAACAGGACGCAAACGGCAACGGCGACCCCAGCGATGAGATCCCCTTCACCTGCGTGGGCCTCACCACCACCATTCGCGACCTGCTCATTCCGGCCTTTACGGGCCTGCCCGACGGCCTGAGCTTTAACCTGGACGACGAAGGCAAGGTCGTGTATGCCCCGGCCACCGAGGAGTACAAGGAATTCCTGAAATATGCCAACAAGCTGTACAGCGAAGGTCTGCTGGACCCCGAGTTCTCCACCCAGACGGCACAGCAGTGGCAGGCTAAGGTAAAGGCTGACCAGTGCGGCATTTACAGCGGCAGCCCCACCACGCTGGACCCCTCCACCACCGCGCAGCAGCTCAGCCTGCCGCCGCTCACCAGCGCCACCAATGACGAAAAGGTCGTCAAACAGCCGCTTTACATGTATCCGGGCCGTGCGTTCATCACCGACAAATGCTCCGACCCTGTGGCAGCCATCCGTCTGCTGGATATGTTCTATGCCAACGAGGAAGACGCAGTGGAAGGCTTCAGCGGCCTGACGACATTTGTGGGCTGGGAAGGCGAGCATTGGGAATACACCGATGATACCAAGACGGCCTATTCCTGGATCGACCCCATCACCGGCTTCAGTGATATCAACAAAACGGTGTCTGTGAACATGGAGCTGCCCGGCCTGCTGGAATTCAATGCGATGCCTGCCGGAAGCCCGCTGATGGAGATGAAGTGCGAGCAGGTTGCAGAGATGCAGGCTCCGTACTATAACATCAAGAATGCATATCCCCAGAACGCGCGCTTTACCGCCGAGGAATCCGAGCGCGGCAATGTCATTGAAAACGATCTGTATACGCAGGTGTTGATGATGACAACGAAATTTATCGTCGGTGATACCGACATTGAATCCGGCTGGGAGGACTATCTTGCTTCCCTCGAGAAGATCGGCCTTGCCGAGCTGACGGAGATCAAGGAAGCGGCTCTGGCCCGCTGGAACGAAGCCATCCAATAAGTTTTGTACGCACCCGGCCGGGGGGCTTCCCAAGGGGGAAACAGCCCCCCGGCCTTTTTTAAAGGCCAATGGCAAAGAAAGAGGGAAAACCACAATGATCCATACGGTGGAGACCGCGGCGCGCCTGCTGGAGCTGCCCGCAGCTACACTGCATGCGGGCGACGTGGCTCAGGTGCTGGGCCGCCTTGTACCCGGCGACGGCAGCTGGCTGTACCGCTGGGACCCCAACAGCACAGCCGGGCCAAACGGCGGCACGGTGCTTGCACCCGCGGGCATGCCCGCCGCGGGCCGCTGGCTTTTGTGCCACAGCGGAACGGTGGATGCGCGCTGCTTCGGCGTATTCGGCCCGGACGTCCCGGCAGACGACGCGCTGGACGCGCTGATGGCGGACGGGAGCGTAACGCGCATCGTATTCGGCACAGATGTGAATTTCACACGCCGCCACACGTTCACACGCGGGCACGTCACGCTGGATTTCACCGGCCACACAGTAACGGCACAGGGCGTGGAGCACGCAAAGCACAACGATCCCTTCGGCGCGCTGTTTCACTTTACGGGCGTGCCGGGGGATGACGTGCGTACTTTTCCGCTGGCGCAGCCCATGCGCGAGCTGTATGATGTGTTCGAGGTGCCCGGCGCGGGCGGCATCCCGCTGTATTCCTGGTGGCAGGTGAGCGTCAACAGCCTCGCGGGCCGTGAGGAAAAAGAGATCGACAAGCTGCTGTGCGTCACCGAGCGCATCGACGAAAGCCATGTGCGCGTCAACTATAAGATGGGATGGCCGCTGGACGCCGGGCGTGTGATGACCTGGCGGCGCGTTGAACCCATTGAGCGCGTCTGCGTGCAGGATATGGAATTCCGGGGCAACGAGGGCGGCGAGGAGACGGGCGCGCAGCCGCTGGCCTTTGAGTACGCGGTGCGGTGCGACGTGCGGGACGTGCGGGCGCGGCATACCTACTGGCCCGTGCTGCTGCGCCGCCACAACACCGAATACGTCACCGAACGGTGCAGTCTGGCCAATCCCATAGAGGTGGTGGTGGGCGGCACCGGATATCTGACGCAGCAGATCCACTGTCTGTACGGCAAGGTGCGGGATTGCACCACATCCAACGCGCGCCACCTGAACGATTTTACGGGCAGCGCATACTGCATGGTGGAGAACTGTCACGGCGACGGCGATTTTCACGGGGCCTACGTCACCCACGGCCAGTTCGAGCACGACCTTACCTATGTGGGCAATTCCGGCCTGCTCAGCTTCGCCAACAGCGGTCCCACCTGGGGCAGCAGTGCAAAGCGCATCACAGTGGTGCGGCACACGGGCTTCTGGGGCATCGGCTTCGCAAAGGTCAGCGATCTTACCCTGCAGGACGTCGCCGTCTGCCGCACAGGCGCCTACGACGGTGTGAATACGGAGGGCTACGGCCCCTGCGGCACGTTTCTGCTGAACGCGGACGGCCTGCAGATGCGCGGCTGCACGGCTGAAAAGCTGGTTTTGACCCAGCGCAGCCGTCGCGCAAAGCGGCCCGCGATCGTGGAGGGCTGCTGGTTCCGGGACGGGATCGAAGTGGTGCGGACGGGCGAGGGAGCCGTCGCGCCCGGCACGCCGCTGATCCTGCGAGACAATCTGACGGGCCCCGGCGGCCCGCAGCAAGCGGAGGGAACAGAATGAACGACATCCATATTCTGGTTACGATGCCGCAGCATGCGGTATTCAGGACCTTTTTTGACGCCGATGCCATGGCTGCGCTGGAGCACATCGGCACGGTACACTGGAACACGCTGGGCCGCCAGTACACCCAGGACGAGCTGGGCGCGGCCGTACGCGGCATGGATATCTGCGTCACAGGCTGGGGAACCCCGGTCTTTGATGAAGCGGTGCTGGCGCAGGCGGACCGCCTGCGTCTCATTGCCCACACGGGAGGCTCCGTCAAGCCCTATGTGACGGACGCGGTGTATGGCCGGGGCATCCGTGTGGTGAGCGGCAACGAGGTGTTTGCGGAGTCCGTGGCCGAGAGCGTGGTGGCCTATGCGCTGGCCAGCCTGCGGCAGATCCCCTATCACTCTGTGAACCTGGCCGGCGGCATATGGCCGGAGAGCTTTGCGAACCGCGGCCTGCTGGACCGCAGCGTGGGCATTGTGGGCTACGGCATGATCGCCCGCTATGTGGTGGGCATGCTGGCGCCGTTCCACTGTCCCATCAAGGTGTTTTCCCGGCACATCGGCCAGGACGAGCTGGACCGCTGCCACATGGAAAAAGCCGAGCTGGAGGAACTGTTCGCCACCTGCGACATCATTTCCATCCACAGCGGCATGACGCCGGAAAACCACCATCTTGTCACGCGGGAGCTGCTGCAGAGCATGAAGCCCGGCGCGCTGCTTGTCAATACGGCGCGGGGCGCAGTCATCGACGAGCCGGCGCTGTGCGAGGTGCTAGCCGCACGGCCGGACCTTTCCGCCGCGCTGGACGTGTACGAGACCGAGCCGCTGCCCGCGGGCCATCCGCTGGAAAAGCTGCCAAATGTGCTGCTGATGCCCCACATGGGAGGCCCCACGGTGGACCGCCGTCTGGCCGTCACCCGCAGCGTGACGCAGGATATCCGGCGCTTTCTGGCAGGGCAGCCCATGAGCTGCGAGATCAGCCGCAGTTATGCGGCGAAAATGTCGGCGTATTAAAGCGCGCCGCACGGGAAAGGCGGGCCGCCGTGCGCGCCCGCAGCAAGGGAGGAACAGGAAATGAAACAGAAACTGAAGCTGGCGCTGGTGGGCGCGGGAGAGCGCGGCCAATACTGCTATGCGCCTTACGCAAAAATGCACGGCTACGAAATTGAGTTCGTGGCGGTGGCGGACCCGCATAAGGGCCGCCGGGAAAAATTCGTCCAGGATTACCATGTGCCCGCCGAAGGCGTGTTCGAGACGGCGGAGCAGTTTTTCGCCCGGCCGCGCATGGCGGACGCGGTGCTCATCTGCACCCAGGACAGCCAGCACTATGCGTATGCCTGCCAGGCCATCGACCTGGGGTACAGCATCCTGCTGGAAAAGCCCATCTCGCCCAGTGTGCGCGAATGCCTGGACCTGCAGCGCCGCGCCGAGGAAAAGGGCACGCAGATCATGGTCTGCCATGTGATGCGCTATACCAAATTCTACCGCAAGCTCAAGGAGCTGATCGACTCCGGCGTCATCGGCGACGTGGTGCACGTCACCCATACCGAGAACGTGGCCTACTGGCACTACGCGCACAGCTATGTACGCGGCAACTGGCATAAGACGGCGGATTCCAGCCCCATGATCCTGGCAAAATGCTGCCACGATATGGATATCCTTTCCTGGCTGCTGGGCAGCCGGTGCAGAACGGTCTCCAGCTTTGGCGACCTGCGCTATTTCCGGGAGGAGAATGCCCCCGCGGGCAGCCCCGCCCGCTGCACCGACGGCTGCCCGCACAGCGGCTCCTGCCCATACTACGCGCCCGCGCTGTACCTGGACGACAATACGCCCTGGCCCACCGCGCTGACGGCCCTGGGGCCGGACCAGAGCTATGAGGCGCGCAAAAAGGCGCTGGAGGAAGGCCCCTACGGCAAGTGCGTGTTCCACAACGACAACGATGTGGTGGATCATCAGGTGGCCAGCCTCCTGTTTGAAAACGGCACCACCGTGGCGTTCACGATGTGCGCGTTTTCCGACGCATGCGACCGCACCGTCAAATTTATGGGCACCAGGGGCGAGATCCGCGCTTCCATGGACAACAACGTCATTGAGGTGACGCAGTTCGGCGCGGGCGTGCGAACGGGCACCACTGCGGTATACACCGTCAAGCCCGGCAGCACGGGCCACTCCGGCGGCGACGAGGGTATTATGGAAGAATTTGTCTCCATCCTGAAGGGCGAACGCGAGAATACGAACACCATCGCCCAGTCCGTCCACAGCCATGTGATGGCCTTTGCGGCGGAGGAATCCCGCCTGACAGGCCGCACCGTGGATGTGGCGGATTTTGAAAAAAGCGTGATGGCCTGATAACCAGGCTTTTTCCTGCGGCGCAGCAAAAAAGAAACGGCGCGGACGGGCTTTTCAGCCAAAGGTGTGGTATACTGGCTGAAGGGGCGTCCGCGCCCCTTTTGTAAAAGGAGAACAGGGAAGGGGTCGTTTGGATGGTTCATCTGGAACAGGCGCAGCCGGAGCAGCTGCAGGAGCTTTTGGCGTTTGCGGAGGAGGCGTTCCGCACGCCGGAGGGGAAGGTGGATTTCCCCACGCTGCTGCCCAAGCTGTACGGGCCGGGCGCCGACAGCGCGCCGCTGCATACGGTGCTGTATGAGGACGGCGCGCCCGCAGGGCTGTACTGCCTGAAGATACAGGATTTCAACATAGCTGGAACAGCCCTGCGCGTGGGAGGCATCGGCACGGTGTGCGTGGACGGACGCAGCCGGGGCAAAGGGCATCTGGCCCTGCTGATGCAGGACGCGCAGGAGCGTATGCAGGCGGCGGGCTGTGACATTGCCATGCTGGGCGGCCAGCGCCAGCGGTACGAGCGCTTCGGGTATGTACCCGCGGGCGCGCACTGGGAGTTTACGCTCACACCGCGCAACGTGCGGGATATCCGGACGGGCGGCGTGGCGCTGGCGCCTCTGGCGGAATACCCCAGCTGGCTGGAGAGCGCCCGGGCACTGCATGAAAAGCAGCCCGTAACGTGCGCCCGGGGCGGGGACGCCTCGTTCCTCACCGTGCTGCAAAGCTGGCGCGCCGAGCCATATGCGGTTTTGCAGGACGGCATGTTCGCGGGCTATTGCGCGCTGGCGGAGGGAAAACCGCCGCGGCTGCAGGAGCTGGTGCTGCCGGATGCGGCGCTGCTGCCGGCCTTTGCGGCGGCCCTGGCACAGCATACGGGAGCTGCCGGTGTACGTGTACAGCTTTACCCGTGGCAGCGGGCGGAGCTTGCCTATTTTGCCTCTGTGGCGGAACAGGGCGTTTGTGTGCCAAACCACAGCTACCGCGTTTTCCATTGGGCGGCTGCGGCCCGCGCCGCAATGGCGCTGCAGCGCGCTTATGACGATACGGCGATTTTAAATGAATTTATACTTGAAGTAGAAAATGAGGTGCGTCTGCGCTTCGGGCCGGGGGCAGAGGGGGTGCGCTCCGCGGAGCCGCAGGATGCGGCGCCGGACCTTGTGCTGCCGCCGCTGGACTCCGCGCGTCTGCTGTTCGGGCCGGACAGCCCGCTGGTGCCCGGCGCGCAGGCCGTTCCCGCCGGGCTTCTGCCGCTGCCGTTGGCCTTCCCCTGGGCGGACGGTATTTGAATGGGGCGGAAGAAAGCCGACTTTGCCTGCAAAAGCGGCCGCAGGACGTTTTCCGGCCGGCCCCTTGAGAAAAAAACAGCCCGCTTTCCTCCGGATGTGCTATTCCGGAAGAAGGCGGGCTGTTTGCTTTTAGGGTTCTGCCTGACAAAGCGGCGGCTGCGGTGAAAGAAAGCGCTTTTGCGCTTCATTTGTGCTGCGCACGGTAATCGCCGGGCGTGGTGCCCTCGTACTTGCGGAACAGGCGGATGATGCCGATCTCGCCCGCGTAGCCCAGCCGTGCGGCAACCTCCCGCACCGGCAGGTCGGTGCCGGTCAGCAGCGCTTTGGCCTGGGCCAGCTTGCGTCTGGCGATGTAATCCTTGACATTTTCGTCCCGGTACTTTTTGAATACGTTGGAGATGTACTGCGGCGTCACGCCGAACGCTTCCGAAAGAACGGTAAGGTCGGGGAACTCCGATTCCGCGCAGTTGTCGATGTACGCCGCGATGCGCTCCACCAGCTTTTCCGTTTTGCTTTGGGCGCGGTTTTCATGGGCAGCGGCAAGCCGGGCGATATGCTCGGACAAGCGGCGGCGGGCGTAGTCGATGCTGGAGCTGTTCACCACCTGCTCCACGAGCTGTTCGTCAAAGTCCGCGCCGCCGCCCTGCGCCAGCGCGTCACTGTTGGCAAGGCGCTGCAGCGTGGCGGCAAGCTGGTACAGCAGGCTGCGCGCGGCAGCCGCGCTCACACGTTTTGTTTCAAAGTTTGCGGTAAAGATGCGGCCCAGCACCTCCTGCGCCTTGGCCGCGTCTCCGGCGCGCACATATTGCAGAAGCTGCTGTTCGGCCTCCAGCGGATAATAATAGTCCGAATGGGTAACGTCCAGAGCCGTGAACAGCACGGGCTCCGTGCCGCCTCCGGCCTGCAGGCGGCTGTACTCCAGCGCCTTTCGGGCCTCGTCGTAGCAAAGGGGAAGCTGCTCCAGCCCCTGCTCCATGGCCGAAACGCCTACAAAGATATCAAGCTCAAACTGCTGTGCGCAGAAGCGCGCCAGGGCGTCCCCCTGGCGGGATGCCGCCGCCAATGCGGCGGCATCATTCTCTCCTGAAGGCGGCGAAAGCAGGAATACGCCCTGTGCGCGGCCCAGGTCCAGATACTGGCAGGCCGCGTTTGCGCCGAACAGCTCGCACCCCACGTTCTGCAGCACGAGCCGGGCCACGGAAAGGTTGTTTTCCAGCGGGATATTGGAATCCAGGAAAAAGGCGCTGTCCAGGTCCGCCTCGGCCAGTACGGCGATATATGCATCGCCGCCGAAACGCACGCCAAGGGCTTCCAGCTGGCTGCGCGCGCCGTCCCAGTCCAGCGTCTGCCCCAGCAGGAGCTGGAGCAGCAGATCCCGCACCACGGCGGGGCGCTGGGCCTCGATGATGCGCTGCAGCTCGGTGCCTGAGCGCATCTGATTGAGCAGCGTGGACTTGATGACGGCAAATTCGTCGTCGCCCGCGCCGCCAGGCGCGCTTTGTAAAATCAGGTCGTTAATGTCCTTCACCGGGCGGTAGCTGCGCCGGGCGATGCGCCGCACCAGAAACAGCCCCAGCAACAGGTATACGGCAAATACACCACCCAGGAAGCCGATGGTGGAAAGGTTGTCGGTAAAATAAAGATTGGCGGGCGACGTGATAAAGTAGGTCCAGCCCGTTTCCTCGGAGACATAGCGTGTGTAGGAGATATGGTCCGCGGTCACCAGGGCCTCCGCGCTGTTCAGCACTCCGGCGGGCAGGCCGGGCGCGTCCGGCGTTTGGTACACGGCCGCGCCTGTTTCATCCAGTACATAGACGCTGCCGCCCGTAGCGGACTGAAGAGACAGCGCATGCGCAAAGAATTTGTCGCTGTCCAGCAGGAGCATCACCTGTCCCGGCGGAGGCGCGCTGCTGCTGATGGGGATGGACTGGACGTAGGGAATGACGCGGATCACCGTGTCGGAATCGTACTGGCGCAGCCCGCCCGCGGGAAGATAATCCTGAAAATGGTATTCCGCCAGCGTGCCTTCGCGCAGCGCCTGGGCTGTGAGATCGGTAAATTCGTAGATGATATCGAAAAACTTGTCCGCGCTCATCCGCACCGTGGAGGTGACGACCTCGTCGGTGCTGCGCACATAAAGAAAATAATCCAGCAGGAAATCCCGCGAAACGGCCATCCCGGCCATCTGGTCCATCGCGTCGTGCACGGAGGAAACAGACGGATGCTTCACAAGGAACTGCAGCCGGGAGTTGAACACCAGGCTGTTGCCCAGCTCCTCCACATAACGCAGGTTTTCCTCTACGTCGTTTTTCAGTGAGGTGAGCAGGGCCTGCTTATTGAGGGCCTCCTCCCGGCGCAGCTGCTGGGCGACCTCCGCTCCGAAAAACAGACAACTGCTCAGAGAGACGAGCAGAATAAGGGTATACGAAAGCAGGAAGAACGAGTATACGCGGCTCTTTTCCTTTTTGGCCCTGTGCGGCGCGGCTTTTTCTGTCGGCATCCCGGCGTTCCTCCTCCCGGCGTCAATGCGGAGTTCCCGCCGGGAAAAGCGGCGCAGCGCGCGGCTCCCGGCGGGAACGCTCTGCTTATAATGGTAAGGGAAAAAGAGCGGTTTGTCAAATGAAACCGGCGGCTGTATAATAGTTGTAAGAAGATTTTGTACAAACAGGCGGAACGGGGGAGAAGCATGACGGAACTGGCAGTGCTGGACTTTGAGACAACGGGCCTTGTGCCGGGGCAGGACGAGGTGCTGCAGGTGGCGGTGGTGGATGGGACCGGAGCGGTGCTGATGAACGAATACTGCCGCCCACAGCGTCACACGGCGTGGGCCGACGCGCAGAAGGTGAACGGCATCGCACCGCAGGACGTGTGCGGCAAACCTCCCTTCGAGGCGCTTGTGCCGCGCCTGCAGGAGATTTTATCCGGCGCGCGGCGGGTGGTGGCTTATAACGACGGGTTTGAAAAAGCCTTCCTGGATGCCTACGGCATTCCGTCCCGCGGGCTGCGCTGGGGGGAGGACCCAATGGCCGCTTTTGCACAGCAGATGGGCGGGCAGAAGCGAAGCCTTTCCGCCGTCGCGTCGTTTTTCGGCTATGAATTCGAGGCGCACGACGCGCTGGCCGACGTGCGGGCCACGCTGTATCTTTACGAGCGGCTGGCGGACGGCGGGCTGCTGCGCTGGGCAACGCGCAATGCGTCGCCCGCGTGGGGGCAGTCGCCCCGGGGCCCGGTAGCATACCAGACGCTGCCGCCTGAGGACATGCTGCGCCTGCTCAAATGCCTAGGCCTGTGCCCGCTGACGGCGGCGCAGGCCCGGCAGCTGTGGTATAAGGGCATCTATACCGCGTCGCCCCGCCCCTGCGAGATTGTGGGGTTTCAGAACCGTTCCAAAGAGGACGGCTGGCTGGTGGTCGCCGTGGAAGCGGACGGCATGACGTATCTTGTGTGCGACGATTATTTGCGGGAGATGCAGGCTCCGGCCTTTGGCGGAGATGGCGCGGCGGCGTCCGTCCCCGGGCAGGCCGTGGGGACGGGACGGACAGGGCGCGCGTCCCGGGCCGGTATAGCCGCGCGTGGAAAAGCGGAAGGCGCGGCAAACAGCCGCTACGCGGCCTTTGCCCGCAAGAGTGCAGCCCTGAAGAACGTGGAGGCAAACCCGGATGCAGACCCCTCCAACCCGTTTTACGGCAAAGCCGTCGTATTTACCGGCGACATGGAGATGCCCCGGGCCGAAGCAGCCCAGGCGGTTGCGGAGCTGGGCGCCCATGTGAAGAGCGCCGTTTCCCGCAAGACGGATTATCTGGTCGCGGGCGCGCAGGACCCGGCGCTGGTGGGTGCGGGCGGGCGCAGCGGCAAGGAGGAAAAGGCCGCCGCTCTGAACGAAAGCGGCCAGGGAAAAATCGAGATCCTGGACGAAGCCGCCTTTCGCGCCCTGCTGGCGCAGGCGCGCGGGCAGTGAGCTTTGTCCGCCGGCTCCTGTCTGGAAAGAATGTACGGCTGAACGCCCTGTCCCGAGTGCGGCGGCAGCTTGGACATCCAATGCGCTCAATCTCCATAAAAATGGCCACCGGCTGTTTTTGGGCCATACGGCCCGTCCCCGGCCGGCGGCCATTGAGATAAGTTTTTTATAGAGGGACAATAAAGAATCCCGGCCCGGGAGGCGTCTGCCTCCCGGGCCGGGTGCGCGATACGGCTGCGCGGGATGAGCGCCGCCTTACAGCGTGGCGTTGAATGCGGGGATGAGCGCCGCCCAGGTAGCGCTGCCTACCACGCCGTCTACCGGCAGGCCGGCGGTGGCCTGGAACAGACCTACGGCACGGGTGGTGTTCTGGCCGTAATTTCCGTCCACTGTCAGCAGAGGACGGCCGCTTATGCCGTTCAGATAGCTCTGCACAAAGCGGACGTAATCGCCGGTGGAGCCTACGCGCAGCGGTACGCCGGGATACTGAGTGGTAACGTGCGTGGGGTTGCCCGCCTGCATGGCGTTATGCACGGAGACGATCTTGTTCCAGGTATCCTTGCCCAGAATGCCGTCGGCGGAAAGGCTGAACTGGCGCTGGAAGCGGCGCACGGCGTTGGTCATATTGTTTCCGTACGCGCCGTCCACGGTCTGCGTGTTGATGCCGGTGTAGATGCGTGCAACTTCGTTCAGACGGCCCTGCATGTGGCGCACATCCTGGCTGCGGTCGCCCGGGCGCAGGGGAATGCCGGGATAGGTGTCGGCGCTGCCGCCGATGGTGGCATTGTAATCGCTGACGATGGCGTTCCAGGTATCGTGGCCGATGACGCCGTCCATCGAAAGACGGTTGATCACCTGATACTGCATCACGGTGCTGGCGGTGGCGGAGCCGTACCGTCCGTCCACGACCAGACGGTTGAGGGTGGGGTACTTGGCGTCGCGCAGGCCGTTCAAATAGGTCTGCATCCGCGCGACTTCGCTGCCGGAGCTGCCGGGCCGCAAAGCGGTGCCGGGATAGACGGGATCGACTACGGCGAGGACTGCATTATTATTTTCAAGCATAAAAATTGCCTCCTTCTGCCCCATGGTATGCGCGCGGCGTGCGCCGCGTGCGGGGGCGGAAAGGAGGCTGTTTTGCGTTACAGAGCTTTTTTGCGGTGCGTTTCCACAGCTTTCAGCAGAAAATACAGCAAAGCGGTGTCCAAAGGCAGCTTAACGGCATTTTTGATAAGCCGCATGCCGGAAATCACGAAAGCGTTGCCGTACATGATATTCAGCCACAGCGGCGTGAGCACCAGGTTGATGACGAGCACCGCGGACAGGCAGGCGCAGAACGTGCGCCACAGGGACACGGGTTTTTTGTACAGCCAGCAGCCGTATAAAAAGCCCAGCAGGAACTCGTTGAGCGTGAAGCCGGGAAAAAAGCCGCCGTTGGGCCGCAAAAAGTAGCCCGCCACGTCGGTGACGATGCCCATTAGCCCGGCCAGCCACGGGCCGTACAGGAACGCGCACGTTCCTGCGGCCAGAAAGGAAAAGCCGATCTCCAGAAACTGGCTGACCGCGATGGTAAACTGGTTGAGCACCAGGCTCAGCGCCGCCAGCATGGCGGCCCCGGCCAGACTGGCGGTGCGCCGCACCTCGCGGGCGGCGTCGGACAGGCGGCGGGGAAAGCCGCGCAGGGAATCGAATGTGGATTGAAAAGCAGACATGAAAAAACCTCCTTTATTTTGGCGTTGCCGCATAAAGGAGGCAAAAGGCCCGCGCACAGCCGCACGGCGGCGCGCTTGCGCGCGGCTCCGGGCGGCCCTGGCAGGCCCGTGTTGCATTCGTCATGCAGCAGCGGGATGCGAAGCCTGCACCGCAAGCGGTGCTTTTCGTCCGTTCCGCAACTCCCCGTCGGAACGGCACTGCGGCCCTTTTTGGGGGCCAACGCGCAGGCTTCTACTCTGCGATAGGGTTATTATAGGACGGCGGAAGGAAAATTGCAAGTATCCGCGCGTTTTTTCTTTCAAAGCGCTGCGCCCCATGATACAATACAGGCAGAATGAAAAATATTTTGGGCGGCGGGCCGCTTGCGGCCGCGCTGTCTGCGGAAAGCGGGGCAGTCGCATGGAAAAGATATCGCGCAAAAACTGGGCGCTCATCTGGGTGCTGGGAATGGCGGGGCAGATCTGCTGGAACATCGAAAACTCCTGGTTCAATACCTTTGTATACCGGAAGATCGCGCCGGACCCGTCCATCGTGGCGTGGATGGTGGGCGTTTCCGCCGTGGTGTCCACCTTCTGCACGTTCCTCATCGGCACTGCAAGCGACAGGCTGGGCAGGCGCCGCCCGTTCATCGCGTTCGGGTACATCCTGTGGGGCGTGTTCACCATCGGCTTCGGCGTCACGGAGTTCCTGCCGAAAGATCCGCTGTGGCTCGCGGCCACCTGCGTGGTGCTGGCGGACGCGGTGATGAGCTTTTTCGGCAGCATGGGCAATGACGGCGCGTTCAACCCCTGGACGACCGATATCTCCAGCGCGGGCAACCGCGGCAAGGTGGGCGGCGCGCTGGCCGTGATGCCGGTGTTCGCCACCATTTTCGGGGCCATTGTGTCGGGCATTATCATTGACGCGCTGGACTTCTTCGCGTTTTTCACCATCATGGGCGGCATGGTCATTGCTGTGGGCGTGCTGTGCCTGTTCACGCTGCGGGATGCGCCGGGCCTCGCGCCCAACCGGGACCCACGGGGCTTTTGGCACCAGTTCGCCGCTGTGTTCGATTATAAGATCGTGGGCCGCAACCGGGAGCTGTTCTGGGTGTTTCTGGTGATGATGGTGTATTTCATCGGCTTCAACGTATATTTCCCGTACATCACGGTTTACTTTACCGACAACCTGGGTATGGACTACACGCTCACGGGCGTGGTGCAGGGCGCGGGCCTGCTGGCCGCATCGGTGCTCACCATTCCCGCCGCCCGCTTCATCGACCGCGGCAAGTGCGGGCCGGTCATCGCGGCGGCCGTGGGCTGTAATCTGCTGGGCCTTCTGGGCGTCAGCTTTTCCACGGCGTTCGTTCCGCTGCTTATCGGTGTGTTCGGCGCCGGCGCGGGGTATATCCTGGTGCTGCAGGCGCTGACAGCGTGGATCAAAAACCTGTATCCGGAGGACCAGCGCGGCCAGTTCGAGGGTGTGAAGCAGCTGTTCTTTGTGTGCGTGCCCATGATCGTCGGCCCGGCCATTGCCACCTGTTATCAATGCTTTCGGCGTTGAAAAAATTGTCAACGGCGTGGCGGGCATGGTGCCCGGCAACAGTCTGTTTCTGATTTCGGGGCTGGTGACGCTGCTGGCGCTTTTGCCGCTGCTCCCCGCCGCGCGCATGGAAAAAGCGCGCGCCGGAGCCGCGGCGCAGCCGTAAAATGCAGACGGCCCGGCCCAGGTTCTTTTGGAGGGCGCCGGGCGTTTTGCATATTCTCTTTCCCGCCGCTCTATGATAAGATACAATTGTAATGCAAGGCGCGGCCCGTGCGCCGCGAAAAAGGAGTTGTTTGGATGAAATTTGAACAGATGCAGTACGCTCGCCCGGACTTTGACGCGGCGCGGGAAACCTTTGCGTCGCTGCGCGCGCGCATCGCCGCCGCGCCGGACGCGCAGGCGCAGCTGGAGGCGTTCCGGGAATTTGAGACGCTGAGCCGCCATATCTCCACCATGTCCACCCTGGCTGAGATCCGCCACACCGTGGATACGCGGGATGCGTTTTACGAAGCCGAGCGGGAATTTTTTGACGCAAACAGCCCGGCGCTGGGCGAAGCCCAGCTGGACGTGTACCGCGCGCTGCTGGCCTCGCCGTTCCGCACACAGCTGGAGCAGGCGCTGGGCAGGCTCACTTTTGAAAAAATGGAGGTGGACGTCAAGTCCTCCGACCCGGCCATTCTGGAGCTGATGGCGGAGGAAAACGCCCTCACCACGGCTTATGAAAAGTTGTACGCCTCGGCGCTGATCGAATTTGACGGCAGAAAAAATACCGTCAGCCAGATGAGCCTTTACAAGCAAAACCCGGACCGAGCCGTGCGCAAAGCCGCCTACGAAGCCGAGGGAGCATGGTTTGATGCGCACCGGGCCGAGCTGGACGAATTGTACGATAAGCTGGTGAAAAACCGCACGGCCCAGGCACGAAAGCTGGGTTATGAGAATTTCATCCCCCTGGGCGCCATCCGCATGCGGCGCATCGGCTACACGCTGGAGGACATGGCCGCCTACCGTGCGCAGATCAAAAAAGATTTCGTGCCCGTGGTGGCGGAACTGAAGAAGCTGCAGTATGCCCGCACCGGCGTGGCGGACCCGAAATTCTACGACGACGCGTTCTGCTTTGCGGACGGAAACCCCGCGCCCCACGGCACGCCGGAGGAAATACTGGCCGCGGGCCGCGAAATGTACCATGCCCTCAGCCCCGAGACGGCGGAATTTATTGACGAAATGTTCGACGGAGGCCTGTTCGACGTGCTCTCCAAGGAGGGCAAGGCCCCGGGCGGCTACTGCACCTACCTGGCGGATTACAAAGCGCCTTTCATTTTCTCCAACTTCAACGGCACGTCCGACGACGTGGACGTACTGACGCATGAAGCGGGCCATGCCTTTGCCGCGTGGGTGGCCGCGCGGAAAGACCTTCCCATGATTCTGGAGGAGCCCGGCATGGAGAGCTGCGAGATCCACTCCATGTCCATGGAGTTCCTTACGGCGGAGCATCACGAAAAATTCTTCGGCACGGACACGCCCCGGTATGAACTGGCCCACGCCGAGGACGCGATGTACTTTTTGCCATACGGGACCATGGTGGACGAATTCCAGCACATCATGTACGCCGAGCCGGACCTGACGCCCGGGGAGCGCAACGCAGTATGGGCAAAGCTGGAAAGCGAATACCGCCCCTGGCTGGACTTCGCGGGCCTGCCCTTCTACGGACGCGGCGCGGGCTGGCAGCGCCAGCTGCACATCTACGAGGTGCCGTTCTACTATATCGACTACTGCCTGGCCCAAACGGTGGCGCTGCAGTTCTTCACCGCGTTTCTGCACGACAAAAAGGACGCCTGGCGGCGGTACCTGGCTCTGGTGGGCGAGGCCGGCGGCAAGACGTATCCGGGTCTCGTGGCGGCGGCCGGGCTGGACAGCCCGTTTGCTCCCGGAACGCTGGCGAAGCTGGGCAAAGAAGTGGGCGCGTGGATCGCGGCGCAGGACGCCGCGCTGAACGCCCGGTAAAGGACCCGGCTCCGGAATGGACCGGACAGAAAAGGCCCGGGAAGGGCAGGGCGGAACAGGAGGCCTGAAGATATGATACAGGAAAAGGGAAAACGAAGGGCCCGGCGCGCGCCGGCGCTGTTGGCGGCGTATCTTGCGCTTGCGCTTTTGGCGGGCTGTGCCGGCGGCGCGGGCAGCTCCGCGGCGGAACAGAACAGTGCGTCCTCCTCCGGTGCGGCGGAAAGCGCGCTTTCCGCCCCCGCTGCGCCGCAGGAGACCGTTTTCTCCGGTGCGTCCTCCTCCTGCCTGCCGTCCGAACCGCCGGAGGATGCGCCGGAAACGCTGGGGCCGGGGCATTTTACCAGCGTACAGGATCGCGCGGAGGGGGAGCAGGATCCCTATTTGGAGCTATACGCCGACGGCACGTTTATGTTCATGTGCAATGTGTATCAGGGGATGACGACGTATCTGGGAACGTGGAGCTATGAGAGCGGCGTTCTGACGCTGACGCGCCCCAGCGCGGAGGAGACCTATGTTTTCTTCGCGCAGGACGCCGACACGCTGCTGATGCACAGCGGAGACCTGGTGATGACGCAGCCCGGCGCAGTGCTCACACGGCTGGCGCAGTAGCATAGAAAGCGGGCGCGGTGCAAAACCGCGCGCAAAAAGCATAAACAACAAAAAACACGCCCTGAAGCGAAGCGGAATGCTGCCTCAGAACGTGTTTTTTCTTTTTTGGTATTTTCCCTGCGCCGATTGTTTATGATAATTTTATTCTGCGCCGCACCCGTTTGTGCCTGTATGCCGCGATCTACTTCCAGCCGAGGTCGCGCAGAATATCCTGCCGCGCGGCAAGGCCCATACGCGCCAGATGCTCGATGCGGTCGTCCGTCATCTGCGCGGCAAGGCCCGAGATGCTGAACGCCGCCTCCGCACGGCCGTTCATGCCCGGCACTGCCAGCGCCACACAGCGGATGCCCAGCTCGTTTTCCTCGTCGTCGATGGCATAGCCCGCCATGCGCACGCGCTTGAGCTGCTCGATGAATGCGTCGAAATCCGTGATGGTATGCGCTGTCAGCGCCCGGATGCTGCTTTTGCGCCACACGCGTTCGGCCTCGCCGTAGCTCTGGGTGGCCAAAATGGCCTTGCCCACGCCTGTGCAGTACATGGGGATGCGAAGCCCCACATGGCTGGACATGCGCATGCCGCCCAGCCCGGCGCCGGCCTCCGCCTTATAGATGTATACGATGTCCACGCCGTCCTGGATGACCAGATGCACCGCCTCGCCCGTATGGCGGGAAAGCTTGTCCAGATGCGGCTTTGCAACGGACATGATATCCATATCGTTGACGATGCCGCTGGACAGCTCGAACATCTTCATCGTCAGCCGATAGTGCGTGGAGAAACTGTCCTGCACCGCGTAGCCCAGCGATACAAGGCTGGAGAGCAGCCGGTGCGCCGTGCTTTTGGGCAGGCCGCTCTCGGCGCTGATGGTCTGCAGGGACGCGCCCTTGGGGTGTGCGCACAGGACTTCGATCAGTGCGAAGATGCGTGCCACGCTCTGCACGCCGCCGTTGCTGTTTTCCACAAGAGCACCCCCTTTTCTTTGTTGCGTTCCACAATGCGAAACGGTTTTCCGTCTGTATTGTAACTTGTTTTGCGCCAAAGCGCAAGCCCCCGGCCCCGCTTGGATGCAAGAAATATCCGCTTTTGGGCAAAAAACGCAAGAATCGCATTGACAATAAAACCTGTTCGTTTATAATGAAGCCAGAAAGAAAGTGGAACGGCGTTCCACAATATGGAACACACCCCCACCGGGAATAAAAGGAGAAGATTGCTATGAACGACGTGATTCAGAAAATCTACGACATCGGCATCGTGCCCGTCATCGCCATCGACGACGCAGACAAGGCTGTGCCTCTGGCAAAGGCCCTGGTCAAAGGCGGCCTGCCCGCGGCCGAGGTCACGTTCCGCACCGCAGCGGCCGAGGAGGCCATCAAGCGCATCGTGGCCGAAGTACCTGAAATGCTGGTGGGCGCGGGCACCGTGCTGACGAAGGAGCAGGCGGACCGAGCCATCGCCGCCGGCGTCAAGTTCATCGTCAGCCCGGGCTTTAACCCCGAGATCACCAAATATGTCATCGACAAGGGCATGCTGATGATGCCCGGCACCGCTACTCCGGGCGAGATGGAGCAGGCCATGAGCATGGGCCTGGACGTTGTGAAATTCTTCCCGGCCGAACAGAACGGCGGCGTCGCCAAGCTGAAAGCCGTGGCCGGCCCTTACACAAACCTGCGCTGGATGCCCACGGGCGGCGTCAACGCCAAAAACCTGCTGGACTACCTGTCCTTTAACAAGATCATTGCCTGCGGCGGCACCTGGATGGTGAAGAAGGACCTCATCGAGGCCGAAAACTGGGACGAAATCGAGCGTCTGACGCGCGAGGCCGTCAACACCATGCTGGGCTTCGAGGTCAAGCACATCGGCATCAACACCGAGAACGCCGAGGAAGCCATGAAGGCCGCCAAGCTGTTCGAGCTGATGTTCGGCTTCGACGTTTCCGAGGGCAACAGCAGCATCTTCTGCGGCAGCCGGGCCATTGAGATCATGAAAAAGCAGTATCTGGGAAAGAACGGCCACATCGCCATCGGCACCAACACGCTGCCCCGCGCTATCGCCTATTTCAAGAGCCGCGGCTTCGAGTTCAACGAGGAGACCGCCAGCCCCAAGGCCATTTACTTCAAAGACGAGATCGCCGGTTTCGCCGTCCACCTCGTGCAGAAGTAATTTTTTACAGCTTTGCACAGCAAGGCTGTAAAAAGCGGCCTGAGCTGCGGCATTTGCGGTTCAATGTTTTTATAATTGCAGATAAGATATATAAAAGACAGGAGAGTATTTTTTCATGGCAAAGAAAGTTGTTACCTTCGGCGAGCTGATGATCCGCCTGCAGCCCTATAACTACGAGCGCTTCGTCCAGGCCGACCACCTGGAATTCACTTTCGGCGGCGGTGAGGCCAACGTGGCCGTCAGCCTGGCCAACTATGGCCTGGACGCCGCTTACGTCACCAAGCTGCCCGCCCACGCCATCGGCCAGGCGGCGGTGAACAGCCTGCGCCGCTACGGTGTGGACACCAGCAAGATCACCCGCGGCGGCGACCGTGTGGGCATCTACTTCAACGAGAAGGGCGCTTCCCAGCGTCCCAGCGTGTGCATTTATGACCGCGCCCATTCCGCCATTTCCGAGGCGACTACGGCTGATTTCGACTGGGATGCCATTTTTGAGGGCGTGGAGTGGTTCCACTTCACCGGCATCACCCCGGCGCTGGGCGCCAATGTGGTGGAGATCTGCAAGGAGGCCTGCAAGGCCGCGAAAGCTCATGGCGTGAAGATCAGCTGCGACCTGAACTACCGCGGCAAGCTGTGGACGCGCGACGAAGCCCGCGCCGCCATGACGGAGCTGTGCCAGTATGTAGACGTGTGCATCTCCAACGAGGAGGATGCCAAAGACGTATTCGGCATCGAGGCCGAGAACACCGACATCACCGGCGGCGAGCTGAACAAGGAAGGCTATAAGAGCGTGGCCAAACAGCTGGCGGACAAATTCAATTTCGAGATGGTCGCCATCACGCTGCGCGAGAGCAAATCTGCCTTTGACAACGACTGGAGCGCCATGCTTTACAACGTGGCCAAGGATGAGTACTGCTTCTCCAAGCTGTATCATCTGCACATCATCGACCGTATCGGCGGCGGTGACAGCTTCGGCGGCGGCCTGATCTACGCCCTGCTGTCCGGCAAGGACACCCAGGCTGCGGTGGAGTTCGCGGTGGCGGCTTCCGCCCTGAAGCACTCCATCGAGGGCGACTACAACTTCGTCACCGTGCCCGAAGTGGAAAAGCTGGCGGGCGGCGACGGTTCCGGACGTGTACAACGGTAATTAGCGCTTACCGTTATACAATAGATACGCCGGTATTTCCGGTGTTCAAAGAGTCTTCAAGCACTCAAACACTCATTACCTCCCAAAAGCAAAAGGGCCGCCCTGCCGGGCGGCCCTTTTGCACGGGAGAGGCAGGAGGAGACCCGTGCAAGCCCAAAATCCGAAAATTCATGTAGAGCGCTCGTTTTACCGCAGTCTGCTGGCGCTCACACTGCCTGTGGCGCTGCAGAATGTCATTTCGTACAGTGTCAACCTGATGGATACCCTGATGCTGGGCGGGCTGGGCGAGGTGGCGCTCTCTGCCACCAGTCTGGCCAACCAGGTGTTCTTTATTTATACCGTAGCCATATTCGGCGTGGCGGGCGGCGCCATCGTGCTGTGCAGCCAGTACTGGGGCAAAAAAGGACGTGGATTCCATCTGCCGCGTCGCCAGCCTGGCGCTGCGCATTTCGGCCGCGGCGGGGCTGCTGTTCACACTGGTGCTGTTTTTGTTCCCGCGCCCGGTGATGCAGATATTCACCGCCGAGCCCGCCGTTATCGAGGCCGGCGCATCCTATCTGCGCATCGTGTCGCTGTCGTATTTCTTCTACGGCGTCACGTCCACATTCCTGGTGGTGCTGCGCAGCGTGGAGACCGTCAACGTCTCGGTGGCGATCTACGGCGTGTCGTTTGCGGTGAACGTGTTTTTCAACTACGTGTTCATCTTCGGCAAGTTCGGCGCGCCGCGCATGGGCGTGGCGGGTGCCGCCGTCGGCACTATGCTGGCGCGCGTGGCGGAGTTCGTGATGATCATCGCCTATATGCTCGTGTGGGAAAAGAAGATCCGCTTCCGCCTGCATATGCTGCTGTGGCCGTCGGGCGGCCTCGCCCGGGACCTGGTGCGCTACGGTTTGCCCGTGATGCTCAACGAGCTGCTGTGGAGCGTCGCCATTTCCATGCACTCTGTCATCCTGGGGCATATGAGCAGCGATATCGTGGCGGCCAACAGCATTTGCAATGTGATGTTCCAGATGGCAACGAGCATCATCCTGGGGGTGTCCAATGCCTCGGCCGTTCTGGTGGGCATGCTGGTGGGCCGGGGGGATTATCCGTACGCCCGGGCCTGTGTCAACAAGCTCATCCAGATCTACGCCGTCATCGGCGTGGTGTGCGCGGCGCTGCTGCTGGCGGTGAAGGGGCCGGTCATCGGCATTTATGACATCAAGGAAAGCACCCGCGTACTGACCGACCAATTGATGTATGTATATGCGGCGGCCATTTTCTTTATGGCGTTCACCTGCCCGCTGATCAGCGGTGTGCTGCGCGGCGCGGGGGATACCCGTTTCGCGGCTGTCACGGATGTAGGCTGTATCTGGGCGATGGTCCCCCTGGGCGCGGCAGCGGCATTCTGGCTGGGCGCGCCGCCGGTGCTGGTGCTGGCCGTGCTGAAATGCGACATGCCGCTGAAGGCATTTTTCTGTCTGCGCCGCATCGCGGGCGGCAACTGGATCCGCAACGTCACGCGGTAAAGGCCGCGCGCGGAAAATACGGAGAGAGGGTTGCCCGCCCGCCACATATCCGGGCGGACAAACGATTTTTCAACAGGCAAAGCGGCCGTGTATTTGCACGGCCGCGGTTTTGTGCTATGATGAAAAAAACGCCCCCCGGCGGCGCGCCGGACGCCAAAGAGGAAGAAAAGGAGAAACGCCATGAATCTGTTCATTTCCAGCGATATCGAAGGCACCTGCGGCATCGCCGCATGGAGCGAGACCGAGCCGGGCAGGCCGGACGGGGATTACGCCTATTTTAAGCAGCAGATGAGCCGGGAGGTGGCCGCGGCCTGCCGCGGCGCTCTGGCGGCAGGCGGCGAGCGCATTCTGGTAAAGGACGCTCATGATTCCGCCCGCAACATCGACCCCTCTGTTCTGCCCGAAGAGGTGCAGATCAACCGGGGCTGGGCGGGCGATGTTTACAGCATGATGAGCGGCATCCAGCACGGCGATTGGGACGCGGCAGTCTTTACCGGTTATCATGCGGCCGCCTGCTGCGACGGCAACCCGCTTTCCCACACCATGAACACCAGTGTGGATTATGTGGAGATCAACGGCGTGCGTGCCAGCGAATTCACGCTCAACGCCTATATGGCGGGCTATCACGGCGTGCCGGTGTGCTTTGTTTCCGGCGATGCGGCGCTGTGCGACAGTGCACGGCGCATGATACCCGATATCGCCACGGTGCCCGTCAATAAGGGGGACGGAAACTCTGCCACCAGCCTGCATCCGGCGCTGGCCGTCAAGCGTATCGAGGAAACGCTGCGCGCCCAGTTGGAGAGCGGCGCGTACCGTACCTGCATCGTGCCCATGCCTCCGAAGTTTGAGATCATCATCCGCTATAAGGAACACCGGGCGGCCTACCGCTGCAGCTTCTACCCGGGCGTGGAACAGGTGGACGAAAAAACGCTGCGCTTCACCTGTGTGGATTATATGGACGCCATGTGCCTGTTTCAGTTCGTGCTGTAAGGCTCCGGCCGCGCAAAGCAGAGGAGGAAAGCGGAGTATGACGCAAAAGGAACGCATGCTGGCGGGCCTGCCCTATAAGGCGTGGATGGACGGCCTGCCGGAGGAACGCGCCCGGGCGCAGCGTGCCTGCTGGGAATTCAACCGTCTGCCGCCGGATGCGCGTGCAGAGCGCACGGCGCTGCTGCGCGGCCTGTTCGGCAGAACGGGCGAGCATCTGCACATCGAGGAGCCGTTCCACTGCGACCTCGGCTACAACATTGAGGTAGGCGAGTGGTTCTATGCCAATTACAACTGTGTGATCCTGGACGTTTGCAGGGTGACCATTGGCGACAATGTGATGTTTGCGCCCAACGTCGCCATTTATGCGGCGGGCCATCCGGTACACCCGGCCGCGCGCAATTCGGGCTACGAGTACGGCCAGCCCGTCGCCATCGGGAATAACGTCTGGTTGGGCGGCAATACAGTGGTCACGCCCGGCGTGACCATCGGGGACAACGTGGTGGTGGGTGCGGGCAGCGTCGTCACCCGGGACATCCCGGCAAATGTTGTTGCGGCGGGCAACCCCTGCCGCGTGCTGCGCGCCATCACCGAAGCGGACGCGGATTATTATTTTAAAGACCGGAAATTCGACGTGGATTGGCGCGCCGAGCTTTGATGCGCTTCGTGCGGCAATAAGGCCCGGAGCCGTGCGGAAAGCAGCGCGGCTCCGGGCCTTATTGCGGGATGCGCCGGAACGGCGCGCTTAGCGATGTTTAAAAAATAGAGAAAATGCTGTGTTCTGAGAACTTTTAACGAAGCAAACACCGATTCCTGTTGGGGAAAACAGCTTTTTCGATTTTTCAAGCGCCCCTAGTTGATGGCCTTGCCGAAGAAGGCGCTGGCGGCCTTGACCTTGCCCATCAGCGCGTCGAACTGTGCGGGCGTCAGGCTTTGGGCGCCGTCGCTTTTGGCGTGGGGCGGGTCGTTGTGGACTTCGATCATCAATCCGTCCGCGCCCGCGGCAATGGCGGCCATGGCAAGCGGCTCCACCATCCAGGCAATGCCCGCGGCGTGGCTGGGGTCAATGACCACGGGCAGATGGGTCTTGCTTTTGAGCATGGGCACCGCGGAAATGTCCAGTGTGTTGCGCATGCTCGTTTCAAACGTGCGGATGCCGCGTTCGCACAGTACGACGTTTTCATTGCCGCCGGCCATGATATATTCGGCGCTCATCAGAAATTCTTCGATGGTGTTGGCAAGGCCGCGTTTGAGCAGAACGGGCGTTTGCAGCTTGCCCAGTTCCTTCAGCAATTCAAAATTCTGCATGTTGCGCGCGCCCACCTGGATCATATCAACGTCGGCAAAGAGGGGAACGTGCTCGGTGTTCATGATCTCGGTGACGATGGGCAGCCCGGTGGCGGCGCGGGCCTCGCGCAGAAGCTCCAGGCCCTCGGCGCGCATGCCCTGGAACGCGTAAGGGGAGGTGCGGGGCTTGAACGCGCCGCCGCGCAGGATGCCCGCGCCGCTGCGCTGTACGTCGCGGGCGACTTCCACGATCTGGCTCTCGCTCTCCACGCTGCACGGCCCGGCCATCACGGAGAAATGTCCGCCGCCGATCGTATGTCCCGCCACGTCCACAGCGGTGTCCGCCGGATGGAATTTCCGGTTGACCTTTTTATAGGGCTCGCTGACCCGCTTCACATCCTCGACAAAATCATTGGCGCGCACAAGGTCGATGTCCACGCTGGATGTGTCGCCGATGAGGCCGATAAGGTGCGTGTGTTCGCCCTCGGAATTGTGAATTTTGAGGCCCTGGGCTTCAAAACCGGCGCAGAGCTGCTTCACCTGCTCCGGGTTCGCGTTGTTTTTAAAAATAACGATCATACTGCATACCCTTCTTGCGATTTAAAATTTTAAAACAAAAAAGCCGGCAGCGCTCTGCGCTGCCGGCTTATCAGTTTACAAAAAATTATTTTGCATCCTGAACCGTTCCACAGCAAACAGAGCCATTACCTGTAAAGTAATAGCCAAAATAATAATAGTTTGCAGTTGTAAACGAACGGTCCGGCATGGTTTTCCCCCAGCGGAAAAGATTTGTTAGCAGTATACGCGCATTCGGCGCATTTGTCAAGGGCAGCCTTTCGCCGGGGTAAACGGGGGCCTTGCGCTTCTCATCCCAGAGCCTCGAAAGCCAGACGCAGGCCGAGCCCACACCTTGTGCGAAGATGGCGGTCGCCCGGTGCAGCCCGGCAAACTCTTCGCGGTCGCACAGGGCTTCATACAGCTCGTTCTGGCTCCGGGAAAAAGTGGCGGTGAACCGGCCTTTCAGTTCTTCCGTTTCCCGCGCCAGCGCGCGCTGTTCGTCTGTAAGCGGGCAGGCGCGTCTCCACCGGGATATTTTCGCCTGTGTACCAATCTTTTATGATGCTTTTCACAATCCATTCTCCTTTGTTTCACAAATAGTAAAAAACTATTTCAAGCATAATTCACTATTGGTGAAAAAGCGAAATGGAATATATTATCATAAAACGAAGGGGGGGCCTGCATGGATTATATTGACCGTATCCGCGCGCTTCGCAAAGCGCAGGGGCTGACGCAGAAAGACATGGCGGATGTACTCGGTGTGGCAACCTCAATGTATAACATGTATGAAACACGGCAGCGTCGGATGTATGTGGAAACTTTTGCAACGCTGTGCAGTTATTTCGGCGTGTCTGCAGATGATCTGTTAGGCACCGGCAAAGAAGAGTGAACAAAATGGCAGAATTCAAAACAAACGTCATGCGGATGCTTGACAAGGAAAAGGTGCCCTATACGCCCCATACCTACGACCACGGCGACGGTGCCATCGACGGAGCGTCAGTTGCGGCAAAAATGGGGCAGGACCCCGCCCGCGTGTTTAAAACACTGGTCACACAGGGCGCGGGAAAAAGCTACTTTGTATTCGTCGTGCCCGTGCTGGCCGAGCTGGACCTGAAGAAGGCCGCAAAAAGCGTGGGCGAAAAAAGCGTAGCCATGCTCCATGTGGCCGATATCAATAAGGTCACCGGCTATGTCCGCGGCGGGTGCAGCCCGCTGGGGATGAAGAAAGCCTACCGCACCGTGTTCGACCGCAGCGCGCTTGCGGGCGCAAGCATCATCGTAAGCGGCGGCAGGATCGGCTATCAGATCGAGCTTGCGCCCGAGGAACTGATCCGCCTGGCGCGGGCGGATACGGCGGATATCATCTGCGGCTGACGGCGCCGGTTCCGCATTGTAAAATCTGTGTAAGACAATCAACCAAAAAAGCCGCCCGGCGGCATAAGGTTCTTGTTGTTTTCTCTGAAAATTCGCGCCGCCGCCGGAAAGCGATTGCTTTTATTCCGGTTTCATAGTACGATGATAATATCCTTTTTCTTCGCACCGAACAAGCTGTTCAGAGGAGGTACCGGGATGCAATCGATCGCTTTGGGAACCGCTGCGTACCCGGGGCGGAGTGTAAGCCGCCGGCCTTCCCGCCGGGGCAGTGCGTCTGCGGGATACCGCGCGTTTTTTCGGCGCGCCTGCGGGCTGCGGAAAGAGGATACCGCGCTGAAACTGCAAGCATAAGGCCATGGTGTAACTGCACCACGGCCTTTTTTCTTTTCAGGGACGCACAAAGGAGATGGATTTATGGAAAACACCAAAAAAGTAGCCATCATCATGGGCTCGGACAGCGACTGGCCAACGGTAAAAGCCGCGGCCGCACAGCTCAAAAGCTGGGATATCCCGTTTGAGGTGCGCGTAATGAGCGCCCACCGCACTCCGGCCGCTGCGGCGGAGTTTGCAAAGCGCGCGGCGGAAAACGGCTTCGGCGTGATCATCGCGGCCGCGGGTATGGCCGCCCATCTGGCGGGCAGCATCGCCGCGAACACCGTGCTGCCCGTCGTCGGCATCCCCGTTAAGGGCGGCGCGGTGGACGGCCTGGACGCCCTGCTGGCCACCGTGCAGATGCCCAGCGGCATTCCTGTGGCCACCGTTGCGCTGAACGGCGCCAAAAACGCCGCCGTGCTGGCCGCTCAGATGCTGGCCATCCACGACGCGCGCATCGCCGCGCTGCTGGCGGAGGACCGGGAGAAAATGGCCCGCTCCATCGCTGAAAAGGACGCCGCCATCCGGGCCGAGGCGGCCGCGCTGTAAGGAATGCTTTCCAAATATCTTTTTATTTTTATAAAACACAAAAGAGGGAGAAGAACAACATGGAAAAACGGGAACAGCTGTATGAGGGGAAAGCCAAAAAGGTATTCGCCACAGACGACGCGGACCTTGTCATCGTGGATTACAAGGACGACGCCACCGCCGGCGACGGAGCAAAGAAAGGCACCATCCGCGGCAAGGGCGTGGTGAACAACAGGCTTTCCAACAACCTGATGAAGATGCTGGCTGAAAAGGGCGTGCCCACCCACTTTGTGGAAGAATTGTCCGACCGCGAGACGCTGGTGAAAAAGGTGGAGATCGTGCCGCTGGAGGTCATCATCCGCAACGTGGCCGCGGGCAGCTTCACCAAGCGTCTGGGCGTGCCTGAGGGAACGGTGCTGAAGATCCCCACCATCGAGTTCAGCTACAAAAACGACGAGTATCACGACCCCCTCATCAACCATTACCACGCGCTGGCCCTGGGCCTGGCCACGCAGGAGGAGATCGACACCATCACGAAATATGCCTTCCAGGTGAACGACATCCTTTCCCAATATCTGCTGGGCTTCAACATCCGCCTCATCGACTTCAAGCTGGAATTCGGCCGCCTGCCCGACGGCTCCATCGTGCTGGCCGACGAGATCAGCCCCGACACCTGCCGCTTCTGGGACGCCACCACAGGTGCGCACCTGGATAAAGACCTGTTCCGGCGCGACCTGGGCGGCGAAGAGGAAGCCTACCGGGAAGTTATGAAGCGCCTGCTGGGGGAGTGAGCGGATGATCAAAGACTATCTTGACGAAAAGCTGCATGAAGAGTGCGGCGTGTTCGGCGTTTACCGCCGCGACGCGGACCTGGACGTGGTGGGTACCACCTATTACGGCCTGTACGCGCTGCAGCACCGCGGCCAGGAGAGCTGCGGCATGGCGGTGAACGACGACGGCGTGTTCTACAAACGGCGCGAGCTGGGCCTTGTGAACGACGTGTTCACCAAGGACGTGCTGGAGACGATGCCCCGGGGCAATATGTGCATCGGCCACTGCCGCTATGCCACCACGGGGGTGCCCGTCCGCTCCAATGCACAGCCCTTTGTGATCCGCCACATCAAGGGACCGATGGCGCTGGCTCACAACGGCAACCTGACAAATTCCGCCGAGCTGCGTTCGGAATTCGAGCTTTCGGGCGCGATCTTCCACTCCACGTCGGATACGGAGGTCATCGCTTACGCCATCACCCGCGAGCGCCTTTCCTCCGACAGCATCGAACAGGCCGTGGAGCAAACGATGGACAGGCTGAAGGGGGCGTATTCGCTGGTGGTGATGAGCCCGCGCAAGCTCATCGCCGCGCGGGACCCGCAGGGCTTCCGCCCGCTGTGCATCGGCAAGCTGGGCGAAAACGACATCATTGCCAGCGAGAGCTGCGCCATCACCGCCGCGGGCGGCGAGTTCGTGCGCGATGTGGAGCCGGGCGAGATCGTGGTGTTTGACGAAAACGGCTGCCGCTCCATCCGCACCCACTGCGGCTGCCCCACAGGCCTGTGCGTGTTTGAATACGTGTACATCGCCCGGCCGGATTCTGTTGTGGACGGCGCTTCCGTACACCGGGCGCGCCGGCGAGCCGGCGCGTTTCTGGCGCTGGAGCACCCTGTGCAGGCGGACGTCGTCATCGGCGTGCCGGATTCGGGCCTGGACGCGGCGCTGGGCTATTCCCAGCAGAGCGGCATCCCTTACGGCATCGGCTTTTTGAAGAACAAATACATCGGCCGAACGTTCATCCAGCCCAACCAGAAGCTGCGGGAGAACACCGTGCGCATCAAGCTGAACCCCATTGCGGACACCGTGAAGGGCCGGCGCGTGGTGCTGGTGGATGATTCCATCGTGCGCGGCACCACCTCGCGGCAGATCGTACAGATGCTGCGGGAAGCCGGGGCCACGGAAGTGCACTTTTTGTCCTCCGCGCCGGAATTCCTGTATCCGTGCTATTTCGGCGTGGACGTGGACAGCCGGGAAAATCTCATCGCCGCCAACCATTCGCTGGAGGAGATGCGGGAGATTTTGGGTGTGGACAGCCTGGGCTTTTTGAGCGTGGACGGAGTGAAGAAGATCGCCGAGGGCTGTAAATGCGGCCTGTGCACGGGCTGCTTTACGGGCAAATACCCGGTGGAGCCGCCCAAAAGCACTGAAAAAAGCAAATTTGAAAAGAAAATTTCCGAAAATATCAACGACTGACCGTCGGGAACAGGAGAAACGATATGAAGAGCTTTTCCGAGAGCTACAAGGCAGCGGGCGTTGACATCACGGCGGGCTATGCCGCGGTGGAGCTGATGAAACAGCATGTGGCGCGTACGATGACGCCGGGCGCCATCGGCGGGCTGGGCGGCTTCGGCGGCCTGTTCGAGCTGGATATGACGGGCCTCACCCACCCGGTGCTGGTCTCCGGCACGGACGGCGTGGGCACGAAGCTGAAGATCGCTTTTCTGATGGACAAGCACGACACCGTGGGCATCGACTGTGTGGCCATGTGCGTCAATGATGTGATCACCTGCGGCGCGAAGCCACTGGTATTTCTGGACTATATCGCCTGCGGAAAGAATTACCCGGAGAAGATCGCCTCCATCGTGGCGGGCGTGGCCGAGGGCTGCGTCCAGGCGGGCGCAGCGCTTGTGGGCGGCGAGACCGCCGAGATGCCGGGCTTTTACCCGGAGCAGGAATACGACCTGGCCGGCTTTACCGTGGGCGTCGTGGAAAAAAGCAAAATCATTGACAATACGAAGATGCAGGCGGGCGACGCCGTCATCGCGCTGCCCTCCAGCGGCGTGCACTCCAACGGCTTTTCTCTTGTGCGCAAGATATTCAATGTGGAGTACGCGGATATCTGGCAGCATTACGACGAGCTTTCCGGCACGCTGGGCGAAACGCTGCTCACGCCCACAAAAATTTACGTCAAGCCCGTGCTGGCGCTGATGGAGCAGGTGGATGTGCGCGCCGTGAGCCACATCACGGGCGGCGGCTTTTATGAGAACATCCCCCGCGCGCTGGCCGCGGGCTGCGTGGCGAAGCTCGAGAAAAAGAGCCTGCGCATGCCGCCCATCTTCCCGCTGCTGCAAAAGGTTGGCAAAATTCCCGAGCGGGACATGTTCAATACGTTCAATATGGGCGTGGGCATGGCTGTCGTCGTGCCCGGCGACAGGGCGGACGAATCCGTGCGCATCCTGAAGGAAGCGGGCGAGGATGCGTACATCCTGGGCGAGATCGCGAAGGGTGCGGAAAAGGGCGTAGAGCTATGCTGAACGTAGCGGTGCTGGTTTCCGGCGGCGGCACGAACCTGCAGGCCATTCTGGACGCAAAGGCCGCGGGCGCGCTGCCCCATGCGAAAATCGCTCTGGTGCTGGCCTCAAAGCCCGGCGTGTACGCGCTGGAGCGCGCGTCCAAAGCGGGCGTGCCCGGCATTGTGGTGGCGCGCAAAAGCTATGCCGCACCGGAGGAATACGACGCGGCGCTGCTGGCCGCGCTGCGGGAGCACCGCATCGACGTGGTGGTGCTGGCGGGCTTTTTGTCCATCCTGGGCCCCAGCGTCATCACCGCGTATTCCGAGCGCATTCTGAACGTGCACCCCAGCCTGATCCCCAGCTTCTGCGGGGCGGGCTATTACGGCCTGCGGGTGCATGAGGCAGCGCTGGCAAAGGGCGTGAAGGTGACGGGCGCGACGGTGCATTTTGTGAACGAAGTGCCGGACGGCGGACGCATCCTGCTGCAGCAGGCCGTGGACGTGCTGCCCGGCGATACGCCGGAAACGCTGCAGAAGCGCGTGATGGAGCAGGCGGAATGGAAGTTGCTGCCCCGGGCGCTGGCGCAGCTGACGGAAGAATTGGACGCGGCGGACGGACCCGCCGCGCCGCGGAAAGAGGAGAAGGATATGGACCATCTGAGCCTTGCGGCGGAGCTTGCCGTAAATACATACCCCGGCCGCGGCATCGTGCTGGGAAGGTCGGAGGACGGCAAAAGCGCCGTCATCGCCTATTTTATCATGGGCCGCAGCGCAAACAGCCGCAACCGCGTGTTCACCGCGAAGGACGGCGGCATCATTACCGAAGCGGCGGACCCCTCCAAGCTGGAGGACCCGTCCCTCATCATCTACGCGCCCGTGCGCGTGCTGGGCAAAACAACCATCGTGACCAACGGCGACCAGACGGATACGATATACGACCACCTGGCCGCGGGCAAGGGCTTTGCCAAGGCGCTGCGCACGCGCACCTTTGAGCCGGATTCCCCCAACTTCACGCCGCGCATCTCGGGCATTGTGAAGGTGAAGGACGGCGCAATGAAGTACAAGCTGTCCATTCTGAAATCCGACGGCGGCAACGCGGATTCCGTGGAACGGTTCTTCTTTGAATACGACCAGCCCGTTGCAGGCGAGGGCCGCTTTATCCATACCTACCGCTGCGACGGCAGCCCCATCCCCAGCTTCGCGGGCGAGCCGGAGCACGTGCGCCTGATGGGCGATATCGACACGTTTACAAGAATGGTCTGGAACAGCCTGAACGAGGACAACAAGGTTTCGCTGTTTGTGCGGTATATCGACCTTGCCACGGGCAAAACGCAGGACCGCATCGTGAACAAATACGAAAAAGTGTAACGCGCCGCCCTGTGTGCGGCAGGGCCGCCGGGGACATCGAATGGGGGTTTTTAAGGATATGAAAGAACTGGAACTGAAATACGGCTGCAACCCGAACCAGCGGCCCGCGCGCATCTTCATGCGGGAGGGCGAGCTGCCCATCACCGTTTTGAACGGCAAACCGGGCTATATCAATTTCCTGGACGCGCTGAACGCGTGGCAGCTTGTAAAAGAGCTGCGCCAGGCCACGGGCCTGCCCGCGGCCGCGTCCTTCAAGCACGTCAGCCCCGCCGGCGCGGCGCTGGGCCTGCCGCTGGACGATACGCTGAAAAAGATGTATTTTGTGGAGGACACCGAGCTTTCCCCGCTGGCCTGCGCCTATGCCCGCGCCCGCGGCGCGGACCGCATGTCCAGCTTCGGGGACTGGATCGCCCTTTCCGACGAATGCGACGAAGCCACGGCGAAGGTCATCCAGCACGAGGTGTCGGACGGCGTTATCGCGCCGGGCTATTCCGCCGCCGCGCTGGCCATCCTGAAAACAAAGCGCAAGGGCGGTTACAACATTGTCGCCATCGACCCATCCTACCAGCCCGCACCTGTGGAGCACAAGGATGTGTTCGGCATCACGTTTGAGCAGGGGCGCAACGAGCTGAAGTTCGGCGACGATACGTTCTCTAATATCGTCACACGGAACAGGGCGCTGACAGACGAGCAGAAGCGGGACCTGACGCTGTGCCTGATCGCGCTGAAATACACCCAGTCCAACTCGGTGTGCTACGCCCAGGGCGGACAGCTCATCGGCGTGGGCGCGGGCCAGCAGAGCCGCATCCACTGTACGCGCCTTGCGGGCAACAAAGCGGACATCTGGCAGCTGCGCCACCACCCCAAGGTGCTGGGCCTGCCGTTCCGTCCCGACGTCTCCCGCCCCAACCGCGACAACGCCATCGACGTGTATATCTCCGACGAATGGGAGGACGTGCTGGGCGACGGCGTGTGGGCGGAGACCTTCACTACACGTCCCGAACCGTTGACGCCCGCCGAAAAAAAAGAATGGCTGTCCAAGGTCACGGGCGTCTGTCTCGGCAGCGACGCATTTTTCCCCTTTGGGGACAACATCGAGCGCGCGCGCCGTTCCGGCGTGACGGCCATCGTGGAGCCGGGCGGCTCCATCCGGGACGGGCAGGTCATTGAAACCTGCGATAAATACGGCATTGTGATGGCGTTCAACGGCATCCGCCTGTTCCACCATTAAAAAGAACGCCGCGCGGCTGCGCCGGGGCGGAGCACGGATCTGCCCGCGTTTGGCGGCGCGGCGGCGAAAGCAGGGAGGTTGACCTATGAAGGTTCTGGTTGTCGGCGGGGGCGGGCGGGAGCACGCTATCATCCGCAAGCTGAAGGAAAGCCCGCGGCGCCCCGCGCTGTATGCCGCGCCGGGCAACGGCGGTATCGCCAGCGACGCCGTGTGCGTGCCCATCGCCGCCACCGACGTGGCGGGCGTGGTGTCCTTTGCTGTGCAGGAGGGCATCGATTATGTGGTCGTCGCGCCGGACGACCCGCTGGTGCTGGGCATGGTGGACGCGCTGGCGGAAAAGGGCATTCCCGCCTTTGGCCCCAACAAGGCCGCCGCCATTCTGGAAGGCAGCAAGGTGTTCAGCAAAAACCTGATGAAGAAGTACGGCATCCCCACGGCCGCCTACGAGACGTTTGCGGACGCGGGCGAGGCCGCGGCTTATGTGCGCGCCAACCGGAAGTACCCGCTTGTCGTCAAGGCGGACGGCCTTGCGCTGGGCAAGGGCGTGCTGATCTGCGAGGACGAGGCCGCGGCGCTGGCCGCTGTGAAAAGCATCATGGAGGACAGGCAGTTCGGCGCGTCGGGCAGCCGTATCGTCATCGAGGAGTTCCTCACGGGGCCGGAGGTCTCCGTGCTCAGCTTTACCGATGGAAAGACCGTCGTGCCCATGGTGTCCAGCATGGACCACAAGCGCGCGCTGGACGGCGACAGGGGCCTGAACACCGGCGGCATGGGCACCATCGCGCCCAACCCCTATTATACGCCGCAGATTGCACAGGTGTGTATGGAGACGATCTTCAAACCCACCGTTGCGGCCATGAACGCGGAGGGCCGGCCCTTCAAAGGCTGTTTGTATTTCGGGCTGATGCTTACGCCCGACGGCCCGAAGGTCATTGAGTACAACTGCCGTTTCGGAGACCCGGAGACCCAGGTGGTGCTGCCGCTTCTGGAGAGCGACCTGCTGGCTGTGATGCAGGCCGCCACCAACGGTACGCTGGCGCAGACGGAAGTAAAATTCAGCGGCCAAAGCGCCGCGTGCGTGGTGCTGGCTTCAGGCGGATACCCGCAGCACTATGAAAAAGGAAAGCCCATCACGGGCCTCGCGGACGGCCAGCTGCCGGGCGGCGGGGCCACCGTGTACCACGCGGGCACGGCCCTTGCGGACAATGTGCTCGTCACCAGCGGCGGGCGCGTGCTGGGCGTCACCGCCGTGGCGGATTCGCTGTTTGACGCCGTGGCCGCGGCCTACGGCGCGGCGGACCAGATCGGCTTTGAGGGGCTGCACCGCCGCTCGGACATCGGCCAGAAGGCGCTTGCCGCGCTGTGAGCCACAGGGAGGAAACGTTATGGTATATCGCATTTATGTGGAAAAGCGTCCCGAATACGCAGTGGAGGCCAGGGGCATTTTGTCCGAGATCCGTCATCTGCTGCGCATCAAAAGCGTGACGGGCCTGCGCCTGTTGAACCGCTACGACGTGGAGGGCATCTCCGAAGAGCTGTTTTCCCAGTGCTGCGGCACCGTGTTCAGTGAGCCGCAGCTGGACTTCACCTATACGGCCGTGCCCGAAGGCGCGGACGCGGTGTTCGCCACCGAGTTCCTGCCCGGCCAGTTCGATCAGCGCGCGGCCAGCGCCGCCGAGTGCATCCAGCTCATCAGCCAGGGCGAGCGGCCCGACGTGCAGTCCGCCCGCGTGTTCCTGCTGTACGGCGCGCCCAGCGCGGAGGAGCTGGCTGAAATTAAAAAATACGTCATCAACCCCGTAGAGGCTCGGGAGGCGTCCCTTGCGGAGAAGGCCACACTGAAGACCGATTATGCCATCCCAACCACCGTGGAAACACTGGAGGGCTTCACCGCGCTGGACGCGGCCGGCCTTGCGGATTTTGTGAAGCGCTACGGCCTGGCCATGGACGAGGGCGACATCGCCTTCTGCCAGAGCTATTTCAAAAGCGAGCATCGGGACCCCACGATCACCGAGATCCGTATGATCGACACCTATTGGAGCGACCATTGCCGCCACACCACCTTCGGCACCATCCTGGACGACGTACAGATCGAGGACGAGACGGTGAAGGCCGCATGGGAGCGTTATCTTGCGCTGCGCAGGGAGGTGCACGCGGGCAAAAACAAGCCCGTATGCCTGATGGACCTGGGCACCATCGGCGGAAAGTACCTGAAAAAGACCGGCGTGCTGAAGAACATGGACGAATCCGACGAGATCAACGCCTGCAGCGTGCGCATCACCGTGGACAACAACGGTACGGACGAGCCCTGGCTGCTGCTGTTCAAAAACGAGACGCACAACCATCCCACCGAGATCGAGCCGTTCGGCGGTGCGGCCACCTGCATCGGCGGCGCCATCCGGGACCCGCTGGCCAACCGCGGCTATGTGTACCAGGCCATGCGCGTCACTGGCGCGGGCGACCCTCTGGTGCCCGTCAGGGATACCATGCCCGGCAAGCTGCCGCAGCGCAAGCTGGTGACGACAGCCGCGGCAGGCTATTCCAGCTACGGCAACCAGATCGGCCTTGCCACCGGTATGGTGGACGAGCTGTACCACCCGGGCTATATCGCCAAGCGTATGGAGATTGGCGCGGTGGTGGGCGCGGTGCCCGAGGCAAATGTGCGCCGTGAGCAGCCCGTCCCCGGAGACGTGGTGATTCTGCTGGGCGGCCGCACGGGCCGCGACGGCTGCGGCGGCGCGACAGGGTCCTCCAAAGCCCACAAGCTGGAGAGCCTGGAGACCTGCGGCGCAGAGGTGCAGAAGGGCAATGCGCCCGTGGAGCGCAAGCTGCAGCGCCTGTTCCGCACAAAGGAAGCAACGCGGATGATTAAGCGCTGCAACGACTTCGGCGCGGGCGGTGTTTCCGTCGCCATCGGTGAGCTGGCCGACGGCCTTTCCATTGACTTGAACGCCGTACCGAAAAAATATAACGGGCTGGACGGCACCGAGCTTGCCATCTCCGAGAGCCAGGAGCGCATGGCCGTTGTGGTGGCGAAGGAGGACGCGGAGAAATTCATTGCCGCAGCCAACAGGGAAAACCTGGAGGCCACTGTCGTGGCCGAGGTGACGGCGGAGCCGCGCCTTGTCATGCGCTGGAACGGCAACATCATCTGCGACATCAAGCGCAAATTCCTGAACTCCAACGGCGCGGAGAAGCATATGGACGTGCGCGTGCCGGCACGCAGCGTGGCGCCCTGCAAAGCGCCGGAGGGCACGCTTGAGGAAAAACTGACCGCGCTGATGAGCGATCTGAACACCTGCAGCAAAAAAGGACTGTCCGAACGGTTCGATTCCACCATCGGCGCGGGCACGGTGCTGATGCCTTTCGGCGGCCGGACACAGCTCACGCCCGTGCAGGCAATGGCGGCAAAGCTGCCCGTGCCCCACGGCGAGACAAAGACCTGCTCCGGCATGGCCTGGGGTTACAACCCTTTCATCGCCGAACAGAGCGAGTACCACAGCGCCTACCTAGCCGTGGTCGAGAGCGTTTCCAAGCTGGTGGCCACCGGTTTTTCCGCCAAAAACGCCTATCTCACGTTCCAGGAATACTTCGAGCGCCTGGGTGCGGACCCCACCCGCTGGGGCCGGCCCATGGCCAGCCTGCTGGGCGCGCTGGACGCGCAGGTGGAACTGGGCGTCGCTGCCATCGGCGGCAAGGACTCCATGTCCGGCTCGTTTGAAAACATCGACGTGCCGCCCACGCTGGTCAGCTTTGCTGTTGCCGCGGGCAATACGGACAATGTCGTCAGCCCGGAGTTCAAGCTGCCCGGCTCGAAGCTGGTGCTGCTGAGCCCGGCCATGCGCGACGGCCTGCTGCCCAATGCCGGGAGCCTGAAGCTGCTGTGGGCGCAGGTGGAGACGCTCATCAAAGAGAAAAAGGTGCTTTCTGCCTACACGCCGTCCATGGGCGGTCTGGCCGAGGCACTGTTCAAAATGGGCCTGGGCAACCGCCTGGGAGTGCGCTTTGCTCCGGGCTTCGACGCCGCAAGGCTGTACGGCTATGCCTACGGCAGCTTCGTGCTGGAGCTGGCGGAGGACATCGACGTGGGCACGCCCATCGGCGAGACAACAGCGCGCTATGTGTGGGAACTGAACGGCGAGACAGCCGACCTGGCCAAAGTGCAGGAAGCCTATGAAGCAAAGCTGGAGCCGGTGCTGCCCTACCGTACGGCAGAGGCAGCCGGGCCGGCGCAGGAGACGCCCGCGCTGAAGTACGAGGCGCTGAACCGCGTGGCGCCCAAGGTGGGCACAGCAAAGCCCCGCGTGCTGATCCCGGTGTTCCCGGGCACAAACTGCGAGTACGATTCCGCCCGCGCCATGGAGCGCGCCGGGGCCGAGCCCGAGGTATTCGTCATCAACAACCTCACCCCGGCCCATGTGGCCGAGAGCGTGGCTGCTGTGAAGGAGCTCATCGGGCGCAGCCAGATGATCTTCCTGCCGGGCGGCTTCTCCGGCGGCGACGAGCCGGAGGGCAGCGCCAAGTTCATCACGGCGTTTTTCCGCAACCCGGCCATCACCGAGGCCGTGCGCGGGCTGCTGCAAAAGCGCGACGGCCTGATGCTGGGCATCTGCAACGGCTTCCAGGCGCTCATCAAGCTGGGCCTTGTGCCCTTCGGCGATATCGTGGAGACGGATGATACCTGCCCCACGCTGACATTCAACACCATCGGCCGCCACCAGAGTATGCTGGTGCGCACCCGTGTGGCGTCGAACCTTTCGCCCTGGCTGCAGTATACAAAGCCGGGCGATGTGCACACGGTGGCCGTCAGCCATGGCGAAGGCCGCTTCGTGGCCGGAACCGAAACGCTGGACCGCCTAGTGAAAAACGGGCAGATCGCCACCCAGTATGTAGACCTGTCCGGCAAGCCCACCATGGACGTGCGCCACAACCCCAACGGCAGCTACTATGCCGTGGAGGGCATCACCAGCCCGGACGGCCGTGTACTGGGCAAGATGGGCCATTCCGAGCGCAGCGGCGACAACCTGTATAAGAACGTGGACGGCAACAAATACCAGAAGCTGTTTGAGGGCGGCGTGGATTACTTCAAACTGTAAGAGGAGAGCACAATGGCACACGATACCTATATTTCCCCGTTCCAGACGCGTTACGCGTCGAAAGAGATGCAGTACATCTTCTCGGAGGACAATAAATTCAAGACGTGGCGCAGGCTGTGGATCGCGCTGGCGAAGGCCGAGCAGAAGCAGGGCCTGCCCATCACCGACGCGCAGATCGCCGAGCTGGAGGCGCACAAGGACGACATCAATTACGATGTGGCCGCCGCCCGGGAAAAGGAGTGCCGCCACGACGTGATGAGCCACGTCTATGCCTACGGCGTGCAGTGCCCGGAGGCCAAGGGCATCATCCATTTGGGGGCCACCAGCTGCTATGTGGGCGACAACACCGATATCCTTGTCATGCGCGAGGGGCTGGAGGTAGTGCGCCGCAAGCTGCTGAACGTGATGGCCCTGTTGGCAGAATTCGCGGACGAATACAAGGCCATGCCCGCGCTGGCCTACACACATCTGCAGCCCGCGCAGCTCACCACCGTGGGCAAGCGCGCCGCGCTGTGGCTGGGCGAGCTGTATATGGATTACGCCGAAATCGAGACGCGCATCAAGGGGCTTGCGCTGCTGGGCAGCAAGGGCACCACGGGCACACAGGCAAGCTTTGTGGAGCTGTTTGAGGGCGACGACGCAAAAATCAAGGCGGTGGAGGCCGACATCGCCGCCGCGCTGGGTTTTGAAAAAGTGGTTCCCGTTTCGGGCCAGACGTATTCCCGCAAAGTGGACTACAATGTGCTGTCCGCGCTGTCCGGCGTTGCGCAGAGCGCCATGAAGTTCGGCAACGACATGCGCCTGCTGGCCAATTTCAAGGAGATGGAGGAACCGTTTGAGAAAAACCAGATCGGTTCGTCCGCCATGCCCTACAAACGCAATCCCATGCGGTGCGAGCGCATCTGCGCGCTGGCCCGCTACGTGATGATCGACGTGCTGAACCCCGCGTTCACCGCGGGCACACAGTGGTTTGAACGCACGCTGGACGATTCCGCCAACAAGCGCGTGGCCGTGGCCGAGGGCTTTTTGGCCGTGGACGCCATTCTGAACATCATGCTCAACGTGTGCGACGGCCTGGTGGTATACCCAAAGGTCATCCGAAGCCGCATTATGGCGGAGCTGCCCTTCATGGCCAGCGAAAACATCATGATGAGCGCCGTCAAGAAAGGCGGCGACCGCCAGGAACTGCACGAGAAGATCCGTGTTTATGCGCAGCAGGCGGCAAAGGTCGTGAAAGAGGAGGGCGGCAAAAACGACCTCATCGAGCGCATCTGCGCCGACCCCTCTTTCGGGCTGGATTACGAGGAGATCGAGGCCATCCTCAAGCCGGAGGACTTCACGGGCCGCAGCGCCGCCCAGGTGGAGGAATTCCTGGCGGATTGCATCCGCCCGCTTCTGGAGGAAAACCGCGCGCTGCTGGGAGAGAAAGCTGAACTTTCCGTATAATCAGATGGGAAAATTACAAAAAACCGCCCCGGTATGCAACAAAGCGCCGGAGCGGTTTTTTGTGTAAAAGGAAAAGCAGGCAGGCGCGCCGTTCAGATGGCGCGGAAGCCCTTGCCGATGGTCTCGCTGGAATTGACGATGGTGATGAAAGCGCCGGGATCCGTCCGGCGGATGTAATTGCGCAGGGAGACAGCTTCGCGCCGGTTCAGCACCGTGGTGATGACCTGCTCGTCCCGGCCCGAAAAGGCGCCGTGGGCCGTATATACGGTAGCGCCGCGGTGCAGCGTGCCCATGATGAACTCATTGATCTTGTCCGGCTGGCGGGACACGATGGTGACCTTTTTGCGCACGTTGATGCCTTCGATGACGCCGTCCACCACAAAGGCCTTGGCCAGCAGGCCCAGCACGCAGTACAGGCCTGTGCGCACGCCGTACAGCCCGCCGGCAAACAGCGCGATGCAGAAATCCGAAACGAGCAGCGCCTTGCCGATCTCCAGACTCGTGTATTTGGAAAGGATCATGGCAATGATGTCGGTGCCGCCGCTGGAGGCGCCGATGTTAAAAATAATAGCGCTGCCCGCCGCAGGCAGGATAACGGCGTAGCACAGCTCCAGGAACGTGTCGTCCGTAAACGGGCGGGCCATGGGCACGGCGCGCTCCAGCACCCAGACATAGAACGAGAGCGCCACCGAAGAGTAAAGCGTGGCCCCGATGACCGCGCGCCCCAGAAACACCAGCCCCAGCACGATGAGCACGCCGTTGATGATAAACATGAACGTGCCCACATCCATATGCGGCAGCAGCGTGGCCGCGATGATGGAGATGCCGGACGTACCGCCCATTGCAAAATTATTGGGTGATTTGAAAAATGGATGCCTGCCGCCAGCAGCACAAGGCCGAAGTTGAGCAGCAGGAACCAGATGATATGCGCGCGGGTAAAGATTTTTTTAGCAGCTTCCATCTTGGGGTTTCTCCCGTTCTGTGGTATAATATGTCCGGTTGGTGAATGCGAGCCGCAGGCGAAGCATGAGCCTGGCGGCATAGATACCATGTTTTTTTAGTGAACACGAGCGGTACGCGAAGTGCGAGCTTAGAAATATGGTATAATAACCTCAAAGCCGCCGCATGCGCGGCCGCGCGTGTGCACTGCACACGCCCCTGTGCTGACGCACAGAGCTTTGAGAACATTGAACCATGCAAAACCGCAGCAGGTGCGGTTTTGTTCTAGCCACGGCTGGCGGAGACATGATATAATATATAATAATATGGGGTTTTTTAGCCGTTTCCGCAATGTTTTGTCTCTGACCGCCCCCATTTTAGCACACTGTCCGCGTCGGTACAAGCCGCGCGGAGCCTGCCGGAAAAATTTTTTGCCCGGTGCGGGCCGCGCCCGCGAAAAAATATGTTTTTATTGCCCGGGACAGAAGGTGTGCGCGTCCCGCGATAAGGAAAGATTGGAACCCACTGCATGAAATTCAGCGATTTGAACCTGATTCCCCCAATTTTGAAAGCCGCCGCCGAGGCGGGCTACGAAGAACCGTCTCCCATTCAGCAAAAAGCCATTCCGCCCGTACTGGCCGGGCGGGACCTGCTGGGCTGCGCTCAGACCGGAACCGGCAAGACCGCCGCGTTCGCCATGCCCATTCTGCAGCGTCTGGCGGCTGCGCCAGCACCTTCGGGCGGGCGCCCCATCCGAGCGCTCATTCTCACGCCGACCCGCGAGCTTGCGCTGCAGATCGACGAAAGCTTTGCGGCCTACGGCCGCCATATGCGCCTTGCACACTGCGTTATTTTCGGCGGCGTGAACCAGAATCCCCAGGTGGCCCGGCTGAAAAAGGGCGTAGATATCCTGACAGCCACGCCCGGCCGCCTGAACGATCTCATCGGACAGGGCTATATCGACCTGAAAAATGTTGAGATATTCGTATTGGACGAAGCCGACCGTATGCTGGACATGGGCTTTGTACATGATGTGAAGCGGGTGCTCGCCTGCCTTCCGGGGCAAAAGCAGACGCTGCTGTTCTCGGCCACCATGCCGCGGGAGATCGAGGAGCTGACCGACGGCCTGCTCCACGGCCCGGAAAAGGTGATGGTCGCGCCGCCCGCCACGACGGTGGAGCGCATTGAGCAAAGCGTTTATTTTGTGGACAAGGGCAACAAGCGCCACCTGCTGGCGCAGCTGCTGCAAAAACCGGAGGTGACCAGCGCGCTGGTGTTCACCCGCACCAAGCATGGGGCGGACCGCGTTGTGCGGGAGCTTGCCCGCGCGGGCATCGGGGCTATGGCCATCCACGGCAACAAAAGCCAGAACGCCCGGCAGGACGCGCTGGGCCGCTTCAAGGACGGCCGTATCCGCGTGCTGGTGGCCACGGACATTGCCGCCCGCGGCATTGACGTCAGCGGCCTTTCCCATGTGTTCAACTATGATCTGCCCAATATCCCCGAGACATATGTGCACAGGATCGGGCGCACGGGGCGCGCGGGGCACGCGGGCGTGGCCGTAAGCTTCTGCGACTTTGAGGAAAAGGAATATCTGGCGGATATTGAAAAGCTGACGCACATCCGCATCCCGTCCGTGGAACACGAGTGGCCGATGCAGGTGTTTGAAAAAGAAGAGAAACAGACGCAGGGGCGCGGCCAGCGCGCGCCGCGTGCCGAGCGCGCGCCTGCCGTGCGGCCGGCCGTACAGGCGCAGCAGCAGGCCCCTGCGCGGAAAAAGCTGGTCCGGGCCGCCGCCCGGCCGGAAAAAAGTGAGGAATTTCAAATGGAACAGACGAATACGCCACAGCGCCCGCAGCAGGACGGCGCGGCCCCGGCCGAAAGTGCAAAGCGCCGCCGTCGGCGCGGCGGCCGCCGCCATAAGAGCGGCGGGCAGGGCCCGGCTGCAGCCAGCCAGGCGCCGCAGAAAAAAGAGAGTGCTCCGCAGGCGCAGCCCCAGCAGCCCCAAAAGGAGAAACCGGCAAACGGCGCGCCGCGCGGCAAGAACGGACGCGGCGAAAAAGCCGAGCACGCGCCCCGCGCTGAAAAGAGCGCAAAGTCTGCAAAAGAGGAGCCGCGCTTTTCCGAGGTGGACGACAGCATCCAGCTTATCGCACGTAGGGCCCCTGCACAAAAATATGCCAGCTTTGAAGAGTATATGAAGGCGCACGAAGAATAAGCACCGCGGATATACGGCAGGGCGCGGCGCGCCGGGCACACGCCCGCGCCGCGCCTTTTTTGCGCCTGCCGCACCGCGGCGCCGCCCGGAAAAACATGCGAAAGGGAGCGATACCATGGAGCTTTTCCGCTGCCCGGTGTGCGGGGCGCCGCTGACACGCGGCGCCCGCGTCCTGGTCTGTCCCAAACGCCACAGTTTTGACCTCGCGGCTGAGGGCTACGCCCATCTTCTGCCGGCCGCCCAGATGCACGCCAAAATCCCCGGCGACAGCAGGGAGATGGTGGCGGCCCGCCGCCGGTTTCTGGATACGGGCGGGTATGCCTGCTTTTCCGACGGGCTGAATGCGCTTGTCTGCAGCCTGCTTATGGAGCTGCCGGCTCCCTCATTGGTAGACGCGGGCTGTGGGGAAGGGTATTATACCGCCCGTCTTGTACAGGCGCTGCGCGCATCAGGCAAAACGCCGTCGGCGGCCGCGTTCGATATTTCCAAATTCGCGGTAAAGGCAGCGGCTAGGCGGGACAAGGCACATGCCGTGCAGTGGGCCGTGGCCAGCAGCTTCGCCATCCCTGTGGCCGATGCGGCGGCGGATTGCCTAGTCGATATTTTCAGCCCGGCCGCCGCACAGGAATTTGCCCGTGTGGTGAAGCCCGGCGGAGCATTCGTGTTTGCGGTGCCCGGCCCGCGCCACCTGTACGGCCTTAAGGAGGTGCTCTACGAGCGCCCTTACGAAAATACGGTGCAGGATGTCGCTTATCCCGGCTTTGCGCTGGAGCAGAGGATACCCGTACACAGCATGCTCACCGTGACGGGCAGCACGATCCTGGACCTGTTTGCGATGACGCCTTATTATTGGAAAACGCCCCGCTCCGGCGCTGAAAGGCTGGCCTCGCTGGATACGCTTACAACAGAACTGCATTTTGATTTTCTGGTCTACCGCCGGGCGCATGCGTGAAACGGCTGCCGGCATGGAACAGATAAAAGGTCTCCGGTACCGCGGTTTGCCGGAGATTTTTTGCATATACTAGAAGTGCGCGCCTGGCCCGGTCCTTGCGGCTTTCAACAAAATAAGATAAAATGTATGATGCAAAACCGATAAAAGGAGATTGGATTTTATGGGCGCTTTACAGGCGAAAGAAAACATCTGGTACGTGGGCGTGCAGGATCCCGGCCTGCGCGTGTTCGATATCATCATGCATTCAGACCACGGTACTTCCTACAATTCCTATATCGTGAAGGGCACTGAAAAAACGGTGCTGTTCGAGACGAGCAAGGAGCCGTTCTTTGAGGAGTTCCTTGCCAATATCCGCGAGGTGTGCGACCCGGCTTCTCTGGATTATATCGTCGTCAACCATACCGAGCCGGACCACACGGGCAGCATGAAGCGGCTGCTGGAGCTTGCGCCCGGCGCCACGGTGCTGGGCAGCGGAACGGCGCTGACGTTTTTGAAAGAAATCGTCAACGGCCCGTTTCCGTCCCGCGCCGTCACGGAGAAGGACGAGATTGACCTGGGCGGTCTGACGATGAAATTCCTCAGTGTGCCCATGCTTCATTGGCCCGACAGCATGTATACGTACATCCCGGAGCTGAAAGCCCTGTTCACCTGCGACAGCTTTGGCTGCCATTATGCCGACCCGCGCGTGTTCAACGACCTCATCGACGGCGATTTCACTCCCGCGTACAAATATTATTTCGACCACATCATCGGGCCGTTCAAAGACCCGTTCATGCGCAGCGCACTGGATAAGATCGGCAGCCTGCCCGTGGAGTTTGTGGGCAACGGCCACGGCCCCGTGCTGCGCAGCGGCGTGCAGAAGTATTTTGACATGTACCGCACCTGGTGCCGGCCTGAACAGAGGCCGGAAAAAGTGGTGGCAGTTGCCTACGTTTCCGCTTACGGCTATACGCGCCGCCTGGCCGAGCACATCCGCGACGGCTTGAAGGAAGGCGGCGTGCGTGTGGAAATGTACGACCTCGTCTCCGACGACACCGCCGCTGCAAAGGCCGCGGTAGCCGCGGCGGACGGCTTTTTGCTGGGCAGCCCCACGCTGGTCGGCGACGCGCTGCCTCCAGTGTACGAAATGTTTCTTGGCCTGAACCCCATCATCCACAAGGGCAAGCCGGCGGGTGCGTTCGGCAGCTACGGCTGGAGCGGCGAGGCGGTTCCCAATCTGACTGCGCGCATGCAGCAGCTTCGGCTGAGCCTGCCGCTGGAGGGCATGCGTGTCCGGTTCTGCCCCACACAGGAGGACCTGGCTGCAGCCGTACAGTTCGGCCGGGATTTTGCCAAAGCCGTGCGCGGTGAATGATTCTTTTTTAAAAACTATTGCATTGTATTATCAATTGGTATATAATATCAATAGGTGAAACGAAATGAATAAAAGGAGGTTAGTATTATGAAAAAATGGAGATGCACGATTTGCGGCCAGACATTTGAGGGCGATGTTCCTCCTGTGCCGTGCCCCGTTTGCGGCGCCGGTGAAGAGGCCTTTGAAGAAGTGGCGGAATAAGACTGTAAAGCCCCGTGCGTATGCGCGGGGCTTTTTGCGTGGCCGAAGAGTTTATATACGGGCGCGTTCAGCCCTCTGCAAACAAAGCAGCCAGGGCCTGACCAACCAGGCGGCCGGAGTATTTGGCCTCTTCCAAAGTATTGGCATGGCCGCCCATCTCAATGAGCAGGCTGCCGGTCGTAAGATCCTGATTGTAATAGCGGTAGTCGAACAGCACAGGCCGTGTGAGGCCGGGGAACATGCTTTCCATCTTATCCTGCCAGCGGCTGGCAAAGCGGAGGTTCTGTTTAAAATTGGGCAGATTGCCGTCCACGTCTGCGCCGCAGATGATCATGACCTGGGCGGCTTTCATGCCGCCGATGTCCGCCACGGGCTTGACACGGGTGCCGTCGTCCCGCTGGATGGCGTCGCGGTGGACGTCCAGCACCACCTTGATGCTGGGATACCGCTCCAGATAGCTGCGCACGGTGGCGTTGCTTTTGGCGTAGCTGCCGTTGTAGCTTGGGTAATCGTGCAGGGTGGTGTCGTGCAGGGTGTTTACGCCCGCCGCGTTGAGCTGAGCAGCCATTTCGGCTCCTACTGCGGCCATATTGACAGAAAGATCCGTGCTGCGGGCGGAAAACGCCGGATCGCACCAGTTTTTTTCCTCCAGTTCGTAGGTTTCTGTGGTGTGCGTGTGCATAATGAGTACCTGAGGCTCCGCGCTGTTCAGCTCCACCTGGAACGGAAGCGTCTGCATCATTTCCGCGGCTACCTCGCTGTCAGGCAGGTCGGTGCTGTTGCGCACGGTGGCTGCGCCGCTGGAAACATAGCCCGCACCCGCGCCCTGCTCGTAATGCGCTTCCAGCAGCGGGGCCATGCCATCGGGAATGGGGCCGTCCGGTACGGAGGAAGCGCCGGAAGATACGCTTTGCGCTTCGCTCTGAGGCAGCATTTCCTCCTCGGTCGGGCCCACCGTCCAGAAGCCTGCCTCGGGATCGTCCTCATCGATAGGCTGCGCCGTGGGCACTGCGTCCTCGTCCATGGCGTCGTCCAGCACTCGCCGGGTTGCGGCCAGCGCTGCATTCGGCGCGCACAGAATGCTGCTGAAATACGCGGCAGCCTGCGGGAGGGAAAAGGACGGCGCGGCGAAGGCCGTGCTGCCCAGCGTGGCCAGCGTCAGCAGGCCCGCCAGCACGGGCATTACAATATGCCGCCTTCTGCGCCGCTTGTACATTTTGACATCACCTCATGCAATTTATATGCATAGGGGGTGGGGAAAAGTCCGGCCCGGATAAAATTTTGGACAGGCTGTCCGCCCGGTTTCGGAGGGCGCGCGGCGGAGAGAAAAAACTTCCGCTTACAATTGGGGGCAAAATGTGGTATACTATAAACAGGAAATGCCGCAGCGGCGGCAAAACGGGATACTGAAAAATTGCAGCGTGTGGTTTTGAGGAACGTAAGTCCGGCTGTCAAAACCGCACGCTGTTTTGATTTTCGGCGGAGCGAAGCGCAGGGGAGGGAGCACGGCGCGGCGCGTCCGCCTGTTCGGGACGAAACGGGTGGAGTGGTTTTACAGGAGGGAATACGATGTTTCAAAAAGGCGATTTGATCGTGTACGGGAATATGGGCGTATGCCGTGTGGAGGCTGTGGAGGCTCCGGCGGGGCTGCCGGGCGCCGGCGAAAAAAAGCTGTATTATAAGCTGGACCCTGTGTACGAAACAGGCACGGTATATATTCCTGTGGACGCCAAGGTGTTTATGCGGCCCATTCTGACGCATGCCCAGGCAGAGGCGCTCATCGGCCGGATCCCGGAGATTGAGGAGAACCCATGCGGCGGGAAGGATCAGCAGATGCTGGCCGAGCACTACCGTTCGCTCATGCGCACGCACGACTGCGACGATTTGGTGCAGCTTATCAAGACGATCTACGGCAAAAACAGGGAGCGTACGGCGCAGGGCAAAAAGCCCGCACGTACCGAGGCCGAATATATGAAGCGTGCCGAGGAGCTGCTTCATGGTGAGCTGGCCGCCGCGCTGGGCATCACGCCTGAGCAGGTGCCGGGCTATATCGCGGCCGAGGTGGCGCAGGCGGGCTGCGGCGCTGAAACCTGAAAGAAAAAACTGCGCGGCGCGCGGGAACGGAAGCGTCCCGCACCGCGCAGCTTTTTGCAAAGGGAAAGCCCCCGTGTGGTGAGCACGGGGGCTTTTAGGGGTATCTCTCTTGGTGTGAGGAGGAATCATGTGCAGGAACCCGGATTGCGGCTTCCGTGTCCCTGTGATTGTATTATAGAAAAGAATTGCGTAAGGTTTGTTAAACCGCTGTGAACAAACTGTAAATAGTTTTGCCCGGCTTTTCAAATCCGCCACGGTTTGCTATAATAGGACAAGACGGCGGGCCTCAGCCCTCTACGACCCACTTCTTGACGGCGTCCACGGTCTGGGGAATATCGACGCCCTTGTCCTGCTCGTACTTGCTCTTGCCCAGCAGCGCCTTGAAGTCCTTCAGCGTGTAGTGGCCCGTGCCGCGCGGCAGCGCAAGGGTCGCTTTTTTATTGGTGAAAACGCACACGGTCTCCACCTGGATGCCGCGCAGGTTCGCAGTAAACAGCGTGTCACGCACCAGGCGGGTATCGGCCTCTGCGGCGCGCATGGGGTTTTCAAACGAGATGCGCTTTTCCGCGTCCACCTGCAGCCACATCGGGTCGCCGGGGTTGCCGTAGATCTGGCCGCCCAGCCCCACACATTTTACGCACAAAAGGCCGAACCAGCCGACGATGATGAAATCAAGGTCGGCAAATTTGCCGTCCTTGGCAATCTGCGCGGGGGCGATGACCTGATACTGGTGCAGCGCCGCGAAACGGCGGGCCGCGCTCAGGGCTTTTGCGCTTCTTTTCGCGCCGTCTAGGTTTTTGGCTTTCCGGGGCGTTTCTGTGCCTTCGTCCCGGCTTTTGACAAAAAAGAAATAAACGGCCACTGCAGCGGCGATAACAAGGAGCAGAAGCAACAGATCCATGAGAGTCAAAGTGAAAAACCTCCAATAAAACAAAAATACCGCGCAGCGCAAGGCTGCGCGCAGTAAAATCCTTTTACAAGTATACCAAAGCCCGCGCCAAAACACAATTCCCGGCGGCGCACGAAACGTAAATTTATTTTGAACTGAGGAAAAAGAACATGAAACATGAGAAATCCTGCGGGGCGATCTGCTATACCCGCGAAGAAGGCGCGCCCCGCGTGCTTGTCATCTGCCACCGCTATGGCGGCCACTGGGCTTTTCCGAAAGGCCATGTGGAAGCCGGTGAGAGCGAGGAAGAGACCGCCATGCGCGAGGTGCGCGAAGAAACGGGCGCGCAGGTACGCGTGCGTCCGGGCTACCGCGAGGTGACGACCTATTCGCCCGCAAAGGGCGTGACAAAGGATGTTGTGTTCTTTGTGGCCGAGATCACCGGCGGCACGCTGCGGGCCCAGCCGGAGGAGGTGCGGGCAGTTTGCCTGCTGCCGCTGGAGGAAGCACAGCGCCGGCTGACTTATGCCGCCGACAAGGAATTGCTGGAAAAGGCAAAAAATATGATTCTGGACGAAAAAAACGGTTGACAACCGTGTTCGACTATGATAACATATATGATGCACTCCAAAAGCGGAGTGGTATGCGCTGCTAGCTCAGTTGGATAGAGTGTTTGGCTACGAACCAAAAGGTCAGGGGTTCGAATCCCTTGCAGCGCACCACAGGAACGGTATCCCGGTTGGGATGCCGTTTTTGTTTTTTGGGAAAAAGTCGTTCTTATGTGCTGCAAGGGATTCGAACCCGAAAGGGACGAGCCCGTGAAGAAAACGTGCCGGTGGCACGTTTTTAGGGCGAGGGGCCGCAGCGGCTACGCCGCAAGGCCGGCAGACGCGCAAGCGGCTGCAAAATCCCTTGCAGCGCACCACAGGAACGGTATCCCGGTTGGGATGCCGTTTTTGTTTTTCAACGATATTTTGCACTGGAAAGACACTTCAGCGTGCAGCCGTGTCCACGGAACCGGTTCCGCAGGAACGGTGGGATATACAGTTTTTTGTCATACACGAGTGCTATAAGTGATAACAATGAAGTAAATACAAAAGGGAGGCTCGCGGATGGGATGGTTTTTGCTGATTGGCGCACTGGCCGTTACGTTCGTTGTTTATTGCTGCCTCATTGTGGGGAGCGATTCCTTTCAGGACAGACGCAAATAGGCTTGCGGACGGCGCAGAGCCGAAAAATATAGAAGCCCGTCCCCGGCCGGGGACGGGTTTTCCGTATCTTCGTTTGACGTTATTGCCTCGGGGACGCGGTTTTCCGGCGGCGCGCTGCAATGCACAGCGTTACCACGGGAAGCCAGAAACTCGGAAGCAGCATCAGGTTGAACAGCTGGAACAGCAGCGTTTTCCAGGACAATACAGCGGCGCCCGCCGCGGAGGCAGCCTGCCACAATGACAATATGCCCAACAGGAGCCAGCACAGCAAAGCGGCGGCGGAAAGCATCAAGCAAGCGTATGCTTTGCACGCGGCCCGTTTTGCCCCCAGCGCAGCAGCACGCAGGCGGCGCAGCATCCCAGAATGAAGGGAACGGCGAGCCACAGCGGTGTGAGCATCGGGGCGAGAAAATTTGCAGCGCCTGTTATAAAAATGGCCGTCGGCCCGTCTGCACCGCCGATAACGCCCATGCCGGAGCTTTGAAAATAAAAAAGCAGAAAGGGAAGAATGGAAAGCAGTGCTGCTCCGCCCGCCAGTATCGCCGCAATGAGGAACACCCAGCGCCAGGGGCTGCCTTTGGGAAGAAGCTGATCCTGCATTTCCTCGTTAAAGCCCGCGGCAACCTCCTGCGGCGTGCCCATCTCCGCGATGATCGCATCGATGCTTTGTCCTTTTTCCAGCCGGGCGTGGATATCGGTGCCGATGTCCCCGTTGATGCGCGCTTTTGCTTTCAGAGGCAGGCGCAGCTCCCGCTCGATGGCATTGACATAGCGCTTGATCTTTTTCTCCTGTTCCGTCATAACTGCTCCTCCCTGTCAAATCCGTCCACGCAGTCCGCGAAGGCGCGCCATGCTTTGCGTTGTACGGCATAAGCCGCATGACCCTCCGGCGTGGCCGTGTAGTATTTTTTCGGTGCGGTGCGGCCCCCGCTGGTACGCCATTGCGCTTCGATAAGCCCATCGTCTTCCAGCCGGTACAAAATGGGATACAACGTGCCTTCCTTCAGCGCAAAGAGCCCGTTGCTGCGCCGGGCCATGCTGCCCAGCAGCTCGTAGCCGTAAGTAGGTCCCGCACACACCAGCCCCAGTACCAGCATCTCCAGCGCGCCCTTTTTCAACTGTCGTTCAAAGCGCGATTCCATCCGCTCCCCTCCGTCCTGGTTTTATACCTAGTATTACTAAACACTAATATAGCATAAATTCTGGGAAAGTCAAGACCGTTCTGGAACCGGCGCGCGGTTTTTCAGCCGGGGCCGGCGCCTGTGCTTTTGGTGCAGGCGGTGCAGCAGAGCGGGAAGTGTGGTATAATAATCTCAAGCCCGCCGCTTACGTGGCTGCGCGCATTTCATGCGCTGATGCGCTTTCGCGCATGGGCTTGAGAACATTAAACCATGCAAAACCGCAGCAGGCGCGGTTTTGTTGGGGTCGCTTCGCGGCGGAGATATTTGACTTACCGGGAGGGATACCATTGCAGCTGTTCGATGCGCATATGCACTATTCTGATACTCATGGTCCGGCCTTTGACGCGGTGCGGGAGCGCCACGGCGTCGGGGCCTGTACGCTGGCGTGTATTCCGCAGATGGGCGTATGCTCCACCGTGCCGGATGCGCTTTATTACAAAGCAGTGCATCCGGAGGGAACTGTCTATGTGATGGGAGGGTTGGAACGCAGCGCCTGGTTTCTCCACGAGGGGGATGCGGCGGCGCTGGGCGAAGATCTGGTCGCGCAGGCCGGGGCGCTGCTGGCCGCAGGCTGCGACGGCATCAAGCTGCTGGAGGGCAAGCCCGATATCCGGCGCAATTTTCCCATTCCGGATTTCGATACTCCGGCATGGGAACCGTTCTGGCGCTGGGCAGAGGAACAGCGCGTGCCCATTCTGTGGCATGTGAACGACCCGGAGGAGTTTTGGGACGCCTCCCGCATCAATCCCTATGCGAAAAGCGAGGGCTGGTTCTACGGCCCGGAAACCATCAACAATGAGGAGCAGTACCGTCAGGTGTTTGCGGTGCTGGCATGCCACCCGGGCCTGAGGCTCCAGCTGGCGCACCTGTTTTTCTTTTCGGCGCAGCTGCCGCGGCTTTCGGCGCTGCTGCGGCGTTACCCGGAGGTGCGGGTAGACCTGACGCCCGGTATCGAGCTGTACACGAACCTTGCCGGAGATATTCCTGCTGCACGGGCATTTTTTGAAGAATTCGGCACGCGCATCCTCTATGGCAGCGATATCGGCTCCCGTGCCTCCATCGCGCAGCCGCCCCGGCCGCTGGACAGCAGCGAGAGCGCCGCGCGGGTGGACGTGATCCGCACGTTTCTGGAAACGCCGGAGAATGAACCCTATACGCTGCTGCCGGACGGCAGATATCTGTTCCGCATCGCACCCACGCCCATGCGCGGATTGGGCCTTTCATCCGAGGCGCTGGAGCAGGTATACGGCGGCAACGCACGAATGTTCCTGGGCCGTGCGAGACCGGTGGATGCCGCAAAAGCCGCGTCGCTGGCACACAGCTTTGCCGCCGGCGTGGAGGCGCTGCATGCAAGGGAGCTGTTTTTGGCGGCGGATGCGGCCCCGCTGCGGCAAAAGGCCGTGCAGCTGCAGGCGTTGGCGGAGTAAGCGGGCGCGGTCCGCCGCATACTAATACAGAACATGGAAAAGGGGAGAGCGAAATGAAGACAGACAAACGCAAGGTTGCTCTGGTAGGCTGCGGCATGGTGGGCATGAGCTATGCCTACGCTATGCTGAACCAGAACGTATGCGACGAGCTGGTGCTCATCGACGTGGACAAAAAGCGCGCAGAGGGGGAGGCCATGGATATGAACCACGGGCTGGCCTTTTCCGGCAGTAATATGAAGATCTTTGCGGGGAGCTACGACGATTGCGGCGATGCGGACATTGTGTGCATCTGCGCAGGTGTGGCGCAAAAGCCCGGCGAAACGCGGCTGGACCTTTTGCAGCGCAATGCCGCCGTCTTCAAAAGCATCATTGACCCGGTGACGGAGAGCGGCTTCAACGGGCTGTTCCTTGTAGCTACAAACCCGGTGGACATCATGACACGCATTACCTGCGCGCTGTCGGGCTTCAATCCAAGGCGCGTGCTGGGCACAGGAACGGCGCTGGACACCGCGCGTCTGCGCTATCTGTTGGGCGATTATTTTCATGTGGACCCGCGCAACATGCACGCCTATGTGATGGGTGAACACGGCGATTCGGAATTTGTTCCCTGGAGCCAGGCCATGCTGGCCACAAAGCCTGTGCTGGAGCTGTGCCGCCAGTCCGGCGGGCGCTATTGCAGCGAGGAACTGGATAAGATCGCTGAAGAAGTGCGCACGGCCGCCTACAAGATCATCGAAGCCAAGCGCGCCACCTATTACGGCATCGGCATGGCGCTTACACGCATCACGCGGGCGGTGTTCGGCAACGAAAGCAGCGTACTGACGGTATCCGCCATGCTGCGAGGCGAATACGGCCAGAAAGACGTATTTGTGGGCGTACCCTGCATTGTGAACCGCAGCGGCATCCAGCGTGTGCTGGAGCTGAACCTCTCCGAGGAGGAGCAGGCACGGTTCAGCGCTTCCTGCGAGACGCTGCGGGAGAGCTATGCCGGACTGAAGCTATAAACAGAAGAAAAGAAAAAGAAGCAGACGGCTCTGTGCCGTCTGCTTCTTTTTTGGCCCGGAAGGGTCAAAGCGCCGCGTCCTCCGGCGCGCGCAGCCCAAAAACGTCCCACAGCACCTGCGCGGTTTCTGCGCCTGGCGCAACGGAGCGGGAACGGGCCACTGCGCCCTTACGATACCATGTCAGCTTGCTGTCGCGCAGTGACAAATGAGCATCCGGTAAAAAAATAGAGGCCCGCACCGTTTTGTTGAAAGGCGACATCGGATGCACGTCGCAAAAAAGGCTGGGCATAATAAAGTCGATGTCGAGCTGCGGTTCCTCGGTAAAGCCATACAGCCGGCGCCAGGCTCCGCCCGGCGACCGTTTCCACAGGACCCAGCCCCAAAAGGCGTCGCGGGAAAAGCGGTATTCCGTCACGCCGTCCCATTGCGCTTCGCTCTCGGCCAGCACAAGCGGCGCGCGGGGGCCTTCGCTGTTCATGCCTGTTTCGGTGAGATACCGCTTCCCCTCCAGCGTTACGACGAGCACACGGTGGCGGCGCATCTGGATGCCGGCCTCCGAAGGATAGATGAAACGGCCCGCATAGCTGGTGACCTGGTATCCCAGCGAACACAGCAGCCAGCAGAACAGGCCGTTCAGCTCGAAGCAGAGGCCGCCGCGGCGCTTTTCCACGATTTTTTCAAACAATGCTCCGTGTTCCAGAGAGGTGATCGCGCCGCGCAGGAGGTCCAGGTTTTCATAGGGCACATGCAGCAGATGTGCGGACTGCAGGCGGCGCAGCGTTTCCAGCGTGGGAGGAGGAGGGACGGCGTCCCGCAGGCCGATGCGGTCAAGATAGCGCAGGATCTGTTCGGGCGGCATCGGTGTTTCGGAGAGCAGCGCGTCCTCCGCGCAGATGGGTCGGTTCGGCATTGTAAAAGCTCCTTTGATGATTTTCCGCAGCACTCATACCGAGAGCGCCAGGCACAGCATGCCCAGATAATAGGCAGCCAGATTCACCGCACGCAGCGCTTTGCGCGGCCTGACATAAAAATAAACGAACAGCAGCACCGCGTCCGAAATGAGGAACAGCGCGGCCCCCACGGCAGCCAGCGCGCCGCGCCGTCCGCCGCAGGCAAAGCCGAACGCTGTGCCGCGGGCGCACATCAGCCCTACGCAGAGCGAGTACGCCAGAGCGGGCAGCTCCATGTGCATGCGCCGCAGCTTGAAGCGTTTGTGCCGCGCGCAGGCAGCCGTCACGGCCAACGCGGCCAGCGGAGCGGCGGCGTCCCACAGTGTGAAGCGCGGTCCGCCCGGCATGGCCAGCGTGAACAGCACGCAGAACCCTGCGTGGGCCAGTGTGAAAGCGCCCACTCCCAGCAGGAACCAGCGGCCGAAAAAGCCCGCGTGGTTATTGGCCAGCCCCAGCAGCACGTCTCCGGCCAGGCACAGCACAAAGCAGGGCAGAAGTCCCCGGAAATACGCATCTGCCGTGTGTCCGCCCAGCAGGTACGCCGTGGCGGCTATGACAAGGAACCCGCAGCTTACGGCGGCCTTTACCGCCGTATAGCGGTTGAAATGATGGCGGGAATACGCCACGCAGAGCAGCGCGGCCAGCCCGCCCAGATAGATGAGGGAAAGCAGCGTCAGCACAGCGGCAGCCATAGCCGCCTCCTTCCCGGCCCTCGGGCCGTGTTTTTTGCATGAAAACGAAAAACGCCGGGCGCGGTTTTCAAACCGGCCCGGCGTTTTTGTGTCACATGCTTTCGGGCACGGTGATCTTCAGCAGGGTAAGCGCGTTGGAGATGACGTTTTTCGTAGCGGTGCACAGTGCAATGCGCGCCTGGCAAACGCAGTGCTCGGCGTCCTTTACGCGGCAGGAATTGTAGAATTTGTGGTAGCGGTTGGCCAGCTCAGTGACGTAGCGCGTGATGCGCGCCGGGTCATAGCTTTTGGCCGCGGAAATGATTTCGCCGGGAAAGTCTGCGATATGACGGATCAGTTCCTTTTCCGCGGGCTCTGTCAGCAGCGTCAGATCCGCCTTGTCCGCGCCCTCGAACACGATGCCGTCTTCGGCCAGCTTTTTCAGGATGCTGCAGATGCGGGCATGGGCGTACTGCACATAATACACCGGATTTTCGCTGTCCTGCGCCACGGCCAGGTCCATATCAAAGTCCATTACGCTGCCCGGCTCCCGCAGGTTGAACTGGAAGCGGGCGGAGTCGATGGGGACCTCGTCCAGAAGCTCCGCCAGCCCGATGGCTTTTTTTCCGGTGCGCTTGCTCATGCGCACCGGCTGGCCGTCCTGCATCAAACGCACGAACTGCATCAGCACGATGTCCAGCGTTTTCGCCGTCCAGGCCGATGGCGTCCATGGCGCCTTTCATTCGGGCCACGTGGCCGTGATGGTCTGCGCCCCATACGTCGATGGCGCGGGAGAAGCCGCGCACCGCGAATTTGTTGTAGTGGTAAGCGATATCCGCCGCAAAATAGGTGGGCACGCCGTTGGCGCGCACCAGGACTTCGTCCTTATCCTCGTCCGTCACTTCGCCGTCCAGGCCCTTGCGCGTCACCTTGTTGCCGCCGTATTTCTCGGCGTACTGCATGGAACGGTACCAGATGGCGCCGTCTTTTTCGTAGGTGGCGCCGCGTTCGGCCAATTTGTCCAGCATTTCCCGGATGGCGCCGGATTCGTGCAGCGTGGTCTCGCTGAACCAGACGTCGTAATTCACGCGGTATTTGGCCATGTCGTCCTTAAGCCCCTGCACGTTCAACGGCAGCGCAAAAGCCGCGATATCCTTCTGCAGTTCCTCAAAAGGCTTTTCCATATAGACGTTCCCGTGCACGTCTGCAAATTTCTGTGCCAGCACACGGATATCCGCACCCTGATAGCAGTCCTCGGGGAAAGGTACGGCGTCCTCGCCCCTGAAGATCTGAAGGTAGCGGACGGCAAGGCTCTTGCCGAACTTGAGGATCTGGTTGCCCGCGTCGTTGATGAGAAACTCCCGTGTGACGTCATAGCCCGCCCAGTCCATGGCGGCGGCGAGGCAGTCGCCCAAAGCGCCGCCGCGGGCGTTGCCCAGATGCATCGGACCCGTAGGGTTGGCCGAAACGAACTCCACATTCACCTTTTCACCTTTGCCGTAGCTTGTGCGGCCGTAGTCCGCGCCGGCTGCGTTGGCGGCTAAAACTACGTCGGCAAACCAGCCCGGGGCAAGGAACAGGTTGATGAAGCCGGGGCCCGCGATCTCCACGCGGCTGAAATGCGTTTCCTCCAAAGCGGGCATCGCAGCGGCCACGGCCTCGGCGATTTTACGCGGGGGCATACCGAATACGCGCGCGCCCGCCATGGCGAAGTTGGAAGCCAGGTCTCCGTTCTTCACGTCGTTCGGCACCTCCACCACAAAGGCGGGCAGCTCCTTTTCCGGCAGGCTGCCGTCCGCCATAGCGGCGCGGGCAGCGGTCTCCAGCAGCCCGCGGGCCTCGTCCATAGCGGCCTGTTTCGGGTCGAAATGTTTAAAATCCTGCATTTTTTCAAAACTCCTGTCCCTTTGAATTCCTGTTATACCGGCGCGCCCCGTCAGTTGGCGGGCTTGACGGTGATCTTTACAATGTTGCGGCTCACGGCGGCGGTGTCCATGTCCAGCAGATAGCTGAAGCGGACGGTGCCGCCCTCGTCGGAAAGGCGGCTGTGGATCTCGTCCGCGGCCACGCCCAGGCTCAGCGAACCGTGGCCCGTCTCGTAATGGCACACATGCCGCCGGCCCTTTTCTATGACGAGCTGGCTGGGCGCCGGGCCGAAGCGCAGCATGCTCACCTTGTGTGAATCCTCCACCTTTACGGTGGTCACACAGCCTGCATAGCCTGTGGCCTCGGTTTCTTTGTAGCTGATGAAGAAGCTGCCGTTGCGCTTGACAAAGCTGCCCCGCGTCATCAGCTTCACGCTGTCGCTTTCGCCGTCCTGCTCCATGGTGCCGTGGATGGTGATGAGATAATCTTCCTTCATACAGGGTCATCCTTTTCCTTTTTACGTTGAGGCGCCTTGCTCCACGGGATAACCGTCCACGCTGATGCGCGTCACGGGCCCGCCCGCGTATTCGCCCAAAAACCAGTCCGAAAGCTGGGCGAAGCTCTCGGTGGTGTCGCTTACATAATAGCGTGCCGTGCCCGCGCGGCCCTCCCGCAGCAGCCCGGCGGAGGCCAGCGCGTCCCGTGCGGCCAGCGCGGTTTCCCGCCCGGGGTCGATGAGCGCCACTTCGGGGCCCATCAGATCCGCGATGATGGGCGCGATGAGCGGGTAGTGCGTGCAGCCCAGGATCAGCGTATCCACGCCCGCGGCCCTTATGTCCTTCAGGTAATCCCGTGCCACAAGGCGCGTCACGGCGTTGTCTGCGCCGAAATACCCGTTTTCCACCAGCGGCACGAACAGCGGGCATGCGGTGGCTACGATGCGCGCGCCGGGCATCAGCGCGGCGATGGCCGCGTTGTAGCTGCCGCTCTTAACGGTGGCGGGCGTGCCGATGACGCCGATGAGCCCTGTTCTGGTGGCGCGTACGGCGGCGGCCGCCGCGCTCTGCACAACGCCCGTGTAAGGCACGGGCAGCGTGCGTGTGTAAGCCTCGGGCAGCGTGCTGCTCACGGTGCCGCAGGCGGCCATCACATATTTCACGTTTTGCTCCAGAAGGAATGCGATGTCCTGCTTTGCGTACCGTACAATGACATCTACGCCGCGGGTGCCGTAGGGCACCCGGCCCGTATCGCCGAAATAGACGATGTCCTCGCCGGGCAGGATGCGCCGCAGCTCGCGCACGGCCGTCAGCCCGCCCAGGCCGGAATCGAACACGCCGATGGGGGCGCCGCGTCCCGGCGCGTTTCGCTCAGTCATGGATGCCGCCCGCCCTTTCCAGCGCCAGCGTGATCAGGCTGTCCAGCAGGCCGGGATACGTCTCGCCCGCCGCCAGCATCAGCTTGGGATACATGCTGATGCTGGTAAAGCCCGGCAAGGTGTTGATCTCGTTGAGCAGCACGCGCTGTGTGCCGTGCTCCACAAAAAAGTCCACGCGGGCCAAACCCTTGCAGCACAGCGCCCGGTAGGCGCGCACGGCCAGGTCCCGCACCTCGTCCAGCTTTTCCGGCGCAAGCTGCGCCGGGATGGCCACCCGGCTGGTGCCGGAGATGTATTTGTCATCGTAGGTGTAAAATTCGGCGCTGGCCAAAATTTCGCCGGGATGGGTGCCGGAGACTTCGTCGTTGCCGCGCACCGCGCATTCTACTTCCTGCCCCTGTACGAACCGCTCGAACACCACGCGGGAATCGTGCTGCAGGGCGAGGTCCACGGCCGCCTCCAGCTCCGCCATGTCCCGCGCCTTGGAGATGCCCACGCTGGAGCCCGCGTTGGCGGGCTTGACGAAAATGGGCCAGCCCAGTTTTTCCGCCGCGCGCCGGGCAATGGCCGCCAGCTCCGGCCGCTGCCAGCGCTCCATGCAGTCCCATTCACAGCGGGGAATGCCCGTTGCATCCATCACACGGTTGGCAATGATCTTATCCATGCACACCGCGCTGCCCAGCACGCCGCAGCCCACATAGGGCAGGCCGGCCAGCTCCAGCAGGCCCTGTATCGTGCCGTCCTCGCCGTTTTTGCCGTGCAGAACGGGAAACACCACGTCCACGGGCAGGCTGCGGCAGACGCCGTTTTCAAACGCCACAAGCCCCGCCAGCCCGCTGCCCGGGCAGATGGCTGCGGGCACATTGCCGGAGTGGCGCTCCCAAGCGCCGCTGCAAAGGTCCTCCACAGGGCCGGAGTACAAATACCAGCGCCCGTCTTTCGTGATGCCCACGGGCAGCACATCGTATTTTTCCGTGTCCAGATTGTTCAGCACGCTGGTCGCGCTCATGCGCGACACCTCGTGCTCGCTGGACGCGCCGCCGAACAGTACGGCGACTTTCAATTTCTTCAAAACACTCCACACCTTTCCTCGGGCCGCCGTGGAATAAAGCCTTGGGGCAGGCGCCTGAAAACCCGCGTGCACAAAACGCCCTGCTTTCAGACCGCCCGGAGAAAGGCTTTCGGGACGGACCGCTGCGCGGCAGCACGGCTGTTTTGCCGTGCTGCCCGCATGGTATCACTTGTATGCTGCAATCGTAGCCTTTATAATACCATACAATGGTTGATTTTAAAAGACGGCGCGGCAAATTTTGACGCGCGGCGGAAAAAGCCCGGAAAACGGCCCCGCAGGCGAAAAATCCCTTGACGCGGGACTGTGTGCTGTGCTATGATGGTTGTACCTCTTTTGCAGGTCTATTTTTTTGTGCGCATTTTTCGATGCGCCGCCTGCGGCAAGAGGGAGGCTATTTGATGGAGGTGCCGAAAAATGAGAGTGAAGATCACCCTTGCCTGCACGGAGTGCAAACAGCGCAACTACAACACCAAGAAGAACAAGAAGAACAGTCCCGACAGGCTCGAGATGAAGAAGTATTGCCGCTTCTGCAAAAAGCATACCGTTCACCGCGAGACGAAGTAAGAAAGGCGGACATGCAACATGGCTGACAAAACCGAGAAAAAGTCCAAAGGCTTTTTCGCTGGCGTGAAGCGCTTCTTCGGACGCATCGGCAAGTTTTTCCGCGATACCGTGAGCGAGATGAAGAAGGTCGTATGGCCCTCGAAAAAGCAGATCATCAACAACACCGTCGTGGTGGCTGTCGTGGTGGTCGTGGCCGCGGTACTCATCATGGTCCTGGACGCTGTGTTCGGCTTCGGGCTGAACCAGTTGCTGAAGGGCGTGTGACCGTCCGCACTTTTAAAGCAGAAAGCGGGGTTTTGACAAATGGCAGAGGATAGAGACACCGAGGCGCGCTGGTATGTGGTGCACACCTACTCCGGCTACGAAAACAAGGTTGCGCAAAACCTTGAAACCATCGTGGAGAACCGGCGCCTGCAGGAGCTTATCCATGAGGTAAAGGTCCCCGTGGAGCTGGTGCCCGACATCAAGGACGGCAAGGAGCGCGAGGTGGAGCGCAAGCTCTTCCCGGGTTATGTGCTCGTCAAAATGGTGATGACGGACGACAGCTGGTATATCGTGCGCAATACGCGCGGCGTCACGGGCTTTGTCGGCCCGTCGTCCAAGCCCATCCCCCTCACCGACGAGGAAGTGGATAAGCTGGGCGTGGACGTGCGCGAAGTGAGCCTCGATTACGCCGTGGGCGACAACGTTCAGATCATGAACGGCCCGCTGGAAGGCTTCATCGGTATCGTGGAGGGCATCGATACCGACGTGAAAAAGGTAAACGTAAAGGTTTCCATGTTTGGCCGCGAAACGCCGGCGGAGCTGGACTTTACACAGGTGAAACCCCTGTAAGCCCTGAAACGTTTTTTCCGGTAAGAGCACGCGCTGCAAGGCGCTGTTTCTTATAGAGCGCGCGAAGGGTATCGCGCGTTCGTGGGAGGGCCTTGGCAATCCGGCCAAAGCCCGCAACTTACCACAATTTTTGGAGGTGCACAAAATGGCTCAGAAAGTAACGGGGTATATCAAACTCCAGATTCCGGCCGGCAAAGCTACCCCGGCTCCCCCTGTTGGCCCTGCGCTTGGCCAGCACGGCGTGAACATCATGGCGTTCACGAAGGAATTCAACGAGCGCACGCAGAAGGATATCGGTTACCTGATTCCTGTCGTCATTACGGTCTATGCGGACCGTTCCTTCAGCTTCATCACCAAGACGCCCCCGGCGGCTGTCCTTATCAAGAAGGCTGTCGGTATCGAGAGCGGTTCCGGCGTGCCCAACAAGACGAAGGTCGCGTCCATTACGAAGAAGCAGCTGGAGGAGATCGCCAGTACCAAAATGCCCGACCTGAACGCGGCGAACCTGGAGACGGCCATCAGCATGATCGCCGGCACCTGCCGCAGCATGGGCGTTACGGTCACCGACTAACTGTCCGCATAACAACCTTACCATTAGTGGGAGGATCATTCCGTATTACCACAGGAGGATATTATGAATCACGGTAAACATTATGTCGACAGCAAAAAGCTTGTCGACCGTACAAAACTGTACGACACCGAAGAGGCCCTGGCGCTGTGCTGCCAGACCGCCAAGGCGAAGTTCGACGAAACGGTCGAGCTGCATGTGCGCCTGGGCGTTGACAGCCGTCACGCGGACCAGCAGGTGCGCGGCGCCGTCGTGCTGCCCAACGGCACCGGCAAGGACGTGCGCGTTATCGCCATCGCCAAGGGCGACGCCGCCAAGGCCGCTGAAGAGGCGGGTGCGATGATGGTCGGCGACGCCGATCTGGTCGCAAAGATCCAGAACGAAGGCTTTATCGATTTTGACGTGCTGGTCACCACGCCCGACATGATGGGCCTGGTAGGCCGTCTGGGTAAGGTGCTCGGCCCCCGCGGCCTGATGCCGAACCCCAAGGCCGGTACGGTCACGCCCGATGTGGGCCGCGCCGTTACCGAGGCGAAGGCCGGTAAGATCGAGTACCGCCTGGACAAAGCCAACATCATCCATGTGCCCATCGGCAAGGCGTCTTTCGGCGCCGAGAAGCTGGGCCAGAACCTGTCCGTTGTGATGGAAGCCATCGTCAAGGCGAAGCCCGCCGCGGCGAAAGGCCAGTATATCAAGAGCGCTACCGTGGCGTCCACGATGGGCCCCGGCATCAAGCTGAACAGCGCAAAATTCGGCGGCTGAGCTGCAAACTGAAAAAGCGCGCTCCTGCTGATTTTCAACATCGGCAGCAAAATGCGCGCGAACGCGCGGCTTTGGCAACACGGCCGGCGCGTATCTTCCGGCGCATCTACGCGGAAAAGCGCGGAACGGTTTTATGCGAATAAAACCGCAGCGTTTCCGGCTTTTCGGGTTTCGCTGCGCAAGCTGCGGGAAATCGACGGGAACGCCGGGAGAAGCACAGAGTGAATTTGCCCCTTGACGCGCGCAAAACTCTGTGTTAAAATAATAAAGCTGTTTTAAAGACAGCAGGTGCTTTTGCATAAAGGGTTTCGCCCGCCTGCCGAGAAACGCGAAAAAACATTTAATTGTATTTTTTTGCCTCTTTCTCGCAAGGGAAAGAGGCTTTTTTATGTGCTTACACACAATTGAAACGAGGTGAAATGATTTGCCAAGTGAGAAAATTTTGAGCGAGAAACAGGCTTATGTTGCCGCCCTGCGTGAAAAGCTGATGAATTCTGTTGCCGGCGTTGTCGTCGAATATAAGGGTATCAGCGTTGCGGACGACACCAAACTGCGCGCCGAACTGCGCGCGGCAGGCGTTGAGTATGCCGTTGTGAAAAACACCATGCTGCGCCTGGCCATTAAGGACTCCGACCTCGCCGGGATGACGGACGCCCTGACGGGTTCCACCGCCCTCGCGATTTCGAAAGAGGATCCCATTGCTGCCGCCCGTATTCTGAACAAGTTTGCGGAAGGCTCCAAGAAAGGCTTCGCCCTGAAGGCCGGCTACATGGAAGGCCAGGTCATGGATGTTGACGCCGTCAGCGCCATCGCCAAGCTGCCCGACCGTGAAGGCATGTTGTCCATGTTCGCAGGCGCCCTTACCAGCACCCTCAGCGGTCTGGCTGTGGCCATGCAGGCTTATGTGGATAAGCAGGAAGAACCAGCGGCATAATTTCGGCCGCACCCAAACACAAAACAACACTAAAATAAAATTGGAGGTATTATCATGGCTTCTGAGAAAATCACTGCCATTATCGACGAGATCAAAGGCCTGTCCATCCTGGAGCTGAAAGAGCTCATCGACACCTATTGCGAAGAATTCGGCGTTTCCGCTGTTGCCGCTGCTCCGGCTGCCGCCGCTGCCGCTGCTCCCGCCGCCGAGGAGAAGACGGAGTTTGACGTTGTGCTGGCTGAAGTCGGCGCCAACAAGATGGCCGTCATCAAGACCGTTAAGGAAGTTACCGGTCTGGGCCTGAAGGAAGCGAAGGACCTGGTCGACAACGCTCCGAAGACGCTGAAGGAAGCTGTTGCGAAGGACGCTGCCGAGGAAATGAAGAAGAAGCTGGAAGATGCCGGCGCCAAGATCGAACTTAAATAAGTTTGGTTTTTCCAAGCCCCCGCTGCAGGACGTAGCGGGGGCTTTTCTGATTTATGGAGTTTGTGAAAATATAAATTTAATATTGACTTTAATAAAATTAAAGTATATATTTAATATAGTGAAAGGAGGCGCGCTATGGCAATTGAAACGGTTCCGGAGTGGATGGCCGGGCTGGAGGATGAGGACGTGGCGTTCATCAAAAAATTCCTGCTGGCCTCCGGCAGCCTGAAGGAAGTGGCCGGGCTGTACGGGGTCACTTATCCCACGGTGCGCCTGAGGCTGGACAGGCTCATCCAAAAAATACATTTGAGCGAAGATACAGCGGCAGACCCGTATGTGGCGCTCGTCAAGAGGCTGGCCGTGGCGGACAAGCTGGATTTTGATACCGCCAAACTGCTGATCCAGAGCTACAAAAAAACGAAAGGGGAGGATGCGTAATGGCAATCATAACGATGCTGGTCGGTCTGGGCGTTCTGCTGGCGTTCACAGTGCTGGGCTGCGTGCTGGAGGTTTTTCTGGCCAGGAGAGAGAGCATATGGCCGGGACTGGTCCTGCCTATCCTCGCCGGCCTGTATGCGGTGGTGATGGTGCTGAGCTATACAGCTGCGCCGGATACACCTTGGAACCAGGTGTTGGGCGGCGTGCTGGCGGTATTCCTGGTTTCGGGCATCCCGGCTTTTTTGCTGCTGATGGTGTTCTTTATCTGCCGCAGCGGCAGGCGCCGGAAAAAGCAGCTGGAAAAAATGAATGTGCAGGATCTGTGATGCCGGCCTGCGGCGGCATACTTTGCATACAAAGAGAAAGACGCCCCGTACCGGGTCATCCGGTACGGGGCGCCGTGCTTTTACGCAGGTCATTTATTTTTCGGATGCAAAAGGTTCGTGATGCCGCCCAGAAGCAGAAAGCCGCCGATGATGCCGGCCTGCACGCGGAAGGAGCCGCCTTTTTAAAAAGGGCAGGATCTCCCATGGGCTAACTGCGAAAAACACAAAAATAAGCCCGAGGACCAGCAGCAGGGCTGCTCCGAGAATGCGTTTGTTTTTTGGCAATGAAAGCCCTCCTCTGTTCGGGGAACCTTCCCCGCTGAGATACGGTTTCATAGTACCAGCTTTGCGGTAGAGCTGTCAAGTGGGCGGAGCCTGCACTACTCTGTTTCACCGGGGAACGGTTCATTGGCAAAAAAGGCGATGCCGCAGGCGCCCGGCCCCGCATGGGTGCCGATCACAGTACCGATGGCCTGCACCATCGGCTTTTGCAGATGCAGGTTCTGCGTTACATAGCAGGCAAAGGGGCCGACGCCCTTGGGGCTGCCGGAATAGCCGACTACGACGGGCCATGCTTCATCAATGCCGCCGCACCGGTCGATTCCTTTAAAAATGGCGACATATGCGCCGGGCATGCCACGGGCTTTGTCCACCATGCCCAGCTTGCCGCGGGCGTCCAGAGAAAGCACGGGCTTGATGCCCAGCAGGCCGCCGGCGATAGCAACCGCGCCGGAAAGGCGTCCGCCCTTGTGCAGGTATTTCAGCGTGTCCACTACCGCATACAGGCGCAGATGGGTACGGGCGGTCTCCAGATCGGCTACGATGTCCATGGCGGAAAAGCCCTCGGCAACACGCTGAACGGCACGCCGCACCAGAAGCTGAAGCCCCAATGTGGCGCTGCGGCTGTCGACGATATAGATGTTGTCATATTCTGCTTCTTCTTTGGCGATCTCAGCGCTTTGGCAGGTGCCGGAGAGCGCTGCAGACAGCAGCACACAGATTACGGTGTCGCCCGCCGCCTTGGCGGCAAGAAAGTGGGAAAGAAACAGCTCCGGGCTGGGCTGGCTGGTGGTGGGCAGTTTATCGGCCGCTGCCAGCATGTCGTAAAAACGCTCCAGGGGCAGGTCTATCCCATTCTGATAGTGGGCGTCGCCGAAGCTGACGGTGAGCGGTACCACGGCCACGCCCAACGCGGCGGCGTCCGCCATGGAAAAATCTGCGGTGGAATCGGTGAGGATGCGGATCATAGTATCTTCTCCTGTTCTTCTATGGGGCGTGCGTCCCCCCTCCGGGGCCGCACGGGATGGAGCACCTGCCCGGAAAATGGCTTGCCGGGCCGGTGCGGCGGCTGTCACAATTCTGCAAAAAAAGCGTGCAGGGAGGCGAGCGCGGTGGAGAGCGCCGCTATTTCGGCCTCGCTCAGGCGGGCGGCTGCACGGGCGACCAGTGTTTCGTGGAATGCCGCGTGACTTTCCAGCGCGGACCGCGCGGCAGATGTCAGCGCCACCGTCACGCGGCGCTTGTCCCGGCTGCCGCGGGAGCGGACGAGATATCCTTTCTGCTCCAGCGTTTTGACAGCCACACTCAGCGTGCCGGAGGTGATGGAAAGATGTGCGGCAACCTCCGCCATGCCCGCTGCGCCGGATGCGTCGACAGACGACTTTTCCACGGCTTCCAGCACATGCATCTCGGAAACAGAGAGGTTTTTGCATGGCCCTTTGCGGATGCTGGCCTCCTCCAGACGGAGGATATCATTGAATACATTGACCAAAAAACCGTTCAGCTGCGCTTCATGCTGTGTCATTGCGGGCCTCCTTCAGGTGAATAGTTTGAAATTCAAACAAAATCGATTATACGTCTGGTAAAGCCGAAAGTCAAGAAGATATTTTGATATTCAAAATTTATTTACAAAGCAAACGGTTTGCTTTGGAGGGAAGACAACAGGCTTTTGCTTGACAAAGAAGCGGCAGAGGCGTAAACTGATATTTACTAAATTAGTAATTTAGTAAATAAGTGGTTGAGAGAAGGAATAAAAATGCCGTCAGAAGCCCGCAAGCGGGAATTAAAAGAACAATATAAGGCCATGCGTCCCGAGATGGGAGTTTTCGTTTTCCGGTGCGTTCCCACGGGCAAAAATTATGTGGGCTGGACGCACGACCTGAAAGGCACGCTCAACAGCCTGCGATTCCAGTTGGAGCTGGGCAGCTGCCGGGAAAAGGCGCTGCAGGAGGCGTGGCGTGTTTATGGCGGAGCGGCGTTTTGTGTGGACGTGCTGGAAAAGCTGCCCTATGACAAAGACGATGAAACAAAGACCGATTATTCCGAGGAGCTTACCCTGCTGTGCCGGCTGTGGCAGGAGAAGCTGCCGGACCACGAGGAAGTTTGGAGGAACCGCACATGAAGATCCCCACCACATTAAAGCACAAGCCTGTCATTGTTGCGGAAAATTACGACAGTATCGACGGGCGCGGCGCATACCATTCCGATGCGAAGGGCCTTTCCCTGGGCCTGGCCCAATGGAACGACCGGGGCAAGGTGGATATCTCGGCCAAAGTCTGGCGGCATACCGGGGAGAAATGGTCGCGCCAGTCGGAGGAGCTGCCCATGCACCGCGTTCTGGACCTTGCCATCCTGCTGTGCCGCACCAACCTGTATTTTCGCGATGAAGCGTACCGCCATCCACGATATTATGACCCGGAGCATCCGCGGATCGACCGTGTGGGCCTGCAGGGCGACGCGATGGACATTGAAGTATGCACGGAAAATCCCATGCTGGAAGAAGATATCCGCCTGTTTTACAATGTGCTGGGCGAGGACGGCGAGCTGCTGGGCGAGCGATTTTCCGTTCTGGCCCGGCTGCTGCGGGAGATGGGATATTGATTCCTGAGCGAGGCCTTTTTTAAAAGTTGTAAAATTTGACGAGCCGTGTCGAATCGGCTTGAAAATCCCTGCAAAATAGTGTAATTTATTATTACTGCGCAAAAATCTGTTTGGGAGACCGCGGTTCGTCCCAGGACCGCAGGGCGAACAAACAGATTGAGCCGTTTTGGGATATCGATTGAAACGCCGGGAAACGGCGTGCCTGCGGGGAAAGCTCCGGAGGCAGAAACACGGAGGGATTTTCATGAAAAAAATGACGAAACGCATCGCGCTGGCGCTTTCCATGGTACTGTTTGCACTGGCGTTCACAGCCTGCGGCCCGAACCTGCTTTCCGGCGGAGACGGCGGCTCGAAGGATACGGAGGGCGGCATCGGCGATACGCTGTCCAACATGTTCTTCGATTATACGGTGCTGGAGGCCACGAGCCCGGCGGAATATGACGGTTATACTGCCGCGGAGGGAAACCGTCTGATCGTTTGCAGCGTAAAGGTGAAGAACACCTTTGGCGAAACGATCCCCATGTATGATTCCGACTTTCAGCTGCAGTGGGGCAACATCGGCGGCGACGACGATGATTACACCTTCTCGCTGGATGCGTTCAACGACACGATGATGCCGCTGGAATATGAACTGGCCGACGGCGAAGAAGTGACCTATGACCTGGTGTTCGAGGCCCCCGCAGATGTGAAGGACTTCGGCCTGGTTTATCTGGAGGAATACTACACGGGCAGCGAATCCGAGTCCGGCACGGGTGATTTCTTCAGTGTGAACTTCACGGTGGAGTAAACGTACATCCCGCATGTGAACAGACGCAAACGCCCCGGGCGGCCGAAAGGCCGCCCGGGGCGTTCTATGTTTTGGTGCGTACAGCGTCATTCCGGCGCTTTCATGCTTTCCACCATGCTGATGTTCCGCAGCTTGCGCTTCATGCCGAGGTTCACCAGCAGGGAAAAGACAACGGTGAGCACGGCAGAGAGCACAAAGCTGAGGGGCTTGATGTCCCGCCCGAACATGACCATATCCACCTCTACCGTGCGCATGATGAACATGTGCAGGAAGATACCGCCCACAAGGCCCAGCAGCATGCCGATCACTGTGAGAACGTTGGATTCGCGGTAGACGTAGGCCTCCACCTCGCGCTCAAAGAAGCCCAGCACCTTGATGGTGGCGATTTCCTTTGTGCGCTCGGTGATATTGATGTTCATCAGGTTGTACAGTACCACAAAAGCCAGCATGCCGGCACACAGGATGATCACGTACACGACATAGTTGATGCTCGCGATGGTGTCGTCCAGACTCGAGCGCATGCTGCTCATCTGCGTGAGGCCCGCTACCCCGTCCACCTCCAGCAGGGATGTGGAGAAGGCTTCGTCCACATCCTGCGCATCGTCGGGCAGGATGCCCAGCACAGAGTTGTATTCCAGCGCGCTGCCGTAGGCGTCCTCATAAACGGAGGGCGTCATATACACATAATTTTCCACATAATTTTCCGCTACGCCCGTGACGGTGAATGTGCCCTCCCGGCCTTCGCCGTTTTCCAGCGTGAGCGTGTCCCCGGGCGAAAGGCCCGCTTCGTCGCTGAACTTTTCCGTGATGACCACGCCGTCGTCTGTCAGCGGTACGGCTGCGCCGCTTTTGCGTTCATGCAGGTCGATAAAATTGTCCAGCCGTGCTTCATCCTCGGGTACAAAGAGGTATACGTCATAGCTCTGGCCGTCCACATCCAGCGAAATGCGCTCCTGCTGTACGGGCAGGTAGCTCGTGACCTGTTCGGGAGCATCCATCAGCGCCTGGAATCCGGCATCCTTCAAGGCGCTCTCTTTGCTCAGTGTCACGAGGAAATCATAGGTGAACACCTTGCCGAACTGTTTGGATACGATGTCGCTGATGGAGTCCTTCAGGCCGAAGCCCGTCACCAGCAGCGCCGTACAGCCAGCCACGCCGATGACCGTCATGAAAAAGCGCTTTTTGTATCGGAACAGGTTGCGCGCCGTCACCTTGTGGGTGAACTTCATGCGCTTCCATACCGGTGTGATGCGCTCCAGGAAGATACGCTTGCCTGCCTTGGGCGCTTTGGGCAAAAGGAGCTGTGCGGCCCACTCTTTCAGCGTCTGGCCGCAGGCGTTCAGTGTGGCGGCGCTGGTGCACAGGAGCGCCGCGCCCACGCCCAGCACGGCCAGCGAAGCGTGGAACAGACAGCGGAACCCGGGGATGGTATACATGGTGCCGTAGGCGTTCCAGATGACGATGGGAATGACCGTAAAGCCGAAGGCAAGGCCGGCGGCGCCGCCCACCAGTGTGGCCACCCAGGCATAGAACAGATATTTGAACATGATCTGTCCCCGCTTGTAGCCCAATGCCTTCAGTGTGCCGATCTGCAGGCGTTCTTCCTCCACCATGCGCGTCATGGTGGTAAGGGCCACCAGCGCGGCCACCAGGAAAAAGAAAATGGGGAACACCGTGGTGATGGCCTCCAGCTTATCCACATTGGAAAGGTAAGAGGACGCGCTCACGTGGGAGGTGCGGTCCAGAATCATCCATTCCGGAACTTCCAGCTCCGCCAGCTTCTGCTCCCCGTCCGCGATCTCAGCCTCGGCGTCGGCCAGCTGCTGCTCTACATCTTTTTTCTGTTTTTCGTATTCCGCCTCGCCGTCTTCCAGCTCGGCTTTGCCGTCCTCCAGCTGGGCCAGGCCGTCCTCATACTGCGCCTTGGCGGAATCCAGCTTTGACTGTGCCAGCTCCAGCTGGAGCTGGGCCAGGCCGGGGGCCAGGCTCAGTGCCGTTTCGCCGGAGGCAATCTGCTTTTCCGCCTCCAGGACCTGTTTTTTGGCGGCCGACAGCTGCTGCTGACCGTCGGCCAATTGCTTTTCTCCCTCTGCGATCTGCGGTTCTGCCTCGGTGATCTGTGCTTTTGCGGTGTCCAACTGCGTGCGCGCTGCGGCGAGCGCCGCGCTGGACGTGTCGTAGGCAGCCTGCGCCGACGCCAGCTGCGCGTTGGCGGCGTCCAGCGCCGCCTTCGCGGGGGCCACAGCAGTCTGTGCCGCCGAATATTCGGCCTGTGCCGCGTTCAGTGCCGTGTTTGCGGTATCCAGCTCCACCTGCGCCGCGTCCCGTGCATCAATGGCGGCCTTGGCGGCAACCGGCTCCGTGGCCAGCCACTCGTCCTCCGTGGCGCAGCCTGCGGCGCTCATGCCCGCGTCCACCTGTGCCTGCGCCGCGTCGCGTTCGGATTGGGCTGTGTTTGCCCGGGACTGCGCCGCCTCATAGGCGGCCTGCTTGCCGGAGAGGTCCGCCGCCGCCGCTGCGGCGTCATACGTTTCCTGGGCTGCGGCTGCGGCCTCCCGCAGTGCGGGCAGCGCGGCCGCCAGTTCCGGCAGGCGTGCTTCTCCCTCGGCAACAGTGGGCTCCAGTGTTTCCACAAGCTGTTTGGCCGCGGCAAGCTGGGCCTTCGCGTCGGCCAGCTCTTGCTTTTTGTCGTTCAGCAGGGCCTCGTTTTCCTCGATCTGCGCTTTGGCGTCGATCAGCGCGGCCTGGCCTGCCGCAAGCTCCTGCTGCTTCTGTGTCAGAGTGCCGGGCAGACTTTCCTTATTGGCCTGCAGCTCTTTCGCCGCTGGCGATCTGGTTTTTCGCGCTGTCCAGCTGCGCTTGGGCGTCCTCCAGCTCCGCGCGCCCTTCGTCCAGCTGCTCTTCTGCATCGCTCAGCTTTTCCGCAGCCTCTGCCTTGGCGTCTTCCAGCTCCTGCCGGGCGTCGGCCAGCTTTTGCTCGGTATCTGTTTTGACTTCGTTGTAACGGGCGGTGCAGCGCGCGCCGCTGACCGCCTCCACCCGGTCCGCCACGGCGTCCACAGCGGCCTGGTATTCGTCCGAGGCGCTGTCCAGCGCCTGCGCGCCGGCCACAGTGGCGAAGATCTCGCTGTAAGCCTCCTGGGAAAAGCTCTCTTCGCCCACGTACATTTTCAGGGCGACGATGCCGTCGCCGATGGTGGCGCTTTCCCGGTCCACCGAGAAATAATAGCTGGTGCGCACGATGCCCACGATCTTGAACTCGGTATCTGCCAGCGTGCCGCTCACGTCGCCGTTGGTGGCGGCGATGGTCAGCGTATTGCCCACGCTCAGCGGTCCGGTTCCGTCGATGACGTTTCCTTCCACCAGCACACATTCGTTGCGCTGAATGGGCAGGCGGCCCTCCACCACGTCCAGGCGGTTCAGATAATTTTCCGGCTCTTTTTCCTCGATTTGGCCCGTGGGCAGGCTGTGAATGCGTGTGACGATGTTCTTTTTTTCGCCTGCGTCCACGAACATGTCCGTCATATAGGCGGGCATCACCTCGTCTACGCCGTCCACGGCGGCGATGGCTGCCACGTCATCGTCCGTCAGGCCCAGCGGGCTGACGATGCGCAGGTCGTGCATGTTCTGCCGGTCAAAGTATTCGTCGATGGTGGTACGCATATCGATGGGCATGGCCATCAGCCCCGACAGGAGCCCAACGCCCAGCGCCACGATGGCGGCGATGGCGATGAAGCGGCTGAAGGTGCCCTTCATGGTGCGCAGCACAACTTTCCGGTATGTTTTTTTTCACAGCCGCGTCACCACTCGATCTCTTCCACTGGGGTGGGGTGTTCGTTCACCACATTGGAGATGGCCTGCCCGCTTTTGATGCGGATGACGCGGTCGGCCATGGCGGTGAGCGCGGAGTTGTGCGTGATGACGATGACGGTGCGCCCCCGTGCTGCGGCAGGTGTCCTGCAGCAGGGCCAGCACCTGTTTGCCGGTTTTGTAGTCCAGCGCGCCCGTGGGTTCGTCACACAGAAGAATTTTTGGGTTTTTGGCCAGCGCGCGGGCAATGGAAACGCGCTGCTGCTCGCCGCCCGAAAGCTGCGCCGGGAAGTTGCCCATGCGGTGCTCCAGCCCCACCTGGCGCAGCGTTTCGGCTGCAGGCAGCGGCTCTTTGCAGATCTCGCTGGCGAGCTCCACGTTTTCCAGCGCCGTCAGATTCTGCACCAGATTGTAGAACTGGAATACAAAGCCCACGTCGTACCGGCGGTATTCGGTGAGCTGCCGCTGATTGTAGGCGCTCACCTCCTTGCCGTCCAGCCAGATATGTCCTTCGTCGCAGGTGTCCATACCGCCCAGCATGTTCAGCACGGTGGTTTTTCCCGCGCCCGAAGGGCCGACGATAATGCAGAATTCGCCTTTTTCGATGTGGAAGGTGACATGGTCGGCTGCGGCGATGCGGTTTTCACCCATTTGGTAATATTTGCAGACATTGTCAAAGGTAACAAAATGCTCCAAAACGGATACGCTCCTTCAGCGCTTGTTAAGGGACAGGCTGTCCGTTAATAAACGCGGTGTTGATTATTTTCGATGATTTCATTATAATAAGAATCACAAAAAACCGCAATCATCATTGTGCAAATTTGTGTGGAAAAATAGACACATTGCACAGCATCTGTCGATTTTTTTGTAAACTTTCTATGACACGGAGGGAAAGGCCATGGCAGAGAACACCACAGACCGCCGCGTGCGGAAAACGCGCGGGCAGCTGCGGCAGGGGCTGGTGCGTCTGATGCGGGAAAAAAGCATTCAGGATATCACGGTGAAGGAGCTGTGCGAGGAATGCGATATCAACCGCGGTACGTTTTATCTGCATTATACAGACGTGTACCAGCTTCTGCACAGCATCGAGGACGAGCTGCTGGTGGAGTTCGAGCGCGTGCTGGACGGCCTGACGGCGCAGTCGGTGCTGGCAGCGGCCACGCCCAGCCCGGCCATGTGCAGCATGTTTGAGCTGCTGGCCGACAATGCGGACATGTGCCTGGTGCTGCTGTGCCACAACGGCGATATGGCCTTTCTGGAAAAGGTCAAGGATATTGTGCGCCTGCGCGTGCTGGACGAATGGGGCGCGCAGTTCCGCAGCAACGGGCGGGACACCTATGATTATGTATATTCCTTCATCGTATCCGGCTGCATCGGCATGCTGCAGTGCTGGCTGGAGAAAGAGATGCCCATCTCCCCGCGGGAGATGGCAGCCATGGTGGAGGGCGTGCTGGTGAAGGGCGTCACGGCGCTGCTGTAACTGCCCCGCCATGCCGGAAAACCCCTCTCCTGCCGGGTGCTGAAACGGCACGGCTCCCGCATATAGATGGGGAAAGGGGCTGATGTTTATGCTGTTCGCGCTCACACTCACGACGCTTGCAGGCCTTTCCACGGGGCTGGGCGGGCTTGTGGTTCTGCTGTTCAAACGCCCGCGGGCGCGGATGATGGCGTTTTCCATGGGGTTTGCCGGGGGCGTGATGCTTACGGTGTCGCTCTCCGACATGCTGCCGCATACCGTCGAGACCTATTCCGATACCATGGGCCGGTTTCCGGCGGCGCTGGCCTCTGCCAGCTTGTGCGTGATGGGAATGCTGATCGCTCTGCTGCTGGAGCGGTGCATCCCCGATGAAAAGGAGCTTGCGGCCCGCCCGGACGGGCATGCGGCGCGTGGGACGCCGGCCATCAATCCCGGCGCGCTGCGCAGCGCTATGGTGACAACGGCCGCCATCGTGCTGCACAATCTGCCCGAGGGCATCCTCACGCTGTTTACAAGCTACGCCAGCCCAACGCTGGGCGCAACGCTTACGCTGGCCATTGCACTGCACAATATTCCAGAGGGCATCGCTATCTCGGTGCCCGTATACTACGCCACAAACAGCCGGGTGCGCGGCGCGCTTTACGCTCTGCTGTCCGGCCTGGCCGAGCCCGCCGGTGCGCTGCTGGCGTTCTTTTTGCTGCGGAGCTTCATCTCGCCGCTGTTCCTCAACGGGCTTATCGCGACCATCGCGGGCATTATGATCTATGTATCCATCAGCGAGCTCATACCCGAGGGCTTTTCCTACGGCAGGCGCGGCTATACCGTGGGGGGGCTGGTGGCGGGCATCCTGGCCATGAGCGTGGGCATTTACCTTGTTTAATCGCCCGCCGCGTGCTATACTGTTTGTAACCGTTTCTTCATATTTTTGTGATATAATAACCTTAAAGCCGCCGCTGCCGCGGCTGCGCGTGTGCGCTGCACACGCCCCTGTGCTGGCGCACAGGGCTTTGAGAACATTAAGCCATGCAAAACCGCAGCAGGTGCGGTTTTTCTGAGGCCGCTGCGCGGCGTCATGCTGTACTGAAAAACGGAGATCTGCCGCGGAGGGAGGGTCTTGTGTTGCGAAACCGGATGCGCCTGTGTGCAGCGCTGTTGTGCTGTGTGCTGCTGTGCAGCTGCGACGGCATTGTCCTGGGCGGCAAAAATGTGGAAGAGCTTCTGCGCGCGCCGCGTCCGTCCGAACGGCAGAGCGCCGTGCAGACGGCTCTGAATGCCTATCTGGGCGAGACCCTTCAGCTGAAATATCCCCGGGGCGGCGCCGAGCCGGACCCGGTAATCTTTGCGGACCTGGACGGCGACGGCGCCGAGGAGGCCGCAGTGCTGTACACTGCCGAAAGCAAGGGCCAGAACGTGCATCTTTCGGTGCTGGAGCAGGACGGCAGCGGCGGCTGGAGCATCGCCTACGAGGTGATGGGCCTGTCTACCGAGGTGGCCGAGGTGGAGCTGGCCGAGGTGTTCGGCGGCTCCACGCAGCTGGTGGTGGGCTATGCAAACGCCAATTTGGTGGACAAGTATCTGGAGGTCTACGACTACCGGGACGTGACGATCTACTCCGCCTGCAAGCAGCCCTATGACGCCTACCTGCTGGGCGACCTGACGGGCAGCGGACGTACGGAGCTGGCGGTGGCCGCCGTCACATCGGAGCCGGGCGGGCTGTCCCTGCAGCTTTTTGTGCCGGACGGGCGTGCCATGACGGCGGCACAGGGCGTAGAGCTGGACGAGCGGCTGGAAAAATGCACCGCTCTTTACGCGACCCGCTGCGGCGCGGCCCGCGGCCTTATTGTGGACGGTTCAGTGTCCTCGGGGGCGGCCAGCCAGCTTCTGTGTTGGGAAGACGGCGTGCTGTTTCCCTATCCGGACAAAGAGGAAGGCGGCGACGTATTTGCCCGCAGCCAGCGCTCCCGCACCCTGTCCGCGTTGGGGGCCCAGGACCTTTCGGGCACGGGCGAGGTGCTGATCCCCGAGGTGGGCGCCAGCATCGCTACGCTGCAGTCGGCCCGGCGTTTTTATCCCGTGGAGTGGATGAACTACCTGTGCGAGCAGCCGCTGCAGCAGTTCGGCGTCTACGACGCGGATCACAACTATTTTGTGCGCCTGCCCACAGAATGGCAGGATAATATGACCGTATCCGCCCAGTCCGAGAGCGATTGGCAGATACGGTCCAAAGAGGACAACAGCCTGCTGTGCGCGGTGCGCGTGGCAGACCGCGCCGCTGCCAACGGCACCTATACACAGGCGGCGCAGCTGGCAGAGAAAAAAGTGCTCGTGTATTTCGGCGAAAGCTGCACTGCGGTACAGGCGAACCTGATCCGCCGCGGCGTGGCTGTGCTGGGATGACCGGGCTTCAAGACATCCTTCGGGAGGAATGTACATGAGAAAGATCCTGGTTGTGGAAGACGAAGACGCCATCCGCGAGGTGGTTGCGCTCAACCTGCGCCTCGCCGGCTACGAGGTGACGGAGGCTGCCAGCGCCGAGCAGGCTCTGGCGGTGTTCAGCCCGTCGGCGGGCTTCGACGTGGCCGTGCTGGACATCATGCTGCCCGGAATGAACGGTTTTTCCCTGTGTGAGACCATCCGGAGGGACAGCGCGTCCATCGGCATTATCATGCTCAGTGCAAAAACGCTGGAGACGGATAAGATCAAAGGCCTCTCCATCGGCGCGGACGATTATATGACAAAGCCTTTCAGTGTCAGCGAGCTGCTGGCGCGCGTGGAAGCGCTGGTGCGCCGCGTGGGGCGGCAGGGCGCCTCCTCGGCCGCGCCGGAGCCGGATGGCCGCATGGTGTCCGGCGTATTCGTGCTGGACCAGAAAAGCCGCGTGCTGTACAAGAACGGCACGCCCATCGACCTTACGCAGGTGGAGTTCCAGATCATGGAGCTGTTTTTTGCCAACCCGGGCGTGGCGCTGGTGCGCGAGAAGATTCTGGAGGGCGTCTGGGGCGAAAACTATTTCGGCGACGTGAAGATCGTGGACGTGAACATTCGGCGTCTGCGCATGAAGATCGAGGACGAGCCCAGCGCGCCCAAGCATATCCTGACGGTGTGGGGCTACGGCTACCGCTGGAACGCATAGCACTGGTTTTGTATTTTCTTTGGGCAGAGGGGGCGGCCGTGTGAACAGCATCACCAAGCGCTGGGTGCGCGGCAGCCTGCTTGTCACCATTCTGATGTGCCTCGTGGCGGAGGCTGTGTTCCTGTATTATTCCATCACCAATTACTACGACGGCGCGCGGCGGGCTATGACGACGCGCACCAGCACCATCATCACCCAGCTCAACGCAAGCGCGGCCCAGACGGGCGAGAGCCAGGGCGTGCTTTTGCGCCGTATGGTGGAGCAATTTACGGAGAAGGACAAGTTCGAGCTGATGCTTGTGAACGCTGCTGGAAAGCCTCTGGTGACAAGCACAGGATTTGCGCCGGACGACAGCGTGGCCGGAGAGGATTATCTGGAGGCGCTGGCCAGCGAAAAGGGCGAGGGCCACGCGGTGTACCGCACGGCCATGGGCGAAAAGGTGATGGCCGTCACCACACTGCTGCCCCGGGCCGCGGGAGAGATCGTGGCCGTGCGCTTTGTCACCAGCCTCACGCTGGTGGACCAGAGCATCGCGGCGCTGGTGGCTTTCAGCCTGGCGCTGGTCACGGCAGTGGTGCTGTTCAGCGTGTGGACGGGCATGTTCTTCATCCGCAGCATCGTGCGCCCCATCGGAGAGATCGAGGCTACCGCCGCGAAGATCGCCGAGGGAAATCTGGACACGCGTATCGAAAACAAATATAATGATGAGATCGGCAAGCTGTCCGACACCATCAACCATATGGCGGGCGAGCTGGACAAGACCGAGCGCATGAAAAACGAGTTCATCTCCTCGGTCTCCCACGAGCTGCGCACTCCGCTCACTTCCATCAAGGGCTGGGTGGAGACCATCGCCGCCATCCGTGACCCGGCCGACCCAAATTTCCGCCGGGGCGTGCAGGTCATTTCCAGCGAGGCGGACCGTCTGTACAGCATGGTGGAGGAGCTGCTGGATTTTTCCCGTATGCAGAACGGCCTGAAGCTGGACCTGCAGCTTTTGGACCTGGTGGCCGAGGTGAGCGACGCGGCCATCATGGTGGAGCGCCGCGTGGAGCTGGAGGGCCTGCATCTTGCGTATGACGAACCCGAAGAGCCGATGCCGGTGATGGCGGACCCCGCCCGGCTGCGCCAGGTGTTCATCAACGTTCTGGACAACGCCGTCAAATATTCTCCGCCCTACGGCACTGTACGCATGGACGTGCTGTCCGACGGCAACAGCGCTTTCGTCAATATCTCGGATGAAGGGCGGGGCATTGCGCCGGACGATCTGGAAAACGTCAAGGTGAAGTTTTTTAAGGGAAAAGGCGCGGTGCGCGGAAGCGGTATCGGGCTGGCTGTGGTGGATGAGATCGTCACCGCACTGGACGGCAGCGTGGACATCCAAAGCGAGGTGGGACGCGGCACGACGGTGACCGTGCGCCTGCCTCTGTACAAGCGGCCGGCTCCGTCCGGCGCGCCGCCCCGCGGCGGCACGGCGGGGGTTTGAAACGCTTTCCCGGCGTCGCGGGCCTGCCCGCGCGCCGTGAAACGCTGTCCGGCCTTTGGGCCGGGAGCGGATAATTTATTGATGCATCGTCCGCAGAAAGGAAATCCGATTGAACAACAAAAATGAAAAAGCCTGCTGCTTTAAAACGAGCGTGGGCGGACAGGCCCTTATGGAGGGCGTGATGATGCGCGGCCCGCAGAAAATGTGCGTGGCTGTGCGCCAGCCGGACGGAGAGATTTTTACCGAGGTGTCGCCCATCCGGACGCATCCCTGGCAGAAATGGCCCTTCGTGCGGGGAATATTCAACTTTATCGACAGCCTGGTCTCGGGCTACAAGTGCCTTATGAAGAGCGCCGAAGTCTCCATGGGAGAGGACGCGGACCTGGAGGAAACAAAGTTCGACAAATGGGTGGCCGAAAAATTCGGCGACAAAGGAACCAATTTCATCATGGCCGTGGCGGCCGTGCTGGGCGGCGTTCTGGCGCTTGTTCTGTTTATGGTGGTGCCCACTGCGCTGGCCGGGCTGCTGGCGCGGTTCGTGCCGCTGGGGGGCTGGCGCGCGTTGATTGAGGGCGTGTTCAAGCTCGTCATGCTGGTGGGCTACATGGCTCTGGTCAGCCGCATGAAGGAGATTGCCCGCATGTTCCGCTACCATGGCGCGGAGCATAAGACCATTGCCTGTTATGAGTCAGGCCGGGAGTTGACCGTCGAAAACGTGCGCCCCTGTACCCGTTTCCATCCGCGCTGCGGCACCAGCTTTCTGCTGATCGTCATTCTCATCAGCATTTTGGCCGGCGCGCTGATCACCACCGAAAACACACTGCTGCGCATTGCGCTTAAGCTGCTGCTTCTGCCTGTCGTGATGAGCGTCAGCTATGAGATCATCAAGCTCTGCGGCCGGTACGACAACCCGCTCACCCGCGCGGTGTCCGCACCGGGGCTCTGGCTGCAGCGCATCACGACCAGCGAGCCGGACGACGGCATGATCGAATGCGCCATCGCCGCGGTGCTTCCGGTCCTGCCGGAAAATCCCGAAGACGGAAAATGGTAACGCCCCTGGCGGCGGTGCGAGACAGGCTGGAGGCCGCAGGCATCCCGGACGCGGCGTTCGAGGCCGCGCAGCTTTACATGCTTGCCACCGGGCGGGACGCACGGCTGTCCGGCGGCGCGCCGCTGTCGGCTTTTGAACAGAAGAAGCTGGACGCACTGTGTGAAAAACGGTGTGCGCGGTTCCCGCTGCAATATCTGTGCGGCGAATGGGACTTTCTGGACCTGACGCTGAAGGTGGGGCCGGGCGTGCTGATCCCCCGGGCCGACACCGAGACCGTGGCCGAGGCGGCCGTTGAAGCGGCGCGTGAAGCTGGGCCGGGCGCTGCTGTGGCGGACCTGTGCAGCGGCACCGGAGCCATTGCGCTGGGGGTGGCAACGCATGTGCCGGGTGCGCGCGTCACGGCCGTGGAGCTCTCACCGGACGCACTGGCCTATCTGCGCGCCAACAATGCGGCCTGCGGCTGTCCGCTGTGTGTGGTGCAGGCGGATGTTCTGCGCTGGCAGGAGGAATGCGCGCCGGGCAGCTTTGATGTCATCGTGTCCAACCCGCCGTATATCGCGCCGGAGGAGATGGCCGGGCTGCAACCGGAGCTTTTCCATGAGCCGCGCATGGCGCTGGAGGCCCCGGACGGGGGCTTGGCCTTCTACAAGCATATCGCGCCTGCTTATTTCGGCGCGCTCAAACCGGGCGGCCGTCTCATTCTGGAGATCGGCTGGCGTCAGGCGGACGCTGTGTGTGCTCTGTGCCTTTCTGCGGGATATGAGGATGTGTCTGTCCGCAGTGATTTGAGCGGCAACCCACGCTGTGTGCTGGCCCGCCGTCCGATTGCATTTTAGCGGCTTTTGGGGTATAATAACCCCAACCCCGCCGCTGCCGCGGCCACGCGCATTGCATGCGCTGATGCGCTGGCGCGCATGGGCCCGGGAACATTGAACCGTGCAAAACCGCAGCGAGTGCGGTTTTGCTGAGGCCGCTGCGCGGCGTCGCGGTATCCTATGACTGTTTAACAAATGCGGGCCGCAGGTGAGCGTGCGTTTAGCGGCATAGATACTGTGGATTTTGGTGAATATGGGCGAACGGCGAAATATGAGCTTAGAAACATGGTATACTATTTCCACATATCATGAAGAAGCAATGCGCGAAATGTCCCCTTTATAGGACGGTTTGCGCGTTATACTTGAAAAGCGGGGCAGGCTGGGCCGCCCCGCAGGATGGAGGGACGTTATGGCGGAGAAAAAACAGTCTGCGGCGGACAAAAAGGCTGCGGGTGATAAAAAAAGCGCGCTGGAAACGGCGCTGGCACAAATTGAAAAACAGTTCGGGAAAGGCGCCGTGATGAAGCTGGGGCAGAACGTCACCATGCAGGTGGACGCCATTTCCACGGGCAGCATCTCGCTGGACATGGCGCTGGGCATCGGCGGCCTGCCCCGCGGACGTATCGTCGAGATCTACGGACCGGAAGCGTCGGGCAAAACGACGCTGGCGCTGCACTGCATCGCCGAGGCCCAGAAGGGCGGCGGCGAGGTTGCGTTCATCGACGTGGAACACGCGCTGGATCCTGTATACGCCAAGGCGCTGGGTGTTGATATCGACAGCCTTCTCGTCAGCCAGCCGGACACGGGCGAGCAGGCGCTGGAAATCTGCGAGGCGCTGGTGCGCTCGGGCGCCATCGACTGTGTGGTCGTGGACTCCGTGGCGGCCATGGTGCCCCGTGCCGAGATCGAGGGCGAAATGGGCGACGCCCATGTGGGCCTGCAGGCCCGCCTGATGAGCCAGGCCATGCGCAAGCTGACGGGCATCATCGGCAAGACGGGCACCGTCGTCATCTTCATCAACCAGCTGCGTTTGAAGGTGGGCATCGTGTACGGCAATCCAGAGGTGACTGCCGGCGGCAACGCGCTGAAATATTATTCCTCTGTGCGTATTGACGTGCGCCGTACCGAGCAGCTCAAGGATTCCTCCGGTGCTGTGATCGGCAGCCGCACGCGGGCAAAGGTGGTTAAAAACAAGGTGGCTCCGCCTTTCCGCGAGGCGTATTTCGATATCATGTTCGGCGAGGGCATCTCCAAATCCGGCGAACTGCTGGATCTGGCCGTGCAGCTGGGTATTGTCCAGAAGAGCGGCGCGTGGTTCGGCTATGGCGAAACGCGCCTGGGCCAGGGCCGCGACAACACCAAAATTTATTTGGGAGGAACACCCCGAGCTGTTCGCGGAAATCGAAAAGCAGGTGCGCGAAAACGCGGATAAATTGAACGCGGGAAAAAAAGGTGCCGCCGCGAAAAAAAAGGCGTCCATTGACGACGCGCCCGATGTGGCGAAGCCCGCCGCCAAGGCGGAGGCGCCCGCTCCGGCTGCGCCCGCCAAGCGCGCCAGCATCGATATTATGGTGGAAGACGACGAGTGACGATCAGCCGCATTGCAAAAACAAAACAGGGGCGCTTTTCATTGTTCGATGAAAACGGGGATTTCCTGTTTTCCATCGACGGAGAAACCATGGTGAAAAACCATGTGAGGGAAGGCGCGGCGCTGGATGCCGCGTCCCTGGAGGCCCTGAAAGAGCAGAGCGATACCCGCAAGGCCAAGGACAAGGCCCTCGGGTATCTTTCTTTGCGCGACCATGCATCGGGTGAGCTGTATGACAAGCTGTGCCGAAAATTCGACGCCCGCTCGGCGGCTGCGGCCGTGGCTGAAATGCAGCGGCTGGGTTTGATAAACGATGAAAATTTTGCCCGGCACAGGGCAAAATATCTGGCGGACCAGAACCGCTCTCCACGGGAGATCCGGCGCAGGCTGGCGGAGAAGGGCATTGACCGGGATGCCGTTGACACGGCGCTGGCCGAGCTTGCCCCCGACGAGACGCAGGCCTGCCGCGCGCTCATTGAGAAAACTATGGGCGCAGGCTGCGCGAGGGCGGACGTGATAAGGTCATTGCCGCGCTGGCGCGCAGGGGGTTCAGCTACGGCGCCATCCGGGCGGCGCTGGAGCAGTGCGGTGAAACGGCGGACGAGGACGGAAGCTGGGAATGACCCGCCGCGCTCCGGCGGAAACGCCCGCGCACTTTTGCCCGCTGTACACTTTTGATTTTTAACACGGGAGACGATTATGGTAATTGCACTGATTTCCCTCGGCTGTCCCAAAAACCAGGTGGATGCCGACGTGATGTGTCACGCTCTGCTGGAGCGCGGCCATACCACCACCGCCGACCTCTCCGAGGCCGACGCCATCATCGTGAACACCTGCGGCTTCATCGAAAGTGCCAAGCAGGAGGCCATCGACAGCATTCTGGAGGCCTGTTCCTATAAGGAACAGAAGCCGGAGCTGAAGGTGGTCGTAACAGGTTGTCTGGCGCAGCGTTACCAGCATGAGATCGTCAAAGAGATCCCGGAGGTGGACGCCGTTGTGGGCCTTGGCTCCAACGCGGCCATCTGCTCCATTCTGGAGCGGCTGACAGGCACGCAGCCTGTGGAGAGCTACGGTGCAAAAGAGAGCCTTCCGCTGGGCGGCAAGCGCGTCATCAGCACGCCGCGCCATTACGCGTACTTAAAAATCGCCGAGGGCTGCAACAACCGCTGCCATTACTGCGCCATCCCGCTCATCCGCGGCCCGCTGCGCAGCCGTACCATCCCGGATATTGTGGCCGAAGCGCGCTTTCTGGCGGGTGAAGGCGTAAAAGAGCTCATCGTTGTGGCGCAGGACATCACGGCCTTCGGCGCGGACCGCGGCCGGGTGGAGATCGCGGAGCTTCTGGATGCGCTGAACGCCGTGGAGGGCATCGAGTGGATCCGCCTGCTGTACGCTTATCCTGAGCGCATCACCGACGCGTTTATCGCGGCCATGACGCGCAACGAAAAGGTGCTGCATTATCTGGACGTGCCCATCCAGCACATCAATTCCGAGATGCTGCGCGCCATGAACCGCCGGGGCGACCGGGAGACGGTGCTGGACGCGCTGACGCGTCTGCGCGCTGCCATGCCGGACATCACGCTGCGTACCACGCTCATCACGGGATATCCGGGCGAGACGCAGGCCCAGTTCGAAGAATTGTGCGAATTTGTCAAGGATTATGCGTTCGACCGCTTGGGCTGTTTTGCGTACAGCGAGGAAGAGGGCACGGTGGCGGCCGGTCTGCCTCAGCTGCCGCAGGAGCTGCGCGAGCAGCGCGCCGAGGCCGTCATGAACATCCAGGCGAACGTGATGGCGCGCAGGCAGGAGGAAAAGGTGGGCCGCACCGTGCAGGTCATCTGCGACGGCTACGACGACGAAAACGACCTGTATATCTGCCGCACCCGCGCAGATGCCCCCGATATTGACGCGGAATGCTGTGTGCGCAGCGAAACACCGCTGGAACCCGGCGCGTTTTACCGGGTGACCATTGAGGAGAGCGACGTGTACGACCTGTACGGGGCTTTGGCCGAAAGCTGACGCCGCCGCGGGGACACCCATTGTCCGCGCGCCGTTCTCCGGCGCGCCGAAAAGGAGTTTTGAACGATGAACCTGCCCAATAAACTGACGATGCTGCGCGTGCTGCTGATTCCCGTGTTTATGGTGTGCGCGGCCAACCGCTGGATGTTGGCGGCCGGCATTATTTTCGCCGCTGCGAGCCTTACCGATTACTTTGACGGCCACCTGGCGCGCAAAAACAATTTGGTGACGGATTTCGGCAAATTTGCCGACCCGCTGGCCGATAAGCTGCTGACGACGACGGCATTCCTGTACATGCTGGTGGACGGTGTGTGCGACCCCGTGGTGCTGGCGATCATTCTGGCCCGGGAATTCGCGGTCTCCGGCCTGCGGATGGTTGCAGCGGGCGCGCCGGGCGGCAAGGTCATCGCGGCCAATATGTGGGGCAAGGTGAAAACCGCGCTGCAAATGCTCACCATTTGTTTTTATTACTTTGGTTATGCGGCGGAGGCCGCGTTTTCCGCGCACCCGGAGCGCAGCGTGTTTGCCACGCAGGTCATCAGCTATGTGCTGTGCTGGGTGGTGGCGGCTGTCACGCTCATTTCCGGGGTAAAATATCTTTGGGACAACCGGCATTTCATCAATACGGCAAAATAATAATGCGCGGCGGGATGCCGCCCGTGCCGAACAGGAACGGTAAAAGCGGCCGCGCGGGAGGGGGCCCGTGCGGCCGCTTTTGAGCGGAAAGGGAGCGGATACCATGGCGACACAGGCAAAGCTTTCAGATTACGGCATTTCAGTGGGGACCCTGCCCAGCGGGCCGCTGGGAAAAATCTCCGATGTACGGGGTGTGACGGTGGGCCACTGCACCGTCGATACACAGACGCAAAAAACGGGTGTGACGGTGGTGATGCCCTGTGCGGACGACATGTTTGCCCAAAAGCTGCCCGCCGCGGCCTGTGTGCTCAACGGCTTCGGCAAAACCGCGGGACTGGTGCAGATCGGCGAGCTGGGCACGCTGGAAACACCCATCGCACTGACGAACACACTGAATGTCGGCCTGGTGTACGACGCAATGGTGGAATATATGGTGGGGCGCTGTGCCCAAAGCGGCACGGCGCTGCGCAGTGTGAACCCTGTGGTGGCAGAGTGCAACGACGGTGGGCTGAACGACATTGCCCGCCGCGCGGTGCGGCAGGAACATGTGTTTGCGGCCATTGAAAACGCGCGGGCCGATTTTGAGGAAGGCGATGTGGGCGCGGGCAAAGGCATGGTGTGCCACGGCCTGAAAGGCGGCATCGGCAGCGCCAGCCGCATTGTGGAGCTGGACGGCGCGCGTTATACCCTGGGCGTGCTGGCGCTTGCAAACCACGGCAGGCTGGAGGATCTGTGCATCGGCGGGAAAAGCGTCGGCGCCAAAATCGCGGCGCATTTGGGAAGCGCGCCGGAACAGCAGCAGGACAAGGGCAGCTGTATTGTTGTGATGGCGACAGACCTGCCTCTCTGCGCCCGGCAGCTGGAGCGCGTGGTAAAACGGGCGTCCGTGGGGCTGGCGCGGCTGGGCAGCTACATCGGCCACGGCAGCGGCGAGGTGTTTTTAGGCTTTTCCACAACGAACCGCGTGCCTCATGAAAGCGCCCGCGCGGTGCTGCTCTGCACGGTGCTGCACGAGGGCCGGATAGACGCGGTGTTTCGGGCCATGGGAGAGGCCACGGAAGAAGCCGTGCTGCGCGCCATGCTGTGTGCGGATACGGTGACCGGCTTTGATGGCAGCACAAAATATACGATTCGTAATTTTGTTAGTCAAATATACTAGTTGGCACAAACTGTTTCACAAAAGAGAATTGGCCGGCGGTCAAAATCGGTTACAGCTTGATAACAGGTCTTGCATAATCCGGTTTTCTGTGGTAATATAACTAATGTACGATAGTAAACTTATGAAAGAGTGGGCCGCAGAGGTCCGCTCTTTCCTGTTTGTTTGGAGGTTTTTGATGGCAAAAGGCAAAGGCGGCGGCACCGTCGGGACAGTGGAGGCGCTGGTCACGCCGGTGCTCGAGCAGCTCGGCATGCGCCTGTGGGATGTGCGCTTTGAAAAGGAAGGGCCGGACTGGTTCCTGCGGATCTATATCGACAGAGATGAGCCGCTGGACCTCAACGCCTGTGAGGAAGCCACGCGCGCCATCAACCCCGTCATCGACGCGGCGGACCCCATCGACCAAAGCTATTTTATGGAGGTGGGCAGCCCGGGCTTGGGCCGCAAACTCACCAGGGACGTCCACTTTGAGGCAATGCGGGGCCGCAGGGTGGCCGCGCATCTCATCCGCGCAACGGCCGCGGGGGAAAAGGACGTGGCGGGCATCCTGCAGGGCAAGGACGGCGCGCGCGTCACGCTGCTGCTGGACGACGGCTCCGAGACGGTTATCGAGGAAAAAGAAGCGAGCTACTTCAAATTGTGCGACGATGAAGACCTGTTTTGACGCATAGGATGAATGTAAATATTATATAGAATGGATGATTGGAAAAAATGAACGCAGAATTTTTTGAAGCATTGGCCATGCTGGAAAAGGAACGCGGCCTGCCCGCCGATTACCTGCTGGAAAAAATCAAAAACGCCATCGTGATCGCCGTGAAGAAGGACTACGAGGTCGAGGATGAAAACGTGTCCGTCGTCATCGAGCCGGACCAGGGCAAATTCAGCGTTTCGCTGCTTAAGACCGTCGTCGAGGAAGTGGAGGACCCCGCTACCGAGATCTCTCTGGAGGAGGCCCAGCAGAAAAAGAAAAGCTGCAAGGTGGGCGATGAATACGCCATCCCTCTCAAGACAAAGGACTTCGGGCGCATCGCCGCGCAGACGGCTAAGCACGTCATCCGCCAAGGCCTCAAGGAGGCCGAGCGCAGCCAGATGTACGCCGAGATGCAGAGCAAGGCCCATGAGATCATCTCCGCCGTCGTCACCAACATCGAACCGGTCAAGGGCATTGTGACGCTGGAGCTGGGCAAGGGCGGCGTGGCCACGCTGCCCCGCAACGAGCAGGTCGCCGGTGAGGAGCTGCGCGAGGGCCAGCATGTCAAGGTATATGTTGTGGATGTTATGGAGACCGAGCGCGGCCCGCGCATGATGATCAGCCGCACGCATCCCGGCCTTGTCAAGCGCATGTTCGAGATGGAGGTGCCTGAGATCTTCGACGGCACCGTCGAGATCAAGGCCATCAGCCGCGAGGCCGGCGCCCGCACGAAAATGGCCGTCTGGAGCAAGGATGAAAACGTGGACCCCGTGGGCGCGTGCATCGGCCCCCGCGGCCAGCGCGTGGCCAACATCGTCGAGGAGCTGGGCGGTGAAAAGATCGACATCGTCCGCTGGAGCGAGGACCCTGCCCAGTTCATCAGCGCGGCGCTCAGCCCCGCCACCGTCGTGGGCGTGGAGCTGCTGGAGGGCGATACCAAATCCTGCCGCGTCACCGTGCCGGATCACCAGCTTTCGCTGGCCATCGGCAACAAGGGCCAGAACGCGCGCCTGTGCGCGCGCCTGACGGGCTATAACATCGACATCCGCCCCGAGAGCGGTTATTATGGCGAGGAGCCGCCCATGAAGAAAACGCCGGAGCCCGCCGCCGAGGAATAACGGCCGGACGGGACTTGGAAAAGGAGACATGTATGACGCCAAAAAAGATACCCCTTCGCCGCTGCAACGGCTGCGGCGAAAGCAAACCGAAAAAGGAACTGGTGCGCGTGGTGCGTGCGGGGGACGGCACGGTTTCGCTGGACCTGACGGGCAAAAAGCCCGGGCGCGGCGCGTACGTGTGCCCCAGCGCGGCATGTCTTGCCAAAGCGCGCAAAGCCGGGCGCATCGCCCGCGCGCTGGAGGTGAGCATCCCGGAAGAAATTTACGACGCCATGGCCGCCGAGATCGAGAAGGCCGGGGCGCAAAAAGGAGAGACGCATGCCGGGTAATATCCTGTTCGCACTTTCTCTTTGCCGCAAGGCGGGGGCCCTGGTGATGGGCTTCGACTCCGTAAAAGACAGCGTCGGCAAAGGGAAGGCACAACTGGTGCTGTGCGCCGGAGACCTTTCGGAGGGCACGCGCCGCCGCGTCGGCGCCTTCTGTGAGGATTGGGTGGAGGTGGCGGACCTGCCCGAAACCCAGTTCGCCCTCGCACAGATCAGCAAAAAACCCACCGGCGTATTCGCCGTAACAGACCCCGAGCTTGCAAAGCTCTGCCGCAAAAACCTTGCTGCCCAAGCGGCCAACCAGAAGGAGGAACGTCCATGTCAGTAGTCATCAAATACAAACTCAGCGATGTAGCAAAGGACCTCAATGTCCAGAATAAGGAGCTCATCGATTTTCTGTATCAGACGCTGGGCGAGTCGAAAAAGCATACCTCGCCCCTTACAGAAGCCGAGCTGAACCATGTGTTCGAGCATTACACGCAGAAAAATTCCGAGGCAAGCCTCGACGCGTACCTTGCCAGCGCGCCCGCGCCCAAGGTGGCGGAAAAGGATATCCTGAAAAAGGCCGACGGCACCGTTGTGGCGGCCGGCCCGGCCAAGCGCAAAGAGCGCATCCGCCCCGCCAAGCCCGAGAAGGAGAACAAGCCCGCGCCTGAGAAGCGGGAGGTCGTCACCGTCACGGTGGATACCCGCATCACGGACGTGAATCTGGATAAGTTCAACGAAAAATACACCGAGCTGGCTTCCACGAAAAATGTGGAGAACCGCCGCAAGCCCACGCCCGCGGGCAACAAACAAAAGTTCTCGGGCCGCAACAACCGCCGCCAGCAGCCGTTCCAGAAAAAGCGCGAGACAGAGGCCGAGCGCCTGCAGCGCATCCAGCTGGAAAAGGCTCGTAAGGCGCAGCTGAAGGTATCCATTCCCGACGAGATCACGGTGGGTGAGCTTGCCAGCCGCCTGAAGGTGAACGTGGCGCAGGTCATCAAAAAGCTGATGGGCCTGGGCATCATGGCAGCCATCTCCGAGGTCGTCGATTTCGACACCGCCAGCCTGGTGGCCGAGGAGCTGGGCGCGAAGGTAGAGCACGAGGTGCATGTTACCATCGAGGAACGCCTGTTCGAGGTGGATGAGGATAAGGACGAGGATCTGGAAGAGCGCCCGCCTGTCGTCGTGGTCATGGGCCACGTCGACCACGGCAAGACCTCCATCCTGGACGCCATCCGCAAAACGCGCGTTACCGCGGGCGAGGCCGGCGGCATCACGCAGCATATCGGCGCGTATCAGGTGACGATGAACGGCAAGCCCATCACATTCCTGGACACTCCGGGCCATGAGGCTTTCACATCCATGCGCGCCCGCGGCGCGAACCTGACGGACATCGCCGTGCTGGTAGTGGCCGCGGACGACGGCATCATGCCGCAGACCGTCGAATCGATCAATCACGCCAAAGCGGCGAATACTACCATCATCGTGGCCATCAACAAGATGGATAAACCCACGGCCAACCCCAACCATGTAATGGAGCAGCTCACGCAGTATGAGCTGGTGCCTGAAGAATGGGGCGGCGACACCATCTGCGTGCCTGTGTCCGCGCTGACGGGCCAGGGCATCGAGGACCTGCTGGAAAGCATCAACCTGGTGGCCGAGGTCAAAGAACTGAAAGCGAACCCCCACCGCCGCGCCAAGGGCGCCGTTATCGAGGCGCGTCTGGACAAGGGGCAGGGCCCCGTGGCCACGATCCTCGTCCAGAAGGGCACGCTGCATCAGGGCGATGTGGTCATCGCGGGTACGTCCGTGGGCCGTGTGCGCGTCATGCGCGACGACCAGGGCGCCATCCTCAAGGAGGCCGGTCCCTCCATGCCGGTGGAGATCACGGGCCTGACGGAGGTGCCTGCGGCGGGCGATCTGTTCGACGCCGTAGAAGACGAGAAGCTGGCCCGTGAGCTGGCCGACCGCCGTGCTGCCGAGCAGAAGGAACAGCAGTTCAGCGCATACAAGAAGGTTACGCTGGATAACCTGTTCAGCCAGATCGCCGAGGGCGAACGCAAGGAGCTTGCCATCATTGTCAAGGCCGACGTGCAGGGCAGCGCCGAGGCCGTAAAACAGAGCCTTGAAAAGATCTCCAACGACGAGGTGCGCGTGCGCGTCATCCATGCGGGCGTAGGCGCCATCAACAAATCCGACGTCATGCTTGCCAACGCGGGCAATGCCATCATCATCGGCTTCAATGTCCGTCCGGACCCCGTTGCCAAGGAGGAAGCCGCCCAGGCCGAGGTGGAGCTGCGCATGTACCGCGTCATCTACGACGCCATCAACGATGTCACCGACGCCATGAAGGGCATGCTGGCGCCCAAGTTCCGCGAGGTGGAGCTGGGCCGCGCCGAGGTGCGCAGCGTGTTCAAGATATCTTCCGCGGGCACCATTGCCGGCTGCTACGTGCTGGAGGGCAAGGTAACGCGTGCCGCGAAGATCCGGCTGGTGCGCGACGGCATCGTCATCACCGAGGACGAGATCGACAGCCTGCGCCGCTTCAAGGACGACGTGAAGGAAGTTGCCCAGGGCTACGAGTGCGGTATCGGCCTTGACAAGTTCTCCGACATCAAGGAGGGCGATATCTTCGAGGCCTTCATCATGGAGGAATACCGCGACTGAACGGAACGTTCCGTTTGAAAGGAGACACTATGCCGCAGAGCAAAAATATGGCGCGCCTGTCCGAGGACATGAAGCGCGAGCTGATCGCCATCATCGGGGGGATGAAAGACCCCCGCGTGCAGGGCTTCCTGACGGTGATGCGCGTGGAGGTCGCGCCGGATCTGTCCACGGCCAAGGTGCACGTGAGCAAGATGGGCGAGGAAAACGCAACGGCCGAAGCCGTGGGCGCGCTGAACCGCGCCGCGGGCCATGTGCGCAGCGAGATCGCAAAGCGCATGCACATCCGCAAGGCGCCGGAATTCCGCTTCGTGGCGGACGACGGCGCGAAGTATGCGGCGCACATCAATGAATTGATCGCGGGGCTGGAGCGGGAAGAGCGCTGACGCGCTCGGCGGGGCTATCCCCAAAAGCGATGAATGAGGAGAGTTTATGAGCGAGATTTTAGACATCGCGGCAGCGCTGAGCAGGCTGCTGAAAGCGGAAAACGTGCTGCTGATCTGTCATAAAAACCCGGACGGCGACACCATCGGCAGCGCCGCCGCGCTGTACTGGGCGCTGAAGGGCCTGGGCAAAACAGTGGCCGTGCTGTGCGCGGACCCCATCCCGTCCCGGTATGATTATATGGACATCGGCCTGTACACAGGCCAGTTCACGCCCGGCTACACGGTAGCCGTGGACGTGGCGGGCATCCAGCTGTTCGGCGATTCCATCGCGGAATATACACGCCGCATCGACATGTGCATCGACCACCATCCCTCCAACTCAGGGTATGCCGACTGCATGCTGCTGGACGGCGACGCCGCCGCCACAGCCGAGATCATTTACGAGCTGCTGACGGCCATCGGCACTGAGATCACGCCCACCATCGCGGACTGCCTGTATACGGGCCTGTCCACGGATACCGGCTGCTTCAAGTTTGCCAATACCACGGCCCGCACCCACGAGATCGCGGCAAAGCTCATCACCGCGGGCGCAAGCCTCGTTAAGCTCAACAACATCCTGTTCGAGAGCAAATCCCGCAGCCGTCTGGCCATTGAGCGCCTGGCGCTGGAAAGCCTCGAATACAGCTTTGGCGGCCGGTGCGCCACGGTCTACCTTACAAAAGAGCAGATCGCCGAGACCGGCGCCGACGGCACCGATTTGGAGGGTATCACCAGCCTGCCCCGCATGATCGAGGGCGTGGAGGTCGGCATCACCATCCGCCAGCAGCCCACGGGCAGCTATAAGGTGAGCGTGCGCACCGTGACAGGCGTGGACGCTTCCGCCATCTGCGCCCATCTGGGCGGCGGAGGCCACAAGCAGGCCGCCGGATGCGAACTGCTGGGCAGTCTGGACAACGCCAAGGCCGCCCTGCTGACCGAGGTGGAAAAAGCGTTATGCAAGGAATCCTAGTTGTCGACAAACCGGAGGGCTTTACCTCCTTTGACGTAGTGGCAAAGCTGCGCGGCATCTGCGGTACGCGGCGCATTGGGCACGGCGGAACGCTGGACCCGATGGCCACGGGCGTGCTGCCCGTTTTTGTGGGCGGCGCGGCCAAAGCCGTGGATATGCAGGAGCGTGCCGACAAAATGTACACGGCCACGATGCTGCTGGGCCGGCGCACCGACACTGGCGACGTTACCGGCGAAACGCTGGAGCAGGCGGCTGTTCCCGCGGACATCGGCCTGGACGCCGTGGCCGCGGTGCTGCCGCGCTTCACGGGTACGCAGCAGCAGGTGCCCCCCATGTACTCCGCCGTGAAAGTAAACGGACAACCGCTGTACAAGGCGGCCCGCGCGGGGAAGACCGTGGAGCGCACGCCGCGCCCCGTCACGCTGCACAGCATTATGCTGGCGGGCAGCCCCGCACCCAACGAGTATATTTTAAATATCCACTGCAGCAAGGGCACCTATGTGCGCGTGCTGCTGGAGGATATTGGCCGGGCGTTGGGCGTGCCCGCCACCATGGCGGCGCTGCGCCGCACGGCGTCGGGCCCCTATACGCTGGAAATGGCGTATACGCTGGATGAGCTGCAGCGCGCCCGGGAGGCCGGTACGCTGGAGAGCCTGCTGCTGAGCGTGGAAAGCGTTTTCACCTGCCTGCCCGCCGTGGAAGTGAACGGGGAGACGCGCCGCCGCCTGCTGAACGGTGCGCCTACTTACCGGTTCCCGGCCCGGGACGGGCGCTACCGCGCGCTGTGCGCGGGGGAATTTCTGGGGGTGTGCCGGGTGGAAAAGCACATCCTGACTGTGGAAAAACTGTTTTGCGAACGCGCGTGACGCGCCCCGCCGGGGCCGCTGCGCGCGGCGTTCGCTTTTGGGGCCTTTTATCCCGAGCAGGGAACGGCCCGCATTGAAAAACGGGAGGTGTGCGTTTGCACTGCTACGATACTCTTGCGACGATAGAGGGCGGCACGGGCGCCTGTGTGGCCCTTGGCTATTTTGACGGCGTGCACCTGGGGCACCGCCGTGTGCTGGCGCGCACGGTGGAAGCTGCGCGGGAGCGGGGCTGCACGTCCGCCGTGTTCACCTTTGCACCGCCGCTGGACCGGGCTGTAAAAGGCAGGGCCATCCTTACGCCGGAGGAAAAGGCGCGGCGCATTGCCGCCATGGGCGTGGAGCATTATGTGCGTCCGCCCTTTGAGGAATTCTGCACGCTTTCGCCGGAGGCGTTCGTCCACGACGTGCTGGCTGTGCGTTTCGGCGCGAAGGCTGTTTTCTGCGGGGATAACTTCACGTTCGGCAGCCGCAAGGCGGGCAATGTGGACATGCTGCGCCGTCTGTGCGCGGCCGCGGGAATTTCGGTGGAGATCGTGCCCATGGTACAGCGGGAGGGCGCGCCTGTTTCATCGTCCCGCATCCGCGCCTGCCTGGAGGCGGGCGATGTGGAAACTGCGGGCGCCATGCTGGGGGAGCCTTACTGCATCGACCTTCCCGTACGTCACGGCAAGCGGCTGGGGACTGCGTTGGGCTTTCCCACCATCAACCAGATCTATCCCGATTGGATGCTGCTTCCCCGGCAGGGCGTATATGTAACGCGGGTCCTGCTGGACGGCGTGTGGCGGCCCAGTGCTACGGGCTTGGGCACGCGCCCCACGGTGAACGGCGACGGCGTTACCTGCGAGACGTTTATCCCGGATTTTTCCGGCGATATCTACGGCGACAGAGTGCCGGTGCGCTTCTGCCGTTTTTTGTGGCCTACGCAGAAATTCGGTACGCTGGAGGAGCTTTCGGCCATGGTGGGCCGCGCCGCGCAAGCCGCGCGGGAGTGGCGGGAGAAATGAGCCTCCGTTGTTATAAGCCGCACAAAACTTGGCAAAACGCCTTGTTTTTGCGTGTGCGTTGTGTTATACTGTTTAGGCTGCCTTACTATGGGCTGCAAGCCTACCCAGGCCCGGTGTCCGGCGCATCCCTCGATGGTCTACCGACACTGCGTCTGCGGCAAATCATAAAAAAGAGGAGAAAGAAACCATGGAAAACAAACAGGACATCATCGCTTCCGCCCGCGTACACGAGACGGACACGGGTTCCCCCGAGGTTCAGGTCGCGCTGCTCACCGCGCGCATCAACCACCTGAATGAACACCTGAAGGCCAATAAAAACGACAAGCACAGCTACCGCGGTCTGCTGAAGATGGTCGGCCAGCGCCGTAACCTGCTGGCTTATCTGCAGAAGAAGGACATCGAGCGCTACCGCGCCCTGATCGCCAAGCTGGGCCTGCGCAAGTAAGAAAATCCGAAAAGGCAGGCGGCGTTTGCCGTCTGCCTTTCCGTGTTTTTACCGCGTCCCCCGCGGGGGACTTCAAAAGAAAACCGCAGGGCGGCATCCGCGTGTTGTTAGCAATGAATCGAGGGCTTTCCCGCCGGGAGAGCACTGGCTTTATTGCTAAAACACCGCCCGTCCTGTGAAAAAACAGGAGGTATACAATGGCATTCGAATTTGCATCCAAAAAAGAAACGTTCCCCAAGTACAAAGTGTTTGAAACCGAGCTGGCAGGCCGCCCGTTCGTTGTGGAGACGGGCAAGATGTGCGGCCTTTCCAACGGCAGCTGCCTGGTGCGCTACGGCGAGACCGCCGTGCTGTGCAACGTCACCATGAGCGACAAGCCCCGCGACGGCATCGATTTCTTCCCCCTTTCGGTGGACTTTGAAGAAAAGCTGTATTCCGTGGGCCGCATCCCCGGCAGCTTCATGCGCCGCGAGGGACGTCCCGGCGAAAAGGCCGTGCTGACGAGCCGTGTTGTGGACCGTCCCATCCGTCCGCTGTTCCCCAAGGACATGCGGAACGACGTCTCTGTGGTGATGACCGTTATGAGCGTGGACCAGGACTGCAGCCCCGAGATCGCGGGCATGATCGGCACGTCCATTGCGCTTTCCATCTCCGACATTCCCTGGAAAGGACCCATCGCGGGCGTGTTCATGGGCCTTGTGGACGGCGAGCTGGTGGTGAACCCCACCGAAAAGCAGCGTGAAGCAAGCGACCTGCAGCTTACCGTTGCCGCCAGCGCCGAAAAGATCGTCATGATCGAGGCCGGCGCCAACGAGGTGGACGAAGCCACTATGCTGAAAGCCATCAAGACCGGCGACGCCGAGATCCAGAAGATTATCACCTTCATCAACGGCATCGTGGCTGAGATCGGCAAACCCAAAATCGAGTTCCAGTCCATGGAGCTGGACCACGACCTGCTGGAGGAAGTGAAGCGGGATTATCTGGACGCTTTCAAGGCGGCCATGGACACCGACGACAAGACCGTGCGCGACGCGCGGCTGCTCCCCATCCGCAACGAGCTGGAGGAGAAATACGCCGAGCAGTGGGGCGCTGCGACCATTGAGGAACTGATGTACAAGATGCAGAAGTTCGTGGTGCGCCGCTGGCTGCTGGACGAGGGCAAGCGCGTGGACGGCCGCGGCATCAACGAGATCCGCCCGCTGGCCGCCGAAGTGGGCTTGCTGCCCCGCGTACACGGCTCCGGCATGTTCACCCGCGGCCAGACGCAGGTGCTGACGGCTGTCACGCTGTCCGGCCTGCGGGACGCGCAGATCATGGACGACATTTCCCTGGAGCCCACGAAGCGGTATATGCACCACTATAATTTCCCGCCCTATTCCGTGGGCGAGGCGCGTGCGCCCCGCAGCCCGGGCCGCCGCGAGATCGGCCACGGCGCTCTTGCCGAGCGCGCCCTGCTGCCCGTGCTGCCCAGTGTTGAGGAGTTCCCGTACGCCATCCGCGGCGTGTCCGAGGTGCTCAGCTCCAACGGCTCCACCAGCCAGGCGTCCATCTGCGGCTCCACGCTGGCGCTGATGGACGCGGGTGTTCCCATCAAAAAACCCGTCGCGGGCATCTCCTGCGGCCTCATCACCGAGGGCGACCGCTGGATGACCATGCTGGACATTCAGGGTGTGGAGGACTTCCACGGCGATATGGACTTCAAGGTGGGCGGCACACGCGACGGCATTACGGCCATCCAGATGGATATGAAGGTAGACGGGCTGACTTACGAGATCATCGAGGAAGCCTTTGAGAAATGCCGCAAGGCGCGCCTGTATATCCTGGACGAGATCATGGCCCCGGTCATCGCCGAGCCGCGCGCGGAGCTTTCCCAAGTACGCGCCCAAGATGCTGTCCATGAAGATCGATGTGGATAAGATCCGCGACGTCATCGGCAAGGGCGGCAAGGTCATTCAGGAGATCTGCGCCAACTGCAACGCGAAGATCGACATCGAGGAAGACGGCAGCGTATTCATCTCCGCCATCGACATCGCGGACGCGGAGCGCGCCATGCACACCATCAAGACCATTGTGGAGGACCCGGAGATCGGCGCCATCTATAAGGGCAAGGTCACCCGTCTGATGACGTTCGGCGCGTTCGTAGAGATTGCCCCGGGCAAAGAGGGCCTGGTGCATATCTCCAAGCTGGACACCAAGCGCGTGGAGAAGGTGGAAGATGTCGTGGCTGTGGGCGACGAGCTTCTGGTAAAGGTCACCGAGATCGACCAGCAGGGACGCATCAATCTGTCCCGTAAGGACGCGCTGGCGGACTTGGCTGCAAAGCAGAAGTAAGGAAAATCCAGGCTGCCCGGGACGCTTCGGCCGCGTGCGCTGCCGAAGCGCACGGTACGGCAGCCACGGAACCAGGCGGCAAAGCAGAATAGAAACGCCAAAAGGCGGCGCAGCGGTTTTGCTGCGCCGCCTTTTGGCTTGTCGAAAAAGCTGCGCTTTCCCGCCAAGCTGCCTGCGGACAGGGCCTTTGGCCCCGTTCGCCGCGCACGGCGGTTTTCGGCGGTCGCTTCGCTCTACACGCCTCGGCACTGGCCCTGCGGGACGTCGCGGGGTTATTTTAAATAAAAAAAGGGGCATCTGCGCGCTAAGAGCCGCGCTTTCAGCGCGGTTGTTCGCAAGGGAGGCTTCGCACCGCTCCGGCACGCGCCTGCGGGCGCAGTCACCACCCCTTTTTCAGGCTGCCCGCAGCCGGGACGGCCAAACAAATTTTTGCATTTCTGACGGTTATTTGTTACAATGGGTTCAGTTTTATAGCTGCGGCGGAAAAGATCTGCTCTGCCGCACAGAAGGGGAGAGGGAACGTGGCAATTGAAAAGGTACGGGAATATTTTGAAAGTTTCGGCGCCGCTGCGCGCATCCGGGAATTTGATGTATCCAGCGCCACGGTGGAATTGGCCGCGCAGGCGCTGGGCTGCGCACCCGAGCGCATCGCAAAAACGCTGTCGTTCCTGGTGGACGGCGGTTGTGCGCTGGTGGTGGCGGCGGGCGACGCCAAGGTAGACAATCCACGCTTCAAGGCGCAGTTTCACACCAAGGCAAAGATGCTCACCCCCGGCGAAGTGGAGGCGATGGTGGGCCACGCTGTGGGCGGCGTATGCCCCTTTGCTGTCAACCCGGGCGTAAAAATATATCTGGATGCTTCTCTGCGGCGGTTTGAAACAGTGTTCCCCGCCTGCGGCAGCAGCAACAGTGCCATTGAACTGACCATCTCGGAGCTGGAACAGTATTCCCGTTTCGATGCATGGGTGGATGTCTGCAAGGGATGGCGGGCGGAAGGGGAAGGCTGAAAGGCCTTTTTCGAAGAAAGAGCGTGTGCCCACAGGGACGCTGGAAAGCAGGAGGAAGCCATGGACGAAGCGGGTGAAAAACTCAAACGGGCGTTTACAGGCGCGTTTGCGCTGCTGTTCGCCGTCATCGTGCTGTGTGCGGTTTTCTGCAACCAGAACGTGTTCGGCACGCAAAGCCCGCGGAGCCTGCTGGCCGGGGGGCTGGCGCTGGCTGTGGGTGTGCTGTGCGCCGCGTGGCTGCTGCGCCTGCTGCCCGCCCCGGGCAAAAGGCTGCGCCGGACGCTGCTGGCGGCGTTTTTCACGCTGTGCTTTTTGGCGCAGGCCCGTGTGGGCAGGGCGCTGGTGGTGGGTGCCACCGGAGACTGGGATTTCGGCATCGTGCTGCGCGCCGCGCTGGACTTTGCGGCAGACGGTGCGCAGGGCGGCATTTATTTCAACAATTTCCCCAACAACCAGCCGCTCATGCTGCTGTTGGCAGGGTTGTTCCGTCTGCTGCGGGCCTGTGGTGTGACGGAGGAGTATGAGCTGCTGGTTTGGGGCATGCGCTTCGGCGCGGTGCTGCTGCAGCTTGCACTGTTCTTTCTGTACCTATGCGCCGCGCGTCTGCTGGGCCGTCGGGCCGGCGCGCTGGCGCTGCTGCTGGGTGCGGCCACAGCGCCGTTTTTGCTGTATGCGCCCGTCTATTATACGGATACCGTCACCGCGCCCATTCCCATTGCCATATTGTACTGCTGGCTGCGCCTGCGCGCGGCCCGACGGGAGGGGCGGCCGGGCCGGGGCCCGCTGGCGGCTGTTTTTGTGCTGGGCGTTTTGGGGACGCTGCTTAAAGTGACCGTCGTCATCATGGTCATCGCCGTGGTGCTGGATTGGATGATCTCGTTCCCAAAGCTGCGGGAGCGGCTGGCAGCGCTGGCTTTGTTGGCCGCCGTGGTGGCGGGCGTGAATGCGGGCAGCTTTGCGGCCGCGCACAGCGGTGCGTTCCGTAAGGCGCAGCCGGGGGATGAGATACCCAAAACGCATTGGATAATGATGGGCCTCGCGGGAAACGGCGGGTACAACAACGAGGATTATGTGTTGACATTTTCTGCGCCGGACGGTGAGACGCGCAAGGCGCTTATCCGGGATGAGATCGCCGCGCGCCTGAAGGAGATGGGGCCCGCGGGTCTGGTGCGGCACGCACTGGATAAGATCGGTTATACGTGGGGCGAGGGCACCTATTATCTGCCGCATAAATTGGCCATGGGACCGACCCAGCCGCATAGCTTCTGGGCGGAAATTTTTTTTGAAGGCAGGGCGCACTTTTCGCTGTTCCTGCGCTATGCCAACGGATTGATGCTCTGCATGCTGCTGTATCTTTTGGCCGGCGCGCTGCAAAAGCAGAGCCGAGACGTGCTGTTTGCCGCGCGGCTCTCAGTCTGCGGGCTGTTTTTCTTTCTGTTGATATGGGAGGCGCGCAGCCGTTATCTGGTCAATTATGTGCCGGTGCTGCTCCTGCTGTTTGCTGCGGCCGCGTGGGGAATGGCCGGTCGCCTGCCTGGGCGGGGCTGCAAACAGCGCGGTACAGGCGGTGAAAGTATGCCCGGATGAAGCATCCGTGTTTGGCCGGAGCAAAGGCAAACGCCCCGCGCCGGGGTATCCCGGGGCGGGGCGTTTTTTCAAAAAGTTCCTCGCGCATATGCGCGGCCGTGTCAGCCATGCTCCGGCACGCCGTAATGCTCCTGCTTGTCCGCATACATGCTCTCGTCGGCAGCGCGCACCAGCTCGTCAAGATCTTCCCGGGCGCAGGCGTGCCAGGCTCCGCCCAACGAAACGCCGTAGTCTGTTTCACTGGCAAGGCGGTCGCGGGCTTTCGCGAGCATTGTCTCGAACCGGGCCTGCGTCACACCCGGGCACAGCACGACGAATTCATCACCGCTCATGCGGTAGATGTGCGCGCCGGGGAAGCAGGCGCGCAGTACGTCTGCTGTCTGCATGATAACGGCGTCGCCCCGGCTGTGGCCGTAGCGGTCGTTGATCTGCTTGAGGCTGTTGATGTCGCAGAATACCGCGCCGATGGGGCCGGCGGGAATGGGACCGGCCAGAAAACGCTGGTATTGCAGACGGTTTTCCAGCCCGGTGAGCGCGTCGTGACGGTTTTGGTATTCCAGACGGGACTGCAGGCGCCGGCGCGACAGTTCGGAACCGACAAAGTAGGCCAGCGATTCCAGCACGCGTGTATCGTCAATGCCGGAGGCGGCATTTGCAACGCCCAACAGGCCGCGGCCGAACGTGTGCGGCAGCGGCGCAAATAGCAGGGCGCTGACCCCGGCATCCTGCATCTGTGCCGCGACCTGACGGTATTCAGGGCCCAGCCGCTCCGCAAGGATACATTGTGCCTGAGGCGATTCAAGCAACCGGTTGAGCAGCGATTCGTTGGACAGGGAGATCGAAGGAAGCTCCAGAGGTTCCGCGTCGGCGGCCGTCCACAGCTGGGTGCAGTGCACGCTCCTGCCGGAAGCATGCAGCTCCAGCAGGAACGCGTGAGATGCCTGATAGAAACCGCCGACACAGGACAGCACGGCCTGCGCGGCCTCGCGGGAGGATGCCGCGTCCATCAGGCGGCGGATGCATTCCACCAATGTTCGCTCGGTCTCCAGCTTGCGGGCGGTGTCCCGGCTCAGCAGCTCCTGTTCGGTGATATCCACCGCGATCTCCAGCCGCGCCGGACGTCCGTCCCAATCAATCAGTTTGTCTTTCAAAAGAAAATGCCGCCCCATGGAAGGGTTGTTGAATTCCCAAACGTAAAATTTGTCCGGTGTGAGCCGGGCATTGGTGCAGTAAGGACAAGGGGCGGGCTGGCCCTGCAGCAGTGCATAGCATGGCTTGCCCTTGTAATCCCGGGTGGGGAGCAGAGAACGGCAGCGGCGGTTGGCGTAAAGCAATTCATATGTATTCGGGTCGCTCACATAAACGATCTCATCCAACGCATCCAGCAGGTCCTGTGGGCCCATTGCCGCAGCACTCCTTTCCAGAACTTTCTTCTTAAGCATAGCATGAATTCGTTTTGATATCAATATGCATTCGGATAATTTGAAGTGATTACGATATACTTTTGATATCACTTTGAATGGAGGCTGTGCCGTGGGAAACTATTATGCACCGTTTTCCCTGCGCATTTCTGAGACTTTGATCACAAAGCTGAAAATCATTGCGATAGAGAACAAACGCTCTACCAATAAAGAGATGGAGTATGCGTTGGAAAAATATGTGAATGAGTATGAAAAGGCGCATGGGGAAGTTCCTGTGTAAGGATACGCCAAGGCCCCGATGCACGGACCGTTTCGCTGTCCGTGCATCGGGGCCTTTTATTTTGCAGCATTATAGAGCTGTTCATAAATAAAACCGCGCGTTGAAAACAATCGGCGCTTTGTTCCGGTACATCCTACAAAACGTGTGTTAGGCCGCAAGGAACGGCGGTCCCAACTGGGAGATACCGCGGCGAACGGAACGGGCCGCTTATAGCCGGAGCACCGCCCGCGTTTTCTGCACCGCTTTGTTTGCCGGCAGGGACGGCGTGCGTACAGACAGCGGTCACACCGAATGTTTTGCGGGACGCAGCATCGTAAAGCAAAGCATTGCCGCGCCCACTCCCAGCACCAGGTCCCCGATGCTGGCAAAGCCCAGCAGGCGCCCGAACGGCTCCAGCGCCAGAACATCGCCCAGAAAAACAAGACGCGTGCTGTCTGTGACAGGCGCGTAGGCAAAGATCTCACCAGAAGCGAGCTGCGCGGCCAGGCGGGTGCCTGCGGCCGACTCCAGCACGTGCGCGGAGACAGGCATTGCGCCGCCGTTCAGCGCAATAACGGCAAAATTCATCCCGGCCCCGGCGCCGAACACAAAACTCCAAACACCGCGGCGCAGATTGGCCGCCACAAAAATAAACAGCAGGCCATAATGCAGCAGACATACGGCCAGGGGCGCATAAGACGCAAACGCGGGGAACAGACGCGCTGCATACGGCCCCGCAGCCTTGCACAGATAGGCGGCCACCGGAAGCCACAGCAGCGCGATATTGTGCTGTGCCATCGCGCGCAGGCTGCCGCCGCAGGCAAGGCCGGCGGCCAGCCCGCACAGAATGAATGCCAGCAGCACCAAGCCGTGCGCCTCCTTTCGTGAACAGCCCGCGGGCTACAGCAGGCTTTCTTCAGGCTCGCGTGCGGCGTCCAGCTCTGGAGCCAGAGAAATGAATACCTCCACGACCTTGGGGTCGAGCTGTGAACCGGCCACCTCCTGCATCACAGCCAGCGCCTGTTCGCGGGACATGCCGTTGCGGTAGGGCCTGTCCGACGTCATGGCGTCAAAAGTATCTGCAACGGCAAGGATAGCCGCAGAGAGCGGCAGCTCGCCGGGAGCGGGACCTTCGGCGGGATAGCCCTTGGCGTCGTAACGGTGATGATGATACAGCACCGCGTCGTTTACCGTGTCGGAAAAACGGATGCTGTCGATGATCTTACGCCCCATCACAGGATGCTGCTGGATCAGTTCGAATTCCTCGGCTGTAAGAGCAGCGGGCTTGTTGAGCACGGCGTCGTCGATGCCGATTTTGCCCACGTCGTGCAGCAGAGCGGCCGTCTTGACGTCGGCCACGAAGCTGGGAGATTTGTGCATGGCGCGGGCAATGGCCTCGCTGTAATACGCTACGCGTCGGGAATGGCCCTGGGTGTAATGATCTTTGGCGTCCACGGCCATGCTCAGGGCGGCGATGGTGCGCATATGCATGGATTTGCTGTCCAGATACAGCTTGAAGGAATAGCGTGCCAGCATGAGCGGCGCCATGAACAGCACGATGTAAAAGTAGCTGTTGGGCATGTTGATGACGATGCCCAGCAGCAGTCCCAGCGGAACGGTGGCGATGATGTTGGGCAGCAGGCCGCCGATATTCTGGCGCATCAGCGTGCCGAACTGGCCCATGCCGCCTACCTGGTAATACAGGATGAACAGCGTCAGGTTGACAAGGATGCACAGTGCGGCGAACAGCAGGGAAAGCCCAAGGGCGGGCAGAGAGGCCAGGTTATCCGGCATGCCCGCCAACAGAAGCGGCAGCCCGCCCGCGCTGATGGAAACAAGGATGTTCCCGGTGTTGAACAGCTCCTTGCGGGGCTCACGGGCCAATGGCCAGTAATAATGCTTGGTGGCGGGGTTTTGCATCACGGTGAAAAGCGTCGATACCCCGAACAGAACCACCGCCAGCGGCGCTCCGCCCGTTATGGCGCAGGCCAGTACGGGCACGAAGCTGATCTCCAGCGTTTTGTCTTCCGCGAAATAAATGGGCAGCATCCGGCACACCACCATCAGCAGCACCATCATCAGGCTGTAGCTCCAGATATCCCCGCGGCTGCTGCCCGGCAGATAATAAGGATATACCTCCCAAAGGGAAAGCAAAAAAACCGACAGCCCCGCAATGGAGACGGCGGTCGTATATACCCGCAGCTTTTTTTCGTCCATAGCCGTTTTCCTCCCGGCGCAGGTCTGCGCCACACACAGCCCGGCGCAAAATGCGCCGTTTTTTGACGCCGCAGGGCGGCGCCGCAGATTCCCATATACCTTATATAAATATATCCCAGATGACGCACACAAGCGCCGTAAATTCCAAAAAACAGGGCGGCCGGCAGGGCTCCGGGAAACAGGCCGTGTCCGGCCCGTTCAAGTACTTATCTTACGCAGAAGAAAGCGCCGCTGGCGAGAACCAAAGAGCACAGAGAAGCCAGAGCAAACAGGATCTTTTTCATAACAGATATAGCCTCCTTACGGTACTCTGCCCTCCGCTATCCGGGCATGCTATATCCGCTCCGCTGTGCCGGCCCGCCCCTGTTTACCAAAGGAAAGCGGCCCCGTTTTACCCCGCCGTGCGGGGCAGAACGGAAAGCCTGCGGTTTACCGCGCTCAATACGCTGTGTACCGCAGCATTGTCGGGGTCTTCATTTAAAAATGCGCTGCCAAGCAGGCGTTGGCCATCCCGCAGGCTGTACACCTGCGCCACCACGATACCCTGTCCCGCCAGCGTCACCGCATCCACGCTGGCCAATTCGAAGCAGGTTTCACCCGCCGCGCGGTTCACTGCCGCAAGCGCGGCCTCGGAAACGCACCGTCGCCGGGCAAAAGGCGTATTCGCGCTTTCGCCGTGGCCGGTATACGTGTCGCAGCCGCGCGCCAGCGTTACCGAAGCAGACACACGCCCGCCCGCGCTTTTGATCTCCAGCCCCGTATGGGCAAGACGGAAATCCCCCCGGGGGACAAGCCCCTCGGAGAGCTGTGCAACGCTGATGATGCGGTGGTCCACCTGTACGCCGAACTGCGCCGTCAAAGCAGACTGGATATCGCGTACCAGCGATTTCGAACTTTTTTCGGGCCCGGCGAGCACGTGGATCTCGCACGGCATGCCGTTTTCGGCAAATACCACCTGGGCCGCCTGCACGCCTTCCAGGCGGCAGATCAGCTCCTGCCAGAGCGTTTCAGTACCGGACATCCACAGCTTCCCTCCATCCACAGCCGCGGGGCGGCTGGATCAATACGCCGAATTTAATACCATCATAGCGCATGAACGGCACCCTTGTCAACGAATGCATGGTCAAAAAGGGCATTTCAAAAAAAATACTTTTTGAATGGTGTGTTTAACAGGATTTAAGCTTGATATAGTCAGGAAATTTTTTCCTTTGCTGTTTTAGCCCGGCTTTCAGCGGCCGCGTGGGGGCAGTTTGTGTTTTGCGGCATGCCCAGGGCTTAGCGCCGGATCCGCAATGTATATCCAATCTGCCTAAAAGTGCTTTCGCGGCCGGAAGATGTTTTGAGCGATTTTCTGAATGTTGTGAAAAAAGTGTGTTTGAAGAGTTACAATTCGTTGAAATGCACAAAAAACATCTTGTCCTTTACGCAAAAAATGCTATAATCAGACACAGCCTTTACAAATGCCCTTGCGCAGCACTCTGCGGCGCGGGCAGAGAGGCTGTATAAAGAATCGAAAAAATGGAGGTTTTCACTATGAAAAAAGTTCTTGTTCTTGCTGTTGCGGCGCTGATGGCGCTGTCTCTGGTTGCCTGCGGCACCGACTCTTCCTCTTCCAGCGCTCCGGCTTCCACAGCTCCGTCCAGCACGTCTGTGTCTGAGCCGGCCAGCACCAGCGTTTCCGAGCCGGCCAGCACCTCTGCGTCTGCCAGCACTTCCGAGTCTGCCAGCGCTTCTGAGAGCGCCAGCACCTCTGAGGTTGCCGAGAGCGCCAGCACCAGCGAAAGCGCCAGCGCTTCCACGGCTGCGTAATTGCTTTTTTGCACGCGGTGAGCCCGCGGGCGTTCCCTTTGGGGAAACCGCCCGCGGGCTTTTTTGTGTTATGAGTGTACGCACATTGAGGACAGAGAAACGCTTTTTTTCAAAAAAATGTATCCGTTGGCAACATTTGTCGCCGCATGGCAACAAAAATCCATGCAGTAAAATTGACAAACCATAGAAAACTTGTTAAAATGATGATTCAGAGAATGTTAAACGATGGTGTTTAAACGTTGTTTTTAGACACCATTTTTTGTTTATATTCTTTTTTCTCCTGCGGGCGCGGCAAAAAGCTGTTTTTTGCGGTGTGCGCGCGCAAAATACAGTTTGCTCCGGCGGCTCTCGCGCGGGCCGGGCGGAACGTTATTTCTTTAAAGGAGTTGGCAAAATGGCGAAATATATCGCAAAGCGCGTTGCGTTGGCATTGGTGACGCTGGTCATCGTGTCGATGCTCACCTTCTTCCTCATGTTCCTGGTTCCGGGCGGGCCGTTCCTGTCCGAAAAATCGCCGTCCCCGGCGGTGCTTGCGGCCATGGAGGAAAAGTACGGCCTGGATAAACCGGTGATCGTGCAGTACAAGAACTATATGCTCAACCTGCTGCAGGGCGAGCTGGGCCCGTCCATCAAGCAGCGCGGCCGCACGGTCGCCCAGATCATCGGTTCCCGGTTCCCGGTTTCGGCGCGCATCGGCGGCATCGCGCTGGCCATTGCCGTCGTCGTGGGCGTGGTGCTGGGCAGTGTGGCGGCGCTCAACCGCGGCAAGTGGATCGACAACGTCATTATTGTTATTGCCACCTGCGGCATCGCGGTGCCGAGCTTTGTTGTATGTACCATATTATTGTATATATTCAGCCTGAAGCTGGGGTGGCTGCCGTCCTACGGCCTTACGGGCTGGAAAAACTATATTATGCCGGTCATCGCTCTGGGCTTCTACCCCACGGCGTACATCTGCCGCCTGATGCGCTCTTCCATGCTGGATGTGCTGGGGCAGGATTACATGCGCACCGCCCGCGCCAAGGGTCTTTCCCAGGGCAAGAGCCTGTTTAAGCATGCGCTGCGCAATGCCATTCTGCCTGTCGTCACTTATCTGGGGCCGGCTTTGGCCTATACGCTCACGGGCAGCCTGATCGTTGAAAAGATCTTTACGATCCCGGGCCTGGGCGACAGCTTCGTCAGCTCCATCACCGGCCGCGATTATATGGTCATCATGGGAACCACGATCTTCCTGGCCACGCTCATCATCACGATGAACGTGATCGTGGACATCGTGTACAAGATCATCGATCCGCGGATCAAGCTGAAATAAGCGGGAGGAGAGCGAAGGAATGGAAAACAAAAAACAGATCTTGAGCATGCAGCTCAACGTCGACGACTTTGCGCCCGCCAGCGATTCCGAAAAGGAAAGCCTGTCCGTCATGCGCGAGGTGACGTCTGGTTCCGTTTCCGCCGCAAGCCGACGGCCATCGCCGGTTTTGTAATTATTATCGCCCTGATGCTTTTTGCATTGGTCGGCCCCCTGTTTACCCCGTATGATTACTCCGTGCAGAATCTGGAAGTTGTCAACGTTCCGCCGGTCATGAAGGTTTACCAGATCCCCAACGGCGACTACCTGTACATTACCACCGCCCTGAAAGTCATCTCCGTTACCCCGGACGGCAAACTGAGCGGCCAGTTGCGCAAGGTGCGCGATGAATCCGATAAATCCATGACCATCTTTGATGCCGACGGCACCGAGGTTGCCCTGTATTACGGCGGCAGCCCCTATGTCATCGCCGATGAAGCCACCGGCAGCATCTACCCGTCCAAGACGATGTTGGCCATCCTGGCCTGACGCCCTGGGCCGCGATGTGCTGACCCGCCTGATGTACGGCACCCGCATTTCCATGCTGGTTGCCTTGATGGCTGCGTTCGTCAACCTTATCATCGGCATTCTGTACGGCGGTATTTCCGGTTACCTGGGCGGTACCGTGGATATGATCATGATGCGTATTGTGGATATTATCTCCACCATTCCCCTGACGCTGTATGTTATCCTGGATCAACAGGTCTGGGTGCCGCTCATCAGTATCCTGATTGTATTCGCTCTTTTGTACTGGGTGGGTATGGCGCTGTTGTGCGCGGCCAGATCCTGAGCCTGAAGCAGCAGGAATTCGTTCTTGCCGCCAAGACCATTGGTTCCTCTGCCACAACGATTCTGTTTGACCACCTGATTCCCAACGCGCTCGGCACGCTCCTTGTTACCATTACCATGCTCATCCCCTCTGCCATCTTTATGGAGGCTTTCCTGGGTTATTTGGGCATCGGCCTGCAGCCCATGCCCGCTGGCCAGCCTTGGCACCATGTGCAACGATGCATCTGCCAACCTGCGCACCAGCCCGCACGAGCTGTTGATCCCTGCTTTGATGATTTGTGTGATCATGTTTGCCTTTAACTTTGTCGGCGATGGTTTGCGTGATGCACTCGACCCGAAGCTGAAAAACTAAACGAAAGGAAGGGACGCACACATGAGTGAATATTTGGTAGACATCAAGGACGAGCGCCTTTCCTTCTTCACCCCCGCGGGCGAAGTGAAGGCTTTGGGCGGCGTGTCCATCCATCTGAAGGAGGGCGAAGTGCTTGGTATCGTTGGCGAGTCCGGTTCGGGCAAATCCGTCACGGCGTACAGCCTGATGGGCCTGACGGCCTATCCCGGCCGCCTGATCGGCGGTACACTGGAACTTCAACGGCCAACATCAACGATATGAGTGAAAAGGAGATGCGCAGGATCCGCGGCAACGAGGTCTCCATCATCTTTCAGGATCCCATGACCAGCCTGAATCCGCTGTACACCGTCGGCAAACAGGTTGCCGAAATGATTTTGCTGTACACCAAGCCCGGAGATGAAGCGCGACGAGCTGCAGGCTGCCACGCTGGAGCTGCTGACGCTGGTGGGCATCAACGAAGCCGAAAAGCGGCTGAAATCCTACCCGCATGAATTTTCCGGCGGTATGCGCCAGCGCGTCATGATCGCCATTGCGCTGGCCATGCGAGCCCAAGCTGCTGATCGCAGACGAGCCCACCACCGCCCTGGACGTGACCATACAGGCATCAGATCCTGGAGCTGATGATGGACCTGAAGGAAAACTGGGCACCATCATCATCTTTATCACCCATGACCTGGGCATCGTGGCTGCGCATGTGCGACCGCGTTGTTGTTATGTACGGCGGATTGTCGATGGACGGCACCGGGACAACGATCTGTTTGAAAACCCGCTGCACCCCTATACCAAGGGCCTGCTGGATTCCATCCCGCCTGACCAAAGATAAGAGCGAGCGTTTGCAGTCCATCCCCGGCAGCCCGCCGGATATGACTCAACCCCCCAAGGGCTGTCCGTTTCTTCCCGCTGCCAGTTTGCGCGCAACATCTGCGCTGCCGAGATGCCGCCCGCACCGTTTTCAGGTTGGCAGCCGTCAGGCGCAGTGCTGGCTGCTGCAAAAGCGGAGTTTGACGCCCACGGGGAGGGCAAATCTGCAATGAAAAGTGAAAAAGCTGAAAGGAAGGCACACTAATGGAACAAGCCCATTCTTCAGGCGGAGCACAAAACAAAATTCTTTTCAGGTCGGACCGTTTCATTCGCCATCAACAAGGGCGAGACATTGGGGCTGGTGGGCGAATCCGGCTGCGGAAAGACCACCACGGGCCGCACGCTGCTGCGCCTGTACGAGCCGACGAAGGGCCGTATCCTCTATGACGGCGAAACGCTGTTTGACAGCGGAAATGTGCCGCTGTACAACGAGGACGGAACCCCGGTGCAAGGATCTTCAACGGGCAAGGATATCGCCCAAAAAAGCCCCGTGAACATGCTGCCGGTACCGCCGCAAGATGCAGATGATCTTCCAGGATCCGTATGCTTCGCTGAACCCCGCATGACGGTGGGCGACATCGTGGGCGAGCCGCTGAAATCCACCATGTTTGCAAAAAAGCGGACCGAAGTTGACGAAAAAGTGTTTAAAATGCTGAACCGCGTGGGCCTGAACGGCAGAACACGCCGGACGGTATCCCACGAGTTTTCCGGCGGCCAGCGCCAGCGCGTCGGCATCGCCCGGGCCCTGGTGCTGAACCCGCACTGGTCATCTGCGACGAGCCCATCTCGGCGCTGGATGTTTCCATTCAGGCACAGGTCGTCAATATGTTTGAAGATCTGCAGGCAGTACGGTACCTCGTACCTGTTCATCGCCCACGACCTTTCGGTCGTGAAGCATATTTCGGACCGCATCGGCGTGATGTACCTGGGCAAGCTGGTGGAGCTGGCCGACAGCTATGAGCTGACCTTCCACAGCGTTCACCCCTACACCCGGAGCCTGATTTCCGCAATTCCGGTGGCGGACCCCAAGACGGCCCGGGAATCCCGGCGCATCGTGCTGGAAGGCGATGTGCCCAGCCCGCTGAACCCGCCTTCCGGCTGCCGCTTCCGCACCCGCTGCCCCTACGCAGACGAGCAGTGTGCCGCAGAGGAACCCAAATGGCGCGAGGTGTCTGGCGGACACTATGCCGCCTGCCACCATCTGGACAAAGTGAAATAAATGGAAAAAGGCGCTGAAGGCGCCGTTTTTCCGCCCCGCTGCTTTATTATAATAAAGTTGCAAAAAAGTGACAATTTGCAAAAAAGCGTTGCGCGGCGCGTCCGCGCGTGTATAATTGTAAACAATTCACCTTGGAGCATGCTATGGGTGCGCCATGTGTGAAATGTTGAATAAACAATTTTTGAGGAGGAAAGTTCACTATGAAGAAACTGGCACTTGTGCTGGCCGTCGTCATGGTGCTGAGCCTGGGCCTGACGGCCTGCGGCGGCAGCACGTCCTCGACCGGTACTGCGAGCTCCGCTCCCGCGGGCTCTTCCTCGTCCGGTTCTGCTTCCGACGCCGCTCCGGCTTACAATCCGGATGCGCTGCAGGTCAAAGCTCTGGACGACAACACGCTGCAGGTCACGCTGACGGCCCGCACGCCGTATTTCCTGGAGCTGACCGCGTTCCCCGCGTACGCTCCCGTTCAGCAGGCGACTGTTGAGGCAAACGGCGAAGCCTGGGCTGTGGACGCTGCCACCTACATCGGCAACGGCCCCTACAAGATTGCTGAGTGGGTGCCCAGCTCCCACATCACGATGGTCAAGAACGAGAACTACTGGAACGTGGACAGCCTGGCTGGCCCGGACACCCTGCAGTTCACGCTGATGGAGGATGACGCAGCCCAGCTGACGGCATTCCAGTCCGGCGAACTGGATTTCATCGACGCTGTCCCCAACGACGAGATTGACGCGCTGTCTTCCACGCCGGAGTTCTACAAAGAGGGCCAGATCGGCACCTACTATGTGAGCTACAACACGCAGGCCGCTCCGTTTGACGATCCTCTGGTCCGCCAGGCGTTCACGCTGGCGGTCGACCGCGACTATATCTGCAAGCAGATTGGCAAATCCGGCCAGATCCCGGCCGGCGCGTTCGTGTCCGAGGGCCTGAGCGATGCTGCGGAAGGATCTTCCTTCCGCGAAGTGGGCGGCGACTATTATGACCCGACCGCCGGGGCCAACGAGGCCAATCTGGCCAAGGCCAAGGAGCTGCTGGCTGAGGCCGGCTATCCCAACGGCGAGGGCCTGCCCACCATCACCTATCTGTACAATGAAGGCACCGCCCATCAGCAGATCGGCGAGGCGCTGCAGCAGATGTGGGGCCAGCTGGGCGCCACAGTGACGCTGGAGAGCCAGGAGTGGGCCACCTTCCTGAACACCCGTAAGAACGGCGACTATCAGGTTGCCCGCAACGGCTGGCTGGGCGACTACAACGACCCCATCAGCTTCCTGGATATGTGGATCACCGGCGGCGGCAACAACGACGCCCAGTGGTCCAACGCCGAGTTCGACAGCCTGATCAAGCAGATCAAGTCCTCCGGCGACGCTGAGGCGCGCATGGAGATGATGCATCAGGCTGAGGACATCATCTTCGACGAGTGGATGCTGTGCCCGATTTACTACTATGTGGATATTTATATGGCCCAGCAGAACCTGGAAAACCTGAGCACCTCCCCGCTGGGCTTCAAGTTCTTCATGAACGCGAGCAACGGCACGGATACGCTGAAGGTTTGCACCGGCCCGGACCCCGACACCATCGACCCGGCGCTGAACAGTGCTGTGGACGGCGGCACAATGATTGACCACGCTTTTGAAGGCCTGTACACGGTTGCCTACGGCACCACCCCGACCCCGGGCCAGGCGGAGAGCGTTGAGATCAGCGAGGACGGCCTGACCTATACGTTCCATCTGCGCGAGGGCCTGAAATGGTCCGACGGCACCCCGCTGACGGCGCATGACTTCGTTTACAGCTGGCAGCGCGCTGTTGACCCGGCCACGGGCGCCGACTACGCGTATATGTTCGAGTGCATCGCCGGCTACACCGAGGCGATCAACGGTGAGGAGTATGTTGCTCCGGCCGCCGACGCTTCCTCTGCCAGCACCTCCGAGTCTGCTGCGGAGTCTGTTTCCGCCAGCACCTCTGAGAGCGCCAGCACTTCCGCTGCCGCGTAAGCAGCTGCTTTCTTACAACGCCGCATCTTCGGATGCGGCGTTTTTTTGTACCGGCATGCCTGGAGCGCCGGAAGGGCGGGGGCAAGAGTATTCCGCGAAGCGTTAAACTCATTGTATCATATATATTAACTTATAGCAATAATAAATTAGCTGTCAGTTTATTACAAAAGATTAACATTAGCTGTAAGCTAATATCAAAACACGACAACGGGACGGTGCGAGATGGACAATCGGGAGATCGGCGCGCGCATCCGGCTTGCACGCCGGGACGCGGGGCTCACGCAGGAAAAGCTGGCGGAGAAGATCGGCGTATCCACGGTGTTTGTAAGCCAATTGGAATCCGGCAGCCGCGCGCCCGGGCTGGAGACGCTGGTAAAGCTCTCGCAGACGCTGCACGTAAGCCTGGACCTGCTGGTGTTGGGCGGCGCGCCCGGCGGAGACGCGGAAGCGTGTCTTGCTGCGTTGGTGCAGGGGCGCTCGCCCCGCCAGCGTATGCTGGCGGTCAGCCTGGTGCGAAGCCTGTTTGCAGAGATGGACCGTTTGGATGCAGAGCCGCCGGAATGCTGACGCATGCGTTTTTCGAAAAAGGCGGGAGAGCGCGGCCAGGGGAGCGGGTAAAACGCTGCGTGGAACGGATCTCCGGCAGGGAAACGGCCCTGTGCGGCCCGGCGGACATACGAAAAAACAGCCCGGGGAACAAAATGCTGTTCCGCAGGGCTGTTTTCTTTATACAATATTATTTTCGAGGAAAGCGGGCGGCGTTTTGTCACCGCTTTTGCAGGTCCGTCTGCTCCAGCAGGCGCGCAACATCCGTCAGCCCGGGCACGATGGCCCAGGCCAGCCGCTCCATTTCGGGTGTGGGCGGGTCCATGTCCGGCACCATCACAGTGAAGCACCCGGCGGCAGCGCCCGCCCGCACGCCGTTGTAGGAGTCCTCCAGCACCATGCACAGCCCGGGCGGTGTGTCCAGTGCCGCCGCGGCTTTCAGAAAAATCTCCGGCTCCGGCTTGGAATGCGTCACCTGGTCGCCGCCGATGACGGCGGAAAAGTAACCGCGCACGCCGGCGGTCTCCAGATTGTGCAGCACGCGGGCGCTGTCTGTGGAGGAAGCAACGGCCATTTTGCAGTTCCGGGCGCGCAGCGCGTCCAGCAGCTCGAACAGCCCCGGCCGCAGCGGCACGCTGTGCTCCAGCCTTGCTTCCACCTCGCGCCATACCTCTGCGGACATGTCGTCGTAGGGGAACCCGGCGCCGAAGCGTTCCAAAAATGCACGGCGGCCGCTTTCGTAGTTGCGCCCCCGCAGCAGAGAGACATCCTCCGGCGTCATCGTCACGCCGTATTTGCCCGCCACGGCGCGCCACACCTCGTCTCCCAGACGCTCGGTGTCGAACATCAGGCCGTCCATGTCGAACAGGACGGCGCGGATCTGCTGTTCCATTGCTTTCCCAACCTCTCTTCATTCCTGTGCGGCCCGGCCGTTGCCGAACCGCTTTTCATTATACACGAAGCGGTGCGAAAAGCAAACCGCCCGCCGCGGGACGGTGGAGCGGAAATATGCCTTAGCGCGGAAAAAATGGCGGATTTACACATTTTCAGCGGTCTGCCCCTTGTAAAATGGCCGCAGGGCGGCTAAAATAGAGTAAAACCAGCCCCCGCGGTTCTTTTGCGCGCCGGGTGTGGAACTTTGCCGCTGTGCGGTTTTGCGCGCAGCCATCAATGGAAGAGGGAAAAGTATGCTGGACATCAAAGTGACAAAGACCACCGCGCCGAAGGCAAAGCCGGACGAGAAGCATCTGGGCTTCGGCAACCATTACACGGACCATATGTTCATCATGGACTACACCGAGGGCCGTGGCTGGCACTCGCCGCGCATCGAGCCGTACCATTCCCTGGAGCTGGACCCGGCCGCGCTGGTGTTTCATTATGCGCAGGAGTGCTTTGAGGGCATGAAAGCCTACCGTGCTGCGAATGGCCGCGTGCTGCTGTTCCGGCCGGAAAAGAACGCCGCCCGCATGCAGAGCACCCATAGGCGCCTGTGCATTCCGGAAATCCCCGTGGAGGATTTCGTACAGGCTGTCAAGGCGCTCGTCAGCGTGGACAAAGACTGGGTGCCCGGAGAACCGGACACCAGCCTCTATCTGCGCCCGTTCACCATCGCCACCGAGGCGCATTTGGGCGTGAAGCCCAGTGCAAGCTATCAGTTCATCATCATCGCTTCGCCCTCCGGCGCGTATTACGCGGAGGGCATGAATCCGGTGAAGATCTATGTGGAGGACGAGTATGTCCGCGCTACGCCGGGCGGTACGGGCTACATCAAATGCGGCGGCAACTATGCGGCCAGCCTGATCGGCCAGATGAAAGCCCATGACCTGGGCTACAGCCAGGTGCTGTGGCTGGACGGTGTGGAGCGCAAGTATGTGGAGGAAGTGGGCAGCATGAACTGCTTCTTCAAAATCGACGGCGTCATCCGCACCGCGCCCTGCGTGGGCACGGTGCTGCCGGGCATCACGCGCATGAGCTGCATCGAGCTGCTGGAAAAATGGGGCTATAAGGTGGACTGTGAAAGCCGCCTGCCCATCGCGGACGTCATCCGCGCAGGCAAGGAGGGCAAGCTGGAAGAGGTGTTCGGCACGGGCACAGCGGCGGTCATCAGCCCCGTGGGGGAATTGCGCTACGAGGACGAGGTGCTCACCATCAACGGCTTCCAGACAGGCCCTGTCACCCAGCGCCTGTACGACACGCTCACCGGCATCCAGTGGGGCACGCTGCCCGACGATATGGGCTGGACGCAGGAAGTGGAATAACGCGGGAACGGAACAAAACGAACGCGCGGCGGGCCTTTTTGGCCCGCCGCGCGGCTGCTTTACAGGGGAAACCGCGCACGAAGAGCCCCTTTCCTTGCAATACGTTTTTTTTGTGCTATAATACTCATGCGACAGGCGCATTCATAAAATCTTAATACCTTTGGAAAAACTTTAACACCGCGTTTATCTGCGCGGCCGGAGGGAAAAGGGACGGAAATATGCAGATCATTATTGTGGGCGACGGCAAGGTAGGCGTCGCCCTTACGGAACAGCTCTCCAGCGAGGGCCACGATATCACGGTTATCGACTCAAACCCCAAGGTGCTGGAGCAGAGCTTGGAATCCTATGATGTGATGGTGGTGCACGGCAACGGCGCGTCCATCGGCGTGCTGAAAGAGGCGGGTGTGGAAGACGCGCATCTGCTTATTGCCGCCACCAGCCGGGACGAGACGAACCTGCTCACCTGCATCGTGGCAAAAAAGCTGGGCGCAAAGCACACCATTGCCCGGGTGCGCAACCCCGAATATGCCGAGCAGCTGGTGCTGATGCGGGACGAGCTGGGCCTTTCCATGACCATCAATCCGGAGCTTGCGGCCGCGCGGGAGATCCATCACCTGCTGCAGTTCCCCTCATTTCTCAAGCGGGATTCCTTTGCCAAGGGCCGTGTGGAGATCGTAGAGATCCATGTGGGCGAGGATTCCAAGCTGGCGGGCATCCCGCTCAACCGCCTGTATGAGATCGCGCGGGTGCGCGTGCTTGTGTGCGTGGTGGAGCGCGGCGGCACCGTGCATATCCCGGACGGCAGCTTCACGCTGCAGGCGGGGGACAATATCTATGTCACTGCCGATTCTCAGGACCTTGCCCAGCTCATCAAGCATCTTGGCATTGTCAAGCAGAAGGTGCGCAACGCCATCATCGTGGGCGGCAGCCGCATCGCCTATTATCTGGCCATGCGCTGCCTGCACGCGGGGCTGGGCGTCAAGATCATCGAGCAGAACCATGAGCGCTGTGTGGAGCTGGCTGAGCTGCTTCCCAGCGCCGTCATCATCGAAGCCGACGGCTCCCGGCAGGACATTCTGGCTGCAGAGGGCATCAGCTCCACGGACGCGGTCATCACATTGACGAATATGGATGAGGAGAATCTCATCATTTCCATGTATGCCAGCCACATCGGGGTGCCAAAAGTCATCACAAAGGTGAACCGCACCGAATATGTGGAAGCCTTCAAGAGCATGGGCATCGACACGTTCATCAGCCCCAAGGCGCTGTGCAGCACGGACATCGTGCGCTATGTGCGCGCCATGCAGAACACCACGGGCGGCAGCGTTATTACGCTGCACCGCATGGTGGAGGGCAAGGCCGAGGCGCTGGAATTCCGCGCATCCGAGACCACGCGCCACCTGGGCGAGACACTTTTGGACATTCAGCTTAAGCCCGAGATATTGATCGCCTGCATCACCCACAAGGGACGCACCATCATCCCGCGGGGCAGCGACGTGTTCCAGGCCGGGGACACCGTCATCGTCGTCACGACGAGCGGCCAGCCCATCAACGACCTGAATGACATTTTTGCCGACTGAGGGCCGGCATTCCCGGAGGAACGAATGAACAAGAAAATGATCGGCAAGCTGGTTGGCGTGCTCTTTTTCCTGGAGGCGCTTTTCATGCTGCCAGCCATTGCCGTGTGCTTTGTTTACGGCGAGACGGGCGCACCCCTGCGGGGCTTTTTGTGGACGGTGGCGCTGCTGCTGGCGCTGTCCGGCGCGCTGTACGGCGTGTGTGCGAAGGCCACGCGGGAGTTTTACGCCAAAGAGGGCTTCATCATCGTGGCCCTGGGCTGGATCCTGCTCTCGGCCATGGGCGCGCTGCCGTTTTACATCTCGGGCGAGATACCGCATTATGTAGACGCGTTTTTTGAGACGGTGTCCGGTTTTACCACCACAGGCGCGTCTGTTCTGACAGACGTGGAGGCCATGAGCCACGGGCTGCTGTACTGGCGCAGCTTTACACACTGGCTGGGCGGTATGGGCATGCTGGTATTCCTGCTGGCCGTGGTGCCCACGGGAAAGGGAGCGGGTTACAGCATCCATCTGCTGCGGGCCGAAAGCCCCGGCCCCAGCGTGGGTAAAATGGTGCCCCGCATGCGCCAGACGGCCAGCCTGCTGTATAAGATATACATCGTGCTCACCGTCCTGTGCGTATTGTTTCTGCTGGCGGGCGGCATGCCCCTGTTCGACAGCCTGTGCACGGCCTTCGGTACGGCGGGCACGGGCGGCTTCGGCATCAAAAACAACAGCATGGCGGATTACAGCCCGTACCTGCAGAATGTGTGTACGGTGTTCATGGCGCTGTTCGGCGTAAACTTCAGCGTCTATTTTCTGCTTTTGCTGCGGGAGTGGCGCGGGGCGCTGCTGGACGAAGAGCTGCTTTTGTACGGCGGTATCATGCTTACGGCCATGTTTGTCATTGCGGCGGACATCACGCCGCTTTTCTCCGGCTTCGGCGAGGCGTTCCATCATGCGTCCTTCACCGTCAGCAGCGTGATGACGACCACGGGCTTCGCCACCGAAGATTTCAACCTGTGGCCGCAGTTCTCCCGGGCCATCCTGTGCATTCTGATGGTGGTGGGCGCGTCCGCGGGCAGCACGGGCGGCGGCATCAAGGTAGCGCGCCTGCTTCTGCTGTTCAAGAGCCTTGCGGCTGAGGTGCGCCGCATGCTGCGCCCGCGCAGTGTGAATGTGGTGCGCGTGAACGGCCGCGTTGTGAAGGACGAGGTGCTGCGCGGTGTGAACGTCTATATGGCAGCCTACTGCGCCATCGCGGTGGCCAGCTTTCTGGCCGTCTCCGTGGATGATTTTTCTCTGGAAACGAACCTGACGGCCGTGCTGGCATGCTTCAACAACATCGGCCCGGGGCTGGACCTCGTGGGGCCGGCCAGCAACTATTCCCTGTTTTCAACTTTTTCCAAGGTTGTGCTTTCGTTGGATATGCTTCTGGGCAGACTGGAAATATTCCCCATTATTGTGCTGTTCAGCCGCCATACCTGGAACCGCACGCGCTGAAAACCGGATACGGACGCCTCTGGGCGCGCCCGGCACAGGCTGCCGCGGCGCGTCTGTTTGCATTTTTGCACATTTTTTGTTATAGTATTTTTGTTTGCTTCCGGCCGCACGGCGGGAAGGGACCCTATTGATTTCAGGAGAGTGGTTTTTTGGATACCCCCGGCCCTGGTATGTACCTGGCACTGCTGCTTTTGCTGGCGTTCTCGGCGTTCTTCTCGGCAAGCGAGACGGCGCTTTCGTCGGTCAACCGCATCCGCATGAAGAATAAGGCGGATGACGGAGACAAAAAGGCGCAGCGCGTGCTGGGCCTTTCCGATGATTACGACAGGACGCTGTCCGCCATTCTCATCGGCAACAATGTGGTAAACCTTACTGCATCGTCGATCTCCACCGTCATTGCCACGTCGCTGCTGGGACAGCAGGGCGCGGCAGTGGCCACGGCCGTTATCACGGTGCTGGTGCTCGTCTTTGGCGAGATATTGCCCAAGAGCTTCGCCAAGGACCATGCGGAGCGCGTGAGCATGGCCATGGGCGGCCCGCTTTACATCGTCAAAACGCTGCTGGCCCCGCTGGTGTGGGTCTTTGTGCAGATCAAGCGCCTGTTTACAGGCCGGCGCTCCAGTGAGCTGAACGTGCAGCCTAGCGTGACTGAGGAGGAACTCAAAACCATCATCGACACCGTCGGTGAAGAAGGCGTGCTGGACCGCCAGGAAACAGACATCATCCAGTCGGCCATAGAGTTCGACAATACGACGGTGCAGGACATTCTGGTGCCCCGGGTGGATATGGCCGCGGCGGCGCTGGACGCGCCGCCGGAGGAGATTATCCGGCTGTGTGTGGAGGGCGGTTATTCGCGCATCCCGGTGTATGAAGGGACCATTGACAACGTGGTGGGCGTACTGTATGCGAAGGACCTGCTGGCCCGGCTGGCCGCGGGAAAGCCCATCGAGCCCGCGGCGCTCAAACGGGACGTGCTTTTTGTTTACCGCAGCAAGCGCATCAGCGAGTTGCTGGCGGAGTTCCGCCGGGCAAAGCAGCACATGGCCGTTGTGACGGATGAACACGGCGGCACGCTGGGGCTCGTGACCATGGAGGATATCCTGGAGGAGCTTGTGGGCGAGATCTGGGACGAGACGGACAAGGACGAAACGCCCATCCGGCAGCTGAGCGAGAACAGCTGGCAGGTGGAGGGCGACGTGAACGTGGAGGACTTTTTCGACGCCATCGGCTTCGTGGACAAAACGTTCGACTGCGACTACAACTCTGTGGGCGGTTGGGCGCTGGCCGAGCTGGAGCATATTCCCAGCGCCGGGGAAAGCTTTGGCTACAAGCAGCTTCATGTGACCATCCGCGCGGTGAAGGACCAGCGCATCGAGAGCCTGCTGGTGACGCGCGGCGAGCACGGCGGCGGGGACGCTCCGCCGGAATAGCTCCCGGGAGCTGAAAAAGGCAGAGAAGTAAAAGAAGCGTCCGGGGAAAAAGCTGGCGGTGGCAAAGCCATGCATCTTTGCGCAGCAAAGTGCAAGCCACGCGGCGAATGCCGCCAAAAAGAGGTGGAGGGCCCCCTTTTCATTTAAAATAACCCCGCGGCGCCCCGCAGGGCTAGTGCCGAGGCGTGTAGAGCGAAGCGGCAGCCGAAGGCCGCCGTGCGCGGCGAACGGGGCCGCAGGCCCTGTTCGCAGGCAGCTTGGCGCAAAAGCGCAGCTTTTTCGACAAGCTGGAACACCGCCGCCCCGCAGCCGAAGCTGCCGGGGCGGCGGTGTTTGTTTTTGCGCGCGGTTCAGCCCGGCGGCACGCATTCCAGCACGCTGCGTGCAATGGCGTCCCCTGCGGCCCAGAGCTGCGGCTCGCTGGTGACGTTTTCGTATTCGGAGGGGTTCACCATAAAGCCCGCCTCCAGCAGAACTGCGGGACACACGGTGCTGCGTGTGACATAATAGTAGCCCCACTGAGCGCCCCGGTCCGGCCGGGAGGTGGCCTGCGTTACATTGTGCACCAGCGCCTGGGCCAGCGCTTTGCCCGCGGGGTAGAAGTAATAGCACTCGGTGCCCGTCTGCAGGTTCGCATCTACGGAAAGGTCGATGGAATTGTGGTGGACGGCGATGAAAAAATCAGGCTGGCCGGCAACAATGGCTCTGTTGCGCTCCTCCAGAGAGAGGAAGGAATCGTCTGTCCGGATGGTCTGCACCGTGGCGCCAAGCTGCTCCAAACGGTATTTTGCGGCCAGCGTCAGAGCCAGATTGACGTCCTTTTCCGCGGGCGCCCCGGCGCCCGCCGCGCCCATTGCGCCGGGGTCATGGTCACCGTGGCCTGCGTCCAGCAGCACGGCCACTCCCGTCAGAGGCTTGCCGAATACATCGCTGCGCACCGGCTGCTTTTTCAGGATGACCTGCGTGGTGCCGTCCGCATATTCCACGGTATGTCCCCAGACGGGCTGGGTAAAGGTAAGCGTGACGCGTGTGCAGCCATCGCCCGGATCCACTGCGGCGCTCTGCACCAAAGCGGAACCGGAAACGGCGAAATCCGCCGCGAAGTCCGCATCGTAAAAATCCATCACCAGCGCGCCGTCCACCATGTTGGTATAGGCCAGCGGCGTGCCGCTGCCTGCAAAGGTGAGGAGCACCTCGCCCGTATCCGTCGCCGCGGCGGCCGCGCCTGTAAATGAGGCGCGGGGCGTTTCCGGCGGCAGCGGCTCTGCATTGTAAGCCAGCACAAAATCCCCGCTGGCAAGCTGATAGGCCCAGGTGCGCTTGCCGCCGCGCAGCGTTTCGGTGCAGGCGGCCACCGTGGCAACTGCGCCCTGGCGTACGGTCTCGCTGATGTTTCCGTCGGACGCGGGGTCATACAGCAGGCTGGCGATCCAGTTTCGGATGCGCACAGGCGTGCCCGGCTCCACTTCTGCAGTGTCGTCGTGGGGGGACCTCCGTTGGGCCGCCGCTCCCGCCGCCTGCGGGCGCGGGCCGGTTCACGGTCACAGAGACGCTGGTTCCGCCCTGTGTGAGGGTATACACATTGCTGCCCTCTGCCACGTCCACCAGCACGCCGAAGGTTCCGCCCGGGCCGCGGCTCTCCACGGGTGTGCCGTTCAGCAGCAGCTCCTGCGCCGGGTCTGACGTGCCCATCACAAAGCAGGCTGAGGTGTAGACGGCCGCACCGTCCGCCGGATAGGATACCGCCAGTGTCCCGCCGGGCGTATACTCCAGCAGCGCAGGCCGCGCCGCACTGCCGTCCAGCGCGCTGGCCAGCACGCTGAAGGCCTCCGGCTGCGCCCGGCACCGCGCATAATCGAATACGGCGCCGTGGAAGCCGTCTGTGTCCAGCGAAGCAAGGAACAGGGACGACGGATCGTTGAAGGCGGCCTCGTCCGCGTAGAATACCGCCTGCCGGGAAATACTGTCGAACAGGGCGCTGCCTTCGACATACAGGCCTGCAACGGCATATTTTTTCTGCATGCGCGCCAGCGCTGCCTCCCAATCCGCATTGCCGGAGAGCTCGGGCGTCACAGCGTACACGGCCAGCCCCGCCTGGGACGCCTGCTCACACAGTGCGCGCAGCGGGTCGTATTTGTGAAACAGGCTGTCGTCCGCCGCCGCGCCGGGCCAGGTCTCATAAGCGCGGTCGCGGAAAGCGATGCTGGACAATTCGGCGTCCGCAACGTCCAGAAACAGCGCGTTCAGCCCATGGGCCTGGGCATAGGCCGCCGCGTCTGCGAACAGCGTATCCAGAACCTCCGGCCCGCCGGAGGAGAGCCCGCCCGCAGCCGTTGGATAGCTCCACGAGAGCCGCAGCCCCCGCAGCGTGCCCTGGGGCGCCGCCGCACTGGGCATATCCCGGCGCATGGCACGGGGCCACAGCAGCCACATGCCGGTTCCCAGCGCGGCCAGCAGCACCGCAGCCAGAACAAAAAGCACCACGCGGCCCGCACGGCGCCGCCTGCGTTTGAAATGCATCCTTGAAAACCTCCTTTTTTTCCGCAGTTCACGGCAAAATAAAACAAAATACTGCCTTTACTATACCATAGCATACCCATTTTGTGTATCCAAATCGTATCCCGTGCAGACAGCAGGAGCCGCGTTTTTTCGCCCTCCTGTGAAAAAACGGCTACCAAACACGCCCCCCATATGTTATGCTATGGGAGTAGATTTGATTTTATGGCACTTTAAAGGAGACGATATTTTGCAGATACCCGATACCGCATTTACCCACGGCGGAAAATTTCACGCCGACGATGTGTTCAGCGCGGCGCTTTTGAAGATATGCAACCCCAACATTGCCATACAGCGCGGCTTTGCGGTGCCTCAAGGCTTTGCAGGGCTGGTATTTGACATTGGGGACGGCCCGTTCGATCATCATGCCAAAAACAGCCCTGTGCGGGAGAACGGTGTGCCCTATGCGGCTTTCGGCCTGCTGTGGCGGGAGCTGGGGCCGCAGCTTGTCGGCCCCGTGGACGCGGGCCGCTTTGACGAGAGCTTTGTACAGCCGCTGGATCTGGACGATAATACGGGCTGCGGCAACCAGCTGGCCAATATCATCGCCGCGTACAATCCCCGGTGGGATGGCGAGGACCGTCCGGACGACTGCTTTGCACAGGCCGTGGCGCTGGCGCAGGATATGCTGGCTCACAAGCTGGAGGCCATCCGCAGCGTGCAGCGCGCCGCCGCCGAGGTGAATGAGGCGCTGGGCCGCATGAAGCGGCGCATCGTGCGGCTCTCCCGCTTCGCGCCGTGGAAGCAGCAGCTCATTCCCAGCAAGGCGCGTTTTGTGGTATATCCGTCCCAGCGGGGCGGCTGGGCGGCGCAGGCTGTGCCCGCGTCCTTTGGCTCGCCCGCGCTGAAGGTGCCGTTCCCCGCGCACTGGGCGGGTGCGTCGGAGCAGGAGCTGCCCGGTCTTTCGGGCATCGAGACCCTGCGGTTCTGCCACGCGGGGCGGTTCCTTGTCACTGCGGGCACGGAGGAGGACGCTGTGGCCGCGTGTGAGGCCGCGATGGAGCTGAACGGATAATGGATTGGGTGTACATGCTGGAGTGCGGCGACGGCAGCCTGTACACAGGCTGGACGAACGATCTGGCCAGGCGCCTTGCCGTCCACCAAAGCGGGCGCGGCGCGAAGTATACCAGGGGACGCGCGCCCGTGCGTCTGGTATATGCGGAGCAGTGTACGGACAAAAGCGCCGCTCTGCGGCGGGAAGCCGCTGTCAAGGCACTGCCGCGGGCGCGCAAGCTGGAGCTAGCGCGGCAATGGGAAACGGAGGAAAAAGCAATGGCTGTTGCGATGGATTCACAGGAAGCGCGCAGGCGTATGGAGGAAGGCCGGCTTTATCTGCCGGGGGATGAGGCCATCATGGCCGAACAGATGGACTGTCTGGAGAAGCAGTATGATTACAACGCCACGCGCCCTCACGAGCAGGAAAGGCGCGCCGCCCTGCTGCGGGAAATGTTCGCCCAGATCGGTGAAAACTGTTATATCGAGCCGCCGCTGCACGCCAACTGGGGCGGCCGCCATGTGCATTTCGGCAGCGGGGTGTACGCAAACTTCAACCTGACGCTGGTGGACGACGCCCATATTTATGTGGGCGACTGTGTGATGTTCGGCCCCAATGTCACGGTGGCCACGGCGGGGCATCCCATTGAGCCGGGCCTGCGCCGTCAGGCCATGCAGTACAACGCCGACGTCCGCATCGGCAGCAACGTGTGGGTGGGCGCGGGCGCGGTCATCCTGCCGGGCGTGACCATCGGGGATGACACGGTCATCGGCGCGGGCAGCGTGGTGACGAAGGACATCCCGGCGGGCGTGGTAGCCGTGGGCTGCCCCTGCCGTGTGCTGCGTCCCATCGGCCCGCAGGACAGGGAGACCTACTTCCGGGGCCGGAAGATCGACGTGCCGCTGGAATAGCGGTGCGCGGCATCCGGCACAGAAGGGAAAGCATGTCAAAGTGGAAAAGGAATATCTGATCCGGCAGGCCCCGGCAAAGGCGCTGCTCGCGTTTTCAACGCCTATGATCATCGGCAATCTGTTCCAGCAGCTTTACACGATGACGGATTCTGTTATTGTGGGCCAGGCTGTGGGTGAAAGCGCGTTGGCGGCCGTGGGGGCTTCCTATGCTCTGACGAATGTGTTCATCTCCATCGCCATCGGCGGCGGGGTGGGCGCGTCCGTTCTCACCAGCCAAGCCTTCGGGCGGCGGGACTATCACAGGATGAAGCGCTTTATCTCCACGGCGCTGTTCACATTTCTGGCCGTGAGCCTGCTGCTGGGCGGGTTCGGGCTTGCCTTCAGCGGGCAGATCATGGCATGGCTGCGTACGCCCGCGTCCATTCTGGACGATGCGGCGGTCTATCTCAATATTTATTTTCTGGGCCTGCCCTTTTTGTTTATGTACAATGTGCTCTCAGCCATGTTTAACGCGCTGGGGCGTTCCAAGGTGCCGCTGTACCTGTTGATTTTTTCTTCGGTGCTGAATGTGGGGCTGGACCTGTATCTGGTGCTGACGCTGAGGATGGGCGTGGCGGGCGTCGCATGGGCAACGCTCATTGCCCAGGGAGTATCCGCCGTGGCTGCTTTCCTGTTGTTTGCGCGGGAGCTGCGGGCCTACGATGCCCCGTCGGCCGTGTGCTTCGATGTGCGGGAACTGAAAAACATGGCCCGCGTGGCGCTGCCGTCCGTCTTTCAGCAATCCACGGTGTCCATCGGCATGATGCTGGTACAGTCCGTGGTGAACAGCTTCGGCGCCGAGACGCTGGCGGGTTATTCCGCGGCCATGCGTATCGAGAGCATCTGCACCGTGCCCATGGCGGCGGTGGGCAACGCGATGTCCTCCTACACCGCGCAGAACATCGGCGCGGGGGAGTACAGCCGTGTGCGCAGGGGATACCGGGCGTGCTATGGCATTCTGGCTGCGTTCGCGCTGGTGATCTTCGCGGCGCTTCAGTGCTTTTCGCAGCAGCTCATTGCGCTGTTCCTCAACGCGGAAAGCTCACGCCTCGCGCTGGAGACCGGAACGTCCTGCATTCGTTTCCTGGGGTGGTTCTATATCCTCATCGGCCTGAAAATGGCCACGGACGGCGTGCTGCGCGGCGCGGGAGACATGGGCGCGTTTACCGCAGCAAATCTTGTCAACCTGACGCTGCGCGTGGTTCTGGCGGCAGTGCTGGCGCCCCGGCTGGGCATCCGGATGGTATGGTACGCGGTGCCTGTGGGCTGGGCGGCCAATTACCTTATCTCGTTTTTGCGTTACCGAACGGGCCGCTGGCGGGAGCGCGGCGCAGGGCTGCTGGCCTGACCGCGGCAGAAAAATTTGCTTGACAGCCGCGAAAACTTGTGTATAATATGGAATATACGCAAAAAACGATGACGAGAAGAGTAAGCTGCGCAGGCTTTTTCAGAGAGTTCCCGGTCGGTGGAAGGGAGCAAAGCGGGCATAGCTGAACATGGCCTCTGAGTTGCGTGCGCGAGCCCTTGGCAAGCGCATGACGGGCGCACCCGTTACAGTGCCGCGCTGTAACCCGTTTCATCCGCGGGCGCAGCGGCTGAGGCTTTTTCCGTGAGGAAAGAGCGAAACAAGGTGGTACCGCGAGCATTTCTGCCCGTCCTTGGAACGTAAGTTCCGGGGACGGGCTTTTTGTTTGCTCCGCCGCAGAGCGGTGCACAGGGGAAAAGAAAAGGAGAATCGGTTTTGATCACGATATCGCATCTGACGAAGATCTTTGAGGGGAAGGGCCCGCGCGTGACGGCGCTGGAGGATGTGAACCTGGAGATCGGCAAAGGAGACATCTACGGCATCATCGGCATGTCGGGCGCGGGAAAATCCACGCTGCTGCGCTGTTTGACGCTGCTGGAGCGCCCCACCTCCGGGCAGATCATGCTCGCCGGGCAGGACATCGCTTCCCTTTCCGGCGCGCAGCTGCGCGCGGCGCGCCGGGGCATGGGCGTGGTGTTCCAGGGTTACAATCTGCTGATGCAGAAGACCGTGGCCGAAAACGTTGCCTTCCCCCTCCGGCTGGAGAAGGGATACGACAAGGCGGCGGTGCAGGCCCGGGTGGCGGAGCTTTTGGCCATTGTCGGCCTGGAGGACCGCGCGGGCGCGTACCCGGCCCAGCTTTCCGGCGGGCAGAGGCAGCGCGTGGCCATCGCCCGCGCGCTGGCCACACAGCCCGAGATGCTGCTGTGTGATGAGCCCACCAGCGCGTTGGACCCGCTTACGACGAAATCCATGCTGGCCCTGCTGACGGATATCAACAAAAAGCTGGGCGTCACCATCATCATCATCACCCACGAGCTTTCGGTGGTACAGGCCATCTGTTCCCATGTGGCCGTCATCAGTGAGGGGCGTCTGGCAGAGTCCGGCGCGGTGGCGGATGTGTTCGGCAGCCCGCGCAGCGCTGTGACAAAGCTGCTGCTGGGCAGAGAGGAGTAAAGACAATGGCGGAGTTTTTCAACGAATACGGCGCGCTGCTGTGGGAGGGCACGCTGGAAACCTTATATATGACGCTGTTTGCCACGCTGTTTGCATATGTGCTGGGCCTGCCCATGGGCGTACTGCTCACAGTGACGAAGGCGGGCGGGGTGGCCCCCGCGCCGCGCTTCAACGCGGTGTTCGGATGGCTGGTGAACCTTCTGCGCAGCCTGCCGTTCATCATTTTGATGTTTTTCATCATTCCGTTTACGCGGCTGCTGGTGGGTACGTCCATCGGCGCCACGGCAGCGCTGGTGCCGCTCACGCTTTCGGCCGCCCCGTTCATTGCGCGCATGGTGGAGCAGAGCCTGGAGGAAATCGACACAGGCGTCATCGAAGCTGCCCAGTGCATGGGCGCCACCAGGTGGCAGATCGTCACGCGGGTGCTGCTGGTGGAAAGCGTGCCCAGCCTGCTGCGGGGGCTGTCCATCAGCCTTATCACCATTTTGGGCTATACGGCCATCACCGGCAGCGTGGGCGCGGGGGGCCTGGGCAACCTGGCGTTCCGCTTCGGCTATCAGCGGTACCAGAAACCCGTCATGTACGCCACCGTGCTGCTGCTGATCCTGCTGGTGTGCGTCATCCAGATCATTTTTGATCTTGCCGCCCGCAAAGCGGACAAGCGCACGCGCTGAACAGGGCGCCTCCGGCTTCGGCAAACACGCCGTTTGCGGCGGTTTGAGATATATTGGAAAAACAGTTGAGGGAAGGAAGTTTGTTATGAAAAAATTTTTGGCATTGGTATTGGCGCTGGTACTGGCGCTGAGCCTGGCGGCCTGCTCCGGCGGCGCCGGCTATCAGATCGGCATCCCGGCGGACGCCACCAACGGCGGCCGCGCCCTGCTCCTGCTGCAGGACCTGGGCATCCTTACGCTGAAGGAGGGCGTGGGCCTGGAGGCAACCGAACAGGACATCGTTGAAAATCCGCACAATGTCACCATCAAGGCGATGGAGGCGGCAAACCTGCCCGCCAGCCTGCCGGACTTGGATTTCGCCGTCATCAACGGCAACTACGCCTCCGGCGCGGGCATTGGGGATAAGGTGCTCACGACAGAGGACGCGGAATCCGTGGCGGCGCAGACCTACGGCAATGTCGTTGCGGTGAAGGAAGGCCGGGAAAACGACCCCGCCGTGCAGGCTCTGGTGGCCGTGCTGATGAGCGGGGACGTGCAGGCATGGATCGAGGAGAGCTACAACGGCGTTGTGATGCCCATGGGCGCACAGGAGCTGGATATTCCCGAGATTGCGGAGCCTGTGACGCTGAAGGTGGGCGCGTCGCCCAGCCCTCACGCGGAAATCCTGGAGCATGTGAAGCCCCTCCTGGCCGAGCACAATGTGGAGCTAGACATTGTGGAATTTGACGATTACGTCATGCCCAACACCGGTGTGGAAGACGGCTCGCTGGACGCCAACTACTTCCAGCACCAGCCGTATCTGAACGATTTCAATGCCGAGCAGAGCACGCATATCGTCAGCGTGGCCACCGTGCACTACGAGCCGATGGGCATTTATCCGGGCAAGACCGCAAGCCTGGACGTATTCGGCAAATAAGTTCTTTTCGCGCGCGCCTTTTGGGTGCGCGCATTTTTTGCGCGAAAGTGCGCGGTGTTTTCCGCAAGCTTCGCAATCAAAAAACACTGCAGACAGCTGTTTGCGCGCTTGCAATTTTTGCGCGCCGGGTGCAAAATAGAGGACATGGGTTTACACGGGCTTTACAATCACCGCCCGCGGCCCGAGGGAAGGAAAGCATGGCCGAAAAAGGCCTGCGGCTGTTTTAAATGAAGCGGACATCCGGCGGTCTCTCCGGGGACGGCGGCGCTGCCCGCGGCGCACAAAAAGGGGAAACTATGGCACAAAAAACATTCGCGCGCCCGCTGATGTTTACGCGGCAGGCGCTTTGGAGGCTGATCCTGCCTTTGGTGCTGGAGCAGCTTTTGCTTGTGACGGTGGGTATGGCCGATACGGTGATGGTCTCCACGGTGGGCGAGGCGGCGGTCTCGGGCATTTCTCTTGTGGACCAGGTGAACGTCCTGCTCATTCAAATATTTGCCGCGCTGGCCACGGGCGGCGCCGTGGTGGCAAGCCAGTATCTGGGCCGGCGGGACAGGGAAAATGCCTGCCGCTCCGCCAAGCAGCTGGTATACGCCACCTTCGGCATGGCGGTTGCCATCGGCGCGCTGGTGCTGGTGCTCAACCGGCACATCCTTCGACTGGTGTTCGGCAATGTGGAGCCGGACGTAATGCAGGCCGCCGAGACATATTTCTGGCTTTCGGCGCTGTCATACCCGATGCTGGCGCTGTACAACGCGGGGGCGGCGCTGTTCCGCAGCATGGGCAACAGCCGCATTTCGCTGTTCGCATCTCTTATCATGAACGTTATCAACATCGGCGGCAACGCGCTGCTCATCTATGGCCTGAACTGGGGCGTGGCGGGCGCGGCCACAGCCACGCTGGCATCCCGCACAGTGGCGGGCCTGATGATGATGCTGTTGCTGCGCAACCGGGACAACCCCATCTTTCTGGAGCGCCTGTTCCACCCGGAATGGAACGGCGGCATCCTCAAAAGCATCCTGCGCGTGGGCGTGCCAAACGGGCTGGAAAACGGCATGTTCCAGATCGGCAAGCTGCTGGTGGCGGGGCTCATCACCACCTTCGGCACGTCGGCTATCGCGGCCAATGCCATCTGCAACAATGTCGGTTCTATGTCCAACATTCCCGGCTCGGCCATCGGCCTGGCGATGATCACTGTGGTGGGCCAGTGCGTGGGCGCAAAAGACTATCAGCAGGCGCGGCATTATACGAAAACCCTTTTGGCGGCGGCCTATGTGAGTATGGGCCTGCTGAATATCGCGCTGTTCCTGCTGGCGCCGTACCTGGTGGGCTTTTACGCCATGCCGCAGACGACCACGGACCTTGCGCTTTCTGTGCTGCAGGTGAACTGCGTTGTGACGGTGCTTATCTGGCCGTCCTCGTTCACACTACCCAACGCGCTGCGCGCGGCGGGCGACGCCAGGTTCACGATGGTGACGAGCATGGTGTCCATGTGGGTGTTCCGCATCGGCATGTCCTATGTGCTGGGCGCGTGGCTGGGCATGGGCTTGTTCGGCGTCTGGACGGCCATGCAGATCGACTGGGCCGTGCGTTCACTGGTGTTCGGCGTGCGTTTTCTGGGCCATAAATGGGAAAAGGCGCGGGTCCTCGAAGGATGAGTGCCCCGCGGCCGGCATTGTGAAAATAAGCTCCCGCCTTACCGTTTTCAAGATGGTAAGGCGGGAGCTTTCTGCTTTTGAGCGGCAGACCGGTGTGCGGGGCCGTTTATACGCCCAGCAGCGCGCGGGCGTTCTGTTCTGTTATACGCAGCACTTCCTCCAAAGGCACCTGCTTGATGTCCGCCACTTTCTGGGCTGTGAAGCGGATCATGCCGGAATGGCATTCTTTTCCCCGGAACGGTTCCGGCGCCATGTAGGGGCAGTCCGTTTCCAGCACGATATTTTCCAGGCTGAGCGCAGCCACCGCCTCCACGGCGCGGCGCGCATTTTTAAATGTAAGCGCTCCTCCGAAGCCCAGCAGCATGCCCTGCCGGGCGATCCACAGCGCGTCGTCGGCGCTGCCGGAAAATGCGTGCAGAATGCCCCTGGGCCGGTACCTTTTCAAAAGCGCGTAGGTTTCGGCATGGGCTTCGCGGTCATGCACAAGAATGGGCAGGCTGTGCTCCTGTGCTGCGGCGAGCTCTGCTTCAAACAGCGCCAGCTGGGCGTCCTCCGGCACGGGCCAATGGTGATCCAGCCCGCATTCTCCAACCGCCACGACCCGGGGATCGCCGTACAACGGTTCAATGGCCGCCAGCTCGGCGCGCCAGTCGCCATGGAATTCATATACCGTGGAGGCGTCGTCCTCGATGAGGCTCTCCGGATGGACGCCGGCAGCGGCCCAGACCCAGGGCCGCGTTTCAGCCAGCGCCAGAGCGGCGCGGCTGGTGGCAAGGTCTACTCCGCATTCCACCACGCCGCATACGCCCTGTGCGGGCAGACTGTCCAGCACTTCGTCCCGGTGCCCGTCGAACCGGTGGCTCGTGTAATGTGCATGGGTATCGAATATCATGGTATCCCTCCGTTCAAAAACGCCCCGGAAGCCTCCGGGGCGCATGTGTATTCTGAAACCCGTTTAAAGTTTCTTTGCGGACTTTCTTTTCAAAGAAAGTTAATGGATGCGCATGCCCGTGGGTACGTCGTCGGGGAAGAACACCACGGACGCACCGCCGTCGGCAGTGTCTGCGGCCATCACCATTCCCTCGGAAACGTATTTGCCGCCCATCATGGGGCGCGGCGCAAGGTTGGCCACGATGCCCACTTTTTTTCCGGCCAGATCCTCCGGCTTGTACCATTTGGCGATGCCGGAAAGGATGGTGCGTTCACGTTCGCCGTCGAACACCGTCAGCTTGAGCAGCTTTTTGCTTTCTTTCATGTTTTCGCAGGCCGTCACCTGGCCCACCAGCATTTCCACACGGCAGAATGTTTCAAAATCCACCTCCGGCTCGTGCCGGATGGGCTCGGCCGCAGGCTCCGGTTTTGCGGGAGCCGGAGCGGGCGCGGCGGCAGCCTTCGCGGCCTCCTGGGCGGCGGCCAGCTCCGCCAGTTCCTTCGCGGCGTCGATGCGGGGGAACAGCGCCTCGCCCTTGTGCACGGTAAACGGCTCGGGCAGGCCGCCGAACCGGCCCAGCGTCTCAAAGCGCATGCTCTCGGCCGTCAGGCCAAGCTGCTGCGCCATTTTGGGCGTGGTGTTGGGCAAAAACGGCGTAAGCAGCACGGCTGCCACACGCAGTACTTCGCACAGGTTGTACAGCACTGCGGCAAGGCGGGGCAGGTTGGCCTCGTCCTTCGCCAGCACCCAGGGCGCCGTTTCGTCAATGTATTTGTTGGCGCGCTGGATGACCCTGAAAATCTCCGCCAGCGCGTTCGGCACTTGCAGAACGTCCATGCATGCCGTTACCTTCGCGGGCAGGGCCTCCACCATGGCGGCCAGCTCGTCATCCAGCGGCTCGGCTTTGCGCTGGGCGGGCAGAGTGCCGCCGAAATATTTTTCGATCATCGCCACACTGCGGGAGAGCAGGTTGCCCAGGTCATTGGCGAGGTCGGCGTTGATACGGTTGATAAGCGCCTCATTGGAGAAGATACCGTCGTTGCCGAACGGGATCTCACGCAGGAGGAAATAGCGCAGCGCGTCCACGCCGTAGCGGTCGCACAGGACCACGGGGTCCACCACATTGCCCTTGGATTTGCTCATCTTGCCGCCGTCCAGCAGCACCCAGCCGTGGCCGAACACGCGCTTGGGCAGGGGAAGATCCAGCGCCATCAGCATGGCGGGCCACAGGATGGTGTGGAACCGCAGGATCTCCTTGCCCACGATGTGCAGGTCCGCGGGCCAGAATTTGTCGTAATCGTGATATGTTTCATTGCCGTAGCCCAGAGCCGTGATGTAGTTGGAAAGCGCGTCCACCCAGACGTACATGGTGTGCTTGGGGTCGAACGGGACGGGAATGCCCCACTTCACGCTGGTGCGGGAAACGCAGGTGTCCTGCAGGCCCTGGTTGATGAAAGCGATCATCTCGTTTTTGCGCGTTTCAGGCTGAATGAAATCCGGATGCTCTTCATACAGCTTCAGCAGGCGGTCCGCATATTTCCCGGTTTTGAAGAAATAGGCTTCTTCCTCGGCCTCGTACACGGGGCCGCCGCAGTCCGGGCATTTGCCGTCCACAAGCTGGCTGTCTGTCCAGAAGCTTTCGCAAGGCTTACAGTAATGCCCTTTGTAAACGCCTTTGTAGATATCGCCCTGCTCGTAAAGCCGGGTGAAAATTTTTTGGCAGCTCTCCACATGGTAATCGTCGGTGGTGCGGATGAATCGGTCGTTGGAAATGTCCATCAGTTTCCACAGCTCTTTGATGCCGGCGACGATCTCATCCACATATTCCTTCGGCGTCACACCTTTGGCCGCGGCCTTGTCCTCAATTTTCTGCCCGTGCTCATCGGTGCCCGTCAGATACATCACATCATAGCCCTGCATGCGCTTATACCGCGCGATGGCGTCGCAGATGACGGTGGTGTAGCTGTGGCCGATGTGCAGCTTGTCGCTGGGGTAGTAGATCGGTGTGGTGATGTAGAAGGTCTTTTTATTTTCCATAGGTACCAGTCCCTTTCGGGGCGCGCGAATGAAACGCGCCCTTTTTATTTTGGGCCGCGCGGGCGGCCGGAAAACGGAAGATGCCGCGGCGCTTAACCGACCGGCATTTCGGCGGCGCAGGCGTCCGCCGTATTTCGCCTTTTGCGGGAGACACGGGCCGCCAGTGCCCGAGGCCGCATACCGGCCGCGCGCCTGCCTGCCCGGCGCATCCGGATGGTTCCGCCGCCCGGCATGACACAAAGCGGCAGCCGCTGCAAAGCCCGCCGGGCAGATGCCCGGCCGCGTGCGGCAAAATATGCGCCCAGCCTGCGAGCAGCATCCGGACCGCGCCGCCCACGACAGCCAGCGTGCAGGGCGGTGGAGCCCGGCGGCCTGCGGCATGCCGGAAAACAGCGGCAAAATGAACGCTGGCCCCGCCGCCGCGCGCACCAGAAGCCGGGCGCTTCGGGCCAGAAACTTTTTGCTTTCGCTTCCGCGTTATTTCTCATCCACAAAGAAGCGCTTGTACCAAACCAGAAACGTAAATACCGTCCAGATCTTGCGCTGGTTGTTGGCGCGCTCGTGGAAATGGTCGTCCAGCAGCTTCATCAGCGCGTCCGGCTTGAAGAATACGGCTGCGTAATCGCTGGTGAAATATTCCTTCACGATGTTGTAGTATTTTTCCTCCCGCAGCCAGTAGCGGATGGGCACCGGGAAGCCCTTTTTCGGGCGGTTTGCCCACTCGTCCGGCAGCGTTTTATTGGCCGCGTGGCGCATCACGATCTTCGTGTCCGTGCCCTGGATGCGGTAATCCACGGGTACCGTTTCGGCGAATTCCAGCACCTTTTTGTCCAGGAACGGCACGCGCAGCTCCAGGCTGTGGGCCATGCACATTTTGTCCGCTTTCAGCAGAATGTCCCCGGGCAGCCACATGTTCATGTCCAGATACTGCTTCTTCGTCACTTCATCCTGTCCTTTGACACGGGCGTAGAACGGCGCGGCCAGCTCATGAGCCAGCGGCCCGTTGTCGTAAGCGGGCTGCAGCACGGCGCTGGCCTCGTCCTCCGGGAATACAAGCGCCTGGCCGAAGAAGTAGTCCTCGGGGCGCTCGGAGCATTTGAGCAGGAAGTTTTTGCCCTTGAAATAAGGCAGCTCTTTGGCGGCAGCCGCCGCCGCGCGGCGCACGCCAAGCGGCAGACGCTTAAATTTTTCCATGGCAGGCGTGTCGGCATACCACTCGTACCCGGCGAAGATCTCATCCGCGCCTTCGCCCGAGAGAACCACCGTCACTTCCTCCCGGGCCAGCTGCGCCAGGAAATACAGCGGCACGCTGGACGGGTTCGACTGCGGCTCGTCCATGTGGTACTGGATGTCCGGGAAAGCGTCGAAGCATTCGTCCGCCGTGATGAGCTTGCGGCGGTTGCGGATGCCAAGCTTGTCCGAAAGCTCGGCCGCGTAGTTCGTCTCGTTGAATTTGTTGTAATCAAAGCCCACGCTGAACGTGGTGTCCGGCATCAGTACAGCGGCAATGTAGCTGGAATCCACGCCGCCGGAGAGGAAAGAGCCGACCTTTACGTCCGCAATGCGGTGGGCGGCCACGGATTCGTGCACCACTTCGTCCAGCTTGTCCGCGCAGGCTTCAAAGTTCTGCGGCTGCGGGTCGAATTCGCAGTCCCAGAAGCGGCGCACGTCCATCTTGCCGTTCTCATACACAAAATAGTGGGCCGCGGGCAGCTTGTACACGCCCTTGAAGAAGGTTTCCTCTGTGGCGGAATACTGCAGCGTCAGATAGGGGCGCAGCGCATTCTCGTTGACGGCCTTGACGAATTTGGGATGCTCGAGAAAGGCCTTGATCTCGCTGCCGAACACCAGCCCCGAGCCGTCCGGGACGGGGTAATAGTAAAACGGCTTGATGCCGAAAATGTCCCGCGCGCCGAACATACGCTTGTTTTTGGCGTCCCACAGCACGAACGCAAACATGCCGCGCAGGCGATAGATCAGCTCCGTGCCGTATTCCTCGTAGCCGTGGATGAGCACCTCGGTGTCGGCGCCACAGTGGAACGTGTGGCCTTTGGCCTCAAGCTCCCGCCTCAACTCCATAAAATTGTAGATCTCGCCGTTGAATACAACGACCACGCTTTTGTCCTCGTTGGCCATGGGCTGTGCGCCTGCGTCGGACAGGTCCAGGATGGACAGGCGCCGGAACCCCAGCGCGATGCCGTCGTCTGTGTACATGCCGCCCATGTCCGGGCCGCGGTGGACGATACGGTCCATCATTTTCTGCAAGATTGCCTCTTTGTTATCAAGATTGCCGGAAAAGCCGATAAATCCACACATTCAGGTGTTACCTCCTGTTTGCCGCGGAGCAGGGCCGCGGTGCAAATAATGGCGGCGTTGGCCGCGCTTCAGTCGAAGCCGATGGGCGTTTTGCCGAACGCGAGGATCGCGTTTCTGGCAAGCACCTCCATGGAGTCCAGATAAAAAGCGCCCAGCCCCTCGTCGCGTTTGATGAGCGAAAGCTCGGTGCAGCCCAGGATGGCGCGGTCGCACCCTTGCGCGCGCAGTGAGGCCGCGGCCCGCTCAAACGCGGCCATGTCCGCGGGCCGGCCCTGCTTGATGTCTCCGTAAATAACGTCCATCACGGCAGCCTGCGCGGCATCGTCCGGCACGGCGCAGGGCAGGCCGTGCTTTTCGCACATGCGCTGGTAGGTGCGGGTGCGCACCGTGCCTGTGGTGGCCAGGATGCCCACACGGGCGCTGCCGCCCGCCTTCGCGGCCAGCACAGTCTCCTCCACCATGTTCAGGATGGGGATGGGGATGGTCTCGTTGAGCCTGTCGTAAAAATAGTGGGCGGTGTTGCAGGGGATGGCGATGACATCCGCGCCGAACGTGACAAGCCGCGCCGCGTCCGCGGCCATGATGTCGAAGGGATTCTCCGCGCTTTGGCCCAGAATATAGCTGGTGCGGTCCGGCGTGGTGGCGCGGCTGTTGATGATGACGTCGATGTGGTCCTGGTCGCGCGCGGCCTGGGTATGGCGCGTGAGCATCTCGTAAAAATAAACAGTGGCCATAGGGCCAAGCCCGCCGAGGATGCCCAACACCTTGGGCAATGCCTGTTCCATACAGGAGCCTCCTTTCCCATGCGGTGCGCCCGGAGCGCAGCTCTATTTGTAATAGGTCTTGAATTTCTTGAAATAGCGCTGCATGTGCACCAGATAATAGGCGAAGCGTCTGGGATTCCAGCGCAGGTCGTACCCGCAGCCAAAGCTGGTAGTCTCCCGGCCCTCGCGCACAAGGCGGCGGGCCTTTTCCACAAAGGCGGGGTCTTTGACGTATTTGTACACCACGGCACGGGGCACGCTGTGCCAGAAGGTCTCTTTTTCATTCATCACACAGGGGCCGAGGTCGCTGCCAAGCACGCGGTCTTCCACCACATAGCGGGCGATGTTGAGCCCCGCACCCGTCACGTAATAATTGCTGCGGCCCTGTCGGAGATTGATCTCAAACACGCGGTAGCTGCCGTCCCGGCTGTCGTATTTAATGTCAAAATTGGCAAAACCCGTGTAACCGACGTCCTCCAGGAACGCTTTCAGTTTTGTCATCAGCGGCTCATTGTATTCGGTGATGATGGCCGCGTGATTGCCCAGCGCCTTGGGCGTGTGCTCCTCCAGGCCCACATGGCCCAGGCACATCATCTTCACGCTGTTGTTTTTATCGCAGTAGGCTGTCAGCACATGCATGAAGCTGTCGTCGCCGGGAATTCTGTCCTGCAAAATGACAATGTCCGGGTAGCCCGCGCCGTAGATTTGCGCGAGAATGGCCGAGGCCTCCTCCGGCGTGGCGGCGGTATACACTTTCTTCATGCCGTCGAAGGGGTGCTTCCAGTACAAAATGCTGCTGGAGGGCTTTACGATGACAGGGTACGCGAAGCCCAGCGCTTCGGGCGACAGGGCGGCGGCGTCCATGGGGCCTTCGGCGCAGAAGGTTTTGGGGTAGGGGATGCCGTACTTGTCGCACAGAGCGTAAAAATCCGCCTTGGAAACCAGCTTGTCCCGCAGCTCCGGCGTGATGTAAGGCGCGATGCAGTTCGCGGGCAGCTTGTCCCGGACGTCCATGAGCAGGCTGGCGTAATCGTCGGTACAACCCATGACGATGAGCGTTTTGTCCGCGTGTGCGGCGGCGAAATCCGTTACCGTGCGCAGCAGTGTGTCCGCGCTGTCGATGTCCGGCACGGCGGTGAAGCGGACCAGGCGGGAATACATGGTATCGCCCATGGCCCAGCGGCCAAAGGCGTAAGAACGCACGCCGTAGGCCTCGTGGAAGGCGCGCGCCAGCGTGTAGCAGTTCATGTCCGCGCCGATGAGCACGGGCAGGATGGTTTCGGAAACAGGCATCAAAAGGCTCCTTTGGACCCGGTGACCCGGGCAGATATATACTACTTTATTATATGCACAAACGGGGGCTTGTCAAGGCGAAGGAGCGGGGCGCGGGCGCCTGTGGCGTCCGTGCCGGCAGGCGTTTATAAAGCAGTATCGCCCGTTTGCGCCGCCTCATTTGCTTTTTCGGCTGAAATGAGGTAAAATATCAATACTTATTGCTTTGTCTCTGTCCGAGGGCCGGGCGGAAGACAGGCCGACGAGGTGCCGTATGATCAAACTTTCTCCTTCGATCCTGGCCGCGGACTTTGCGGAGCTGGGCCGCAGCTGTGAGGCCGTGATGGCCGCGGGTGCGGATATGCTGCATGTAGACGTGATGGACGGCGCGTTCGTGCCGAACATCAGCCTGGGCGTGCCGGTTCTGGCTGCTTTGGCAAAGCGCGTGCCGGCTTTTTACGATGTGCATCTGATGATCCGGCGCCCGCTGCAATATATAAAGCCGTTCTGCGCCGCCGGGGCGAACCTGTTGACGTTCCACATAGAGGCCGAAAGCCCTGTGGAACAGACCATCCAGGCCATCCACGACGAGGGCTGCAGGGCCGCGCTGTGCATCAAACCCGCCACGCCGCCCGAGGCCGTTTTCCCTTATCTGGACGCGCTGGAAATGGTGCTGGTGATGAGCGTGGAGCCGGGCTTCGGCGGGCAGAAGTTCATGCCCGCGGCGGTGGAAAAGATCGCGGCCATCCGCGCCGAGGCGCAGCGCCGTGGACTTTCGACGGACATCGAGGTGGACGGCGGCATTGACGCAGCCACCGCGCCGCTGTGTGCGGCTGCCGGGGCCAACGTGCTTGTGGCGGGCAGTGCCGTGTTCGGCGCAAAGGATCCCGCCGCCGCAATGTCGGCCATCCGCGCCGCGTGCGTATAGGCGGAAGCCTGGCTTTGTGCGGGCCGGCCCGGAAAGCCGGACGTCCGGAAGGAGCCTGCGTGCGGCCGCCGGCGGCCCCGTTTAACCCAAAACGAAAAGAGGCGACTTTTATGAGCCCTGAGACTGCGCTGCCCCTGCAGCCCCCCAGCGCCTATGAGGCGAACCGGGACATCGTGTTTATGACGCTGCCGCTGCTGGCACTGTCGACCTATTTTTACGGCGCGCGCCCTGCGGTGCTGTGCCTGACGGCGGCTTTCACGGCCATGCTGTGCGACCATCTGGTGGCCTGGCTGCGCCACCGTCCCTGCGACAAAACGGAAAACAGCAGCATCCCCTCTGCGCTGGTGCTGGTCCTGCTGCTGCCCGCCACCGTGCATTACTATGTGGTCGTCGTCAGTGTGGCGGTGGCCATCCTGCTGGGCAAGCACGCTTTCGGCGGGTACGGCCATTACCCGTTCAACCCCGCGGCCTTCGGCTATGCCGTCGCCGCCGTCAGCTGGCCGGGCGAGGTGTTTTTGTATCCCGTGCCGTTCACCACGATGAGCGTGCTGGACACCGGCAGCGCCACCGTGATGGAGAGCGTTTCCCACACGCTGCGCGCCGGCGGCGTGCCCAACGTGGATACGTTCGACCTCATCCTCGGCAATTATGCGGGGCCCATCGGCGCCACTTCGGTGCTCATCCTCGTGGCGTGCGCCATGTACCTGTGGATGCGCCGGGACATCACGCTGGGCATCCCTTTCGGTTTTCTGCTCTCCTGCGCGCTGGTGGCGTTTTTTTACCCGCGTGTGAACACGCTGGGGCTGGAGCTGCCCTGGCAGTATCTGGACATCCGCCTGCTCTCGCTCAAATACGAGATGCTCTCCGGCGCGCTTATTTTTGCGGCTGTGTTTCTGGTGAACGAGCCGGTGACGCGCCCGAAAAATACCCGCGCGCATTTTGTGTACGGCATGATCCTGGGCTTTATGACAATGATGTTCCGTTATTTCGGCTCGTATGACACGGGCGTGTGCTTTGCGGTGCTGGCGGTGAATGCACTGGCCGGCTACCTGGACCGCCTGTTCTCCCAGAAGATCTTCCGCAGGGAGGTGCGCTCATGAGCGAATTTATCGGCGAGACCCCGCGTCCCCACCGCGCGGATGTGGAAAAGCGCGCCCGGCGCGACCGTGTGTTTCTCAACAACCCGGTCATTATGCAGGGGCTTGGGCTCGCGCCGCTCATCGTGGCGGCTACCACGCTGAAAAACGGTGTGATGCTTTCGGTGGCGGTACTGCTGCTGCTCACACCTACGCGCGTTCTGGCGGCGCTGCTCAGCCGCTTTGCGTATTTCCGGTTCCGCGGGCTCACCTATGCGCTCACAGCCGCGGCCGTGTTCGTAGGCGTGCGGTATGTGATGGGCCTGCTGTACCCGGTGTCGGACCTGGCGCTGCTGGGCCTGTACCTGCCTTTGCTGGTGGCGGACCCCATCGTACTCAAACGGTATGAAAGGCCGCAGCGCGAGCGTGTGCGCACGGCGCTGCGCAAGGGCATCATCACCTCGCTGGGCTATATCCTGATGCTGCTGCTGATTTCCGGCCTGCGGGAATTTTTGGGCGCGGGCGCGCTGATGGGGACGCAGGTAATGAAAAACGCGCTCTTCCCCATGGCGCAGCTGCCCAGCGGCGGTTTTATCTTGCTGGCCCTGGTCATGTGCGTGTGGCGCGCCGCAGCTGCCAGCGTAAAACAACAAATGAGTCTGGGGGCGGAGCATCTATGATCGAAGTGCTGAAGGCCCTGAGCGTATTTTTTGCCTACGCGGTGATGGCGGTGTTTGCCCAGAACGCGGTGTTTACCCGCGCGTTGGGCGTATCCCGCCTTGTCAAGCTGGTGGACGACACCACTGTGGACTCCCTGACGTTCGGCGCGCTGCTGTGTGCTGTCCAGCTCATCAGCGCACCGCTTGGATACTTTGTCAACCTCTGGCTGGCTCAGTATCCATACCGCATGTATATCCGCCCGCTGGTGATGGTGCTGTGCAGCACGGTTGCGTTTTTTATTGTACTGCTGGTCGTGGTGGTGTTTTTTCGCCTGCACGGCGCGCGGGAGATTGTGGCGGTGCTGCCCATGGCCACATTCAATACCTGTATTCTGGGCACGCTGTTCATCAGCACCATCCAGAGCTTCAGCCTGGTGCAGACCATGGGCTTTGCACTGGGCAGCGGCGTGGGATATGTGCTGGCGGTGCAGGTGGTGACGGAGGGGCAGCGCAAGCTGCAGAGCGACGCGGTGCCGGCCACGTTCCGCGGGCTGCCCATCACGCTGCTGTATATCGGCATCCTGGCTCTGGCCATTTACGGCTTTACCGGCCATATGCTGGCATTTTGACCGCGGCTCCGGCTGCCTGCCGGGGAATGCTGCCGGGGGCCTGTGCGGCTTCTCCGGGCGCGTCCCTGCGGCGGAGGCCGGGGCTTTTTCCATGAGCGGCCCGCGCGCCGGCACAGCGGGCACGGCGGCGCGGCAGCGCCGCGGGAACGAACAGAAAAAGGGGGTCTGCGTTTATGATCCTGCGCAGCCTTTCCGCGCCCGACGCGGAAAAATTTTATACTCTGATGTGTACGGCGGCGGGCCGCGAGCTGCCCAGAGAGGCGTTCGCGCAGGCGCTGGCCCAAGCGCTGGAGCAGACTGGGCGGCGCATCGTGCTGGCCTTTGAGGGACCGGAGGCGGTGGGCTTTGCCGACACCGAAGTGCGTTTCCCTTTTTCGGAATGCGCGCCTGTGGGCGTCATCCATGAGTTTTATGTGCGGGAGGATGCGCGCGGCCGCAATGTGGGCAGCGCCATGCTGGTCTCGCTTACCACGCAGTTCAAGGCAGCGGGCTGTGTTTCCGTGCAGGCGTCCTGCGCCCGCGTCAACCTGAAAAGCCAGGAATTTTTGGAAAAGCGGGGCTTTGTAAAAACACGCCACGCCTTTTCCCGTCCGCTTCAGGGATAGGCGCCGCTGCTTTTTGCGAACACAGAAATGTGTATCAAGCCCGAAAGAAAAGGAGGCGTGCCGAATGCTGGAGGTGCGCGCTGCCCGCCACGGGGACGCTCCCGCGCTGGATGCGCTGGGCGCCGCGCCGGAGGCGGGTGTTTTTGTATTGGAAAAGAATGGGGCCGTCATCGGTGCGCTGACACTTCGGGCAGGGGAAATTTTCGGCTGCGCGGTCGCGCCGGAATGGCGCGGACGGGGCTATGGAACCTTCCTGCTGCGCCGGGCGCTGCGCGCCGCCGGGCCGGGGCCGGTTTATACTCAAACGCCGCCGGGCAATGCCGCGATGGAGGCGCTGCTGCGCCGGTGCGGGTTTCGCCCACAGGAGCAGGCATTGCCCGCCGCAGGGGAAGAGCCCGCCCGCGCGCGGGAAGCCGGCGCTGCTGCCGGCCCTTTGAGCCTCCCCCAAAAATGGGTGCGGGGCGCGCCGGACGGCGACGGCGAAAACGCGCTGGCCGTGGCCCACGCCTTTCTGCGGACGCATGTGCGGCCCGGCGCTTTCGCGCTGGACGCGACGGCGGGCAACGGCCATGACACACTGTTCCTGTGCCGTTTGGTGGGCGCTGCGGGACGTGTGCTGGCCTTTGACGTCCAGCCGCAGGCAGTGGAGAACACCAACGCCCGCCTGCGGGAGAACGGCTGCGGACAGGTAGGCCGCGCGGTGCTGGACAGCCACGCGAACCTGGCTGCCTATGCGGCTCCGGGCAGTGTGGACGCGGCGGTATTCAACCTGGGCTATCTGCCCGGCGGCGACCACGGAGTGTTCACCACGCCGGGCGTGAGCGTGCCGGCCATGCGCACGGCGCTGGAACTGCTGCGGCCGGGCGGTGTGATGACGGTATGCGTCTATTACGGCGGGCCGCAGGGCATGGCGGAAAAGGATGCGGTGCTGGCGTTTCTCACGGGTCTGCCGCCGGAAGGATACCGTGTGTCTGTGCGCGATTTTTCCGGCCGGCCGGGCTGTCCGCCCATCCCCGTTTGCATCGAAAAGCGGGCCTGGTGAACGGGCGGCGCGTTCCGTGTGACGCCGCGGCCTTTTTGTGCCGCGCGCCCATGGTTTCACCTTTTTTTCACACCCGTATGATAGTTCTTTCACACCCATGGCCTATACTGAAAGCAACATCAGGAAAGAAGGAGGATGTTGACTTATGAACAACAATTGGGAATTCGACTATTCCGAACTTTACAATAATAACAACCCCGGCAGAAATGCGCAGAACACGGCTGCACCGGAGGCGGAATCGCCCTTGCAGGGCGCGCCCGGCCCCGCCGGAATGCCCGGAATGGGTGTGGGCGGCGCGCCGGTGCCGCCCCATGCGGCACAGAAAAAACGCGGCTGGGGCAAGCGCGTCGCCGCGGGAGCGGCCGCCGTGGTGTTCTGCGGCGCCGTGGGCTTCGGCGGCGGATATCTGGGCTACACCTTCGCCAAGGGCGGCTCCACAGGCCCCGTCATTTATCAGGCGCCCGCGGCCTCGTCCGGCACAGGCAGCGCCGCGGGCGGCACGGCCAACACAGCCGACGCGCTTTCCGTCACAGAAATCGCCAGCAAGGTAGGGCCCAGCGTGGTGGAGGTGACCACCGAGGCCGTTACCACCAACGCGTTCTTTGGTCAGTACGTCCAGAGCGGTGCGGGCAGCGGCGTCATCATCACCGAGGACGGCTACATCATCACGAACAACCATGTGGTGAGCGGCGCCAGCCAGGTGACGGTGCGCACGAGCGACGGCACCGAGTATCCCGCTACGGTCGTGGGCGCGGATTCCAAAACGGATATTGCCGTGCTGAAGATTGAAGCCACGGGCCTTACACCGGCGGTCGTAGGCGATTCCGACAGTCTGCAGGTAGGCGAATTCACTCTGGCAGTGGGCAACCCGTTGGGTGAGTTGGGCGGAACCGTGACGGACGGCATCATCTCCGCGCTGGACCGTGAGGTGACCGTGGAGAATCAGACCATGAACCTGCTGCAGACGAACGCGGCTGTCAGCCCCGGCAATTCCGGCGGCGGCCTGTTCAACGAGCGCGGCGAGCTGATCGGCATCGTCAACGCCAAGTCCAGCGGCCAGAATGCCGAAGGGCTGGGCTTCGCGATCCCTGTCAACACGGCCATTCAGGTGGCCGAGGAGCTTATCAACAACGGATATGTTACCGGCCGCCCGGCCATGGGCGTCACGGTGCTGAGCATCAACGACGCGCAGACAGCGTTCCAGTATGGTGTAAACCAGGCGGGCGTGTATGTGCAGAGCGTCAATGAGGGCGGAGCGGCCGACAAGGCCGGCCTGCAGCCCGGCGACCGCTTTGTGAGCATCGACGGCACGGCTGTCAATTCCACCAGCGATATCACGGGCATCATCGGCGAACACGCGGTGGGCGATACCATCGAGGTGCAGGTGGTGCGCGGTACGCAGATCGTTACAGCGAACGTCACGCTGGAGGAATCCACGCCGCAGGCAAGCAGCACCCAGCGTACGGAGGGCTGATGCCCGGCGCAGACCGAACCGAAAACGCGCCCCGGCACGGGCGCGCGGAGGAGCAGCATGCTTCCCCGCGCAGCCCCGCCGGGGCGTTTTGCCGTATTTTAAGTCAAAGCGGTAAAAATTTCATAGAATGTTTGACCTTTTGACGAAAATGCGGTACTATCAGAATGGATAGAAATTTGCCGGAGGTGGCCCGATGCTCCAGAAGATCGCCATAAAAATGCTGGGAGACTTTTCCGTCGTTGCCGACGGGCGCTGCGTGGTGGACGCCACAGCCAAGCTGACGAAGCCGTGGCAGCTGTTCTGTTACCTTGCGCTCAACCGGGAGCATGTCACTCCGTCCTCGGTGCTGCTGCAGGAGCTGTGGGGCGGCGAGGAGCTGGCGGACCCGGCCAACGTGCTGAAAAATACCGTTTATGCGCTGCGGCGGGAGCTGGCCGGGCCGGTCAAGCCCGCTGAAAGCCCCATCCTGTTCCGTGCGGGCGGTTATTGCCTGAACGGGCATATCAAGTGGAGCGTCGATACCGAGCGCTTTGAACAGCTGTGCGAAAAGGCCGAGCGCTGCACCGGCGGCAGCGAAGCAAAAATGGCAGCCTGGCGCAAAGCGGAGGGAGCGTTCCGGGGAGAACTGCTGCCCCAGCTGGCCGGTGAGGTGTGGGTGATGCGCGCGGCACGGGGCTTTACGCGCCGGTATCTTGCCAGCGCCCGCGCCCTGTGCGCCTGCCTTGCCGGGGAGAACGCCTACGGCGAGCTGCTGGACGTTGCCTCCCGCGCATCTGTGACGGACCCGCTGGACGAGGATATCGCGCTGTGGACGTTCCGTGCGCTGGACGCGCTGCACATGCAGCGGGCCATTGTGATCGCCTACAACAAGACGGCGCGCTATTTTGAAGAGGAGATGGGACGCCCGCTGTGCGCGGAAATCGGCTCCATTTACGCCGCGGCAGCCGAGGCTGTGAATAAGACCGAGCAGGATTTTGCGGCCATTCGGGACGAGCTGTCCGACGCGCTGCGCAGCCAGCGCAGCGACCGCGGTGCGTTTTACTGCAACTATGAGGTGTTCAAGCGCATGTACGCCATCGTGGCCCGTACCGCGCAGCGCGCGCGGCAGGTGGTGGCGCTGATGCTCATCACCGTTCAGGGGCCGGACGGCGGCCGTGCACCCGAGGGGGAAGCGCTGGCCGAGGCGATGGACGATTTGAAACTGGCGATCGCCGGCACGCTGCGCAAAAGCGACACCTTTACAAAATACAGCCGCAGCCAGTATGCGCTGCTGCTGCCCATGGAAAGCGCGGACGACATGGCTGTCGTGGAGCGCCGCCTTTCCGCCGCGTACGAAAGCGCGCGCACCCAGGCCGCCGCATTTCTGGAATTCCGCGGAACGGTCTTGGAGGAACTGTACGGCTGAACGTCGGTTCAAGAACAGGTCCCGCGTGACGCGTCCGCCTGTGGCTTGACCCAAATGCCACTGTATGTACCTCTGGTGCAGGAAGGTATCGGCTTTGCCCCGACGGCTTGGCGCCAGGTGTATTTAAAACCCCGGCGATCCTCTTTGGATTGCCGGGGTTTTTTCGCGCACCGGGCATCCAAAATTGCCGGGGCATGTCCCTGGCGGCGAAGATTTGCCGCCGTCGCTTCGCGGCCGGACGGCTTATCCAAAGCCCATGGCGGATACCTTGAGAGATGTTTTCCTGCACGAAGGCACCTTTTCATACGCGGCATTTTTTAGTATAATAAAAGGGTTGCCAAAAGGAAAGGAACAGAGCTATGAACATCGAACTCATCAAGGCCATCCTCCACGTGCTGGACCCGGCCGTGGACGCGCCCATTTTATCCGAGGCCATCCTGCCGCCCTCCGAGGACGCGCTGCAATATCTGGCCGGCCACGCAGCCAAGTGCTTTGCCAGCGACGAGGCCAAGGCCTGCACGCTGGCGGACGATTCGGCCTTCCTGCCGCTCTTATGGAACATCGAGGATGATTTTGAAAAAAAGACGGCTGTCATTGCCGGAGACTGGTTCCGTGTGATGCAGGAAAATCCGGCCATCCCCGCGGGAGACGCGGCGTTTCTTCTGCTGGAGATCGACGGTGCGGAATATCTGGCCGCGCTGAAGCTGAATTACAAGCCCGGGTGGCTGCATTACTGCCGTATGGACGGCGGGCCCGCCGTCAATGAGGTAGTGCGCCAGGGCACGGTGCTGCCGGGCACGTCCGGTAAGGCGGACGAGGCGTTTTTTGTGGACCTGCGCACTAACGCCGTGCGCCTGCTGGAAAAAAAGTACGAGATAGACGGCCGCAAACAAACGTACCTGGGCAGCCGAATCCTGGGCTGTCGGGCAGGGCTGTCCCCGCGGGAGAAGCTTTCGGCCATCCAGGCGGTTGCGGGTGAGGTAAACCAGCAGTTCTACGGGAACACCGGCGTGGATGAGCCGGAGCTCGCCATGGCTGTGTGCGAGGAATTTTATGCGGCCCGCGCGGAGGAAAAATCCAGGGCGGGCAAGCCGGACCCCGTTCCCGTGCAGGCGATCTGCGACAAGCTGTACGGCGATATGCCCCACGCGCGGGAGGCTTTCACCAAGGCTCTGGCCGAGCATGATATCACGCTGGACGAGCCGCTGCCCCTTTCGGCCCCGGCGGTGCGCCGTATGGAAAAGCAGAGCCTGCGCAGCGCGGGCGGCGTTGAGATCAAGGTACCGGTGAATGTGTACCGGGACGAGAGCGCCCTGGAGTTCATCCGCAACCCGGACGGCTCCATGTCGCTGCTCATCAAAAACATCATCGTGTGACCTCTTTGGCACGAGCACCGCAAAAATGCGGCTTTTTTGGTCGTCCGCCTTGTTTTTTTGCGCGGAATATCATACAATAAATTGTATTTTCAACATGGATATCGGGTTTGGAGGATTTTTGTGGAAAACTTTATCGAACAGATCGATAAGCGCCGCACGTTCGCGATCATTTCGCACCCGGACGCGGGCAAGACGACGCTGACGGAAAAGCTGCTTTTGTACGGCGGCGCCATCCAGCAGGCGGGCATCGTGAAAGGCAAAAAGGGCGCGCGCGCCGCTGTGTCGGATTGGATGGAGATCGAAAAGCAGCGCGGCATCTCGGTGACCAGCTCTGTTCTGCAGTTCCGCTACAACGGTTATTGCGTCAACATCCTGGACACTCCGGGACATCAGGACTTTTCCGAGGATACCTACCGCACGCTGATGGCGGCGGACAGCGCGGTCATGGTCATCGACGCGGCCAAGGGCGTGGAGAACCAGACCAAAAAGCTGTTCAAGGTGTGTACCATGCGCGGCATCCCCATTTTCACTTTCATCAACAAGATGGACAGGGACGCGCAGAATCCCTTCGACCTTCTGGAGGAGATTGAACAGGTGCTGGGGATCGAAACATATCCCATGAACTGGCCCATCGGCTCAGGCAAGGAATTCAAGGGCGTGTACGACCGCAACAAAAAGGAGATCCTCGCTTTCCAGCATTCGGGCAAGGTGGGCCAGCAGCAGGCCGAAAAGATCGAGGCGCAGCTGGGCGACCCCGGCCTGGACGAACTGCTGACGAAGCCGCTGCACGACACTCTCAGCGAGGACATCGAGCTGTTGGACGGCGCGGCCTATGAATTCAATCTGGACAAGGTGCGCCACGGCATGCTGACGCCGGTGTTCTTTGGCTCGGCGCTCACGAACTTTGGGGTGGAGCCGTTCCTGGCGGATTTTCTGCGTCTTTCGCCCCCGCCCCTGCCGCGGGATTCCTCCGCCGGCCCCATCGACCCCAGACGGGAGGATTTTTCGGCATTCGTGTTCAAGATCCAGGCCAATATGAATAAGGCCCACCGGGACCGCATCGCCTTCATCCGCATCTGCAGCGGAAAGTTTGAGCGCGGCATGGATGTGTTCCATGTGCAGGGGGGCAAAAAGGTAAAGCTGGCCCAGGGCACGCAGCTTATGGCCTCCGAGCGCGAGATCGTGGAGGAGGCTTATGCGGGCGACATCATCGGTGTGTTCGACCCGGGTATCTTTTCCATCGGCGATACGCTCACCACAGCCAAAACGCCGTTTGCTTTCGCAGGTATTCCCACCTTTGCGCCGGAGCATTTTTCCCGCGTCTCCCAAGTGGACACCATGAAGCGCAAGCAGTTTGTGAAGGGTATGGAACAAATTGCCCAGGAGGGCGCCATCCAGATCTTCAAGGAGCTGGGCGGCGGCATGGAAGAGGTCATCGTCGGCGTGGTGGGCGTGCTGCAGTTCGAGGTGCTGGAGTACCGCCTCAAGAACGAATACAATGTGGATATCCGCATGCAGAATCTGCCGTACAGCTTTATCCGGTGGATCGAGAACGAGGACTGCGACCCCAAGGCGCTGAATCTTACCAGTGATACCCGCCGCGTAGAGGATTTCAAGGGCCGCAAGCTGCTGCTGTTCACCAATGCCTGGAGCATCACCTGGGCCGAGGAGCACAACAAGGAGCTTCGTCTTTCCGAGGTGGGACGCTGAGCGCCGGGCCCGTTTTGCAAATAGAATAGGCTCCCGTCCACAGCTGCAGGCGTTCCTGCGGCTGTTTTTTTATAAAAAACCACTCGCTGGGCGAGCGGTCCAAAAATGCTGATGCCGATAATGAAAAATCTCTGTAACAGGATAGGGAGTGAGGCCAGCCGACGGTACGAACTAAAAAACACAGGGAAGGCCATTCAGGTGAATGACGTAAATGGTTTATTGCATACGATTTGGAATTGCAAATATCACAATGTGCTTGCGCCAAAATAGCGCAGAAAAGTCATTTTCGGAGAGAAAGGGCGGGAGATAGAAGAAATGCTGCGGACATTGTGTAGCTGGAGGAAGACAGAGCAGGAGAGCAGCTGACGATGCTGAAGCAAGCCCGCTTGCGGGCAGACTGTTTTGTCCTTCCCGCGCAGAACGCCGCTGTGCCTTGGCGTTGTTTACCAGTACAACAAAAAATGTGCGGCGTGCCGGTGGCGGTACGCTGTGCGTTTTTTGTTTCAGACAGTGAAAAAAGGACGTCCCGCCCACCGCTGTTCCGCCGTCGTACAGTACCAGCGTCTGTCCCGGCGTGGGCGGTTATCTCCCATGCGCATTCGGCTGTTCCTCCAGCGGCACTGCCGCTTTCGTATTTTCTGCAAGGTAATGCATTTCCGTGTCCTTGTCAAAAGTTTTTGCCGCGTTGTTTCGGCTCTGTGAAAAATACAGAGAATTGCATTTTTTGTCTTTTTTATTATAATCCTCTTAGAAACGGACGGTTACCGTTTCCAATATAAAAAGTGGAGGAATCATGTATGTCTATGGATAACAGTATGATGGTGTTTTTCCTGAGCATGCTGGCCACATACTCGATCGTGGGGTTTGTGTGGTGGCTGCTCCATGTGGTTGCCGCATGGCGGATCTTTACCAAAGCCGGGGAAGCCGGCTGGAAATCCATCATCCCCATTTACAGCACCTACATCACCTATAAAATTTCCTGGAAGAAAAAGAATCTTTTCTGGGCCACTCTGGCGGCTACCGTTCTGGCTTTCGTGCTGTCTCCCTTCTCCATTCAGGCGGACGGCTCGATTAATTATGCCATGTTTTTCATCGCGATGCTGCTGCTGTTGTTTGCGTTCGTTGTCAACATCCTGCTTGTCGTGCGCAAGTGCCGTGCATTTGGCCATGGCGTGGGCTTTGCCATCGGCATGCTTTTCTTTGAGCCGATTTTTATGCTCATCCTCGGCTTCGGCAGCTCGGCTTATCTCGGCCCGCAGGATTGATGCCTTTTCAAATTACATACAAACGGCAAAAGGCCGCCGCGGGAACTCCCGCAGCGGCCTTTTGGTTTTATTCTTCCGTTTCGATGGGCGCATAAGCGATGGAAAGCTCACGCAGCTGCTTTTCCTCCACGGTCTCGGGGCAGCCGCTCATAGGCTCGCCCGCGTTCTGCACCTTTGGGAAGGCGATCACGTCGCGGATGGAATCCCGCTTCAGCATCAGCATCACCATGCGGTCGAAGCCGAAGGCCATACCGCCATGGGGCGGCGCGCCGTACTGGTAGGCGTCCATCAAAAATCCGAAGCTCTCCCGCGCGCGCTCCTCGCTGAAGCCCAGCGCCTTGAGCATGCGGTCCTGCACGGCCGGGTCGTTGATGCGGATGGAACCGCCGCCCAGCTCACAGCCGTTGAGCACCATGTCGTAGGCCAGCGCGCGCACGCTGCCCGGGTCGCTCTCTACTTTGTCCAGGTCCTCGGCCCGGGGCATTGTGAACGGATGGTGCATGGCCATCCAGCGGCCCTCTTCTTCAGAATATTCAAAGAACGGGAAATCCGTCACCCACAGGAAGTTGAATTTGTCCGGGTCGATGAGGCCGCACTTATTTGCCACGGCAAGGCGCAGCGCGCCCAGCGCCGCAAACACGGTGCTGTTTTTCGCATCGGCCACCACCAGCAGCACGTCGCCGGTCTCTGCGCCCGCCGCCTTGTGCAGCGCGGCCTTTTCCTCCTCGGAGAGGAACTTTTCAAAGCTGGAGGTCACGCCGTCCGCCGTCAGGCGCGTGTAGGCAAGGCCTTTGGCACCATAGGTTTTGGCCACGTCCACCAGCTTATCGATCTCCTTGCGGGTGAGCGCGCCGGCAAGGCCCTTTGCGTTGATGAGGCGCACGCTGCCGCCCGCCTCAACGGCGGATTTAAACACTGCAAACCCGCTTTCCCGCAGCACATCCGTCACATCCTGCAGCTCCAACCCGAAGCGGGTGTCCGGCTTGTCGGAGCCGTAGCGGGCCATTGCCTCGCTGTACGGCATGCGCCGAAAAGGCGTTTCCACGTCCACGCCCAGCACTTCCCGGAACACGCGCTTTACAAGGCCTTCGTTCATGGCCATCACGTCGTCTTCTGTAACAAACGACATTTCCATGTCGATCTGCGTGAATTCGGGCTGGCGGTCGGCGCGCAGGTCCTCGTCGCGGAAGCAGCGGACGATCTGGTAATACCGGTCAAAGCCGGAGAGCATCAAAATCTGCTTGTAAAGCTGGGGCGACTGGGGCAGCGCGTAGAAATGCCCCGGCTGCACACGGCTGGGCACCAGATAATCCCGCGCGCCCTCGGGCGTGGATTTGATGAGCATAGGAGTCTCGATCTCCACAAAATGCTGCTCGTCGTAATAATCCCGCACCACCTTGGCAATTTTGGAGCGCACCACGATGGGCTCGTGCATGGAGGGGCGGCGCAGATCCAGATAGCGGTATTTCAGGCGCAGCTGGTCGTTGACATTGATGCCGTCGCGCACCTCAAAGGGAGTTGTCTGCGCGCCGCTGAGCACGCGCAGCTCGGTGACGAACAGTTCCACCTCGCCCGTAGGGATCTTGTCCGTTTTCGCCTCGCGCTCACGCAGCGTGCCCGCGGCAATAACGACATACTCGCTTTTCAGGCCGGAGGCCTTTTCAAACACGGCCCGGTCCGTGGAATCGTCAAAAATAAGCTGCAGGATGCCTGTGGTGTCCCGCAGGTCCGCAAAAATAACGCCGCCCTTGTCGCGGCATTTTGCGATGGAGCCGGCCACCGTCATCTGTGTGCCCGCGTCCCTGGCGCGCAGCGTCCCGCAATAGTGGGTACGGCGCAGGTTTCCCATTGTTTCCATAAAAATCATCCATTCCGCCGCTTCGCGTCGGCACAAATTCAAGAGCAGACCCCGGCGCCCCGCCACGCGAAGCAAAACTGGCGGGGCATTCGGAAAAGGCCACGCGATACAACGGCGCGGCGGCCTTTATCTATAACAGTATAGCGCGTCCGGCCGCAATTTACAATGTCTGCGGCGCGATTTGGCGGCATTCCAGGTAGTATCGCTTTTCCTCGGCATGGCCCATGGAAAACGTCTTCTTGGGCAGCACGCCGCCCAGCACGACGCCCCGGAACAGGTCGCTCTTGGCGAAATCCGGCAGGATGACGCCCACCGCGCCTGCCCGCGCCAGTGCGCGCACATTGTCCGCGCCGTGGATGTAATCCACCTTCGCGCCCGGGCGCTGCGCCAGAAATTCTGTCAAAAATGCGTCCAGCGTACCCACGGCCAGGGGCCAGGGCGCATTTTTCAGGCACTCCACACGCTCCGCCGTACCCGGCCCTGCACACGTTTCGTCCACAAAGCAAAAGGTCTGCTGCGCCCCGGCCATGCCGCAGGCATGCGCGCCGTGCCGCGCCGCGAACGACAAAAACGCGCCTGCCAGCTCCGTCATGGAAACGCCGAATACCGCGCGGTGGATGGGCTCGATGCCCAGCGCCGGGCTGTGGACATTCACCAGCTCCACCAGACACCAGCGGGCGGGATGGCTTTGCCGCGCGGCAGGCGGCAGGGCCGCCTTTATTTCCTCCCAGTGCGCCTTGGCCGTGGCAAGGGAATGGTTCCCGTCGCCCACGGCGACGGCCAGCGGCGGCCGGCCGGCCGCGTCCGGGTATTTTGCGTCGAACGCCGCCTGTGTGCCCAGCGCCGCTACGGCGTTTTCCACAGCCGCAATGTCCGCAGCGTCCGTTACCGCCCAGCCTGCAATGTGTCCGCCGCCCAGCATCAGCTCCGTGTCGTACAGTTTTTCCAGCGCCGCCTTTTTTTTCGCGAACGGCTCCACCACGCCGCAGGCAGCGTCATCCAGCAGCATCATGATATGAGGCGTTTCCAGCGGCGCGCCCCGGCGCACGGCAAGGCGCGGCGGAATACGCTCCACAATGGTATTTTCGCTGGGACGCACCAGCGGTGCGGAGCCTTTTTCATAGCTGTAAGCCTCCAGGTCCACAGCGCCCACAAGGCCCTGCCGCACACCGCTTTGCGTCGCGCGTTCCACATATACAAAACCGTGGACACCGCGTGTGAGCACCCGGGCGCGGTAATCGGCCATGGCGGTGTGGATGGCCGCAATGCGACCGTCCACATCCGGGCTTTCCAGATATGCCTCCGGCAAGGTAATGTGCAATGTGCTGGGCGCGTTTTGAGTGAGCGCCTCGGCCTTCTGCCAGTATTCGGGCTGGCTTGTGAACTGGTCGCACGCCAGCGCGGGCCACAGGCCCATATCCGTTTGCGGTGCGGGCAGCAAAATATCCGCTGCGATAAATGGTTTCATTTTCGTCCCCTCCGTATATCAGACAACCCCTGCTTCATACCCTTGAATGGGCCGCCGCGCGCGGCGCCTGTTATCTTTTTATGATACGGCACAAACGCCCGCTTTGCAAGAGTGAAGCGGCGCATTTTTGCAAAGGGGGAAGCGGCATGAAACAGAAAAACGGCGCGTGGCTGCTGGCGCTGGCGGCGATGCTGTGCAGCATCGGCGGCGTGTGCATCAAGGGTGTGCCGTGGACGCCGCTGGCCATCAACGGCGCGCGCAACGCCATTGCGGCGTGCATCACGGGCGCGTTTTTGTGGCGGGCCGGGCGGCGCCTGCGCTGGAACGGAGCCGTGGCCTGCGGCGCGCTGAGCCTTGCGCTGACAACGAACCTGTATGTATTCGCCACCAAGCTGGCGGGCGCGGCCAACGCTATTTTGCTGATGTACACCGCGCCTATTTTTGTGCTTTTGTACCTGTGGCTGGCCAAGGGGCAGAAGCCGCCGCGCGCCGCCGTGGCCGCGTGCGTGCTGGTATTTGCAGGCATCGGCTGCTTTGTGGCGGACGGCCTTGCGGCGGGCACGCTGCTGGGAAACGCGCTGGGACTGGGCAGCGGCGTGGCTTATGCCGGAGTATTCCTGGTAAACACCGAGCCGGAAGGCGACGCGATGTCGTCTTATTTTCTGGGACAGGTGGCGGGCGCGCTGATCGGCCTTCCGTTCCTTTCGGGCGAGACGGATTTCAGCTTTGTCCCCATGGTATGTATCTTTGCGCTGGGTGTGTTCCAGCTTGGGCTTTCCTATGTCCTCATCGCCAGGGGCATCGCCACCACGCCGCCCATGACGGCCAGCCTGGTGACGGCCATCGAGCCCATCCTCACGCCTGTATGGGTGGCGCTTGCCTATGGCGAACGGCTTTCCGGCTTTTCGCTTGCCGGGGCGGTGCTGGTGCTTTGCAGCGTGGTATGGTTCAACACGCGCGGCAGAAAAGCGTTATGACCCGGCGGCCGACCTTCGAGACGCCGGGAAGAACAGCGGAAAACCCGCGTTCACGGGGCTTTTCTCATTCCGAGCCGGCAGCGGCAGGATTAAAGGCAACACCGCACAATTCTAAGAGTCGAATCGCGCCGGCAGATTTTTTGGCAGGTTAAACAAAAAGCGCAGCGAATACTTTGTGTATTCGCGAGCATTTTTGTGACAGTTGCCGGAAAATCTGCAAGCGAGGCGACGCTTAAGGCTTCAGCCGTGAATTGTGCGGTGTTGCCTTAAGAAACTTGTAAGCTCTGCTCGAGCCTATTTTAAGATTTGTTCTCTATAATAGGCTCACAGAGAGGATGGTTTCCCGTGAACGAACGTTTTGAAAATGATCTTGCATGTTATCTGCACTATGACGACGCGCCCCGCCGCCCTGCCCGGGCACGCCGCCGCAAACGGGCGCGAAAGCACTGCGCGCGGCGCTTTTTTGCGCGCTGCTGCGGTGTGCTCTGCCTGTGCGCCGGGGTGGTGCTGCTGGCTCGGGTCTGGCCCGCGCTGGTTTCCGCCACACCTTACAGCGGCGCGGGAACGGGCGGCGCGTCCGCATCTGTGAGCCTGGGCGGCGAATGGGACGCCCAGACGCGCTTGGCCATCGAGACGCTGGCCGCGGCGCACCCCGAGGTGCAGCCCATGCTGGACGAGCCCTCCCGCTGGCCCGCCGACGTGGCCGCACTGCTGGCCCGCAATGAGGAAGCGCTTGGCTTTGTGCTGGCGTATCCCAGCCTTATAGACGCCGCGCCGCCCGCCAGGGTGGAGGAGGCCGTGCGCGGCAGCTTCCCCACGCTGCTGCAATGGGACGCGCGCTGGGGCTGCACGCCTTACGGAGGCAGTATCCTCGCCATCACGGGCTGCGGGCCGACAGCGCTCTCGGTGGTGGCCTGCGGCCTGACGGGGGACGCTTCTCTCACACCCGCAGCCATCGCCGCATGGGCGCAGCGCCAGGGGTATGCCGGCGCGGACGGCACCAGCTGGGAGCTGATGCGCAGCGGATGCGAGCACTTTGGCCTGTACGCGCAGGAGCTTTCACTCACGGAAGCCGCCGTGTTCGGCGCGCTGGAAGCAGGGCAGCCCATCATTTGCAGCATGCGCCCCGGCGATTTTACCACGGCGGGACATTTTATCGTGCTGACCGGCACGCAGGACGGGCTGCTGTGCGTCGTAGACCCCAACAGTCCCGCCCGCAGCGCATCCCTGTGGGAGTACAGCCGTTTGGAGCCGCAGATCAAAAATCTGTGGGCTTATACCGCATGAAGCAGGGCCAGAACACAAAAAGCCGGAGAGTGATTCTTAATACTACTGGGCGTAGGTATAGGCAATGTAGACATATATATGAAAAAAGTATCCATCTCCATTTACTACAAACTGGAGTGGATACTTTTCTGTGCGACAGATAAGGGCTCTATAAGCATTCGCCCTTATTGTCGAAACCTCAATACAGTTTATTTTCAATTATCTTTTGCATTGTATCTTGTTTCAATCTTCTTCAACAAATCAAGTTCCACATATTTGTGATCTTCTGTCTGATGGAAATATAGGCTAATTGGTTTTCCACATTTATAATATTCCATAACAACCTTGTTCATTTTGCAATTTGTGCTTTGCCCGCCCATATAGCAATTCCGAGGAGAAATTTTTCCATATCCCACATTGAAGCGGCGCTTCAAATTAACTGTTTCTCCAATATAAATTATTTGATTATCGACTAACCACAAATACACACCGGAAACAGCAGGGGCATTAATACAGAAACGGCAAAATGCGCCCGACCCATTGGCTAGCAATGGCAAACCCTCCCGGTTGCTGTACTCCTTTTGCGGATGATACTCTTTTACTTGTTCGTTTTCGCATTCTGGAATAAGCTGTTGTATAAAATGAAATTCATACCCACAAACGCTTATAGAGATCTTGTCGTGTACAGGAAAAACAGTTTTTTAAAAGGCTTGCTAGAGCCCTCTGCTACAGAACATATTTGTTTCCATTCGGGTTGATTTGATACGATGGTCTTCCCTTGAATGGAGGGGAATTTATTGGGCTGTGATATGGGGAAAGATTTGCGATGCTCTAACGCCTCTTTTTTACAAAACAGTACTGTCTTTTGAGAAATATCTAACGTTTTTGTTATGAAGCCTACACCTACCCATGATTTTGCTTGAGCGTGACCATTGTTTGCCCACCATGCAGGATAGTTGTGTGCACTAGGGGGCAATTTAAAACCTAATATTTTTTCAATCTCCGAAAAAGACAGCTTAACTTCTAACTGTCCGGAAGAAGTTAAAAACGAGCCAAGTGCGCTATATTTAGTCATAGCTACCTCTTCTCATGCCCTTTATATTATTTCAAATAATAGTAATACGCCGCCTTTTAACGTTCAATATGGACCATTTTCACTACTTTTCGCAGACTTGTTGCTTGTTTGTATGCGCAACACTATGCATTGTCTACTTTTTATTGCTTCGCCTGTTCCCACAGCTTCAGCCGCCGCAGAAATGAAAGCAAAAACGGAAGGGTCACCGCGAAGGTACACAGGTCGGCTGCGGGCTGGGCGAGCTGCACGCCCAAAAGCCCTATGAGCTGCGGCAGCAGCAGAATGAACGGCACAAAGAAAATGCCCTGGCGGCACAGCGACAGGAACGTCGCCTGCCCGGACTGCCCCGTCACCTGCAGCAGCATGTTCGTCACCGTAGAAACGCCGAACAGCGGCAGAACCACGCACTGCGCCCGCAGCGCCAGCGCGCCGATGGCGATGACCTCCGCGTCGTCCCGGCGGAACAGCGCCAACGCGCCCGGCGCGGCCAGAAAACCGGCCGCCGCCAGCACGCTCATCAGCACCGTGCCCACCAGCATTGTGAAATAAGTGGCCCCGCGCACCCGGTCGTACCGCTTTGCACCGAAATTGTAGCCCGCAACGGGCTGGAAGCCCTGCCCGAATCCCAGCATGAACGAGAACACGAACATGAAAATGCGTCCCACCACGCTCATGGCCGCGACGGCCGCGTCGCCGTAAACGGCGGCGTTCACGTTCAGCAGCACCGTGGCCACACTGGCCAGAGATTGGCGGCAGAAGGACGGCATGCCCGTTTTGATGATGCGCGCGTACACCTCTGCCTTGCGGGACACCTGCCCGATGTGCAGGCGCACCGCGCTTTTGCGGCGCAGAAAGCACGCTAGAAGAATGGCGAAGCTGACGCACTGGCTGAGCAGCGTGGCAATGGCCGCGCCCGCGATGCCAAGCCTGAACGTATAGATGAACAGCGGGTCCAGCCCTATGTTCAGCACGCCGCCCAGGCCGATGCCCACCATGGCCAGCATGGCCTTGCCCTCGCCCCGCAGGATGTTGTTGAGTACGAAGGACGCGCACATGACCGGCGCGCCGAACAGGATGTAGCGCGCGTAATCCCGCGCATAGGGCAGAATGGTGGGCGTCGCACCCAGCACACGCATGAGCGGGTCCAGAAACAGCGTGCCCAGCACCGTGATGCCAAGGCCGAAGGCCAACGCCGTAAAAAATGCGGTGGACGCCGCACAGTCCGCCTGCCGCTGCTCCTTCGCACCCAGATAGCGGGAAACAAGATTGCCCGCGCCCATGCCCAGCATGAAGCCGATGGCCTGGATGACGGCCATCAGCGAAAACACGATGCCCACGGCGCCCGCCGCGCTGGTGCCCAGCTGCGCCACAAAAAACGTGTCGGCCATATTGTACACCGCCGTTACCAGCATGCTGATGATGGTGGGCACGGCCAGCGTAGCAACGAGCCTTGGGATGGGCGTCTGCGTCATTTTCCGGTATTGGGCGTCGCCCGCCCCGGCCGCAGCGCTCACGCGTTTTCCCCGAGCGGCTTTATCTCGGGATATTTTTCATAAAAGCACGCAGCCGCGCAGCCGCTCTGCTGCAAACGGTCCAGCTGTTTGCCCACTTTTTTGGCCGCGGCCAGCACCGTCACCGCGTATTCTCCGCGCAGCGCCTCTGCCTTTTGCAGCACGTCCGCGAAATCCGCGTCCGCACCGTACAGCAGCGCAAGGCGCGGCTTTTCGTCCGGCACCGCGTAGCCTTGGTCCAGCAGGATGGAGCAGATGCGCTCAAACCCGATGGAAAAGCCCACTGCGGGCACCTTTTGCCCGAGGAACTTACCCACCATGTCGTCGTAGCGTCCGCCGCCCGCGACGGCGCCGGAAAACGCGGCGCACGTTACTTCGAACACCATCCCCGTGTAATAGCCCTGCCCGCGCACCAGCGAAGGCGTATACTCGACGGCATACCGGCCGCCGGACAGCCTGCCCACGGTATCCAACACATAACGCACCGAGCCGCCCAGGCTCTTGTCCGCGCACAGCGCGGATACATCATCCAGCGAGAATGCGCCTTTTTCCAAAAAGGCCTCCAGCGCCTGCACCGCCGCGGCGGGCATCGCCTTTTCCTCAAGCTCCGCCGCCACGCCCTGCGGGCCGACCTTATCCAGCTTGTCGAATGTGACGCACACGGTGTCCAGCGCCTGCGGCGCGAAGCCGAAGCTTTCGAGCATGCCGCGCAGCAGGCGGCGGTCGTTGATATGCACGGTGAAATCGGAAAAGCCGATGGCCAGCAGCGCGCGGGCCGTCACATCAATCAGCTCCACCTCGGCATTGGGGCTTTCATCGCCCAGGATGTCGATGTCGCACTGCACGAATTCACGCAGGCGGCCCTTCTGCGGGCGCTCGGCACGGTACACCCGGTCTGTCTGGATGACCTTGAACGGCGCGGGGAGCTGCTCCCGGTTGGCCGCGTAGTATCGCGAGAGCGGCAGTGTCAGATCGTACCGCAGGCCCATGTCGGAAAGCTCTTTTTCGCTGCCGGAGGCCAGCGCCTTTTCCAGCTTGTCGCCGCGCTTGAGCACCTTGAAGATCAGGTTCAGGTTGTCGCCGCCGTCGCTTTTGTCCAGGTTCTCCATGTCTTCCATAATGGGCGTGGAGATGCGTTCGAAGCCCGCGGCGCGGTAGGTCTTTAAGATCTCGCCCTGCACGTAGTCGCGGATGCGCTGCTCGCGCGGCAGGATGTCTTTCATGCCTTTCAACGGGGTGGTTTTCATGTGGGATAAAGCTCCTTCTTCACTTCTTTTTGCCGGTTACCTTTTCCGCCTGCGCGCGCAGAGCGGCATTTTTTTCCTCGACCCAGCTTTTCAGCTGCTCCAGCGCTTCATGCTCGGCCGGGCGCATGTTGGGGAACGCCTTCAAAAGGCGGCGGGCCACGGCGTTGCGGTGGTCCAGGATCTCCGCTTTGGCGATGTCGATGCGGGCGGCGGCGTCCAGCTTTGTTGCATCCAGCTTGCCGTCCACGGCCAGCGCCGTGTCGCCCAGGCCCTCGGCCAATCGGTCGCTGCCTGCGTGCAGCAGGCGCGCCACCTCGGCAATATGCCCAAGGTCGCGGTTCAGCTTGAGGATGCCGGCCACCGTCACCGCCAGGTCGCACGCAAAGGCTGCGCCTGCCGCACACAGCAGCACAATGCCCAGCGTGCGGGGCACGGCGCGCACCAGTGCCGCCACCGCGGGCTGGACGCCTTTCATAACGGCCACCACGGCCACGCCCCAGGCTAGGCTGAACTTCAGGCAGATATACCCTCCCAGGTTGAACGGGACGTCGCTGTAATCCCACCAGCTGGTGTGGAACACCTTTTTCAATATCCAGCCGGCCGCAAGCTCCAGCGCGCTGGTGAGCAGCGCGCCGCCCACGAAAAGCACCGGAAGGCTGTGGGCCAGCGGTGTCAGAGCCACCAGCACGATCACCATGCCGAAGCCGTAAATGGGGCACACCGGCCCGTTCAAAAAGCCGCGGTTGACGAATTGGCCCGTATTGATGGTACAGAAGCATACCTCAAGGCACCAGCCCAGCACCGAGTAGATGACAAAAAAGCACAGCAATTCGTAGATCGTATACGTCATTTGTTTTCTCCGCCGCGCTTATTCCGCGGGCAGCTCCGCTTCTGCTTCCGGCTCCGCCGCGGGGGCGTCGGCGGCTGCGGGCTGTATTTCCGGCTCTGCCGCGGGCGCTTTCTCCTCCTTCGGCTCTTCCTCGGACAGGCGCGTGCCGCACACCGCGCAGAACGCGTCGTGCTCACCACAGATGCGGCCGCAGCACGGGCAGACTTTCTCGTTGCGGCACACGGTGAGCTTGTCGGTGATGACGTCCATCTCCTGCTGTACCTGCTCCGCCGAGACCAGCAGCGCGTCGATGACCTGCTGCGGGGACTTTTCGCCCTCGTCGCTCATTACCGTATCTTTAACGGCACCCGTATGCATGAGGAACAGCATGCGGCCAATGTCGCTGAATACGTCCTCCTGCTCGTCGGACAGGCGGGCAAGCTCGATGTTCATCTTCACTTCATCATATTTTCCGGCAACGGCCTTTCCGGCGCTGTGCACCGCGGCCTTTGCCTCGTCGGCGGCCAGGGTGGCGGTGTTCACGATATTCTGCAGAATTTTATTCACATTGCTGTCCATGTCAAAAGCTCCTTTCAAATGCGGCTTTTACCTGTTTTTTCCACGGCGCGGGATGCGCCGTTATGTATTTTGTATTATACTACAAAATGTTATAATAAGCAAAAGGAACCTGGGCCGGCGCCGCACAATTCGGAGCGCGGGACCGCACAGGAAAATTTTGCGCCGCACGAAACAAAAACCGCAGTCCGCGTCTTGGGCGCAGGCTGTCCGGCTCCGGCCGCCGCGGTTTGTGTATTGACGGGGATTTTTGTGAAGCAGAGCGGAAAATTTACAAGCGGGGGCGGGGAGGCACAGCCGCAAAGACGCCGCCCGTGCCTTTGGCCGGACGCACGGCCCTGCGCCTGCGCAAGGCGGGCGCGCAAACGGACAGCTGCGTGCTGAAGGTGCCAGCTGTGAATCGTCCAGTACTGTTCCTGAGAGGAGGGCGGCGGATTTGCCGGAAGAACAGCGCGTGATCTTTCACTGCGACTGCAACAGCTTTTATGCCTCGGTAGAGCTGCTGCGCTACCCGGAGCTGCGCGGCGTGCCCGTGGCCGTATGCGGCAGCCCGGACGACCGCCATGGCATCATCCTGGCGAAAAACGAGCCCGCAAAGCGGTACGGCGTCCAGACGGCCGAAACCGTCTGGAGCGCGCTGCGCAAGTGCCCCGGCCTGAAGCTGCTGCCCCCGCACCACGGGCAGTACCGGGAGATGAGCCGTGCCGTCAACGCCATCTATGCCCGTTATACAGACCGTATAGAGCCGTTCGGAATCGACGAAAGCTGGCTGGACATGACGCAGACCTGGCGGCTGTTCGGCAGCTCTCCCGCCGGAGTGGCCGACGCCGTCCGCCGGGCCGTGAAGGCCGAGACCGGCCTCACCATCTCGGTGGGCGTCAGCTTCAACAAGGTATTTGCCAAGCTGGGGTCGGATTATAAAAAGCCGGACGCTGTGACGGTCATCGACACGGAAAATTTCCGGCGTATCGTGTGGCCGCTGCCCGTAAACACGCTGCTTTACGTGGGGCGCTCGGCACAAAACACACTGGCAGGGCTGGGCGTCCGGAACATCGGGCAGCTGGCCGCGGCGAAGGACGAGGACCTGCGCGCGGCGCTGGGCAAGCTGGGGCCGGAGCTGGGCGCCTACGCCAGAGGGGAGGAGAATTCTCCCGTGCGTACCGCGGACGAGCGTCCGGAGATAAAAAGCGTGGGAAACGGCCTGACGTTCAAGCGCAACCTGGTGGGCGAAGCCGACGTGCGCGCCGGGCTTTATGCGCTGGCGGACGAAGTGGCCACCCGCCTGCGCGCCCACGGCCTTTACGCTGCTGCCGTGCAGGTGCTCATCAAAAACCCGGACCTGAAAAGCATCTCCCGCCAGAAGCCGCTGCCCTGGCCCTCCCATCTGGCGCGAGAGATCGGCGGGGCGGCCCTGGAGCTGGTAAAAGCCAACTGGAGCCTAGACGCGCCCATCCGCATGCTCACGGTTACGGCGCTGAACCTGACGGACGGACGCGAGGGACACCAGCTCTCACTGCTGGAGCCGGAGCGTCCCCGGAACGAAAAACGGGAACGGCTGGAACAGAGCCTGGACGCCATCCGCAGAAAATACGGCAAGACCTCCATCGCCCCGGGCAACGTCATCAAAAACGATATTGGCCTGGAGGACATTGAAATCGAAGAAAAACCGTGATATGCTGTTGAAAACAAACGCCGCACGGGCAGCGTGCAATAATTATACTAAAAGGAGAAATGAAAAGTGGTTAAACATATCGTAATGTGGAACCTGACCGACAAGGACAAGGTGGCGGAGAACGGTGCCATCATGAAGCAAAAGCTGGAGGCACTGGTGGGCGTTGTGCCCGGGCTGCTGCGCGCCGAGGTAGGCGTGGGCTTCAACGGCTACGACGTGGCGCTGTACACTGAGCTGGAGGACCGCGCGGCGCTGGCCGTATACGCGGACCATCCGGCCCACTGCAAGGTCAAGGAGTTCGTGCACAGCGTCATCTGCGAACGCGTGTGCTGTGATTACGAGGTATAAGGGTCCGCCCTCACATCCGGCCCGCCGCAGTTTTGACCAGATGCGGTAAAAAACATAGAACGGATAAAATCCCCTGAATGCAGGACGACGCCTGCTGCGGGGGATTTTATGTTTTCGCTCCCGCGAACAAAGGGGAATTCCTACCGGTTTCATTATCTTTATACTTTCTTAACATCTTTCGCCCTTTCCTTATGATAATATTAATACATATGGTATTATTCCCGGACGCATGGAAAGGTGGCGAGATATGAACAAGAAACTGAAACTCAAGATCCACGAATCGCTGAGCGCGGTCATCCCGATCACCCTGATCGTACTGGCGCTGGGCATGACGGTGGTGCCCATGGAGCTTTCCACGCTGATGCTGTTCCTGGCCGGGGCTGCGCTGCTCATTCTGGGCATGGGCTTTTTCACGCTGGGTGCGGACATGGCCATGATGCCCATCGGCGAGCAGGTGGGCACACAGCTCACGCGCTCAAAAAGGCTGTGGCTCATCGTTGCAGCCTGCTTTGTTATCGGCGTGATCATCACCGTGGCCGAGCCGGACCTGCAGGTACTGGCCCGCCAGACGCCCGCGGTGCCGGACCGCGTGCTCATCTTCACGGTGGCCGCCGGCGTGGGGTTCTTCCTGGTGGTGTCGTTCCTGCGCATCCTGTTCGGATGGAACCTTTCGTGGCTGCTCATCGGCTTCTACATTGTGGTATTCGCTCTGGCGGCGTTCGTGCCCGACGCGTTCCTGGCCGTGGCATTCGATTCCGGCGGCGTGACGACGGGCCCCATTACAGTGCCGTTCATCATGGCGCTGGGTCTGGGCCTGACAGCCGTGCGCGGCGACAAAAACGCCGAGAGCGACAGCTTCGGCCTTGTGGCGCTGTGCAGCATCGGGCCCATCCTTTCCGTGCTCATCCTGGGCATGATCTACAACCCCGAAGGGGCCGGCTATACGCCGCTGTCCATTCCGGACATTGCCAGCACGCGGGAGCTTTGGCTGGAATTCGGCCACGCCCTGCCGGATTACGCGAAAGAGGTCCTGCTGGCGCTGGCGCCCATCCTCGCGTTTTTCGTGGTGTTTCAGGTCTTCTTCCTGAAGCTGCGCCGCAAGGCTCTGGTAAAGATCCTGGTGGGCATGCTGTACACGCTGGTGGGGCTGACGCTGTTCCTGACGGGCGTGAACGTGGGCTTTATGCCCGCGGGCAACTACATCGGAAAGCAGCTGGCCGAGCTGCCTTATAACTGGGTGCTTGTGCCGCTGGGCATGCTCATCGGCTATTATATCGTCAAGGCTGAGCCGGCTGTGCTGGTGCTGAACAAGCAGGTGGAGGAGATCACCGGCGGCGCCATCTCGCAGAAGGTGATGATGGCAGGGCTTTCCATCGGCATGTCGGTATCTTTGGGGCTTTCGATGGTACGCGTGCTGACGGGCGTTTCTCTGCTGTGGTTCCTGGTGCCGGGCTATGCGCTTGCGCTCGGCCTCAGCTTTCTTGTGCCCAAGATCTTTACAGCCATTGCCTTCGATTCCGGCGGCGTGGCCTCCGGCCCCATGACGGCCACGTTTCTGCTGCCCTTTGCCATGGGCGCGTGCGAGGCCGTGGGGGGCAATATTCTGACAGACGCCTTCGGCATCGTGGCCATGGTCGCCATGACGCCGCTCATCACCATCCAGATCATCGGCCTTGTGTACCAGTTCAAAACGCGCCGTGCGCCGGCAGCGGCCGAAGTGCACGCGGTGCAGGACGAGGAGATCATCGAATTCGGCGTATCGGCCGGGGAGGACGCAACATGACAGATTTCATTTCACCCGTGCGCTGCATGGTGACCATCGTGGACCGCGGCAAGGGCGACCGCGTAGTGGACCTTTGCCGGGCACGGCACGTGGCCGTGCAGCTGGTGATGCTGGGGCACGGCACCGCCAGCGCCGAGGTGATGGATTACCTTGGGCTGGACGAGCCGGAGAAGGACATTGTGCTCAGCCTTGTGCCGGGTGCTCTGGTGGCGCCGCTGCTGGCGGACCTGACGCTGGCGCTTGGCTTTTCCCGGCCGGGTAAGGGGATTGCATTCACCGTACCGCTTTCCGGCATCAGCGCGGCGGCAAACCGCCAAACAGACGGCGGCCGGGTGCGCGCCGAGATCAACGTGGAAAGGGAGGTTCCCCCGATGACGGAAAACAACCAGTTCGAGCTTATCATCTCCGTGGTGGAGCACGGCATGGCGGACGACGTGATGGCCGCGGCCAAGACGGCGGGCGCACGCGGCGGCACTGTGGCGCGTGCGCGCGGCCTGAGCAGCGAGGAAGCCGAAAAATTCCTGCACATCACCATCCAGCCGGAAAAAGACGTAGTGCTTATCCTGACGGCCGCTGCCCAAAAGCAGTCCATCATGAAGGCCATCTGCAACGAGGCGTTCGCCCGTACGGGCGAACGCGGCATCGCGTTCAGCGTGCCTGTCAGCGATGTGACAGGCCTGGACCTGGCCAGGCTGGCCGGGCAGGCCGAATAAAGGCGCGCCGCATTCCCGCGGAGCGGCGGGTGTTTTCCTTCGCTCCGGACAAATAGCCAAGAGCCGTCCCGGCAGTGTGTGCCGGGACGGTTGTTTTTTTGCCACTTGGCCCGCAGCCACGCCCCGGCTGAAGGGCAAGCCCGGGCCGGGCGCTGTTCACGCAGTGTGTGCAAACGCCTTGCTCCGCTTCAGCCGCACCAGCGCCAGCGCGCTGAAGCCCAGATAGACCGCAATGGAGGGAAGAGACGCTTCCACGCCGAAATCACCGCCCGTTACCAGCGGAGAAGCGGAGTCCAGCACATAATTGAGCAGCGCATATCCGTCGGGCTCCGGGCCGATGTGCAGCACGCCGCCGATCATTACCATATTCCATACGGCGTGCATGGCTGCGCCGCACCACACCGTGCCGCTCTCATAAGCCACCAGCGAGAACAGCACGCCCACCGCAGTGCCCGCCGCAAGAAGCTGCAGTATGCCCGCAAAGCTCAGCTCCCGCCCCAGGACGTGCAGCAGGGCAAACGCCAGGGAGGGGCCGAGCACCGCAGCCGTTTTGTTCCAGCGGCGCTCAACGGCCGTCATCAGAACGCCGCGGAACACGGCCTCCTCGACGATGCCCGTGCCCGCGCCGAAGAAAAATACCGCGCCCGCCGCCACCGCCGCGGCGTCCTCCGCAGACCCAGCCTGCCAATGTCCCGGTTGACACAGCAGCGCGCCCGCCGCCAGCGCGGGCATCAGCACCGCGCTCGCCGCCCAGACAGGGCGCAGCCGCACTGGTGCAAGACGGCATTCCTCCGGCGTCACGCGCAGGCCCTTTCCGCACAGCAGCAAAAGCCCCGCCACCCCCAGCGCCGCATACAGCACGCCGGCCAGTACATTGCCCAGCCACACCGGTGCGCCCACCATCAGCGGCAAGCTTGCCAGAAGCTGCGCGCCCAGCTGCGCCGCCGCCAGAATCACCAGCGCCAGAAGCCCCAGCGCCGCCCGCCCGTTTGAAAATTTTCCCGTTTGTTCCATCCGTTCCACTCCCTTTCGTGTTCTGCTGACGAAACGACGGCGGCGGCGCGGTTTCTTCAGCGGGCCGCCGATGCATAAAGCAGCAGCCGCGTGCCGAAATACACTTCCGGCATGCGGCTGCTGCTTTGCAAACGGTATCGCCTTAAATTTCAACACTCATAACGGCGCTCAGTGCGTTGCCCGGGGCCAGCGTCTCGTGTTCCGGGGTGGTAAGGCTGCCGGGGAATCCGTTCCACGGCTCCATACACACGAAGCCCAGCGGGCACTGGCTCCACAGCACGGCGTTTTTAAAGTTCCCGTCAAACTTCACGGTGACGGTGTGGCCCAGCTCTTTGTCTGTAAAGCGCATGGGGCTCTGCACGCCCTTATAATAGCGGGTGGTCTGCTCGTCGTCATAGGGGAAATCCACGCCTTCAAACGGCGTGTCTCTGCCCGTGTCCGGGTCGGCCGTCAGGCCGGCTTTGATATCCCACTCCAGGTTGCGCACATCGGAAACACGGAAATAGGGATGGAAACCGAAGGAGAACGGCATGTCCGTGCTGCCGGTATTCTCATAGGTCTGCTCAAAGCGCAGCTCGCCGCCCCTGAGCACATACCGGATGGTAACGCTGAACGCAAAAGGATAGCTTTCCCGCGTTTCGGCGTTGTCCGTGACGCGCACGGTGACGGATGCGCCGTCCGTCTCGCCCGTCTCCACCACCTGCCAGGGCATGGAGTGGACGATGCCGTGGATGATCATAGGATAGCTTTTGCCGCCGAAGATGTTCGCGTCCTGCGGCGCGCGCCCGCACATGGGAAACAGCACGGGCATGGCGCAGCGCGGGCGCTCCGGCTGAGAGAAGTTCGGCTCCCGCAGCCAGGAATATTCATCTCCGTTTTTGGTGAAGCTCGTCACCATGCCGCCCTTTTCGGGCACGACGGTGGCGGTGGTGCCGGCGCCGGTATCGGCCAGGACATAGGCTGTATACGCGCCCTGAGTGGTTTTTGTCACAGTAAACATTTTGCGTCAACCTCCAAATGTATTTTCATTTCCAGCCCGGCCCAGAAACTGTTTCGGGCTGATATGATATTCCGCTTTGAACGCCCGGTAAAAATTGGCGTAATCCCCAAAGCCGCAATGGCCGTATACGTCCGTGGGCGCCACGCCGTTCGCCAGCATCTGTTTTGCGATGACAAGGCGCTTCTGGATGATGTACCGGTATACGCTGGTACCCACCAGGCGGTGGAATTCGTGGGAAAGATGGTATTTGCTGATAAAAAATTTTGCGGAGAGCAGGTCTAACGACAGCTCATCCGGGTAATGCTCGTTGATATAGTGCAGCACCTCGGCCACGACAGGGCCCGCCTTGTCCTCCACCTCGTGGCGGGCCGGGGCCGCCAGCGCAAAGCGGTTCAGACCGGCCAAAAGCTGCAGCAGGCACGCCCGCGCCACCACATCGCTGCCATAGGCCGCGGCCTGCGCACCCTCGCTCTCCGCCGCGAGGCGTTCCATCAGCGTCTGGCTCTCCGCCCGCTGGGCAGGCGGCAGGCGCAGCAGATTGGTGTGGCCGGGCGCGCTTGCGTCAAAGCAGCGCGTCAAGCTCGTCTGGGGGGTGCTGAGCTGTTCCAGATACCGCTTGTCCAGCCAGAGCACCATCCGCTCATAGGGGCCGTGGTCCTTCGCGATGCGGGGCTGGTGCAGCTCCATGGGGCCGATGAGCAGGATGTCGCCGGGCAGCAGGCGGTAGATGCGGCTCTCGATGCTGTATTCCACACTGCCATTCAGAAACAGGTAGATCTCGTAAAAATCATGATGGTGCAGCGAGACCTCGCCCAGCTCGGAATCGCAGTAGCGGAAAATCTCGTATCCGGGGCGCAGCATGTGCTGGCGCTGCGTAAAATTCTGTGCCTTGCCAACCGGCAGCCCCTCCTTCCGCACCGCATATGGACGGTGCCGCCGCTGTCCCCCAGCGGTCCTTTGCTTTTAGTTTAAGACAAGTTTCGCAATGCGTCAAGCAATAATAACAATTTTTATTGTAAATCCGTATGGTACACTAAAAGTATCAAAATGCCGCGTTCTGCGGCTTTGCGCACCCCAGTGTATCGAAAACAAAACGGGAGGTTTTTTCTATGAAAATGTCATTCCGCTGGTATGGCGAATCCGACCCCATTTCTCTGGAGTACATCTCGCAGATCCCGGGCATGCACAGCATCGTTTCCGCTGTGTACGATGTGAAGCCCGGCGAGGTGTGGCCCGAGGAGAGCCTGGCCAAGATGAAGGCCCAGTGCGAGGCCCACGGCCTTGTGTTCGATGTTGTCGAAAGCATCCCCGTGCACGAGGACATCAAACTCGGCCGCAACAATGTGGACGAACTGCTGGACGTGTACTGCGAAAACATCCGCCGCTGCGCCAAGTACGGCGTAAAGTGCGTCACGTATAATTTTATGCCCGTGTTCGACTGGACGCGCACGCAGCTGGACAAAAAGGCGCCGGACGGCTCCACCAGCCTGGTGATGTACTGGGACCAGATGAACGGCCTTGACCCGCTGAAGGACGACATCCATCTGCCCGGCTGGGATTCCAGCTACTCCCAGGAGGAGGTGCGCGAACTCATCAACGCCTACGGCGCCATCGGTGAGGAAGGCCTGTGGAAAAACCTTGAGAAATTCCTCAAGAAGGTCATTCCCGTGGCCGAGGAGTGCGGCGTTGTGATGGCCATTCATCCGGACGACCCACCCTATCCCATCTTCGGCCTGCCCCGCATCATCACCTGTGAGGAAAACCTGGACCGCTTCCTGGCTCTGGTGGACAGCCCCGCCAACAGCCTGTGCCTGTGCACCGGAAGCCTGGGCTGCGCCAAATCCAACGACGTGGCCAAGATGGTGCGCAAATACAGCGCCATGGGCCGCATCGGTTTCATGCACATCCGCAACGTCAAGATCATGGACGACGGCAGCTTTGAGGAGCGCGCTCATCTGTCCGGCTGCGGCAGCCTGGATATCTACGAGATCGTCAAGGCGCTGGTGGAGACGGGCTTCGACGGTTATGTCCGCCCGGACCACGGCCGCATGATCTGGGGCGAGACGGGCAAGCCCGGCTACGGCCTGTTTGACCGCGCCCTTGGGGCCACTTATATCAACGGCTTGTTTGAAGCCTGCGAGAAGGACCGCAAATAAGGCGGCTTCTTCGGATGTTTTCCGGCCCGGCGGGGCTTGCACTCCCGCCGAACCGGCGTACAGGCCGCGCGGCCCGCTGCGCCAGCAGGTTGTCTGGAGCCTGCGGAATGGGCCGCAGGAAACCCGCAGCTTTTGCTGATTCCGCCAAAACGCCGGGCGGCCGCATGCCGCCCGCCATTTGAATTTTGAAAGGAGCGTCATTCCCATGAACAAAAATGTACTGGATACCGATCTTTCCGGCAAAGTTGCCGTTGTCACCGGCGCGGGCGGCGTGCTGTGCAGCGCGTTTGCCAAAACGCTGGCCCGCGCGGGCGCGAAGGTCGCCCTGCTGGACCTGAACGAGGAAGCCGCGCAGAGCTTCGCGGATGAGATCACCGCCGAGGGCGGCGTTGCCAGGGCTTACAAGTGCAACGTGCTGGACAAGGCCGTCTGCTATGAAGTGGCGGACGCCGTGGAAAAGGACTTTGGCAAATGCGATATTCTGGTGAACGGCGCGGGCGGCAATAATCCGCGAGCCACCACCGATAAGGAATATTTTGAAGAAGGCGACATCGACGCCGACACCAAAAGCTTCTTTGACCTGGACGCTTCCGGCGTGGAGTTCGTGTTCAACCTCAACTTCCTGGGTACGCTGATCCCGACGCAGGCGTTCGCGCGCCAGATGGTGGGCCGCGAGGGCTGCAACATCATCAACATCAGCAGCATGAACGCCTACACTCCGCTCACGAAGATCCCGGCGTACTCCGGTGCGAAGGCCGCCATTTCCAACTTCACCCAGTGGCTGGCCGTTCACTTCTCCAAAGTGGGCATCCGCTGCAACGCCATCGCTCCGGGCTTCTTCTCCACCAAGCAGAACGCCGCTCTGCTGTGGAACGCGGACGGCACGCCCACGGCGCGCACCGGCAAGATCCTTGCCGCCACCCCGATGGGCCGCTTCGGTGAAAGCGAGGAGCTGGACGGCGCGCTGCTGTTCCTTTTGAACAACAAGGCAGCCTCCTTCATCACGGGCGTCGTCATCCCCATCGACGGCGGTTTCTCCGCCTATTCCGGCGTCTGAGTCCGGCTGGTTATTTTTGCAGCGCCAGTGCAGTTTATTTCTGCGCTGGTGCTGCTTTTTACTTTTTCTATATAAAAAAGCTGCCAATTGCTTGTCTTTTTGACTGAAATATTATACAGTTATAGTATATTCGGCGCTGCGCCGTTGCTGTATATTTCAGGCCGTCGGCCAAAGGAGGTTTCACGATTATGGGGCGTCAGAGCATGCCTGTCCGGCACAATTCCCGTAATTGGCTCCGCCGTTCGCTTTATGGCCTGCTGATCGTATTCCTGGCGGTGCTCATCGCCGCCGTGTGCATCTTCTCTGTGGTAAACGCCAACGGCCTGCAGACTGCCGTGGACCGTAGAACAAAGGCCTATGTGAGCGATGTGACTTTCCAGATGGCTCAGAATATCGACGCACAGCTTGCCAATGTGATGCAGACGCTGGAAATGTTAACGGACAGCCTTGTGCGGATAGACGGAGCTGAGCATCGCATGGATTTTTTAAAGCAGAGAGCACAGATGCTTGGTTTTACGCAGCTTGTTTTGTGCGATGTAGAGGGGGAGGGCATCTGCACCGATGCTTCCACGCATAATTTCAGCGGCCTGCCGGGCTTCGAGGCTTCCGCGGCAGGGGAACGCGGCGTTTCCTTTCTGGAAAACCAGCGCATCCTTTATACCGTTCCCATCGTCTACGAGGGAAGCATTTTCGGCGTTTTGGCCGGAGAGCGCGACAAAGCCAACATGCAGGCACTGATCGCGACCGACGGCTTTGACGGCAACAGCGTTTCCTGCATTATTGATCGCGACAGCAACGTAGTCATCTCTCCCACAAACCTGGACTTTTTCTTCGCCCTGGACGACCTGTTTGTCGCAAACAAGGATCCGGAGCTGGCCTCTGCCGTAAGAGAGATGCAGGCCAATATGCAGGCAAATGTGAGCGGAGTAATCGTATTTACCACCCCGGACGGCGTGGACGTGATCATGTCCTACGATCCATTGGAAACGTTTGACTGGGTGCTTCTCACAATCCTGCCCGCCGACATCATCTCCCATGATACCGATGCATACATCCAGCATACCTTCCGGCTCAGTACCGCGGTCATCGTACTGTTTTCGCTCATCCTGGCCGTTATGTGCGGCATCTATTACAGCCACCGCCGCCAGCTGGAGCACATCGCCTTTGTGGACCCGGTGACGGGCGGCATGAACAACGCGCGCTTTCAGTATTCCTGCCGCCGTGTTCTGGATGGCGCAAAGCCTGGCGCCTTCACCGTTGTTTCGCTGAACCTGATGGACTACCGCCTCATCAATGAGATTTTCGGCCCCAAAGAGGGCAACGATACGCTGCGCCATGTGATGCAGGTGCTGGGACGCCATATCCGGCCGGACGAGGCCGCCGCGCGCGGTGAGGCCGGACACTTTTTCCTGTGCCTGCACGAGCACCGGGAGGACGCCGTCATTGCCCGGCTGGAGGAAATACGCGCCGACGTCAACGCTTTCAACGCCCAGCGGGAGACGCCCTATTATCTGACGCTGCTGGCGGGCGCCTACCTTGTACAGGAGCCAGGGCTCGATATCACTGTAATGCAGGACCGCGCGGACGCCGCCCGCAAAAGCAAGCCCGCGGAGAACGGGCGCTGCGCGTTCTACGACGCGGGCATCACCGCGCGGATGCATCTTGAAAAGGAGCTTGTCAACCTGCTGGACAGCTCGCTGGCAAACCGGGACTTCAAGGTGTATTACCAGCCGAAGGTCCGTCTGCGGGACGGGCAGGTAGCCAGCGCCGAAGCACTGGTGCGCTGGCAGCATCCGCAGAAGGGGTTTATCTACCCTTCGGATTTTATCCCTGTGTTCGAGCGCAGCGGCGACATTTGCCGGCTGGATCTGTATGTGTTCGAGGAGGTCTGCGCCATGCTTGCGGGCCGCCTGGCGCAAGGCGCGCCGGTGTTTCCCGTCGCGGTGAACCTCTCGCGCCGGCATTTCCAGACAACGGATTTTCTGCAGCGGTTTGCGGATATCCGGGACCAGTACCAGATCCCCGGCGGCCTGATCGAGCTGGAGCTGACGGAATCCATCTTTTTCACTGTCGGCGATATCCTGAACGTAAAAGAGGCCATCCGGCGCATGCATGAGCTTGGCTTCCTTTGCTCGCTGGACGATTTCGGCGCCGGGTTCTCGTCGCTGGGGCTGCTCAAGTCCTTCATGGTGGATTCCGTGAAGTTGGACCGCAGCTTTTTCCTGGACGATTCCCAGCGCGCCCACGATGTGGTGGAATCCATCGTGGAGCTTGCCCGCAAGCTGGGCATTGAGACGGTGGCCGAGGGCATTGAAGCGCCGGAACAGGTGGATTTTCTGCGCAGCATAGGCTGCGACCTGGTGCAGAGTTACGTTTATGCGCGCCCCATGCCCGCCGAAGAACTGGAAGCGTGGATGCGCGCGCGGCACGGCGGCGAAGTCACGCAGATCTGATCCCTTTCAAAACAAAGCGCCCCGGCACACACATGTGCCGGGGCGCTTTTGTTGAGTAAGGAAACCACCGGCTATGCCGGTGGAGGAACCCCGTAAAAAGGCTTTAGCGTCAAGCGTCGAGTGAAGCAATCGGGAAAGCGAATTGCCCGTTTACGGGCGGCAGAGCGCGAGATGCAGACGAAAGAGGATTCGGTGCGTCTTGAGACGCCTGCCGGTAAGAGGCTCTTATAGAGCCTGCTCAAGCCACCAGCTTAGCTGGTGGTTATGACTCTGCCGTGTCTGATTCAATTCCAGTAGTCCGCCGCAAAAGCGTCCAGATGCTCCTGCGTCCACAGAGCGGGCGTGCCGCCCGTATGTACAAATATGGCTCCGCCGTCCAGCTCCCGCGCAATATCGCAAAAGCCCCGGAAGGACTTGGCCGTATAGCACGGGTCCAGAAAAATGCCCTCCGTGCGGGCCAGCAGCTCCACGGCCCCGCGCGTCTTTGCGTCCGGTACGTTGTAGCCCGGGCCTGCGTAATCGTGCGCCGCGTCGGCGTAGATGATATCCATATCCTGCGGCGCGGCGGCAATGTCCAGCCCGTAGGCCGCGCTCATCTCATTCACCAGCGCCGCGGCCTTTTCCCTCGTGTATCCTGTTGTGGGGTTCACCGCCACGCCCGTGACGGAAAACGGCGCGCCGAAGGCTCTGGCTCCCAGCCACAGTCCCGCGAACGTCCCCAGGCTGCCCATGGTGCACACCAGCCGCGCGGGGGGAACCGGCAGGCTGCCCGCCTGTGCCAGCAGCTCGGGCACCATGGCAAGGTACCCGGCGCTGCCCACGGCGTTGCTGCCGCCCTCCGGGATGAAATAGGGCGCTCTGCCCGCGGCCTGCAGCGCAGCCAGCGTTTCCTCTATGACCGCCGATGTGCTCCGTCCGTCCGTGTACACCAGCGACGCGCCCAGCAGGCAGTCCAGCAGCAGATTGCCGGAGAGCTTTTCCGGCCGCGCGCCGTCCAGGACCAGCGTGCAGGCAAGGCCCGCCTTCGCTGCCGCGGCGGCCGTCAGACGGCCGTGATTCGTCTGCACGCCGCCCACGGTCACCAGCGTGTCCGCGCCCCCGGCCAGCGCGTCTCCCAACAGAAATTCCAGCTTGCGCGTCTTGTTGCCGCCCAGCCCCAGCGGCGTCAGATCATCCCGTTTGATGTACAGCGGGCCGCAGCCCAGCGCCTGCTCCAGATTCTCCATGCGCTGCAGCGGCGTAAAGCCGCACAGCAGCGGATAACGCGGCATCTGCTCCAGCTTCATCTCAGCGCGCCTCCCGTTTTTTATCAAAAAGCCTGCGCCGCGCAGTGGACTGCACGAACAGCCGTTTCAATTCCGTCTCGTCATTTTCCACAAGCGCACGTTTCAGCCCCTCCAGGCTGGCGGAAAACTGGTCGATCTCCGCGATCAGGTTTTCCTTATTCAGGAAAAACAGCTCACTCCACAAATTTTCATTGATCTTCGCGATGCGCGTCAGGTCCCGGAAGGAATCTCCGGTGTACTCGGCCAGATGGGTGTTGTCGTTGGCGTTCATCAGGCTGACGGCGATGGCGTGGGTAAGCTGGCTGACATAACCGATCATTTTATCGTGCTCGGCGCAGGTGAGCTGCGTGATGTGGGCAAAGCCCAGCGTCTCGGCCAGGCCGCGCGCAAAGGCAAGGCCCCGGGGCGTGTTTTTTTCCGTGGGCACGATGATGAAATTCGCGGGTTTGAAGATCGCGCAATCCGCGTGCTCCACGCCGCTCACTTCCTTGCCCGCCATGGGATGGCTGGCAATAAACTCCGCGTCCGGGCGCAGAAAGCCCTGGATCTCCTCCACCACACCGCTCTTTATGCCGCACACATCCGTGAGCAGCGCGCCGGGCTTGAGGTGCTTCTGGTTGTTTCGAAGCCAATCCACCAGCGCGTGAGGGTACAGGCCCAGCACCACCGCATCGGCCCCGGCCAGCAGCGGCGCAAAGTCCTCCACCGCGCCCGCGGCGATGATGCCCTTTTCCAGCGCGTAACGGATGGCCTCGGGCCGCACATCCACAGCCGTGACGGTATACCCGGCGTCCGTCAGGCCCATGGCGTAGCTGCCTCCCAGGAGCCCCAGGCCCACGATGCAGATATTGCGCTCTTTATTCATCCGTCAGTTCCACCTTTCCGCCCAGCGCGCGGACCGCTTCAAAAAAGTCCGGCCAGCTCTTGTTTACCGCCTCCGCCCCGCCGATGGCGGCGGGCACGCCCGCCGCATACGCGGCCACGGCCAGCGCCATCACCACACGGTGGTCGTTGTGGCCGTATAAACCGTCCGCTCCATGCAGCGCGCCGCCGCGCACGGTCACGGTGTCCTGTGTGGAAAACAGCTCCGCGCCCATTTTCCGCAGCTCCTGCTCCATGGCGGCGATACGGTCGCTTTCCTTCATGCGCAGGCGCGCGGCGTTGCGGATGACCGTCTCGCCTTTGCACAGCGCGCCCAGCACCATCAGCACCGGCCCCAGATCGGGACAGTCCGCAAGGTCGATCTCCGTCCCCCGCAAGGCGCTTTTTTCAAACAGCGCCGCGCCGTCCGTCCGGATGATGCGCGCGCCGCAGCGCGCCAGGATATCCAGTATGGCCCGGTCGCCCTGCAGAGAATCCTCCCGCAGGCCCGTGACGGCCACGCCGCCCCGGGCCGCGCCCAAAACCGCCAGAAACGCGGCCTGGGAATAATCGCCCTCCACCGTGTACGCGCAGGGGCGGTACGTCTGCCCGCCGGGCACGGCGATGGTGTTTTCATCCGTGAACGCGGCCCGCACGCCGAAATCGGCCAGCGCACGCAGCGTCAGGTCCACATAACTGCGGCTCTCGAACGGAGGCGTGATTCGAATGACGCTGGCGCCGGAAAGCAGCGGAAGAGCAAACAGCAGCCCGCTGATGAACTGGCTGCTGATGTTTCCCGCCAGCGTATATTCCCCGGCGGACAGCGCGCCGCGCACCGTAATCCCGTCTGCGTCCTGCGCAAAGCCGAGGCCCCGCTCCGCAAACATCCGCGCATATACGCCCTGCGGACGCTCCATCAGCCGCCCTCGCCCGGTAAAGCGTACCGGCGCGTCCGTGAGGGAAAAGAGCGGGATGAGAAACCGCAGCGTGCTGCCGCTTTCGCAGCAATCCACCGGGCCGGACACCGGCGCAAAGGGCAGGCCGCCCGTTCCTTTTAGGATAAGGGAGCCCGGGCCGGAGACAGTGCGCTCACCGCTCCAATGGGCATAGGCCGCCGCGGCGCCGCGCCTGCACTCCGGCGCGTCCATATCCGCCGCGGACGCACCCAGCAGGCGCATGGCGGCAAGCGTTGCCGTGATATCCTGCGAGGCGGAAAGGTTCAACACGCGGCTTTCGCCTTTGGCCAGCGCCGCGCAGATGAGCGCACGGTGTGCCATGCTTTTGGACGGCGGCGCGGCCACGCGGCCGGATATCTCACTTGGATACAGAATCGCGCGCATGGGCAAACCTCCTGTTTAAAATCCGCCGCGCACGGGGCGGATTTATTTTAAATGAAAAAGGGGTTCGCCACCCCTTTTTGGCGGCATTCGCCGCGTGGCTTGCACTTTGCTGCGCAAAGATGCATGGCTTTGCCACCGCCAGCTTTTCCCCGGACTCTTCTTTTGCTTCTTTGCCTTTTTCGACAGTCTGACGCCGCGCCTGAGGCGCGGCGGGACTGTTTCGGGCTGTGTCGTTGGCAATGCGGCAGAGCAACCCCACGACGCTTTCTCCGGGCCGTTTAAAAACGGGAATTCAAAGCGTTTCTTCCTTATTCCAGAAAAGCGTACATTCTCCATCGGCTTGAACAAATCTGGTTGCAACACGGTATCTCTTCATTTGATCCGTCTCGATAACGGCACGCGGGTTATCACGATCCAGCGTTGCAATAACGTTCCTCTCTCTGCCCTGAATTTCAACAAAAACCGTCCCTTTTGTCGTGCTCGACAAAAAGGTGAACGAATAACGCCCCGCCTTCCGAAGGCAAATCACCCTTTTGACGACTCCGCTGCAGGATGAAAATTTCGCTTTTGTGAAATTCCGTCTCATTCCGAACCGGGGCGAACCGATATAAAGCAGCGCTGTCTTAGCATTTATTACCAAAAATCCGTTCAGATAAAGGAAATAACCCAATCCGCCGGCCATTGCCCCAAGCGCAAAGAGCCCGCACAGCTTTCCCACGAACCCTGCTCCCTTCGATAAAATTTCATTCCCGCGCAAAGATCTTCATTCCAGAGGCGGTGTTTTTTACGCCGGCGCGGGGCCGCGGCAGGCGCAGGCCTGCCGGGAAGGCGCGCGCATTGCCTCCAGCAGGGGGCAATGTCTGCGGGCCCGGTTTTGCGAAGCAAAACAGAGGCCGGTTTAAGGCCGACAAGGACGCGGCGGAAAACCAGCCCTTATTTGCCGTTGAGGAGCTTAGGGGGCTTTCCGTGTTTACATATCCCGCCCAATGACCTGGGCGATTTTACGTCCCTTTTCCACCACGGCGCGGAATTTTTCCGGCTTCAGGCTCTGGGCACCGTCGCTCCAGGCGGCTTCGGGGTTGTCGTGCACTTCAATGATCAGGCCGTCCGCCCCGGCCGCAATGGCCGCAAGGCTCATGCTTTCCACAAGGCGCCAGTCGCCCGTGGCGTGGCTGGGGTCGATGATGACAGGCAGATGGGATTTCTGCTTGAGGATGGGCACCACCGAAAGGTCCAGCGTGTTGCGGGTGTATTTTTCAAACGTGCGGATGCCGCGCTCGCAGAAAATGACGTTTTCATTGCCGCCGGCCATGATGTACTCCGCGCTCATGATCCATTCCTCGATGGTATTGGCAAGCCCGCGCTTGAGCAGCACAGGCTTTTTCATTTTGCCCACGGCCTTCAAAAGCTGGAAGTTCTGCATATTGCGCGCACCGATCTGCACAAGGTCCACATATTCCTCAAATTCATCGATCTTGTCCTCGCTCATCAGCTCGCTGACGATGGGCATGCCGGTCGCTTTACGCGCCGCCGCCATGGCCAAAATGCCCTCTGTGCCAAGGCCCTGGAACGCATAGGGAGAGGTGCGCGGCTTGTACGCGCCGCCGCGCAGCATGCAGCCGCCCGCGTCCTTCACTTCGCGGGCAATGCGCACGGCCTGCTCCTCGCTCTCGATGCTGCACGGCCCGCCGATGACGGCGATCTTTTCGCTGCCGCCCACCTTGATGACGCCCACATCGATGATGCTGTCCGCCTCGTGAAACAGGCGGTTCGCCTTTTTGTAAGGCTCGGACACACGCTGCACGTTTTCCACATACGGGTTCGCCCGCACCTGTTTTTCGTCGATAACCGTCGTGTCGCCCACCAGGCCGAACACATTGTAATCCGTGCCGCGGATCATGGTGACGGACAGGCCCTTCGCCTCAAACTCGCGGATGATCTTATCCAGTTCCGCCGCCGGAGTGCCCCGTTTTGTGCTGATGATCATTGCTTTCTTTCCTCTCTGCTTGTTGGATTACCGCGCGCCGCGCGGCAGGTGCGGCCCAGCGCCGCCGCGTGCCGTTTCCGTGCGGCACGCTGTATGATTTTTTATACTCTAAGTATTTTTGCTTCTGATTATTTCAATTAGTTTCTCTATGGCGTGAACATAGCCCTGCTTGCCCTCGCCCGCGAATTTACAGCAGCAGGCCATGCCCAGATAACTCACCTGACGGAAATCCTCCCGTTTTGCCACGTCGGAGATATGCACCTCGGCGGCAGGGACGGACACAGCCTTAAGCGCGTCCAGAATGGCGATGCTGGTATGCGTATAAGCCCCGGCGTTGATGACGATGCCGTCCATGCGCCCATACGCCTGCTGAATGGCCGTAACAAGGTCCCCCTCGTGGTTCGACTGGTAAAACTCCGCTTCCACGCCCAGCCGCCGCGCCTCGGCCGCAACGTATTCCACCAGGCCGTCATAGGTCAGCGTGCCGTACAGGTCCGGTTCGCGGATGCCCAGCATGTTCAGGTTCGGCCCGTTAATGATCAAGAATTTCATAAAAACGCTCCTTTATGGCTTCGGCCACGCTTTCAAAGGGGCCGTCGTTTTCCACACGCGCATCGCACGCCGCGGCGTACAGCGGCGCACGTGCCGCATGCATGGCGGCCAGCGCCTCCGCACTTTGGGAAAGGGGCCGCGCCCCTCCCACCGCGAGCTGCCCGAGCGGCCTGTCGATGTAGACCACCACGCCGTTCTGACGCAGAGCGCGCACGTTCTGCGCCCGCAGCACCGCGCCGCCGCCGGTGGCGATCACCTGGCCGTTTTCCTTCCCCAGCTCCGCCGCCACAGCGCTTTCCAGGTTGCGGAAGGGCGTTTCATTGCCCGGGGAAAGGATGCTGCTGATGGGCCCGCCGATGCGTTCCACCAGAACGTCGTCCATATCCACAAAGCGCTTGCCCAGCAGCTTGGCGCAGGCTTTTCCCAGGCTGCTTTTGCCGCTGCCGGGCATGCCCACCAGGACCAGATTGGACAGCTTTCCGCGCAGCTCCCGGTCGATGCGGTCGATCTCCGCGTCCGGGAGCGGCCTGCCGAGAAAATGCTCCGCCGCGTACTTCGCCTGGGCCACCAGCATCAGCATGCCGTTGACGGCGGGCAGGCCGCGGGCTTCGGCCTGCTGCAAAAGAGCGGTGCGGAACGGATTGTAAATAACGTCCAGCACAGCTTCCAGCCGTGGGTAATTCTCCAGCGCCACAAGGCATTCGCCGTTGTTCGGATACATGCCCACGGGGCTGGTGTTTACGATCACCTGCACGTCCGCGCGCCGCGCGGCCTCCTCGTAGGTGATGGCGTTCCCGACTCTGCGGCGGCTGACGAGCACGGCCTGCGCCGCCCCCTCGGCCCTTGCCACAGCCAGCACGGTCTTCTGTGTGCCGCCCGTACCCAGCAGCATCACGGTTTTTCCCCCGCAGTGAAATGCCGTTCCGCCGCAGCAGACAGGTAAAGCCCGCAAAATCGGTATTGTGGCCCTCCAGCCGTCCGTTTTTGTTGACGATGGTGTTCACCGAGCCGATGGCCCGGGCCGCGTCGTCGATGACGTCGCAGTAGGGCATCACAAGCTCCTTATAAGGGATTGTGACGTTGATCGCCTTAAAATCCCGCGCGCGCATGAACGCGTGGGCCTCCTCCGGCGTAGGCAGCGGGCACAGGCGGTAATCGTAGCCCGCCAGCGCCTCGTGGATGGGCTTTGAATAGCTGTGCCCCAGCCGCCCGCCGATCAATCCATATTCCATGCCGCGCCCTCCTGCCATGCCGTGCCGAAGTGCTGGCCGCACAGGTCCGCCAGGCCGAAGGCCACCAGACTGTCCTGCACCACACGCGCCCGGTGCAGGATGCACGGGTCGTGCCGGCCGCTGATCTGCAGCGTGGCATTGCGCTTTGCGGCAAAGTCCACGGTCTGCTGCACCTTGTAAATGCTGGGCGTAGGCTTTACCACCGTGCGCAGCACCAGCGGCATGCCGTTGCTGATGCCGCCGTTTACGCCGCCGTTGTGGTTGGTAGCCGTGACGACGCGGGTTCCCTGCATGCGGAACGCATCGTTGGCCCTGCTGCCCGTCAGCCCCGCAAAGCCGAAGCCCAGGCCGAACTCCACACCCTTGACGGCGGGAATGCTGAACAGCAGCGCGGCCAGCGTGCTTTCCACACTGCCGAAAAACGGCTCGCCCAGGCCCGCGGGCAGGCCCAGGACAACCGTTTCCAGAATCCCTCCCACGGAATCGCCCTCGACGGCGGCCGCCTCAATGGCCTGCGTCATGGCGCGGGCGCGCAGCGGGTCCAGCACCGCAAGATCCGCGGCGTTCAGTGCGTCCAGCTGCTCCTTCAGCCGCGCCGGGTCGCCGGAAAAGGGCGCGTCGTCAATGCCCGCGCATTGCGCCAGATGTGTGGCGATGGCGACGCCCTTTGTTTGCAGCAGTTTTGTGAAAATGCTGCCCGCCGCCACAACGGGGGCCGTGAGCCGTCCGCTGAAATGCCCGCCGCCCCGCGCGTCCTGATGGCCGCCGTACTTCATGTGGGCGGTGTAATCCGCGTGGCCGGGGCGCAGCAGCTCCTCTGTTTTTGTATAATCGCCGCTGCGGGTATTGGTGTTTTCAATCACAAGCGTCAGCGCCGTACCCGTGGCCGCGCCCCTGTATACGCCCGAAAGCACGCGCACCGCGTCCGCCTCTGTGCGGGAAGTGGATATTTTTCCCTTGGCGCGGCGTTTTTCCATCTGCCCGCGCATGAATTCCATGTCCACGGGCACGCCGGGCGCAAGGCCCGTCACTGTGGCGCCCACAGCGGGGCCGTGGCTCTCGCCGAAGATCGTGAGCGTGACGCTTTTGCCGTACGTGTCGCTCATCGCACGCCCTCCCCGATGATGGCCTTCAGATCCTCCAAGGGAACCTTGTCCAGCCTGCATTCGCCCAGGCGGGGCACCTTTACCACGGTGATGGCGCCGTCCGGCCCGGTCTTTTTGTCGTGACGGATAAATTCAAATATTTCATCGCCATCGTAGCGGATACGGGACGGCAGGCCCAGCTTTTTATACACGGCCCGCGTGCGGCGGCGCAGCGAGGCGTCCTCGATCATGGGCAGCATGCCCAGCGCCACGCATTCCCCGTGGTACAGCCCGCCCAGATGGTTTGCGCTTTCAATAGCGTGGCCCAGCGTATGGCCGAAGTTCAGCGTGGCGCGCAGGCCGGCCTCCCGCTCGTCCCGCTCCACCACGTTCTTCTTCATCACCAGGCTGCGGTAGACGATCTCCTCGATCTTCTCGTGGGCGTCCTCTGTTTCGAACAGCTCAAACAGGCCCTCGTCCGCGATCAGCCCCGCCTTCACGGCCTCTGCAAGGCCGTTGATGAAATGGCGCTCGGGCAGGCTTTTCAACGTGTCCGGGTCCGCCACCACAAGGCTGGGCTGGTAAAAAAGCGCCCACAGTGTTTTTGGTGCCCGCCAGGTTGATGGCCGTTTTTCCGCCGATGGAGGAATCGATCTGCGAAAGCGTCGTGGTGGGGCAGTTGATGAACGTAACGCCCCGCATATAGCTGGCCGCGGCAAAGCCCGCAAGGTCCCCTACAACGCCGCCGCCAAGCGCCAGCACCGCGTCGCCGCGGGTAAAGCCGTGCTCCAGCATCACGGTGAGCAATTGGCCGAAGCACTCCAGGCTCTTGGTCCCCTCGCCCTGCGGCAGCACTACGGGCACGCCCTCCCGGCACTGGGCCAGTACGGTTTTCAGGTATGCCTCCGGAACTCCGGTGTCGCTTACCACCAGCACGCGGCGGTTCAGGTTGATCAGCTGCCCCACGCGCGAAAGGCCGCCCTGCTTGATAATGATGTCATAGCTGCGCACGCCAAGGCGCATCGTCAATTTCATACTCATATCCTCACACCCGCGTTTTTCTGCGCCGCGCTGTGCGCGGCTGAAAACTGTTTTCCCGCTGTTTTACCGTGCCGCCTGGCGGTCATATACGCCAAGCACACGCACGGTCCTGCACACGCCGGACAGCGTGTCCAGCAGCTCTTTCGATTTTTCCGCCGAAAGGTCGCCCACGACCTCCACATAAAAATAATATTCCCACGGCACATTGGGCATGGGACGGCTCTTGATGCACTCCAGATTGAAGCCCATCGCACCGATGAGCTGCATCACACGGGCCAGCCGGCCCGCCCGGTGGTCCACGGTGAACAACAGGCTGAACCGGTTGCCCGCAGCGTTCATCCTCCTGCCGATGACGATGAAGCGCGTGGTATTCGTCTCGCTGGTATTGATGTTCTCCGCCAGCACCGAAAGGCCGTACAGCGCCGCCGTCTCCAGCGAAGCGATGGCCGCCACGCTTTTATCTCCCGCCTCGGCTACGCTTTTTGCCGCGGCGGCAGTATTTTGGAAGGCCTGCGTTTCCAGCCCCAGGCTGCGGATGAACTTTGCCGACTGCTGCAGCGCCTGCGGATGGGACACAGCCTTTTTCACGTCCGACAAATGCGCGCCCGGAACGCCCAGCAGATTCTGGCTGACGGGCAGGTCGTATACGTCGCACACGCAGATATCCCTGTGGGCATAGCACAGGTCCAGCACCTCGGAAACGTCGCCCGCATGGCTGTTTTCAAAGGGCAGCACGCCGTAGGCCGCGTCGCCGCCGGCCACAGCGTCGAACACCTCCGCCCAGGTGGGATACGCCTGCGCCCGTACATGCTGGAACAGGCGGGTGAGGGCAATGTGGCTGAACGCGCCCTCCACGCCCTGATAGGCCACGGTCCCCATGCCCAGCACCGCGCGTTGGAACGCGCGGGACAGGCCCATGGTGTGGCGGATGAAATCCTCGTAATATTCAGCGTAGGCCTCGTCCGGCAGCCGGGCGCAGTTTTTGGCCACGACGGCCTCCTCCCGGGAAGCGTCCAAAACAGGCAGGCCCCGGGCCTGCTTGTATGCGGCCACCCTGCGCACGGCGTCCATACGGCGGCAGAACAGCGCCGCCATCTCCGCGTCCACCGCGTCGATCTCTCTGCGCGCCTGTTCCAGCTCGTTTTCCTGCTGCTCCATGGGCAGCACCTCCCCGTTGCTTCGATTTTTCGGGTAAAATCCAGGTAAAAACGGATATAAAATGTCCGGCGTCCTGCAACCCGTAAAGCGTATATACAGATGTATTATAGCATTATCCGCCCGGCAGCGCTATACAAACCACACAAAAAACAAGATTTTATCCCGGCAATTCGGCAATTTTTCAAACGGCCAGGGCGGCGCCGCCGACCGATATGCTATAATGATCTCAAACCCACGCGATCATGAAAAAAAGGGGGAACGGAAAGAATGAAGATTCGTCTTGCAAAACACACCCGCGCCCTTGCGGCGGCGCTGGCGTTCTGTGTGCTCAGCGCGGTGCCGGCTTACGCGCAGGAGGACGACACAGTGGAGGTTCCCGGCGTGCCCGTCACGCTGTCGCTGCCCGCCGGCAGCCTCATCCTTACGCGCGAAACACCCGTGGACGACGCCATTTTCGAAACGTTGAACGTAGATGGCGCAGCCATACTCGAAAACATGAATAAAAACGATCTGTATCTGGACGCCGTTCTTTTTAAACCTCCTTTGGAGTTTACCCTTGTCCGCGTTCAACTCCCTTCCAACAGCCTGATCGATTGGGAAAACTCCGAGGATGCGCAATTGTGCGCTTTTGTAGAATCCATCTACGAACAACTGGATAATATTACGGCCGACGATTGTAGCGTTTACTCCTCTGAACAGGGCATCCGCTTTGTCCGCGCCAATATCCTAGGTTCCAAGGATGGCATAACAACGCATTCCTGTCAATACATCACCATTCGCGGCGCCGATGTCTATTACTTAACAGGAATTGCCCTGTACGGTGACACGCTCACTTCTTCGGAATACGATTTTGTTGAGAAAGTCGCCGGCGGCCTGCGCTTTACCGGCCCGGCCCCACTTCCCCGGACGGCTTCCGCCGGGCTAAATGGGGACGACCCGCTCTACAAAGTGCTGGTCGGCGTGCTGTCGGCAGCCTGTCTGGGGCTCATCGCATGGGTAATCCGTAACATGCGCAAAAAAAGCGCTCCTTGCGTCCCGGCGCAGGCCATGCCGCCGGCGGCCGAGCCCTTTGGGGCTACCACGGTGGGAGCCCCCCCGGTTCCCACCGCTTCGGCCGGGCCTCCGGGCACCGAGCGCTCGGGAGCCGCGCCCGACGCCGTCCCCGTCTTCTGCCCGCTGTGCGGCCAGCGCCTGCCGTCCGGCGTAGCGTTCTGTCCCGGCTGCGGAACCCCAATTTCCTGACGCCCGTACTTCATGCATCTTGCAAGCGCCCGCGCGGCCGTTTTTTACGGGCCGCGCGGGGGCGCTTTTGCTTTATCTCAGCGGCCCTGCAGCATGGGCATCTGCGCCATGCGGCCGAAGGCCTCCTCCATTTTGTCCAACCCCACGGTGCAGGCGATGCGCAGATACCCTTCTCCCGCGTCGCCGAAGGCCGAGCCGGGCAGCATCAGCACATGGGCTTCTTCCAAAATACGCTCACAGGCCTCGGCGCTTGTAAGCCCTGTCGGCCCCACACCGGGGAACAGGTAAATGCCGCCCCCCGCCGGGCTGAGCGTGAACCCCGGCAGCTCCCGGATGCGCTGTGCGCCATAGGCCATGCGCGCGGAAAATTCCGGCACAATCTGCGCAGCAAGCTCTTTGCGGCGGCGCAGCGCGTGCAGCGCGGCGCGCTGGGAGGGCGCGGGCGCGGAATATACCACGCTGTCGTTGATGCTTTTCACCGCCCGCGCAATGGGCTCCGGCGCTACAATGTTGCCCACGCGGAAGCCCGTCATCACAAAATTCTTGCTGAAGCTGTTGATGGCCACCGTGCGCTCTTTCATGCCCGGCAGCGTCAAAACAGGCAAAAATGGCTCGCTGTAACAAAAGCTGGTGTAAATATCATCCGCCACCACCAGCAGGTCGTTCTTCCGGGCAAAGCGCGCCACCGCCTCCAGCGTCGGTCGGGAATAACACACACCCGTGGGATTGTTGGGTGTATTGATGACCAGCGCCTTGGTGCGCGGCGTCAGATACTGCGCAGCGCGCTCCATATCCGGCTGCCAGCCGTCCGCTTCGCGGCAGGGCACGAACACCGGCACGCCGCCGCCCAGCCGTACCTGTGTGGCATAGGCTGAAAAGTACGGGTCAAAAATGAGCACCTCGTCGCCGGGGTCCAGGATGGCCTCCATAACAAGGTACATGGCAACGCACCCGGCCGTGGAGACAAAAATTTCCCGTTCACCCAGCGCCACGCCGTATTCTTCGGCGTAAAACCGGGCAATCTCCTCCCGAAGCTCCGGGTCCCCCCAGGGGTCGGTGTATTTCGTATGGCCCGCGCCCGCGTCTGCAAACGCCAGGTCGATGATTTTCTGCGGCGTTTTCAGGTCCGGATCGCCGATGGACAGGTCGATGATATCAGGATATCTGCCCGCCTTCTCAAATACTGTCATCATGGGGTTGCGGTCTTCCTGCTGCCAACGCCGCGCTCTGAAATCTTTCATGCTCTCTCCACTCCTATTCCCCGGGGGTCCGGCCGTCCGCCGGGCCAATGTAGGCGAACCGCCGAGACGCTTTGCCGTCCCGTTCCACCGTTTCATTCCACATAGCGGCCGGACGCACCCAAAGCCCGCGCTCACCATACAGCGCACGGTATACCACCATTTCCTCTTGCGTCTCGCTGTGGCGGGCACAGAACAGCACCTCATACTCGTTTCCCTTGAAGTGCCGGTAACGGCCCGGTTTTACGGATGGCTCCATATCCGTCCCTCCCTTTTTTGCGCTGAAGATATGCCAAAAGTATAGCACAAAGCCGCCGCCCGCGCCATTCTTTTTGCTTTCACTGCAGGAATATGGTATAATAACCCTCAAAGCTGCCGCTTACGCGGCTGCGCGTGTGCGTTGCACACGCCCCTGTGCCGGCGCACAGAGCTTTGAGAACATTGAACCATGCAAAACCGCAGCAGGTGCGGTTTTGTTGAGGCCGCTTCGAACCCCCAAAGCTGCCGCTTACACGGCTGCGCGTGTGCATTGCACACGCCCATGTGCCGGCGCACAGGGCTTTAAGAACATTGAACCATGCAAAATTTCAGCGAGTGAAATTTTGTTTGAAGCCGCCGGCGGCTTCAACGCCATCTTTCTAAGCGGCCAAGCGCGATAAGTGGAGCGGCGGGCTTTAGAAGGGCGGCGGAACGTCTGTTTATCCGGACTTTCCCCGCAACAGGAGGACTGATCATGCGCGTACTGAAAAAAATCCTTCTCTGGCTGCTGCTCGTGGCCGTACTGGCCGCGCTCATCGTGGGCGGGGCGGTGGCCTGGTTTTACTATAATACCGACCCCGAAGTATTCGACGCTCCTGCCGTTACCGCGGGCGGCACGGCGCTGGCCGTCAACGGCTATGAATGGAACGCCCCTGTGATGGGCGGCGTCCTGTTCAAAAGCGCGTCCGCGCCCGCCACGCTGGAAACGCAGGATCTGGGCACCTGGGAGCAGGCCTCGCTGGATATAACACTGCCCGCGGACCGGCCCACGCATCTTGTGGTGAAGGAAGCATCTGGCAATGTGCTGCTGGACGTAAATAACGAGGCTCAGGTGACCGTTGCGTTCCCCGCCAACGGCAAGTACACGCTGGAAGCGGACGTAACGGTTCCCCGGCACAGTTCCGCCGATAAACCCGGCGCGCCCGCCCACGGATACGGCGTGTTCCGGTACAGCGCCCGCGTCAACGTCAGCGCACAACCCAAGGTGGAATTTTCCTCCACACGGGTGGAACAGGGCGCAGTGGTCACCGTGCTGCTCACGGGCTTTCTGGACGGGCCGGAGCCATCCGTCGAAACAGATCTCAGCCTGGCCCAATTCTGTGACGTGCCTGGCGGAAAGGCCGCGTTCATCGGTGTGCACTACAACCGGGAGCCCGGCGATTATACCGTGCGCGTAACGTGCGGCAGCGTCGACGTGACGCAGACTGTGACTGTCGTTCACCGGGATTTTCCCAAGCAGAACATGACCATTGACCAGAGCGTGGCCGACGCCACGGTGAACAGCGCCGCCGCCAATCAGGAATGGAAAGACGTAATGTTTCCGCTGTACGCCTCGGCGGACGCGGAGATCTACTGGAGCGGCACGTTCATCCGCCCCTGCGGCACCACCGCCCAGAACACCCAGTACGGCCTGTACCGCTACACCAACGGTTCGCCTTACCCTGAACGACACGCAGGCATCGATTATGACTGCGACCTGGGCGATGCGGTCTGGGCTCCGGGCCGGGGCAAGGTGGTCTATGCCGGCTTTTTGCAAATGACGGGCAACACCGTTGTCATCGAACACGGCGGCGGCCTCAAAAGCTATTTCTTCCACCTGGATTCCCTTGCCTGCAAGCAGGGGGACATCGTGGAAAAAGAACAGCTTATCGGGCAGGCGGGCAGCACGGGCTATTCCACAGGCCCGCACCTGCACTACGAGGCGCGCATCGGCAACCAGAGCATTGACCCCGACCAGCTTTTCAACGGCAGCAGCGGGCTGTACTTTGCCCGATAAACCGCCGGAACAAGGAGATACCGGATGGAACCGAACGAACCCCTGAACGCGGCCCCGCAGCCGGACGCCGCGCCTGTTACAACACAGTCTCCCGCCGCAACACAGGAGCGCCCGGCCGAAAAGCCCCGCGCCGCCGTCCGCGTGACGCAGCAATTTGTGGTGCGCATGCAGCGGGGCCAGAACGAGGCCGCGCTGCCCCCCAAGGGCGGTAAACCGCCCCTGCGTGCCACCTACAATGCAGTGGGCCAGCTGCTCTACCGCGTGGGCACGCAGGCGGAATACACCTGCATCCGGCTGGGGCGCGGCATACGCGGCGCGTTCCGGCTGGCGCTGCGCGCCGCGGCCGCGCTGCTGCGCTTTGTGGGCGGCCCGCTGCTGGCGCTGTTTTCCAGCATCTGGGACGACCTTACGGCCCCTGCGCGCCGTTTTGCCAGCGGCGTGCGCCATATGCGCGACGCCGCGCGGGCGGAAGCCCAGGCGGGCGGCAGCGGCAAGCGGGCCGGTTTTGCCTATTTTAAAAACGGCGTCCACGCCTACCGGCATCTGATCGGCGGCGCTCTGCGCTACCTGATGCCCGCCGCCGCGCTGTGTGTGCTGGTTTTCACCGTGCAGGAGGTGCTGGGCTCCAGCTTCTCGCTGGGCGTGAGCTACAGCGGCGACTTTCTTGTATTCATCGAAAATGAAGGCGTTTGGGATTCCGCCGAAAAAATGGTGCAGGAACGCGTGATGGCGTCCGAGGGCGCCAAGGTGGAATGGGACGAGCATCCGGTGTTCGAGCTTCGCATCGTGGACCCCGCCGCCCGCACCAGCGCCAGCGACCTGGTGGACAAGATCATCGCGGCATCCTCAGACAAGATCATGAAAGCCGTGGGCATCCGCGTGAACGGGGAGCTTATCGGTGTTGTGGAGGACGGACGTGCGGTGCAGCAGCTTTTGGACGACACACTGGCCGCTTATAACGACGGCACCCACGAGCGCGTGGAATTTTTGTACCCCATCGAGCAGGTGCCCGGCACCTATTTCACAAACTCTGTGCAGGATACCACGATGGTGCTGCAGGCTTTGCAGTCCAGCGACGTGCTGAGCGTAAAGGTGACGGACCTCATTGAATATGACGAGACCCTGGAATATACCACAGAGGAAGTGGAATCCGACCAGTACAACAAAGGCGTGCGCTTTATCTCCCAGCGCGGGCGCGACGGCACCCAGCATGTGGTGGCCGAGCAGACCAGCGTCAACGGCAGCGTCATCTCCACCGTTCCCGTGGAAGTGACCGTCACCGAGGAAATGACACCGCGCATCTATACCATCGGCACGCGTGAGGCACAGTACGGTGTTTCCACAGCCGCCGGCGGAAGCGTCGTGGGCACGGGCTCCATGACGTTCCCGGTGCCCAGCCTCTCCTATATCACCACGCGCTTTGGCAGCGGCCACCGCGGCATCGACCTGTGTGCGCCCAACGGCACGCCCATCCTTGCGGCGGATTCCGGAACGGTCATCGAGGCCGGCTACCACTGGAGCTTTGGCAATTATCTGCTTATTGACCATGGCAACGGCATCACCACGCGCTACGCTCACTGCTCGGCGCTGCTGGTGGGCGCGGGCTCCACCGTTACGCGCGGCCAGCAGATCGCCACCATCGGCATTTCCGGCGTCGCCACAGGCTACCATTGCCATTTTGAGGTAGCAGTGAACGGAAGCCTGGTGAACCCCGCGCCTTATCTCGGCGTAAGTTGAACCTCCGCCTTTCCGTTTGCGGAAAGCGCCTCGCCCTTGGCCGCGGATGAACTCCGGACGCGGCCAAGGGTTTTTTGTATGGAATTTGAAAAGGGCTCGATGCTGCGGGCCGAGATAGGCCGGGGCGGCCGAAGCCGGGGATGGGCGTAAAGACCGGCGCAAAGAAAAGCATGCTGACGGCAAGGCAGACGCATTGCCCGAATGCGCGGCACTTGCACACGACAAGCAGGGCAGAGCTTGTCGAACCGTCCGCCAGAACCGGGAAAGGGAGACTGTACGGAAGCCGGCGCAGCATCCGCCACACAAACCCTACGGTCGAGTACTTGGCCAACATACTCGGGAAAAATACCATCCTGCTGTTATCCGTAGGCATACATGCTCCCTCCGCTTTTCCTATTGGAAGCGGGAACCATCCGTTTCCAGGAGGGTTATAGTGAAAAAGGGCGGAAAGGCAACCATCTGTATTTTTCACGGAACGTAAAAATTGCGGCCAAAACGCTTGACAGAGGCGGAGGAATGCATTATCCTATAAAACATACTAAAATGATAGGAAATGGAGGCGCAGGGCATGAGCCGGGATACCATTCAGCAGCGGCTGTGCCGCTGGCGGAACAGCCGAATGTGCATGGGAGGATGACCGCCGCACACCCGCCCGCGCCGTGCGGCGCGGGCCTGCACAGAAAGAAGGCTGTTACCATGTCTGATTTTAAAGGTTTGAACGTACATTTTGAAACGCTCCAGCTCCACGCGGGGCAGGAAAACCCGGATCCCGCCACGGATGCCCGCGCCGTGCCGATCTACCAGACCGCCTCGTATGTGTTCCACAGCAGCGCCCATGCAGCCGACCGCTTCGGCCTGCGGGACGCGGGAAACGTCTACGGCCGCCTGACGAACCCCACGCAGGATGTGTTCGAGCAGCGCGTAGCGGCGCTGGAGGGCGGCGCAGCCGCGCTTGCGGTCGCTTCGGGCGCAGCGGCCATCGCTTATGTGTTCGGGGCGCTGGCGCCGGCTGGCCGGCATATCGTTTCCTCCAAGACCATTTACGGCGGCACATACAATCTGCTGGCTCATACGCTGCCGCTTTCGGGCGTAACGGCCACATTTGTGGATATTGGCGACCCGTCGGCCGTGGAGGCCGCCATCCGGCCGGAAACGCGCCTGCTGTTTGCCGAGACTTTGGGAAACCCCAATTCCGACGTGGCGGATGTGGAAACGCTGGCCGCCATCGCCCACCGTCACGGCATACCGCTGGTGGTGGATTCCACCTTTGCCACGCCCTACCTGCTGCGCCCCATTGAATACGGCGCGGATGTGGTGGTGCATTCGGCAACAAAATTTATCGGCGGGCACGGCACGTCGCTGGGCGGCGTCATTGTGGAGGGCGGCAGGTTCGATTGGGCGGCCGCGGGCCGGTTCCCGGCCCTCAGCGCGCCCAACCCCAGCTACCACGGCGTCAGCTTCACGCAGGCTGCGGGGCCCGCGGCGCTGGTCACCTATATCCGCGCGGTGCTGCTTCGGGATACGGGCGCGGCCATCTCGCCTTTCAATGCTTTTCTGCTGCTGCAGGGGCTGGAGACCCTTTCCCTGCGTGTGGAGCGCCATGTGGAAAACGCGCTTCGTGTTGTCGATTTTCTGGTGAACCATCCGAAGGTGGAGCGGGTAAACCATCCTTCTTTGCCGGAAAATGGATACCGCCCGCTGTATGAAAAGTATTTTCCCCGCGGCGGCGGCTCCATCTTTACGTTTGAGATCAAAGGCGGCGCGGCCGAGGCGCAGGCGTTCATTGATAAACTGCGCATCTTTTCGCTGCTGGCGAATGTGGCGGACGTCAAAAGCCTGGCCATCCACCCGGCAAGCACCACGCATTCCCAGATGACGCCGGAGGAACTGGCCCAAAGCGGCATCCGGCCAAACACCATCCGCCTGTCCATTGGCACGGAACACATCGATGACATTCTGGCGGACCTTGCCGCGGCGCTGGAGGCTTGAACCGGAAGCGGCTCTATGCCGCGGAGGGCTTCAAAGAAATACGCAAAGCGGCGGCCCTAGGCCGCCGCTTTTGCCTTGCGGGCACAGCCCGCGGAAGGGAGAACGCAATGGAACAGGCAACGGGCGCGCGGCGTGCCGCTGTGGCTATGAGCGGGGGTGTGGACAGCTCTGTTGCGGCGCTGCTGCTGGCACAGGCGGGCTGGGCCTGTACGGGTGTGACGCTGCGCCTGTATGCGGGTGCGGATGCCGCGCCGGACGGCGCGCGCACCTGCTGCTCGCTGGAGGATGTGGAGGACGCGCGCGCCGTGGCACGACGGCTGGGCATCCGGCACTACACCTTTAATTTCACAGAAGCTTTTGAACGGGATGTGATCGGGCGCTTTGTGCAGGGATATCTGGCGGGTGAAACGCCCAACCCCTGTATCGACTGCAACAAACACATCAAGTTTTCCGCGCTGCTGCGCCGGGCTCAGCTCATGGGCTGTACCCATGTGGCCACGGGACATTACGCACGCATTGTCCGGGGCGCCAATGGGCGGATGCTGCTGCAGACAGGGCTGGACGCGGGCAAGGACCAGAGCTACATGCTCTACGGCATGACGCAGCGGGAGCTGGCGCACACGCTGTTCCCGCTGGGCGCGCTGACAAAAGCGGAGGTGCGCGCGCTGGCACTGGAAAACGGCTTTGGCAACGCCCGCAAGCGGGACAGCCAGGACATCTGCTTTGTGCCGGACGGCGATTATGCCGCCTTTGTGGAGCGGCACACGGGCTGCCCCTGTCCGCCGGGGGATATCCTGGATGAAGCCGGACGCGTCGTGGGACGCCACAGGGGATATATCCGATACACCGTGGGCCAGCGCAGGGGCTTGGGCATTGCTGCGCCGCAGCCGTTGTATGTGCGCGGCGTGTGCCCGGCGCGCAACACCGTTACAGTTGCCGGGGCCGGTGCGCTGTATACCGACACCGTGGACGCGCGGGAGCTGAACTGGATCGCCTGCGACGCACTGGGCGAACGTCCGGTGCGCCTGCTGGCAAAGCTGCGCTACCGCCAGCCCGCCCGCCGGGCCACTGCGTGGCAGACAGGCCCCGACACACTGCGCGTGCGCTTTGACGAGCCGCAGCGCGCGCCCGCGCCGGGACAGGCGCTGGTGCTGTACGACGGAGGAACGGTGGTGGGCGGAGGCGTTCTTTTTTCCACGGTCTGAAACAAAAAACGCGCGGCGTACCGCACTGGCACGCCGCACGTTTTTTTGTTATACTGGTAAACAACGGCGGGGCGGAGCGGCGCCCTGTGCGGGAAGAACAAAACAGGCCGCGCGCAAAGCGCGCGGGGGAGGGGGAAACGCCTTGGCGTCCGGCGAGAGGGATCTGACGCGCGGCAGCGTATGGCGGCAGGTGCTGGCCTATGCGATGCCGCTGGTGGCCAGCAGCCTGCTGCAGGCGCTGTACAGCATGGTGGACACGGTCATCGCAGGCCACTTTGCGGGCAGCGCGGCCATTTCAGCCATCAACAATTCGGGACAGATATTAAACATCCTTACTAAGATCGCCATCGGCATCACAACAGGCGGCAATATCATCATCGGCCAGTATTACGGCGCAAAAGAGCAAGGGCGGCTGGGCGAGGCGTCGGGCACGCTGCTCTCGCTTTCGCTGCTGCTTGGGGCGGCGACGGCTGTGGGCCTGTACGCGGGCGCATATCCGCTTCTGGGCCTGTTGGGCGCCCCGGCCATGGAGCAGTCTGTGGCGTATTTGCGCATCTGTGCGGTGGGCATGGTGTTCGTATTCGGTTACAACGCGCTTTCCGCCGTGCTGCGCGGCGTGGGCGATTCCCGCACGCCGCTGCTCATCATCGGCGTGGCTACGGTGGTGAACACCGTGCTGGACCTGTGGTTCGTGGCGGGGCTTGGCATGGGCACCGCGGGCGCCGCGCTTGCCACAACTGCCGCGCAGGCCGTCAGCTTCGGCATGGCGCTGGTGCTGGTGGCGCGGCGCACCGGGCTGCTGCAGCCGAAGCTGTCGTTTTTCCGTATGCACGGCGCGCTGCTCCGGCTCATTCTTCGGCTGGGCATCCCCAGTGCACTGCAAATGACCATTGCCGGGTTCAGCTGGCTGGTGGTAACATTTCTTGTCAATCAGTACGGAGTGAATGTTTCGGCGGGCAACGGCGTGGCCATCAAGATCAAGGACATCTGCCAGCTGTTCATCTCCGCCATGGCCAGCGGTGCGACCACGATGATCGCCCAGAACCTCGGCGCATCCAAGTTCGAGCGTGCAAAGGATGTGATGTACACTGCCATGAAGATCACATGCGCCATGGCTGCGGCGATGATTGTTCTGGTGGAGCTGTTTGCGCCGCAGATGGCCGCCGTGTTTACAAATGAAGCCGCCGTGCGGGATGCGGCGGTGCTCAACCTGCGCATCGAGATCCTGGGACAGATATTCTACGCAGTGTTTATGGTATACCACGCGCTGGCCATCGGTGCGGGGCATTCCACCTTTGCCATGCTGTCCAGCTTTGCCAACTGCATCGTGTTCCGGGTGGTGCTCAGCCTGCTGTTCAATCATTTGTGGGGCATCTACGGGCTGTACGCGGCCTGTGCCGTAGCGCCTTCCATCTCGGTGCCGCTGGGCTGGCTGTACACCCGCTCGGGCGTTTGGCGGCGCAGTTTGGCCAAAACAGAAAAGTAACCTCCCGCACCGGCCCTTTCAGGCCATGCGGGTGCAGAAAACGGCGGGTGCTTCCGGTAAGGGAAGCGCCCGCCGCGCTGTTTTACATTGTTTTCCCGGGAAAACTCAACCGGTGATTTTTTCAAATACTTCCGCACCCTGGCCGCAGATGGGACATTTGTAGTTGGCGGGAAGGGTCTCGCCCTCATAGATATAGCCGCACACCGTGCAGCGCCATCCCGTCACCTTTTCTTCGGGCGGACGGTAGCTGGAGGCCTTGGGCGGTGTGAGGCCTTTCTTTACCGCGTGGTAATAATCATAGGTCATCTGCGGAACATCGTCCAGCACGGCCCAGTCATCCACGCGCGCCACGAACAGGATGTGTGTGCCGAGGTCCACCTCGTTCACTACGGTGCAGGCGAAGCGCGCCGCACACTGCTCTGTCACATAGGGCACGCCGTTTATATCCCGCGCCCAGGCAAAGCCCGCGAACTTGTCCACATCCCGGCTGCACTGGAACCCGAACCGGCCGATCAGCTCCATCGAGGCGCTCTCGGCCAGCACAGTGGCCGAGAATTTGCCGGACTCCAGAATGGTCCGGGTGGTTTGATTCTCCTTATTGATGGTCACCGCCACCTGCACCGGGGAAACGGTCACCTGCCCCAGTGTGTTGACGATGCAGCCCGCCGCTTTTCCGCCGGCTTCGGAGGAGACGATGTACAGCCCGTAGCTGAGTTTATCGAATGCGTGATAATCCATAGATGGGCCTCCCTGAAATCATTATTGATAATAGTTTTCATTATAATGCGAAAAATTTTTCCGTCAAGACGCGGGGCGCATTTCCCTGTTTTTATTATGGCACATTTTTGCACAAAAAAGAAGCTGTGGGCCAAACGAAACTGAAAGTGCAAAAAACGAATACGGCAAGCGCAAGAAAACCGCGCGCGTCTGTGTTAAAATGAAAGCAAACAATCGCGGCCCGGCGCTGTTTGACGCGGGCCTTTCAACAAAAAAGGAGTGTGCGCGCATGAATTTCCTGAATGTGGACATCCCCGTCAAAAACGTGCCGGAGCTGGACAAGGGCTTTGTGCCCCTGGGCCTGTTCTTCAAAAATTACCAGAAGGGCGCGGCGAAGCCCCTGTGCATCGCCGTGGAACGCTCGGGCGGCCAGATCGGTACCTACGAGACCAAGATCTACGGTACGCCGGAAATGGAGCAGGCCGACGCGTATTATGTGGACCGTCTGGTCAAGTTCCTTTTGTGGAGCTGGGGCGGCTTCAAGGTGAGCATCTGCGGCGACGACAACGTGGCCGCAGCCATCCGCGCCGCGTACAGCGAGGGCGGCTCCCGCGCCTTTGACAAGGGCTTTATGGAGCAGGTGTACGAGACGGAGTTCATCGTCGAGAGCCTGCCCTACGACAAAAAGCCCGAGGCAGTGCAGCGCGCCGAATCCATCGGCCGCCACCTGGACGGCGGGCGCATCGGCTTCGACGCCGGCGGCTCGGACCGCAAGGTGTCCGCCGTGCTGGACGGCGAGCCCATTTACAGCGAGGAAGTCGTATGGTTCCCCAAGACGATCTCCAACCCCGATTACCACTTTGAAGGCATCATGGCGGCGCTGTCCACAGCCGCGGCCAAGATTTTGGAAAAGGGCGGCCATGTGGACGCCATCGGCGTGTCTTCCGCGGGCGTGTACATCGACAACAAGTGCATGGTCGCCAGTTTGTTTTTGAAGGTGGGTAAGGACGAGTTCGACAAGAAGGTCAAGAACATTTACACCCGTGCGGCCGAGCAGCTTTCCAGCCAGCTTGGTTATCACATCCCCGTGGTGGTGGCCAACGACGGCGACGTCAGCGCGCTGGCGGGCGCCATGGGCTTGGGCGAAAACGGCATCATGGGCATCGCCATGGGCACCAGCGAGGCTGTGGGCTATGTGGATACCGAGGGCAACATCTGCGGCTGGCTGAACGAGCTTGCCTTTGCTCCCGTGGACGGCCAGCCGGACGCCATGGAGGATGAGTGGAGCGGCGACATCGGCTGCGGCGTGAAATACTTCAGCCAGGACGGCGTCATCAAGCTGGCCCCGCGCGCGGGCATCGAGCTGACGGGCGCGTCTCCGGCTGAAAAGCTCAAGGAAGTGCAGGCCCTGATGGCCGCGGATGACGCCCGCGCCAAGGCTGTGTACGAATCCATCGGCGTATACCTGGGCCACACGCTGGGCCTGTACGCCATGTTCTACGACATCCGCCACGTGCAGATGATGGGCCGCGTGATGAGCGGCAAGGGCGGCGACATCATTATGGAAACGGCCTCCCGCGTAATGGACGAGGAATACCCGGACGTGGCCTTCCGCCCCGAAGCACCCGACGAAAAAACGCGCCGCGTGGGCCAGAGCGCCGCGGCTGCCAGCCTGCCGGAGCTGAAATAATTCCGGCTTGCCGCATAATAAAAACCGCGCGAAGGATTTATTTCCTCCGCGCGGTTTGTTATAATTGGGAAAAGCGGATGTGAAATGCTGAAGGAAGCGCCGGCGGCCGCTCCGCCGTTCAAAAGAAAAGAGGATATTTATGCTGTACGATACGCTGGAAAATCTGAACCAGTACACGGGCCTGTTCCCAAACCTGGACAAAGCCATTGATTTTATTGAGGACAACGACGTTTCCGCGCTGCCTTTGGGCCGCACGGAGATCGACGGGGACGACGTGTACGTCACGGTGATGGAGGCCGAGCCCACGCCCGGCGAGGGACGCGCATTCGAGACGCATTCCCGCTATATGGATCTTCAGATGGACCTGGAGGGTGCGGAGCTGTGCGAGGTGGCGCTGGGCGATGTGGAGGAAGCAGAGCCCTATGACGAGGAAAAGGATTTTGCGCTATGGAACGGAGCCGCCAGCGCCGCGTTGGTACTGGGAGAGGGCCGGTTCGCAGTGTTTATGGTGGAGGAGCCGCATAAGCCTGCCATTAAGGCGCAGGGCTGCGATAAGGTGAAAAAAGCGGTGTTCAAGATCGCATACTGAACCGGAGGGTGCAAAACAGCCGCAGGTTGTTTGGAGCTGGTCCGGCGGGGCCGCCGGAATGGCGCTTGGCGTGCGGCACGAAAAAGAACGGGAGGCATTGCGGGATGGAGAGCTTTATCATCGGCATAGCGGGGGGCACGGGCAGCGGCAAAACGACGCTGACAAAGCGGCTGAAGGAGCGCTTCGGCGACGACGTTTCGGTCATCAGCCACGACAATTACTACAAGCGCCACGATGAGCTGCCCTATGAGGAGCGCTGCAGGCTGAATTACGACCATCCGGACGCATTCGATACAGATCTGATGGTGGAGCAGGTTCAGGCGCTGCGCCGGGGCGAGACGATCGCCTGCCCGGTGTACGACTTTACGGTGCACAACCGTTCCGAGGACACGCTGCTCATTGCGCCCACAAGCGTCATCATCCTTGAGGGCATTCTCATTTTTGCGGATTCCAAGCTGCGGGATCTGATGGATGTGAAGATATTTGTGGATACCGACGCGGACGTGCGTATTCTGCGCCGCGTGGTGCGGGACGTGAAGAAGCGCGGCCGCACGCTGGAGAGCGTGGTGCAGCAATATCTTACGACCGTCAAGCCTATGCACGAGCAGTTTGTGGAGCCGAGCAAGCGCTGTGCGGACATCATCGTGCCCGAGGGCGGCAAAAATCTGGTTGCACTGGATATGATCATCCAGCGGGTGGAACACCATATCCGCGGCCAGCAGGAGCCTTGAACGGGACAGGCCGGGACGGATTTTTTCCGCCCCGGCAAAATTTGCTTGACTCTGACGGTGCGTCATAGTGTATTGTAGCTTTTGGGAGGCATGGATGCGGCGGCACACCGCCGCCTGCCTCCCGGACAGAAAGGAGGAACAGCCATGGAATACACCGTAAACGGCCTTGCACGGCTGGCGGGCGTGAGCGTACGCACGCTGCACTGGTACGATGAGATCGGCCTGCTGCGCCCGGCCCGCGTCACCGAAGCGGGCTACCGGATGTACGGCCCGGATGAGGTGGATGCGCTGCAGAGCATCCTGTTCTACCGGGCGCTTGGCGTGCCGCTCAAACAGATCGGTGCGCTGATGGCGGACGCCTCCGCCGGACGGCTGGCCGCTTTGCAGAGCCATCGCGCCGCGCTGCTTTGCCGGCGCGCGCAGCTGGACGCCCTGCTGGCCACGCTGGACAAAACCATTTTGACGGAAGAAGGGAAATGTGCGATGACAGACTCAGAGAAATTTGAGGGCTTCAAACAGAAGCTCGTGGCGGAAAACGAGGCCGAATACGGCGCAGAGGCAAGGGGCAAATACGGAGACACGGCCGTGGATGCCTCCAACGCGAAGCTGATGGGGCTTTCGCCCGAGCAGTACGGCGAGATGCAGAAGCTGAGCGCGCGGATCAACGCCGCTCTGGCCGCCGCGGTGCGCGCGGGCGAAGCGCCGGACGGGCCCGAGGGGCGGCGCATCGCCGAGCTGCATAAGCAGTGGCTGTGCTTCACTTGGCCCAAGTACACGCCCAAGGCACACCTCGGCCTGGCAGAAATGTATGTGGCGGACGAACGCTTCACTGCCTACTACGACGCTGAAACGCCGGGCTGCGCGGCTTTTTTGCGGGACGCGGTGGCGGCTTTCACGGGCTGCTGAGACGGTGCGGCCGCAGAGGCCGGCATAAAAGCAACCGCAAAGCGGCAAAAAACGCTCCGGGCGCCCGGCTGAACGATGCCGGCCGCGCCCGGGGCGCTTTGTTTGAAAGCACGGCGCGTCTGTTTACATGGAGGCACCTTTGCCGTGCAGGCTTTTTGTTCGTATGCAGTCGTAAATAAAAAAGCGCATGGAAGCGGCTTTCCCGTTGATGTGGAACAGATGCTCCCTTTCGCAGCGGCGCCGCATGCCCTGGTGTTCGTAAAAGCCGTAGTTGCAGCTTGTGTCGGTGAACAAATAAATTTCGTCTAATTTTTGTTGGCCGGTATAATCGAGAGCCGCCTGAAACAGCGCTTTGCCTACGCCTTGTCCGCGGCACGAGGGACTCACCACAAACAATGCAAGCTCCGCCGGATAGTTCTTGCCGCTTTCGCGCAGCAATTCTCTGTCTATCCCCGTGACGTTTTCAAAAATTTTGGATACGGCCCGGCCCTCTTTGGTGAGATAGAGCGACAGAACGGCCCGAAGCTGCCGGAATCTGTTTGGAAGCGGACACGTGTGACGCGCGATATCCTTTACCAGAATAATGCCCACGGGTTTACCGTTCAGCACGGCCACCCGGGAGAATGTGTAATTGGTCAGACAACTGCGCAAAAATACGTCTGCCAGCCTGGACGCGGTTTTTGGGCTGCTGAATTCGTCGTAGCGCCAGGTTTTGCGGATGATGTTTTTTAAAGCGATAAAGTCATTTTTTTGATATTCTCTCAATTGCAGCGGCATGAAGGGCCTCCTTGTTTTATATCTCGGTATCCTATAAGATAAAGGATACAGTAACTGTAAAGTCAACAGGGAGAGCTGCACAAATGAAGAAAAGTTTTAAAAGCCTGACAACGGCCCAGTTTGCAAAGCTGCACGGGGTGAACAAGCGCACGCTGCACTACTATGATGACATCGGCCTTTTCAGCCCGCGCGCAAAGGGAGAAAACGGTTACCGCTTTTACGACGCCGCCCAAAGCCTGGATTTTGAATACATCCGCATGCTCAAGGAGCTGAACATGAGCATCGATGAGATTGCAGCGTACTGCAAAGCGCCCACACCCGCCCGCTTTCTTGAAATAGCGTCCGCCAAGGAAGAAGAGATCGGCCGGCAGATCAAAAAGCTGCGGCACGCCCAAAAGGTGCTGCGCGCAAAAAGGGAACAGGCCGCTTTTTGCGGAGAGCTGCGGGAACGGGAGATCAGAATAGAAGCGTGCAGGGCCGAGAGGCTTCTGGTACTGCCCTATGACTTTGCAGAGGACGACATGCAGCGGGTGTTCGCCCATGCCAAAGAGAAATGGAGCATAGAGCAGATCCGTATGGGCATCGGCGGTTTTATTTCGCTGGACAAGGTGTACAGTGGAAACTTTGAGGCTTATGATGGAATCTATACGCCCGCGCTGAGCAGCGCGTCTGCGGCGGACAGCCTGACGCGCCCAAAGGGGAACTATTTGTGCGGATATCAGAAAGGCGTTTGGAGCAGGCTGCCGCTGCTGTACGAGGCAATGACCGAATATGCAGAACAAAATGGCCTGAGGCTTTCCGGATATGCCTACGAGGTAGGGATGAATGAATTCATGATCTCAGCCCCAGACGAATACATTACAAAGGTCATGATTTTGATACAGGAAAATGTATAACCGCAAGGCGGCAAAGCGGGGCTGGAGCGCTATTCCTCCAGCAGCGTGACCGTCTGCGCGTCTGCATCCAGCCGGACCTTTGCGCCGATGGGGACCGTGAGCATGGGGTGGGTATGGCAGCAGTCAAATTCCGCCAGCACGGGAAAATCTACATCTCCCATCACCTCTTGAAGAATCTCATAGGGCTGGCGGCCCGTGCCCATATCGTCGAATTTTTCATGCTTGCCCAAAATAAGCCCGGAGATGCGTTCAAAAACGCCGGCGCATTTCAGCAGTGAAAAGCTCCGCTCCACCGTGGCCGCGTCCTTGAGGGAATCTTCGATCATCAGGATCGTTCCGTCCGTGATCTCCGGAAAATATTTTGTGCCCCAGATCCCCTGCATGGTGTTCAGATTCCCGCCGATGAGCGTGCCTGTCGCGGCTCCCGGGTGCAGCGTCAACAGCGCATTGACGCGCCCTTTTTTGGCTTTATCCTGGGAATTCCAGTCGATAAATTCGTCGGTCCACTGCGGGGGCGTGGGCAGGGTGTGAGGAAGGGTGAGCCGTTCTGTTACAATGTCGGTAAAATATGTATAGGTCTCATCCACAAACGGTGGGAATTCGCCGAAGGAGGCCACCACGGCGGGGCCATAATAAGTCGTGAGCCCGGTCTGGGCATAAATGCCCAGCAGCAGCGCCGTCACATCCGAATAGCCGACGATGATCTTCGGGTCTTTGCACAGGCCCTCATACTCCAGATACGGCAGCAGGGAGTTGGAATTGTTGCCACCGATGGCCGCCATGATGCACCGAACGTTCGGGTCGCGGACCAACGCGTTGAATTCCTCCGCCCGCTCCCGGATCGTTCCGGAACGGTAAAAATCCCGCCGACCTGTCAGAGAACCCTCCAAAAAGCGAAAGCCTTTGGCTTCCAGATATTCTTTGCCGCGCCGGTAGCGCGCCGCGGCCGTCGCCGTGGCGGGGGACGAGGGGGAAAACACCGCGATGGTGTCCCCCGGGCGGAGCTTTGCGGGTATCATGAGCATTCCCTCTCTTTCGGTAAAATGCAATGTGTGCCGCGCCGACGGCAGGCATCAACCGGTATATTATAGCACGGGGAGCTTTTGAGCGGCAAGGCGGCCCGGACGCAGGGGGTCACGCGGCGTCATCTTCCGGCCCCGCTCCGCCGTCCGGCGGAACGCCCGCTGCTTCTTCCGGGCCGGGGCCCGCCGCCGCGCTGCCGGAGCCTGTCCCGCCGCCTGCCGCAGACGGAGAGACGGGCTGTCCGTCTGCGTCTCCAGCCGCGCCCTGAGGCACACTGTCCGGGGCGGCGGATACGCCGTCGCCGCTCCACGCACTGTACGAGGAGGCGCGCTTGAAGTAGGCCGCCGCGACAGTGACGGAATTTTCCGCAAGCTCATAGCGCCCGTCCGCCCATGTGCCGGGCAGTACGCCCGCGCGGTATTGGGGAGGCTCCTTGCGCAGGAAACCGAAAATACGCTCATAGTCGAAGATCTGGGTGGCCGTCAGGTTGGTGGAGCTCTGCGCCAGAACCGCGCGCACGGCATCCGGTACTGTGTCTGCCAGCGCGTCGCCGCCGATGCGCAGAAAGGCAAGATACCCCTCCGCGCGCAGCAGTGCCTGCATGTCCGGCGTAGCCGCGCCCGCAGCCAGCACGTCTGCCAGCATCTGCGGCGTCAGCGAGACCGTCTGTACCCCGGGGATGTTCAATTGCAGCTGCCCCAGGGCCTCGGACGTCATGTAATTGGCCAGCGGGATGCGCGCGGTACCGAAGCCCGCCGCAAGATCCACCAGACGGTCCGCGGTGCAGTAAAGGTAATTGTCGATTTCAATGTCCAGTGTTTCCATCAAAGCCGCCGCGGCCTGGGCCGGGCCCGCCTGTTCGGCCGCATCTGCCAGCGTGGCGGGCCGCCCGTTCACAAGCACCACGGTCTCGCCGGGGATGGCCACCGAGCACAAATTGCCCTCCAGCGCATCGAAGCGCAGCAGCACAAAGGTCTCGGGCTGCTCCGGCCCGGTCATCAGCAAAAAGTTTTTTTCATCGCCCAGCGTGGGCTGCGCAATGGGCACGCCGCTTTGTACAGTGTCGGCGGGCGCGCTGCGCGTAAAAATGACGGCGGCTACCGCCAGATAGATGGGCAGCAGCACGGCCAGCGTGCAGCCCAGCCCCAGCCAGAACGCTTTTGCTCTGCTCACGTGCGTGCCTCCTTCCGTTTTTTGTATATATCTTGGGCGTCCGGCGCACTTTATATACAAAAAGCGGGAGGGAGAACGGTATGGAAAAGAACACGCAGCCCCAGCGGGACGCTGCCGCGCGCATCCAGAACCCAACGGTGCGGGCCATTGTGCTGCAGCCGCCCAGCGGGACGGACCCCAGCGGCAGCTATACGGGCAAGCCGCTGGACGAAACGGAAAGGCCCGTGCAGGACGCAGACGATTTGTAGCACAGGCAGAAAACCGCGGGCGGTGCAATGCGCACCGCCCGTGGTTTGTTTGGTACTCGGCAAAAAGAAAATTGCATTTATTTCAATTTGTTCTTATTGACTTTTGGAGATTTTAATAGTATAATTTCAGCGTCGAACAGCGAAAGAAGCGTAGAATCACCGACGATTCTACGCTTCTATTTTTTTGTTCTTCGTAGTTTTCAGGAAGCTTTTCTCCGATAAAGACTCCCAAAATACAGCGTAGGAGCCAAGGAGGATGTAATGGAAAACAGTAATTATCTGGGCAATGAGAAAGTGGGAAAGCTGCTTCGGCAATTTTCTATTCCCTGTATCTGCTCGCTTATCATTTCGTGTCTTTACAACATTGTAGATCAGATTTTTGTCGGAAACATGATCGGCTATGTGGCCAACGGTGCAACGGGAATTATTTTCCCGATTACAGTTGTAGGCTGGGGCATGTCGCTGTTCTTTGGTGATGGCGTTGCGGCTTCTCTTTCTGTTTCCCTTGGAAGAAATGAAACAAAGAGCATTCATCGGAGCGTGGGAAACGGATTGCTTTGGACTTTTGTTTCCGGCATTGCCATTATCGCCATAAGCTATATCTGTGGAGATAATTTGTTGTGGCTCATTGGCGCAACGAATGAAAATATACAAATGGCACATAACTACGGGTTTATCATTTATGCAATGATGCCGCTGGCCATGGTACAGAACGCTTTGGCCGCGATCATCCGTGCAGATGGAAGCCCGCGATATTCCATGCTTGCCATGACTGTCGGAGCGGTTATCAATATTGTCGGAGATCCGCTTTGCATTTCCGTTTGGGGCATTCAAGGCGCGGCGGTCGCAACGGTTTTCGGTCAGTTTGTCAGCTTTATTATCTGTATTTCTTATCTTAGAAAAAGCAAAACATTTAAAATTTCTCTTGACAGCTTTAGGCCTGATTTCAAACTTACCCGAAAAATGATGTCCCTCGGTACTTCCAGCTTGCTCACACAGTTATTTATCGTAATTGTTACGATTATCAACAACATTCTGCTGGTCAAGTATGGCGCACGATCCGTTTACGGTGCGGATATTCCATTGTCGGCATTCGTTGTCATTATGAAACTGTTTCAGATCGTTCTGAATATCGCTATTGGTATTGCGGTGGGCGCACAACCGATTGTCGGTTACAACTACGGCGCAAAACAATATGACAGAGTAAAACAGCTTTTGAAGCTGGTTTTAAAGTGGACTGCAATTGTCGGTACTGTTTGTACGGCTCTGTTTGAGGCAGCCCCCAAAATGTTCATTCTTATGTTTGGTGCGGACAGCGAACTGTATTTGGATTTTGCCATTAACTGTCTGCGGATCTATCTTTCGCTCATTCTGTTTACCTGCCTGCAAAAGGTTTGTGCGATCTTTCTTCAGTCTATTGGTCATGCGAAAGCGGCGGCTCCTTTATCTGCGCTTCGTGATGTACTGTTGATTTTGATTTCCCTGGTTGCGCCCCGTCTTCTGGGGGTTACCGGCGTATTCTGGGCCGCTCCGATTGCGGATGCTTTGGCAATGGTCGTGACGGCGATCGTGATGCTCCGGCTTTGGAAAAAGATAAATCAGATGGAGCAAAATAATGCTCAACAATTTACACTTCCCCAAATGCCTACTCAAAAAGGTACTGTTATTACGATTTCCCGCGAACATGGCTCCGGAGGAAAGCTCATAGGACAGCTGCTTGCCGATAAGCTGGGGATACCCTGTTACTATAAGGAAATGGTAGCGGTAGCGGCAAAAGAAAGCGGTCTTGCAAAGGAGTTTATCTCAAACATCAATGCGGATGAAAACGCTGTAATGAAAGATCTGTATCTCTCCACCGAAATCGTTCAAAATGCAATCACTGCACAGGATAAGGCGATCAGGAAAATCGCCGACAGCGGAAGCTGCGTTATCGTTGGCCGTTCTGCGAATTATGTCTTACAGGAATATCCCAATGCCATTCACGTCTTCATTTACGCGCCGAAAGATTTCCGAATAAAGCGTGTGATGGAAACATATGGAGACAGCCCTGAAAAAGCGGAAAGCAATATCCGCCGTGCCGATAGCGCCCGCGCCAATTATTACAAGAATATTTCCGGAAATACTTGGGGCGAGCGACATAACTACGATTTGCTCATAGATAGTTCTGTCGGCATTGAAAAATGTGCTTCAGCCATCGGCGAATTCATTGGAAAACGTCAAAACCAATGAGCAGGTAAGTACGGCTGGACAAGCACAATGGGTCCTGGTCATCTTGTTTAATCCCAAACGTAAATCTCTACGGTTTCTGGTACAGTAGAGCCACTCATTCCTATTTATGCGGCAATCAGGACAGCGCAAGCAAAAGTATGCTTGCGCTGTCTGTTATTATAGGGTCGTGTACCACGCTTTTAAGCCCAAAAAATTCTGGTCCCGAAGGGATTTCTGAATGGGGTTCTTATACGAAAGGCGGCGGGCCAACGGTTTTATATTCCTGCCCTAAAAAACAGCGTTTGGCTTTGGGATTTTTCGCTTGTCTGTAAGGATATCCGGGACATTAAGAGCCCTGGCCCGATCCGCTTCTGCAGGGAATAAACAACAAAAGGAATATCTTTACCCCAAAGCGGAAAAACGCTGTCTTGAATGGTCGCCGGGCATGAGGGAAAAGCTGCTGCCCTCTTAGCTTTTTTGTTTTGCAATTTGTTTGCCGACTGTTAAGCCGGGTTCGTTTTTAACCCTTTCTTATCGGCATTTGCCAAATGGCGGCAAGCTGCTTTTTACAGCTTTTCGCAGTGCTCCCGAATGATGGCGCAGCTTTTGGCAAAGCCCTCCGCCTCGTCGCGGCTCAGCGTCAGTTCGATGACCTCTTCCACACCCGCAGCGCCCAGAATACAGGGAACGCTGGCGTACACGCCGTGCTGGCCGTAAGGTCCGTCCAGCAGCGTGGAACAGGGAAGCACGGCCTTTTCATCGTGCAGAATGGCTTTGATGACCGCCGCAGCCGCCGCACCAATGCCAAATTCTGTGCAGCCCTTGCCCTGCACGATGTCCCAGCCGGCCGCCACGGTAGAGCGCCAGGCTCCGTACAGATCCGCCTGGCCGCGGGTGTCCGGCTGCTCCGCCATCCAGTCCGTCAGCGGCTTGCCGCACACAGTGGCGGCGCTGAACGCCGCGATTTGGCTGTCGCCGTGCTCGCCCAGCTCATAGGCGCAGACGCTGTGAGGCGAAACGCCCAGCATCGCCGCCAGACGTCTGCGCAGCCGGGCGGAGTCCAGAGCCGTGCCCGTACCCACCACGTTCAGCCCGGTGATGCGGGCAAAATACTGCGCGATGACATCGCAGGGGTTGGAGATGGAGACTACGATGCCCGAAAAACCACTGGCGGTAAGCTGCGGGGCGATCTCCGCAATGACCTTGACCGTCGCGTCCAGCTCCAGAAGGCGGTCCTGTTCAAAAATGGTGCTGCACGCGCTGAGCACCACGATATCCGCGTCCACCAGCGCTTCATAGCCGCCCGCGTATATTTTTGCGGGCAGCGGCATATAGGCCACGCTGTCCGCGATGTCGTCGGCATGGCGGCGCGCCTTGCCCTCGTCTGTGTCAAGCAGCACGATCTCATCGCACAGGCCCTGGGTCATCAGGCTGCTGGCCACGTGGCTGCCCACATGCCCGGCCCCGATGATGCCGATTTTCGTCGTTTTTTTCATATGTCCCATCCCTTTTTCTGTTATGAAAAAATCTTACACGCAAACCGGAGCCTCGTCAAGCGGAGAAAAGAGAAATAATCCCCCGGGCCTGTGCGCATACTATCCCGGAGGCGGGGCCGCGTGCGCCGCCCGCAAAGGAGTTGGAATAATGCAGGCGTTTTTAAAGCAGCACAGATGGGTGATCCTCGCCGCGGGCGCGGCCATCCAGGTCCTGACGGGCGTGCCCGCGGCCTGGGGCGTGTTTCAGCGCGGCGTGTGCGAGGGCTATTCCCTTTCGCAAGAGAACGCGGCCATGATTTTCAGCCTCACCATTTGTTTTTTCGGCATTGGGTGTATCTTGGGCGGCCTTTTACAGGACAAAAAGGGGCCGCGCACGGCCGGGCTTGCAGGCGCGGTGCTGCTGGCGGCGGGCTTCTGCGGCGCGGGCTTTATCCCGGGGGAAAATCCGTGGTTCTTTTACGGTGTGTTCAGCGTGCCTGTGGGGCTGGGCTGTGCGTTTTTGTATCCTTCGGTCATGTCCTGCGCGCAGAAGTGGTATGCGGACCGCAAGGGCCTGGCCACGGGCGTCATCGGCGGCGCGGTGGGCGCGTCCGGCGCGGTGCTCACGTTTCTGGGCCGCTTTCTCATCGGCACCTGGAGTATCCGCACCGCGTTCTGGGTGCTGGGCCTTCTGATGCTGGCGGTGTGCGGCGCGGGCGCGGCTATTTTGGAAAACCCGGAGCAGCCGCCCCGGGAAACAGCGAAGCAGAAGCGCGGCGGAGGGCCGGCACCCAAAAGGCCGCGGGACTACAGCGTAAAAGAAATGCTCAAAACAAACCAATACTGGCTGATGTTCGCCGTAGTGGGGCTTGCAACGCCGGCCGTGCTGCTGTTCAGCCCCATCATCGTGGAGCTGGCACAGGAGCGCGGGCTTTCGCAGACGGCGGCGCTGGCCTGCATCGTGGTGGGCTCGGTCTTTTCGGCGGCAGGACGGCTTTTGATGCCCTGGCTCAGCGATAAGATCGGACGGCGGTATACCGACATGCTTCTGCTGGCTGCGCTGTGCGGATTTTCGGTGTGGTTCATCTATGCAGGCAGCTGGTGGGTGATCCTGGTGTACAGTCTGCTTACGTTCTGCTATTCCGGCGAGGCCGCTGTCATTCCCGCGGCCGGAACAGACCTGTTCGGCCAGAAGAACGCGGGCATCAACTACGGCTTTCTGGCGCTGGGCATGAGTGTGGGCAGCGTAGGCTTCCCGTTGCTGGCCCGCTGCTTTGAAGGCGAGACCGTGCGGCATTTTATTGCCATTGCAGCCACGGCGGCGGGCTTTGTGTGCCTGTGGTTTTTAAAGCCCACCCAGGGCGAACGCCTGTAAGAGCGCCTGTAACGGGAGAGGGGGAAAAGGGAGACGCCTTTTTTTGCCCTCCCTTTTTTTTAATGTTTTGCGGCGCCGCGTTCAGGCATGGGAAAGCAGCGGCAGCATCACGCGGTCTTCCGCAAAAATATTCGCTCCGCCCGCCAGCACGAACAAATGGTCGTCGCCCTGCACGGGCGCGCGGGCGTATGCGGCGGCGCTTGCGGGCGTGAAGCCCAGTTCGGCCCGCGCCGCGCCGGGCGAAGCGGCAGAGGCAGCGGCGCACACTGCCTGCTCCAGCGTGCAGCGGCCCGTGCCGAAAAAGTCGCAGCAGGTGAAAACGCTGTCCTCCTCCGTGGCCACACAGGCCAGATCATAAGCGGAAGAGTAATAGACGCAGTCCTTCAAAAAGCCGCTGCAATAGAACATCAGCAGGCCGGGGTTATCCAGCATGGGCAGAGCGGAGAAAGGGTTGGAGCGCTCATAGCAGCGCAGCAGCAGCGCCCGCCCGGCCTGCGTGTCCATGTCCAGCCGCGCAAAACCGCCCTCCGCCGGAGCGGCGCCCCGGGCGGGCAGCGGCAGTGTGCAGACATGCTCCCGCGCGGGGACGAAGCCGAATTTGGGATAAAACTCCAGCACCGTGCCGTTGGCATAAAGATAAACGCCGTCGCAGGTGCGGCCCCAGTCGTCCAGTACGGCTTCCATCAGACTGCGGGCAAGGCCCTTACCGCGGTGCTCCGGAGCCGTCATCACCGTGCCCAGCTGCACCAGCCGCAGCGCCTCGCCACGCCACACCGTGTCGATGCGGTTGACCGAGACGTTGGCTGCCGCGCTGCCGTCCCGGTATACCATCGTATAGGGAACGTAGCGGTCCGTCCACCAGCCCGCGCGGTGCCATTCCTCGAACGAAAGGCCGAACACACGCCGGGCCAGTGCGAAAAAACTCTCCCGCAGGGGAGCATTGTCCCGCACCTGCTTGACGAGCGTATAGTCCATGCTCCATTTCCCCTTTCCCCGGCGGCCCTGTGCGCCGCTGCCTCTTCTGCGGGGCATTGTACCATATTTCCCCGCAGGAGAAAAGAGCGGTAAGAAAAAGCGCCGCCCGGAAATGCGCAGAAGCGCCGGGCGGCGGAGGGATCTACAGCTTTGCCGCGGGCTTTGCGGCCCTGGCGGCGGGAGCGCGGAAGCGCACAAGCAGAGAGGCGCACACAGAGAGCGCCATCAGCGCGATGGGAAAGACGATCATCATAAAGCGGGCGGCAGTGCCGGGCATTGCGCCGGGGTTTTCGCCGGATTCAAAGCCGAACAGCGTGAACAGCAGAAGAAAAACGCCGCTGCGCGTCAGGCTGGAAAGACGGGTGATAAAGCTGATGCCCGCGAAGAACGTGGCCTCGCGGCGCACGCCATAGCGGGCCGCGTCGTCCTCGATGAGCACGGAATTCACCATGTCCAGGTTGGCGGTCACGCCCGCGATGCCCACACCCACCAATACGCCGGCAAGGCACGCGGGCAGCAGGCTGTGCACAAAGTACATCGGCACCAGCGAAAGTCCCAGCCACGCCAGCGCGATGCGCCAGCATTTAAGCGTGCCCAGCCGGTTGATAAGGCGGTACCAGAGGTACATCGAGGGGATGGCGCTGACGAACACGGCCGCGGAGAGAAATGTGGCGTTGCTGTCCGGCAGCTGCAGCGCGTACTTGATGTAGAACGGAATGCCCGCCAGCAACAGCCCGCTGGTGGACTGGTAGAAAAAGTGGGAGACGGACACAAGCCAGAAATTGGCGTTGGTGGCCAGAGCTTTCAACGAAGCCAGCAGGCCGGGCTGTTCGCTTTGGCTGAATTCACTGCGCTCCCGGCACCCCAGTATGGAATAAAGGATGAGCGCGCCGCTGAGCAGCCCCAGCGCCAGCGCCGTGGCGCGGTAACCGATGGCCGCAGTGATCATGGGCACCAGCGAAACGCCGATGATCATGCCCACCAGCTGCATGGCCTGCCGCAGGGCGTTCGCCTGGTTGCGGCGCTTTTCATCGCGGTACAGCTCGGGCAGCAGGGAGTGGTAGTTCACGGTGGAGATGGTGTTGCCCGTCTCTGTCAGCATCAGAAATACCGTGAAATATACGGCCAGCCCCACGCCCGTGCCCAGGGATGCGGGCGGGCTGAAAAACAGGATGGACGAAAGCACGAACACAGGCACGCTCACCAGCAGCCAGGGTTTGCGCCGTCCCCAGCGGGTGCGTGTGCGGTCCGACAGATAACCCGCGATGGGGTCGTTGAAAGCGTCCCAAACCGCATACAGCACATTGCCCAGCGCGATCAGCTTCATGGAAAGGCCGATGGTCTCGGTGTAAAAAAAGGTGCCGTAAGTAACGTACATGTATCCTGCGATGGACAAACCGAACATCGCCAGAGAATAGCGCCAGGGGCGGTTGCAGGTCTTGTTCTTTTCCATATTCTCGCCTCTTTCGATCGTATTCAGATGCGCGCGGCATCCACAAAGCAGTGCGCGTGCAGCGGAGAAAGAACTTTCAGCCCCTCGCCCAGCGCAAAGTTCTTACCCGCGGCCAGTTCTTTTCCCTTCATGCCGAAGTAGACGCGATACATGGCCAACGTCTGCGCATCCATCTGGCTGTCGTGCAGCGCGATGGCCTCGAACTTTTTTTCGAATACGGCGGAAATATCCACAACGGTATTGGGCTGCGCGGTAAAATAATAGCCGATGGCAGACGCGGCGTGCGGCTGCGTGTCCCCGCCGCCGGGAATGGCAGCGCGCCCGCTCATCAAAAAGGCGTTGGCTGCCGCGCGCCCTGTTACAGCATGGTCCAGGTGGCTCTCGTAGGCCAGCCAGGGGTCCGGCGCGAAAATAGCGTCCGGCCGCACCTCGCGGATGACCCGGGCGATCTGTGCCGAAAGGCCCAGCACATCGTCCAGCGTGCCGTCGCCGTGGTCCAGAAAGTGGAACTCCTTTGCACCGAGGTGTGTTCCGGCGGCAATGGCTTCGGCGCGGCGCACACGTGCGGTCTCCTGCGGGGACGCCGTGCGGTTCTTATTCCCTTGGTCGCCGTTGGTGACGGTGAGGTAATGCACCGTGCAGCCCGCCTGCGCCAACACCGCCACGGTGCCGCCCATGCCGATCTCGTTGTCGTCGGGATGGGGCTGGATGCAGAGAGCACATTTGCTTTTCAGGATATCCGGCGGCGCAAGCAGCGCCGCGACGTCAAACGCGGGATTTTCCATAAACAGCCTCCTTCATATTGATGCTAAAACACTAAATTAATTTAATTATAAAACAAAAATTTGTGAAATCAATCCAAAATGCGGGGAATATAAAATAAATGGCAAAAGACAAATGGAGGACTTTCGGGCTCTTCGGTACCTTGCGGAAAAATTTTATCCGGAAATTCCACAATTTTTTTATATTTCTGTGCTAGTATCAGTCTACAAAGGAAACAACGCGCCCGGCGCGGGGAGGCATTACAGTGAAGCACAGCTTTTCACGCAGAAAAAAGATATTCTTATCGGTAACGGCGGGGGTCGTGCTGGTTGTATTTTTGGCCGGCGCGGCGGGAGCCGCTTATATCAGCGGAAAAATGGACCTGCTGTCCCGCCCTTCGGCGGGACAGGGCGGCAGCAGCCAGAGCGGAACGGACCCCGGAGATGCAGTGCTCTCCTTTGACGGCATGGATCTGAGCGGCATCGACGTGATGGAAAACGGCGGCAGCATCGCGCCGCCGGAGGGCGGGGTTAACATCAACAGCGGCGTCATCAACGTTCTGCTGATCGGCTCCGACGAACGGGAAAACAGCGCCGACGGCAGCGCCCGCGCGGACTCCATCATGATGCTTTCGGTGGACAGCAGAAAGAACACATGGAAGCTGGTATCCTTCGAGCGCGGCGTGGGCGTTTCCATTCCGAACCGCGGCGACGACTGGCTGACGCATACCTACGCCTACGGCGGCGCGAACCTGCTGATGAAAACGCTGCAGGAGTATTTCAAAGTGGATGTGAGCCGGTATGTGAAGATCGATTTTTCCCTGTTTGAGACCGCCATTACCGACATTGGCGGCGTGGTGGTGGATATGAGCCAGGCGGAGGCCGATTATATGAACGGCATCGCCGGGGAGCAGAAATGGACGGCGGGCACGGCGCGGCTGGATGGCCCCACCGCGTTGGTGTATGCGCGCATGCGCAAGCTGGACAGCGACTGGGAGCGTGTGGAGCGCCAGCGTGAAGTTGTGCAGGCCGCGGCGGACCAGGTGGCCACGCTGAGCCTGCCCAAGCTGGACCTCATTGCAAACAAGCTGCTGCCCCGCATCGAAACGAACCTTACCAACGGTGAGCTGTGGCAGCTTTTGTTTAAGATGCCCGTGCTGCTGGGAAAGCAGGCACAGCAGATGACAGTGCCCGAACGCGAGGAGACGTGGTCCATCTCATCCGGCCTGCAAAGCTCATTGATCGGGTGCGATTTTGCCGCCGAGGCCGACAGACTGGACCGTTTCCTACGGGGGGAGTCGTCCGGAGAAGGAGCGGACCACGTGTCTGCGGCAGCCCCGTCTGCATAAAAAATGAGTGTATGGAAAACCAAAACGGGAGCTGCTTTTAAAGCAGCTCCCGTTTTGGCTTTTGTGCCTGAAGCTTCAGCCGCCGCCATGCAGCTTACCCACAGCGTCCTTGATGGCCGCTGCCACCCGCTCATCCTTTTCCACGCCCAGATGATGCATAAGAAGCGTATGCGCGCGCGGGTCGCCAAGATCACCCAGCGCGGAAGCGCTGGCGGAACGGATCTCGGGGTCGTCGTCCAGCAGCAGGGTGATGAGGACGTTGCAGGCATTGTCCTTTCCGGCCCTGCCCAGCCCGGCAATGGCGGCAAGACGGACGTTTTTGTCGCGGTCATGCACGAGCTTGACCAGCTCATCCTCTTTCCCCTTTTGAACACATTTTTCGATTTTTTCCAGTTTCCCCATACAGCATCGACCTTTCTAAGGTACGTTCCGAAAGCGGACGTATTTTTTCCTTGCATACAATGATACGAGCCATATTTGACAAAACACCGGAGAAAAAGTGAGCAAATTGTGAATAAATATTACAAATTTGAAATCGCAGCACGAAGCGGCGCGGATGCCGGACGAAACGGCATATTACGGGGCGCGGTTTTATTTCATTTGGGGAGGGCGCCGTTCGGCCTTACAGCTTTTCGCAGCCCAGCGCGGTAAGAAAACGGTCGAAGGCGGCAAGACCGTCCGGTGTCAGCTTGAACACGCCCGCGTGCTCCAGGCACGTTTCAAACTTCGCGCCGATCTCCCGTTTCACAGCGTCCTGCGCCTGCTCGGGGGAGAGCGCCGTGCCGTATTTTTTCACCAAAAGGTCCAGCCAATCTGCGTGCTCCGGTGCGGCGGCTCTGCACGCTTTTGCGTCCGTTTGGCCGCACAGCACCGCCGCGATGGCTTCGCTCTGCTGCGCAAGGCGGCTGGGCAGGATGGCAAGGCCCATCACCTCGATGAGGCCGATGTTTTCTTTTTTGATGTGGTGGATCTCCCGGTGCGGATGGAAAATACCCTCGGGATACTGCTCTGTGGTGCGGTTGTTGCGGGGTACAAGGTCCAGCACATAGCCTTTTTTTTCGTCATAATGCAGGATAGGCGTGACGGTGTTGTGGGGCGTGGGGCTTCCGTTTTCCATGGTCTCGGCCAGGATGTCCGCCTCTGCATCCGAATAGCCGCGCCAGGTTTCCAGCAGCCTGCCCGCAAAGCCGATAAGCTGGGCGGCGTCCCGGCCGCACGCACGCACGGTGCTCACGGGCCAGCGGATGGTCTCGACGGAGATGTCCGGATACTCCGGCACACGGTAGCGGCACAGCGTTTCGGCGCTTTGCATGGGAAAGGCATAGCTGCCGCCCTGGAAGTGCATGTGGCTGAGGATGCTGCCGCCCACAATGGGCAGGTCCGCATTGCTGCCGCAGGTGTAGTGGGGGAACTGCGTCACAAAATCGAACAGCTGCTCAAAGGTGCGGGGCGTGATGGCCATGGGCGCATGCTCATGGGCGAACACGATGCAGTGCTCGTTGTAATATACATAGGGGCTGTACTGCAGATACCAGGTCTCTCCGCAGAGCGTCAGCGGCACCACACGGTGATTCTGGCGCGCGGGAAAATTCACGCGGCCCGCATAGCCGATGTTCTCGATGCACAGCATACATTTGGGATAGCTGGCTGCCGGCTGCAGGCGCTCCAGAGCGATGGTCTTGGGATCCTTTTCCGGTTTTGTGAGGTTGATGGTGATCTCCAGCCTGCCGTATTTGCAGGGATAGTCCCATTTGATGTTTTTGGCGATCTGCGCGGTGCGGATATAGTTGGATGCGATGCACAGGCCGTAGAAATAGTCCGTGGCCGCGCGCACGCCCTGCGTTTGCCGCAGCTGCTCGAACCGGGCGGCCGTCTCGCTTTCCCGGGGCATCACCGCGCCCATGATGCGCGCCTCAAAATTTACGCGCAGAGCGGGCACCTCCCCGTCGTACAGGCCACGGGCCGCCGCGTCATCCAGCAGAGCGTCCAGCAGTACGGTGGGAACGTCCAGATGCTCCTCCGGCACGCCGTCCGCCCACGGCTCAGACAGGCCGAACAGGTCCAGCAGCGTGTTGCGCGCCACATAGGCGTCCAGCTCGCCGATGAGAGAATGTTGCAGGCTGAATTGAAGCAGCCGTTCGATTAAAAGCGCGGTGTGGGCCATGATTTTCCCTCCAAAGTCGGATAAAATATCGTTTCGTACATTTTAATTATAGGAGAGTGGCAGCGGGATTTCCATGTAGTTTTGTTGTATAAAACGGCGATTCTGTCGCGAAACGCGCTCTGTGCCCGCGGACGGACCCGTCTGCGGCTTGACAAGCGCCGTCGGGGATGATAGGATAAATACAATTCAAAGGCAGTGACGGAGAAAAGTAAGGCGGAACAGCCGGAAAAGCGAGCGGGGGAAGGTGGAAGCTCCGCGCCGCGCCCCGCCCGAAAGAACACTTCCGAGCCGCAACCCGAACGCCGGGCATGCACCGGCCGTAGGCACGCCGTGGGCAGCGCGTTAAGCTGCGGGCGCTTTTTGGCGCAGAAAAGTGGCCGCGCAAGCGGTAATTTAGGTGGCACCGCGGATTCGACAGCAATTCGTCCTAAAGGTTTGGGACATTTGGCTGTCGATTTTTCATTTTATGAAGGAGGATATCTCATGAAAAGGACAGAGATCCGCGCGCTTTTCGCATCCGCGCCTGCCGACGGCGCCTCCGTAACCGTGTGCGGCTGGGCCAAAACGGTGCGGGATTCCAAAAACATCGGTTTTATCGAGCTTTCCGACGGCTCCTGCTTCAAGCCGCTGCAGGTGGTGTTTGAAGCCGCCAAGCTGGAAAATTACAAGGACATTGCCAAAGCGGGCGTGGGCACCAGCCTTGTGGTGACAGGCCGCGTGGTGCTTACGCCGGGGGCCAAGCAGCCGCTGGAGGTAAACGCCGATTCCATCCGCGTGCTGGGCGCGTGCCCGCCGGAGTACCCGCTGCAGAAAAAGCGCCATACTGTGGAGTTCCTGCGTACCATGCCGCATCTGCGCCCGCGCACGAACACGTTCAGCGCGGCGTTCCGTGTGCGCAGCGTGGCGGCTTACGGCATCCACAAGTTTTTGCAGGAAAACGGTTTTGTATACGTGCATACGCCGCTGATCACCGGGTCGGACTGCGAAGGCGCGGGCGAGATGTTTCGCGTTACCACGCTGGACGCGGCCCAGCCGCCCCGAACGGAAGAAGGCGCGGTGGATTTTTCCCAGGACTTCTTCGGCCGCGCTACGAACCTGACGGTCTCCGGCCAGCTGGAGGGCGAGGCGATGGCCACGGCCTTCGGCAAGATCTATACCTTCGGCCCCACCTTCCGCGCCGAGAATTCCAACACACCGCGCCATGCGGCCGAGTTTTGGATGATCGAGCCGGAGATCGCCTTCGCGGACCTGGCGGATGAGATGGACCTCTCCGAGGCAATGGTGAAAAGCGTCATCGCCTATGTTCTGGAGACCTGCCCGGACGAGATGGCTTTCTTCAACCAGTTTTTCGACAAAACGCTGCTGGAGCGCCTGAACGCTCTGGTAAACAGCGATTTTGCCCGCGTTTCTTACACGGAGGCCGTGGAGATCCTGAGCAAGCACAACGATTCGTTCCAGTATAAGGTGGAGTGGGGCACGGACCTGCAGACCGAACACGAACGCTTCCTCACCGAGCAGATCTATAAAAAGCCCGTATTTGTGACGGACTACCCCAAGGCGATCAAGTCTTTCTATATGCGTGTGAACGGCGACGGAAAGACCGTGGCTGCGGCGGATATGCTGGTGCCCGGCGTGGGTGAGCTGTGCGGCGGCAGCCAGCGTGAGGAGCGGCTGGACGTGCTGACGGCGCGTATGGATGAGCTGGGCCTTTCCCGCGCGGATTATGAGTGGTATCTGGAGCTGCGGCGCTTCGGTACTGTGGAGCACGCGGGCTTCGGCCTGGGCTTCGAGCGCCTGATCATGTATCTGACGGGCATCCCCAACATCCGCGACGTACTGCCGTTCCCGCGTACGGCCGGCGGCTTCTGAGTATTTGAAAAGGAAAGCGGCGCCCCGTACCAACAGGTGCGGGGCGCCGTGTGTTTATGCTGCTTCGTCGCAGTTGCGCGTATAATCGTCGAAATGCCGCTCGTACGGGGGCTCTTCCCAAGCGGGTACATAGAAATCCTCTTCCTCAAACACGCCTTTCGGCGCAAGCGCTGCCATTTTAACCATACCAAAGGCACTCCTTTCAAACATCGTGGTTTCTTTCGGTGTCTTTAGTATAGGATATTATATGTCCCATAATCAGGACTTTTAACGCTTATTCGTACTGCGCGAGCATCTCCCGGCAGAAGGCGGTGTATTCCCGCACCACGGCAGGCGGCCCAAGCAGCTTTGCGTCCGTGCCGAAGCCGGCCACCCAGCCCATGAACTGGGGACTGACGACGGCCTGCACATGCACCCGGAAAAAGCTGCCGCCGTCGGGCAGCAGTGTGACCTCCTTGCCGAAGCGGTCCAGCACCACGCCGGCCAGCCGCGCGGCGAACCGCAGCTCCACGTCCTGCTGCGCACCGCCGAACATCCCGAACATCTGTTTGGCGTACTGCGCCATGTCGAAGCATTCGAATGTCGCCTTGCCCAGCCTAGACTCTTCCAGAACGGACAGATTCGCCATTTTGTCCACGCGGTAATGGCGGATGCCCGGCGGCGACGCTGTGTGGTCGTAGGCCACAAGATAATAGTTCTCATCGTCCCACACCAGCGCGTAAGGCGAGCGCTCGTAGAGCTGGCCGTCCCGGCGGTAGCGCACGGTTTTTTCCATAGTCCATTCAAAATAACGGAACGCAATCTGCCTGTCCTGTGAAATGGCCGTATGGATGGTGTCGATGCTGTAATAAATACTCTCGTTCATGCTTTTTACGCGGCCCACCGCGTACACCTGCCGCTGCAGCCTCTGGGCCTCCCAGCGGGAGGCGAGGCCCTCCAGCTTGCGGATAAGCTCACGGCTTTTTTTGACGGAGAGGAATTTGGAGGACTGTACCGCGTCTACCAGCAGCTTCAGCTCCGGCAGCTCGAACTCCCGGTGGGCAAGCTGGTAGCCACCCGCTCGGCCGCGGGTGGCGATGATATCCATGCCGTAATCCTCCAGCGCACGGAGATCATCGTAGATGCTTTTGCGCTCGGCGTGCACGCCCAGTTCCTCCAGCCGGGACAGGATGTCGCTCATAGAAAGCGCGTGGTCTTCGTCCGTTTCCCGGCGCAGCAGGTCGGCCAGGTACAGCAGCTTCAGTTTTTGTCCTTCGCTTTTCGGCATCCTGCACATCCTTTACAATGCTTTTTTGTGGAAAAAATTGAAAATTTTTTCAATCTGTTTTATACTGGTATCATAGCATGTCCCATGCGGGATGGCAAGGAACCGCCGTCCGTGCGCGGGCGGGAAAAAGAGGGGGAGCGTTGCCTTGATCACCGATATGTCCCAGGGGAGACCCGCCGCCATCCTGTGGCGGTTCACCATCCCCATGCTGCTGAGCGCGGTGTTCCAGCAGCTGTATAATGTGGCCGACAGCGTGGTGGCGGGCCGGTTTGTGGGCGAAGATGCGCTGGCTGCCGTGGGCGCGTCGTTTCCCATCACAATGATCTTCATGGCCGTGGCGCTGGGCAGCAACACGGGCTGCTCGGTCATCATCAGCCAGTTGTTCGGCGCGAAGGAGACGGCCCGCATGAAAACTGCGGTGTCCACCTCGGTTATTGCCATTCTGGCACTTTCGGCGCTGCTTACGGCCGGCGGCTTTCTGTTCTGCGAGCCGCTGATGCGCCTGCTGGGCACGCCGGAAAATGTGTTTGCGGATTCCCAGCTCTATTTGAATGTCTATATCGGCGGGCTGACGTTTTTGTTTTTGTACAATATTTGCACGGGCGTGTTCACGGCGCTGGGCGATTCCCGCACGCCGCTGTATTTCCTCATCGCTTCGAGCCTTGCGAACATCGTTATGGACGTGGTGTTCGTGGTGTGTTTTCACATGGGCGTTGGCGGCGTGGCCTGGGCCACGTTTTTGTGCCAGGGCGTGGCCTCCGTTCTGGCAGCATGGACGCTGTTCCGGCGGCTGCGGGGCGTGCCCGCGCCGGAGCGGCATCCGCTGTTTTCCTGGCGGATGCTGGGGCGCATTGCGCGCATCGCCGTCCCCAGTATTTTACAGCAGAGCTTTATCTCCGTGGGCAACCTGTTCATCCAGAGCCTTGTCAACAGCTTTGGCTCCGCTGTGGTGGCCGGTTATTCCGCGGCGGTGAAGCTGAACACCTTTGCGCTGACGGGCTTCACAACGCTGGGCAACGGCCTCTCCAGCTTCACGGCCCAGAATATCGGCGCGGGCCGTCCCGAACGTGTGAAGCAGGGGTTCCGCGCAGGCGCGGGCATGACGCTGTGCGTGGCCGTGCCGTTCATTGCGGCGTTCGTGTTCGCGGGGCCGCAGATGGTACGCCTGTTTTTGAGCGCTCCCAGCGCCGACGCGCTGGCACAGGGCACGCTGTTCCTGAACATCGTGGCGCCGTTCTATGTGCTCATTTCGCTGAAGCTGGCGGCGGACGGCGTGCTGCGCGGCGCGGGCTGCATGGGCCAGTTCATGACGGCTACGTTTACGGATCTGATCCTCCGTGTGATCCTGGCGTTCCTGCTTGCGCCGCGCTTCGGCGCCGCGGGCATCTGGATGTCCTGGCCGCTGGGGTGGGCAGTGGCGGCTGCGCTGTCGCTGGGTTTTTACTTTACAGGAGGCTGGCGCAAGCGCGTGGGCAGCATCGACAAATAGAAAAAACAAAGGGCGCGGCCATCGGCCGCGCCCTTTGCAGAAGGCCCGCTGTGCTCTGAATGGATTTATGGGAAGATAAAGCTTTTACCGCCCCGCCGCCCGTGCACCCGGCGCTGCCGCAGGGAGCACGTCAGCGGTAGATGCAATCTTCTATATGCGGGAGCAGGGTATAGATGGAATTCCCAATGAGCGCTTCAAAATATTCCTTATACTGATACGTTTTATTCCACCGGTCGATGGAAAACGGGTATATTCCATAGCGCCTTGTTGTGTCGATGAATCTTTTTTCCAAGATGCAAAAACCACTGGCGTCGGCAAGTGCATCGCAGAGAATGATCAGTTTGTCATAATCGTCATAGTGGAGGCCGTTCAGGAAATCCCGGATGAAGGCGTACTGCGCTGCGCTGATATCCTTCTTTCCGATGTCGGCTTCAATATCCTTGACGGGGAAGGAATGCGTCAGGCAGATCCTTGCGACCTCGTCCCATCCCCGCGCGGCGGCGTAATCGTATCCGTCGATGATGTGCCTGACAGCGGCCACTCCGGTCCTTCGGCCTATGTCGTGCAGCAGCCCGCAGACAAATGCCTTATCGCTGTCCATTTTATCGCAGCGCCCGGCAATCAGCTCTGCCGCATGCGCCACATTTCTGGAATGTTCCCCCCAGGGACCGGGATTCAGTTCCTCGGCCTTTGCCAGTTCCTGGAGTGCGGTTTTTCGATCCGGAAACATATCGGCTCCTCCTTTTGCACAAATGCATTTACAGCCCCGGCAGAGCCATGGGCGCTGCTTGGCGTATTTCAGACGTCGTTATTCCGCGCGCTCTTCGTTCAGCAGCCGGGCGGGTACGGTGATATCCCGCCGGGGCACCTTTTCCCAGGAAAAGCATGCGGCCAGCGACCGGAGCGGCACCGGTTCCGGCGCGGGCTGCTGTCCGGCCAGAAAGGCTAGCCAGCCCGTCAGCTCCGCGGGCGTGAAGCGGGCGCGCAGCGCACCCATGTCCAGGCTTTTTTCCCGCTTGGAGAGCCGGACGCCCTCCGCGTTCACCAGCAGCGGCAAATGGTAGTATTCCGGCGTGGGCAGGCCCAGCAGCCGCTGCAAAAAAATCTGGCGCGGCGTGCTGGAGAGCAGGTCCTGCCCACGCACCACCTGCGTCACGCCCATGCGCGCGTCGTCCACCGCCACGGCCAGCTGGTAAGCATAGATACCGTCCGAGCGCCGCAGGATGAAATCGCCGCATTCCCGGGCGAGGTTCTGCGAAAAATGTCCAAGATGTCCGTCTGTGAAAGAAACGGACTCTTCCGGCACGGCAATGCGCAGAGCGGGCGCGCGCCGCCTGCGCAGAGCGTCCGCCTCGGAGGGAGAAAGCCGCGCGCACCGTCCGCCGTACAGTACGGCGCCGTCGGAAAGGTGCGGCGCGCTGGCGGCGTGCAGATCGGCCCGGGAACAGAAGCACGGGTAAACGCGGGCATGTTCTTTCAACATCTGCAGGGCCTGTGCGTACAGTTCGCTGCATTCACTTTGAAAATAGGGGCCGTCCGGCCCGCCTCTCCGGCCGCCTTCGTCCCAATCCAGCCCCAGCCAGGCCAGGTCCTCCTCCAGAAGGCGCGCGTGCTCCGGCTTGCAGCGTCGGACGTCCAGATCTTCGATCCGCAGTAGGAAGCGTCCGCCCCGGCTGCGGGCGGAAAGCCAGGCCAGCACAGCGCAGAACACATTGCCAAGATGCATCCGGCCCGAGGGGCTGGGCGCGAAGCGCCCGCACACGTCAGTCCGTTCCCGCATGGCTGTTCTCCGTCCTCCGGACGCCGCGCGCGTTTCCTTCCTCCGTGCCGGGCGTGCACTGCGCCGAAAAGGCGCGCAGGTATACCGCGGCCGAGCGGGACATCTCCCGTGAAAAAACGCTGTTGTATTTGCGCGCGCAGAATGCCTGCATCCGCGCGGCATAGTCCACGTCCGCGCGGCCTTCGGCGGCCTCGCGCGCGCGGTACATGGCCTCGTGTTCCTCCGGCGTCATGCGGCGGTAACGGTTTTCCCGTACGATATACCGTGCGTCGAAGCGGGCGGGCTTGCGTCGCTCCCGCTGCTGCTGCGTGGGCCGGCCCAGCACCAGCATGGCAGCGGGCACGGCGTAGGGCGGCAGAGCCAGTGCGCTGCGCACATCCTCGCAGTTTTCCAGAATATCCCCGATGTAGCAGCTGCCAAGGCCGAAGCTTTCGGCGGCCACCACCGTGTTTTGTGCGGCGATGGCCGCGTCCGCCGCGGCCAGCAGCAGGTCGCCCTCCCGCGGCGGACGGGGTGCGCAGCCCGCCGCGGCAAAGCCGTCGTACCAGCGCTGGCAGTCCGCCACGAACACCAGCACCACGGGTGCGTCCGCGATGAAGGGCTGGTGGTCGCACAGGTCGGCCAGGCGTGCCTTCAGCGCGGCGTCGGTGATGTCGAGGATGGTGTACAGCATCTGGTTGCCAGCCGTGGGGGCCTGCATGGCCGCCTGGAACAGCGCGTTTTTAACAGCCTGCGGCACAGGCTCCTCTGTGAACACGCGGACGGATTTGCGCGCGCAAAGCGCATCCAGTGTGGGATTGCGGTCAAATTCCATTCAAAGCACCTCCGGCGCGGGACGGCACAGGGCTGCCGCGTCGCGCAGTGATCGTTCCGTTTCGGCGGCGCCCAGCGCGCTCAGCGGCACAGGCGGCACGGGCACGGCAGGAAGCGGCTGCAACGTGAGCTGATAATAGGAAAGACCCAGCCACCGGCCGTCCTTGTAGCCCGCGTGGGGCAGGCGCGCGGCTTCGGCAAAGCCCATCCGCTCGTGGAAGGCGGCGCTGGCCGGGTTGGGGTGTGTGATGAGCGCAAAGCAGTTGACGTAGCCCTGCCTGCGCAGCAGAGCCAGCAATGCGGTGTACAGCGCGGTGGCGGCGTGCCTCCGGTGTGCGGCGGCAGACAGGTATACTGTGACCTCGGCGTCCCAGTCGTAGCCCCGGCGTGCGGCGAAGCGACCGGCGTAGGCATAGCCCAGTACCGCGCCGTCCTCCTCCGCAAGCAGCCAGGGAAAGCCCGTGTCCAGATGCTCCCGCAGCCGTCCGGAAAATTCCGCCAAAGACGGCGCCTCGTATTCCCAGCTGGCGGTGGAATGCTCCACATAAGGCGCGTAGACCGCCAGCATGCCGCCCGCGTCCTCCGGGCGCGCCATGCGCAGTGTGATGCCAGGCATCGTATCCCTCCCGTCCCGGCCGTGGCCGGGGTCATGCCGCCGGGCGGCAGAGCCGCGGCGGTTCAAGAAATATTATACGGCAAAGCCCCCGCCGGCGCAATGCGCAGGCGGGGGCTTTGTAAAACAGACCGGCTGCCTCACCGGAAAGGCCCGCCGGAGCCGGAAAACCGAACAGGCTCTTGCGGCGAATTGAAAAAGAAAGGCTTTAAATAAAATCCTGCGAACGCAGGTCTCCACCCGGAAGGCACAAACGAAAGTATGATCAGTGAGTGTCCTGCAGGGCGGCCACGCCCTCCTCACCGGTGCGCACCTTCACAACATTTTCCACATTGTAGACAAAGATTTTACCGTCGCCGATGTGTCCGGTATACAGCACCCGCTTCGTGACGTCGATGACGCTGCGCACGGGCACCCTGCTCACGACGACCTCCACTTTCACCTTGGGCAGCAGTGTCACGTCCATGGGCACGCCGCGGTAGAATTCGCTCTGTCCCTTCTGCACGCCGCAGCCCAGCACCTGCGTCACGGTCAGGCCCGTCACACCGATGGAGGAAAGCGCCTCTTTCAGTGCATCAAAGCGGCTCTGCCGCAGCAGGATGACCACTTTGCTGATACGCGGCCCGGATGCGGGAGCGGCGGTGACGGTGGTGGTTTCCACCACAGGAACCGCTTCGTCGGCGCTTTTTGCCGGGACAGCGCCCTCAACAGTCTCCTGCACTTCAGGGCTTACCATGCCCAGCGACATGGGCGCAAAGTCCGCGTAGGCCGAGATGAGCCCGTGCTCGTGGATGTCCAGGCCGTCGATCTCCTCCTCGCGGGAAACGCGCAGGCCGATGGTCTTTTTCAGCAGGAAGAACACCAGTGTGATGGCAACGCCGACCCAAGCGCATACAGCCAGCACGCCCAACATCTGTACGCCCAGGAAGCCGAAGCCCCCGCCGTAAAACAGGCCGCCGTCCGTGGCGAACAGGCCCGTGAGCACAGTGCCCAGCGCGCCGTTGACAAAATGCACGCCGATGGCACCCACAGGGTCGTCAATTTTGAGCTTCTGGTCGATGAACTCAACGCCGAACACCACTGCGAAGCCCGCGATCAGCCCGATAATGGCCGCGCCGAACGGGTCCACTGCGTCGCAGCCGGCCGTGATGGCCACAAGCCCGGCCAGAGAACCGTTCAGCGTCATCGAGACGTCTGGCTTTTTGTAACGGCTCCAGGTAATGATCATCACCACACAGGTTGCCACAGCTGCGGCCAGGTTGGTATTGACGAAGATGAGGCTGGCGTTCACCAATGTCTCGTCCCCCGTCATCGAAACGGTGGAGCAGCCGTTGAAGCCGAACCAGCAGAACCACAGGATAAAGCAGCCCAGCGCGGCCAATGTAAGGCTGTGGCCCGGGATGGCGTTCGCCTTGCCGTCCTTCGTATATTTGCCGATGCGCGGCCCCACCATCTTTGCGCCGATGAGCGCGCACAGGCCGCCCACCATATGCACTGCCGTGCTGCCCGCAAAGTCGTGGAAGCCCAGCTGGCTCAGCCAGCCGCCGCCCCAGACCCAATGCCCGCCGACAGGGTAAACGATCAGGCTTATGGCTACGCTGTAAATGCAATAAGAAAGGAACTTGGTGCGCTCCGCCATCGCGCCGGAGACGATGGTGGCCGCCGTGGCGCAGAACACCGTTTGAAAAATGACGAACGCCCAGGACGGGAACGTGCTGCTGTAATCGCCCAGGATGAACGGGTCGAACCCGCCGATCAACGCGCCGTCCCCCGCGAACATGATGCCGAAGCCTGCCAGCCAAAAGGCAACGGTGCCGAGGGCAAAATCCATCAGGTTTTTCATGATGATGTTGCCCGCATTTTTGGCGCGTGTCAGGCCGGTCTCCACCATCGCAAAGCCCGCCTGCATGAAGAATACCAGCGCCGCGCCCAGCAGCACCCAAATAGTGTCTACGGATGAATACATAATGACCCCTCCTCAATTTTTTACGCTTTTCAACCGCGGAAATACAACAAAAAAGGCGCCGCCGGATGTCCGGCAGCGCCTTCGCTGTTGTTGCATTCAGTTTACGCGCCGGGACGTGGCATGTCAAGCCCGCGGCGGCAAAATTGCGCCTTTGTACAAGGCGCATCCAAAATCAGACCGTAAAGTTTAGAATATATGCACAAGACCAAACAGACAAAAAGCGCGGATAAAAATACAAATATTGGCGGGCCGTATAACAAAAAAGGAAAAAATACGATTTTTTTCCCGCTTGTTCACAACTCTGCCACTTTTTTTGTGTAAAATCGGGCTATACTAACAACAGAGCAGCACCGAGGCCATGCTGCGCGGCAAAACTGTTTGCGTATTCGCCCGGTTTGCGGTATCATAGAAAAAGTATGCAGGCCGCCGGACGCGGAAAGCCCGGCGCGGAAAAGGAATGATACCGGTATGGCAATATTGCGGACGATCGTGTGGTTTTTCTATTTCTTCGGCGCGCTCATCGTGCTTACGCCGAAAATGAACGAGGCAAAGCGGCGCAAGGCCGCGGGGGATGAGAGCGGCTGCCGGGCCATCGTGGACAGATATGTGCCCATGTGGATGTCCACTCTGATGCGCATTGCCGGATGTACCGTTACGGTGAACGGGCTGGAAAACATTCCGAAGGACCGGGCCGTGGTATTCACGCCCAACCACCAGAGCGATTATGATATCCCCATCACGCTGGTGCATCTGGACAGGCCCCACGCGCTGGTGGCGAAGGTGGAGACGTTGAAGATCCCACTGGTGCGCACCTGGATGAAGCTGTTCGACTGTGTGTTCATCGACCGCAAAAATCCCCGCCAGGCTGTCACGGCCATGAAGGAAGCAGGCGCGCTGCTGGCGCGGGGCGAAAGTGTCATCGTGTTCCCCGAAGGCACGCGCAGCAAGGGCGACGCCATGGGCGAGTTCAAGCACGGCGCGTTCAAAATGGCCTTTGCGGCGGGTGCGCCCGTGGTGCCCGTCGTCATCGACGGGAGCTATAAGATCATGGAGGCAAACCACAACCTGATGTGTCCCGGCCATGTGACCATGACCGTGCTGCCGCCCATCGAGACCGCCGGGCTGGACCGGGCGGCGCAGAAAGCGCTGCCGGACGAGGTGGCCCGGCGCATTGCCGCGCACAAGGATAAAGCCACAGCGCACTGACGCCGCGCAGCGGCGTATGCATAAAAGCGTGCGGGCAGGCCCGCCGCGACACATATAACAGAAAGAGGGAAACACGTGTATGGCAAGCCCGCGCTACACACTGAACATCAAGCCCGAGGACCTGCAGCCCGAACAGCCGAAGCATGAGATGACCGGCAAGGAAAAACGGGAAAATTTCTGGTTCTATCACAAATGGCATGTGATCGTCGGCATCGTGGCCGCGCTGATGGTCTTTTCGTTCGTTTGGGAGATCGCCACCCAGGTGCATCCGGATTATACCATCGGCATCCTCACCACGACAGGTGTGCCCATGGGCACCGGCGAGGCACTGGCCGAGCAGCTCAAGCCGTATTTTGACGACCGCAACGGCGACGGAGAGGTCGTTGTGAGCGTGATGGAATACACCATCGGGAAAGACGCGGATTCCATCGCGGACCCCAACGTCCAGATGGCGAACATCACGAAGTTGTCCGGCGACATCGACGGCGGCGAGAGCATGCTGTTCCTTGTGGACGATATGGAGTATTTCCAGGAGCAGTATATGCTGTTCGCCTACAACGACGGCACATCTCCCGCAGAGGGCGAAAAGCCGGACTATGCGCGCATGGGCGTGCGCTGGGGAGACTGTCCGGCGCTCACGTCGCTGGAGCTGGGCGCGTCGGAGAACTTCGACGGTTCGCAGGGGTATGATTACCAGACATTTTTGCAGGACTACAAGCTGGTGCCCCGCGTTTATACGGGCACCAAGCTGGAAAAGGATGAGGACGCCGCCGCGTATTATGAAAAGGCGATGTCGGTGTTCCATACTCTGACGCGGCAGTGAACGAACGGAAAAGGAGGAAGGCATATGCTTCCCTGGCAGTGGATCCTGATGGCTGCGGTGGCCGCGGCGCTGGTGATTCTGGGCGTGCTGGTGCTGGCGGCAGTGGCGGCCAGCCGTTCCAGGCCGCGCCCGGAGCAGCTTACGCCCACCCAGCGCACGCAGAACCCGTACCGCCGCTTTTACGGCGGTAGAAAGTAGGCGCGGCGCGCGCTGCTCTCTTGGAGCTGAGATAAAAAAGCCGGAGCCCGGCGGGATTTTCCCGCCGGGCTCCGGCCTCTTTTTATCGGTTTGCAATGAAGCTCATTCGATGCTTGGCTGTTTTTTGCGTCAAACAGGCTGCGGAGAGTCGTGCCGCCCGATGGAAAGCACCCCCGCGCAGTGGGAAAGCCGCGCGAAGGAAAGGCGCAGGCTGGGCAGAGCACCGGCAAGCAGCTGCGCCACGGCATAATCCTCGCCGCAGTCCCAGGCCGTCCCGGCCGCGGCATGGCAGGCATCCAGCTCGGCCTGCGTTTCAAAAGCCACGTCTCCTATCAGACATTCGCCGCCGGGGCTGAGACGGCGGGACAATTCCAGCAGGAACGCGGGTTTCCCGGCGTCCGGCACATGGTGGAAAGCATAGGTGCTGATGATAAAATCGAACATCCTGCCCTCCAGCGCGGGGGGCAGGCCCCGTGTGAAATCATACAGATACAATTCCGCGCAGGGCATCTTGGCGCGGGCGGCGTCCAGCATATTCTGGGAAAAATCCACTCCGGCTACCGGATGGCCGGCCGCGTACAGGCGTGCTGTCAGCATGCCTGTCCCGAAGCCCAAGTCCAACACATCGGCGCCGGGACGGCTGTTCACACGGGCCTCGATAAGAGACAGCACCGCATCGTAGCCCGCGAAGGGATATTCCCCCGCATCGTGGGAATGGCGGACGCTGGCGTCATAACCGGCGGCCCATTCGTCGAAACCCTTGCTGTTGAGCATAAAAAAACCTTCTTTCTGCCTGATAGAAAAAATGAAAGCCGCCCGCCACAAAAAGGGCAGGCGGCGAAAAGCTATGCGGCAGGGGCGGGGATAGAGGTAGTTGCGGGAGGAGCCCAGTTTGGATCCTGTCCACCGGCACCGCAGACTGTACAGCTGCGGGCGCCCGTGCTTGGATCCGTCGTCCCCCAAGTATGGGGCTGCAGTTCCGTGGGTGCAGGGCACCCGGCGGCGGAGCAGGTGCGCTTGTGATTCGCGCCGTCACCCGCATCCGTCCAGCCGCTCCAGGCATGGACATGTTCGGCGGGCGGCGCGGTCCAGTTGGGGTCCTTTCCGGCCGCGCCGCAGACAGTGCAGGTGCGCATACCAGTAGCCTGGTCCGTTGCGCCCCAGGAGTGGGCCTGTGTTTCCGTAGGGGCGGGACATCCGGCAACGGAGCAGGTGCGTTTGTGGTTTACGCCATCGCCGGCGTCCGTCCACCCGCTCCAACTGTGGGTATGAGTGTCAAGAATGGCGTGACATGTGGGCTGTGTACAGTAAATGTGCATTTTGGTGGCGTCGTTGGGGTCTGCCGTCCAGTTGCCTTTGATATGGTTCTCCGTCTCGGTCTTGGGCGGGTTGGTGCAGCCGCTGGCCGTGCAGGTGCGTGTATGCGTGCCGTTGCCCGCGTCCGTCCAGCTGCCGAAACTGTGCGTGTGCTTATTTTTGAACGTCACCCACACACTGATGGATTCCAGCTTTGTATTTGCGGGCACGGTGAAGGTCAGCGTGCCGTTGTTCACATTTTCAATGCGTCCCTCGGTGCAGCCCCATTCCAGCGAATAGCCTTCCTTGGCGGTGGCCGTCACGGTGGAGCACGTTTCGCCGGGCTTCACCTTCTGCGTCAGCGTGCCAGACAGCGAGCCGCCGTCTTTGCCGTCCTTGATGGAGAACGTGACGGTCACGCCCTCGGCTTCGGAGCTGGACGAGCTGGAGCTGCTGGACGCCGCCTGCGGGTTGAAGGTCTCCTCCGGCGTGGCCGTGTGCGTGGGGATGGTGGTCAGCGCCGGGCGGCGGTCCTCGGTCTCGTAGGTGTGCGTGCGCACATAGTCGATCAGCGCTTTGGCGCCCTGCTCATTCAAATGCAGGCCGTCCTCGATCATATACGAAGCTCTGGCAAAGCCCGTGGCGGGGTCCTTCAGGGCCTCGCTGCTGTTCAGGAACCGGTAGCCGTCCTCCTTGGCAAGGTCCGCCAGAGCTTTGTTGAATTCGTCGATGGCCTTCTGCGCGGCGGCCGCGCCCGTGCGCGTCTGCGCCACGGGCGGTACGGCGTTGATGATGATATCCGCGTAGGGCCATTCTTTTTTGATGGCCTCCAGAGCACTGCGGTACTGGTTTTTGAATGTGTCCGCAGTGGAATTGGTGTTGTTGGTGCCGTATGTGATGACGATGCGCCGGGGCTGCATCATGGAGACGGCCTTGGCGACATACACCGGGCTGGATGAACCCTTGAAGTACATGCACGGCGTGCTGGTGACATGCTGGATGCCCATGCCCACGGCGCTCAGGTTGTTCTGCCACGTTGTCAGGCCGTAGGCCACCAGGCGGTAGGTGTTGGAATCGCCCAGAAACATCGTTTCGTCAATGTACGTCTGGCCGCCGTCCGCAGTCTCCGGCAGGATGGTGCCGTCGTAGGCCTGTTTATCCAGCGCGTCCGCGTCCGGGTCATAGCTGCCGCTCTGGGAAGCGGAGACAGACGACGAAGACGGTGCGGACGAGGAGGCATCCACGGGCGCGGCGTCGGGCAGCAGGGACATCACAAGAATAGCGAGCAGCGCGATGATGAGCGCGGCGGCGCATACCAGGATGGCGATGTCGATGGGGCTGCCTTTCTTTACGCGGCCGAAAAAGCGCGCCAGCGCTTTGCCGGCCTTGCGGAAATATCGTTGGATCTGTTGCACGGCGTTTCCTCCTAAGATGGCCCGTTCGTGTACAATACGGGCATTCTAACGTTTCCATTGTACACGATTGTAACGCGGAAAGCCACCGTTTTCTTTCAAAAAGAACGGTGGCTTTTCGGGGTTTTCTTCCTGTTTGTGCGTTTTTTGCCAAAAAACGTCCGGTTCGGGCCTGTGACCCGGCCTCAGCGGGCGCGGGCCAGCGCGTTGTTTTGCTGGCGGCGCAGCTCGGCCAGATAGGCGGGCACCAGCATCACGGCTGCGCCCGTCCAGGCCACCGGGTTTGCCAGGCACACGCCGACATAGCCCAGGAAGCGGGAGAGGAGGATGGCGGCGGCCAGGCGCATGGCGAGCTCCACACCGCCGGAGATCAGCGGCATCACGGCGTTGCCCAGGCCTTGCAGCGCGTTGCGGTAAACGAACAGCACGCCCAGGGCCAGAATGAAAACCGCTTCGATATTTAAAAACTGTACCGACGCGGCGATGACAGCCGTCTCACCCGGGTCCACGAACCAGGTGGTGATGGGCGCGGCAAACAGCCATACCACCACGGCCGCGGCCAGCCCGGCAATGAGGTTGAGCACCGTGGCCTTGCGCACGCCGTCCTTCACGCGGTCCAGCTTGCCAGCGCCCGCGTTCTGCGCGGTAAAAGTGGCTGCGGCCAGCCCGAAGGTGAACGTGGGCTGCGTCGTCAGCTGCTCCACCTTGGAGGCGGCGGTGTATGCCGCCACCACCGTGGAGCCGAAGCCGTTGATGGTCACCTGTAAAATCATGCAGCCGATGGCCGTTACGCTGTTGGACAGCGCCGTGGGAATGCCCATCCGGGCAAGGCGGCGCACCATCGGGCCGTGCCAGGCCCAGTCGGCCCGGCCTGTGCGCAGGATGGGGAATTTTTTCAGCATATAGACTAGGCACAGCAGCGCCGAAACGCCCTGAGAAAGGATGGTGGCCCAGGCGGCGCCCGCCACGCCCATGGAGAACGTCACAACGAACAGAAGGTCCAGCACGACGTTCAGCGCGCTGGAGAGGCACAGGAAATACAACGGCGTTTTGCTGTCGCCCACGGCGCGCAGCAGGCCGGAGAACAGATTGTAAAACAGGCTCGCGCCCAGCCCCAGAAAGATGATGCCGATGTATGCGGCGCTGTCGCTGAAGATGTTTTCCGGCGTGTTCATGGCGCGCAGCATCGGTTCTGTACCAAGAAAGCTGGCCGCCGTAGCCACGGCGGTGACGATGAGGGACAGCAGCATCGTCATGGCCACGCACCGGCGCAGCCCGGCCTCGTCCCGCGCGCCGAAGCGCTGTGACACCACCACGCAGAACCCGTTGGCAAGCCCGATGACAAAGCCCAGCACCAGGAACGACATACCGCCCGTGGCGCCCACGGCGGCCAGCGCGTCCACGCCCACAAAGCGGCCAACGATCATGGCGTCCACCATGCTGTAAAACTGCTGGAAGATATTGCCCACCAGCATGGGCAGAGAAAACCGGAGCAGCAGCCGCATGGGGCTGCCCGAAGTCATATCCGTAACCAAAAAAGCACCTTTCCTTTCCCGAAAAGCGGCGCTTCGGAGCCGTGTGCCCCGCGCCGCGCGGAGCCGAAAACAGCCCTGCACAAAACGCTATTCTAGCCCATCCGGGCACCGATGAAAAGCCTTTTTTTGAAATTTGCGATATTTTTCCGAATTGGACAAAAAAGCACGGCCCGGAAGGCTCCGGGCCGTGCTTTTTGCCTGTCTGCAGAGCTTATTCGCTTAGAATGCCCGCCTTGCGCAGCGCGGGCCGCACGGCTTTTGCAAGCAGCACGGACACCACCACGGCCAGCACCGCGTTGATGAGGGACGTGACGCCCTTTGTCACGAGCTGCGTCTGCACCGCGCCCAGAGCCTGCCCCTCGATGTAAAACTTCATGATGAAGGACTTCAGCAGGTACAGCGCCACATACGTCACGCTGCCCACGGACGCGCCCAGCACGTCCCGTCCCAGCGAGATATTACCGCTCCGGTGGGCGATGAGCCCGGCCAGAAAGCCGATGAAAAATTTTGTGATGAATGTGATCCAGCTTTCCGCGATGTACAGCGGATTCGTAAAGTCGAACAGCATACTGCCGAAGCCGGAGGCAAGGCCGCCCGTCAGGGGCCCGAACAGCAGGCCGGACAGCGCGCAGAACACATTGCCCAGATGAATGCGCGCTACCTCCCCGATGGGGATCTGTATCCAGCTGAATACGAATACCAGAGCGCTCAGCAGGCCCGTGACGGCCAGCCTGCGCACGGTGAACCGGTTGGATGTTTTTTCCATGAATACCACTCCTCTTTGTTTTTGCCCTGCGCCGCGAATTTCCGGTTGACAGGGCCGCCGCTTTCGCTTATCCTCAATTATAGAAGATTGTGAACTGATTAAAATACTCAATTTATGAATATTTTATAAGGTCAGATTGGAGGGCAGGCATGGAAAGCTTTACGCTGGGACTGATGCGCGGGGACGGCGCGCCGCTGTACCGTCAGCTATACCGCCATATCGTGGAGGAGATCGCTTCCGGCGGGCTGGCGGCGGGGGAAAAGCTGCCCAGCAAGCGCCGCCTGGCAGCGGACCTGCGGGTGAGCGTTTCCACCGTGGAAACGGCCTACCAAATGCTGGTGGCGGAGGGCTACATAGCGGCCCGCGCGAAAAGCGGCTTCACGGTATGCCGCATTGAAAAGCTGGACGCACCCGTCCGTCCGGCTCCGGCCGCGCCGCCGGAACCGCCCGCAAAGCGCTGGGCCTATGATTTCGGCACGGGCAGTGTGGACACTGCCCTGTTTCCGTTCAAGACATGGGCGCGCATCCAGCGCGAGACAGTCACCGCCCATCCGGAGCTTCTGAACCATGGCTCCCGCCAGGGCGATGCATCCCTGCGCGCGGCCATTGCCAAATATCTGCATGCTTACCGGGGCGTGGTGTGCGCGCCCGAGCAGATCGTGGTGGGCGCGGGCATCGAATATCTGGTGGGCCTGCTGGCCCGGCTGTTCTGCGCCAGCACCTTTGCGGTGGAAAATCCGGGCTATCCCCGCACGGCGCAGGTGCTGCGCAACAACGGCGTGCGCACGGTGTTCGTGCCTGTGGACGGGGACGGCATGACGCTGGATGCTCTGCAGGCCGGCGGCGCGCAGCTTGCGTATGTCACGCCCAGCCACCAGTTCCCCACGGGCGCAACGATGCCCATTGCCCGGCGCACGGAACTGCTGCGCTGGGCGGGCGCGGCCCCGGGACGTTATGTGGTGGAGGATGACTACGACAGCGAATTCCGTTACGACACCCGGCCCATTCCATCGCTGCAGGGGCTGGACCAGGCGGGGCGGGTGATCTATGTGAGCACCTTTTCCAAGAGCATGGCGCCGTCCATGCGCATCGGCTATATGGTGCTGCCGGTGCCTGTGCTGGAGATGTACCGTGCCGAATACGGCGTGTATTCCTCCACGGTGTCGCGGTTCGAGCAGCAGACGCTGTGCCGCTTTATGGATGAAGGGTATTTCGCGCGGCATCTGAACCGCCTGCGCGGCGCCTGCCGCGCCCGCCGGGACGCGCTGCTGGAGGCGCTGTACGCCGCTTTCGGCCGGGATGGCGTGGCGGTGCGGGGCAGCCACACCGGGCTGCACCTGCTGGCCGCGGTGCACAACGGCATGACGGAACGGGAGCTGGTGGAGGCGGCGGCGCGGGCCGGCGTGCATGTGAACGGCCTTTCCGCCTATTATATGGGGCACCCGGAGGACTGTCCGCCCGCCACCGTGGTGCTGGGCTATTCCGATATGGACGAGAGGGCGCTGCGGGCCGCTGTGGACGCGCTGCGCTGCGCGTGGGGCGCGCGGCCTTCGGAATAAAAAGCAAACCGCCGTTTCCACCGGACTTCGTGTCCGGGGAAACGGCGGCTTGTTCATTTGTATCCGTACGGTTCAGATGCCTGCGGGCAGAGCGCCGCCCGTCTGCGGGGCGCTTTGCGCGTCTGCGTCCGGCGCGGCGGGGAGCGGGAGTGTTTCCGGCTGCTCGGGCTGGTTCGTGTCGGGCAGCGTTACCGTGGCCTTGAACAGGTCGCCGTCCACTGTGATGGAGAACGTTCCGCCCTGCAGTTCGGCAAAGCTCTTGGCAATGGCAAGGCCCAGGCCGCTGCCCTCGGTGTTGCGGGAACGGTCGCCCCGCACAAAGCGGTCGGTGATCTCTTCCGCGCTGAAATCCAGCTCGGTGGCGGAAATGTTTTTGAACACCACCTGCGCGCCGTGCTCCTGCGGCATCAGCGTGATATAAGCCCGGGTGCCGGGCATGCCGTATTTGGTGATGTTCACCACCAGGTTCTCAAAGATGCGGCAGGTCTTTTGCCCGTCCAGCACCAGAGGCATGCGTTCCTCCGGGAGCTGCCAGCGGAAATCGATGCCGCTGGCTTCGGTTTTGTCGGCCAGCTCGTACTGGACCTGCTTGAGCAGTGCGGCCAGATCTACTTCAGCGTAATGCATGGCCACGTTCCGTGTGGCGGCCTTGCTCACCTCAAACAGGTCCTCGATCAGCCGCTTGAGCCGCTGGGATTTTTTGTCCAGCGTTTCAATGTATTTGGCTCGGTCTTCGGCAGAAAGGGCGGGATCCTTGAGCAGGTCCACATAGGTGATGATGGCGGTCAGCGGCGTTTTCAGGTCGTGTGAGACGTTGGTGATCAGCTCGGTCTTCATGTTCTGGCTGCGCACTTCGGCGGCGACGGCCTTTTCAAAGCCCGCGCGCACCTGGTTCAATTCGTCCTTCAGCGGGTCGAACAGGCCCATGTCTCCCTCCACAGGCGTGGCCAGGTCTCCGCCGGCCATGCGCCGGGCGGCGGCCAGCAGGGCCGCGTAGTCCTGCTGGATGCGGTTGGCGCGGCGGCGCAGCAGGAAGAACAGCACCACCGTGTAGATCACGGTTCCAGCAATGCCCAGGAACCAGAAGCAGCAGATGAACGTGACGATGGCGAAATTTACGGCCAGCAGGCGCAGCAGCGTTTTTTCAGCGGGGTCCCGCAGGTCGATGGCGGTGAGGGCGCGCCACATGCGCCCCAGCGTGCCGCTCACGGCACGCCAGACGCGCCCCGCGCCCCGCAGCAAAGCGCGCACGGCCCGTGCGGCCAGGCTGCGGTTTTTCAGATAGCCCAGCCAACCGTCCCGGGCCAGGCCCTGGCGCAGCGCGAGAACAGACATAAACGTCACCTCCAAAAACAGGAACAGAAGCCCCGCGCACAGCAGGTTCGCCATGGTGTTGGCCGCGGAGGGCAGGTCCACGCTGAATTCGTCCCGCAGCACGGCGGCGATGCTGCCGTCGAAATTGCTTGTTACAGCGCTGGAGGGGACGCCGTTCATCAGCACCGCGCAGCCGAGGGCCAGCAGTACCAGCTCCAGCGGCACACGGCACAGCCAGCCGCCGCCCAGCCCGCTGCCGCGCCGGCGGCCGAACCACAGGGCCAGAAGCGCCGCAAGGGCCAATGCAGCCGCAAACAGGGGATCGAAGGCGTGGCTGATGAAGGAGCGCTCCTGAGACGTTGCGATATACCAGCTGATGTCATCCGAAGCCGCGAATACCCGCGGGACCCCGTAGACGAAGGTCACGCTTTTGGGAGCGGAAAGATCGTAGTAGGACAGAACGTCCAGGTCAAGATGCCGGCGTATGGCGTCGGTGCCGTAGGCCTGCATATCCGTGTTCCAGATAGAAGCGGAAAAGTCCTGCTGGCCCTCCTCGCCCAGATAGGAGGCTGCATAGGACATATTGCCCTGCGCGTCGAAGCGGAGCGCCAGCACATAACGCCACTGGGCGGCGTCGAAGCCGTTTTTGGCGGGGTCGTCCGAAAGAAAGCCGCCAAGCCCGGCTTCCGTGTTGGTGTATGTTTTGCCCGTTGCGTCGTCCGTCACGGCGTAAAACAGATTGCCCCAGCTGCCCGCCAGCTCGTCGGCATGGGCTTTCACGCTGGCGTTGAAAGCGTCCAGCGCGGAGATGGCATCGGGCGCGTAAACGTCCAGTCCGCCGTAGGAGGCGTTGGTGCCGCCGCTTTCGTCACCGGCCGCGCCGGTGTAGCCCGGCACGAAGTCCTCCCCGGCATCCCGTGCGGCGTAAACAGCGGCGTTCGCGTCGCTCAGCAAAAGCTCCGACGGCTCAAACTCCTTGCCCTCCCACTGCTCGCGGGCCCGCCAGTACAGCGTATGGTTGGCCGTCTGGATGTTTTCCACAAAGGGATCGTAATAATAAAACAGGACGCCCTGTTCCTGAGCGCGGGCGTACAGCGGGCGCAGCCCGGCCAGAAGCCCCACGGCCAGCGCCAGCAGCAAAAGTGCGGAAAGCAGCCCCGCGGCCGCCTTACTTTTCGATCTTGTACCCAATGCCCCACACCACTTTCAAATATTTCGGTTCCCTGGGATTGTATTCTATCTTTTCACGGATGTTGCGGATGTGCACCATGATGGTATCCGTGCTGACGGCGCGTTCGTTCCAAACGCGCTCGTATATCTCCTCGGCGGAGAACACGCGCCCAGGGTTTTTCATCAGCAGCGCCAGAATTTTGAACTCCAGCGGCGTCAGCTTTACGGGCGTGCCGTCCACGGTCAGCTCCGCGGTGTCCTCGCACAGCTCCAGCCCGCCGATGACATAGGTGCGCAGGGCGGGCGCAGCGGCTGCGCCCGTCGCCCGCAGAAATTTTTCGTACCGGCGCAGGTGGGAGTGCACCCGGGCCAGAAGTTCCATGGGCACGAAAGGCTTGGTGACGTAATCGTCCGCGCCGATGTTCAGCCCGGTGATCTTATCAATGTCCTCGGATTTGGCCGACAGCATGATGACGGGGAACTCGCAGCCCTCGTCCCGCAGCTTCATCACCATGGTGATGCCGTCCATCACGGGCATCATCACATCCACAACGGCCAGATGGATGGGCAGCTGCCGGGCAAGCTCCAGCCCCTGGGCGCCGTTGGCCGCACCGTGTACGGTATAGCCCTGGTTTTTCAGGTAAATGGCGACGCCCTCGCGGATCTCGGCGTCGTCCTCCACAACAAGAATATGCGTTTCCATGCGTTTCTCCTTTTGTCCGGCTGCGATGCGGTATGCCGCGCGCCCGGCGGGCGGCTGGGCGGCATCGTGCTTCGTATATCGATACTATTTATTTAATATAGCACAAAACCCGGACAGAGAGAAAGAACCTTCTGCGCCCGTATGCGCTCAGCCCACCGCCGCCAGCTCCCGCCGCAGCATTTTTTTGGCGCGGTAAAGCTGGGTGTGCACGGTCTTGGGCATGCGGCCCAGCTGCCGTGCAATGGCCTCCACGGGCCATTCCTGCATGAAATACAATACCGACACCGTGCGGTACGGTTCCGCCAGGCCCTCGATGCACTCCCGCGCAAGGCCGGCGTCGGCGCGTGTTTCGCACTCAGCCTCCAGGCTGGGGGCGTTCTGCGCGGCGGCCAGCGCCGGAGCGGTGTCGCCGGGGGCCTCGGTCACGGCCATGCGGCGGCTGTAGGCGCTTTTCAGATGATCCTTTGCCTTGTTCACCGCAATGCGGCACAGCCAGGGCTTTTCCGCGCCCGGCGGACAGCTTTCCATATGCAGATAGGCCGAGACAAACGTCTCCTGCGAAAGATCCTCGGCCAGCTGATGGTCGTGCACCAGCTGGCAGCACACCGTATATACCAGCTTTTCATATTGCCGTACCATCGCTTCAAACGCCTGTTCCGTCATTGGAAACCCCTCCCGCCTTTTTGCCCCGCCCGGCGCGCCGGGCGGCTTGTCTTCAACGTGTTTTAGTATAAGACCGCAATCTAAAAAGGCGCGGGGGGAAAATCCAAAGAATTTCTAAAGATTTGCTGTAAATTTTATAAAACCGGGAACAAAAGGCTGCCGGAAGGCGGGTAATATTTCTGTAAAACAGCGAAACTACTTGTGATTTGCCTGCGGGGATGGTACACTTTTCTATGTGATATACTAACCTTAAAGCCGCCGCCGCTTGCGCGGCTGCGCGTGTGCGCTGCACACGCCCCTGTGCCGGTGCACAGGGCTTTGAGAACATTGAACCATGCAAAACCGCAGTAGATGCGGTTTTGTTGGGGGCGCTTTGCGGCGTCATGGTACAGTAAGGTTTTTTCGCGAATCTGAATAAGACGAGGTGCGTACCGATGCTGAAAGGGTATACCAAGGAAGAAAAAAGCTGGATGATGTACGACTGGGCCAACAGCGCCCATTCGGTGATCGTTGTCACGCTGCTGCCGATCTTTTTTTCGTCGGTGGCGGGCTTTATGCGCAACACCACGTCGGCCATGAGCATCTGGGGCTATGTCACCAGCATCGCCATGCTTATTTCGGCGCTGCTGGCGCCGGTTATCGGCGCGCTGGGCGATTTTAAAGGCATGCGAAAAAAGATGTTTTTTGTTTTTCTGGCCGTGGGTGTGCTGGCCTGCGCGGGGCTTGCCGTTACGCCCATGACGGGCTTTGCGGAAAATACCGGGGTGGCCGAGGCCGTGGGCACAGCCATCCTGATCCTGTATGTCATCAGCCAGATCGGCTTTTCGGGCGCGAACCTGTACTACGACAGCTTTTTACCCGACGTCACCACCGAAGAGCGTATGGACCGCGTCTCCACCATGGGCTACGGCCTGGGCTATATCGGCGGCTCCACCATCCCGCTGCTCATTTTTCTTGTGATGAACGCCGTGGGCGTGGATATGCTGTACTGCCTGTCTTTCATCTTCGGCTTTACGGCCGTGTGGTGGGCCGCGTTCAGTTGGCCGCTGCTGAAAAACGTGGAGCAGAAAAGCTATCAGCCCCACGAAAAGGGCGCCATTCGCAAGACCCTGCGGGGGCTGTGGGCCACGCTGAAGGACATCTTCGGCCATAAATCCATTTTTGTGTTCATGCTCGCCTATTTCTTTTACATCGACGGCGTGGGCACCATCATCCACATGAGCACCTCCTACGGCGCCCAGCTGGGTCTGGGCGACACCGAGATGATGCTTGCGCTGCTGCTGGTGCAGATCCTGGGCCTGCCGTTCTGCCTGATGTACATCAAGCTGGCCGGTAAATTCGGCGCGCGCGTGATGGTGGGCGTGGGAATCTGTATCTACATGGGCATTTGCGTGTTCGGCTTTTTTGTGCGCGAGACCTGGCAGTTCTGGGTGCTGGCCATTCTGGTGGCTACCAGCCAGGGCGGCATCCAGGCACTGTCCCGCAGTATGTTCGGAAAAATGCTTCCGGACAAGAACCGTTCGGGCGAGTACTTCGGCTTTTTCGATATCTTCGGCAAGTTTTCGTCCGTCATGGGCCCGGCGCTGATGGGCTTCGTGACGCAGATCGCCACCGTGGTGCTGCTGGGCAGGCAGAGCCTTACGCCGGAGACGGCCCCCGAGGCCGTGTTGGCCGCCGCGCAGCAGGAGGCATCGCCGTGGGGCGTATTGTCAGTTCTGCTCATCTTCCTGGTGGGCGCGGTGCTTTACTTCGGCGTGCTGCCCCGCATGCTGAAAAAAGAGGGCGCGGAGAAGTAAAAAATCCGTACTGCCCATGTGCGGGAGGGGCGGGGCCCCGCCCGAAGACCCCAACGCGAAAGGTTTTGATCGATATGCCCGAAGCATATACACATATCCGCATCGCCCGCGCGGCGCTGGCACAAAGCGGGGAGCATGCGCCCAGTACGGCGGCCTATGAAATGGGCGCCAACGGGCCGGACCCGCTGTTTGCTTACCGTGTGCTTTCCGCCAAACGGCCCTGGCCGCTGCCGGAACTGGGCGGCCGCATGCACGACGAACAATGCGGCCGGTTCCTGCGCACAATGATCTTCGCGGCCTCCACGCCCGCCCAGCGCAGCTATGCGCTGGGCTTTCTGGCGCATTACGCGGCGGATTCCGTGATGCATCCGTATGTGGCGTTCCAGTGCGGGCCGCAGGGACAGTTCAACATCCCCGAGGGGCACGGCTTCTGCGAGGTGGCCATGGACAGTATGTTCCATGAGCAGGACTGCGGCTCACCCGCCGTTCCGGCGGGAACTGCCGCTCCGGGGCTGCCGCCTCAGGAGCTGGCCGAAGTGACGCAAATGCTTCATGACGCGGTGGCGCAGGTCTACCGCATGGACATCCCGCATGAGGCGCTGGCGGATTCCTTCCATGATTTCCACGCCCTGCACAGGCTGTTCCTGTCGCCTCACGGCGGCAAGCGGGCGCTGGTCTGGGCGGCGGAACGGCTGGTGCTGCACAAGCCCGGCTACGGACTTTCCCACATGACGCCCGCCCGGCGCCCGGCGGACGGCTTTGCGGAGCATTGGGAAAACCCCTATACGCATGCACAGATGGACGCGGGCCCCGAGGCGCTGTGCGGGGAATCGGCCCGGCTGGCTGCAGGATACCTGAAGGCAGCGGCCGCTTACTGGGAGGGCCGCAGCACCAAGGAGGTGCTGGCCGCGGCTGTGGGCGACCGCAGCTACTCCACAGGCCTGCTCAGTGAACCGGCCCCGGCCGGGGTGTGAAGGCCCGCCCTGCCCGGGAAATAAAATTGGACTGCAAACGCGCCGCGGCGAAAGGCATATCTTTCGCCGCGGCGCGCTTTTTCGCTCCTTTTCGCAGACGAGGCTTTGAAAAAAATACGGAGTATGCTATACTGATATCATCTGTACAAAAGAAGCTCCGGCGTTTTCACAGCGCACAGGCCGCGTGGCGGTACGCCGGAAAGGGAGCATATATTTATGAATATCACGCGCAAGACATTTTACGGCATCGGCATTCTGTCGGCAGCGCTGAATATTTTGGGCGGCGCGATGCTGCTGTTCAGCATCCGGGCGGACCTTGTGTTCAATATCGCGACCGTCGCGGCGGGCGTGATGATGCTGATGCTGGCCACAAATCTAAAAGAGGACCCCCGCGGCCGCAATTTCTGCCTGGCGGCCGCGCTTCTGACGGTGCTGGGCATGGTGCCGGGTATTGTGGGCATCGTGTGTGCGGCCGCGTCGTGGCCTGTGTTTGCATGGCCGTATTTCAAGGCTTCCGTTCCGGAAAACGGCCTGCATAAGGCAGCGTTTCTGGTGATGGTGTGCGGGCTGGTGCTGCTTGTGGGCAGTTTTCTGCCCGTGCCGCAGATGCTGGCCGCGTGCATCATCATTGCGGTGGCGGCGGTGCAGGGCCTTCTGGCTTTTTTGCTGTATCAGGAGGCGTGACCGCGCCGTGCGGGCCCGGGCAGACATATTCCGGCGGGCCCCATGCATACGATGATGCATGTCCTGCCTTTTGGGAGCGGGCACAGCGTTATGGGGAAAGGGAACCGAGAGCATGAAAAAACTGTTGAGAACCGCTGCGGCAGCCGCCTGCCTGTGTCTGCTGGCCGCATGCGCGCCCGCGCGGCAGGCGGGCGGCGGGGAGCCCGGCGCGCCCCGGGAGGATTTTACCTCTGTGCCGTCCGGTATGCAGGCGGGGGGCGAGCCGGAGGCCATGGCCGCGCCCGTGGCGTACCGCGCCATGTGGGTGAGCTATCTGGAATGGCCGATGTTCGATACCTCCGGCGCGCAGGGCTTTGCCGCGTCGGTGGGCTCGCTGCTGGACAACTGTGCGGCTCTGGGGCTGAACACCGTCATCGTGCAGGTGCGCCCTTTCGGGGACGCGGTGTACCCCAGCGCAGTGTATCCCTGGAGCCACCTTGTAACGGGCGTGCAGGGGCAGGACCCCGGCTATGACCCGCTGGCCATTTTTGTGGAGCAGGCCCACGCCCGCGGCCTTGCCATCGAGGCATGGGTGAACCCGTACCGCGTGCGGCTCAACGACACCATGCCCCCCGGCGAGCTGGCGGCGGACAACCCGGCGCTTCTGCACGAGGGCTGGGCGCTGGAGGCGAACGGCGGGCTGTACTACGACCCCGCTCTGCCCGAGGTGCAGGACATGGTGGTGCAGGGCGTAACAGAGATCGTGCAGAATTATGACGTGGACGGAATTCAGTTCGACGACTACTTTTATCCAACCACAGACGAAGCGTTCGACACGGAGAGTTACGCGCGGTACGGCGGGGGACAGGACCTGGCCGAATGGCGGCGCGCCAACGTCAACACGCTGGTGCAGAAGGTATACGCCGCCGTCAAGGCGGTAAAGCCGGAGGCGGTTTTCGGCATCAGCCCGCAGGGCAACAACGACAACAACTACAGCCAGCAGTATTCGGACGTGGCGCTGTGGCTTTCCACGCCCGGTTATGTGGACTACATCATGCCGCAGGTCTACTGGGGCTACAATTATACGCTGCAGAATGGCTCGGCCCGGTTCGCGTTCGAGAATATCGTGGACGAATGGCTGGCCATGCCCCGGGACGATTCGGTTTCGCTGGCATTCGGGCTGGGCGCATACCGTATCGGCGCGGGGGACGGCTCCGCCACAGAGAGCGGGGAGTGGGCCAGCGGCCATAATCTGGCCGATATGGCGCGCACGCTTTCCGTGCGCGGCGCAGACGGCTACGCGCTGTACCGTTATGCCAGCCTGTACAGCGGCGGCGAATATGCGGCACTGATGCAGGCGGAATGTGCGGCTCTGGCCCAGGCCAACGGCATCGGGCAGACGGAACCGTAACGCGGAGAATACGAAAAAAGCGCCCTCTTTACAGAGGGCGCGGCAGATGGTTGAAGAAGGCAAAGAGGTAAAAGAAATGTCCGGGGAAAAAGCTTGAAAAAGGGGTGGAGAACTCCTTTTTCATTTAAAATAACCCCGCGCCGTGCGCGGCGAACGGGGCCACAGGCCCTGTTCGTAGGCAGCTTTTGCGCCAAGCTAAAGCGCCCTCTTTACAGAGGACACGGCAGGACGGATGAAACGCGGCATTCCGCCAGAGTGTCAGAACAGCCCCTTTTTCCATTCCCGGCAAGGAATGCCTGCGGCTGTGAGCGCGGCGCACAACCGCGCCCCGTTTTCCTTTGTGGAGGGTGCGTCTACGCCGTAGTGGTACGGCACCACAAGCCCGGGCAGCACGTCCATGGCCGCCACTTGTGCGGGCACTGATTTTTCATAGTCCGGCATGTTCCAGATGCCGTCGCACACCACAAACAGCACGTCGCATTGGACATTGTCCACCAGGACATCGGTGTCGCCGGAGAGGTAATAGGTGAACCCTGCGAACTCCAACACGAGGCCGAAGCCGAAGCTGACGGGGTGGTTTTTGTTTTCTGCGGCCACCGGTTCCAGCACCGCGCCGCATTCAAAGCCGATGCGGGGCGCTTCAAAGCTCAGTTCGCTGATATAATCGTCGTCGATGCCGAAATCACGCTCCAGCAGGCGCGCCACCTCCGCCGTGGTGGCAAAGCAGGTGTCCTCTTTGCGCACCCGCTCGATGTCCTCCGGCGAATAGTGGTCGCCGTGGCTGTGGGTGATCACGATCAGGTCCGCGTCGTGGGCGTCGTCAGGCACCTTATATGGGTCTACATACACTACGGCGTCGTCGGATTCAAAGCAAACGCATCCGTGCTTTACAAACCGGACAGGTTCAAGGGGGTCCATAGTACAACTCCTTATTGTTTCGATGTTTATTTTTTGTGGCTTCACCGCATACTAACTGTATTCCAGACGCAGAGGCGGCATGAAGGAAAGAATACAACTTTCTTTATTGTAACGCCTCCCGCGCCAAAAGTCAAAACCGGAGGGATGCAGATGAAGCCCCAGAAGATAAAATATGCGCCATTGTTCGCCGCTATGCTGCTGTGCGTGGCTTTGGCAGGCTGCGGCGGAGCGCCTCATGAGAGCGGCGAAGGCCGTTTTTCGCAAAGTGAAACCCAAGATGGAACCCGGGCGGCTCCGCGCGCCGATGCCGTGCGCGCGGCCGCGGGCGGCGATATCGCACTGCCCGCCACGCTGGCGGCGCCGCAGACGGACAGCACGATCAATACGCTGCTGGACGCGGGCGTGCTCTCCGGCGCGTTCACGACGGTAAATTCCTGCCGCACGCGGGATCTTTGCACGGCAGGCGAAATCACAGTCCGCGTAAGGGCAGAGTTGGACGCCCAGACCTCCCGCAAGGACGCGAAATTCGCGTTGTGGAAACTGGCGGACGGCAGAGCGGAATATCTGGAAACCGTGTATTTCACCTGCGACGGTACGGTGCAGAGCTATACGTTCACAGGGCTGGCCGCGGGTGCGCGGTACCGTGTGGTGTTCAGCTATACGGAGTCCGGCGCGCGGCGCATGTCGGGCGCGTTCAACGTGGAGGGCGTGACGGCCGAGATCGAAGAGGAAACACAGGAAGAGGGGGCGGTGGCCGCCGGCGCACAGCCGGGAAGCTGACCGCGTAAAAGGGGGAGGATGTCATTGATCGAGGATTTCAAGCATATGAAATGGCTGCCGCTGGCGGGCGGCGCGCTGCTGTGCGTGCTGGGGCTGACGGCGCTGGTCTGGCCGGGCCGGGTGGCGAAGATACTGCCTCTTTGCATCGGCGCTGCAATCCTGGGGCTGGGCCTGTGCGAGGTGGCTTCAGGTTTTCTGGCAAAGAGCTTTTTGCCAGAGTACATACCCGGCATGCGCAAACTGCAGGGCTTTGTGAATGTCGCGGTGGGGCTGGTATTCCTGCTCAACCGCACGCTTTCGCTGATGTTCATCGCCGTGGTGCTGGGCGTGTGGGCAGTGGCCTTCGGCGCGCTGCGCCTGAGGGACGCGCTGCGGCGGCGTGCGTCCGGCCAGCCATGGGGCTGCTGTGCGGGTGACGCTGCCGTAAAATTCGCGGTGGGGATATTTATGCTGGCCAGCCCGCTGGGCAGCATGGCGGCCTGGACGGTGATGGTGGGGCTGTTTTTCCTGTTCGTGGGCGCATCGGTCATTTTTTCTGCGGTATATCTCGACCGGCTGCCCCATGATTTTGAGGATTTCTGACCCCGCGCGGGCAGATTATAAACAAAGTGTAAAAACCGGGCCGCATGCCCGGTTTTTCTTGCATTTTAAGCCGTTTGAATGTAATATAAATAGTAACATTCATGCGCATAAAGCGCTGTGGCAGGGAGGCCGCTCGATGGCAGGAAAAATGGTGGAAAAGAAAATACGCTCCGCGCTGCCGCTGTACATTGCGGCGGGCGCATTTCTGGTGTGCGCGGCTGTGCTGCCCGTATACAGCCTGCCGGGCTTTTTGGGCGCGTGTGCCGTTGCGGCGGGCGCATATTTTCTGTCGGACAAAAAAATCCCGCCCCGTGTGGTGATGGTGCCCGCGCCGGAGGACCCCTTCGCAACGGGCGAGGAGGCGCTGGACGCCGCGCTGGAAAAGGCGCGGGACGATCTGGAGAAGCTGGAGGTGCTGAACGCCCGCATTCCGGCCGCGGCGCTCTCGGCGCAGATCAGCCGCATGGAGAAAGCGGGCGCGGCCATTTTGCAGCAGGTGCGCGAGCATCCGGAAAAAGGCCGGGATATCCGCAAGTTCGTCACCTATTATCTGCCCACGGCCGTTAAGATATTGACCACCTATGCCGACCTTTCGGCCAGCGGCGCGGGCGGCGAAAACGCTAAAAGCCTGATGTCCGACGTGGAGAAGAACGCCGGAACCATTGCCGCCGCTTTTGAAGCGCAGCTGGACGCGCTGTTCGCGGGCGAGGTACTGGATGTTTCCTCCGACATCGCCGTGCTGGACGGAATGCTCTCCGGCGACGGCCTTTCCGGCAAAAATAATTTGAAATTGTCATGACCCGGGCGGTCCCGATACCTCATTCAGAAAGGAACAAAACGATCATGGAAGAAAAACAAACCGCACCCGCGCTTACCCTGGAGCCAGACCTCTCTGTTCCCGCCGTTCCCACACTGACGCTGGACCCGGAGCCCGCCCCCCCTGCGCAGGAGGAAAAGAAACCTGCAGTGGAGCCGGAGCCCATGGACGCGGGCCTTTCGCCCGAAGAGAAAAAGGCAGTGGACGAATTCGCGGAAAAAATCGACCTGCGCAATTCCACGGTGGTGCTGCAGTACGGCGCGGCCAGCCAGAAAAAAGTGGCCGATTTTTCCAGCAGCACGTTGGAAAATATCCGCACCAAGGACCTGGGCGAGGTCGGCGAGATGGTCACGGGCCTGGTGACGGAGCTTAAGAGCTTCGACGCCACCGAGGAAGCGCCCAAGGGCATCATGGGCTTTTTCCGCAAGGCCACCAATTCGCTGGATACCTTTAAGGCGAAGTATGCCAAGGTGGAGACCAACGTGGATAAGATCGAGGCTGTGCTGGAGGGCCATCAGGTACAGCTTCTGAAGGATATCGCCATGCTGGACAAAATGTACGAGATGAACCTTGTGTATTTCAAGGAGCTGACGATGTACATTCTGGCCGGTAAGAAAAAGCTGGCGGAGGTGCGCGCAAACGAATTGCCCGCCCTGATCGAAAAGGCGAAAAAATCAGGCCTGCCCGAGGACGCTCAGGCAGCCAAGGACCTGGACGATATGTGCACGCGCTTTGAAAAGAAGCTGTACGATCTGGAGCTGACGCGCAACATCTCGGTGCAGATGTCCCCGCAGATCCGCCTGATCCAGTCCAACGACACGATGATGGCGGAAAAAATCCAGACCTCTATCGTCAACACCATTCCCCTGTGGAAGAGCCAGATGGTGCTTGCGCTGGGTCTGGCCCATTCCCAGCAGGCCATTGAGGCGCAGCGTGCCGTTACAGACATGACCAACGAGCTGCTGAAGAAAAACGCGGCCACGCTCAAGCAGGGTACCATCGCTGCGGCAAAGGAATCTGAGCGCGGCATCGTGGACATCGAGACGCTGCAGCAGACGAACCGCAGCCTGATCGAAACGCTGGACGAGGTCGTGAAGATCCAGAACGAAGGCAGAGAGAAGCGCGCTGCGGCCGAAACGGAGCTGGGCCGCATCGAGGGCGAGCTGAAAGCGAAGCTGCTGGAGATCGCCCGCTGAGTTTGTACTTGTGACGGGAATAAGAGAAAATGCGGGAGGATAGCGTGAAAAACTGGAAAGAAAACCGTGCGCTGGCCTGCGTGGTGCTGGCGGCTGCCATTTTGGGCGGTACTTTCGGCATCGGCGGGGCCAAGCTGAGCAGCGCGGCCCGCAGCGTGAATGAGGCATACGCGCAGAATATCGCGGGGGACCTAGCGCTGCGCGCCGCCGCCGCGCAGAATATCATCGCCGAGGGTGAAGCGGCGCTGGGCGCGGATGCCGCGTCCGTGAAGACGGCAAAACGGGCCGTGGAGGCGCTGGAGGCCGCGGAGGGGCCGGCACAGGAATACGCCGCAAACGCGGCCCTCACCGCGTCTGTCGGCATGCTGTATGAGGAGACGCGAAAGGTCTCCGGCGACGATAAGGGCAGCGTGCTGCAAACACAGTGGTCGGAATTTTTGAGCCGTGGCAATATCATCGACAATTCGGCGGACGCATACAATGAGCAGGCCCGCGCTGCGCAAAAAAAGCTGTCCGGCTTCCCGGCGTCGCTCATCGCCGGCCTGACAGGCGCACAGGCGGAAGAATTTTCCGCCTGAGTGCGGCCCTACATTGAAAAGGAGCATCCATGAAGAAAATCCAACGATTTCTGCGCGGTACGGCGCTGCTGGCCGTGCTGTCGCTGCTGGTTTCGGCCACGGCATTTGCCGCGTCGGTTCCGGACCCAACATCTGATTTTTACGTCAACGATTACGTTGGTGTGCTTTCGGGTGATACTAAGAGTGATATTGTGAGCAAAAATGACGGTTTGTATAATGCTACGGGCGCGCAGATCGTCGTGACGGTGGTGCAGGACACAGGCGGTGTTTCGATGGAGCAGTACGCCTATGACATGGCCAACGCCTGGGGCATTGGCAGTGCTGAAAAAAACAACGGCGTTTTGCTGCTGCTTTCCGTCGGGGACGACGATTACCAGTGCATACAGGGCAGCGGGCTGGAAACGCTGCTGCCAACCAGTACGCTCAGCCGCATTTTACAGGAGGACCTGGAGCCGGATTTCGCGGATAAAAACTATGACGCCGGTGTGAAAAAAACATTTGCGTCCCTGTATGACGCTGTGAGCAGCATCTACGGCTACGACGGCAGCACAGGCGGCGCGGCGAATCCGTCTCCCGTGCCGCAGCCGGACTACGACTATGGATACGGATATGGCTATGACGACGGTTACCGGGACGACGGCGGCTTCAGCATTTTTGGGATGATCGTGTTCCTCGTGATCGTGCTGGCGCTCATCGGCGCGTTCAGCGGACCGCGCCGCCGGCGCGGCGGCCGTTACAGCACTTATTACAGCGGCCCTTCGTTCGGCACGGGCTTTTTCCTGGGCAGTATGATGGGCGGCCATCATCACCACCATAGGGGCCCGCCGCCCCCGCCGGGGCCGCGTCCCGGCCCGCGCCCGCCCCGGCCTCCGCGCAGCGGCGGCGGATTTGGAGGCGGCAGCTTTGGCGGCGGAGGAAGCTTCCGCGGCGGCGGTGGCGGTTTCGGCGGCTCCCGCGGCGGTGGCGGCGGCGGCTTTCGCGGCGGCGGCGCCGGGCGTGGTCATTGACGCTGCCGTATTTATCAAGACGACACAAAAAGTATGAATCGGGGCGCCTTCCTTGCGGAGGGCGCCCCGATTCGTATTGTTGGAAAAAGACGGGAAAGCAGAGGCCGCAACGGGGAGGGCGCAGGCAGCGTGCCAGCGCGTGTCGGGCGCGCTGCGGCCTCCCTGCGAAGGGCGGCGCCGAAAACGTGGCGCTCCGCACGACGGCGATTTCCGTTTTTAGGACCATCCCCTTAAGGCTTGGGCTTTCAGCTGTCTTTTGCAGCTCAGTCCTTTTTGTAAAATACCAGCGTCATTTTATCGGTAATAACTTCTGTTTTTCCCGTCTGACGGTAACCCATTTTTTCGTAAAGACGGCAATTCACCTTTTCTTGTAAAATCGTACTTAATTCCCAATTTGAACTGCCATGCAGAGCTTCAACCATACGGATGGCTTTTTGTGCAATGCCGAGCCGTTGATATTGAGGAAGCACAAAAATAGGAGATATTCTTTTAGCTGTGTCTTTTTCTCCTTTGTCAACGACCCGTACTGCGCCGACGTTTTCATCGAATTCCTGAATAAAATAGTAATAGGTGAAGGGCTGCTGCAACCTCATAATGGTTTTATCAATATTTTCAGCCGCAGGGCTGTTTTCCGTGTCTTGGTACTTTTTATATAAATCCTGAAATGCTTCTGTCTGCATTTGCCACAATTTGCGAGCATCTTCTATGCCGATTCGGATCAGATTCAAATTCTTCCCTCCGCTCTTATTTCTCAATAAATCCCGCGTTATCATCAAATCCGTTTTTTCATTTGTGTTCTGATTCTACATCCGTCCGGTCTGTTGTGCCGATGCATTCATGAGCGGGCGTTTTGCCGTCCAGCACGGTGAAGATCTGCTCCACAACGCACATGCCAACACGCAGCAGCGCTTCGTCCGTGGCTGCACCGAGATGCGGCGTCGCCAGAAAGTTGGGCAAACGCAGCAGCGGCAGGCCGGGCGCGGGCGGCTCGTGGGCGAGCACATCGCAGGCGGCAGCTCCCAGAGGGCCCTGCGTCAGAGCGCGGTACAATGCATCCTCGTCCACCACGCCGCCCCGCGCCGTATTGACGAGCAGCGCGCCGGGCTTTGCCGCGGCAAGCTCCGCCGTACCTACAAGCCCGCGCGTCTGAGGCGTGAGGGGTACGCCGATGCTCACAACGTCCGCCCGGGCAAATACCTCGCGTACACAAGTGCAGCGGGCTATACCCAGGCATGCCGCGCGTTCCTCTGTCAGAGAAGGCGAATACCCTACAATGCTCATGCCGAACGCACGGCGGAACATCTCTGCGGCACGTCGGGCGATGCTGCCCACGCCCACAAGGCCCAGCGTTTTGCCGTGCAGCTCCATGCCCGTCAGCCGTGCATCTGCTATGGCGAGGGCTTCGCCGGTTTGCAGCATGCGGTCCGCCAGATATACCCGCCGCGCCAGAGCGAGGGTCAGTCCTACGATAAGCTCCGCCACAGACTGCGCGTTTTCGCCCGGGGCATATACCACACGCACACCGCGCTGCGCTGCCGCAGCCAGGTCCACTCTGTCCGTGCCCGTGCCGTGTATGCCGATGACCTTCAAAGCCGGGCACTGCTCCAGAAAAGCTGCGTCCATGCGCAGGTTTCGGCTGATGGCTGCGTCGGCCCGGCCCAGACAGGCGGGGTCCGAAAAAACCTCAGCCCTGGTTTTAAGCAGCGCCAGCGCGCGGGGATGGATGGGTTCACACAAAAATATTTTCAGCATATAGCCTCCCTGGATACGGTGTGTGGTATGTTCGATGCCTTGCGGTCAGCTCAGCTCCTGTCTTTTCAGGCAAGCTCCCTGTCCGCGGTGGCGTGAAGGATGAGCTCCGGCGCCAGCGGCTCGGGCGCCTTTCATGATACCGTTCCTCTCTTGACATTCTTTGGACCGTTGCAAGATAAAGGGCGGAAACCAATACGGCAGACCATAAATCGGCCACGGGCTGCGCCCATGGCTTAAGGGACCGCAGGCAGAAGTGACACGGGCGCAGCGGACAGGGGAACTGTCTGAGGACATTCGTGCCTTACAGGAAAACCCGGACTGCACCAAGGAGCCGCTGTGCAAATATATTTTTAGTGTGGACGTATACGAAGACCTCATTGGCATCCGTTCCACGGCTGATTGGGCCAAAGGGAATGCTGATGTGCCGTTTATGAAGGAAGTAAAAACGAACTACGCCGCCAGCAACGAAGCTGACGGCGTAATCATAGATGGCATGGGTTAACAGAATAGATACATTTGGCAATTCTTGGAAAACCGGCCTTTTTGGAGTAATCAACTGTTACCAGGCATCCTCCGGCCAGATCCTCTGCCAAAATACCTATTCTTTTCATCTAAATTATAGCATGCACAAGGAGAAAACACAACACTTTTACTTCAAGTTATCGTTCTCCACGAGCCCTTTTTTTGCTGGGCTGCTGACTCTGCTTCCACTTCCCTTGGAAGAGTTCTTCGGTAGTACATTCTTCAGGGTAATAGAAGTTTTTTCGCACCCAACCGTTTTCTTGGTAGACTTCCGTAATGATACGATCGGATAGAACCTCAATAATGATATCCTCTCCGATTGATGTTTTCCCAAGGAGCGGTACAGGGTACTGCTCGTGATTCTTACACAGTTCACGCATCGAGGCCCAATCGCCCGAATCAAAGACCACTTGCTTCAGCACTTCATCCGATATTCGCAATCATCCTTTCCCATCTATGATGTTTTTCATTCAGCAAGATGTAAAGCACATCGGAGGGTCGGGAACTCCGTCTGTGATTATTTCCTTGGCCATCTCAAGTACAATCTTTTCCTTGAGATAACTGAATTGGCACTCGCCGTCTTCGTTTATGTTGCGTTCCAGCAGTTCCTCGATTTCTTTCAGGAGCTGCCGCAGGGTTTCCGCTTGATCCATATTATTTTTCACCTTCTTTTCAGGTGCCGGCCACAATGAAGTCATATAAGGCTCCTGGCTCCTTCAGGCACCATTCTTTTGTCCCATCCTCAGTCCAGACCTTATAGTCTGGAGAGGCATCATATAGCCACCAGTCGATGTAATCATACTGGTCGTTGACAGCCTCTTTCAAAACTAGAAGGAGCGCAGTCAGGTATCGGTTCTTACATCCAAATACAAAGTGACCGTCACCTACAGATTCGAGCGCCGCACCGACCTTCTCGTCGATGTCCCGTTGCTCCAGAATCTGGCCCAACGCCGCACAAAAGGTCTCTTTGGTAATCATTGCTGTCCACCCTTCTGAAGCTTCTGTACGGGCTTTATTTCGCCCTGCCAGCGCCGTAAATTGGCCATGGCCTCGCCTTGGGTCTCAGGATTCGCACAGTACTCCATGAACCTGACAACCAATTCTTCCGGCGACAAACCCAATGGAGCAATGAGTGCTTTTACCTGGTCGAGCAGCTCGGAATCAACTTGTATTTCAATGAGGTCTTCATCTTTGTTCGCCATCGTTCTGGACTCCTTTCCGATATTTCGCTGCTTGAAGATCCTTCAGCCATACAGACAGAAGTTCTTTGATTTCCAGCCAGGATTCTGAGCTGCTCACTGGGAAGAGCGGATAGTCCAGGTCCCTCTCGATATCAGAAATCGCAACCGCCAGTGTCCGTTCATCGAACAATTTATAGTTCTTGAGAACGAAGTGGAGCACGCCGGAGCTGTCAGAGTTATCTGAGCGCAAGGCGTGACGAATGGCGCTGTTGACAACGCACCCGAATTCATCATCAACCATTGGGCTGACCCAAGACTGTGGACAAAGAACAAGATCGTCTTTTCCATCCTTGGTGATCACAAGCGCAATGTTTTCTTTTCGTACCCTGTCGAGCGTTTCATCTAAATGCTCTGCCAAATACTTTTGATCGATTCGTTCCAATGTTTCAATTTTAGGCAAAGTCATCATGGCTGAATCACTCCTTGAGCTTTTCTCGAGAATCCATCTGGACAACGTGTGCAAAAGGCTATACCACACTGAAATCTCGGGATCCTGAGGCTCTCCGTTAAGGTATTCCCGGACGATAGAAATGACTCTATTCAGAGTCTCATCATCAAGCTGGGAAATGTGTCGTTTGATGAAATCGGATACAACGCTCGGCATATAAGTCCGCCGACCAAGCGAATATCGGGTCGCATTCACAATTATAGAACACAGGTCTGCATCAAAAGCCGGCGCCTGACTCGAACAGACACTCCTGAAAACCTCATAGCTTTCGAAGGGGATCGCTTTCATGACCGTACCATCCTTCCATAGTTCAAGCACTTGAGCAAGACCTGTAAACATTACTTTATCTTTTCAAGTTGCTGACTGAAATCTTTTGCCAGTTGCAATAATTAGCAAACGGCTCAGATCGCTCGGTAGGCAGGTTCATAAACGCAATAATGTCTTGACCTGGAAAGTAGTGGTGGCAATAAAACGGAGCAACGCCTGTCGGCACAATTCCAATCATTTCTTTGCCTGTTAGGCGATTTTTCAAGGCATTTGCCTTGCGCATACACACAGGAAGACCAGCCCGATGTAAGGCCAAGTAGAACTTGATTGCCTCGACTGTTCTGCTTTCTGACGCACCGGCAACCATCAAGTAATATCCGTCATCAGCTTTACAGACATAGAGGTCAATGTGTGTGCTATTTCCTCCACGACATACTTCCCAGGGATGTCCTATCTTGGGACGTTCCTCGTACCAGACAGAGAATTCTGCAGCGGACTCTGGATTGATGGATTTCAGGCCCTCATCCCGGCCATCCGCATGCTTATAATACTGCTCTTTAGGTGATAGGTCTGAGCCTTCGTATTTCATTGCTCTATATCCTAAAGAACAGAACATGTAAAAGTCGCTTGCTGTCATTTCGAGCAGTAGTGGTTTCTGTTCTGGTAGCACCTCTACAGCTTCATCAAGAAACTCTTTAACATCTGATGGTGCAAGGTCTTCCAAGAACTCGTTTCGCCACTCTGGAAACACTCTCCAGGCATCACATCTTTGAATTGTACCTGTGCGATGCTTGAGTGGCAGTTCTCTTTCCAGATGGCGTAAGTATTCGCCGGCTTTGATTTCATGGATAACTTCTTCTACAGCCTCTACAAGCCAGCCAGTAAACTTAGAAAGGTCATGCATAGGATTGGGTTGCTGATGCGGATCCACTTCCAATACAAGCCGGTGATCCAGTGTTACTGCACGAAACCCAGTCAATGGGTCCTCGACCGCAGTGAAGTGATGCCACTCTGTTTCGTCAGGGAATTCTGACACCCATAATTGTTCAAATTCGGCATAGGATTCCACCTCGCCCGCGTCACGGTATTCCTCGAAATCTCCAAAGTCTTCGAGACGTCCACGATTTGCCCGTAGCCAAAGTTCGTAGACTCCATTATCATTTACAGGATCTAAACTTTGAAGCGTTTTGAACAGGTCATTCAGATGGACGTGTGATTTCTCATCGAACAAGAACTGGGAGCCAACGCCATGATGCTCCATATTCCCCAACCAGTGAATGTACGATTGAATTTCTGGAGCAAACATATCAGAGGTCATGGATTTCCCACCTCCTCCGAATAGAATTCCTTCTCATCCTCCAGTCGGATGCAAGCAAGGCGTCCGTCAACATATCCACTCCCGCAGTCAATCCCAAGAAGCCGTTTGCCCCTCCAAATTTTCAAAGGCTCGTCATCCTGATAAAACTTCGTAGGTGTATGCCCGAACACGATCGTATAGTCATTTCTGTTGTAAAATGTCGAATTTAGTCGCATCCAGACTGCAAACTCTTTTTCGCTTCGATAGCGGACACCATACTCCCTGAACAACTCACTTGGGGCAGCATGGACTAGTTTATACTTTCTCCCGTTTACCTCAACGTCAAAAAACAACGGAAGCGAAGCAACATACTCCAGCAGAGATGCCCGATCTGTTTTCCGCAGATGTTTGAGATAACGGTGAGTTACTTCCCCTCCATTATCATACCAAAGCCACAGATTTCTGGTAGACAACATCTCCGCAGGTTTTTCAGGCCGAAGCGCATCCAGCATCATCAACTCGTGGTTGCCAAGAAGCACTTTAACATTCGACATCTTCATTATTTGCCGGAGCAGCCGCCCGCCATCCGGATTTAATCCGGGCTACCGCGCATGCGCGAGAGATGGTAAAATAACACCATCAAAACGATGGAGGAACAAGGAAATGAAGCAGGAAACATTTACGGACATCGAATACAGCTACCGCAAGAAGAAAACGAAGCGGGAGGAATTTCTGGAAATCATGGAGGAGATCATCCCGTGGGATGAATGGGTTGGCGTGATTGAACCCTACTACCCCAAGGGAAAGCGCGGTCGTCCGCCCATGGGGATCGAAAAGATGCTGCGGATGTACCTGCTTCAAATCTGGTTCAACCTGTCTGACCCGGCGACCGAAGATGCCATCTACGACAGCTATGCCATGCGAAAATTCACAGACATTGACTTTATGACGGAAACAGTGCCGGATGAAACAACGCTGTGCAAGTTCCGTCATCTTTTGAAACGAACGGCCTGAACAAGCTGTTTTTTGACGCGATCAACCGGGTAATGGTGCAAACCGGCCACATGATGAAAGGCGGCACCATCGTGGATGCGACCATCATCAATGCCCCCAGCTCTACGAAAAATGCGGAGAAGAAGCGTGACCCTGAAATGCATCAGACCAAAAAGGGCAATGAGTGGAAATTCGGGATGAAATGCCACACCGGTGTGGATGCAGGCAGCGGCCTGGTTCATACCATTACGGTCACGGCGGCAAATGAGCATGACATCACACAGGCCGCCGCATTGATTCGCGAAGATGATGAAGTAGTATATGGGGATGCTGGGTATCTGGGAATCCACAAGCGCCCTGAGGTAGCCTGCGACGAGCATTTATCCAGCATTGACTACCGCATTAACCGCCGTCCCGGAAAGCTGCCTCATGTATCTGACAATGCAATTGACTGGGAACGGTATATTGAGAACCGCAAGTCCTCGGTGCGCTGTAAGGTAGAGCATGCGTTCCGAATCATCAAGTGCCAGTTTGGCTATAAGAAAACGGTGTATCGCGGACTGATGAAAAACGCGAATCGGCTGTACGCTTTGTTTGCCTGTGCCAATTTATACGCCCTTGCCATGGCCGGGCGAAAACTTTCCACAACCTGATATAGGGGCAGTCTGCCCTTTTTCAGGAAATGGGGCGGAAATGCAAAGGAATACTGGCTATTTTCCGACTGAATCGCTTGAACCTAGCGGTAATCGTCTATTTTCTCGCTCGGCGCTGAATGAAGGCGATTTATTCAGATGACCACAAAACCAATACTGATATGCGAGCTTCTCCTCGATAGTATCGAGCCACTTTTCGGTCGAGTCATCCACTGTGGACTGATCAATAAAAGGAAGAAATGCCTCGCGCGGTTCATACCGGAAGGGACAGGTATGCGAGAGAACAACATCAACTTTCCAATCGACCTGGTCCAGGGTCTGTGCCACCTTCGCTTTGATTTTTTCCGAAGGCTGCTCGTCAGCCCACCAACTATATCCTCTTTCCAGCCGGTATTGTTTGTCCACACTATAGGCACCGCCTATGGTCAGATGCTTGATTCCTTCAAGGTCAAACACTTCGCCATCCGCAGCAAAAAAGTAGGCTGGGGCGTTCTGGCTCATACCAAACCTTTCCTCCCCGCCATACTTTAGAGGAATATGATGTAATACTCTCTGGGCGCATTTCGTGGTTGCCATGGATGCAGAGAATTTTCGGCCCTAATTTTGCAAGAGACTTCTTTGTACGGGCGTCACGTTCATCGCCATAGTAATTAGCTCCAACGTCGCCCAAAAGAACCAAAGTGTCTTCGTGAGTCATGTTCATCTGCCTGCAAGCAAAAACAGCAGGAAGCGGATTTCCGTGGATATCTCCCATGTAATAAACCATTGAACAGCCTCCTTCTGTACCTATTATATCAGAACCTTAGCCTGACAGCCGTGTCACCTCAAAAATATATACATTCCTCAGAAAAACATATACACATCATCTATCACCCCATGTGCGACTATAAAAACGACCGAAAGTCATGCTTCTGACTCTCGGTCGATTGCTTTCTCAGTTGGTTTCAGTAGAATAGAGAGCAAGCATTCCTGTCATCTCTTTCGACGCTCTCTCATGGAATGCTTTAGAGCCTTGATCGTGTCAATGATGACACCATCTTCAAAAGCAGAGCAATCTGCCAAGAGAGCTGCCACTTGACTGCTGGTGATGTCATTCTTTTCGTCGAGCTGCTCCATCAACAATCTGTCGGCAGTGACTCCCAGAGCGTTTGCAATCATAACAAATGTGTCAAGGCTCATACTTTTTGCGCCGGTCTCTATGTAACTGATGTATGAAGGGGATTTTTCAACCAGTTCAGAAAGCATCGCCTGTGACAGCCCATTTTCTTTGCGGACCTCACGGATGTTTTTGCCAATTTCGTTGTAATTCAGACTCATAACAAGGCCTCCTTAAAAAAATGTAGCCTTATTATAGTTTGCAGGATATATTATAGCCTTTACTTTATATCAATTTTGCCCCCGATTGATATATTCTATCAAACAGATAGCTTGTAGCATATACTGTAAGGGGGAGGGAGCCAATGGCAGAATTAAGTCCTACAGAGAGTCAGCTGATTGGTTCTCGCATCCGTGAGGCTCGCGTTAAGCGTCGAATGAGCCAGGCTGAGCTGGCTGATAAAGCCGGAATCTCCCTTCCACAAATCAGCACAATCGAAAACGGAAGGTGTAGCATGAAGCTGCATTCTTTCATTCGGATCATTGAAGCACTCCAAGTCTCAGCCGATTCGATCCTTCGTCCGGACACACCGGAAACAAGAGGAATTTATCAAAGCCAGTTTGACGAATTATTGGCTGACTGCTCCCCAAAAGAACTGGAAGCCATATTGAGAATCGTCCGTGAACTTCGAGCAACGATGCTCCAAAGGGATCCTGAATAAGTATGTGAAAGCGCGTACCGAGCAAAACGGTACGCGCCTTTTTTCTTGTTTATAAACCGGGAGTCATCTTCTTGACTTCTGGTTTATTCTTTTCAGCGCCAGCACTTTATATAATGTGTGTAAGTTTACATAGCGGAGGTTGGGCATGGACAAGATGATTGAAAGCACAAAAGAGCTGATGGAAGAACAGATGCCATCCTTCGACTTTCTCCTTGACGAAGAAGCAGAAAGAAATTCTTTGTTGGCCGAGCACAGGGCTTGGCTTAAAAGCATAAAGCACGAAAGACCACTCCCGAAGCACCCGTTTCATGTCGCAGTGTATATCCGGTATTTCAATCAAACCAGGTATGAAAACTATTTATCTGCACACAAAAAGCAATTTTTGGACACCCTTGCCTTATGTCCCAAGTGGGATTTTGTCGGGTTTTATGTCGATGAGGGAAGCACAGCTCCGAATATGGAAACCGCGCCGGAATGGTCCAGGCTTCTGCAAGATTGTTACGACGGAAAAGTAGACCTTGTTATTACACAGAAAGCGAGCAACATCTCCAAGAAACTTTCAGAACTTGCATTCTGTACAAGGCTACTGGCTGCATTGCCACACCCTGTGGGGATCTATTTTATCTCAGAAGATATTTACACGCTGGCTTCCTATTATCAAGAAGATCTGCATGATCCTGTTTTCTTTCCATCCCCCGACTGGAAGGTATTACCTGAAGGCCAGCCGCAAGAGCTTCACCCTAAGGAGGAAACCGAAAAAATATGATCGACTCGACCAGAAAGCGTCGTGAGCAAGCACAAAAGGACAGGGTGCGTCGCCGCATCAACACAAAGATAGATCCCGAAAACTATGAATTTCGGCCCGCCAAGAAGCAAGTCGATTATTACGACAATGAAGTTGAGCAAAGGGTGGCCGTCTATGCCAGAGTATCAACTGGCAATGTGCAGCAGACAACGTCTTATGAGCTCCAGAAAAAGTATTACGAGGATTTCGTTATACATCACCCCAACTGGACTCTCGTAAAAATCTATGCGGATGTGGACGCGCCTTATGGACAAAACACCAAACGCCCGTGAGCAGCCGATTTACGGTTGTCCACGGGCGTTTTTCGTTTTGAGCAATCGAGCCGGAGTTTACTTCGTTTATTCAAGCGCTCCAAACACTTCTCCGACTATTTCAGCAATATCGTCTATCGGGATTTTTGTCCCGTCCTGTAAGAGAACGATATTCTCGTACTCATCAATTTTCTTCACGCGGTCGGTCGCCGTGACATAAGCGCCGCCGGATTTCTTTTTATCAAGCAGAAAATATGTGATGGAAACCTCCGGCTGTTCGTCTATAGCGTCCTGTATCATGTTCAGACGCTCGTTCAGCGCATCCTTGCTGTACTCGTCAAGTTCAACCTTTTTATCTGTCAGCCGGGCGGTTTCCTTCACAGCGTCATCGTAGCCGGTCAGAGCTGCGAAGGGAGCGAACTGCGCCGCACGGTCGTAGTTGGACATATGAATTCGGGCGAATTTTCATTATAGGCGGCGGTGATACCGTCAATAACCTGCTCGGTAACATCCTCAAGCAGACTTTTATCGTTCCATATCTGGTCGAACATACGGATATACTCGCCGGAGAGCGGCGCATACATTTTGTTGACGGGATTGATGATGTTGTTGCCTCGTTCACAGCCAATGTCGGCGGTGGTAAAGCCATGCAGAGGCATATAGGTCGTGGCTTCTACGCCCTCAACATTCATGAAACCACTGATGTTGCCGCCTGTCAGGTTGGAACGAAACTGCACCCGCTTGCGGATCCAGTCGGCGCATTCACGGGCAATGGCTTTCTGCGTCAGCTCGTTGCGGAGCTTGACCTCAAACTCCGTGCCGTAGAGCGAACGCTCACGGCTGAGACGGGGTATATAGAATTCGCGTTTTGCCTTGGGCGCTTTTTCCTGAAGGAAGGTCGGCGAAGTAAAAATGAAGCGCAATTCTGCAATGCCGTCAAGCTGCTTCTTCAGGGCTTGATAAGCGTATATGGAGAAACACGCCGCCGCGACCGACAGCTTGTCGCCCTTTTTTTATTGTGACCGTCAAATCGTCCTTTTGACGGTTTTGCTCACATTGTCGAGCATTTCCGGCATTTGCATATGATTGACTCCTTAGTTGGACAGGCGTTTATCCCTGCATTTTTCCGCTTCTAATCCATTCGTCCACTTCTGAAATTTTGAATTTGTACCGTTTTCCGACGCGATAGAATGGCAGCTTGCCCTCTTTTATCCATGTCCGAACGGTATCTTCGCTCATGCTTAGATAAACCGCTATATCTTCAAGGTTGACCCACTTCTCTGGCATGGTGTTCTCTGGTGCGTTATTCATTACGGAACCCTCCGTTTCATCTTTTGCAGCTCCTATTTTACCGCATTTTGATTTGCAATACATATGTTTCTTCGATATTAGATGATTTTAGCATGGTTTATGTCGGCGCAAGAACGCTGATACCTGCCGCTCTCAATTCTTCAATCAGGTTTATTTGCTTAATTGTCCAGTGAGTCCGGCTCAACTCATTAAAATTATAAGAACCTTTGATTGCGAGGTTATGTGCAATTTCGTTCAAACGCCGTTGCGGAATAGTGCAGAACCGCTGGAAGTATATCTTTATGCCGTTCTCCTGTATTCGGATGTCCGTCACAACGCCAAACAAAGCAAGCTGCGACTCTCCCGCAGCACCATATATCGTTTCAGAAGCGAAGATCGACGGGAAAGTCTTAATCGCCGCTTGCGCTTCTGGTGTAAGCGAAGCAAACTGCGCAGAAATATCCGTGGCCACACCCTCGGATATAGTCAAAGCTCGCGTTTTATCTATAAGGAAGAAATTCTCGTTGAACGATTCGCCTCCAATAACAAACAGGTTGTAGTACTCCGAGCTGATTTTTTGTGGCGGCGTTGTATACGGCACCATTTGCCGTCGGCATGATGAAGTTTATTATGCCGCCTTGATTATTGGCGATTTGTGTTACGTTGTCGCCGGAATTATGGATGACTGTCTGCGGAGTAGCGGTGGCGGGCAGAGTATTGTTTGCGAGCTGTATTTCTTTGCTCATGACTTGCCACTCCTATCGAAGTTTATCGTCCCGGTGTTATTGATTTGCATTACATTAGCGCCGCTGTTGAAGAAGACGGCAGGCGCATTGATGATTTGATTTGTTACGTTGGGTGTCGGGTCTGGTGCAGATTCATCTATGGGAGGCTCGTCATATTCGGCATCTTCGTCATCCTCCGTGATGTCTGCGGTTATCTTTTCAGCCTGTTCTACCGGCGGCATCGTCACATTTATATCCTGCGTTATGCTCGACCCGTCAATGCCGATGTAGCGCCCTTTCGTTTTAGGGTCGCTCCAAGCCGCAATTGTTTCTTTGCCGACACTGTTGTCATTACGCTTCAGCACAACAAACGCCCATACCGATAGAAGAAAATCAGGAAGGCTTATTTCAGTCAGTTTTGTGAGGGCTTTCTTGTTTACCTTATATCCATTTTGCCCGACCTGAAAGAGCTCGTCGTCCGTTATGCTCTTATCATCACGAATAACCTCAATCAGCCGCTTAACCAATTTTTCATGGTTACGCGGCGTTTTTCTTATATCTATGTAGTTGATGCAGAATGCCGTCGCATCTTCAGCGACCATTGTATATTCGTTTTTCATTCGGGCGGTAAAGCTGAAAGCACACTTGAATTATCAAATTTCAAGTCTTCACCTATACTGCCATCGCACTTTTTGAAGTTTGTTGTGTAGGTTTCAAATGAATTTCCAGTTGGCTTTATTGCGTCCGGTTGAACAAGCTGAAGTAACGCAAACAGCACGTCCTCGTTATGAAAAACGTCTGTTTCACCCTGCGTCCTCTGCCGCTGTGTAACCGTTGGTTTCCGCGACCGCAGTAGTTGTGTGAAAAAAGTGCCTCCGCAGAGGCGTGATACCTCATTGTTTGTCATAAGATTTGCCTCCGTAGATAACTTTTGACCTTATCAACGCTATCAACCTTAACTCGGTTTGACACCAACTCTATCAAGATTTGGATAGTCCTTGAGGTTTCAGACAAGGACTGTTCGCCAGCCCTTGCGAGAAGTCGCAGGGGCTTTTTTTGCTGCCGGTAATCCGTACCAACACCTACTAAACAAGTATAACACGGAAAAGCACAAAAGTCAATCTGAGGAGGCAAGCCGAGATGAAACATTTCTATGAACTCCAACGCGCGCGTCCTCCTCCCGTGATGGTTCGAGTCCGTAAACCACCCGAATCGGCTCCCACCGAGCCATCTGAAAATCACAGGAGGAAAGAATTATGAAGCACTATCAGAAACTTTATTACAAGCATTTCTACGCGCAGGACGAAAACGGTGAATACATACCAGTCAGCAAAAAGGTCTGCTTCGCGCCAGCGGAAGAGCCTGATACCACCAATCCGTACAAGCAGCGCTGGTTCTATGACCAGGAAAGGCTGCAGAGTTCAAGGAACTGTACATCCGTCGTTTCAATGAGATGGAGAGCTTCATCAGGACGCTCGTCTCAGCACGGCAGGAGTTTCCGCTCCTTACCGCCAACATCAAACTGCTCCACGACCACCCCAGGCCTTACCATTTCAGCAACGAGTGCGATATGCTCAATCGCATCGTGCTGGGCTTGACGGCAAAGCAATTCAGACTCGCCAACGGCATTGAAAAGGGCAAAAGCATCCGTCCATACCTTTCGGACAGCCAGATTATGATGCTCGACACACTGCAAAAGGTTGATATCGGACTGCTTGTGTCGGTGCCGGATTATGAGCAGCGCAAGCGGTATCTGGAATGGTACAAGCTCAAAATGGAAGAAAAGAGTGAGGGATAGCCTTATGAGCATAAACAAATTGAACAGCGAGGGTTACTACGATCCTACCGCTTATGAGGCAATGACACTTGTTGAAAAGGAAGAACGTGCACTGCGGGCATTTCGGCCTATTGTTTACATCTGCTCTCCGTTTTCAGGAGATGTGGAAGGCAATATCGCGTCGGCGCAGCGCTTCAGCCGGTTTGCTGTGGACAAGGGCTACATACCTATCGCGCCGCACCTGCTGTTTCCGCAGTTCCTCAACGACAACGACCCGAAGGAACGCCAGCTCGGATTATTCTTCGGTAACGCCCTCATGAGCAAGTGCGCAGAGGTCTGGGTGTTCGGCAGCATCATTTCACCGGGCATGGCAGCCGAAATCAAACGCGCCAAGTGGAAGGACTACCGCTTGCGCTATTTTAACGAAAACTGCGAGGAGGTACAAAAATGCGTGAATTGAAGATTGCCCTCGGCAATTCCCGACAGGCTAAATTCTGGTCAAACAAGACAATTCCGTTTGACGACATCTGCGAACGGCTGAAGACGCCGATACGCACGACGGAAACCGCAGAGGAATATGCCAAACTGCCGAAGCCCAAGCGCGATGAGATCAAGGACAACGGCGGTTTTGTCGGTGGGCATCTGCGTGACAATCTCCGTAAGGTCGGGAACGTTTCCTGCCGTTCGCTGTGGACGCCTGACGTTGATAATGCAACGCCGGAGTTTGTCGCGGCGCTTAAGGATAAATTGACCTTCAAGTGTGCGGTATACTCCACGCACAGCCATACGCCGGAAGCGCCCCGTCTGCGCATCGTTGCCCCATTCACAAGGGACGTTACCGCAGACGAGTTCATGGCAATCTCCCGCTTTATGGCGGCAGAGCTTGGTATCGATATGTTTGACGAGTGCTCCTTCATCCCCAACCAACTCATGTACTGGCCCACCTGCCCGTCAAACGGTGAGTATATCTGCGAGTTCTTTGACGGCAAGCCTCTCGACCCTGACGCAATTCTGGCGGCACATCCCAACTGGCGCGATTGTGCTTTGCTGCCGACAACCTCGCGTGAGAGCAAAGTCAACAAACCGAGCCAGAAGCAGCAGGAAGACCCGCTCTCCAAAACCGGCGTTGTCGGCGCTTTCTGTCGCACCTATAGCATTACAGGCGCAATCGAAGCCTTTCTCTCTGATGTGTATGCTCCATCTGTTGTGGAAGGACGATACGACTACATTCGTGGCGAAAGCAGCGCTGGCTTGGTGCTTTACGATGATGTGTTCGCATACAGCCACCATGCTACAGACCCCGCATACGGCAAGCTGCTGAATGCTTTTGACCTTGTGCGGACACACAAATTCGGTGATAAGGACGAGAAAAAATCCTTTGCCGCCATGATGGATTTCGCTGTGAAGGACGAGGCGGTCAGTGCGTTACTCCTGCGGGAGAAGCAATCGGCAGCTGCGGAGGAATTCGATGACTGGACGCAGGGGCTGCAACGTGACCGTAGTGGAGCGATTCAGAACAGTCTGCACAACATCACGCTCATTCTGGAGAATGATCAAAAGCTCCAAAACATCTGCTTTAACCAGCTCGCCGACGGCATGGAGATAAAGGGTGAAGTGCCGTGGCAGCACCCTGCTCGATTCTGGCGAGATGCCGATGACGCGCAGCTCATCTGCTATGTGGATGCCAACTATGGCAACTTCTCGGCTCGTAACTATCAAATCGGTGTCGCCAAGGTAGTCGATGACCGCTCCTACCACCCCATACGCGAGTTCTTTGCCGGACTGCCGCAGTGGGACGGCAAGTCCCGTGTTGAAACACTCCTCATTGACTATCTCGGTGCTGATGATAATGCCTATACCCGCGCCGTCACCCGAAAAACGATATGTGCCGGTGTCGCTCGTATTAAGCAGCCCGGTATCAAATTCGACTACATCCCTGTACTGAACGGACCCCAAGGCATCGGCAAATCTACCCTCATTGAGCGGCTCGGCGGCGAGTGGTATTCGGACAGCCTGTCGCTTACAGACATGAACGACAAGACCGCTGCCGAAAAGCTGCAGGGTTATTGGATACTCGAAATCGGCGAGCTTGCCGGAATGAAAAAAGCGGACATCGACAAGGTCAAAGCCTTCATCTCCCGTCAGGACGATAAATATCGCGCCAGTTTCGGCAGACGGGTGACGCCGCATCCGAGGCAGTGCATCTTCTTTGGTACGACCAACTCTCAGAATGGTTATCTCCGTGACATCACGGGAAATCGCCGCTTCTGGACGGTCAAAACACCCGGTACGGGAAGATTGAAGCCGTGGCAGCTTACGAAAGAGGACGTTCGGCAGGTGTGGGCGGAGGCACTGGTACTCGTCGAACGTGGCGAAAAGCTATATCTCGATTCGGACTTGGAGGCACAATCACAGGTCGAGCAGTCTGCCGCTATGGAGCAGGATGACCGCGAGGGTCTCGTTACGGCATACTGGGAACCTCTGAATAAATCGCCTTCATTCAGCGCCGAGCGAGAAAATAGACGATTACCGCTAGGTTCAAGCGATTCAGTCGGAAAATAGCCAGTATTCCTTTGCATTTCCGCCCCATTTCCTGAAAAAGGGCAGACTGCCCCTATATCAGGTTGTGGAAAGTTTTCGCCCGGCCATGGCAAGGGCGTATAAATTGGCACAGGCAAACAAAGCGTACAGCCGATTCGCGTTTTTCATCAGTCCGCGATACACCGTTTTCTTATAGCCAAACTGGCACTTGATGATTCGGAACGCATGCTCTACCTTACCGCGCACCGAGGACTTGCGGTTCTCAATATACCGTTCCCAGTCAATTGCATTGTCAGATACATGAGGCAGCTTTCCGGGACGGCGGTTAATGCGGTAGTCAATGCTGGATAAATGCTCGTCGCAGGCTACCTCGGGGCGCTTGTGGATTCCCAGATACCCAGCATCCCCATATACTACTTCATCATCTTCGCGAATCAATGCGGCGGCCTGTGTGATGTCATGCTCATTTGCCGCCGTGACCGTAATGGTATGAACCAGGCCGCTGCCTGCATCCACACCGGTGTGGCATTTCATCCCGAATTTCCACTCATTGCCCTTTTTGGTCTGATGCATTTCAGGGTCACGCTTCTTCTCCGCATTTTTCGTAGAGCTGGGGGCATTGATGATGGTCGCATCCACGATGGTGCCGCCTTTCATCATGTGGCCGGTTTGCACCATTACCCGGTTGATCGCGTCAAAAACAGCTTGTTCAGGCCGTTCGTTTCAAAAGATGACGGAACTTGCACAGCGTTGTTTCATCCGGCACTGTTTCCGTCATAAAGTCAATGTCTGTGAATTTTCGCATGGCATAGCTGTCGTAGATGGCATCTTCGGTCGCCGGGTCAGACAGGTTGAACCAGATTTGAAGCAGGTACATCCGCAGCATCTTTTCGATCCCCATGGGCGGACGACCGCGCTTGCCCTTAGGATAGTAGGGCTCAATCACGCCAACCCATTCATCCCACGGGATGATCTCCTCCATGATTTCAGAAATTCCTCCCGCTTCGTTTTCTTCTTGCGGTAGCTGTATTCGATGTCCGTAAATGTTTCCTGCTTCATTTCCTTGTTCCTCCATCGTTTTGATGGTGTTATTTTACCATCTCTCGCGCATGCGCGGTAGCCCGGATTAAATCAGAGATTCCCTTGGATTTGCTGCTGCCGGAAAACTGGGCGGATATGGATATCTATGCGCGACAGGAATATATCCGCGACCCGGACGCGCCTGTGCAGCCGAAAGGCATGGTGCGGCGCGATGCGGTCAGCAATCTGGAAATATGGTGCGAATGCTTCGGCAAACGCAAGGAGGACATCAAGCCCGCCGATTCCTATGCGATAGCAGCGATGATGCTTCACATCGAGGGCTGGCACAAAACCGACGAACGCAAAACGCAGCCCTTATACGGGCAGCAGCGTTTATACCGTCGCGTATGACAACCCATGCTGACAACCTCTGGAGCTTGTCTTTGTCACAGGGGTTGTCAGCCCTGAAAACCTTAGTACAGGGGCAAATTTCACCCCATTTTAGACAGCCTGACAACAATTTCTATATAGCACAAAAAGGTAAATATTTAATAGGAAATAGTGTACCTGTCACACGCGTATTTGCGCGTATAGGAAAAGTTGTCGAGGTTGTCACTGATATACGGAGGAAATCGGAATGAGAGAACAGACGATAGAACGCAAGCTGGTGGTGGCAACGAAAAACATGGGCGGACTTGCGCTGAAATTCATAAGTCCGAGCTTTGACGGAATGCCCGACCGCATTGTGCTTTTACCGGGCGGTCATATAGGTTTCGTGGAGGTCAAGGCTATGGGCTGCAAACCGCGTCCGTTACAGTTTGCAAGGCATGGACTGCTTCGGCGCTTAGGCTTTAAGGTATACGTCATCGACGGCGAAGAGCAGATTGGAGGTGTGCTGGATGAAATACAATCCTCATGAATATCAGACCTATGCGACGAATTTCATACTGGCACACTCTGTATCTGCAATTCTACTGGACATGGGGCTTGGCAAGAGCGTTATTACGCTGACTGCCATAAAGGCGCTTATGTACGACAGCTTTGAGGTCAGCAGTGTCCTCGTCATCGCGCCGCTCCGTGTGGCTACCCAGACGTGGCCTGACGAAATCGAAAAGTGGGAGCACCTACATGACCTCACCTACGCCGTGGCGGTCGGCACTGAGGCGGAGCGCCGATTTCAGCTTCGGCGCAATGTGGACATCCACATCATCAACCGCGAGAACGTCAAGTGGCTCATCGAGGACAGCGGTATCCCGTTCAACTACGATATGGTGGTCATCGACGAGCTGTCGAGCTTCAAGTCACATCAGGCAAAACGCTTCAAGGCGCTGATGAAGGTGCGCCCGACGGTAAAACGCATCGTGGGCTTGACCGGCACTCCCAGCAGCAACGGGCTTATGGATTTGTGGGCGGAGTACAAGCTACTGGATATGGGAGAACGGCTCGGTCGCTTCATCGGTGGATACCGTGGTCGCTTCTTTACCCCGGACAAGCGCAACCAGCAAATCGTGTTTTCATATAAACCGCTGCCCGGAGCGGAGGAGCACATCTACCGGCTGATGTCGGATATCACCATCAGCATGAAATCCACCGATTACCTGAAGATGCCGGACTGCGTGATAAACGAGGTGCCGGTCACGCTCTCCGAGGACGAGATGGAGCTGTACCATACCATGAAGAATGACCTTATTCTCAATCTGGACGACGGCGATGTGGACGCGGTCAACGCGGCGGCTCTTGCGGGCAAGCTCTCTCAAATGGCAAACGGTGCGGTTTACGATGAAAACGGCAATGCAGTGCGTATCCACGACCGCAAGCTGGACGCTTTGGAGGATTTGATTGAAGCGGCAAACGGCAAGCCCGTGCTGGTGGCGTACTGGTTCAAGCATGACCTTGAGCGCATCGAAAAGCGACTGCACTCGCTTCATATACCGTTTTCCAAGCTGGACACGCCCGATAGCATTACCCGCTGGAATCGCGGTGAGCTTCCTGTGGCTCTTGTCCACCCCGCATCCGCAGGACACGGTTTGAACCTTCAATCCGGCGGCTCGACGCTGATATGGTTTGGGCTGACATGGAGCTTGGAACTGTATCAGCAGACGAACGCAAGGCTCTGGAGGCAGGGTCAAACGGCAGCGACGGTGGTAATACATCACATCATCACGAAAGGCACCATCGACCGCGACATCATGGCGGCGCTGCGTCGGAAGGATAAAACGCAGTCAGCCCTGATTGCAGCCGTAAAGGCAAATTTGACAAAATAAGACAATCAACGACAACATACGACAATCCGTGCCAATCCGAGTGAATTAAAATATCGGAGGTACAGATTATGGAGACCACTTACGAAAACCTCGCAAACGCCATCGTTGTACAAGCCATCAAGGACTACCGCGTAGCACTACATTTTTTGAAACGTCACCCGCATACACCCGACTTCGACACAGAGGAAGCCAAGTCGGACAAACGCAAGCGTTCTCTTCGGGACAAAATCATCAGGAACGAAAGCGAACGAGACGATGTGGAACGCTTTCTCCGCTCCGGCTGGTTTGAAACACTTTCCAATCTGGATGGTGAAACGCTGCTGCAGCAGGTGCAAGCGATGGAGGTGCGGTGATATGACGGCTTTGGACTTTCTCAGTCAGGCGTACCGCCTCGACCTGCGTATCGACAGCAAGCTCGAACAGATAGCGTCGCTCAATGAGCTGGCAACAAAATGCACATCCACCATCACTGGTATGCCCCGTAACCCCAGTCACAGCCTGTCCTCTATGGCAGACGCTGTCGCAAAGATAGTTGACCTTCAGACTGAAATTGACGCCGACATTCATCGTCTGGTTGACATCAAGCGGCAAATCGTGACGGCGATAAAAGCCGTGGACAACAAGGAATATCAGACACTACTGGAGCTTCGCTTCCTCTGTGGCTGCACATGGGAGGAGGTCGCCGCCAAGATGGGCTACAGCATCCAGCATACCTTTCGGATGCGCGACTGGGCTTTGAAAACGGTGGTCGTTCCGAAAGTGGAGAGTGAATGAGAGTTGATGTTATAGGGGAATATAGTATAATGGTAGTATAGAAAGTGTGACAACGAGAAGCCATCGCGGGAGAAATCCTGTGGTGGCTTTTCTTGTGCCTGAACGGAGGTGACATCATGCCAAAGAAACCACAACGCCCGTGCCAGTACCCCGGCTGTCCGAAGCTGACGAGCGGTCTTTACTGCGCCGAGCACCAGAAGCAGATGGACTATCACTACAATCATTTCCAGCGTGAGCCGGAGACAAACAAGCGTTACGGTCGTGCTTGGAAAAGAATACGCGACCGCTTTATCAAAGCACACCCTCTCTGCGAAGAGTGCAAGAAGCATGGCAAGCTGACTCCTGCCGAGGAGGTACACCACGTTCTCCCGCTTAGTCAGGGCGGCACCAACGACATGAACAATCTCATGGCGCTGTGCAAGGCGTGTCATTCACGGATAACTCTTGAAGCGAACAAACATAACAGCGACCGATGACACCGGTGGGGGTATTTTACCTCTACGACTTTTCGATGCGGACAGCGGCGTGGGGCTTCGTGTAAAAAACGCATAAGTTATTAGGGTATTGACCAAAAAGTTTCAAAAATGAAGGAGGATGAGCTTTTTATGGAAACAGAGGACCGCAACCCGGCACCGGCGGCAGGCCGAGAAAGCCGCTTGCAGATAAAATGACAGAGGGTCGCAGCAAATACACATCGGTCGGTATTCCACTGCCGGAGCCGGTAGAGCTGGAAGGCGCGGAGATGCCGCCGCCTCATGAGTTCCTGTCGGACGAGCAGAAAAACGGTCAGGAGCTTGTGGCAAATGAGATATACAAATCCACATGGGAGTGGCTTCGGAAGTTCCGCTGTGAGCAGATGGTCACCCAGCAGAGCTTGGAGCAGTACGCGGTAGCAGCGGCTCGTTGGATTCAGTGTGAAAAAGCCATATCGACATTTGGCTTTCTTGCCAAGCATCCGACCACCGGCGCTCCCATCACATCGCCGTATGTCTCAATGGCACGTGAATATTCCAAACATGCCAATGCCTTGTGGAATCAAATATACGCAGTCGTTCGTGAAAACAGTTCTATGGATTGCAGCACGTCTTGGACGCCCGCAGACGACGTCATGGAACGCCTGCTCACAATGCGCCGGAGCAAATGACCTTCGGCGGGAAAAGGAGTGCAGTCATGAGACCATCAGAAATAAAACCATCACGGAAATGCGGCTCAACGGGCAGGGAGCGTCGGCGATTGCGGCTGCGCTCCGGCTCTCGCCCAACACGGTCAAGTCATATATCCGCAGGCACCCGGACTTGCCCGGAACGCACCGCTGCGTCCAATGCGGAAACACATTCTCTCAGCCGACAGGTCGGCGAGAAAAACGGTTTTGCTCGGATAAATGCCGTACCTCATGGTGGAACGCCCATCAGGAACAAATCAACAAGAAAGCATATTACACTCTCGTGTGTCAATATTGCGGGAAGGAGTTCGAAAGCTATGGCAAAAAAATCGTAAATACTGTTCAAGGACATGCTATCAGAGCAGCCGCGGAAAACAAGCCGGATAAATACGCCGCCGATACCATGATGCGGTATCACACCACCCTCGCCCTAATCGACGGGTTGGTAGAGGATGGCTGCTTTACGCAGGCAGACAGGCGTAAAGCTTACACAATTATCAATCGCAAATACGGCTTATCTTCGGATAGTATATTTGCCGAAACCGCTTGATATATCTCGCTTTTTAGAGCAATATATAGAGTACCGAATATTGATACAAGGGAGGGAAAAACATGGAACGCAGCATAAAACAGACCATATTCTACAAGCCGCCGTCAGAGCAGCTAAAGCGTGTCGCCGGGTATGCGCGGGTATCCTCCGGCAAGGACGCAATGCTCCATTCGCTGTCGGCGCAGGTCAGTTATTACAGCGAGTTCATTCAGAAGCACCGGGGCTGGACTTATGTTGGCGTTTACGCCGACGAAGCGAAAACCGGAACAAAGGATGAGCGTGAAAGTTTCCAGCGACTGCTTGCCGACTGCCATGCCGGAAAAATCGATATGGTCATCACAAAGTCGATTTCACGCTTTGCACGGAATACGGTTACACTGTTGGAAACGGTGCGGGAGCTTAAGAGCCTCGGCATAGATGTGTACTTTGAGGAGCAGAACATTCACACAATGAGCGCCGACGGAGAGCTGATGCTCTCCATTTTGGCATCCTACGCGCAGGAGGAAAGCCGCTCAGCCAGTGAAAACCAGAAATGGCGCATTAGAAAGAATTTCCATGAAGGAATGCCGTGGAACGGCATCATGCTCGGATATCGCTACGAAAACGGCAAATACATCATCGTGCCGGAGGAAGCAGAAATCGTCCGCAAGATTTATTCCTATTATACCACAGGATTGGGAATTACGGCGATTATGAAAACATTAAATGAAAAACATATCAGCACTCGTAACGGCAATCTGTGGTGTAAAAGCAGCGTGATGAAGGTATTGCGGAATTACGCCTATACGGGCAATCTGCTCTTACAGAAGACTTTTCGGGAGAATTATCTGACCAAGCGGACGCTCGTCAACAACGGCGAGCTGCCGCAATACCATGCCGTCAATACGCACGAAGCAATTATCCCACTTGAAACCTTGGAGGCGGTACAGGCTGAAATAGCTTGTCGAGCGGAGAAGCATACGCGCACCGGCAGCGGTCAAAAAGTTTATCCGTTTACAGGGCTGTTGACCTGCGCCATCTGCGGGAAGCACTATCGCAGAAAGGTTACCGCCACCGGTCCCGTATGGATATGCTCTACTTACAATACGCTCGGTAAAGCCGCCTGCGCCTCCAAGCAGATACCGGAGGATACACTCATGACTGTCGCCGCCGAAGCGTTAGGCACCGACACATTTGATGCAGATGCCTTTTACAACAAAATAACGGCTGTAAGAGTGGAGGTCGGCAATACGCTGGTGTTCTGCTTCAAAGACGGCATAGAAACCGTTAAACGATGGTCAGACCGTTCCAGAGCGGAGAGCTGGACACCGGAGATGCGGGAAGCCGCACGAAAGAAAACACAGAGGCGAGGTGAGCATTGATGCAGGCAGCAAAAATATAACGGTCATCCCAGCGACACGGAGGATGCACACGGGACTTCCTCGCAATGCTGCCGTCCGAAAGCGTGTGGCGGGTTATGCCCGTGTCTCTACCGACAGCGAAGAACAGCAGACGAGCTATGAAGCACAGGTGGATTATTACACCAATTATATCCAGTCGAAGCCTGATTGGGAGTTCGTCACCGTATACACGGACGAAGGCATCTCGGCTTTGAACACAAAGCACAGAGACGGCTTCAATGAAATGATTCAGGATGCTCTGGACGGCAAGATTGACCTTATCGTTACAAAATCCGTCAGCCGTTTCGCTCGAAACACCGTAGACAGTTTGACAACGGTACGAAAGCTCAAAGAAAAAGGCGTTGAGGTGTATTTTGAAAAGGAGCAAATTTTTACCCTCGACAGCAAGGGGGAGCTACTTATCACCATCATGAGCAGTCTGGCGCAAGAGGAATCCCGCTCAATTTCTGAAAACGTCACATGGGGTCAACGGAAGCGTTTTGCCGACGGCAAGGTCAGCATCCCATACGGGCAGTTCCTCGGATACCGAAAAGGCGCGGACGGGCTGCCGGAGATTGTACCGGAGGAAGCAGAAACGGTGCGAACCATCTACCGCTTATTCATACAGGGTAAGACCACAAATGCGATAGCTGCCAGCCTCACAAGGAACGGTGTTCCCACACCGGGTGGTAAAGAAAAGTGGCAGGCCACCACGATTGAGAGCATTCTTACCAATGAGAAGTACAAAGGCTCGGCGCTCCTGCAAAAGAAGTTTACAACAAATTTTTTGACAAAAAAGATGAAGCCCAACGAGGGTGAGGTTCCTCAGTTCTATGTTGAAAACAGTCATCCGGCGATTATTTGTCCGGAGGAATGGGATAGAGTCCAGAACGAAATGCTACGAAGGAAAGCTACCGGGCGACATCAAAACAGCCTAAGCCCATTCTCGGCAAAGCTTATCTGCGGAGACTGCGGTGGGTATTATGGCTCAAAGGTATGGCATTCCAACAGCAAGTACCGCCGTACCATTTGGCAGTGCAACGGCAAATTCAAGGGTGTCGAAAAATGCCGAACCCCTCATTTATATGAAGATGACATAAAGGCGATGTTCTTGAAGGCGGTCAGCGAGTTGATGATTGACCGCGAGGCTCTCATCGATGATGGCAGGGTTCTGCATACGGCATTCACTGATTTCAATGCCATCGATAAGGAAGTCGCAGAGATAACCAGTGAGATTGATGTGCTTTCCGGGCTGGTACAGAAGCTGGTTGACGAGAACGCCAGTACCACACTCGACCAGACGGAATACCGAAGCCGCTACGATGGCTATATCGACCGCTACGACAAGGCAAAAAAGCGGCTGGCGGCATTACAGGAACAGCGTCAGCTTCAGGAGCTCAAGGGCGATATTCTGAGCGGATTCCTCTTTGAGCTCGGTGAACTGTACGACCTGCCGATGGTATTCAAGGACGAAACATGGAACGCTCTGGTCGATCATGTGACCGTCCACAAGGGCGGCAGAGTAGTTTTCACCTTCAAGAACGGCACCGAGGTCACGGAAATGCTGTAAAAACAGCATCATTATATTATGAAAGTCCTCTTTTAAACAGAGGGTTTTTTCTCTCACCCTCGGTTGAATCGAGGGTGCTCTATGGTAAACTAATCGAAAAACGATAGCCAAGTCAAAAAACGAATTGAAGCGTATATGTGGTGATTAGTCAAGAATACTCACTACGTAAAATACTATATATTGTGGTTTATAAAGAACAGCGGGTGCATTGATTTGATAAAAAGCCCAGTATTACAGCCTTTTCTGGGCATAAAAAACGTTAAGGTAACTGATACGATTGTATCAATTACCTTAACTGTTATGGTGCACCGAGTACGGATAAATCCGAACCCTCAACCTCCGCCAGTGTGATGGTCTTAGAACCGTCCTTATAGTTGAAAGTAAGGATTATCTTGTCCTCATAAAGATACACCGCATTTACAAAACTGTCAATCAGTCTTTGCCGCTGTTCCCGCTTTGTCACATCAAATTTGCGGAATCGGTAAATGAAAAATGCTATCTGTTCTCTTGTAAGCAGGGGCTTGTGCATTTCCTCCTGTAAAATGCTGACTTCAAGTTGGCTTTTGGTTTCCTCCAACTCGTCTAGTCTTTGCTTGGTGGACGGGGTAAAAATCCCTGCTTGAATGGCGTTGAGCATATTGTTAATACCTTTTTCCGTTTCTGCAAGCTGCTTTTTCAAAAGGGGCAGGTCGGTGCTTTCTTTCTTCTGCAACTCCATCAGCGTATCAATCAGCCGTTCCATGACTTCATCATTCATAATTGCTTTCATGGTATAGTTGACAACCAAATCTTCAATCCAGTCTTTCTTGACTGCTTTCTTGTCGCAGAGCTTCCTTTTCTTGGTATTCACACAGCGATAATAACGGTGTACTTTCATCGTATGGCTTGTGCCGCTTTCTCCCACCATAAAGGAGCCGCATTTCCCACAGTACAGCTTCGTTGTCAAAAGGTAATCGTCCTCGGCTTTGTGACGGGCAGGAGCCTTTTTGTTCTTCGCCAGCCGTTCCTGCACCCGTTCAAATAATTCTTTTCGGCACAATCGCCGGAATACCGTCCTCCTTGACTACATCACGATAACTGTACTCACCCATATAGCGGCGGTTTTTCAAAAGGTGGTTCATAATATTCAGCGTGATTTTCCCGCCACGAATGGAACGCATACCCCGACTATTCAATAGATTAACAAGCTCCTGCATGGTTGCACCCTCACTATATTTCGTGAACATTTCCAGCACCACCGGGGCAGTCTTGGGGTCGATTTGATAATACTGTTGTTCGTCAATATAATATCCCATCGGAACAGTACCGCCGTTGTACTTACATTTCAACGCATTGTCGGTCAGTCCCCGGATAACCTTTTCAGAGAGTTCCGCAGAATAGTATTCCGCATATCCCTCCAACATGGCTTCCAGAATAATTCCCTCGCTGCCCTCGGAAATATTCTCCCTTGCGGAAATGACTTTCACGCCATTCTTTTTCAAAAGGTTTTTATATCGTGCGCTGTCGTAACGGTTCCGGGCAAAGCGGTCTAATTTCCATACAAGGACAACATCAAATAAGCCTTTTGCGCTGTCTTTAATCATGTGTTGAAATTCGGGGCGGTTATCTGTTTTTGCTGACAATGCCCGGTCAATATAAGTCCCTAAAATTGTAATATCGTTGCGTTCTGCATACTCCTTACATTCCCGCAACTGTCCCTCAATACTTTCTTCTCGTTGGTTATCAGAGGAATAACGGGCGTAAATCACACCTTTCATTTTTTCTCCACCTCCATCATTTCAAGAAGCGTCTGTTTTAATTTTTCATTCAGCGGAGATTGCGGATCAAAACACATTTCAATAAACTGCTTCATTTCCTCACTCCCCGGCGCAATCTTCGGACGGTATTCATATAGCTTGCCTTGCGGATTGTCTGTCCGGGCAAGCAGGTAATCCAATGATACATCAAAATAATCCGCATACCTTACAAGCGTTTCCAAAGAGGGAGCCGACTGCCCCTGCTCATAACGGTTGATACTGGACTGCTTCACTCCCAAAAGTTCCGCCATCTTTACCTGCGACAGCTTCACACTTTCCCGCAATCTCCGCAGGCGTTCTCCTAATTCTCTCATGGGCTGTAACCTCCTTGTTTCCTCTATGCTTAGTATATCACTTTTACGGTTTTCTTTCAACCCCATATTTTATTATATTCGTACATATTTTAAGGGAATATATTCGGTACATCAGTGTGGCTACACACGACCACAAAATAGGGTTTCAAACTACAAAGGGCTTTCTTTGCTTCGGTTATACGCTCTGTCGGCGTTGCTGAGAAAATGGGGTTGCCAACCGGGAGGGCAAGGACATTTGAAGCAGCAGGAAAACAAGGCTGTGATTGTGTGGCGTGGAGCCGCAAACACAGGGTTGGTTTCATCAGCAGACAGGGCGTATATGAAAGCCCCTCCCTCGTCCCACGCCGGACTTCGGGACAAAATGTCCCGAACCTGTGGACACACTCACGAAAAAGCAGACAGATTTTTCTCTCAAAATTGAAATGGGCGGGAAGCCATTTTAGGGCTTTCCCGCCTTGATTGCCCATTAGCAAAGGCGGGCGGGGCTGTCAATGGCGGCGCATGAAATGCGCCGTTCATCTTGACCGTTGACTGGCTCGGCTGGATTTGCTATCTCCTCGATAGATGGGAATTTTTCTTTTTTATTCGTCCAAAGCGTCACAAAGCTTGTCCATAATTTCAGAAAGAGCAGTTGGAATTCCTTCTTCCCAGTTTGGACTTTCTAAAACTTCTCCATCTAAAGCCATATACATCTCTTTAGGTATCTCTCTTTTCATTTCCTCTTCGTCAACTTCTTCTGTCCAGTCATAATCTGAATTATATGGATCATTTTTAGGGTCAAAAGCATATTTTTGATTTTTATAATATCCTGAAATATAATTTTTTCAAGAGTTTCAACAATATCAAAATCTTCTAAAGCCCAGCTGTCCTCTTCTTCACATTCTTTTCTATTTTCATATTTCTTAAAAAATTGAGGATTCATATACCAATATAGGAATAGAGCTGTTCCCTTGTCAGTATCAGGCTGTTCTGCTATCCATTTGATAACTTCCTTAGAATTATCAAAGTTCCAATCTATTGCTAAAAGTTGTCTTTCTTTTGGAGAGTTTTTTGATAAATAATTTATAATTAACTGGTTTTCTAACTCATCAAATTCATTTTCGTCAATCTCCACATTTTCCCAATCAAAATCTTCTCTTAAAATATCTTCAATTTTTAACATCAAAATACCTCCTAAAATTCATATTTTTATATTTCTTTATTAGTTCTATCAACTGAATTTTACTTTTCACCTATTGCCTTGAAACAGACCACTGCACCGCAAATAAAAAATATAATGCAAATAATGAGTGGGATTATTAAGTCTAATCCCAACAAACTGCCTAAAATACCAGTAATTCCGTTATAATCCCACTGGTAAGGTGCCGCAGAGCATAGAATAATTATTGAACCAAGAAAACCCATTAGCTGCCACACAATTCCTAAAATCATTTTTTTCATACAATCACATTCCTTTATCAAATTCCGATTTGCTGTTCTCCTACTTCCGCCCCCGTTGTGGGTTTGGATTTTTCAGCAAGTCCGACTTCTGTGCAATCTTCTTCAGCCACTTCTTTTCTTCCTCGGACAGCTTCTTCAAATTCAATTTGAGCCGCTTACAGATAAACGCCAAAGCTGCTTGCTCCGGGTCGCTGTCTGGGCTGGCGGTTTCCTCGGCGGTCTGCAAAGAAATCTTCCAGCGGGTTGTCCTCCGGGACGCTGAAAAAATCGTCCTTATGGGCTTCCCGCAGGTCAAGGGCTATCTTGTTTATGTCCTGCTGTATCACATAGCGGCAAAAGCTGTCATCATCAATATGGGCGGCGATAAGCTGTCTTAACTGCGGGTCAGACAAGCCGGGATTGTGCTGCTTCATAATGGTTGCGCTCACAGCGTCTACAATAGCGTTTGCACTCTGCACCTGTTTGCCAGCAATACCGTTTACATAGATTTCGAGGTCAGCCATCAGCCGGGGGAAATCCGGGTGTACCGCCAGTTCACACAAGAGGGAATTATCTATCCGCCCACTTTTCAAGAGTACAATCATATCATCACTCAAACGCAGGTCTGCAAGATCGGCGTTTGGGTGATTTCTTGTTTGGGACAGCCCCAGCAGATAATCGGCGGTCACGCCGTAAAACTTCGCCAGCTTGATAATGGCATAGTGGCTGATGTCCTTGAAGTCCCTTTGCTTCATAACTGCCCAGTGCAGACTTGGAGAGATTTACGTTGTTCTTCAAGCTGCTCCAGCGTCAACCCACGCTCCACACGCAGGTCTTTCAATCGTTCTTGTATGGATAGTTCCATGCTCCCCCTCCTTGTCTGCTTGATAAACTGGAAGCTATAAATGTGCTGTAATTCACTATTCATCTTCAATTTCTTCTGCGTCTGATAAATCATAAATGCCGGTTAAAGCTTTTCCATTAAAGTTTACAGATACGCCAAATGGTTCACCAACACCCAACCCATTTTCGAGAAAGACAATCGCCCATTCCTGCTTTTCATAAAAGACAAACTGAGGGCAGTCAAAGGGCACATCTTTTAGCCTTGACGCATTTTTTCCAGCTTCTTTTGACAAATTAAAAAGCTCCGGTTGTGTAGCCAATTTAACCCTTATATGTTCAAGTGCTTTTTCTTCATGATATTTCCAATTTTGAATAATATCTGCTATAAAATCAACATCTGCAACATCTAAGTTGGAAGAAGCCAATATTATGTCAAAACCTTGCTCACAGCCCGTTATCGTACCATGCCAACAGTGAATTGATTGAGGGCTTTTCATGTAGCATAAATCGCCTAATTTTGCGTGATGTATGATATTCGCCATTCTGTCCCTCTTTTCTTCAACATCCGTTTTATCACTCTGTACTTATCATTTTACCACAATTCCGAGAGCGTGGAAATAGAGAGTTTTCCGGGCTGATTTCCGACCTTATGGATATACGGGGCGGGCGGTCTTTTAGGTGTAGACTTAGGGTAGTTCATCGATGAGCTGCACCTTGAAAACCGAATGACCGTCCGAAAGGATACCCCGGCAGGGGAAGCACCGCAAGGAACCGACTTCGGGACAAAATGTCCCGAAGTCCGGGGAGCGTGCCAACGCTGGAAATCCTTTCGGGGAGAACGGCTAAGGAAAAATGGAGGGAACACATGAGAGAGAACCCATATAAACGACTGCCGCCCATAGAGCGCAGGCAGAGACGGTTCCCTTTACCGCATGACACCGGCACAGAGGAAACAGGCAAACGCCCTGATCCACCGGGAGTGCTGCTGTTATGAGGACGGGAACTGTATGCTCCTTGACGATGGGGATACCCACAACTGCCCCCAGACCATTTCTTTCTCGGTCTGCTGTAAGTGGTTCCGCTGGTCGGTCTTGCCGCAAATCGGAACGCTGGAAGCAGAGATTTTCCGGGATAAGGAGCTAAAACGCTGTGCGGTCTGCGGCAGAATGTTCGTCCCAAAGTCCAACCGGGCGAAATACTGTCCCGACTGCGCCGCCAGAGTTCACAGGCGGCAAAAAACAGAAAGTGAACGGAAAAGGAGGTCTTATGTGGACAGTTAGGGGCTGAAAAGTCCTTGATTTACAAGGCTTTGCAAGCACAGAACAGGGGCAGGCAATAGAAACTACCGTCTGCCCCCGGAAACGGGCTCCTAACCGTCCACAAAACGCGATATGACAACCACCATTTATATCCATCAGCCGGAAAAAGCGGTTAGCTTTACCCGGCTTCCCAATTTCCTTTTTGAAGCCCCCACATTCACGCCACTGTCCAACGAAGCAAAGGTGCTGTATTCCTTTATCCTGCGCCGGACAGACCTGTCCCGGAAAAATGGCTGGGCAGATGAATATGGGCGGATTTACCTCTACTATCCCATCAATGAGGTAGTGGAGCTGCTCCGCTGTGGGCGGCAGAAAGCGGTCAACACCCTGCGGGAGCTGCAATATGCCGGACTGGTGGAGATCCAGAAGCAGGGCTGTGGAAAACCCAACCGCATTTACCCAAAATCCTACGAAGCGGTTCCAAACACCGACTTCAAGAAATCCCGTTCTGGTACGCCGGAGGACTGAAAACCATACTCCACAAGTACGATAATCAATCCTCTTGAAGTACGAAAACCGGACGGTATATAGAAATACAGAGATAAAAAATATTGATTTATATTCTATCCATTCCCTTCCTATCCGAGATATTTTCTGCGGGATTTTCCTGTGGAAAAGTCCCGGAAAGGAACGGAATGGGGAAAGGAGTTTCATGGCACAACACGCAATTTTGCGATTTGAAAAGCACAAGGGCAATCCGGCAAGACCGCTGGAAGCCCATCACGAACGGCAAAAGGAACAGTACGCCAGCAATCCCGACATTGACACCAGCCGGAGCAAGTACAACTTCCACATTGTTAAGCCAGAGGGCAGGTACTACCACTTCATTAAAAGCCGCATTGAACAGGCAGGCTGCCGTACCCGCAGGGACAGCACCCGGTTTGTGGATACGCTGATTACCGCCAGCCCTGAGTTTTTCAAGAAGAAGTCCCCAAAGGAGATACAGGCATTTTTCCAGCGGGCGGCTGATTTCTTAATCGGACGGGTGGGGAAAGAAAATATCGTGTCAGCGGTAGTTCACATGGACGAGAAAACGCCCCATCTGCATTTGGTCTTTGTCCCGCTGACGGAGGACAACCGCCTGTGTGCAAAAGAAATCATCGGGAACAGAGCCAACCTCACAAAATGGCAGGACGATTTTCACGCCTATATGGTGGAGAAATATCCTGACTTGGAGCGTGGGGAGAGTGCCAGCAAGACAGGCAGGAAGCATATCCCCACCCGTCTGTTCAAGCAGGCGGTCAATCTCTCCAAACAGGCAAAAGCCATTGAAGCCACGCTGGACGGCATTACCCCATTCAATGCCGGAAAGAAGAAAGAGGAAGCCCTCTCCCTGCTGAAAAAGTGGTTTCCGCAGATGGAGAACTTCTCCGGGCAGCTCAAAAAATACAAGGTCACGATAAACGACCTTTTGGCAGAAAATGAACAGTTGGAAGCCAGAGCCAAAGCCAGCGAGCAAGGCAAGATGAAAGATACGATGGAACGGGCAAAGCTGGAAAGCGAGCTGAAAGACATTCAGCGGCTGGTAGACCGTATCCCGCCGGAGGTGCTGGCAGAACTGAAGCGGCAGCAGCGGCACACAAGGGAACGGTGATTGATGACAGAAAACATTTCACGCCGCAGCATGGCGGCATTGTACCTTGACAACTGAATATGAAGAAAGGCGATATATGGCAAAAAAGCAACCGGACACAAATATCCCCCAGCATGAAATAGAAGCCCTTGCTCGGTGCTTACTTCCCGAAATCCAAAAATTCTTTGAAAGCCCGGAAGGACAAAAAGAATTTGAAGAATGGAAAGCACAGAGGGCAAAGGAAACAGAAAAAGAAAGGAGCGTATGACAAAAGCGGCGGTATCGTAACTGATACCGCCGCTTTTGCTTTAGCACTAAAGATATACTAAAAATCCGAAGCCGTCCCCGATTGGAACCGGGTTCGGATTATCATTATCTGGTGCGGATGAAGGGACTTGAACCCACATGAGATTGCTCTCACTAGAACCTGGTGGCTGCGTACCGTCGGTGCAAGCCGGATAACTAACGTTGTTTCGCAAATATTCTAAGTTCGCTAAATAGCGTTTACACGAGCGATATGGTATAATGGGAGCAAGAGATCCGAAAGAGGTGTTCCCATGAAGAATGAACAACAACGCCACGACATCAGCGATGCGGTATGGAGCCTGCTGGAACCGCATCTGCCAGGACAACGAGGGCAGTGGGGTGGAATAGCCCAGGATAACCGGCGATTTATCAATGGCGTGTTTTGGATTTTACGCACAGGAGCACCGTGGCGGGATTTACCGCCGTTCTACGGGAAATGGGGTACCGTGTATCAGCGGTTCCGCAGATGGCGTGACAAGGGGATCTGGGAAAAACTGCTGGAAATTCTGGTTGATGAGCCCGATTTTGAATGGTTGATGATTGATGCCAGCCACTGTAAGGTGCATCCACATGCGGCAGGAGCCCGTGGCGGTAATCAGGACATGAGCCGTACAAAGGGGCTCAATACCAAGATTCACCTTGCCGTGGATGCAAATGGTATGCCGGTCCGAGTACTTATCACAGAGGGTACCCGAGCTGATTGCAAAGAAGCTATTCACTTGATTGATGGAATATCGGCGGAAACATTACTGGCCGATCGTGGGTATGACACCAATCAAAATTGCTTATGCCGCTGATGCTGGAATGAATATCGTCATTCCGGCTAAACGAAATCGCAAGCAGCAGCGGGGTATGACCGTTACTTGTATCGGCTTCGTCATCTGGTGGAAAATGCTTTTTTGCACCTGAAACGTTGGCGAGGCATTGCTACTCGATATGCAAAAACTACAACATCTTTTCTGGCTGCTGTGCAAATTCGTTGCATTGCTATTTGGTGTACTGTTTTGACCTGATCTTGTGTAGACACTATTTAATCTAAATAGCGTTTACACGAGCGATATGGTATAATGGGAGCAAGAGATCCGAAAGAGGTGTTCCCATGAAGAATGAACAACAACGCCACGACATCAGCGATGCGGTATGGAGCCTGCTGGAACCGCATCTGCCAGGACAACGAGGGCAGTGGGGTGGAATAGCCCAGGATAACCGGCGATTTATCAATGGCGTGTTTTGGATTTTACGCACAGGAGCACCGTGGCGGGATTTACCGCCGTTCTACGGGAAATGGGGTACCGTGTATCAGCGGTTCCGCAGATGGCGTGACAAGGGGATCTGGGAAAAACTGCTGGAAATTCTGGTTGATGAGCCCGATTTTGAATGGTTGATGATTGATGCCAGCCACTGTAAGGTGCATCCACATGCGGCAGGAGCCCGTGGCGGTAATCAGGACATGAGCCGTACAAAGGGGGCTCAATACCAAGATTCACCTTGCCGTGGATGCAAATGGTATGCCGGTCCGAGTACTTATCACAGAGGGTACCTGAGCTGATTGCAAAGAAGCTATTCACTTGATTGATGGAATATCGGCGGAAACATTACTGGCCGATCGTGGGTATGACACCAATCAAATCATTGCTTATGCCGCTGATGCTGGAATGAATATCGTCATTCCGGCTAAACGAAATCGCAAGCAGCAGCGGGAGTATGACCGTTACTTGTATCGGCTTCGTCATCTGGTGGAAAATGCTTTTTTTGCACCTGAAACGTTGGCGAGGCATTGCTACTCGATATGCAAAAACTACAACATCTTTTCTGGCTGCTGTGCAAATTCGTTGCATTGCTATTTGGTGTACTGTTTTGACCTGATCTTGTGTAGACACTATTTAGGTCTATTCTAACCGAAAATACTCCGTATGTCAACATGCAACATGGCGTTCCCTATGTTTTATGTACCGTCCGTGACGGTTATCTGAATATTTCATCATAGTATCATCATATTTATTGCCGTTCACGGTCGGTACATAGCCTTTCAAAAGTCACAGACGGTACACGAACTACTCTTGTGGTGTGTTTTTGCGCAACCAGTAAAATTTCATATTAATGGTATATAGTTGATTTTGGGAACTGGCAGACGCGCTACCTATGGTGCGTGTCTGCCAGTTTTCCGCTTGATATTTTACTGCCTAGCATTTGACGCTGTAAGGCTGAAGTGACCCCAAAAAGTTGGACATTTAATCAAAATTACGATTACACAGCCAAGAAAGCTTGTAGCCTGTGTACAACAGGCGGCATTTCTGGCTTTTTCAGGGAAGCGGCATAGTATTTAAGGAAGCAATTATCATAGTCTCATCATGCTGATGTGCATCATCGCCGGCGGCAACATCGACCTTTCGGTGGGCAGCGTGGTGGCCCTGGTGGGCGCGCTGGCGGGCGTGCTCATCGTCAACCTCAAGCTCAACATCTACCTGTCCATCCTCATTTGCCTGCTGGTGGGGCTTTTGCTGGGCGCCTGGCAGGCGTTTTGGATCGCCTACATGCGCATACCGCCCTTCATCGTCACCCTGGCCGGCATGCTCACCTTCCGGGGGCTGGCGTGGTCCACCCTGGACGGCAAGACCATCTCGCCCTTCCCGATGGAGTTTACCCGCTTTTTCAACAGCTACATCCCCGCGTCGGGCGGCGCCACCCTGACGGTTTCCATCATCGTCGGCGCGGTGATATGCGCCATGTTTGTGGTGATGCAGCTTGTTACCCGCGCCAGCAAGGCAAAAAAAGGCTACCAGGTGGACGCGGTGCCCTGGCTGGTGGCAAAGCTGGTGCTCATCCCCGCGGTGGTGATGTGGGTATTCTGGCTTTTGGGTCAGGACAAGGGCATCCCGGTGATTTTGATTCTGCTGGCCGTGGTGGTGCTGGTGTACAACTACTTTACCTCGAACACCGTGCCGGGGCGCTACCTGTACGCAATGGGCGGCAACGAAAAGGCGGCCAGGCTTTCCGGCGTGAACACAAAACGGATCCAGTTTTTCGCCTATACCAACATGGGATTCTTGGCCAGCGTTGCCGCGCTGGTGTGTGTGTCCCGGTTCAACTCGGCGGCGCCCAGTGCCGGCACCAACTATGAAATGGACGCCATTGCCGCCTGCTACATTGGTGGCGCCTCCGCCTTTGGCGGCGTGGGCAAGGTGGGCGGCGCTGTCATCGGCGCCATCTTCATGGGCGTTCTGAACAATGGTATGTCGATTTTAGGCATTGACCAAAACTGGCAGCGCACGGTGAAGGGCCTGGTGCTTTTGGCCGCGGTCATCTTCGATGTGATGAGCAAAAACCGCAAGCAGTCGGCTTAGGGGAAGGCGGTTCGGGAAAGTATCCCGAATCATCGAAGTGCTATGCAATAGAGGAAAGGGTTGCCAGTATAGGCAACCCTTTCCTGTTTGGGGTACTGTCGCATCAGTGTTTCGGCATTGGCGGCGTGCTGCAAGCCATCTTCTAAAATACGTTCATCTTGGTTGTGGTGGGGGCCATAAGGTGCTTGTCATGCCATTTTCAGCATTCCAGCACGTATTTCTGGAACTGCATCGCTTGTTTTGCCATTTCATCCAGTTCCTCTGTGGTGAGTGCATGGCCGGTCAGATCCCGCCAAATCTTGATGTTTTGGCCCACAGTGCCTCCGGGACGCACAAAAGGCTCCATGACCACCGGCCCCTCGTAGCCAATGCTTTGCAGCGCGAGCCCTATCTCGAACCAGGGCATGCGTCCCGCGCCCGGGGGCATGCGGTTGGGCTCGCCGGTATGGAAGTGCCCCAGTAAAGGCCCGGCCTGCCGAATTGCTTCGGTCATACTGGATTCCTCAATGTTCATGTGAAAGGTGTCCAGCATTAGCTTCACATTGTCTTCATTTACTTCCCTTACGTACCGCACACCCTCCTCGGCTGTGTTCAGCAGATATCCCTCAAAGCGGTTCAACACCTCCATGCACAAAGTGATGCCGCATTCCTTTGCAACAGGCGCCAATGCTTTTATGCTCTCCACGCTGTGCTTCCAGTCTTCTTGCTTATCAAAAGGCTGTGTGTAATCCACCGGCCAATATGAGTACAGGCCGCCGCCAATAAGCCGGGCGCCCAGCAATTCCATTTGGCCAAAAAGCTTTGTGAAAAAGGCCGCAGCGTTTTTTCGCACATCCGCGTCAGGGGAGGCAAGGTTTTGCTCGGGCTTGGGGCCGTGCCCCACTGTCAGTTCAATATTGTTCGCCTCGGCGGCTTTCCGCAGGTCTTTCAGCTTTTCGGGGCTATAGTCCGGCAAGGACCCGGCTGCGATCTCCAAAATATCAAAGCCCAATCGCGCCGCCTTATCAATGTAGCGGAAGTAGTCGGCCTCCCATTCAGATTCCCAAAAGGCATAATAGATTCCGTGTTTCATTCGCGGCTCCTTTCACGATTTGACGGCGCCTTGCGTCATGCCGGCGATGACATATTTTTGGCAGTACAGGTAAAGAAGGATGATGGGCAGCGCCGTGACCACAAGGTTGGCGAACACCAGGTTCCAGCTTGTTTGGTACTGGCCATAGAACCAGTATACAGTCATAGGCAGGGTTGTGTTCTTGCTGGAGCTCAAAAAATAGAGCGGCAGCTGAAATTCATTCCACACGCCCATGGTTATGATGATGACTGCCGTAATGAGAATGGGCTTGAGTAGCGGGAAGATGATGCGGAAAAACACCTTCAAAGGCCCTAATGCGCCGCCACACCCATCAATGAGCGCGGCTTCCTCCAGTTCCATGGGAATCCCCTTAATGAAGCCGACGCACAGGAAGATGATCCAGGGAATACGCATGCCAAGGTAGATGCATACCAGCCCCATCGGCGTGCCCATAATGCCTAGTGTTTGCAGCAGAAAAATGGAAGGCACAATGGACAACGGCACAATGATGCCCAGATTGAAATACAGCCGCAGGCCGTTGGCATATCTCGACTTTTTACGTGCGATGTAATAGGCGCATGGCGTGCCCACAAGCACGCACACCAATACCACGGACAAGGTGATGGTCAGGCTGTTTTTGATGGCGCGCAGGGCATTGGTTTTCCTGAATATTTCCAGATAATTCTCGAAATGCCATTCGCTTGGCAGGGACAGATTGAACTGGGCGGCCTCGGCAGGCGTTTTTAAGGAGCCCAGCAAAACCATAACAAGCGGCGCCAAAACCACCAAACAAATCAGAATGATGATAACCTCAAGCACAAGTGTTTTCTTGGTGTATCGCGGTGCTTGTGACATTTACATTTCCACCTCTCTTGTGCTGAAGAATCGCGCCACCAGGGCGCTCAGCAGAAAAATGATGAGCGCAAGGGACAACTCCATGGCGGTGGCCTTGCCATACATTCCCTGCGAAAATGTTTGATATACCAGCAATCGGATGACATTGGTGGCTCGGCCCGGCCCGCCGTTGGTGAGCACCAGAATCTGTTCGAAGGCGCCAATGCCGCCCACCAGTGAAAGCGTGATGCAGATTTGCAAAGAGGGGGCCAGCATGGGCAGGGAGATGGCGAAAAACTGCTGGACGCCGTTTGCGCCGTCGATACGAGCGGCCTCATAATAATCACGCGGTATGGCCTGCAAGCCCGCGATGTATATGGCCGCAAGGAACCCTGTCCACATCCAGACATCCAGCATTATCACGCTTACCATAGCTATTTTCCCGTTCCCCAGCCAATCGATATACGCGGTGAACCCCAGGGCGGACAGGAAACGGTTGAGCAGGCCATCTGATTTGAGGATGGCTGTGAACAGGATGCCCACCACAATATAGGACAGCACCGAAGGAATGTAAAAAATGGTGCGCAGAAAGTTTCGGGTTTTCAATTTGTCGGTGACGCACAAGGCCAAAAGCAGCGCTAAAATGTTGCGGAGCAGCAAGATGCTCACTGCGAAAATCAGGGTGTTTTTCGCAGCCATCCAGTAATATTTATCGCTGAAGATATTGACATAGTTGCGCAGGCCCACAAAATCGATTCGGGCCAGCTCCATATCCCAGTTGGTCATGGAAAGCCCTGTCCCCATAATGATGGGGAGAATGAAAAACACAGAAAAGATGATGACGGCGGGCAGGGCAAGCCAAAAAGGATACCGCCGGTCTAGCAGCGTTTGTTTTTTCATGAAAGCTCCTTTTTAGAAGGCGGTTGCGCTGAAGCGCAGCCGCCGCTATTCTTTTTTGCAGCCTTTGGCAGGCTAAAATCCGGGGTACTCTTTTTCTTTCATGAAAGCGCTGAACTGCTCGTCCCACTCGATCCACACTTCTTCAGGGGTCTTCTCCCCCATCACCATTTCCTGAAAGAGGCGGAACAGGCCGCTGTCGAGGATAGCGCGACAGGCATCCAGATGGGAGCCAAACTCATACGTGTACTTGCCCGTGTTCACATATTCATCCACCAGCTTCTGCACGCAGGGCTGCACATTACTGCTTTCCACGTCTGTGAAGGGCGAGAAGCCACCCTTTTCCTCCATCATCAAGGAGTACACTTCCGGCCGGGAGAGGTATTCCAGGAACATGAGGGCTTCCTCGGGATGGGGTGAATCCTTGCCCACATAAATGCCGTGTACGAAATTGCCGATGCCAAGGATCATCTTGTCACTCACGGGAATTACCATAGCGCCCATTTCAACATCGGGGTATTTTGTGTTGATGTCGCTGATGGCGGACTCGCTGTTGATGCACATGGCATATTCGCCCGAAGCCATGGCGCCGGCTAGGCTGTCGTAGGGTTGAGACATATGATCTTCGTTGACATAGCCCAGCTCGTACAGCTTCATAAAGTCCTGCAGGAGCTTTGTAAACTCCGGCACATCGGCAAACTTTTGCTCATTGGTGAGCAATTTGTCCCACACATCATCCTGGCCTTCCATCACCACGCCCAACCCATTGGTGGTAAACATCTGGGTGGTCCAGGCATCCTTGTCCGTCATGTACACAGGCACCACGCCTGCGTCCTTAATCTGCTGACAGAGATCGAGGAACTCCTGGTAGGTGGTGGGCTGGGGATCGACGATGCCAATCTCCTCCAGCACGCCCTTGTTGTAGTAAGCTGCCGGGAAGAACTGTGCCGAGGTGAGCGGCATGCCGTAGATGTGCCCATCGCCCTCGTAGCGCAGCAGGTCCGGGTTGCTCAGGCGCTCCACCCAGGGCTGGTCATCCAGCACCACACAGTTTTCGGTGGCGTTAAAGGTTTGCACCATTTGCGGGACGTTCTGGCTCCACAGCTCCGGCGCTTCACCGGTAGCCAGCTTCAGCTTCACCATCTCGTTGGAGGTGTCGGGAACCACCTGCACATCCACCTTGATGCCGGTCTCGGCTTCAAAATCGGGTATGATCTTGTCGGAAAAAACGCCGTCAAAATGATCGATGAAACCCGCCTGAGTGGGCATGAAAGTGATGGTAACACCTTCGGCGGAAGCATCGCTTCCTTCGGTGCCCGCCGGAGCGGTATCACCGGACGAGGCAGCCTGGGAAGCCGGTTCCTGTACGGAAGGGTTACTGCACCCTGCCAGCAGGCCGGCAACCAAAACCAGTACAAGCATTGCAGCAATACATCTTTTCTTCATGACAAATCCTCCTTATTATCTGGTACACAGAATTTGATAACAGCCGCTTCCGATACGCAGTATGTCTTCTTTTTCCACGCGCGATCCCTTAGCATCCGTAATTTCAGCCGAGGTGTATGGCGCGGGGACAAGGAAATGGGCGGTGCAGTTAAAGGGAATCTCTAACTGGACGACAAGAGAATCGTCCTTTTTTGACCATTTACAGGCCAGCTTCCCTTTGACTGTATCCAGTTCACTTTGGGCCCATTGCAGGTCTTGGGGCACCTTCGGTTCAATTCGCACGCGTTCAAACGCAGGGCCTTCCTCGTCGGGTGTGATGCCCACGAGATAACGGTGGAAATAGGAGCCGATAGATGCATACATGGGATGATTTTGCGAGCAGCACTGCGTGACAAGGCCGGTGCTGGCTTCTTCCCACCGCTCCCAGATGGTCGTGGCCCCGTTTAAAATGTTCAGGCCCCAGCTGGGATAGGTGTCCTGGCTAGCCAGGGCGTAGGCCAGGTCGGCATGGCCGTGCTGTGCCAACACGTCAAAAATATACTTGGTGGCCTGGTTGCCCGTGGTCAGGTGGGTATCATTCTTGTCCTTTACATCGTGCACAAGGTTTTGCACCACCTTGTCCACCAGATGGTCCGGCACCAGGCCGATGTACAAGGCGAAGGCGTTGCAGGCCTGGCTTCCGCTGCCGTACTGCCCCGTTTTCTCATCAAGGTACATCTGGTTGAAAATGGCCCGGCCGCGCTCAAAAAGCTGGAGATACCGTTCGGTGGTTTCTTCCTTGCCCAGCACTTTGGCAATTTTTACCAGAAGGAACGCGTTGAAAAGGATGGCCCAGGTAGAGACATAATCTCCCGAGGTGATGGCCGAATAGGAACCGCTGGCCATGCTGGAAGAATCTGAAATGGTGAGCGGGCCGCACCAATCCCCAAAATAACTATAGTATAAGCGATCGTCCTCCGTTTGGCTGAGGAGGTAATCTTCCCAGCGCTGGAAGCCCTCAAAATGACGGCGGAGCAGGGCGGTATCGCCGGTGTGCAGGTAGACTAGCCAAGGCACCACAAGATAGCTGGAGCACACGGGGTCGGCCGGCCGGCGGCCATAGCGTACAAAGGGTGCAACATCGGTGATGGCGCCTGTTGTCTCGCCCTGGGCTTCCCGAATATCCTCCACCCATTTGGTGTAAAACGCCGCCATGTCAAAGTTGTAGATGGCTTCTTCCGCGCGGACAGTCATGTCATTCAGCCACCCCAGGCGCTCATCCCGCTGGGGACAGTCGGTTGGAACACTGTGCAGGTTGGTGGCTTCACTCCATAGCACGGAACGGTGCAACTTGTTGAGGAGTTCATTTTCACAACTGAATTGTGCTGCCAGTGGCACCGCCGAGCAGACTACCCGGCCTTCAATGCAGTTGTCCTCCGTGCCCTCCGGTAATCCCGTGATGCGAACATAACGAAATCCGTGGTAAGTAAAATGCGGCTCGTAGACCTCCTCGCCGTCACCCTTGAGCGTGTATGTATCCAGCGCCTCCGCGGCACGTGTGGTGGTGCTGTCTATCTGCCCGTCTTCGTAAGCATTTTCGGCAAATTTCATGCAGACTGTTTCACCTGCCGCGCCTTTCACCCGAATGCGCACCCAGCCCGAAAAGTTCTGGCCAAAATCAAACACGCGGGTGTTATCATCAAAACGTCGCACATCAACCGGCGCCAAGGTCTTCACCACCTGGATGGCGGGCAGCAGCTGGGGCTTCAGCCGGCCGGCGGGCGGGTCCACCCATAAGGGGCGGCGCCATTCTTTGGTGTAAGCGGCTGCTACGGGCGCTGTGTTCCAGCCACTTATTTCTCGCCTTGCGTCATAGGTTTCGCCATTGAAAATGCTGTTGTCGGTGATGGGGCCGGCGGTGTTGACCTGCCACCCTTTGCGCACCTGGCTGTATTCACTTTGCAGGCGCCCATCCGCATATTGGATGTTGAGCTGGAACAGGAAGTGTGGTCCCTGGTGAATGGTTTCCAGCGGTGCGTTTGCGTTGCAATACCAGCCGTTGCCCAGCATCAGGCCAATCGCATTTTCACCATGCTTCAACTGGTCCGTCACATCGTAGGCGACATATAGTACGGATTGGCGGAAATCTGTCCAGCCGGGGTCCAGCACGTGGTTTCCCACTTTGGCGCCATTCAGGCTAAACTCATAATAACCCACCACGGCAATATAGGCCATGGCTTGCGCCACTTGCCCGTCCACCTGGAAGCCTTTGCGGAACAAGGGCGCCACGGCGCCGGTGTCGTTGGCGGAGTAGTCGTCTGCGCCAAGCCAGCAGCCCTGCCAATCCTCGTCACGCAGCCCGGTTGTGAAGTGGGCCGGTGCGCTTTCGGCTTCTCTGCCGTGGTTATCCCACACAGTCACCCCCCACTCATATTTTGTGGCGGGCTTGAGTGGTGGCCCTTCATAAGGGTACCCGCTCGAGCGCGAGGATTCGATTTTACCGGAATCCCACACCACAGCCTTTTCATTTTCCGCTCCCGCCAGGGACACACGAATGCGATAGGCGGTTTGAGTCGCATTCGGTTTGTCGCTTTCCCCCTTCCAGGCAAACTGCATCTGCGGCTCCAGAATGCCGACAGGATTTGGAACATGGCCCAGGGTCAAGCCCAGGATTTGTAGACCGCTATTTTGCACAGATATCTTTCCTCCTTTTCATGTTTGTTGCCAGTATAATCTTTTTAGAGGATGGACAAAATAGACAAATTCTAGCAAAATCATGGATGAATTCTACACAGATAGCCCGCCTCGTATACTTTTTTTGTACTTTGATATATAATTAAATCACAGTCCGCCGATAGGGGGTTGGGGATGAAACCGCGGTCGCTTCGCCTTTTTTTTCGCATGATAATCCTGTACATAGGTGTCATCAGTTTAGCCATCACTTTTCTTTTGCTCTTTTACTATCGCGAGTTTTTTTCCAAAAACTCGCAGATGTCCACAGAGAACCTGCGCCAGGTGGGGCGGTCTATTGCCGAGCAAATCGATATCCGCCTGCAGCACATGGACAGCATTGCTTTGCAGGCCGTCACCAATACCATCATTGTGGACCAGCTGAAGGAAGCGCGCCAGGACCCTTCCGAGCAAAACCATTTCGTTCTGGACACCACAGCACGAGACGCCATACAGTTGCAGCTTACAGGTGTTTCCATCACCTCTGCCTCGCGGATCACGGTGGCCAGGATCAGCGTTTTCAACGACCACGGCGATTTTACGGATTTCTGCACAACGCCGGAGTTGCTGGACCGGCAGGAAACGTTTTTCTCCTCAGATGACTTTCAAAGTGTTTACAGCAGCTTCCAAAACCGGAAGGCCTTCCAGATCATCCTGCCGGATATACCGGATATGTGGTCGGAAAGCGGGTGGAGGATGGTGAGCGTTTTTCGGCCTTTCCGTAATTTTGAAACCGACGTGCTCTATGGCCTGGTAGAGGTGCAACAGCCCGTTTCGTTCCTCACAGACATTCTGTCGGAAGCTGACCCCAACTTGGCGTGGCTGCTGCTGGACGAGAATGGGCGCATCGTGTTCAGCAACCAAACAGAAGAAAACGACAGGCTTTCCCAGGAGATGCTCGCCCTCTTTCGCGAAGGGGCGCTGTCAGACGATTCGGTTGACCGCCAGGGGGACGCCTTGTTCTCGATGCATACCTTGACAGGCGGGATGGTGTTGTTGGGAAGTACGGAGGTGCGCATATACCAGGCTGTTCCTTTGTTGTTCGGCGCGTTTGCTATCACAATGTCTATTTTGTTCTGGTTTATCGCCTACTATTTGTCTTCTCGAATGCAGAAAGAGGTGTTGCAGCCTCTGCACCAAATGCAGATGGAACTTTCCAGCCTGGACGTGCATGCGATAGACCTGCCTCTGGATACAGACATGCCTGCCCTTGTGGATTTGAGGAACGCCTTCATGTCCACCCTGAGACGCCTGGAAACAGCCGCGCGTGAAATTGAAACCATGAAAACAAGAGAGGTAAAGGCGCAAATGCTGGCGCTGCAAAACCAAATGAATTCCCATTTTGTGCACAACACCTTGGCTGTTATTGCCTCGGTTGGGTGCGAAAACGATGGGGAACGCCTTTCCAACATGTGCCGCAGTTTATCGGGTATGTTGCAATACACTTCCACGCTGTCTCCGGACGGCGCCACCCTGCGGGAGGAACTGCAACATCTGGAGAACTACTTTTATCTGATGCAGCAGCGGTATGAAGGCGCTTTCGAATACACCATCGAGATTAAAAACATCAGCGATCTTTCCCTGATCCGCACCCCGAAAATGATTTTGCAGCCCCTTGCGGAGAACGCGTTTCAGCACGCATTCGCCAAAATCCGCCCCCCCTTCAGGATAAAGGTCACGCTTGATTCGTGTGACGATTTCTGGACCTTTTCCATAACGGACAACGGCTGTGGCATTGCGGCGGAAACCATTGCAGAAATCGAAAGCAAGATTGCCGCGTATGAAAGCAATCCCACACAGGAACTGGAGCATTTTCGCATTGGCGGGTTGGGGTTGCTCAGCACCATCATTCGCATGCGCCAATTTTACCCACAAAAAAGCACCCACACAATCTGTGCGGGTGAAAAAGGAGGCACGACCATCTGCGTAGGGGGGCAATTGCATGTATAGGGCGTTGATTGTCGAAGACGAACCGCCAATCCTTCGGAAAATCACCTCCAGCCTGCGCGCTGTGAGCGATGCGTTTGACATTGAGGTGGCCCATGACGGGCAGGAAGCCTTTGAATACCTTATGAACCACCCGGTGGATGTCGTGTTCACCGACATTCGCATGCCCATCATGGACGGCCTGGCCCTGAGTGACAAAATACGGAAGCTGTATCCTGAAATCTGTATCTTGATCATCACCGGGTATTATGATTATTCCTATGCCAAAAGCGCCATCCAAACCGGCGTTTTTGACTACATTTTGAAACCGCTTTCCAGTGTGGAATTCCGCGCAACGATTCAACGCGTGGAACAGCACTTGGATAAACAACGTTCGCAACGTATCCTGCAATCCCTCACAAACATCGCATCCGGCCAACCGAATGACGACGCAGAGGTTTTTCAAAATGCGGGATATCAGTATCTGAGCGCCTTTCTCATCGTGCGCAATGGCTATCCTTACCGCTTTGATGAGTCAAGCACTTGCGAGCAAATTGGGGAGGACGAGAAAGGCCTGCTGCTGGAGGAAATACGTGGGAATGAATACCTGTCCGCAGGTAAAACCGTCACTTTTGCGAGAGACGGGTACTACCAATGTGAAATTATTATTCTGGTGCTGCACACAGCCGAGATGCGCGCAGGGCACGGGCATTTGGAGGGACTTCTCCAGCGACTTCAGGCTGCTTGCCATGGGGCCGCTTATCACGTAGGCATGGAGACATGGAGCGCGGGAGTGGCCAACCATGCAGAAAGAGTGGCCGGTTTGCGAAAAAGATTTGGACAAGCCATTATATTCGGAAAAAGCACGTTGTATGTTGAAGAAGGTACCGTCCATTCGGGTGAGCCGCGGAACGCACCGCACATAGATGCAAAAGAGTGGAAGACCGAAGATGATTTGCGGGCCTCTGTACTCAGAATGATGGACTGGGGTAAAAACAATTGGATCACCCGTTTCGAGTTGCAGGATTTGCTAGACTATGTTCTTGAATCCATGGAACCGCCCGGTGGTTATGATGGGCGAAGAACCGCTAAAAATAGGCTGGATCAGCTTGTCTCAAAGTGCGAAGGGTATCCGCAGCTCACACATGAAGTGACCGCCTTGTTCCGGGGAATGTGGAAGACGCAAAAACATATTGGCGAGCCTGTTAATCTGGATGGCAGGGAAGCGGTGGAGTCCATTCGGGTGTATATCGACACCCATTATGCAGAGGAACTGACTGTGCAAAATCTGGCGGAGCGGTTTGGGTTTAATCCATCTTATCTGGGGCAGCTTTTCCGTAAACATACCCATTTATCGCTCAACCAGTACATCATCCAAAAACGTATTTCAGTGGCCGCCAACCTCATTCGAAACGATGCCTCGCTGACTGTAAAGGATATTGCCATGGCGGTGGGGTATGACGACCCGCTTTATTTCAGCCGGATATTCAAGCGCCACACTGGATTTGCACCCACAGAGCTGAGGGAGAAAGAATAAACGGGTGGAATTCGTCTGCGCATAAAGATAAGAGACGAACATCACATTACAGGCGTCAAAGGGTTCATCTGCTTTCTTTACCGGGTAGTGTGTCACAAATACTGTTACGCGAGATGATAATCGGCAAACGCACCACTTGGGGTGTGTTTGCCGATTATTGAAAGCGGCTACAAAACCTCTTTGCGCAGGTAGTCCAAAACCGCGGTGGCCGAGGGCGGGCAACCCGGCACGGATTTGGCGAACCCCTGGGTGCACTGGCCGATGCCCACCGCCCCGCTCCGGCCTTTGTAATCCTGTCCAATGCATAAGGTGTCCGGCAGGGCGCCCAACTCCCCGCGGCCCAGCCGCGAGAGTGCCCGGGTGGCCGCCGCGTAGCAACTGCTGCAGGCCGAACCCTCGCGCAGGTAGCGGGCCAGGCTGCGGGCTTTGCCGGTGGGTTTTGGACTGGCGCCCGCGTCGGCGGCGGGGTTAAGGTGGCGCACATGCGCAGCCGAAAGGTCGGTGCTGCCCGCGCCCAGGTCACCAGCCATGGCGATGTAGGGAATTTCGTCCACGGTGTACCCCATCTCATTCGCCACAAAAGTGTCGCACAGCACGGGGTCAAGTGCGGCAAACAGGCGGTTCGACACCACCGGATTGCCGCCCTCCTCGTAATCCAAGTCACCGCATAGGGCGTCCACCACGATGAAGTCCTTTCTGGCATTTGCCTTTATTTCTGAGTTTTTTCTTTCGGCCCCGTCCCATCTTATCTGGCCCGACTCATACTGGGGACCTGGGGTTCCTTGCAGTACTCCGGGTACCGAAGCCGAACCGCCTCCAACATGTAGGTTGCATCCGAAGTGGTGAACAGATCGTAAGGCGTCGCGCAGCCATCCGCGTTCCACCCGTTCCAGAGGTTGAACGCCAAGCGGGTCAGGCAACAGCTGCCGCTGGTCTGCCAGCCTTTGTTCAGGCCCTCCGGCCGGATGGCATCCTCCCGGAAGTTGAAGACATCCTCAATGTGCTTCCTGGTCTCGCCGCTGATGCCCATGGTATAGAAAAAAGCCTTGTGATAGGGATCAAGGCTGCCGGTCCGGCCGAGGCACTGCTCATAGAATTTCTCGTGTTCTTTGTTTTTGAATTTGATCGACATTCCGTTCCTCCTTCTGGTTCGGTTGTTCAAGGAAATCACCGGCTGGGAAAAACGATGACTTCCATTTCGGCGTTGATGTTTGCATTGCTGGGATTAGAGGAGTGCATTCTGTAAGCACTGATATCTTCTTCCCAGTAGGTAAGTGTATCTTGGGGGGAGAGTGTGAGAGGGGGGAGCGACAGTCTTCCTGCCCAAGAGGCCGAGAAAGTGACGCACCTTCCCCTGGGTGTAAAGAGGGATTTCTGCCCAGATATGATGATGACTTCGGAAAATAAAAAAGCGCCTGTTTGGACAAATCCAATACAGACGCAAAAACTTGAATTTTCGGCATCCTAAACAAAATTAAGCCGAATTTTTCTACAATATATTTTCTCAAAAAAGGGGGGGATCGGGGACTAATCAGGTGGTACTGAGTCGTCACTTGTGACTATTTCAAAAAATTCATAATTTGTTTACAATTTCGCCGGGTCAAAATCGGAAAAAAACGCTCCAAACCAGTCAAAATTAGTCGCAAAATCGGTAGTCGTTAGTTCAAGTCCTCACCAAAGCCCAAAATGGGCGAAAAATATCTTTCAAACTGGGGCCTAATTTTGGGTACGAAAAAAGCCCGCAAACGGCTTGTTTGCGGGCTTTTTCGGCCTTATATCTCTTTTGTTAAGGCAACTTGGTTGCGGGGGCCAGATTTGAACTGACGACCTTCGGGTTATGAGCCCGACGAGCTACCGGACTGCTCCACCCCGCGATATAAATTGTCTGCGCCTCTTTAAGGTGCTTATCTAGTATATCCAATAATAACGCCGTTGTCAATACTTTTGCGCTTTTTATTTTTTAAATATCGCGTTGGGTTCGAAACACCTTTGCCTGGACAAGGTCCCGGAACATTCTGTCCCAAGCGGCCTGCTGATTTTTGCCGCCCCCTTGCAGATTCGAACAGACGATATTCAGAATGTGCCGGATCGTTTCCTCGTCATACCGGGCGACGGTTTTCCAGCGGCCTTCCGCATAATGCTGTGTGTAGTCCTTGTAAAACTGTTCCGCAACCGGCTTCAGTTCCCGGTTGGTGGGCAGGCCGCGCGCCAGCCTCCGTGCGTCCCAAAGCGACTCCTGTGCCTGTTCGAAAACCTCCCGGGAGATTTTTTGAATACGGTCCAGCTTTTCCCAAACGTCATCCGCACTTAAAGCCGCCGGCTCCAGATCCAGTGTGTACAGCACGCCGGAACGGGATACGCTGTAAAAGGTATACGTTCCGTCCGGCTCCTCAAGGGAAAAGTACCCGTTTGGCAGGATGTTTTTGCTGCGCAGAAACTGCAGCAAATCAGACGACGGCTCGTGTTTCATTGCCGGCTCCTTTCTTAACGCACGAATGCGGTCTCCGCATCTATCATACTTTGCCCTGCGGCGGATGTAAAGAGGAGCGGTGTGACAAAATCCTGTCTGGCAGCCGCCGTTCCGCACAAGGAAGAACTTTCCACCTCGTACGCCTTTTTCAATGAATATCCGCGGCAAAGATGTCCATATAAGTTATAAAGGGCTCAGGCAGCGTATCCGGCCGCAGGAGCATGAGCGGGACGGAGGGGGAGTGCAGGATGACTATCTGGGATACGATCTTCAAAGCGGTGTTCGTGGTAGCGGTGCCCATCACGCTGGCAGTATATGCCTGTGTGTATGTGGGGGAGCGGGCCGAACATGACGTTGCCCGTCCGCGTCCGCCGCGCCGCCGCCCGCCGGGGCGCTGACGCAGAGGGAGGATCTGTTTCTGGGAATTTGGAAAACGGCGCCGGGATTTGAATATCCCGGTGCCGTTTTCCCTTTATAATACATATTATATAAAGCTACTGTGCAGGATAGCTCCGCGCGCCGAACAGTGCGGTCCCGACGCGGACCAGATTTGCCCCTTCCAAAATAGCGTCTGCAAAATCGGCGCTCATGCCCATGGAAAGGTACTCCATGCTCACGTTGCCGCCCTGCGCGGCCTGCGCCCGCTCGAACAGGCCGCGCATCTGTGCAAAGTAGGGGCGGCTCGCGCCCGGCGCATCCGCAGCAGGCGGGATGGACATCAGGCCGCGCACCCGCAGGGAGGGCAAAGCATGGGCGCATTCCAGAAGCCCGGGCAGCTCTTCGGGCGCGATGCCGCTTTTGCTTGCCTCGGCCCCAATGTTGATCTCGACCAGGATATCCTGCCGGATGCCCTGCTTCTGAGCTTCTGCAGCCACACATTCCAGCAGCCTGTGCGAGCCGACGGATTCTATCATGCACGCACGCCCCACCACCTGGCGCACCTTGTTGGTCTGCAGATGGCCGATAAAATGCAGCGGCTTGCCGCTGTATGCGCCGGCGGCGTATTTTTCACAAAGCTCCTGCACGCGGTTTTCTCCAAACAGGTCGATATCCAGCGCAGCCGCCGCGCGCACGGTCTCGGAATTCTGCGTTTTGCTGGCGGCGCACAGAAGAACCTCCCCGGGGGCGCGCCCGGCTGCGCGGCACGCCCGCTCCATTTCCGCGCGCACCTGTGCGACGCGTTCCTCCATCCGCCTGATCTCTTCTGCCGTCATTTAACGCGGCACCTCCAATTCGTCTGTTTGATATACGGCGCGGCTGCCGCCGATGTATTTCGGCCGCGTGCGCGCGCAAAGAATGCCGGCCTCGCCGATGCGGGCCAGACTGAGCCGCACGGGGACGGCCACAGGCCGCAGATGCATGCCGATGAGTGTGCCGCCGATGTCAATGCCCGCGCCCGCGCGGATGTTCTCCACCAGTACGGGGTCCGCCATGTGCGCATATGCGGCGGTGGCAAAGGAACCGCCCGCGTGGGGCTGAGGCACGGCGTTTACCGTTTCCGCCCACGGCGGGAAGCGCCGCCCGTTCCACAACGATGGCGCGGTTCAGGTGCTCACAGCACTGCGCGGCCAGATACAATCCGCTTTCCGCAAGCAGGGGCGCGGCGCCTTCCCACACAGCTTGCGCGGCCTCCATGCTGGAGCCGCGCCCAATGCGCTGGCCCACGACCTCGCTGGACGAACAGCCGATGATAAAAATATCTCCCGCGCGCATCCGGGCTGCCGCCAGAAGCTCCGCCACGGCCTGCCGCGTTTGGGCGCGCACGGTCTCCGTCAAAGTCATTTCAATTCCCTCCCGGCCCGCGTGTCGCAGCACACCGGGCGTTTTTCTTTATTGTAATCCTTTTGCGCCCTCCAATACAAGTGCCGCTGGAAATGAGGTGGTTTTAAACACAGTAAAATCATAGGATAACACAGGAAAAGTCTTTTAAAAGATAAAATCACGTAAAAAATAGACTGTTTTATGAAATACTCTTGACGGTCAAAATTTATGAATCTATTATAAAAGAATAAGAGGGGAAGGTGCGCCTCCGACCGTCCGGGAAACGCGGAAAATCCGGGAACATTCCCGGAGAAATGCCCGGCGGCCGCAGGGCGCATGTGAAATGGGGGGATGCTGGTGGACCAGGAGCTTGACATGCTGAAGGACGAAAACACCCGTCTGCGCGTGCTGGCGGAGCACGACTGGCTCACCGGCCTGTACAACCGCCGTGCTGCGGAAGCGCATGTGGATGAAGCGCTGCTGAAAAACGGCGGCGGGGTGCTTTTGGTTTTGGATATCGACCATTTCAAACAAGTGAACGACCGCTACGGCCATCTCATCGGCGACGCTCTTTTGTGCGAGGCGGCGCGCACGCTGCGGGATATCTTTTTTCCGCGGGATATCATCGGCCGCGTGGGCGGCGATGAGTTCATCATCTACATTCTGGGCGGATGCTCTCAGGAGGCGGTGGACGGCCGTGCGGCGCAATTGGCCGAGCGCCTGCGAAAGGCGGGCCGGCGTTACGGCATGCAGTGGAACCTTTCCTTTACGCTGGGCCTTGCGGAAAAGCAGGCGGGGGACGATTATATTTCCCTGTTTGACCGTGCCGACCAGATGCTCCTGGCCCGCAAAAAAGCCCGCCGCGCCCGCCGTGCAGACAGTGCGGATGCCGGAGGAGAGCGCAGCATCTGCACAGACATGGCGCTCATCCGGCGTGAGCTGCGGGAAAAAGACCCGCCCAAAGGCGCGTTCTGTCAGGATTACGAGACCTTCAAACAGATCTACCGTTTTGTGGAGCGCGGCCTCAAGCGCAGCGGGCAGAGCGCATATATTATCCTGATGACCCTTACGGACGCACAGGGGCAGTTTGTGCCGCTGGCCGCGCGCGAGGAGTATATGAGCCGCCTCAGCGACGACCTGCAGGCCAGCCTGCGCAGCGGCGACCTGTTCGCGCCGTACAGCGGCTGCCAATATCTGCTGATGGTGCTGGGCGCGTCCAGCGAGAACGCGGCCGTCATCGCCGGGCGCATCCACACGCGGTTTATGTCGCGCGTTGCGCCCGATGCGGGGCTGCTGCTGCGGTATGACGTTTACCCCATGGGGGAGCTTCCCCTGCAGCCGAAGGGGTGAAAAAGCCATGGTTTTACGCGGTGAAGGGCTGCTGCTTAAAATATTTTCAAAAAAAGTCAGCAAAAAATCGTTTTGTGACCAAGTTGTGACCGGCGACCGTTATACTGAGTATGTAAGATACATTTCCCGCCCCAAGTGGACGATCAACACGCATTCCAAAAGGAGGAAAAACGCATGAAAAACACATCCAACGCTCTGCGTCGCGTCATGAGTGTGGTTCTGGTGTTCGCGATGATGTTCACCAGCATGCCCACAGGCGCGCTCGCTGAGGATGTTGTCGACCCGGCCCCGTCTACGACGGTGTCCGAGCCGGCTTCGTCTGAAACGACAGAGCCAACCACACCAGAGCCCGCAAGCTCGGAGGCTGCGCCCTCGACAGAGCCTGCAAGCTCGGAGGCTGCGTCCTCGACAGAGCCTGCAAGCTCGGAGGCCGCACCCTCGACAGAGCCCGCAAGCTCGGAGGCTGCGCCCTCGACAGAGCCTGCAAGCTCGGAGGCCGCACCCTCGACAGAGCCTGCAAGCTCGGAGGCTGCGTCCTCGACAGAGCCTGCAAGCTCGGAGGCTGCATCCTCGTCGGAGCCTGCAAGCTCGGAGACGGCGGTGCAGCCGTACACGCTGTATGTCACGCATGTACTGAATACAGACATTGGTACGTTTGCCGACCAGAACGTGGCGGTTGCACTTTCTGAAAAGGATTTTGCAGAGGGCATCTATGATGCTGCTGCGCTGGCGTACCAGCGCACGGGCATCCAGCTTGTTGAATCTGCCCGGGTCTCGCTGGACGATTTTGTGAACGGCGAGGCGTATGTCCGTCTGACCTATCAGGTGGCCGAGGGCTACAAGGCCGTGCGGAAATCCGCGGCAGGCGGCGCATCGGGCATGCTGCGCGCCCGCGCCATCTACGTTGGCTCTTTTGACGATGTAGAGGTTGTTCCTGTGGGGCAGAAGGCTGTCAGGCTGACGTTTGTCGATGAAGACGGTGTAACTGCTTTGCCTTCTGAAACCATTATGGTGGACGAAAAGGACGGCGCGTATCCGTTCAGTTACACAGTGGCTCTTCCTGCCGGATACACAATGACCATCAGCGATCCGGACTTTGCGGTAGCGGCAGACGGGAAGACCATCACGGGCATGCTGGGTGAAGCAGACCGGTATGAGCTTACAGTAACATTCACCGCGGGTATGGTAGATTATACCGTTGTGCATAAATACCCGAACCTGGATGGTACATACACAGAGGAAGCCGAAACCAAAAGCGGCAAATACGGTGCGCTTACCGAAGCCGTGGAAAAGGCAAAAGAAGGTTTTACCGTGCAGCCCGTCGAGCAGAAGCTGCTGGACGGCGACGCGGTGACGGTGGAGGTGCTGTATGAGCGCAACACCTATAACCTGACGTACAACACCAACGGCGGCAGCTACGTGCCGGGTAAAAGTGGCAAGTATGAGGAAACAGTTGTTGTGCACGATATCGTTACAGTACCGGGCACTGAAGAACAGATTTGTGGATACACCTACGAACATACGCATCCCGGCCATTGGCTCCATCATCGCCTTCCTCCTCACGGAGAATATGCGCAATCCGATGGTGTTCGTGGACCGCTGGACATGGCTCATGGTGCTCATCGCTCTGGTGCAGGTCATTGTGTGCATCTTTGCCCGCAAGGAAAAAGAAGAGCCCGATGACAACGCGCAGACCCCGGCTCAGGCGTAAGCACGGAACGCGAACCTCAGGCAAATCCATAACGAAAGCCCCCGAAGGATAATCCCTTCGGGGGCTTTTTGTACATCCTGTAAATTTTGCGGAAAATACGGGACGCGGCGGCAGAGGCTGTGATACAATGAAAAAAACACGTCCTTCGTCCGCATACGGACGGAGGCGAAAGCGGCGGGAAGGGCCGCGGAAAAGGGAGATGCAAAAGCCATGAAGGTAACGTTTATCGGCGCCACGCATGAGGTTACGGGGAGCTGCTCCCTGCTGGAGGTGGGGAACAGCGCTTTCCTGGTGGACTGCGGGATGGAGCAGGGGGAAAACCGGTTCGAGAATATCCCGCTGCCTGTGAACCCGGCAGAACTGAGCTGCGTGCTGCTGACGCACGCCCATATCGACCATTCTGGATATCTGCCCCTGCTGTACAAAAACGGCTTTCGGGGCACCGTGTATGCTACGGAATCCACTGCCAGCCTGTGCCAGATCATGCTGCGCGACAGCGCGCATATTCAGGAGAGCGAGGCGGAGTGGAAAAACCGAAAGGCGCGCAGGGCCGGACGCCCGGAGGCGGAGGCGCTGTACACGATGGCGGACGCAGAGGGCGTTTTATCCCGCTTCCGTCCGTGCCCGTACAACAAGCTGACGGCCGTTGGCGAAGGCGTTGCGGTGCGCTTTACGGATATCGGGCATCTGCTTGGCTCCGCCGCCATTGAGATATGGATGAGCGAGGGCGGCGTTACCAAAAAGATGGTGTTCAGCGGTGACGTGGGGAATACGCATCAGCCCATCCTCAACGACCCGCAGCGGGTGGAGCAGGCAGATTATCTGGTGCTGGAATCCACCTACGGCAACCGGCTGCACGGTGAGCGCCCGGATTATGTGGGCGCGTTGACGGAGATCCTGCAGCAGACCTTTGACCGGGGCGGCACGGTGGTCATTCCCTCCTTTGCTGTGGGCCGCACGCAGGAAATGCTGTATTTTATCCGGGAGATCAAGGAGCAGGGCCGGGTGCACGGGCACGACGGATTCCCTGTTTATGTGGACAGTCCGCTGGCCAATGAGGCAACGAGCATTTTCCTGCAATGCCCCACGGAAAATCTGGACCCTGAGGCGCGGGAACTGGTGCGGAGCGGGGTAAATCCGCTCTGGTTTGAAGGGCTTAGGACCAGCGTGACGAAGGAGGATTCCCAAGCCATCAATGCGAATGCCGTGCCGAAGGTCATCCTTTCTGCCAGCGGAATGTGCGATGCGGGGCGTATCCGGCATCATTTAAAGCATAATCTGTGGCACAGCGAAAATACGGTGCTGTTTGTTGGTTATCAGGCGGAGGGCACGCTGGGGCGCGCGCTGGTGGACGGCGCACCATCGGTAAAAATATTCGACGAAGCGATCGCAGTCAACGCAGAAATCCGCGTGCTGGCGGGCGTGAGCGGGCACGCGGATAAAAACGGGCTCATCCGCTGGCTCCAGGGTGTTTCACCGAAGCCGGCGCAGATATTCGTCAATCATGGCGACGATGAAGCATGTACGGATTTTACCCAGTGCCTGAGAGAAGAATACGGTTACAATGCGATGGCCCCGTACAGCGGAACGTGTTATGATCTGGCCGCCGGGGCGTTTCTGGCCCAGCCCGCCGGAGTGCTGCGCAAAAAGCCGGAGGAGGCCGCGCGCGACCCGCGCGCAATGGCGGCCTTCAGTGAGCTGCAGCGGGCCGTCAAGCAGCTTTCCGCATTGGCCCAGGGGGCGGGAGGAAGACCCAACAAGGAACTCAAGCGCATGGCTGCGCAGGTACAGGCCTTGTACGACGCCTGGCGCGCATGAGCGTATCCTTTGGGGTGTAAAGAGAAAAGAAGTGTCCGCAGAGCCTCAGGAGGCTCTGCGGACGTTTTTTGCCGGAAGCGAGGTCTCACGGCTGCGGCCGCTGCTTTGCGCGGCGCGTACTCCGTTCCGCGCGAGCGGGAGAGGTTGTCAGGCGATAGCTGTCGGAGATCATTTCGCAAAGGTCCTCCGGCGGGACGCCGGCGTTCACCTCCACGGTGTTCCAGTGGGTATGGTTCATATGCCAGCCCGGCGTAACGGCGGGGTAGGCCGCCCGCCAGAAATCGGCTTTCATTGGTTCACATTTCAAATTTACGCATAATTTTCCGTCGCGTTCAAAAACAAGAGCAAACCATTTGCGCCCGGCGGCGTGACGTACCACGACATTGCCGCCGTCCTCAAACGGGCAGTCCACAGCAGCGCCGGGATATGCGGCGCACAGGGCAAGCAGCTCGTCCTTTGTCATTTCCCGGTTCCTCCTTATTCTCAAAGCCCTGCGCGCCGGCACAGAGGCGTGTGCAGCGCACACGCGCAGCCGCGCAAGCGGCGGGTTTGAGGTTATTATACCATATTTTTAAGCTCACACTTCGCGCACTGCTCGCGTTCACTAAGAAACATGGTATCTATGCCGCCAGGCTCATGCTTCGCCTGCGGCTCGCATTCACCAACCGGACATATTATACCATGACGCCGTGAAACGGCTACAACAAAACCGCACCTGCTGCGGTTTTGCATGGTTCAATGCTCCCAAAGCTCTGTGCGCCAGCACAGGAGCGTGTGCAGCGCACACGCGCAGCCGTGTAAACGGCAGCTTTGGGAGTTATTATACCATAAAATATCCCACCGAGAGAAGTTTGTGCTATACTGGAGAAAAAGAGCGGTTCGCGCCGCGCCAATACAGGGAGGACACGGGAATGGAATATGAGATCGACGAGGTCCGGAAAATATCCATCGGCGGAGTGGGACAGAAAATTCATATCCGGGGCGAGAAAAGAACGAATCCGGTGCTGCTGTTTTTACACGGGGGCCCCGGCATCAGCAACCGGGACAGTGTCGTCAACCGGGAAAAAGATCTGTGCGACGTGTTTACCATTGTTGCGTGGGATCAGCGGGGCACGGGCGGATCCTACTGGGGTGTAAAAAAGGAAACGCTGAATCTGGAGCAGCTCATCTCCGACGCTGCGGAGTTGGTGGAGTATCTGTGCGCCGCTCTGGAAAAAGAAAGGCTGTTCGTCTGGGGCGGAAGCTGGGGCACGGAACTGGGAACGTATCTCTGCTTCCGGTATCCTGAACACATCGCGGGCTATGTAGGCAGCGGCCAGCTGGTAAACGGCGTACTGAATGAAGAGCTGAGCTATGATTTCGCCATGGATGAAGCCAAAAAAGCCGGGGACACAAAGGCCGTCTCCACGCTGGAGCGTATCGGACGCCCGGTGGATGGATGCTACCGCGAGGTGTTTAAAGGCATGATGGCCCAGCGGCGCATCATGAAAAAATACGGCGGACACTCCATGAACAAGGGGACCTACTGGACGGATACCGTCCTGCCGCTGCTGAGGAGCCGTGAGTTTTCGTTCACAGACAAGCTCGGCCTTGCATTGGGGTATAAAAGGTGCCTGACATATATGTGGCCCACGACGTCCAAATGTGACTTCCCGCGGGAGTGCACGCGCTTTGCCATGCCCTATTATATCTTTCAGGGAGCTCATGACAACAACACGCCCAGCGCGTTGGTGCAGGCCTATTATGACGCAATTGAAGCGCCGGATAAGGATCTGATCTGGTTCGAGCACTCGGCTCACGGCCCTCTGCGGGAGGAGCCGGAAACGTACAAAAGACTGCTGCGAGAAAAGCTGCTGCAATGGATATGAGCTGCAGTGTGCACGCGGACAGGCGGGGCCGAAACAGGCGGTGATGCGGCCACGGCGGCTGTTTCCGCGCATTTTGCCCCGAATGGGCAGGAACGCCCTGCCGCAGACAGGCAAAAACCGCATTGCAGGCCGTCGAAGCGGCGCAATGCGGTTTTTGGGGCCGCTGCTGCGGCTTGGGGCGGGACGTCAGTCTGCCTGGATGTCGATGACGCTTACCGGGCAGCCGTCACGGGCCTCGGCGGCCGCAGGCAGCTCTTCCTCGGGAATGTCCCCGGCCATGGCGACGGCGACACCGTCCTCCAGCGTGAATACAGCGGGGCAGGTGGAGGCACACAGGCCGCAGCCGATGCACCCTTCGTTGACAATGGCTTTCATAATGCTTCCTCCTTCTGGTAGTTCATAAACGGTGCCCTGCACGGCACAGAGGCCGGAGACCGCTTTCGCGGCGGACCGCCGCCCTGCAGAGCCGCATGTGGAAAGGATAGGCGCTTTCGTGCCGTTTTATGCGTGGAAGCACTGTTTTCCTGCCGCACGGTGGAAGGAAAGCGAAAAACAAAACGCGCGCGGCAGAAAAGCCGAGCGCGCAACGTGCAGGAAAAAGATGGCCTTACAGTGTCAACCCGGCCACGGTCATACAGCCCAGCTCGCCGATGATATACGCTGTAATGCGCGTGCCGGCGGGCATAGCGGCGGTGTCCAGCAGGACGTTGCCGGCCTGGGACACGTTGGTGTAATAGAAGCGTTTGTGCGCCGTGGTGGCATAGGCATGGCCGTCCTGTACGGTGTAACATACCGTGCCCGTGCACAGGCCGTCCTTTTCGCAGAAATCCGTGGCAAGGCTTTTGCGTTCGCCGCGGAGGAACAGCGCGTATTCCCCGGCGATCTCTGTGCGGCGCAGTTCGCCGGTCACACGCTCGGGCGGGGCGACGGCGCGCGCGCCGTCCTTGCCGTGAATGAAATACGCCACGCCGCCCCAGGCGTGGGCGAACTGGTCCAGCCGGTAGCGCCGCTGGGCTGCGGCGTCGCCCGGCGCGTAAGGGTCATTGACAAGCACGTACTCTGTGCCGTCCTCGCCGGTTTCAAAGCCGCGCACCACCATCAGATGGCCGTCGGTACAGCCCGTCGTGCCCTCCAGCAGAGGCAGGCCGCGTTCTTCAGCATGCTCCGGCGTATCCGCGTAATGCACGCTCACCCCACACGCAAACCCGTTTTTTATCTCTTTCTTCAGTCCGGCGATATCCGCAAAGGCGACATAGCACTCATATCCGTAGCAGCCCGCAATGGCGGTGGTAAAACTCCAGTTGCCGTTGCCCGCGTATGTATAATCGTAGTTGGCGTGGGCCACCTCTTCGGGCAGCAGGTCCTCGCCCCAACGGTTCATCAGCATGGTGACCGTGGTGGGGCTGCAGATGACAGAGCCGATGCGCGGGTCCCGGATGAGCTGAGAATAAGCGGGAACAGGAACGCACCGGTGCTGAAGCGCTTCGCCCGTTTCCCGCTGCCAGTTCGTGGGACGTACGGAGGCGGCAAGCAGATATACGGAGGGGGAACGGCGCACGTCGTCTGTATAAAGGCTGGCCCGGAGCTGGAACAGAGAAGCACCGCCGGGCGCACGTACATTGACCATGTCGGTATCCAGATAAGCTGCGGCGTCTTCCGGGTGCTGCACAGGCAGGCTGGCGCGGCGCAGGAACGGACTCCATTTGCCGTAGGGCATCCAGGGCGTCCACGCCCCGGCCGCAAATACGCGCACGGCGAGCTCCACCGCGGTGCCGGCGGGCGTGGCCGCATTCCACGAAGCGACCAGCGCATTGAACGCGGGGGCCGAAATTTCCGGTGTGGTGTAGCAGCCAGCCTGTACGTAACGCCCGGCATACTGCTCCAGGCGCAGCGCTCCGTCTGCGTAGGCGGTATTTTCAAACGCGCCGGACGCAAAGGCTTTTTCGTCTTTCAAAACGAACGTATGGTTCGTCATATACAAGCTCCCTCACACAAAACCGCCGGGGACACGTTATATGAAGCGGTTCCGGCGGCGTTTTCACAATTTTATCACAAAGTATCTATAATACCAAATATTATCGCACAAGCGGTCAAAAGTCAAGTTACAAAACGCTTTCCTTTTCGCCGTGTTTCGTGTATAATGATATAAAATATCAATAACAACCGGATACCGCAACATGCGGCACCTGGTTGAAGGAGTGACAAAAATGAATGCACTGACGCTTGCCGCGCTGGGTACGGGCTTTACCTTTTTGATGACGGCTGCCGGGGCGGCGGTCGTGTTTCTGTTCAAGAATGAGATCAAGCCCTCGTTCCAGCGTGTGTTTCTGGGGTTTGCCGCCGGCGTGATGATCGCGGCCAGTGTGTGGAGCCTGCTGATCCCCTCCATTGAGATGGCCGGGGAACAGGGCGTACCGGGATGGCTGCCTGCGGCCGGAGGCTTCGCACTGGGCGCATTGTTCCTGATGGTGCTGGATGCCTTAATGCCCCATCTGCACCCCGGCTCCAGCGAGGCGGAGGGCGTACATACCAGCTTCAAACGCACCACGCTGCTGGTGCTGGCTGTAACACTGCACAACATTCCCGAGGGCATGGCCGTGGGCCTGGCCTGTGCGCTGGCGGCAGGCGGCGGCTCATCCAGTGTGACGCTGGCGGGCGCGATGGCGCTGTGTTTGGGCATGGGGCTGCAAAATTTCCCTGAGGGTGCGGCCATTTCGCTGCCGCTGCGGCGCGAGGGGCTTTCCCGTCCAAAGAGCTTTGTCTATGGTGCGCTCTCGGGTATCGTGGAGCCCATCGGCGGCATCCTGGCCGTGCTTATCGCGGGCAGCGTTACGCCGCTGATGCCCTGGTTTCTCAGCTTTGCTGCGGGCGCGATGATCTATGTGGTGGTAGAGGAGCTGATTCCCGAGGCGCATTTGGGCGAGCATTCCCACCCTGGTACACTGGGTGTGCTGGCGGGCTTTCTGGTGATGATGGTGCTGGATGTGGCACTGGGGTGACCGATGGAACGGAGGTATATATTCCGCCGGGCACGGCCCGAGGACGCGGGGGACATTGTCCGGCTTTACAATTCCAATCCCTGTTTTTTGGAGCGTCATTTGGGATGCCGGGCAGTGGACGGCACGTTCGTTCTCCAAGAATGGCGGCAGATGAAAAAGGAAGGGTTTTCCACTACGGTCATCGCGGATGCGCAGACCGGAGCGGCCGTTGGATTCATAGATTGCCGGGATTCGGAGCCTGTTTATCTTTCGCTGTTCCTGTTGGATGCGGCGCTTCAGGGGAAAGGCTTGGGAACGGAACTGTACCGGGAGTTTGAGGAAATGCAGCGCCGCAGGGGGCGCAAAGGCATCCGAATCGACGTGGTGGACGATTATGAAGGGAACCTTGTTCCGTTTTGGAAACGGCGGGGCTTTGAAGAAGGAGAAGAAATCACGCTGGAATGGGGCGGCAAGGCTTCCCGTGCCCGTGTGATGTACCGTGATTTGATATGAGTGGACCGCGCAGAGTACCGCGCGATCTTCCGGCAAAACGAACGCCCCGCCCGAAAGTCTTCGGCGGGGCGTTTGTTTTATTTCTGAGACACTTATTTTGCGTAATCTACTGCCCGGGATTCACGGATGACGTTTACCTTGATTTGGCCGGGGTAGTCCAGCGTTTCCTCGATTTTCTGGGAAATGCTGTGAGCCAGAAGGATCAGAGCGTCGTCGTTGATGGCGTCCGGCTTTACCATGATGCGTACCTCGCGGCCCGCCTGAATGGCGAAGCTGCGCTCTACGCCCTCGAAGCCGCTGGCGATCTCCTCCAGGCTTTCCAGGCGCTTGATATAGCTTTCCAGATTCTCACGGCGCGCACCGGGCCGTGCGGCGGAGATGGCGTCGGCCGCCATGACGATGAACGCCAGCGGCGTTTTGGCCTCCACGTCGCCGTGGTGGGCCTCTATGGCATGGATGATGGCCGGGTTTTCCTTATACTTTTTGGCGATGTCTACGCCGATGCTGATATGGCTGCCCTCGATCTCGTGGTCCAGCGCCTTGCCGATGTCATGCAGCAGGCCGGCACGGCGGGCCTGCGTGACGTTCACGCCGAGCTCTGCGGCCAGGATACCGGAGAGATAGGCCACCTCCAGCGAGTGGTTCAGCACGTTCTGGCCGTAGCTGGTGCGGTAGCGCAGGCGGCCCAGCAGCTTTACCATATCCGGGTGGATGCCGTGGACGCCTACGTCCATAACAGCCTTTTCGCCCTCGCGCTTCATGGCGAGCTCCAGCTCGCGGCGGCATTTTTCAACGGTCTCCTCAATGCGGGCCGGGTGGATACGGCCGTCGCTGATGAGTTTTTCCAGCGTCATGCGGGCAACCTCGCGGCGCACCGGGTCAAAGCTGGAAAGCGTGATGGCCTCGGGCGTATCGTCAATGATAAGGTCAACCCCCGTGGCTGTCTCCAGCGCGCGGATGTTGCGGCCCTCCCGGCCGATGATGCGGCCTTTCATTTCATCACTGGGCAGCGGCACCACGGATACCGTGGCTTCGCTGGAATGGTCGGCGGCACAGCGCGCCACGGCCTGGCTGATGAGCTCGCGGGCCATTGTGTCGCACTCGTCCTTGGTCTGCGTCTCGAACGCGGCGATGTGCATTGCCTTTTCGTGGGTGAGCTGCTCGTCCAGACGGTTGAGCAGCAGCTGCTTTGCGTCCTCCGCCGTCAGGCCGGCGATGGTTTCCATCTTGTCCAGTTCGCGGGCCTTGATCTGTTCGATTTCGTCCAAGCGGGCCTCCACAAGCTCGGAGCGCTTGGCAAGGTCAGTTTCTTTCTGCTCCAGAACGGCCGTTTTGCGGTCCATGGCCTCTTCCTTTTGGTCGAGGCGGCGCTCCTGGCGGCTCAGCTCCGAACGGCGTTCCTTGATTTCTTTGTCGGCCTCAGCCTTCAATTGAAAAGCTTCGTCCTTTGCTTCGATCAGCGCTTCCTTGCGCTTTTGCTGTGCGGCTTTCATAGCGTCGTTGATCAGGCGCTTGGCCTCTTCCTCCGCGCTGCCGATCTTTGCCTCGGCAGTTTTGCGGCGGTAAGAAACCCCGGCGAAAAATGCAATGGCGGCAGCCACTACGCCTGCGACAACGGCGATCACAGCGGCGATGACCGGTGATACCATTTTCAGGGTTCAACTCCTATTCGCTTTTATTATGAATGAAAGTAATCTCCGGGGCGGCTGCCGCGTCACATTTTGATTTCAAAAAAGGTTAAAAAGGCAAACGGCAGGTCCGTCCGCCCCTAAAAATTACATTAAATCATCATTCATATTGTAAAGCGCGGTTTCACACTTGTCAAGAAATTGTTACATTTCCATGAATAAATCCTTACGCTTATACGAAAGGTTGTGCAAGTTTTCGCCCGTGTGAAAGCGGCGGAATGCGCTTTGTGCTTGACTTTTGGACGCGCGCGTTGTAAGATAACGGTGTACACCATCCCGCCAAAGCGATGAAGCGGATAATGCATGCGCCGGCGCGCAAAAGAGAGGGCCGCCGCGGCCCGCCGTTCCCCAAACGGCATGCCGCGCGCTGCAAGCGGCTTTGCACCGCCGCCGTATGTTACCACCGCGGAGCGCGGGGGAGAACGGGCGCATTGCCCTGCAACTCCCGCCGGGCACGGCCCGTTACAGCCGGCAAAGAGTGACACGCGCCGGGCGCGCCCGCCGTGTGTAATTCGGGTGGAACCATGGGCATTCTGCGCTCATCCCGTATCAGTTTTACGGGATGGGCTTTTTTGTTTTCCGGCATATGCCGGAAGAAGGAGGATTTTGAAATGATCAACGTGACATTGAAGGGCGGCGCCGTGAAGGAATTTGAGCCGGGCGTTTCGCCAGCGGACGTTGCAAAGAGCATCGGCATGGGCCTGTACAAAAGCGCCTGCGCCGCCAGGGTGGACGGCGAGGCCGTGGACCTGCGCACTCCTTTGGAAAAGGACTGCGAGCTGGAGATCCTGACGTTCGATTCCCCGGAAGGCAAGCACGCCTTCTGGCACACGGGCGCGCACATTATGGCGCAGGCCATCCAGCACCTGTTCCCGGATGCCCAGTTCGGCATCGGCCCGGCGCTGGACGACGGCTGGTATTACGACATCGGCGGCACGGAGCCCTTTACGCCGGACCAGTTCGAGGCCATCGAGGCTGAGATGAAGAAGATCGTCAAGGCGGACCTTCCTGTGGAAAAACGGTTCATCACCGTGGAGGAGGGCCGCGAGATCTTCAAGGGGCAGACCTACAAGCTGGAGCTGCTGGAGGAATACGCCGAAAAGGGCTGGCAGCTTTCGGTTTACCGGCAGGGGGATTTTACGGATCTGTGCGCCGGCCCGCACCTGATGAGCACGGGCGCGGTGAAGGCTGTAAAGCTGTTGAGCACAGCCAGCGCCTACTGGCGCGGCGACGCTGCGCGGGACAGCCTGTGCCGTGTGTACGGTACGGCATACCCCAAGGCCGCCGAACTGGAGGCCTATCTGAACATGCTGGAAGAGGCCAAAAAGCGCGACCACCGCAAGCTGGGCAAGGAGCTGGGGCTGTTTGCACTGCTGGAGGAAGGCCCGGGCTTCCCGTTCTTCCTGCCCAAGGGCATGGTGCTGAAAAACACCCTCATCGACTACTGGCGCGAAATCCATAAGCGCGCGGGCTATCAGGAGATCAGCACGCCCATCATCCTCAGCAGGGCGCTGTGGGAGCGCAGCGGCCACTGGGACCATTACAAGGATAATATGTACACCACGCTCATCGACGGCGAGGACTTTTCCATTAAGCCCATGAACTGCCCGGGCGGCATGCTGGTATACAAAACGCAGCCCCACAGCTACCGGGACCTGCCCCTGCGTATGGGTGAGCTGGGCCTTGTGCACCGGCACGAGCTGTCCGGTGCGCTGCATGGCCTGATGCGCGTGCGCTGCTTTACACAGGACGACGCGCATATCTTCATGACGCCGGAGCAGGTGAAGGACGAGATAAAGGGTGTGGTAAAGCTCATCGACGAGGTGTATTCCCTGTTCGGCTTTGAGTACCACATCGAGCTTTCTACCATGCCCGAGGACCACATCGGTGAGCTGGAGGACTGGGAGACGGCCACGGATGCCCTGCGCGAGGCCATCGAGGAGCTGGGCCGCACTTACGAGATCAACGAGGGTGACGGCGCGTTCTACGGCCCGAAGCTGGATTTCCACCTGGTGGACGCCATCGGCCGCACCTGGCAGTGCGGCACCATCCAGCTGGATATGCAGATGCCCGAGCGGTTTGAGCTGGAATACACCGGCGCAGACGGACAGAAGCACCGCCCGGTGATGATCCACCGCGTGGTGTTCGGCAGCATCGAGCGCTTCATCGGCATTCTCATCGAGCACTTTGCGGGCGCATTCCCCGTGTGGCTGGCGCCTGTGCAGGCGAAGGTCATCCCCATCAGCGAGGCGCACCATGCCTATGCCAAACAGGTGGAGCGGGAGCTGCGGGACGCAGGGCTGCGTGTGGAGGGCGACTACCGCGCCGAGAAGATGGGATACAAGATCCGCGAAGCCCAGTTGGAGAAGATCCCCTACATGCTCGTTGTGGGCGCGCAGGAGATGGAAAACGGTACGGTGAGCGTGCGTGCGCGCAAGGAGGAAAAGGGCGGCACAAAAACCGTGGAGGAATTCAAGGCGCAGGTGTTGGCAGAGGTTGCCAGCCGGGAGCGCTGAACGCAAAAGGCAGACGGCAAAGGCCGCGCGTCCCCATTGGGGACGCGCGGCCTTTTCTGTCGTGTTTTTGCGGCGGCCCGCCGCAGAACGGTCAAAATTCCAGCTGCATAAGGCGGGCGATGGCCAGGATATAGATCTTCAGTGCCTTGAACAGCAGCGCCTCGCTCACGCCCTCGTCCGGGCCGTGCATGGGCCCGACCCATTCGGGCGCGGGTTCGCCGGTCTCTTCCATACCGAAGCTGACGGCGCATTTGAAGTGGCGCGCATAGGTGCCGCCGCCCATAGTGAAAGGCTGGGCGTTTTTGCCCGTTACATCGTTGTACGTCCGGATGAGCGTCTGGATGACCGGGGTATTGGGGTCGATATAGAACGGAATACGGGCGCTGTCCGGCAGGAAGCTGCCGCCCGCATCCTGCGCCAGCTTCGACAGCGCGGCGCACAGCGTCTCGGCATTGGTGCTGGTGGGGAAACGGATGTCGATGCTTTGGCGCAGCGCGCCGTTTTCCAGCTTGATGACGCCGCCCACACAGGTGAGCGGGTCGAACACGTCGTCCTGCGCGGCGATGCCCACGCTGCTGCCGTCTGTGGAGGCGTGCAGCCGGCGCAGCATTTCCAGCGCGCGGGCTTCCTCCTCGCTGCACAGGCGGTTGTCCAGCAGGTAGTCCACCACAAGAGCAATGGCGTTCACCGTACCGGCGGGCATGGCCGCATGGCCGCCCTTGCCGAAAGCGGAAATACGAGCTACGCCGTCCGCCTCGGCTGTAACTTTCACATTTTCGGTGTCCTTCAGCGCGGAGGCGTCCGCGCGTACCAGCGCATAAGCACGGTCCGGCACCACATTGTGGGCCACGCCGCCCTGAAAGTCGATGAGGCTGCCGTGCAGCGGTGCGCTCACCAGCCAGCCGCCGTAGCCGCCCTTTTCCCCGTAGCACACCGGGAATTCGGCGTCCGGCGTGAAGCAGAATGCGGGCTGGGGATAGTGTTCCAGGTAGTAATCCACGTCTTTCATGCCGGTCTCCTCGTTGGCGCCCAGCAGGATGCGCAGCGTATAGGGCAGCGTGGCGCCCTGCTGCTTGAAGAATTTGGCAGCATACAGCGTCAGTACAGCGGGGCCTTTGTCGTCGGCCACGCCGCGTCCCACGACATAGCCGTCGCGGCGCACCATATCAAACGGGGAGCCTGTCCAGCCGTTGCCCTCGGGCACCACGTCCAGATGCGTAATGGTGGCGATCTGCGTGGGGCTTGCGCCGGGCAGGTCGGCGTAGCCGATGTACCCTTCGCAGTTGTGTGCGTCCAGACCCATGCCGGCGGCGATGTCCAGCGCAGCCTCCAGGGCTTTCCTGGGGCCGGGGCCGAAAGGTGCGCCCGGCTGGGGTTGGCCTTCCACGCTGTTGATGTCCACCAGCGTCTTCAGGTCCCGCAGGACATTTTCCCTGTTTTCCGCCACAAAAGCATCGATCTGTTCCAGAAGAAGTTTTTCGTCCATAAACAATCTCCTTGCATAGTTGATACCTTTTATTATAGTATATTAAAAGGACAACACAAGACATAAAAAGGCGTAAAAAGGAGAAACCATGAAAAAAAACATATTGTTCGCACTTGCGGTCATTTTGCTGGCGGGCGTGATTGCCGTGACAAGAGTTATGACGCGTACAGAGGGGACGACGGCCCGCGTGGAGATCACGGACGCGGAGACGATCACCCTGCCGCTGGACAAGGACGGCACCTATGAAATCAGCGAAGGCAAGCTCCCCGTGACGCTGGAGGTGTCTGAGGGCCGCATCCGCTTTATCAACAGCCGGTGCCCGGACCATATCTGCGAGGGCTACGGCTGGCTTTCAAAAGAGCACGACCAGGCCGTCTGTATGCCCGCGGGCGTTGTGGTATCGGTGGAAAAAGGCGCCTGACGGCCATCCTGCGCGCCGCAGGGGAAATGTACAGTTTTTGTAAAGTGGGAAAAACGCATTGCGCACGGGCCGGCTACACAGTATAATTGTATTGTTGCTGTAAAAAAACTGTCAAAATTTCGTGAAGACCACGGGCGTGTATGGAAGGCCCGTTGGGAGAGACCGGAGGCCATGTATGACCATTTTCAACGTTATCAGTCTGGCGGGCGGCCTGGCGCTGTTTTTGTACGGCATGTCCATCATGGGCACGGGGCTGGAGAAATACGCCGGAGGCAGGATGGAGAGCATCCTGCAGAAGCTCACTTCGTCCACCTGGCGCGCCGTGGCTCTCGGGGCCGTCATCACCGCGCTCATCCAGTCCAGCTCGGGTACCACGGTCATTGTGGTGGGCCTTGTCAACTCGGGCATCATGCAGCTTTCCCAGGCCATCGGCATCATCATGGGCGCCAACATCGGCACCACGGTGACGGGCCAGATCATCCGGCTTTCCGATATTTCGGGCGGCGGCACGCTGATGGAATTCCTTAAGCCCGCCACGTTCGCGCCCATTCTGGCGTTTGTGGGCGCGGTGCTGTTCGTGTTCATCAAGTCGCCGCGCAAGCGCGACATCGGCCAGATTTTCATGGGCTTCGGCTTGCTGTTCATCGGCATGGGCATGATGACAGATTCTGTGAGCACACTGCGGGAATCCGAACTGTTCGTCCGCCTGTTCACCACGCTGCAGAATCCCATTCTGGGCGTTCTGGCGGGTACGCTCGTCACGGTGGCGGTGCAGAGCTCCTCGGCGTCCGTGGGCATTTTGCAGGCGCTTTCCAGCACCGGCCTGGTCACCTGGGGCAGCGCCATCCCCATTATTTTGGGGCAGAATATCGGCACCACGTCCACATCTCTCATCGCGTCCATCGGCACATCCAAGGCGGCCAAGCGCAGCGCGATGGTACACGTTTATTTCAACATTATCGGTACGGTCATATTTATGGCGGCCATCTACGGCGTGAAAGCCGCGGTTGGGTTCTCGTGGTGGAACGACACGATGAATATGGGCGATATTGCAAACTTCCACACATTGTTCAACGTGGTGGTAACGCTGCTGTTCCTGCCGTTCACGAAGCTGCTGGCCAAACTGGCGGAAATGACCATCCCGGACAAGCCCGGAGAAAAGCAGGACATCGAGATCCCCGTGCTGGACGAGCGTCTGTTCAATTCTCCCGCGGTTGCCATCCAGCAGGCCAAAAGCGCCGTGGAGACCATGGCCCGCAACGCCCGCGCCAATTACGGCGAGGCCGTGCCCGTGCTGTACAGCCATAACACCGAGGTGCTCAATCTCATTCAGCAGCGCGAAAGCGTCATCGATAAGCTGGAGGTCAATATCAGCAACTATCTGGTAAAGGTGACTGATCGTGAACTGAACGAGAGCGAAAGCCATGCGGTAAACGAGCTGATCAATTTCATTGTGGAATACGAACGCATCGGCGACTACGCCATCAATGTGGTGGAGCGCAGCGGCGAGATGTTCGACAAGGAGATCTCCTTCTCCGAAAGCGCCCGGCGGGAGCTTTCGCTGGTGGACAACGCCATCAAAGAGATCATGGATATCACGCTGGCGGCCTTCCAGGCGGACGATACGGTGCTGGCCGAGCAGGTGGAGCCGCTGGAGGAGACCATCGACTTGATGATCGACACGCTTCGGGAACGGCATATCCTGCGCCTGAAAAACGGTGTGTGCGCCATCGAGAGCGGCATCATTTTCCTGGAGATCCTGACGAACCTGGAGCGCATCTCCGACCATTGCTCCAACATTGCCGCGCGCATCGTGGGCAAGGAATCCGAGGACGACCACTTCGACGCCCACGAGTTCCGCCGCAACATGCACGACGGGTATGTGCCGAATTTCAACGAGATGCTGGCGCAGTATAAGCTGAAGTATTATACACCGCTGCTGGAAAGCCAGGAGACGGCCTGAGCCGCTCATATGAAAACAAAAAGACCGCCCCGCGCCGGACGCTGGAACGCATCCGTGCGGGGCGGTTTTCTGCGGAAAGGAGACGGCGCACCGCGAACACGGCGCTGTACGCTGCGAAACGTTTCCTAAAACGCGTCCTCATCGTCGGAATAGATTTCGATATACTCGGGGGTGCCGGCTTTGTCGAACCAAGACAGCGCCGCCAGCGCCGCTGCGACGGCGGCGGCCACGGCGAATACCTTCAGGATAAATTTGAACATAGCAATACGCCTCCTGCAATTAGTATGCCGGCATTTGCCGGCAGATGCGGAATAAGGGGATGCGGCGGTGAAAAAAGGGAACACTGCGAAAGGACACGCGCCGGTCAATAAGGCACCACGACGAAGGTGCCGAACCCGGCTGCGGTGGGAACGCCCGCACCTGCGGGCACAGGAAACGCCGCGCCGAACGCCGGTTCGGAAACGTCATACAAAAAGGCGTTCCCGGGCAGGATGCCGCCCACCCTGGGCACACGGCCGAACGCCGTGCGGAACGCCTGAGCGGGGAGCACACCTTCGGCGCTCCAGTAAAAGCCCTGCTCGTCACTGCCGGCCAGATGCCGCATGGGCGGCATTTCCAGCCGGCGCAGCGGCACGTCCGCCGGTTCCCCGGTACGGTACAGCCACAGCGCATCGCCCTGCTGCTTTGTACAGGACGCGAACAGATAAGTGCCGGCAGCGTCGTCCGGCGTGACGGCAAAGCCGAAGCGGGCCGTGTGGGGCGGCGTTTCATCAAATACCGTGACGCTGAAAGGGATTTCGCCATCCCGCACATAGCAGCGCAGATACGCATATACCTGCCCGCGGGCAGGCTCGCCGTTGAAATGTGTGATTTTCAATGCGGGCAGCGTTTCCATGGGCAGCGCGTCCCGGCTGTTTGTGATAAGAAAGGACAACGTGTTTCCTCCCCGCGGGCGGCAGGCCCGCGTTGCTGAATGTATGTTTTGAACGATATCCCGCCATGCGGCCGTACGCGGCAAACCGCATAAGACGCGGCTGTTTTGTTATTACAGTATACTGCTGTTAGTATAGCACAATCGTGCATAAAAACGCAACCGTTCCGCGCCGGGGCGCGCGGCGGCACAGGGAAAAAGCTGCCGCCGCGCAGGCCGCGCCGGATATTGTGAAAAAATTATCCGTTGTTGACTACGCCCGGCCCAGTGTTTACAATAGAAGATGGATTATTTTGCGTACTGGCGTTGTATCTGCGCCCCGGGTGGATACGGCGGCAACCGTAAAAAATACAAAAGGAGAAACGAGGGATCATATTTTCATGTCATCCCAAATTCAAACGCAGCGCCCTCGGCGCGCGCGTGCCGCATGAAAAGAAAACATCCGGTATGGCCACTGTCGCCATGCCCCTGCCCGAAAAGATCGTGCTGCCCATGCAGCAGCATATCGGCGCGCCGTGCACCCCCACGGTGAAAAAGGGCGATGCGGTGCTGGTGGGTACCGTTGTGGGCGCGGCGGGCGGTTTCGTCGGCGCAGCCATCCACAGCGGCGTGTCCGGCACCGTGGAGGCCGTGGAGACCGTGCATATGCCCAACGGCCGTTCGGTACCGGCTGTCGTCATCAGGGCCGACGGCGAGCAGACGCCGGACCCGGCCTGTGTTCCGCCCGAGGTGACGGACCACGCTTCGCTCATTGCGGCGGTGCAGGCGTGCGGCCTGGTGGGCCTGGGCGGCGCGGGTTTCCCCACGGCGGTCAAGCTCTCGCCCAAGGATCTTTCGGCCATCGACACCCTCGTCATCAACGGCGCGGAATGCGAGCCGTACATTACCTCGGACAACCGGGAATTTCTGGAATGCTCCGAGAGCGTGATGCGCGGTATTGCGGCCGTCAAGCAGCATCTGGGCATCAAAAAGGTCGTCATCGGCATTGAGCGCAACAAGCCTGAGGCCATCGACCTTATGTTCAGCCTTGTGAAGAACGACCCGGATTATTCCGTTATGCCCCTGCAGAGCCGTTATCCCCAAGGGGCGGAAAAGGTGCTCATTGAAAAGACCACGGGGCGCGAAGTACCCCGGGGCGGTCTGCCCGCGGACGCAGGCGTTATCGTGCTGAACGTCACCACGGTGTCCACACTGGGCAAATACCTGGCCACGGGCATGCCTCTCACGACCAAGCGCCTGACCGTGGACGGCGACGCCATCGGCGAAGCGAAGAACGTAGAGGTCGTCATCGGCACGCCCATCGGCGACGTGCTGGACTTCTGCGGCGTAAAGGACGATGTTTCCAAGATCCTGATGGGCGGCCCGATGATGGGGACTGCCGTAGCGGACCCGGCTTTCCCCGTGCTGAAGCAGAACAATGCGCTGGTGGCTTTCGGCCCGGCGGCGGCCGCTCTGCCCGCTCCCGGTCCGTGTATCCGCTGCGGCAACTGCATCAATGCCTGCCCCATGGGCCTTTCGCCTGTGGAGATCGCGGGCGCGTACACCAAGAACGACGGCGAGATGCTGGACAAGCTGATGGTGGACCTGTGCATCGGCTGCGGAACATGCAGCTATGTGTGCCCGGCCAAGCGGCCCGTCACACAGACGATGAATCTGGCCAAGGCCGTGTGGCAGAAAAATAAGAACGGAGGGAAGAAATAACGATGGAAAGCAAAAAACTGATCGTTACCGCGTCCCCCCATATCACCAACCATACCAGCACGCGGGGGCTTATGCTCAACGTGTGCATCGCGCTGCTGCCCGCACTGGTGGCCAGCACGCTTATTTTCGGCGCGCGGGCACTGCTGGTCACGGGCGTTACTGTGGCGGCCTGTGTGGGCTTCGAAGCGCTGTACTGCGTCGTGATGAAAAAGCCGGTTCCGGTGGGGGACTTCTCCGCCGTTGTCACAGGCATGATCCTGGCTTTCAACCTGCCCGCGACCATTCCGCTGTGGATCGCCATCATCGGCGCTTTCGTCGCCATCGTGGTGGCAAAGCAGCTGTTCGGCGGTCTGGGCTTCAATTTTGCAAATCCCGCCCTGTTGGGACGCATCGTGCTGTTCATCGGCTTTGCGGGCCGCATGACGGCTTATGCCTTTCCCCAGACGGACATTGATGCGCTGGCCAGCGCCACGCCTCTCGTGGCGGGCAACAGCATGGCAGGCAAGGACATGCTGTTGCAGCTGCTGCTGGGCGCCCACGGCGGCGTATTGGGCGAGACCTGCGCCGTGGCGCTTATTCTGGGCGGCATTTACCTGATCGCCACCAAAACGATCAGCGCGGCCATTCCGCTGTCCTACATCGGTACCGTGGCCGTGCTCAGCTTGGTGCTGGGGCAGGATGTGGTGCTGCAGCTCTTTTCCGGCGGGCTTTTGCTGGGCGCGTTCTTCATGGCGACGGATTACGTCACCAGCCCGTTCACCTTCACGGGCCGTATCGTTTACGGCGTATGCCTAGGCGTCATCACCTGCATCATCCGGTTCTACGGCAACATGGCCGAAGGTGTCAGCTTTGCGTTGCTGCTGATGAACCTGCTGGTGCCTTATATCAATGACCTCACGCGCCAGAAACCGCTGGGAGGTGCCAAAGCCAAATGAAAAACACCTGGAATGATTTTGTAAAACCCATCGTGGTGCTGGGCGTCATCTGCCTGGTCACAAGCCTTCTGCTGGCTGTGACAAACAATGTGACGGCCCCCATCATCGCGGAAAACGCCGTCAAAACGGCAAACGCCACGCGGCAGGCTCTGCTGCCGTCGGCAGACACCTTTACGGAGGTGGCGCCGGAAACCCCTACCGAGGGCGTGACGGCCATTTATAAGGCGGACAACGACAGCGGCTACGTCATTACCGCGCAGGCAAAGGGCTACGGCGGCGAGGTGCCCGTCATGGTGGCGTTCAACGCCGAAGGCACGATCGAAGCCGTTCAATTCCTGGACAACGACGAAACGCCGGGCCTTGGCCAGAAGGTCAAGAGCGAAGCGTTCCAGAGCCAGTTTTCCGGTATGCCAGCCGAAGAATTCGGCCTCTCCGACATCGATGCCATCACGGGCGCGACGATTTCCTCCGGCGCGGCTGCCTCGGCCATCAACGCGGCTATCGCGGCGTATAATCAGGAAGCCGGCGTGGCAGGAGAGGACCTTTCGACCCTTTCGCCCGAAGAGCTGCGCGCGGCGCTGCTGCCCGACGCAGGCGCCATCACGCCTGTGGACGTCTCCGCCGACGGTGTGACGGAGGCTTACAAAGGCGAAGCTTACGGCGTTGTGATTTATGCGCAGGCGGAGGGCTTTTACAAAAAGCCGGTGACCGCGGCGGTTGGATTCGACGACGACGGCGTGATCACGGGCGTATACATCGACGCCTCCAATGAAACGGCGGATGTGGGCGGACAGGTGGGCCGTCCGCGGTTTGCCGGACAATTCGTGGGCAAGACGAGCCTGGACGGCGTAGACGCCGTGGCGGGCGCGACGATCTCCTCGAACGCGGCGATGGATGCGGTGCAGAAGGCCATTGACGCGTTCAGCACAGTGAAAGGGGCGTGAGCGGAATGAAGGAAAAACTGAAGGTATTCTCCAACGGCCTTTTGAAGGAGAACCCGTCGCTGCGCCTGGTGCTGGGCACCTGCCCCACGCTGGCCGTCACCACGCTGGCCGTCAACGGTCTGGGCATGGGCCTTGCGGCCACGTTTGTGCTGGTGTGCTCCAACATCGCCATTTCGGCGCTGCGCAAGATCATCCCCGATAAGGTTCGTCTGCCGGCCTACATCACGGTCATCGCCACGTTTGTGACGGTACTGCAGATGCTGGTGAAGGCGTTTGTGCCTGCGCTGGATTCGGCGCTGGGCATCTTCCTGCCGCTCATCGTGGTGAACTGCATCATCCTGGGCCGTGCCGAGATGTTCGCTTCCAAGAACAGCATCGGCCTTTCGGCGCTGGACGGCCTGGGCATGGGTCTGGGCTTTACGGGAACTCTGGTGGTGATGGGCTCCGTCCGCGAGGTGCTGGGCGCCGGTACGCTGTTCGGCATACAGGTCATGCCCGCGGCAGTGGACCCCATGACTGTGTTCATTACCCCTCCCGGCGGCTTCTTCGTGTTCGGCTGCCTGATGGCGCTGGTGATCTGGATCGAGATCAAGACAAACAACCGCAAGGTGCGCAGCATCGGCTGCGAGGGCTGCCCCTCGGCCAGCGTATGCGGCGGCAAATGCGCGGATAAAGCGGAAGGAGGCGAGGCGTAATGGCTGTTAAGCTGGCAATGATCTTCTTCAGCATGATCCTCGTGAACAACTACGTGCTGGTGCAGTTCCTGGGCATCTGCCCGTTCCTGGGCGTTTCCAAAAAGCTGGATTCCGCCGTGGGCATGTCTGCCGCCGTCATCTTCGTCATGGCGCTGGCCACCAGTGTTACCTGGCCCATCTACACCTATTTGCTGGAGCCAAACGGCATGGCCTATCTGCAGACCATTGTGTTTATCCTCATCATCGCGGTGCTGGTGCAGCTGGTTGAGATCATCCTCAAAAAGTTCATGCCCCCGCTGTACAAGGCGCTGGGTGTGTATCTGCCGCTCATCACCACCAACTGCGCGGTGCTGGGCGTGACAATTTCCGTGCTGGACGAGGGCTACAACTTTGCCGAGAGCTTGGTGTGCGCTGTGGGCGCGGGCGTGGGCTTCATGGTGGCCATGGTGCTGTTCTCCGGCGTACGCAAACGGCTGGAGGATGCCCAGCCTCCCAAGTGCTTTGAGGGCCTGCCCATCACGCTTGTGGCGGCAAGCGTCACCAGCCTGTCCTTCATGGGCTTCGGCGGCGTCATCGAAAATATCTTCGCGGGCCATTAAGGAAGGAGAGAGAGCATGAGTATCGTAACAGCGGTGGCGGTTGTCACCGTCATCGGCCTTCTGGGCGCCGCGATCCTGGTTGTGGCGGCACATTTTATGCACGTAGAGGAAGACCCCCGCGTGGGCGAGGTGCTGGGCGTGCTGCCCGGCGCTAACTGCGGCGCCTGCGGCTACGCCGGCTGTGCCGACTATGCAAAAGCCATTGTCGAGGGCGCGCCGGTGAACAAATGTGTGCCCGGCGGTGCAAAATGTGCGGCCGCGGCTGCAGCCATCATGGGCGTGGAAGCGGGCGAAGTTGTGAAGCGCAAGGCTATCGTAGCCTGCCAGGGCAGCTACGACCACACGCAGGATAAGTATGAGTACGAAGGCATTGAAAGCTGTGCCGCCTGCGCCGCGCTGTATTCCGGCCGCGCCGCCTGTGAATACGGCTGTTTGGGCTACGGGGACTGTGTCAAGGCCTGCAAGTTCGACGCCATCACGGTGTCAAACGGGCTTGCCCGTGTGAATCCGGAAAAATGCACAGGCTGCGGCGCCTGCGAGCAGGCGTGCCCCAAAAAGGTGATCTGGATTCGGCCGGAGAGCGAAAAGCCCGTTGTCATGTGCGCCAATCACGACCGCGGCGCCCTGACGCGCAAGGCCTGCACGGCAGGCTGCATCGGCTGCATGAAGTGCGAAAAGAGCTGCCCGGAGGGCGCCATCAAGGTGACCAATAACGTGGCCCGTGTAGACTATGAAAAGTGTACGGGCTGCCGCACCTGTATGAATGTGTGCCCGGTGCATGCCATCACCATCCCAAAGATCGTTTGACCGGTAGGCTCCCGGCTTTGCTGACCCGCCCTGCTGCTTTTGCAGCGGGGCGGGTTTCTGCATACATGGCGTGATGCAAAATACCGTGCCCGTTTCCCCAAAAGGATGCGTTTTGCAAAAATTTGTTTTATAATACAATTATAAGATATTTATTTTAGTATATAAACCATGGGAAATGCTCTCACGGCAGTGTATAATACGGGCAGGGCGGTGCGGCACAGTTTCAGTGCGGCCGGCTTGGGACGGAAGGCGGGAGCCATGTGCCGCAGGGCGTTGAGGAAAGGAGAACGAATGTGGAGCTTTCAGTACAGAGCGCCCAGCGTATCGTGGACGAGATCAGCGGCATCGTGGGGCAGCACATCAACATGATGGACGAACGGGGAAATATCATTGCCAGCACGGACGGCACACGGGTGGGCCACTTCCACGCAGGGGCAAAACGCATTGTAGAGGAGGGCTTGCCGGAGCTGTACGTCCGTCCGGAGGATGCCACGCCTACCGTGCGGGCGGGGCTGAACCTGCCCATCACACACGGGGGCCGTACCGTGGGCGTCATCGGCATCACAGGCGCGTACGAGCAGGTCATCGGATACGGCCAGGTCGTGAAAAAGATGACGGAGATCCTTATCCGCGAGGGCAATGAACAGGATGAAAAGCGGCTGGACCAGCGTGTGCGCAGCCGTTTTCTGGAGGACTGGGTGTTGGGCGGCGGCTTGCTGCAGCCGCAGGTGCTGGCGGAACGCGGGCTGGCATTGGGTGTGGACATTACAGTGCCGCGCCGGGTAATGGTGGTGAGTGTGCGGGACCTTGCCCGCTACACCGACACCGCCGCCGGACAAAAACGCATCGACCAGCTGGAGACGGCGGTCTCCGGACTTGTGGAGGGCGAGGCGGGCGGTATCATTCTGCGGAATACAGCGCGGCAGATTCTGCTGCTGCGTGCGCGGCCGGACGCTCAGATGCAGGCCATGGCACAGCGTTTGTGCGTCATGGCGCGGGAACGCTTTGGTCTGCGGCTGGCAGTGGGGATCGACGGCGGCGCGCCGGATGTGCACCGGGCTTATGCCCAGGCAAATAAGGCGTGGCGTTCGGCTCGCATGGCGCCGGAAGGCGTGCTGCCTTACGACAGTGTGACGCTGGAGCTGTTCACAGGCGATGTGCCGCGCCAGACCAAGGAAGAATATCTGCGTAAGGTATTTCGGGGCTGCACTTACGAGGAGCTGCGCCGATGGATTGGACTTCTGGAGGCATACTTTGCGGCGGAGGGTTCCATCCAGGCAGCGGCGGATGCATTGTATATCCACAAAAACACTCTGCAGTACCGTTTGAAGCGGCTGGAGGAGCTGACGGGCTGCGATGTGCGCCGGCCCAGCCAAGCACCGGTATTTTATATGGCAGTGCTTTTTTTCAAGGAAGTGGAAGGCAGCCTGCTTTTGATGGGAAGCTGAAACTGGACAATTAAACCAAATCTGTCGCGCGGCCTTGCGCGGTATTGGCATGAGGAACAGAGATCTCGCTTGAAATACGGCTTGAAAGACGGGCGCAAAACATCATAAAACAGCGTGCGGCCCGGTACACTGTATCAACAGGCGGCACCCGGCAGCAGCGGGTGCGCAAAGCCGATTCAAAAGGAGGTTTCATCATGTCAGGTTTTCCGCTTATCCTTGCGTTCGTGGCGGCCATTGTCCTTATGATCCTGGCCATCTCGAAATGGAAGATCCACCCATTCCTTTCCATCATGGGCATCTCGCTGGTGCTGGGGCTTGTGGCGGGCGTGCCGCTGGTGAACAGGACAGCCGCGGACGGCGCTGTCACGCCGGGGCTTGCCAACGTCATCGGCTCGGGTTTTTCCGGCACGTTCACCAGCATCGGCATTGTCATCATCCTGGGTGCGCTCATCGGCACGATCCTGGAGGCCACAGGCGCGGCATTGAAGCTGGCGGATATGGTCATCCGTGTGGTGGGGAAAAAACGGCCGGAGCTGGCTGTGCTGCTCATGGGCTGGGTGGTTTCCATCCCCGTGTTCTGTGATTCAGGGTTTGTTATCCTCAACCCCATCCGCAAGGCGCTGGTAAAGCGCACAATGACGTCCAGCGTGGCCATGACAGTGGCGCTTTCGGCCGGGCTGTATATCTCTCACGTATTCATTCCGCCTACGCCGGGGCCCATTGCCGCGGCCAGCACGCTGGGCATCGGCGACAACCTGCTGCTCGTTATGGGCATGGGCGCGCTGTGCTCCATCATTCCCCTGTTTGTGGGCTACTTCTTCGCAAAATACATCGGCAAAAAGGTAAAAGCAGGCGATGAGGCATGCGACGGCGAAACGGCCAGGACATACGAGGAACTGGTGGCGGAGTTCGGCAAGCTGCCCGGCGGGGCGGCGGCGCTGGCGCCCATTGTCGTGCCCATTCTGCTGATGGCGCTGGGCTCCATCGCGGCCATGGCGGGCTGGACGGGCTTTGCCTATGATCTGTGTGCATTTTTGGGCGCACCCATCATCGCGCTGGCGGTGGGCACGCTGTTCGGTGTAGTACTGCTTGCGGGTGCGAAACGGCTGAACAAATTCTACGAGCTCACCAACGAGACGCTTAAGACCGTCGGCCCCATCCTGTTCGTCACGGCAGCGGGCGGAGTGCTGGGAAAAGTGATCGCGGTGTCCGGCATGGTGGAGACCATTACGGCCAACGCGTCTATTCTGGAGGCCGTGGGCATCTTCTTCCCGTTCCTGCTGTCCGCCATCCTAAAGACGGCGCAGGGGTCCTCCACGGTAGCGCTTACCACCACGGCGGGCATCATGGCTCCGCTGATGGATGTGATGGGACTGGGCACGCCCGTGCGCGCCGCGCTGACGGTGATGGCCATTGCCGCGGGCGCGATGACGGTGTCCCACGCCAACGATTCCTATTTCTGGGTGGTGACGAACTTCGGTGAAATGAAGCCAGAGCAGGGCTATAAAACGCAGACGCTGTGCACGCTGCTGCTGGGGCTTTCGTCGATGGCCGGCGTGTTCGTGCTCTCTCTTATTTTCCGGTAACGGCGTTTCCAGCGTCAAAAAAGCGCCGTGCCGAATGTCTTACCCGACCGTGCAGGAGCCGGGGCCCTGCCCCGGCTCCTGTAAAGCTGAAACCCGGACTTTTTTGACAAGGAGCGTAAATCATGAAAAAAGTGATCCTCATCCCCGATTCCTTCAAGGGAACCATGTCCTCGGCCGAGATCTGTACCGTAATGGCGCAGGCGGTGCAGGAATATTATCCGGATGCCCAGGTGCACAGCGTGCCTGTGGCAGACGGCGGCGAAGGAAGTGTGGATTCGTTTCTGCAGGCCGTGGGCGGGGAAAAGGTCTCCGTGACTGTAAAAGGCCCGTACTTCGAGGAAGTGCCCGCGTTCTACGGCATGCTGCCGGACGGTGTGGCCGTCATCGAGATGGCGGCGGCGGCGGGCCTGCCGCTGGTGGGCGAGCGCCTGCACGCCGAACAGACTACTACCTACGGCGTGGGTGAACTGATGGCCCATGCGTTGGAGCGCGGCTGCAAACGGCTGGTGGTGGGGCTGGGAGGCAGCGCCACAAACGACGGAGGCTGCGGCGCTGCGGCAGCGCTGGGTGCAGTGTTCCGCAACGCGGCAGGCGAGGCCTTTGTGCCTGTGGGGGCAACGCTGGCGGAGGTTGCGGAGATCGACCTTTCCGGCCTGCATCCCGCACTTGCGAGCGCGGAGCTGGTGACCATGTGCGATATCGACAACCCACTGTGCGGCCCGCTGGGCGCGGCGCATGTGTTCGCGCCCCAGAAAGGCGCGGACCCGGCCATGGTGGAGCTTCTGGACGCGGGCCTGGCGCACTTGGCGGATGTTGTGGAGCGCTGTACCGGGCGAGACATCCGGCAGCTCCATGGTGCGGGCGCGGCAGGCGGCATGGGCGGCGGCATGGTGGCCTTTTTCGGCAGCACGCTGCAAATGGGCATTGAGACCGTGCTGGATACCGTGGGCTTTGACAAGCTGCTGGAGGGGGCGGATATGGTGTTCTCCGGGGAAGGGAAGCTGGATGCCCAGTCGCTGCTGGGCAAGGTGGTCATCGGCGTGGCGCGGCGGGCAAAGCGCGCGGGCGTTCCGCTGGTGGCCGTGGTGGGCGACATTGGAGACAACATTGAAGCGGCTTACGATATGGGTGTGTCGGCGGTGTTCAGCATCAACCGTGTGGCCGTACCCTTCCGGGAAGCAAAGCCCCGCAGCAAAAGTGACCTTGCACTGACGATGGATAATCTGATGCGCTTCTGCCGCCGGATGGGCTGGTAGCTTCGCGTTCCCATCCTCGGGGTCCGGCTGCTGTCGTAAGCTTTTGTGATGAAACGAGCAAACCCGCCTTCTCGGACCGGATGGCCCGGAGAAGGCGGGTTTGCCGTTTTATTCCATGATGTCGTGCGGGATGCACGGCGCGGGCGCGTTTTCCGGCAGCGACGTTTTGCGCGCAATGAGCGCTTTGGTGGGGATGCCCATTTCCGTGAACATCTGTTCGTGTTCGGTACGGATGTTCCACGACGGTTCATCAGCGTGCAGGTCCCTCGTCTGCCAGGTCACATCGAACCCGGCCTCGGCCATATAGCGCAGCGTATCTTTAAAAAGATCGTCGTCGTCACATTTGAACCAGATCTCCGCGCCGTCTGCAAGGAACGGACGGTACAGCAGAAGCTGGCGGGTATGCGTCAGACGGTGCTTTTTGTGGTTGGCCTTTTTGTTCCATGGGTTGCAGAAATTGATGTAGATGCGCTCCACGCGGTCCGCTTTGTCCAACAGTGTGGGAATACGTTCGATGTCGTGAGCCAGGGTCTTCACGTTGTCGATGGGAAGCCCCTGTTCGGCGTAGATGCGTTCGATGTTGCGTTTGGCAAGAATGAGCACCTTGTCGGTGATGTCCACGCCGATGTAATTGACGTCCGGATTGCGGGAGGCAAGCCGGGCGAGAAATCCGCCCTTGCCGCAGCCCAGCTCCAAGTGAAGCGGCTGCCCGGGCCGGGCAAAGGTCTCTCGCCAGCGGCCCTTGTACCGGGTGGCGTCGTTCATGTGAAAAGGGCAGGCCGCAAGCTCCGGCCCGGCATAGGGTTTGAAACGCATGCGCATGAGTGGTCTTCATTCCTTTACTGGTCTTGTGATGAACGTACCTATTATAGCAAAAAGTATCTTTACGCGCAATGCGGCTGAGGCTGTCGGCAAAGCCGTCAACCGTTGAGAGACGCCAGACGCTTTGTGCTGTGCAGACGCTTTCCGGTTTCCCTCAGCGCTCCTTTCCGGCGCACAAAAGGGCAATTTTGCGCACTTCACACACAAAATTGCCCTTTTTCGACAAGCAGAGCCGCGCCCGCATGAGATGGGCGCGGCTAGGGTTTCGGTTGTGCCGCGGGGACGCAGTGCACGCTTATGACTGCCGTTCTCCCACCCAGCGCGCCGCCGTACACCATACGGCTCTGCCCTGGGCAAGGCTCTGGGGTACGTCCAGGATGCGCTGGTTTTCGCTGCCGCGAAACCGCAGGTCCAGATTACGCTGTGCCAAAACGAATTCTCCGTCCACCAGAATGTCCAGCGCGGCCAGCAGCTGCTTCTGGGCCGGCGTTCCGTTTTCCAGGAGTTCTTCAAAGGTATAGCCTGTATAGCTGGCAACCTCGTAACCATTGGCCTTCAGCAGCTTTGCCAGTTCAGTAAAAGGCTCCGCTTGGCTGAACGGCTCGCCACCGGAAAAGGTGACGCCGCGCACCAGCGGATTTTTCTTCACACGCCAGAACAGGTCCTGCACTGTCATATCCGTGCCCGTGCCAAACGCCCAGCTTTCCGGGTTGTGGCAGCCCTCGCACCGGCGCGGGCAGCCCTGCGCAAAAATAGCTGTGCGCAGGCCCGGGCCGTCTACAATGGAATCCTCCATGATGCCTGCGATATTGATCGTTTGCTGTATCAAAACAAAAGCGCTCCTTAATGCTGCATGCCGTGCTTCACACGGTCGTGCTCTTCGGCACGCTTGGCGTCGTTGAAGCGGTCCAGAGTGCCCACAAGGTAGCCGGTGATGCGGCGGATGCGCTCAAAGCCCACACCCTTGCCGTTTTTTGCCTCAATGTTGGTTTCGATCTGTGCCATAAGTCAAGTCCTCCTTCAAAAGACGAAAAGATGTTGAAAAATTGTGCTATTGCTTCGGCGCGGATGAGATCATTCGCAGCCGCAGTAGGTAAAGGTGCCGGGATACAGCTTGCGCAGCTCCTTGATGCGTTCGGGAGAAACGGCCTCGCCCTCGCGGCGGCCGCAGCGGGGACATACCTCCCCGATGACGCCCACATACCCGCAGATGGGGTCGCGGTCCACCGGGTGATTGATGCTGCCGTAGCCGATGCCGCAGTCGTGCATGCAGCGCACGATACTCTCGAACGCTTCCAGGTTGTTGGCGGTGTCGCCGTCCAGCTCCACATAGCTGATATGGCCCGCGTTGGTCAGCGCATGATAGGGCGCTTCCTTCCGGATCTTCTCATAGGCCGAGATATTGTAGTACACAGGGATGTGGAAAGAATTGGTGTAATAATCCTTGTCCGTCACGCCGGGAATCAGCCCGTAGCGCTTTTTGTCCATGCGTACAAAACGGCCGGAAAGACCCTCCGCCGGGGTGGCCAGCAAGCTGTAGTTCATATGGGTGCGTTCGCTGCGCGCATCCAGATACCGGCGCATGTACTGGACGATGGCAAGGCCTTTTTCCTGCATTGCGTCGCTCTCGCCGTGGTGGTGTCCGTACAGAGAGATCAGCGTCTCGGCCAGGCCGATGAAGCCAATGCTCAATGTTCCGTGCTTGAGTACCTCGCCCACCTCGTCGCTGGGGCCCAGCTTTTCGCTGTCCAGCCAGACACCCTGGCCCATCAGGAACGGGAAGTTGTATACGCGCTTTTTGCTCTGGATGGCGAAACGATCGTCCAGCTGGCCGATGACAAGCTCCATCATATCCTTGAGCTTTTCATAGAACAGCGCTTCATCGCCGTGGCTCTCAATGGCCAGGCGCGGAAGGTTGATGGAGGTGAAGCTGAGATTGCCGCGGCCGTTGGCGATCTCCTGTGAGGGATCGTAGACGTTGCCCATCACACGGGTGCGGCAGCCCATGTACGAGACCTCGGTCTCAGGATGGCCGGGCTTGTAATACTGCAGGTTGAACGGGCTGTCGATAAAGCTGAAGTTGGGGAACAGCCGCTTGGCGCTCACCTTGCAGGAAAGCTGGAACAAATCATAGTTGGGGTCGCCAGGGTTGTAGTTGACGCCTTCCTTTACGCGGAAGATCTGAATGGGGAAGATAGGCGTTTCACCGTGGCCCAGGCCCGCGTCCGTGGCCAGCAGTACGTTGCGCATCACCATACGGCCCTCGGGGCTGATGTCTGTGCCGTAGTTGATGGACGAGAACGGCGTCTGCGCACCGGCGCGGGAATGCATGGTATTCAGGTTGTGAATGAGCGCCTCCATGGCCTGATAGGTAGCCTTTTCGGTCTCCTTTTCCGTCTCTTTCAGCGCGAATGCCTGGGCTTTTTTTGCAATGTCTCCGCCCACGAGCGGAGTGAGGGCTTCCGTCTCGGCGCGCAGGTAATCCATATCAGTGGCGAGCTGGGGCCGCAGGCCCTGTTCAGCCTCAATGGCGCGCAGTGTGTCCTTCACCTGCTGCAGCGTCACGCCCGCCTCGGGAGCCAGCAGCTCGAGACTCTTGAAAATATTGACGGCATACTGCTTTTTGTATGTTTTGGCAACGCCCGGCGCCAGGCCGTAGTCAAAGTTTACGATGCTCTGGCCGCCGTGCTGGTCGTTCTGATTGGACTGGATGGCGATACATGCCAGGGCGGAATAACTCTGGATGTCGTTGGGCTCGCGCAGAAAACCGTGGCCCGTGGAGAAACCGCCTTTGAACAGCTTGAGCAGGTCGATTTGGCAGCAGGTGGTGGTGAGGGCGTAAAAATCAAAGTCATGGATATGGATCCAGCCCTCCCGGTGCGCCCGGCTCTGCTCGGGTGTCAGCAGGTATTTGTCATAATAGTCCTTGGCTGCCTCGCTGCCGTACTGAAGCATGGTGCCCATGGGCGTGTCGCCGTCGATGTTGGCGTTGCTGCGCTTCATGTCGCTGGCCGTGGCGTCGGCATGGGTCAGCTCGTCGAACACTTTCATCAAACGGGTGTTCATCTCGCGCACGCGGGTGCGGGACGCGCGGTACAAAATATATTTTTTGGCGGCGTTGTCGAAGCCCATCTGCATCAGCTGGCTTTCCACTTCGTCCTGGATCTGCTCGATTTGGGGGGGCTGGGCGCCGCAACGCTCCTCCAGAGCCGCTTCCACTGCATTGGCGACAGCCGCAGCCTGTGAAGCGTCGCCCTCCTGGGCTGCCTCCATGGCCTTCAAAATGGCCGAAGCGATCTTTCCTTCGTCGTACAAAACGACGCGTCCATCGCGCTTGATGATGCTTTTGATCATGGTTTTCCTCCGATTCCGCGCACACTCACACTCTTTGGTATGCTCGCTAAATATTGATGCCGGGTATAATTATCGCACTAGATATAGTATCATGTCAAGCAGAATCCATGCTAAATTTCCGCGGCATTTTTGGCGGATTTGCCAATTGCATTTGTGTGGGGGTATAATGTTCCAGGGCTCTTGTGCGCAAAGGCCCTGGAACACGGATGCATAAAAAGCCGCCGCCCCTGCGGGCGGCGGCGGGGAAACTGCAGGAGGAGCCGGTCGGATGAAAAACAAAGAACCCGCGCAGTATCGCGCCGCAGGCGGTGTGCGGTATGAGTTTAAGCGAAAACGGGTCAAAAATATCAACCTGCGCGTGCGGGCTGACGGAAGCGTTGCCGTGTCGGCGCCCCTGGGCGCGCCGCTGGCACAGGTGGATGCATTCGTGGCCGGACGGGCTCGATGGATCGAGGCGGCGCGCGTGCGCGCTCTTGCGCGCGGCGAGGAAGAGCAGCGCCCCTGTTCCGTGTCCAGGGAGGATGCGCTGGCTCTGTTCACACAGGTAAGCGATGCGGTATTTCCGTTGTTTGCACAGGTGCTGAACGGGCAGCGCCCCGTTCTGAAGGTACGGCAGATGAAAACGCGCTGGGGCGTGTGTGTGCCGGCAAAACGGCAGATCACGTTCAGTCTGCGCCTGGCGGAAAAGCCTCGCGCGGCTGTCGAATATGTGGTGCTGCACGAATATGCACATTTTGTCCGGGCAGACCACAGCCCCGCTTTTTGGGCTGTGGTAGCGCGGTACATGCCGGACTATAAGGCGCGCCGCAGGCTGCTGGCGCCGTCTGTGCAAGGCGGAATGGAAAGCCCGGAGGGACCGCCGCCTACATATTAAAAAGGAAAAACGGCGCTTTGTTCGCAGTTTTGGTTCTGCCGGCACAGGGCCGTGGTTTTAAAATGGCAGGATATATGATATACTATTATAGTTAGAGTAAAAATTTTCCGGAAGCCGGAGGTGCTGCATGGATAAATACAAGCGCCTTGTTTCAAACACGATGTTGTTTGCGATCAGTACGTTTTCGTCCAAGCTGCTGAGCTTTGTGATGGCTCCGCTGTTCAGCTACTGGTTTGAAACGCAGGAAATGAACGGCATCAAGGAGCTGCTGAACCAGTGCGCCAGCCTGCTGATCCCGCTGGTGAGCCTGGGTATCGCCAACGCCGTTATCCGTTTTGGGTTGGAAAAGGGCATCCGCAAGAGCGCCATTTATATGAACGGCCTTGTATCCATTGGTATGGGGTTCGTACTGCTGCTGCTGTTGTATCCGCTGCTGTCCCGTATTGCACTGTTCCGGGACTATATTGCTCTGTTGTATGTGTACCTGCTGGTGAGCTGCCTGCGCACGCTGAACTGCCAGTTCTGCCGTGCACGCCAGCTCAACCGCCTGTATGCCATTGACGGTATTCTGTGTACCATAACCACATGCGGGTTCTATGTGCTGTTTCTGCGGGTGCTGAATATGGGCCCCACAGGCTATTTGCTTGCGATCATCTGCGCCGATGGTCTCAGTGCGCTGTTCCTGTTTGCAGTGACAAAGACCTGGCGTTTTCTGGATTTCAAGCGCTTTGATACCAAGCTGCTGAAAAAAATGCTGCGCTATGCGCTGCCGTTGGTGCCTGCGTCCATCTTCTGGTGGATCACCAACGCCAGCGACCAGTTTTTCGTGGCCGCCATGCTGGAGGACGGCACTTCCTGGACGGCGGTGCTGGGGGCCAGTTATAAGCTGCCCACCATCCTGTCCATCGTTTCCACTATTTTTACCGAAGCATGGCAGATCTCTGCGTTCACAGACGGAACGGATTCACAGCGCGAACAGTTTTTTTCCCGCGTGTTCAGCGCCTACCAGAGCCTGATTTTTCTGGCGGCGGCGGGCATCGTGCTGATGGCGCAGCCCTTTATGGCCATTTATCGCGACGACTATTTTATCGGCTGGAAATTCATCCCGCTTTTGACGATGGCAACGGCATTTGCCAGCTTCGACAATTTTTTAAACAGTATTTATATGGTTGAAAAGCGCTCGACGCTTTCGTTCACCACCATGGCTGTGGGCGCGGGCATCAACGTTGCGCTCAACTTCACACTCATCCCCGTCTGGGGCGTCAACGGCGCAGCGCTGGCCACGTTCGTCAGCTATTTTGTCGTGTTTTTGCTGCGGGCAGTGAACACGCGCGGGCTCATCCGCGTGGATTTCGCACCCGAAAAGCTGTGCTGCAACTTCGGCCTGCTGGTGCTGGAATCGGCGCTGATGATGTGGCAGGTAAAACTTTGGCCGGTGTGGTGTTCACTGGTTGTGGTGCTCATCGCAGCCATCAATTTCCGTGATTTGTGGAGCACGGTGCAGCAGCTGCTGGGCCGGGGCAAAAAGAAAAGGGCATAAATAAAACGGAAAAGGTGCGGCTCATTTTAAACCGCCCCAGATTGTGCGGACAGCACCAAAAGGCCTCTATGTAGGGAAATATGAAGTATTAAGCGGAGTGGCGCAGCGTGAGCGGCGCCACTCCAGTTTTTAACTGGATGCGCTCGTAGTTGTAAAAATTGATGTAGCGGTCAATCATCTCATTGGCCTCGCAGAATGAGGCCGGTTTATGGCGGTAGATACACTCTGTCTTGAGAATGGGAAAGAAATTTTCTGCCATAGCGTTATCATATGGGTTTGCTCGTCTTGACATGGATGGCGTAATGCCATAAGATTTTGTCAGGTTGAAGTATGCTTGCGAGGTGTACTGGAACCCCTGGTCGCTGTGGAGCTGCAACTCCGCTTTTCCCGGACATAGTAAGACCCCCTAATGTAGCTTTATTTTCCTACATTAGGGGGCCTTTTGTCTATTGTACGGTTTTACTGGAGCGGTTCATTTTCAGAGCCGCGCCTTTTCTGAACGGAATAAAAACAGATGCGGTCGGTGGAAACAGCTGCTCAAAAAATTTCTGAAGCATCCGCGGGCAGCTCACGCACTCGGTACAGATAACGCAGGCTTCCTTCGGCCTCCGCTTCGTTGACCGGGAGAGCCAGCGCCTCGGCAGTCTGATGCGCCGCGTCCAAAAACAGGGTGGCCGCTGCAAATACCGCGGCCCACACATGGCCGGGTTCTGTGTCCGCATAGGTGGAAAGGTAACGCTCCCAACAGCCGGCGGGCAGGTAAGCGGGCAGGTCCGCACCGCTTTTGCCTGCGCTGACGGCAAAGCCCGTGCGCGTGCCGGCCAGCCAGGACAGCATGTGCAGAAGCTGGGGCCGGACGCAGGCATTCAGGGTGTCCAGCGCATAAGTGACGCGGCCGCGCCACAGGCCCTTGGCCACATAGGGAAGCGTCCACCAGAACTCGTTGCAGCAGCCCGCGAACGCAGTCTGGTCCGGCCTGCGGATGTGGTAGGCCGTGTCCGAGGGCAGCGGCAGGGGCGGCAGAATGCCGTCCTTGTCCAGCAGAACAATGGTCTGGGAATCGCTTTGGCATTCTTCCAGCGCACGGGGGAGCGTCATCAGCCGGAGGTCGATGCGGTTTCCGTCCGCGAACTGCATCAGATAACCATAACAGCGCGCAAGGTCTGTGGGCTGTCCCGCCGCATGGTCCATCTCGTCGGGCGTCTGCATGACGAGCCGCTCCCCAAACACGTCGACCCAGCCCGGCTGCGCCCGGAAGGATGCGGTTTCCTCCACTACATACACGATGTCGTAGTCCTGAAAAATATCCCGGGGCGCGTTGGGGTTGGCGCGCGAGCCGTTCATAAAAACAGCGCGTACGCGCGCATCCTGTTCGGCTACGCCCAAAATGAGCGCCGTCATTTCGCGCTCTGTACGCATATACATCCTCCTCTTTTCGCTGCGGCCTGTCAATAGGCCATTGCAAAGCCGGCAAAGCGCCAGCCGTTTTCGGTGTTTACCAGCTTAACCTCGCAGGTCTCGGTGTAGGGGCTGCTGCTGGCGGAGCCGCCCGGCCCCGCCTCGTCATAATGGCCGATGAGCTGGAAGCGGATTTCATCCGCCGTCTCGCTGATCTGTGAAAATTCGCTGCTTTTGTAGAAAATATTGCCGCCCCGGTCGCCAAAGCTGAAATAAAGCAGGCCGTCATCGCCCTTGATATAGTTTTGATATTTGTCAATAAGACTGTCGGCAAAGTTTGACGTAAACACGCAATCCAGTGCTGTGCGAAAGGCGGAATAATTGGCAAACCCGGTATCTTGATAGTAGCTCCGTCCGGTATCTCCGACAATAAAGGGAGAGTTTTCATCGATCGTATCAAAAGCAAATCCACTGGATACATCAAAATGATAATACAGATAATAGGCCGCGCGGTAAAGCTCCTGTTGGTCTGCGGTGAGAAATTCAGGCACAGCATCCGGCTGGATATTCGCCGCGTCCGCGGGCAGAAGCGAAAGCGCCTGTGCACCCTCACCCGATGCGCTTTCAGGGGCGGGAATACTTTGCGCCGCGCTTTCAGAGAAAACGCCTTCCGTCGCGGAGGAGGATACCGGGGAGGATGTACCGTCTGGCGCGCAGGCGCACAGCGCGAGGAGCAGCACCGTACAGGCGGCTGCTGCAAAAAAGCGGAAAAAATGCTTCATCCCTAAGCTCCCTTCCATAAAAAGGATATGCCTCCGGCTCATTGTATGTACAACGAGAGGAAAAATTGAAAAATTACGCCCGCGCGGAAATTTCCACGCGGGCGCAGGCGTTTGCTTAATACAATTTTTCGCGTGCTACATAGGAGGTGTGGAGGATATGATGCGCCTTGTGGCCGCCCGGCTCGCCCAGATACTCGGCGTACACTTTCTTGAGCAGCGGGTTCTCGTGGCTCTTGCGGATGGCCTTCGCGTCATCCTCGCCGTACAGGGCTGCGGCGCGCAGGGCCTTCAGGTCCGTAAAGTTGCGCACACTGGCCGGCTGCGTGGGCTGGCCGCCGCCGTTTACACAGCCGCCCGGGCATGCCATGAATTCGATGAAGTCGTAGTGCTTCTCGCCGCTCTGCACAGCCTTCAGCACTGCGTCGCAGTTGGTGAGGCCGCTGGCCACGCACACGTTCAGGTGCAGGCCGCCCACATCGTAGCTGGCCTCCTTGATGCCGTCGGTGCCGCGCACGTCGTGAAATTCCACTTTCTCCAGCGTCTCGCCCGTCACAAGCTCCACAGCCGTGCGCAGGGCCGCTTCCATCACGCCGCCGGTAGCGCCGAAGATGGTGGCCGCACCGGTGCTCTCGCCCAGCGCCGGGTCGAAATCCTCGTCGGGCAGCTCGGTAAACTTGATGCCCGCGCGCTCGATCATACGGCCCAGTTCACGGGTGGTGATGGAGATATCCACGTCGGGGATATTGTCGCCCGCTGCGCTCATGTCGTCGCGGCCGATCTCGAACTTCTTCGCGGTGCAGGGCATTACGGACACACACACGATGTCGTGGGGGTCCAGGCCCATCTTTTCGGCATAGTAGGTCTTGGTCAGCGCGCCGAACATCTGCTGCGGAGATTTGCAACTGGACAGGTTGGGAATCATGTCCGGATAATAGGTTTCGCAGAATTTTACCCAGCCCGGGCTGCAGCTTGTGATCAGGGGCAGTGTGCCGCCGTTTTTCACGCGCTGAACAAACTCGGTGGCCTCCTCCATGATGGTGAAGTCGGCCGCGGTGTCGGTGTCGAACACGCCGTCAAAGCCCAGGCGGCGCAGCGCGGCGACCATTTTGCCCTCCACGTTGGTGCCGATGGGCATGCCGAAGCATTCGCCCAAGGTGGCGCGCACGCTGGGCGCGGGCTGCACCACAACATGCTTGGACGGGTCGCGCAGCGCGGCCCACACCTTGGCGGTGTCGTCTTTTTCCGTCAGCGCGCCGGTGGGACACACGGTGATGCACTGGCCGCAGGAAACGCAGGGGGAATCGCCCAAAGGCGCTTCAAACGCGCAGCCGATGTGCGTGGAGAAGCCGCGCTCGTTGGCGCCGATCACACCCACGGCCTGGTTGGCCTTGCAGGCGGCCACACAGCGGCGGCACAGGATGCACTTGTTATCGTCGCGCACCATATGCGGCGCGGAATCGTCGATGGCATAGCGCTCGCGGCTGCCGATGAAGCGCATGCCGTTGACGCCGTAGTCGCGGCAGAGCTTCTGCAGCTCACAGTCGGTGCTGCGCACGCAGGACAGACAGTTCTGGTCGTGGGTGGAAAGCAGCAGCTCCAGGTTCGTCTTGCGGGACGCCTGCACTTTTTCGCTGTTTGTCACGATCTCCATGCCTTCATTGACGGGGTACACACACGCGGTGACCAGGCTGCGCGCGCCTTTGACCTCCACAACGCAGATACGGCACGCACCGATCTCGTTGATCTCTTTCAGATAGCACAGGGTCGGAATCTCAATGCCCACGCTGTGGGCCGCTTCCAGGATAGTAGAGCCGGCAGCGACTTCGTAGGGCACGTTATTGATCTTGATATGTACGGTTTCCATTCGTTGTCACTCCCTCTCTTAACCTTTGCTGATGGCGCCGAATTTGCACTTCTCGATGCAGGCGCCGCACTTAACACACTTGGCGGTATCGATGGTATGCGGCTGGCGCACGGTGCCGCTGATGGCGCCGGCCGGGCAGGTGCGCGCGCACAGCGTGCAGCCCTTGCACTTGACGGGGTCGATCTTGTAGTTCAGCAGCGCCTTGCACACGCCCGCCGGGCAGCGCTTGTTGACGATGTGCTCCACATATTCGTCGCGGAAGTAGCGCAGTGTGGAGAGGACGGGGTTCGGGGCTGTCTGGCCCAGGCCGCACAGGCTGTTGGATTTGATGAATTCGGCCAGCTCTGTGATTTTGTCCAGATCCTCCATGGTGCCCTTGCCGTCCGTGATCTTGTTCAGCAGCTCCAGCAGGCGCTTGGTGCCCACGCGGCACGGCGTGCACTTGCCGCAGCTTTCGTCTACGGTGAATTCCAGGAAGAACTTGGCGATATCCACCATGCAGGTGTCCTCGTCCATGACGATGAGGCCGCCGGAGCCCATCATGCTGCCGATGGCAAGCAGGTTGTCGTAGTCGATGGGTGTGTCGATGAGACTGGCCGGGATGCAGCCGCCGGAGGGGCCGCCCGTCTGCGCGGCTTTGAACTTTTTGCCGCCCGGGATGCCGCCGCCGATCTCCTCGACGATGGTGCGCAGCGTGGTACCCATGGGAATCTCTACAAGGCCGGTATTCTTGATCTTGCCGCCCAGCGCGAACACCTTGGTGCCCTTGCTCTTCTCGGTGCCCATGCTGGCGAACCAGTCCGCGCCCTTCAGGATGATCTGCGGCACGTTGGCATAGGTCTCCACGTTGTTCAGGATGGTGGGCTTGCCGAACAGGCCCTTGACGGCCGGGAACGGGGGACGGGGACGCGGCTCGCCGCGCTTGCCCTCGATGGAGGTCATCAAAGCGGTCTCCTCGCCGCACACAAAGGCGCCGGCGCCCAGCTTGATGTCCAGGTCAAAGCAGAAATCGGTGCCGAAGATGTTGTTGCCCAGCAGGCCGTATTCGCGCGCCTGGTCGATGGCGACCTGCAGACGGTGCACGGCGATGGGGTACTCGGCGCGGATGTACACATAACCCTGCGAGGCGCCGATGGCATAGCCCGCGATGGCCATGGCTTCGATGACAACGTGGGGGTCGCCCTCCAGCACGCTGCGGTCCATAAATGCGCCGGGGTCGCCCTCGTCGGCGTTGCAGCATACATATTTCTGCACATTGCCGCGGTTGCCCGAGGCAAGCTGCCATTTGCGGCCGGTGGGGAAACCTGCGCCGCCGCGGCCGCGCAGGCCGGAGTCCAGGATCGTCTGGATGACGTCGTCCGGTGTCATTTCAGTGAGCACCTTGCCCAGCGCCTGATAGCCGTCAAAGGCAATGTATTCGTCGATGTTCTCGGGGTTGATAACGCCGCAGTTGCGCAGCGCGATGCGCATCTGTTTTTTATAAAACGCGGTGTCGTCCAGGCTCTTGACGGTGTTGTCCTCGGCAACGGTCTCGTCGTACAGCAGGCGCGTGACGGGGCGTCCTTTCAGCAGGTGCTCGTCCACGATCTCTTTAACGTCCTCTTCCTTGACCATGCTGTAAAAGCTGCCCTCGGGATAGATGACGACGATGGGGCCCAGCGCGCACAGGCCGAAGCAGCCCGTGCGGATGACCTTGACTTCATTTTCCAGGCCGGTGGCAAGGATCTCGTCCTCGAAGGCCTTCGCGATCTTGTCGCTGCCGGAGGAGGTGCAGCCGGTGCCGCCGCAGACCATTACATGGCTTCTAAACATTGCTTCTCCTCCTTACCGTACGTTGCCGATGGTGTACTCGGTGACGGGATGCCCGCCCACAAGATGCTCGGACACGACGCGCGCGACTTTCTCGGGCGTCATTTTTACATAGGTGACCTTTTCCTGGCCGGGGCAGGTGATCTCCACCACCGGCTCGTACTGGCAGATGCCGATGCAGCCCGTCTGGGTGACGAGCACGCCGTGCAGGTCGCGCCGGGCGACCTCTTCGGTAAAGGCGTTCAGCACAGGGCGCGCGCCTGCGGCGATGCCGCAGGTGGCCATGCCGACCACGACACGCGTGGAATCGTGCGCCGCTTCCCGCGTATTCACGGTCTGTTTCATCTTGTCGCGGATGGCGGCAAGTTCTTCTAAGCTTTTCATACAGCGTTCTCCTTTTGTAAAAGTTGTTCGGTGTTCTCGGCAAGATATTCCCGCAGCCAAAGCGCTACGGACGGCTCGCTCAGGGGCACGCCGTCCAGCACCGCACGCAGCTCGCGCGTGTCCGCGGCGAACTGCTCGCCGTCGGCCTGCACGGTGTACACAAAGTCGATGTCCGGGCTGCACTGGATGAGCCCCGCCACCGTGGCGGACATATCGCCCAACGGAGCAAGGTCGATGTGGCCCAGTGTGAACCAGGCCGTTACACAGGTACCTTTTCCAACTGTGCTTTCGATGGAAAGCGCGCCCCCCGTCATCTCGGCCGCCATTTTCAAAAACGGAAGGCCCAGCCCGACCTTGCGCGTTTTGCGCGTGGTGCAGAACGGGTCTGTCACACGGGCCGCCATCTCCGGCGGCATACCCTTGCCGTTGTCCGTGATGGTCAGCGTCATGCGTTTTGCTGCGGTATCAATGGAAAGCGTGATGGCGACCAGCGTAGCCCCGGCTGCGACGGAATTTTCCGCCACGTCCAGAACGTTCATTGAAAGTTCCTGCATATCGGCGCCCGCCTTTCGTGTCCGGTGTGGTGCGGTAAATGGTGTGCTTACCTCATCCTAACATAAGTATAAGCTCAATATTTTGCCAGGATCTCGTCGAGTTCGTCGCCCGTCAGGCGGCCGTATACATCGTCGTTGATCGTCATGACAGGGGCCAGGCCGCACGCGCCGATGCAGCGGCATGCGTCCAGGCTGAACTTGCCGTCTTCCGTGCATTCGCCGCCCGAAATATGCAGTTTTTCCTGCAGCTTCTCGTAGATCTTGCCGCTGCCCTTTACATAGCACGCCGTGCCCAGGCAAACGCTGATTTTGTATTCACCCTTCGGACAAAGGCTGAACTGCGAATAAAACGTGGAAATTCCATAAATTTCCGCCAGAGGTTTGCCCAGCGTATTGGCCACGATACGCTGCACCTCGATGGGCAGATACCCATAGATCTCCTGAGCCTTCTGCAGCGCCGGCATGGCCACGCCGGGCGTCGCTTTGTGCTCCTCGAGCCAGGCCACCAGTTCGGCTTCCTGCTCTTTTGTGCCCTTGAAGGGCACAGTGGAAAAGCGCCTCATATATAGTCCTCCCGTTTGTAAGTTGGGCCAGGTACGGGCAAACAAACCGTGCTTTGGCCCAGTTGTATTTGATTATAACAGAAATTTGTTAAAAAAACGACAAGTTAGCGGCTGCTACTTTATAGCACAGATGTAGAATTTATGCGTAAAAAACTGTGCAGAAACACAACGGCAAAGCGGCCCGGCGCGCTTGTTTTCGGAACGGGTTTCCCGTATACTTAAGGTGAGCCCCTGTCACCGGGGCTGCTTATGCCGCCGCGCAGCCGCGCGGGCAGAAATGGAGTGGAAGCGCAATGACCATCAAGCAAGTAATGGAAACGCTGGACGCCGAGCTGCTGACGCCGGAGGCGGACCTCACCCCGTGAGGTGCACGCGGCCTGCGGCAGCGACATGATGAGCGACGTGCTGGCCTATGTGAAAGACCAGGCCGTGCTTGTCACAGGCCTGAACAACCCGCAGGTGGTGCGCACCGCGGACATGATGGACATGATCTGCATCGTGTTTGTGCGCGGCAAAAAGCCGGACGGCGCCATCCTGCAGCTGGCGGTGGACCGGGGCATCGCCGTGTTGGCTACAAAGCTGCCCATGTTCGCGGCGTGCGGCCTGCTGTACGAAAAAGGGCTGCGCGGGGGGATGGCGTGATGGACGCGATCCGCCTGCATTATACCGTGCCCGGGGACGATTTCACCCGTGCGGGGGAGGCCAGCGCCGATTTGAAGGCACGGCTGAAGAAGCTGGGGATCCCTGCGGACGCTGTGCGTAAGGTTGCCATCGCACTGTATGAGGGAGAGATCAACCTGGCCATCCACGCGGGCGGCGGCGAGATCGACGTGGCCGTTACCGATGAGAGCGTGGATATGACGCTGACGGATCAGGGCCCAGGCATCCCGGACATTGCCCTGGCCATGAGCGAAGGGTGGAGCACCGCGCCCGACGAGGTGCGAAGCCTCGGCTTCGGCGCGGGCATGGGCCTGCCCAATATGAAAAAATATTCAGATGAATTTGACATCCAGTCCACCGTAGGCGTGGGCACCACGGTGAAGATGCTTGTGAACATCGACTGAGGCACGTTTTTCGTTGCGGGGTGAAACGCAGCCGTGTCTCCAGGCGTTATTCTGTGTGTGGGGCTGCGGTGCTGCCGGCCGCTGCTGCGGGAGCAGCCGTGCCTTGATGCGGCGCTCTGTGCGAAGACGCGGGAAAGAAACGTTTCAAAGCGGACGGCCGTATGATACGGCCCGGCCGAAAGGAGGGTGCCTTATGTTGTGGATCATGGTATTGGGAGCCGCGTGCGTTGTACTTGGCATATTCAATGCCGTCTGGGGCTTTGTGGAGGCGCTGATGCTTCGCCGCGCCCGCCGGGCGCCGGCCAAAGCGGAGGGCGTGGTGTGCGGCCTTGTGCGCCACCGCCTGCCGATGCGTTATGAAAAGCAGGGCGATGTTCCCAAAGTGGCGTACCAGTACTGGGGCCGCACTACAGCCAACGGTGCACATGGCTTTCTCAGTATCCCGCAGGCGATGACGCAGTGGAACTGGTACCCCTGCGTCCGGTTCACCGTGAACGGCGGGGAGACTGAATGGATCGCCACCGGAGGCAGCCGGGAAGGAGCGTGGCGCATCGGCCAGCGTGTGCAGGTGCTGTATGACCCTGCGCGCCCCGGCGAATATGCGCTGGACGGAGACGCCGCTCCGATGCACGCTGTGCGTGCCGATTTCATATGGGCTGTGGTGCTTACCGCAGGCGCCGCGCTGCTGGCGTTGTATTTTATTTGAGGCCCGCCGCCGCGCGCGGCGGAGCATCTGAGGAAAGGAGGCGGCACGCTTGGAAAAATTCATTCACTCGGTCACCCTGGACAAGGACCTGTGCAAAGGGTGCATCAACTGCATCAAGCGCTGCCCCACCGAGGCCATCCGCGTGCGCGACGGCAAGGCGCATATCCTGGCCGAGCGCTGCATCGACTGCGGCGAGTGCATCCGCATCTGTCCGCATCATGCAAAGAAGCCGCTGTATGACCCGTTGACGATTTTGGATGATTTCAAATATACAATTGCTTTACCTCCGCCGAGTTTATACGGACAGTATAACAATTTGGAGGAGCAGGACGTGGTGCTGGCAGCACTTTTGGATATGGGCTTCGACGATGTGTACGAGGTGGCAAAGGCCGCGGAGCTTGTCAGCGACGCCACACGGCGCATTCTGCAGACAGGCAGCATCGAACGGCCTGTGATCAGTTCGGCCTGTCCGGCGGTGACGCGGCTCATCCGCGTGCGCTTTCCACAGCTCATCGACCATGTGCTGCCGCTGGTCGCGCCCATCGAGCTGGCCGCGCGCCTGGCCAAAAAAGAGGCCGTGCGCAGAACCGGCCTGCCGAAGGAGGACATTGGCTGCATTTTCATCACGCCGTGCCCGGCCAAGGTGACGGCCATCCATTCGCCCATCGGCTCGTCCCGCAGCGAGGTGGATGGCGCGGTGGCCATCAAGGAGGTGTACCCGCGTCTGCTGGCGTCCATGAAGCGTATCTCGCAGATGGATTATCTGGCCAGCGCCGGACGCATCGGCCTGGGTTGGGCCGAGAGCGGCGGCGAGGCCGCGGGCCTGATCTCCACCGACAGCTATCTTGCGGCGGACGGCATCGAGAACGTCATCCGCGTGCTGGAGGACCTGGAGGATGAAAAATACCGGGACCTGGACTTTGTAGAGCTGGACGCCTGTGCGGGCGGCTGCGTGGGCGGCGTGCTGCAGGTGGAAAACCCGTACATCGCAAAAGCGAAGATCAAACGCCTGCGGCGTTACGTGCCTGTGAGCAAGAACCATCTTTCGGGCAGCATTCCCACGGAGATGCTGTGGGACACAGACCTTACCTATGCTCCCGTACTGGAGCTGGGCGGTACGCGTACCGAACGGTTTGAGCGCTACAACCAGATGGAGGAGATCCTGGCCGAGCTGCCGGGGCTGGACTGCGGCAGCTGCGGGGCGCCCACCTGTGCCGCGCTGGCCGAGGACGTAGTGCGGGGCAAGGCTGCCGTAAACGACTGCACTGTTTTGATGCGCCGCCGCATGGAGGCCGTGCTCAAGGCGCTGGGAAAAGGGGAGTGACGGGATGACGACAAAAGAGCTTTCCGCTGCGTGCGGCTTCGCGCCCGCTGTGGAGGCAGAGACGCGGGAGATCGCGGGCATTTTTACGGGCGACCTGCTGAGCTGGGCGATGGGCCGGGCCAAGGAAGGCGACGCCTGGTTCACGGTGATGGGCAATGTAAATGCGGTTGCCGTGGCTGCCCTGGCGGACTGCGCCTGCATCGTTCTATGCCATGGCGCGGCGCTGGACGCGGTGGCGAAAACGCGGGCGGAAGAACAGGGAATCAATATTTTCACCACAGATCTGCCCGAGTTTGAGGCCGGCTTTGCGCTGGCCAGGGCAATGAAGCGGTGAAAAAAGGAGGAAAAAGCATGCGCTCGGTCAAAGTGATGCTGCTGGGCATCGGTCTCATCCTGGTGGGGATATTTTTCCGCCTTTGGAGCATCAGCTATGTATACAGTGAATTTGTCGTCCATCATCTGCCCATTGCGGCAGTGGCGGCCGGCGTGATCGCACTGGCGGCGGGAATGTTTTTCGTGGAGGACGGAGAAGGCTGACAGCGCTTTTACTCCGACTGTGAAAGAAAGCGGGGGATGGGGTTTTGCTGTATGACCTGCATATGCATTCCTGTCTTTCGCCCTGCGCCGAGGACGATATGACGCCCGCGAACATCGCCGGGCTGGCCAAGCTGGCGGGCGCGGAGCTGATTGCTGTGACAGACCACAACGCCGCGGACAATCTGCCGGCGGTACAGTGCTGCTGCAACGCATACGGCCTGCGCCTGCTGCCGGGCGTCGAGGTAAATACCGCCGAAGAAATTCATGTTTTGTGTTACTTCAAAACCGTGGATACAGCGCTGGAATTCGGCCGCTTGCTGTATGCCGCGCTGCCGGAGTTCCCGTATGATCCCGCCGTATGGGGCCGTCAGCTGGTGATGGATGAAAACGACGAAGTGCTGCGCACCGTGGACAAACTGCTGACGGGCGCGGTGTCGATGGATATTTACGAGGTAAAGGCCGCCTGCGAGGCGCTTGGGGGCGTTGCTGTGCCCGCGCATGTGGAAAAGGACAGCTACGCGCTGCTTTCAGTACTTGGTTTTTTGCCGGAGGATCTGCCCTTTGCAGCCGTTGAGCTGCACGACGCTTCCCGTTTGGGCGGCCTGGTGGAGAAAGGGCTGCTGCCCGCTGGGCTGGAGGTGCTGTCCTCGTCGGACGCGCACCGCATGGAGGATGTGGCGTGCAGCCTGCATGCGCTGGCGGCGGATTCTGTGCTGCGCAGGCTGCTGTAACGTGGGATTTGACACCTGTCCCGATGGAATGGAATAGGGATTTGCTTGTATTTGAAATGCTTTTGCCGTACCTTAAAAGGGGTAGGGAGGCGGTAAAATGAAGCCTGCACAGAAACTGAAGGGCGCGCGGCTGGAGGCGGGCCAGACACAGGAAAGAGACGACGCGTCTTTGCTGGCGCACCGGGAGGAAAGCAAGGATGCGGTGAAAAGCCGCCGGGCGTTTTTACGGTTTGTTTTGGTTACGGTGTATCTTGTGGTCTGGGGGGTGTCTGTTCTTGCGTTTTGGATGGGCGGCAGAACGGATGCAATGGGGTACTCGCTGGTGGTATTTTATGCCGTTCTCCCGTTGAGCACGCTGGTGCTGTCCTTTTTCATCGGATGCGGCCGGGCGTGGGACGGCTGCAAACGGACAATGCTGTTCTTTTTTGGAGCGATGAGCATGCTGGGGCCTTATGTGACGTTCGGCCTGAGCAATATGGCCTCGTTTCAAAAATTCAATCTGCCGGAGCTGTCCGCCTTTCTGCCCGGATTGCTGTGCGCGGTTGCCGGTATGGCGGTGGGTGCGGCAGTGCGGGCTGCCAAAAGGAAACGGGCAAAGCGGTAGAGCCGCCGTGCCCGCGTTATCCGGGCATGAAAAAACCGCAGCGCCAACAGGCGCTGCGGCTCCATGTTTTGTTGTGTTCTCAATGCAACTTGCGGTTGCAGGTTGTCATTTTCCTGCATGGAATCCTATGGAACAGGATACCATAAACCCGCATGAAATCAAGGTTTGTTTTGTATTGCGTGGAATCCTATTCCATGCGCTGGCACTCCATAAAGGGAAAAAATAAGGGAAAATCTATACCCATAGAAGCCCCCGCCGTTCAAGATTTTCAATTGTGTTTTCTTCTACGCTGCCGCGCTCTTTCCAGGCTGTAAAGCCTGTGCCGTGGTATGAGCTGTTCGCAAGGATGTTTTCCCGGTATGCTTCCAGCTTGCGCTGAATCCGTGGAAAGCGCATTGCGCGAATGGCTTTTGATTCTGTTTGCCGGACACGTTCGCGGGATATGCCAAGCTGCACGGCCAGACTTTCCAGCGTGCGGCCCTCATAGAATCGGCCACGCAGTACGACGGCCTGCCGTTCATCCAGCAAGGCCAGGGCATCATCAAGGGCGCTGTGGAGCTGTGCGGTATATAAGCATTCGTCTGCATCGGTAAAAGCCTGTTCGGCGGCATCGTCCGGCACTGTGTCCCCTCTGGTGGCGCTGCCGTTGTCCTCTGCATACAGCGGCACGTCCAAGCTGTCACAGCGGCAAAGCGGCTCCTGCCTCTGGCGCTCTGTACGCAGGCCCACAGCAGAGGAAAATGCCGTCTTGACCGGGTAGAATAGGAACGTTGCGAACTTTGTCCCGGCGCTGGGGTCGTACAGCTTCGCGGCTTTGGCTACGGCAAAGTAGCCCTCCTGCTCCAAGTCCTCAAGCGTCACGCCCGCCGCGTCCATTCGCTCCCGGTAGGCCGCTGCCAGCCTGTTAAACATGACACGGAGCAAACCCCGGTTTTGTTCCCATAACGCCGCCAGCGCTTCCCGGTCTCCCGCTTTGGCCTGCGCGGCAAGGGCTTCATTTGTGGGCGCTTCGTTCATGCCTTACGCCCTCGTTTCCCGGCGTTCACTCTCCGTTTTTTCTCGCTTCGCCGCCAGCGCTGGAACTCTGCCCACTCTGCTTTTAAATCAGCATCCGCATCTTTGAAATAGACCATGCGCAATTGCATTTCACGCGCTGCCGCTTTCATATAGGCACGCCGGGCACGCGTTTGGCCGCTGGCGATACCGCCGAGCCGTGAAAGCTCCTTGTGCCTTTCTGGCGCCATTTCTCCAAAGGAAACAAGATTTTTTTCGTTCATGTGGTTGCCCCCTATAAAGAAAGGCGCGCAGACGATTGCCCGCGCGCCCGGTGCGCTGTTATCAAGTGATAGCTTGGTAATAAATCGCTTTTGTTTTGTTATCGAGGACAAAGGCGTCGTAGCAGATGCGGCCCTCCACAAGACTGCCAGAGATCCCCGGCGGGTCCTCATGGACGTTGTAATCCTCTAGCTTTGTAGGGGCCACAGTAGCACAGGGGGTGCGCAATCATAAAACCGAATTTCGCAGGCAGACGCGAAGCAGGAACGCGGACAACGGCCAGCCCGTCCAGCATGGAAATCACGCCTTTGATACGCATATCCTGCCCGATATCAGAATCCATAACGATATCGGCGGACAGCTTCATCATGGTGTACACTGCCGGAGTAACGACGAGCACGCGCTCCGTATCGGGGACGAGTGCATCGTCAAGCGCTTCTGAGCCTTTGAGGATTTCCTCATAAATGTTTGTTTTGGTCAGTTCCAAAGCTGCCGGCTTGTTTCCCGCTTTGGTGCACATTACGCCGTATACATGGCTATCGACTTCGGGAACCACAACGGCACGCTGCTGCCGGGCCAGAGCAGAAGCGGCGGCAACCTGCTGCAAGGTTTCGTCTCTGTCCAGCTTGTCAATCGCAAACGTGAAGCTGCGGTCTTTCGTCAGCGTCATTTCCTCTGTCGTGGCATCCAGTGAACCGACAGCACCGTAACGGCTCCAATTGCCCACTGCAGGGCCGTTGCGCCCGTAGTCGTTCATGCCGGACGTGGTTACTTTATACACCTTTACAGTGTGCGCACCCGTCCAATCAAAGTCATTGTTAGTGAGCAGGCTTTTTTTGCTCTCTTTGGTGAAAATCTCGTCCGTGTAAGGGGCGAATTTCTCGACAAGTGTAATCGACATATAATATTATCCTTTCCGCGCAAAAGCGGCGGCAATCCGATCATCAATGCTTGTTCCCATGCCGGAACCATGTTCACCGCCAGTGTTGACGGTTACGCCTGTTGGATGGGCAACGATACTGGGAAACGCTTTTATCAGTTTTTCAACAGCAGTTTGAAAAGCTTCTGCATCCGAAGTGGGGAGAATGTCCAGTAACTCATGCGGATAGCTTTTTTGCGAAATATATTCACGGCATGCAAGCGCGGCTTCACGTGCGGCGAGCTCGCTTTCTCGCTTCTCTGCCTCCGTTGGTTCACCTTTGGCGCGTTCCTGTGCCAGCCGATTTGATACGATCTGATTGACTTCCTCTTGCGTAAATGTGCGGCCCTGCTGCTTGGATTCCCCATTTACCGCTGGGTCGGCGTTTGTCTGCTGGGCTGCGGTGTTGTTTTCATTGTTCATTCTGATAACCTCCCATTACGCCCGGAGTGGGCTGCTTTCCACACAAAAGAGCGCGGCGGGCAAGGCGAAGGAGAAACACCAAGCCCGCCGTATTTCCTGTAAGCGTGTGGGGGCCGCAGGAAATAAAAAAGACACAGAGCACAGCCGTTAAGCCGTTTCCCTGTGTCTTAGACAAACCGCTTGCGCGGCGGTACTCCATATCTTAATTTTAGTATAGCACTATGAGCCGTTGAAAGCAAGCTGTTTTTGGCGGTTCATTCGCGCTTTGTTCGCGCTTCTGCGGCCCTAAAATATACGCAGTGAACACCATCCGGGGCGCGGCTTTCATGCTCCTTGGCTCTTGGCAGCTCCCGCCGCAGGAGTGCCCGCACATGTGCGGCGCGGGCCTCGTCTTCGGCGCGGTAGGTGATTTTAATTTTCATTTAGTTTTATCCTCATTTTTCAACAAAGCGGCGTCCAGTTTTTTCATGGCTCGCTTCACGGAGCAATGGTCCGGCCCGCTATATTTGCGCATAAGATTTTCGGAAATAGCCCGCTTTGCTGTACTTACTGTTTTATGCACATTTTCATAGCGCCCGATGAATAAAATAAAGGTTTTTCCATATCCGAAAAGCGCATACCCGGCTATATCGAACCCTTGCACAACAAGAAGTGTGTTGCCGTTGTAATTGATTTCCTGCGCATTTATCCACGCCTTTTTTATCTGTTCGCGCGTCATCATCACCGCCGCGCCCCCTTTCGGTCGGCCAGCAGGCCCACAGCAGAGAATACAGCGCCCAGCACAAAGCCCAGGGCTACGGCTCCGAGATAAGTAATCATTTGCTTTTTTCCTCCATTTCTGGTATCATAGAGGCGGAAAAACTGGCTGGGTTAGACTGTTTCTCCGCTTTGCCGTCCGGGGTGTTGGTAGCATCTGGGACGGCTCCTTTTTTATCCGGGTGCGTTTCCCAATAGTGGACGTTGGCAACATAGGATAATATACGACGCAGATTTTCACCCTTATGAATGGTGCAAAGCATTGCTGTAATTGATTCACGCAAAGTAGCAAGCCCGGCTTTGCTGCGGTCGCGGTTCAGCTTTTCGCGTAATTCCACCATGTCCTTGCTGTGAATGATCTGCACAGCTTTTATTTGCTCTCGGGATAAACCAAGGGTTTCCAGTTCTTGTTTTTTCATTGTTAATTCTCCTTTGCATTGGTTCGGCATGAACATCTTTCGCCGGGGTCAATGTGCGCCCCACAGTAAGGGCACAATTTGAAATAGCGGGCACGCCCGGAATGCAGCGGGCGAGGCTTCGGCCTAAAAGCACCTATGCCTTGCGCTGTGCCATAGGCCAATATCTTCTTTTCGCTGCGTGCACTGTGAAAGTTTTTCTTTGTCATTGTAAACTCCTCTCTGTTTTGGGTGGGGCATAAGGGGGGGGGGAGTAGGACTAAATTCCTATATAGTCTATAATTGGAGATTTTGGAAACTTTGGAAAATATGAACGTTTTCTAATTCTCCAAAAACTCCAACTCTACACTCATTAGAAATCAATTCACCTACTCCACCTTATCCGCTTTTTCAGCGTTTTTTTTCAGGCTCCAAAAATTCTCCAAAATCTCCAAACCCGTTGGCCAATGGCAGGGAATATAGCCGAACTCCGTGCAGAATCCGCGACTTTATACGCTCATCCTCTCGTGCGATTTTTGATATCGCACGCCCAGTCTGCCGAATGGTTGAACTGCTGGGATTTATGAACAGCCGCCGCGCAAGGTCTGTTGCGCTGAACTCTCCCCACCGCTCCGGCGGTAAATCCCAATTCAAAGCCTGTCGGATTTCTTCCTCACCGGGCAGTGGCTCCCGGAAATCCTGATTCCTTTCATTGAGCGTGGCTTGCTCCGCTTTCGTCAAGCGGAACCCCTCGGGATTTTCCCCGTACCAGTTGTAGACCTCGCGCCACAATTGGATGAACCATTCTTCAGACAATGCAAGCAGCTTATCAAGGTTTATCTGATTCGCCCGCACCACCCAGAAGCGGCGGTCCCCGGTATCGTCTTTTAAAAAATAGTCCGGGTTGACCGTAGCGCACACTGATGTGTGCCGGGTACGCTTCACGGCTTCGCGGGCATAGGGGGCGCGAATGGTATCCGTTGGAGCCGTGATAAAGGCTTTCAAGCCGCTTTGCTCTTTTTTCAACGTGCTGTCCAGTTCTCCAAGCTCGCAAATCCATGCGCCTGTAGCGCGCAGAATGTGGTCTTTGTTTCGTATGTCGAGCGTTACGCCCTCTGCGAACCAGCTTTCACGGATAGACAGCCGCCGGAAAAGCAGTGTTTTTCCGATGCCCTGCGGGCCTTGGAGCGTGAGCGCGCCCTCTGCTGCCCTTGGGTGTTCGGCATCGTTATAAGCCATAGCCACGCATTGGATGAGCCATTTTTTTACAAGAACAACGTCGAAGCTGTCAGGCTTTATGAATAGGGTTTCGAGCAAAGCGGGGAAACGTTCAACACCATCCCACGGCGCGGCCTCTATCATTTCGCAGACAGGGTTATAACGGTTCTTGTCCAAGATGTTTGCAAGGTAGTTGGATATCGCGTTGACCGTTACCCCCGTAAGGCCGACGCCGCGCAGGATGTCCAGCAGGTACACGGGCAGCGTGTTCGCGGCTTCTTCCCGTGAATATTCGTCCGGCATGCCGGATATCTCCGCCGCCCCGGTGATAAGGTTTTTCCGCACGCGGATACCCGTAGCGCGGAGCGCAAGCCGTACATGCCGGGCGTTTATCGCTTCGCCGTCGCAGCGCCCCAGCGCTATGGCTGCCTCTTGGTCTGTGGGTTCTTCCGTGAATCCTCCCGCAAAGTTTTCCTGCGCTAGAACGAGGGACGCCTGCGGATCCTGATGCACAAGCGCTATCATAGACATATAGCTGGGCAGGCGGTTCCCCCGCGTCCCGGGTTTGGCCTCGTCGTCCTGTTCGCCAAACAGATGCAGGCGCACAAGGTCGAAAGCATTTACCAGCTTGCCGCCTGCCGGGTCTGTGGCATGGTGGCTGAACAGGAATTTCCCGTCCTGATACAGAACAGCGCCGCCCCACGTACTGCCGCCCGTGAAAGTATACCGCCCCGGCGCGGCTTCTTCGTACACTCCAGGCAGGAATTTAGCCATGGCCCCCGGCACGTCATAAGTGCGGCAGAATGCACCTACAGGGCCGCTTTTTCCGGTGGGGTCGGCCTGTTTCTCGGCAAGTTTTGTCGGTGCCTGTGCGCGTGGAAAGTTGGGCCATTCTGCGGCGTCTCGCCAGTTTCCCCACTGTGACAGCAGCGCTTTTGCATCAAGCAACGGCTTGTCCCCGACTTCATACACTGCCGCCACATCTTGACAGTGCGCCGGATTGTACATGATGCGCCCCGCTTGGTCTGTACTAGGATCAAACCATGACATTTCGGGCTGTATCATGGAGCACAATATGCGCACAACGGGTGCGTATTGCTCGGCGGGCATATCTTCCGCAAAAGGAATCACGGCACGCAGACGCGGCGCGCCGGGGCTGTGCTTGGCCGTTGAGTGGACGCAGTAGCAGCAGCCCAGGCCATCGACACGCCGCAGGAAATCCCCGGTCCCACCCACCGAGAGGTTGTCAGCGTCCAGCACCGCAGCGCACCGGGTCAGTACGCAGCCATTGCGGCGGCTCCCGTTTTGAAGTTCTCCGGCTATGTAGGCTCCAATATCCTTTAAATCGTCCTGCTGAGCCTTTGGGAGAGCCTTATAAGCATCGCAGCTGTAGGGGATGGCCTGCGATTGCTCAAGGCGTGAAAACAGTTCGTGCACGTCCATGGGGGCCGCCTGTAGTCTCAAATCGCGGCGGCTCCGTGCGGTGTATATGGTGATCGGCCTGTTATTCTGCATGACTGCTCCCGCTTTCTGATACATCCAGAATCAGGCCGCCGCCGTCCTCGTCAAATTCTTCTATCCGGATGCGCTGGCCAGCGGCGTATAAGATAAAGCAAGACTCCGGCTTGACCGTTACCCCGTACATTTCTAGGATTTCTTTGAAATCCGCTGTAATATCGAATCCATCCGCCAGCCCGCAGAGCAGCGGCAAATTAAAAGTCACGTCCCGCTTTGCCGGCTTGCCGATTTCTACAACGCGGTACCCCTCATTTGCGCAGATACGTGTAATCAGTTCCTTGGAACTCTGGCCCACAAGCTGCGCGGCCCGCAAATGCTCCTTGGTGAGGACGATAATGTCCTTTTTCACTTCCTGCGTCTCTGTGTTCTCCACGATAACGGGGAACGCCCGCAGGGTGAGTGTGATAGATGTTTTCATTGTGCTGCCTCCGTTCTGTTTTGTTCGTTATTTCGTACCCATTCCCGCAAGCCCTCGCGGGATACCCGAATCCGGGTGCCTATCTTAACTGTGGGAAAGTCCCGCCTGTGCACTACGTCATACATTTTCTTTGTAGATACACCCAGCTCAGCGGCCGCCTCGGCCACGCTCATGGTGAGCCGTTCTACTCGTTCGGTCATTTGCTTTTTAGTCCTCCTTGACAATATTTGCCGGGTCTGTTTCCAGCGCCGCCGCCAATCTGCGAACGGTCGGAATCTTTGCCGAGCCGCCGTTGTGTATGCGGGAAATAGTGTTAACCGAAACGCCCGAAATTTCGGCCAGCTGTTTTGATGTGTTAATCCCCGCTTGCATCATGGCAAGCCCCAACTTTGCAAGGTCAATCCGCATTTTCCTGTTGCACCTCCTTTCCGTTTGTGGTAAGATGTGGGTATCGACATATCGATATAATACATCGACTTATCGATGAAGTCAATCGACAAGTCGATTTTTGTAATAACGCCCAAAAAGCGGAGGAACATTCTGTGTTTTATGACGTATTTGAAAAACTTTGTAGAGAAAATGGTGTTTCACTTGCGCAAGTGCGTAAAGATTTAAGCATTAGTCAATCTACTATGGCATCTTGGAAGTCGCGCAATCTTACCCCTAAAAGTGATACACTTCAAAGATTAGCTGAATATTTCAACGTATCCGTGGGGTATCTGTTAGGGGAAGAACGTGAGCAAGTAGTTATCCCCGGGCGGCTTTCGATTATTGAAACAAACCAAGAAGATTTGAAAAACATTCGATACACAATAAAGGCGGCAGACCAAGAGGCCTATGAACTCGGCTTGAAAATTTTTGCAGATGCGGGCGTTGATTTGATAAAAGCCTTACCTAAAACACGCTTAGACGCCGCTTTTGAGAAACTCAACGCCGAAGGCCAGCAAAAGGCAGTTGAACGTGTGGAGGAACTCGTCGAGATTCCCCGCTATCAGCGCCCCACAGAAGCCGCCACAGTGCCCGTAGAGGGCGCGGAAGGGAAAGACTAAGGCAAGGGAGAAAACGCCTAGAATCGCGCCGTAGGGGCCCACACGACGAAGCAGAACCGCTTTGTTATCCGACTACGTTCTCAAAAATGAGAAAATGAAAAAACGCCCTTTCGCTCAAAAGTGAGCAAAAGAAAAAACGCCCCGAGCCGAAGCCCAGGGCGCAGAAATAAAATAAACCGCCGGTGCTGCTAACACCGACGGCTTATATAGAACAGCTTACACAGGAAGGTGTAAAATCTGCCCCAACAGCATGATTATACACCTCTTTGTGTGGGCTTGTCAAAGTGTATCACAAGGAGGTTTTTATTTTGGCAGGAAAAGCAGCAAGAGGCGCGGGCACCATCCGAAAAAAGACGGTGACGCGCAGCGGGAAAACCTATACTTATTGGGAAGCCCGCGTTACAACTGGCCGAGACCCCGGCACCGGCAAACAGGTGCAAATATCCATTACAGGGAAAACGCAAAAGGAAGTGCGGGAGAAGATGCAGGCGGCCACTGTGGCCGTGGATAACGGCACCTATATACAGCCGGAGCGCATGACGGTGGGCGAATGGCTTGACATCTGGACGGCTGAATATTTGGGCGGCGTGAAGCCTAATACAGTGCGGATATACCGCAATAACGTGAAAAGACACATCAAGCCCGCTTTGGGTGCTGTGCGCCTGCCGGAGCTGCGCCCACACATGATACAGGCTTTTATCAACCGGCTGGAGCTTGCCCCGGCATCCGTGCGACTAGCTTACAAAGTGCTGTATCAGGCGTTGAAAAAGGCCGTAACGCTTCACTACATCCCGCAAAATCCCGCCGAGGGCTGCACATTGCCCCGGCTTGAACAGGAGGAAATCAAACCTATGGACGATAAGCAAATTACCGCGCTGCTGAATGCCGCACGGGGAACCGAAGTGGAGCAGCTCATAACAACGGCCCTGTTCACCGGGTGCCGCCTTTCCGAGCTGCTGGGGCTTACATGGGATTGTGTGGGCCGTGACACTATCACCATCAGCAAGCAGCTTGCCCGGCCCGACCAGCGGGTAGACGGCCCCTTTATCTCGCCCAAGAATGGCAAGAGCCGCACGCTCATGCCCGCGCCCTTGGTGCTGGACGCGCTCAAGGCGCAAAAGCGCGTGCAGACTGCGGCCAGAATCAAAGCGGGGCCGCTCTGGGACAATGCCTATAATCTGGTATTTACCACGGAGACGGGTGCGCCGTTCGACCAATGGCGGGCAGAAGCGGCCTTTAAATCTGTTCTTGCTGCTGCCGAACTGTCCGGCATCCGCTTTCACGACCTCCGGCACACCTATGCTGTAAACGCCATCCGGGCCGGGGATGATATCAAGACGGTGCAGGGCAACCTTGGGCACGCCTCTGCGGCGTTCACGCTGGACAGGTACGGCCACTTCACCGAGCGGATGAAACAGGACAGCGCCGCACGCATGGAGGACTTTATAAGGGGCGTTTTGAATCTGTAAAGGGAAAACATAAGGGAAAACACGCCCACAAGAAGCACGAAAAGCCGCCTAAACCCTGTATTTTCAAGGGTTGGCGGCTTTCCTGTTTGTCAACCTGCGGTTTTGGAAGCATTTGGGGTATACACCCCGCTTTAAAACTGCATGGGTCTTGGTTCCTTTCCCGTATTTCCGAAACACAGGCTTCTGTATCTCTTACTTTTGAAAAAGTTCCCGAGAACGCTTGCTTAGTGCATTGGTTCCAATACCTTTCGTCGTATTTATTTTGTTTTACCAGATCGTTTGCTTGGTTGAAACCGTATTCCTTGGAAAGAATTCGCTTTGCTTCCGGAATGCCGTCTTTTTAAAAGGCGCCTTTCGTAGGATCATTGCTGTTTCTTTTGCCGGGATCTCAAAACCTGCATAGAGCTCTTTCTTTACAAAGCCGCTTTGCGCAAAGCCACTGGCTGTGCTTTTTATCCGTGCAAGGCGCATATCCTCTTGAGACGAAACCTTGCTAAAAACGTTTGGCTGCCGCATCTCCTGCGGTTTCTCGTCCCGCAACACCGGGCACCAAACTGCATCTAATCGAATCTGACTTTAGCGGTTCGTCCGAGTTACACGCCCTGCACCGACTGCACGGGTTCTTCAGTCGAGTACATGGGACTCACTCCTTTCCTTCTGTCTTTATTATAACCGCTTGCACCGTGTTTTTCTATTGGCAAAGTGCATGGAGTTTTGTGCTGCTTTATTGACAAATCGCTCAAAATAGACATTGACGAAGGCAAAGAAAACCAGCATAATAGATAATAAGAAAGAAAAGAAACAAAATAAACGGCGGAGGCGGGAAGATGATCACAGTAAACGGGGACTGGTTCGCGCTGGAAACGGCCAACACGGGCTATTATCTGGGCGTGCGCGGCGGCCTTGTGGAAAACCTGCATTACGGCGCGCGGGTACGCGTGGAAAATTCCGTGCCCCTGCGGGAAAAAACGGATATCGGATATGGCGGCGACGTGGTGTACCGGGCTGAGAGCGCACCGCTTTCGCTGGAGCATCTGTGTCTGGAGCTGTCGCCGCTGCAAAAGGGAGATTATCGTGCCCAGAGCCTTTCGCTCGTGATGCCGGGCGGCGCGCGTACGGCGGATTTTTCCTTTGTATGCGCCCGCAGGCTGGAGGGAAGTGTCCCGCCGGAGGGCATGCCTGCGGCCCGGGGCGGAGCAGAGACGCTGGCGCTGGACTTTTCCACGCCGGAGGGCGTGGCTGTCACGTTGTTTTATACCGTGTACCCGGACTGCGACGTCATCACGCGGCGCCTTTGTATAAAAAACGGCGCAGACGCTCCTGTCACGCTGGAAAAGGCGCTCAGCTATCAGCTGGACCTGCCCGGCTGCGATTATGTGCTCTCCACATTTCCGGGCGCGTGGGCGCGGGAGCGCCACGAAGCGTGCGTTCCGCTTACGCCCGGAGCGCATGTGTTCGGCAGCACCACCGGTGCGTCGTCGGCATTTTGCAACCCGTTTTTCATGCTGTGCGCGCCGGACGCGACGGAATTCAACGGCGACGCATATGGCTTCAACCTTGTTTATTCCGGGAGCCATATGGGCTGTGTGGAGGTGAGCCCCTGGGGGAAAACGCGCGTGGCCGCGGGCATTCAGCCCGAAGGCTTTGCATGGACGCTGGCGCCCGGTGAACGGTTTGAAACGCCCGAAGCCGTGCTCACCTTCAGCCGGGCGGGCAAAAACGGCATGAGCGCAAACCTGCATGCTTTTGTGCAGGAGCACATCGTGCGCGGCAAATGGGCAAAAAAAGACCGCCCCGTGCTGCTGAACAACTGGGAGGCCACCTATTTCGATTTTAACGAGCGCAAACTGCTCTCACTGGCAAAGGACGCGGCGAAGCTGGGGGCGGAGCTGTTCGTGCTGGACGACGGATGGTTTGGCGCACGGGACAATGACGCAAAGGGCCTGGGCGATTACACCGTCAACCGCAAAAAGCTGCCCGGCGGCCTTGCAAGCCTGGCGGAAAAGGTACACGCTCTGGGGCTGCTGTTTGGTTTGTGGTTCGAGCCGGAGATGGTGAACGCGGATTCCGGCCTGTTCCGCGCGCATCCGGACTGGATCGTCCAAACGCCGGGCAATGTTCCCGCCACGGGCCGCAACCAGTATGTGCTGGATCTGTGCCGCGCCGAGGTGCAGGACTATATCATTGCGAACGTGAACGCCACGCTGGCAAGCGCGCCCATCGACTATGTCAAATGGGATATGAACCGTCATATCTCTGACAATTACAGCCCCGCTCTGGCGGAGCAGGGACGCTTTTCCCACAGCTATATCCTGGGGCTTTACCGCGTGCTGCAAAGCATCGTGGAGCAAAACCCGGATGTGCTGTTCGAGGGCTGCTCCTCGGGCGGCAACCGGTTCGATCTGGGCATCCTGTGTTATATGCCGCAGATCTGGACCAGCGACGATACAGACGCTTACGAGCGGCAGCTCATTCAGGCGGGCACCAGTTATGGCTACCCACCCAGCGTGATGGGCTGTCATGTCTCGGCTTCGCCCAACCACCAGACGGCGCGCACCAGCCCCATCGAGAGCCGGTTTAATGTGGCGGCTTTCGGTGTGCTGGGCTATGAGCTGGATCTTGGCCGGCTCACACCGGCCGAGCAGAAGGCCGTGGCGGCGCAGATCGCTTATTATAAGGCGCATCGCCGCCTGTTCCAGTACGGCCGTTTTTTGCGGCTGTGCCCGCCGTTCGGAAAAAACAAATGCGAGTGGATGATGCTTGCGCCGGATGGAAGCGAGGCCGTGGTGGGCGAGTACCTGCATCTGCTGCGGCCCAACGCGGAAAAGCCGCCCCTGCGGCTGGCAGGCCTTGCGCAGGATGCTCTGTACGAACTGGAGGTTCGGCCGCAGGTCGTCGACGTGCGTACCTTCGGCAGCCTTATCAACCAGATACTGCCCGTGAAGGTGAATGCGGGCGGCCATTTGATGCACGCGGTGGCCGACCGCTACATGATGCCCTGCGAGACGGAACGCTATGCTGCTTACGGCGATCTGCTCATGTACGCGGGCATCCGGCAGAAGCAGGCGTTCACCGGCACGGGCTACAATGAAAACGTGCGCCTGATGCCGGATTTCTCGTCCCGCGTTTATTATTTGCGCCGGGTGGACGCCGCGCTGCGGACGAACGGGGAGGAGGGCGCGCTGTGACGGTGCTGGTGGATGCGGACGCCTGCCCGGTGAAGCGGATCATCGTGGAGGAGGCCAGGCGGCGCGGCGTGCCGGTGACCATGCTCACCGACACGAGCCATGTGCTGCGCGAGGATTACGCCGCTGTGGTCACGGTGGAAAAAGGCCGGGACAGCGTGGACTTCAAGCTTGTAACGCTGTGCGGGGCCGGGGATGTGGTGGTAACGCAGGACTACGGCGTGGCGGCCATGGCTCTGGGCCGCGGCGCGCGATGCTTGAATCAGAACGGCCTTCTTTATACAAACGGTAATATAGAACAACTGTTATACACACGGCATGAAAACGGAAAAGCGCGGCGGCGCGGGCATTATACGCCCGTGCCAAAGCGTACGCCGGCCGACGACGAAGCTTTCCGCCGCGCGTTGAGCGCAATGCTGGACGAAGGGAAGAAAAACGAATGAAAGCACACATCAACCAACAGGCGGCCCGGCCGCTGGCGCTGCTGTACGGTCTGCCCGAATCCACGGAAACGGGCCGGGGCGTGCGCGCGGCGTTGGAGGAACAGGGCTTTTCATCCAAGGAGATCGCGCCGGAGCAGCTGCTCCAGCCGGTGGGCGCTTTGGCGGGCCTAGGCGGGAAAGCCGCTCCGCTTTACAGTGGGGAAGCGCCGGATGCGCAGCTCCTTCTCATGAGCAATTTTACCAGCCCTCAGCTCAATGCGGTGCTGGACGCACTGCGGGAAGCGGGCGTGCACGTTCCGCTGAAAGCCGTTGTGACGAAGCACAACAAGACATGGAGCGTGCTGGCACTGCTGGAGGAGCTGCAGCGCGAGCGCGAAGCCACGCGCCGTTTTGAAAACGCACCCCCGCAGGGGCGGCAACAGGAAGGGGAAATATAGTATGGATTTTGCACCCATCATCGCCGATGTGAAGGCCGCGAAGTGCGCGGGCTTCCGGTACCAGCGCGCCGGGCACCAGCGCTACCGCGACCGCGTCACGGTATACCGGGACGGCCGCCTGCTGTTCGAGCGCTTCTGTTATGGCGAAGCAGCGGGCCTGGTGTTCAAGCTGTGGGCGCCGGGCGCGGACGATACCGGCGTGCCTCAATGGGATTTTTCAAAATGCAATGTCACCAACGCCCGGGACGAGGTGCCGCACCAGCTGACGGGCGCGGGGCAGGGGGGGCTTGTGTTTGACGGCAGGCCCGCGCGCTGGGAGTGTGTGGACAAGCTGAAAAACGATAAGGCCAACGGCTATGGCGGCCCGGTGAATTTCTTCAAAAATCTGTTCGGCGGCCGGAAATAGAGCGGCGGCGCGGCTGGATGGCCGCATCCATACTGTGAAAAAAGGAGTGTCCCGATGGACGGGAACGCGCAAAAGGAAACATGCCGTGCGCCTGCGCCGGGCCCCGACGGCTTTGTACCCGCACGCCCGCGTGTGGTTCTGGCACTGGCTGTTCTGGTGCTGGCGGGCATGGCGGGCTTTTGTCTGGCGCTGTACCATTCGCTGACGGCGGTGAGGCCGGTGGACCCGGCGGATTATCCAGGCGCGGCGCCGGAGGGGTTCCGCTGGGAAGCGGCGGTGTCGCGGGAGGATGGCCGCGCCGTGTTCACAGGCTGGGCCTATGTGGAGGGAGAGCCGTTTCCAGATGTGGATATCCGTGTGGTACTGTATCATGCGGAAGACGGCGCTTATTACAGTATTCCCACGCAGATGACGCCGGATGAAGCGGCCACCGCGGCAGTGGCGGACGGGCGCGGCTATGCCCTGGGCGGTTTCACGGCGGTCGTTCCGGAAAAGGTGCTGGCACATCCGCTTGCGGAATATGAGATCTGTATCGCCTACCGCGTCGGCGGCTTTGACTTTTTGGCCTCCACGGGCAAAACAGCGGAGGTGACGGGATGAACATGCTTCGGCGGTCGGTGGGCCGCGCTGTGCGCAGCCGAATCGTTCCGTATGCGGCGCTGTATGCGGTATTGCTGGCACTGCACCTGCAATTTACGCTGGGCACCGGTGACGATCCTATGTATGCCGCCATGCTGGACCAATACTCGCTGGCGTATTTTTCGCTGTGGCATTACTATACCTGGTCGGCCCGGACGCTGATCGAGGCGGTGGTGTGCATCGTGGAGGCGCTGCCCGCAATAGTGTGGCGCTTGGCGGACCCTCTGTGCATCACGCTGTGCGCCGCGTGCATCGTGCGCCTTGCGCGGTTGGAAGACCGCACTGCGGGCCGCTGGGCCGTTTGCGGGCTGGCGCTGTGCTATCCGTGGCAGGATATGAGCAGCGCAGGCTGGGTGTGTACCACGCTGGTGTTCGTGTGGCCTTTGCTGGCGGCATTGGCGGCGCTGCTGCCGCTGGGGAAATCTCTGCGGGGAAACAGGCCGCGGGCATGGCAGTGTGCCGCGGCGCTGCCGCTTACCCTGTACGCCGCCAACATGGAGCTGCTGGCGGGTCTGCTGACGCTTCTGCTGCTGGCATACCTGGCCTGGTGCCTGTGGGCGCATCGGCGGCCCCATTGGCTGGCGTGGGCGCAGCTTGGGCTGTGCGCGGCCAATATCGTTTATGCACTCACCTGTCCGGGCACAGCGCTGCGGTACGGCAATGAGGTGACATCCTGGTTTCAGGATTACGGCATGCGTTCCCTGTGGCAGAATTTTGAGCTGGGGATCTCTGCTGCCATGTCCCGGATGGTGCTGGAGCCGCATCTTCTGTTCTTTGTATTCTGCGTGCTTCTGGCGTGCGCCGTCTGGGCGCGGTACCGCCAGCCGCTTTACCGGCTGTTCAGCCTGTTCCCGGTAAGTGCCGCGCTGGTGCTGGGTGTGCTGGGCGGGCCGCTGCGTGCGCTGGCGCCGCGTCTATCGTTTTTTGCCGATGCGGTGACGGAAAAGGGGACGCTCACACCGCTCAACGCGTGGACGCTGAAACGCTGGCTGCCGTTTTTACTGTTGTGCGCTGTGCTGTTCGCCTGCGCGCTGGAGCTGTACCTGGCGCTGGGGCATGGGGCGGCGGCTTACGCGGGCGTTGCGGTCTATCTGTCGGGGTTCGCGTCTTACGGCGCCATGGGCTTTTCGCCGTCCATCTGGGCGTCGGGCGCGCGTTCGGGTTTCTTCTTTGCCTTCGCTTTGGCGGCCGCGGGCGCGCTGGTGCTGCGCGCGCTGCCGGAGAAACGGATGCCGTGGCGGGTGTTCGGTTGTACGGCAGCCGTGTGCGCGCTGGCGCAATGTCTCTCGCTCCTCGGGGCATAGGGCTGTTTTTGGGGGGAGGAACGACCGATTTTTGATGCTGAAAATATTTAAGCCGGGCCGTAAAAACGGCCCGGCTTTTTTGAGGGATGGAAAAGACTCCCCGCATCAGGAAAGGAGCGGACGTTTCTGAAAATATTGCGGCACTGCATACAGAACCACTCTCGTTTCTTGGAATCTGGTTCGCGGCGTGCTTCCCAAAAGCGGGTGATAAGTTTGATAATTTTGTAACCATTTGAAATATTATTTGGCGATATGCAAACCTTTTCATACTTAATTTTGGTCGAATTCCCGAAAAAAACAGAAGAGTATTGACACATGTGAAAAATCAAGTATAAAATATGCTCAGAATTTAAGTGAGTTTTGCCATTGTGTTTGCGCATACTGCTTGGATTTTTTTAATTTTAAATTCTGCAAACGATTGCAGAAAATAGGAAACGGGTGGAAACCCTTTTGAACCAGCCATTATTGCGGTTCCGCAATAAATAATTTTAAAAGGAGAATAGCACCATGAAAAAGTTCCTTGCAATTACTCTTGCGCTCGTTATGACTTTTGCAATGGTCGCCTGCGGCGGCACCTCCAGCAGTACCCCTGCCAGCACCCCGGCGTCCGGTACCGGCGCGGCCGAACCCGCTGCGGAGGGCGGAGAGATCGTAATCGGCTGCCTGCAGGATATCACCGGCGCCACTTCGGCGCTCGGCATGTCCGTTCAGGCAGGCGCCCAGGCAGCTGTTGACGAGATTAACGCTGCAGGCGGTATTGGCGGCAAGACGGTCGTGATGAAGACCTATGACACCAAAGGCGACGTGACGGAAGCGGTCAACGCATACATCACCGCCGTCACGGTGGACAACGTTTCGTTAATCGTCGGTCCCCCGGTCGCCAACATCGCCAATGCCATCAAGGAGACCTCTGAGGATTATGACGTCCCCGTTATGGGCTTTGCACTTGACCCCAACTGCCAGCTGAAAGAGGACGGAACCCCCTATAAGAATATGTTCTGCTTCCAGCCCAGTGCCACGACCCAGGGCCAGATCATGGCTTCTTTTGCCGTGAAAAATGACCTGAAGACTTTCGGCATCATTTACAATCAGGAAAACAGCTATTCCGTGTCTCTGCTGGATCCGTTTATTGACCAGCTCGCCGCCGACGGCATCACGGTCGATGACAGCCTTGTCGTGGCCTACGGCGCCGCTGACACCGATTACAAAACTCTGCTGCAGCCCATTGTATCGGCGGGAGTGGACGCGATCTACTGCCCGAACTATACCCAGCAGCTGGTGGCCATCGTGACGGCTGCGACAGAACTGGGCTATGAAGGCAAAATCGTTTGCGGCCTTGATGCGGCACCCTCTTTTAACACCACGTACGGTGGAGACTGTTCCAATATCTATTACATCAACAACATCAATACCGATGACCCCACTACGGCTGAGATGGCTGCGGCCGTAGAGGATAAGGTGAGCGCTGTCAACAAGTATTTCCTGGGCTATGACGTTGTGATGATCGCCAAACAGTGCATCGAAGAAGCAGGCTTGGATGACGCGGCGGCTCTGCTGTCTGCAATTGAGAATGTGAAGGATTTCAAGGGCCTGACGGGTACCGTTACCATCGACCCCGAGACCCACATGCCCGACGGCATGGGTATGTTTATGTACACCTATGACAACCAGACTCCGGTCATGCTGGAGGAATTTGCCGGCTGATCGGGTGTTCCGGATCGGTCTTGACGGAACGGGCCCTCATTGCGGAATCCCCTGCGATGGGGCCCGTTCCATGTTTTTGGGGGAGGCTACTACATGTCGCTGCAGATTTTGATTAACGGCCTGGCGACGGGCTCTGTCTATGCGCTGATTGCTACCGGTTTTGCGCTCATCTTTAATGTTTTGAAATTTTCCAACTTTTCACACGGCGCGACCATGACGGCCGCAGCGTTCGTTGCCTATTTTCTGGTATCATCCAAGGGGATGGGACTCACCGCTACCCTGGTTGCCGCTGCGGCCGCGGGCGCCGTCATTGCGCTCTTCGGCGAATTTTTCGGGTTCCGCCGTATCACTTTGAACCATTCTTCTCCTACTTATTTTTTTGTGTCCTCCATTACGCTGGGCACGCTCTATGAGGGCCTTGTGACCATCAAGGTGGGTTCAAACTTTTACAACTTTCCGGGCTTTTTCAAAAATTCCACCATCAAGGTGGGCAGCCTGGTCATCTCTGCCAGCGATGCCATGATGTGCATCATCAGCTTGGCGGCGCTGGTCATCCTTGGCTATGTGATTCAGAAAACACGTCTGGGCCGCGCACTGCGCGCTGTTTCTTTCGACCGGGACACGGCTCAGCTTATGGGGATCGATTCGACCCGGATCATCCAGCTCACATTTGTCATCTCCGGCTTGTTGGCCGGTGTGGCAGGCGTGTTCCTGGGCATCAAATATACATTGTATCCCACGCTGGGAAGCCTGGTCGTCAAGGGCTTCATCGCCTCGGTCATCGGTGGTCTGGGCAGCCTGACGGGCGCCATCATCGGCGCGGTGCTGCTGGGCCTTACTGAGACAATACTTTTGAGTATGTTGGGATCGGGCTATTCCACGATTGCAACATTCGCCATCATGCTTGTGTTTCTGCTGGTGCGGCCTCAGGGCATCGCAGGCAGCAACATCCAGGAAAAGGCGTAAGGGGGAAAACAGATTATGGCATTGGTATCCAACATCCTTACGCAGGTGTTCATCACGCTTATCGCCGTGGCCGGGGTCTATGTACTTACTGGCCTTACGGGGATGTTCAGCCTGGGGCAGGCAGCCTTTATGGCTATCGGCTCCTATGCTTCGGGGCTTTTGGTGGTCAAGGCGCATATGCCGCTTGTCCCGGCTATCATCATCGCCGTGGCGCTGGCCACTCTGGTGGGATATCTCATCGGCTACCCGGTGGTGCGCCTGCGCCGCGATTATATCTCGCTTGTAACGCTTGGGTTCGGCGAGGCCATCGCCGCGCTGCTCAACCGTATGACCAGCCTGACAGGCGGTGCTTCGGGCTTTACGGGAATTCCGCGCAAGACCACACTCACCATAGCCGCCGTGTCGGCTGTTTTGGCTATCGCACTGGTGGCTTTTTTCAAATCAAGCAAATACGGGCGACAGTGCATCGCGCTGAGAGGGGACGAACTGGCTGCAAAGGCTATGGGCATCAACGTCATCCGCATCAAGATGACTGCGTTCCTGCTGAGTGTTGCGCTGACGGCATATTCCGGCTGTCTGTATGCGTTTTATATGTCTTATGTGGATCCCACTGGATTCGGCTGGAAAAAAAGTGCCGACTGGGTCATCATGGTGTTTTTCGGCGGCGTCAACAGCCTTACAGGTTCCACGCTGGGGGCGTTCATCCTTAGTGCGTTGCCGCAGGTCCTGCGCGGATTGCAGAACTACCGCTATGTCATTTATGCGGTGTTGGTGCTGCTTATCATCAACTTCAAGCCCTCGGGCCTGCTGGGCGAATGGGAATTTACCCCGCGTGACATTGCCCGTTCTGCACGTAAGCTGAAACGGAAGCTGGGCTTGAAAAAGGAGGAAAACTGATGGCGCTGCTGGAAGTAAAAAACATTTATAAGAGCTTTGGCGGTGTGAAAGCCATTCAGGATTTCTCGCTGGCAGCGGACGCGGGCCAGATCCACGGCATCATCGGTCCCAACGGCGCGGGCAAGACGACGATCTTCAACGTGATTTCCGGCGTGTATCCGGCCGACCAGGGTTCTGTGACGCTGAACGGACAAGACATCACGAAGATCGAGCAGTACAAGATTACCCGCCTGGGGATGGGCCGGACATTCCAGAATATCCGCCTGTTCAAGGGCCTGACCGTAGAGGAAAACGTGATGTGCGCCTTTGACCCGCAAAGCCGGTATTCCATTCTGGGCGGCCTTGTGCCGACGCCCAGACGCCGCGCCGAGGAAAAGCGCGGCCGCGAGCTGTGCAGAAAATATCTGGAGATTGTGGGTATGGCTGATTTCCTGAACGAGCGTCCAGAGAACCTTTCCTACGGTATGCAGCGCAGGATCGAGATCGCCCGCGCGCTGATGTGCGAACCAAAGGTACTGCTTCTGGACGAACCCGCCGCAGGCCTGAACCCCACCGAAGTCAGCGAGCTGACGGAACTTATTCAGCGCATTTCCAAGGAGATCGGTTTTGGTATCCTGCTGATCGAACACCGCCTGGAGCTGGTCATGAGCATTTCAGACATCATCCACGTGCAGAATTTCGGCAAGACCATCGCGGTGGGCACCCCTGCCGAGGTGCAGCATAACCCCGAGGTCATCGAGGCCTATCTGGGCAAGGAGGAATGACAATGGAACCGATGCTGAAAGTGACGGACCTTTCGGTTAGCTATGGGCATGTGGAAGCGCTGCGCGGCGTAAGCATTCAGGTCGAGCAGGGGCAGATCGTCTCCATCATCGGCGCGAACGGCGCCGGAAAGAGTACGCTGCTGCGCACCATTTCCGGCCTTGTGAAGCCGTTGAACGGCAGGGTGGAGTTTTTGGGCGAACCGCTGCCGAAAAAACCGAACAAAATCGTGGCAAAAGGGATTGTGCATGTGCCGGAGGGCCGCAAGACTTTTTCCGGCCTGACCATCCGGGATAATCTGCTGGTGGGCGGATATCTGTTTAAAGGCAAGGAATTGGAAAAAGATCTGCAGGATCAGTATAAGCTGTTTCCCATTCTGGAAGAACGCAAAAACCAGTATGCGGGCACGCTCTCCGGCGGCGAACAGCAGATGCTGGCGGTGGCACGCGGTTTGATGAGCCGGCCTAAGATCATTCTGCTGGATGAGCCATCCATGGGCCTTGCGCCTATCATTGTAAACCAGATCTACGATTTGATCCGGCAGATCCGCGACTCAGGCATTACAGTGCTGCTGGTGGAACAGAACGCGCGCAAGGCGCTGGGGATTTGCGATTACGCTTATGTTCTGGAGAACGGGAAGATCAATCTCTCTGGCGCGGGCGATGAACTCCTGCGTTCGGACGCGGTGCGCAAAGCGTATCTGGGAGGCTGAGAAATGGCATATACTCCTGATTTTGAACTGGTGCACATAGGTGTGAACTGTGCGGATGAGGCACAGGCTGCTGAATGCGCACACAAATTTGAGCTTTTGTTTCAATTGGCTGTGAACCCGGCCAAGGAAAGTGCGGATGCACGGTTTACAGGTACACAGATCGAATGGATGAAAAAACCCGGGCGGGGCGAGCACGGACATCTTGCACTGGCCACGGCCGACCTGCCCGCGGCCCGCCGCTACCTGGAAGAAAAGGGCTTTTCCTTTGACGAGGAGAGCATAAAGCATTTTTCGGATGGACGGGTGCTGGTAATCTATGCAAAGGAGCAGATCGGCGGCTTCGCCATTCATTTAATGCAGAAGTGACCCCTTACGGACGCTTTTCAATGTGATATAATAAAGGAAGGATCTACCATGATTCGAGAGTGGAATGAAGAATCACTGGACCACCGCAATACGCTGCTATATGCTATGGGAATAGCGGAAGAAGACGCCAAACGCCCCATCATCGGCCTTGTGAATTCATGGAACGAGATGAATCCCGGCCATTTTCCGTTCAAGGACGTTATCGCTGAGATGAAGGAAGAAATCTATCGGGCCGGGGGTCTTGCGTTGGAACTGCCCATCACGGGTATCTGCGACGGTATCTGCAGCAATACCCCGGGCGACCGCTATACACTGCCTGCCCGGGACATGGTCTCCACAGAGGTGGAGACGGTTGCGGAGCTGAACATGCTGGAAGGTATGGTCATTATGGCCACCTGTGACAAGGTTGTACCCGGTATGCTTATGGGTGCGCTGCGCGTCAATATCCCGACAGTGATGTTTACCGGCGGTTATATGGCTGCGGGCCGTTACAAAGGCCGCATGCTCACACTCACACACACCAAGCAGGCATATGCCGCCTACATTGCGGGCGATATGAGCGAAGAGGACTATAAGGGAATCGTGCGGAACGCTTGCCCCACACCGGGCGCCTGCCCCTTTATGGGCACAGCTAACACGATGTGTGCCATGGCCGAAGTGCTGGGCTTTACCCCCCATGGCACGGCAAGCTGCCGGAGCCAGACGCCCCGTTGGCACGAGTTGGCCCGCGCTGCAGCGCGTCAGGTGATGGAGGCGTGGAAGAATAAAGTGCGCCCCAGCGACATCATCGGGCAGGAAAGCTTTGAAAATGTGGTGCGCTATATGATGGCCACGGGCGGAAGCACCAACAGTGTGCTGCACATCCCTGCGCTGGCACGTCAGGTGGGCTGTGATATCACACCGGAGACCTTTGATGCCATCAGCCGTCAGGTGCCGGTCATCAGCACCATTTATCCGAACCACCCCACCTATACCATGGAGGAGTTCGAGGCCGCAGGCGGCCTGGGTGCCGTGGTGAAGGAGCTGGCGAAGGCCGGCAAAATTGATGCCTCCGCCAAGGGCATGTTCGGCACCATCGCCGACAAAGCGGCTTTGGCTGAGAATAAAAATACCGAGGTTATCCACACGGTAGAGAACCCGATCCACGAGCAGGGCGGCCTTGCCGTCCTGCACGGGAACATCGGTACGGACAGCGCCATCGTAAAGTTCAGCGCAGTAGACCCTGCTGCCTGGAAATTCAGCGGCCCGGCCAAGTGCTACGATTCGCAGGACGATGCTTGGCATGCTATCCTGCGCGATGAGATCGTGGCGGGTGACGTAGTCGTCATTCGTTACGAAGGCCCTAAAGGCAGCCCGGGCATGCCACATATGGAGACATTCATGGCGGCTGTGCTGGGCAAGGGCTTGGGCAGCAGGATCGCTCTTGTGTCCGACGGGCGTTTTTCTGGTGCGACTGGCGGCCTGGCCATCGGCCACGTCAGCCCGGAGGCCTACGAAGGAGGGAACCTTGCGCTGCTCCGCAACGGTGATATGGTGCATATCGATATCGAGGCGCGCACGCTGACTGTGGAAGTAAGCGACGAGGAATTCAACGCCCGCAAGGCCCTGTGGAAACCTGTGGTGAAACCCGCCACCGGCTGGCTGAGGCTGTACCGTAAGGAATGCACCTCCGCCCACCGCGGCGCTACTGTGTATTGGGAGCGGGACTGAATCCGCTGCCGGGATAGAGGAATCACGGCATACCACAAGGAGGGCGTACTATGACGAATATCAAGCATGTGGCAACATTGGCGGGAGTTTCCGCCAGCACGGTGTCTCGGGTACTCAATGGCAAAAGCTATGTGAATGAGACTACCCGGCAGAAAGTGATGGAGGCGGTGCAAAAGACCAATTACCGTCCCAATGTACTGGCCAAAAGCCTGAAAATGGGCCGCAGCAATACGATATGCCTCATGGTGCCTTCAATACAGAACCTGATTTTTCCGGAGATCGCCCGGGGCGTGGAGGATGTGGCGCGCCGTAACGGTTTCACGGTGGTGCTGTGCAACACCGATGAGGATGCGGCAGTGGAAAAAGCATACATAGACAAGATGAAAACACGCTGGATCGACGGCTTCGTTGTGTGTTCCAACATTGGGGAGGCCGATCACATCCGCGCTTTGCGGGTCGAGGGATTCCCGCTGGTACTGGTGAACCGTTTTGAGGAGCGGGATATCAATGTGCTTGACACTGTAGCCGTAGACAGTTTCCAGGCCGCCTACGATGCGGTGCAGTACCTGGTACGCACTGGGCACAGGCGCATTGCCTTGGCCTATGGCAGGGAAGAACTTTATTTTTACCGTGAACGTTATCGCGGATACTGCCAGGCGCTTTCCGACGCAGGGCTCCCCTATGAGGAGGCTCTGGTGATGCGGGAATCCAGCGGCGTGGACAGTTTTTACCGTCTTACGCAGGAAGTGATGCGCCTGCCGCAGCCGCCGGACGCCATTTTTACCACCAGTGACCCGAAGGCCTTTGTGGTGATGCATGCGCTTCACGATATGGGAGTGCGCATTCCGGAAGATGTTTCGGTGCTGGGTTTTGACAATGTAAGCCTTTCGTCGATGGTGGAACCGCCGCTGTCCACGGTGGCACAGCCTTTGTATGACATGGGTGCTGTGGCCGCAAAAAACCTGATCCATCAGATCCGTTATAAAGAAAAGAACGGCGAACTGCCTCCGCCTGTGCGAAATGTACTGGGTGTGGATCTGATCGTGCGCCGTTCCACCCGATAGGAGGACATTTGCGTGAACCCGCTGGGAATCAATTTGTGGAACTGGTGCGCAGGTTTGTCCGAGGAATGCCTGGGTCTGCCCGAAAAGGTTGCCCGCATGGGCTTTACGGCAGTGGAGCTGCCCATGACGCAGCCACAGGTGCCGTCCGCGCTGGCGGATGAGATCCGGAACACAGGGCTGGCTGTTTCATTGTGTGCGGCTCTGGGCCCGGGCCGGGATCTTTCCAGCTTTGACTCCGCCGTGCGCGCATCCACAATGGATTATCTGACGACCTGTCTTGAAACAGCCGGGCAGCTGGGCGCAGGCATTCTGGCGGGCCCGCTGTACACTGGCGGCGGAAAGCGCCACTGGCTTTCACCCGACGAGAAGAAACGGGAGTGGATGCTGGCTGTCGATGGGCTGCGGGAATTGGCCCGCCGTGCGGAACATTACGGCGTGGTACTCTCTGTTGAGCCGCTGAATCGCTACCGCACCAGCGTTGCCAATACTGCCGGGCAGGTGCTGCGCATGGTGGAAGAAGTGGACGCGCCCAATGTGGGCGTCCACTTCGACACATATCACGCCTGCTTGGAGGAACGGGACCTCTGCGCAGCGCTGGAGCAGGTGCTGCAGGCGGGCAAAGTGAACCATTTTCATGCCTGCGCGAACAACCGCGGCGCGCCCGGACAGGGAGTAATCCCCTGGGAGGACTTATTAGGTCTGTTGGTGCGTTACGGCTACGGAGGGCATATCACGATGGAGACCTTTGCGCTGGGCGGTCTGGATTCCAGTTGGGTGCAGGTGCACTCGGAGCCGGACGAATTGGCGCGGGAGGGACTGTTTTATCTGCAAGCATTTTTTAAGACGAAGGCGGGGCTGTAACGGCCCCGCCCTATTGTGAAAGGGGCTAACCATACAATATGGCAGCACATGAAAAATTTGATTTTAAAACGCTGGAAGCGGTAAAGGCCAAAGCGCAGGAACTTGGGGCCGGCCTCTCGTTCCGGGATGATCTGAGCCCGCTGTTCCAGCCCAGAAAGGTAGGCGGACGCACCGCGCCCAATTCCATGGCCGTCCTGCCGATGGAAGGCTGCGATTCCAATACCGACGGCTCGCCAAGCGAGCTTGTTGAGCGGCGCTATCTGCGTTTTGCGTCGGGCGGCGCGGGCCTGCTTTGGTGGGAAGCCTGCGCCGTGGTGCCGGAGGGGCGCGCCAACGAACTGCAGATGATGCTCACGGCGTCCAACCGCAGCAAATTTGCGGCGCTTCTGCAAAAGACCAACGCTGCGGCGGCGCAGAAGAACGGTGCGGAGCACAAGCCGGTGAATATCCTGCAGCTGACCCATTCGGGCCGTTACAGCCGCCCGGAAGGACACATTGCCCGTCCGCTGGTTCCGCAGCATGACCCGCTTCTGGATAAAGGCGGGGAAGTTGTGGTCACAGACATGTACCTCGACGCGCTCACGGAGCGGTATGTACAGAGCGCGCTGCTGGCACGGGAGGTCGGCTTTGACGGTGTGGACATCAAAAGCTGTCACCGTTATCTGCTGAGTGAACTGCTGGCGAGCCATACCCGCGGGGGAAAATACGGCGGAAGCTTTGAGAACCGCACCCGTTTTTTGCGCCAGACCATCCGGGCTGTGCGCGAAGCTGTGGGTGATGACTTCATCGTGGCCTGCCGCTTCAATGTGTTCGACGCGCACCCGTACCCCTATGGCTTCGGGTGCGACCGCGAGGACATGTGGAAATTCGACCCCACGGAGCCGGTGGCGTTGGTGAAGATGATGGTGGAAAACGGTGTGGACCTTCTGTCCAACAGCGGCGGAAACCCTTATTATATCTACCCGCAGGTGACGCGGCCGTTTGACAAATCCAGCTATGGCATCCCCACGCCGGAAGAGCATCCGCTGGAGAGTATGGCGCGGCTGTTTGCGTTCACCCGCACGGTCCAGCAGGCCGCGGGCAGCGTGCCCGTGGTGGGCAACGGCTACACCTGGCTGCGCCAGTTCCTGCCCTATGCAGGCGCGGCCAACCTGGCCGACGGAAGCTGCAGCTTTGTGGGGCTTGGACGGGAAAGTTTTGCCTATCCCGATGCGCCTCATGACCTGATGACCACCGGGGCCATGGACCCCGGAAAATGCTGCGTTACATGCAGTATGTGCACCCAGATCATGCGGGATCACGGCCGTACGGGCTGTGTCATCAAGGACAGCGCCCTGTACGGGCCAATGTTTAAGAAGTACAATGCAGAGGCAGTGGTGCGCGAGCACCGCAAATAAGCCCCGCCTGCTGAAGGAGGATTTGACATGGATACCATCCGCAACCGAGTGGGGGAGGTTTACGAACCCTTTAAAGTGCGTTTTCTGGAACGGGAGATCCACGCACTGGCCGATGACGAAGTGCTTGTGAGAGTACGTGCCAGCGCCATCTGTGGCAGCGATCTGCACATCGCAAGAGGGCTGCATCCTTCCGCTCCGCTTCCGGTGACCATCGGGCATGAATTTTCCGGCGACGTCACGGCCGTAGGCAGCGGTGTGGACAATGTGCGCGTGGGACAGCGTGTCACGATGGAGCCGTGTATTGTGTGCGGCAAGTGCGATGCCTGCCGCCACGGGGACTACGGCTACTGTGAGCATATCAGCTTCACCTACCGCAACGGCGATGGAGCGATGGCGGATTATGTGGTGGCAAAAGCTCCTTATGTTTATGAGCTGCCCGAATATCTCACTTACGAGACAGGGGCGCTGATCGAACCGCTGTCCGTGGCGACTCACGCGGTACGCCGGGCGCAGGTAGCGCTTGGGGAGACAGTGCTTATCATCGGCGCGGGCGCCATCGGCATGATGGTGGCGGCAATGTGCCGCCGCAGCGGTGCGGCGCAAGTCATCATCGCAGATTTTTCCGACAGCCGTTTGGAGATGGCCCTGCAGGTGGGAGCCACCATTGCAATAAACAGCGGCAGAGCGGACTTGGAGCAGGAAGTGGCCCGTCTGACGGGCGGAAAAGGTGTGGATAAAAGTTTTGAATGTGTGGGCCGCGAAAGCTGCTTTTTGCAGGCGATCATGACACTGCGGCGCAACGGTACGGCCACGGTCGTGGGAATCTACGAAAAACCTCAGGTCACGTTCCCGGCGAGCCGCCTGGTAACGCATGAAATACGCATTCAGGGCGCCCAGGGCTACTGCTGGGATTTCCCCATCGCCATTGCGGCGGCGCGGGATCTGCCCTTGGAAAAATTCGTCACACATACTTTCCCGCTCGAGCAGCTGCAGCAGGCGTTGAATACTGCGCTGGACCGCGGCAGCAACAGCATTAAGGTTATTGTAAAACCGTGAGCGGCCCGGGCAGGGGAAAAGGAGAAGAAAAGATGAAAAAGACAGCGATCGTGACAGGCTCCAGCCGGGGCATCGGGTTTGCAATCGCCCGGCAGCTGGGCCTGGACGACTACAATATCGTGATGGTGGCCACCGGCCCGCAGGAGAAAAACCAGGCGGCCGTGGATGCGCTGCAAAAACAGGGCGTCTGCTGCGCTTATGTACAGGCGAATATCGGCGACCACGACGGCAGGCTCAGGATACTTGATGCGGCGCTCACCGCCTTCGGCCGTGTGGACGCCCTGGTGAACAACGCCGGTGTGGCGCCCCGTGTACGCGCGGACCTGCTGGAAATGTCGGAGGAGAGCTTTGATTATGTTTTGGGCGTCAACACCAAGGGGAACATGTTCCTGACGCAGGCCGTAGCGAAGCAGATGATCCGTCAGGAGCCGCTGGATGGCCGGAAGGGCGTTATTGTGAACGTCTCCAGCTGCAGTTCGGTGGTATCCTCCGTCAATCGCGGCGAGTATTGTGTATCAAAGGCAGGCGTCTCCATGCTGACGACCCTGTACGCCGACCGCCTGGCACAGGAGGGCATTCTGGTACACGAAGTGCGCCCGGGCGTCATCGCCACCGATATGACGAGCGCCGTGCAGGACAAATATGATAAGATGATCGGGGACGGAATGTTTCCCATCGCCCGCTGGGGCACTCCGCAGGATGTGGCCAATGCCGTGAGCGCGCTGTGCAGCGATAAATTCCTGTATACAACGGGCAACTATATCGATGTGGACGGCGGTTTTCACATCAAACGCCTGTAAGGAGGATGCGCCATGTTGGAGGAACGCTTTTCCGCCGGGGGCTTCTCGGCCCGGCTCTGCCGATGCAACACGGCCGTCGTGGGAACAGGCGCCGCAGGCTACAATGCTGCTGACCGGCTGTGGCAGCTGGGCCAGCGGGATATCCTCATTGTGACGGAGAACCGCCTTGCCGGAACCAGTCGGAATACAGGCAGCGACAAGCAGACCTATTATAAGCTTACACTTTCCGGCCCGGAGGGCGACAGTGTGCGGGAAATGGCTGAAACGCTGTTCTCAGGGCAGTGTGTGGACGGCGATATCGCTTTGTGCGAGGCTGCGCTTTCTGCCCAGAGCTTTCTGAAGCTTGTGGAACTGGGCGTTCCGTTCCCGCGCAACCGTTACGGAGAATACATCGGCTACAAAACAGATCACGACCCGCGCAGGCGTGCCACCAGCGTAGGCCCATACACCAGCAGGCAGATGACCGAGTGCCTGGAGCAGGCCGTGCAGGCCAAGGGGATTCCTATGCTGGACCATCTTCAGGTCATCCGCATCCTCAGCGACGGCCATACGGCGTACGGCCTGCTCTGCCTGGATACCGCCGCGCGGGAGGAAACAGACCGTTTCGTCCTGATACAATGCAAAAACATTGTATACGCTACCGGAGGCCCGGCCGGTATGTACGCTGACAGTGTGTATCCCGCCGGACACTACGGGGCCACAGGCCTTGCGCTGGAGGCCGGGGTGAAAGGAAAAAACCTGACCGAGTGGCAATATGGTCTGGCGTCGGTAAAGCCGCGGTGGAACGTATCGGGGACCTACATGCAGGTGCTTCCCCGCGTCTATTCCGCCGCGGAAGACGGCTCGGACGAGCGGGAATTCCTGATGGACTTTTTTAAAACACCTGCCGAGATGCTCAGCAAACTGTTTCTGAAGGGGTATCAGTGGCCGTTCGATGTGCGGAAGGTGGCGGGGGGAAGCTCCATCATCGACGTTCTGGTCTATCTGGAACGCTGCAAGGGGCGGCGGGTGTATCTGGATTACCGCCGGAACCCTGTGGGCGGCGCGTTTTCTTATGATGAACTGGAGCCGGAGGCGCGCGATTATCTGACCCGGGCGGGTGCGTGCTTCGGCACGCCCGTCGAGCGTCTTGGCCACATGAACGCTCCGGCCGTGGAATTTTACCGGGACAAAGGCGTGGACCTTGCCCGTGAGCCTCTTGAGATCTCGCTGTGCGCGCAGCACAATAACGGCGGCCTCGCCATCGACTGCTGGTGGCAGACGAATGTAGCAGGGCTTTTTGCCGTGGGCGAAGCGAGTGCCAGCCATGGCGTGTACCGGCCCGGAGGCACGGCGCTGAACGCGGGCCAGGTGGGAAGCACCCGCGCGGCGCAGTATATTGCCGCAAAGCGCGGCGGCGCGCCGGAAGAGGGATTCGAGCAGGCAGCGGCACAGGCGCTGGAGCAGATGGGCGCGCTGGCGCGCCGCGCCCTGCAGCCGCAGGGCAATGTGCGTGCATTATGGGCACAGGCGGCCCGGCGCATGAGCGAATGCGGCGCGGCCATTCGTGACGGCGGGGCGATTGCCGTTTATCTGGCGGAGGTGAAGGCTCAGCTTGCCTCCTTTGAGCGGAACGTCACGGCCTCGGAGGCCGCAGAGCTGCGCTGGGTCTACCGTCTGCGCGATATGCTCATCAGCCAGTATGCCTATCTGGCGGCTATGCTGGATTATATGCAGCAGGGAGGAAAAAGCCGGGGCAGCGCCCTGTATACAGACCCTGCGGGCAAAAAGCCTTATGCACAGCTGCCTGACGCCTTTACCTTTGTGCTGGATGACGGAAGCCGGGGCGGCCGGGTGCAGGAGATGCTGTACCGGGACGGCGCATGTGTGTTTGAATGGCGTCCCGTCCGCCCCATTCCGAAGGATGATGATTTCTTTGAAAATGTCTGGCGCGAATACCGTGAGACAGGGAACGTAGGCTGAACGGCTCCATTCGGTGGAGCAAAAAATGCTTTGAAATTCCGGGCGGCGTCAGCAGGAAGAAAAAGGCCATGGCCGTCTGCATGGGCGCAAACCCGCAGGGCCTCGAATACGGCCTGCATTACAGGAGGGCCGGGAATAGGCCGTTGGATGACGGAAAATACTGCTTGATATTGCAAAAACAGCGGCCGGAGCATTTTGCTCCGGCCGCTGTTTTAATTGGAATAACAGTACATGTTTTGCCCGCCGCATTGAAAACAAATTGGCTTAGGCCAAAGAAAGCGCTGCTGCAAACTATATAAGCTGCGACAGGAACAGTTCGTTCAGCTCTTCCCAGCCGATTTCCCGCTCATTGGGAAGACGCGCGATTTTTTGTTCGATTTCTGCTATGCTGGAACTGAGATATTCGTTGAGCACCTCTGAATAAATCGCCTTCATTCAGCGCCGAGCGAGAAAATAGACGATTACCGCTAGGTTCAAGCGATTCAGTCGGAAAATAGCCAGTATTCCTTTTCATTTCCGCCCCATTTCCTGAAAAAGGGCAGACTGCCCCTATATCAGGTTGTGGAAAGTTTTCGCCCGGCCATGGCAAGGGCGTATAAATTGGCACAGGCAAACAAAGCGTACAGCCGATTCGCGTTTTTCATCAGTCCGCGATACACCGTTTTCTTATAGCCAAACTGGCACTTGATGATTCGGAACGCATGCTCTACCTTACAGCGCACCGAGGACTTGCGGTTCTCAATATACCGTTCCCAGTCAATTGCATTGTCAGATACATGAGGCAGCTTTCCGGGACGGCGGTTAATGCGGTAGTCAATGCTGGATAAATGCTCGTCGCAGGCTACCTCGGGGCGCTTGTGGATTCCCAGATACCCAGCATCCCCATATACTACTTCATCATCTTCGCGAATCAATGCGGCGGCCTGTGTGATGTCATGCTCATTTGCCGCCGTGACCGTAATGGTATGAACCAGGCCGCTGCCTGCATCCACACCGGTGTGGCATTTCATCCCGAATTTCCACTCATTGCCCTTTTTGGTCTGATGCATTTCAGGGTCACGCTTCTTCTCCGCATTTTTCGTAGAGCTGGGGGCATTGATGATGGTCGCATCCACGATGGTGCCGCCTTTCATCATGTGGCCGGTTTGCACCATTACCCGGTTGATCGCGTCAAAAACAGCTTGTTCAGGCCGTTCGTTTCCAAAAGATGACGGAACTTGCACAGCGTTGTTTCATCCGGCACTGTTTCCGTCATAAAGTCAATGTCTGTGAATTTTCGCATGGCATAGCTGTCGTAGATGGCATCTTCGGTCGCCGGGTCAGACAGGTTGAACCAGATTTGAAGCAGGTACATCCGCAGCATCTTTTCGATCCCCATGGGCGGACGACCGCGCTTTCCCTTGGGGGAGTAGGGTTCAATCACGCCAACCCATTCATCCCACGGGATGATCTCCTCCATGATTTCCAGAAATTCCTCCCGCTTCGTTTTCTTCTTGCGGTAGCTGTATTCGATGTCCGTAAATGTTTCCTGCTTCATTTCCTTGTTCCTCCATCGTTTTGATGGTGTTATTTTACCATCTCTCGCGCATGCGCGGTAGCCCGGATTAAATCAGAGATTCCCTAAATATACAATGGGGGAGGCACCCCATTCAAACAGCGTTGGGTTGGACTTATGCAGAAGCCGCAGCGTCTTGGTGAGGTCCCACCCGTTGATATCCAGCGCGTCGTTGATCGGCAATTCGATCACATCACGGTGTTTTTGAAGCCGCAAATACGCATCTTTCGGGCGGACGTAGATGAACCGTACATCATAGTCGCTGTCCGGAGAGGCAAAGCCCCATGCCCGGCTGCCGGATTCGACCGCCAGCAAGATCCGCACATTTTGTGTTTGTTCAATTTGAGCCAGTTCTTTTTGTATTGTATCTTTCATCCGGTGCTCCTCCTTTCGGCGTGTGTGTCACGCATCCATTTGCTGCTTGGCGGATAAAAAAGCCTTTTTGTCCCTATGGCTGTGCTCATCACGGGATTTTGCCCGGCACATGGGGCAGGAACAGTGGATTTTTCCTTTGGCGAGACGGCCGTATGCACCCCGCGTCCAGGCATATACATACTCCTCTCCGCCAAGCCTGCGCAGGATCCCCAGCTTTCTTTCAATGGCCCGGTTTCTCTGCCGCCGGTAATAAGCCCGTGTTCTTTTCAATTAAATCACTCCCCGACAGTTCGGGCAGCCTGTAAGAACCGTCAGGGCACCGCTTTCTTACAGGCAGCCTGTCTTTACAGGGAAAGTCAAACAAACAGGTGTTTTCATCATTCTGCCGCCTTAAAGTTATAAACAGGTTTGACACGCTCTGCGATTTGCGCCGTGGGTTCGATCTGCGCGATGATTTCCTCCATGCTCTTATAGGCCATAGGGGATTCATCCAACGTATCCGGAACAACACAGGTGGAGTAAATGCCCTTCATTTCCTTCCGGTACTGTTCCATGGAAAGCGTGGAAAACGCCGCTCTCCGGCTCATGAGCCGCCCGGCCCCATGAGGGGCGGCGCAGCGGTTTTGAAGTGCCCCCCAAAAGTTAGAGAAAATATGTAATTAAGCGACCTGAAGGGTCTGGTATCTGTGTTGAGCAGGTGTCAGGCCCTTTAGCTTTAGCTTGATTCTGCGGTTATTGTAGTAGTAGAGATAGTCAATGAGCTCGGCTTTGAAGTGTTCCAGGGAGTCGAAATCTTGAAGGTAAAGCAGTTCTGTTTTGAGCAAGCCGAAGAAGTTCTCCATCACGGCATTGTCCAAGCAGTTGCCTTTCCGGCTCATGCTCTGCCGGACGCCCTTGTCTTCCAACATCTTTTGGTAATGCTTGTGCTGGTATTGCCAGCCTTGATCGGAATGAAGAATCAGTCCCGTACCGTCTGGGATTGTGTCAAAAGCTTTCTCCAACATGGAAGTGACCATACTGAGCATCGGATGCTCCGAGATCGTGTAGCTTACAAGATCCTCGCTGCACAGATCGAGAATTGGAGACAGGTACAGCTTCTCGCCGAACAAGGAGAACTCTGTCACGTCTGTGACCCATTTCTGGTCTGACTGCTCAGCATAGAAGTCCCTATCCAAGAGATTAGGAGCAATCTTTCCAACTTCGCCCTTGTAGGAACGGTACTTCTTCATCCGCACCTTGCTTGTTAACCCCAGCTTCTTCATCAGTTTCATCACAAGCTTGTGGTTGTGATGAAAACCTCGGTTTTGCAGTTCCTGCGTTACTCTGCGGTAACCGTACCTGCCCTTGTGTTCAGTCACAATAGAGCAGATTTCCTCTTTTAACTCCGCGTATTTGTCCGGGTCCTTCTGCTTTCTGGTGTAGTAATAGTATGTGCTGCGAGGGAGACCGGCGACGTCCAGCAACAGCGACAGTTTGTGTTCATACCTCAGTTCCCATATTACTTTTGCTTTTTCTCTTGCCGTACCCTCTCGGCAACCAATGTTTTTGCGGACCGATCTGTACAGATAAGGCCCTGCTCGGCGTATTCCTTCAGTTTTTTGCGGACGGTGGATGCATCGAATGTTTTCGGCTCGTCAAAGCACGAAAGCCGCCGGTCAATTTCATCCATGATGCCGTTGAGCGGCAGCGCGATATCCGGATCGGATAAAACATCGAAGATCAGAAAATGAAGCGTGATATCCCCATCGGTAAAGCTTTTCGCTTTCCATGCCTTGTAGAGCGGATTGTGATGAGAAATACGGCTGTCGATGGAGAGAAAGACCTTTTTGCCGTCAGCGGTCTGCCGAAAACGCATATAATCACCCAGCCAGCTTTCAACGCGGCGGCGCTCGTCATCATAGGAGCGGGCGCTTTTCTTCGTGAACTCATCGCGGCTTTTAAAACCGTACACATAGAATTCGCGCATATAGTCCCGAATGCGTTCAAAGTTTTTGATCAGTTCGCTGTAGGCCATACGTTCGTCTCCTTTCATCGTGCTTTGGCGCGCCGCAAGTTTTTTGACCTTACCATAAAGCTTTTGCGCTTTTTTATGAAAAACACCACTAAAATCTATGATTTTAGTGGTGTTTTGGTCGGAGTGGGGAGACTCGAACTCCCGGCATCCTGCTCCCAAACTTATCGGAAATACTTTTTCTGCTCGTTTATAGTGGTTTTTAGCCATTTTTGCTCGGTTCCGGTTACTCTTTGACACTCTCTAAAAGGGCTGTTTCCGGGTGTTCCGGGGCTGTGTGTGGTAATCTATGTGGTCAAAAACGCTTCCCGCCCGGTTCCCGGTGAACATTCACCGGAGCCAGGCGGGAAGCGTTTCTCGTTTCAGGTCGTCTGCATTGTAACTCTGAGCAGACGGTTATGCAAGTGGTTTCTGCGAGGTGAGCAGCTCAAATCCTGCGCCGCAATAAACAAGGAAATAAAATATTTTACTCCTCTGCTATAATGCCGTAAACCTCCACTTTCCTGGAAACTAAAAATCGTGCGTATTTATCATTTTCTTGCCTTTTTTGACTGAATGTGCTATCATAGTAAACAACGCTGTCAGTGTTGTAATAGGCTTTGGCAGTATGGCTATATAAACCCTATGCTCTGCCAAGCGGCAGAGCATTTTTCGTATATCGGTATGGAGGAGATATTTTATGGCTGTCAGTTATAAAAAACTCTGGAAGCTGCTCATCGACAAGGATATGAAGAAGAAAGACCTATGCGCAAAGGCCGGCATCAGCCCGGCGTCTGTTACCAAGATGGGCCGCAACGGCCATGTCACCACGGAAATCCTCCTAAAGATCTGCACTGCGCTGGATTGCGGTGTGGAAGATATTATGGAGATTGTGCCGGACGACCAGTGATACCGGGGTCGTGTTGGTTCTTCGAACTTTTTAACAGAGAACGTAGTTTTTAGAGTTCTTCGAGTTTCAGACATGCGACTCCGGGCAAGTCAGATCAATTAAATGCATATTAATTTTCAACAGGTTGGTGGACAATATGTTTGCACAGGATATTCAGAACAATAAGGTTAAAGGAAACGGATACAACTTTATAGATCTGTTTGCCGGTGCAGGCGGTCTTTCTGAAGGCTTCTTTCAAGCTGGTTTCAATCCCATTGCACATGTGGAAATGAACCCTTATGCTGCCCGAACTCTTGAAACCCGGAGCTGTTATTATTATCTGAAAAAAGTCAACAATCTGGAGCTCTACTATGATTATCTGCGCGGAAGTGTTTCCAGAGAAGATTTTATACGCCAGATTCCTAAAGAAGTATTGAAAACCGTGATATGCGAAATTATGTCCAAGCAATCATTGCCTGGCATTTTTGAAAAAATTGATACCATCTTGAGAGAAGACGGTATCAACCAAGTCGATGTAATCATTGGAGGCCCCCCTTGTCAGGCATACTCTTTAGTCGGACGTGCCCAGAGCCGCCATATGGAAATTCCAATGGAGCAGGATCCAAGAAACAGTCTTTATTTGCTTTATGCGGATTTCCTCAAAAAATATAATCCCAAAATGTTTGTTTTTGAAAATGTTATGGGAATCAAGTCCGCAAACGGTGGTGCTACATGGAGAAATATTCAAAGCTATTTTAAGCGCATTGGATATGTGATTGATTGCAAGGAGCAGAACTCCAGCGATTTTGGTGTATTGCAAACCCGCAGAAGAATGATTATTGTTGGCTGGCGAAAGGGCAGCAAATGCTTAGGCTATCCCGAGTTTGACAGTGTTATCCCAGACACAACAGTAAATGAATTGTTACAGGATTTGCCCACGCTTACTCCGGGCAAATCGAAATTCAATTATGGCAGAACAAGGCGTTCTGCATATGTCATAGATAATGGCATTCGCACAGATATAGATGTTCTGACTCTTCACCAATGCAGGCCAAACACCAGTCGTGATATTAAAATATACAAGCGTGCAATACAACTCTGGAACAATGGGCATCAACGGCTGAATTATAATGACCTACCGGAGGAGCTGAAAACACACAAAAACCGCAAATCATTTACTGACCGTTTCAAAGTTGTGGAGGGCGACCAGCAGTGTTGCCATACAATTTTGGCACATCTTTCGAAAGACGGACACTACTTTATTCATCCGGACATAAAGCAACATCGATCCATAACAGTCAGGGAAGCTGCAAGAATACAGTCTTTCCCTGATAGCTACTTTTTCGAAGGCTCACGGACAGCACAATTTGTGCAGGTAGGAAACGCAGTCCCACCTATGATGGCCAAAGGAATAGCACTTGGAATTGCCAAAAAGCTTGAGCAGGAGGCACAGATTGAAAATGACCAACTTGCTTCTGGAGCAGTATGCCCGGTACAAAAAACCGGCACTTGAAAAATCTCCTTATAGTTGCTTGCTGAATGCGGATATTCAATTGAATCCGCATCAGATCAATGCGTTTTGCGCAGCTCTGCAGGCGTTAAAAACCGGAGGAATTATTCTTGCCGACGAAGTCGGCCTTGGTAAAACAATCGAGGCTGGCCTTGTGCTAAAATATGTGCTCCAGTCCGGTGGCAAGCGTATTCTCATAGTCCTTCCTGCAACTTTGAGGAAACAATGGGAAGTAGAATTGGACGAAAAATTTGGGATTCATGCAACTATTCTTGATCGCTTCTTGGTCGAGAAAGATTACCAAGCTGCAAAGGTCATGCTTTGTGATAGTTCAAATCCTCAAATCATTTTAACCTCATACGATTATTCCTCCAAGTTAATGCGCCGTTTCCCGGCGTGAAGTGGGATCTCATTATTATCGACGAAGCTCATAACCTACGAAATGTATTTCATGGAACTAAGCGTGCAAAAAATCTGTTTGACCGCTCAAAAGGCATTCCCAAGGTTCTGTTGACAGCAACTCCGTTACAGAATTCGCTGACCGATCTTCACGGCCTTGTTTCCTTCATTGATCCTCGTATTTTTGGCAGCGAAAAAGTATTCTCCAAGCGTTATGTTGAAGGTCAGGATTATTCGGATCTGAAGTCTGAGCTGGCACCGGTATTATATCGAACTCTCCGTAAGGATGTCAGCAAATACATGAACTTCAGGAAGAGAGAGTGCCGAACTGTAGACTTCAAGTTGTCCCAAGATGAAGTATCCTTATATATGCAGGTAAATGCATTTCTTAAGCGAGACACTCTATATTCCATCCCAACAGCAAATCGAGGCTTGGTTACACTTGTCATAAGAAAGCTTTTGGCTTCATCAAGCTTCGCGCTGATTGAAACCTTTGAGGTTCTTCGTACCAGACTGGAAAAGTTATATGAGGGAACTAAGTCCGCTGATGCACAGGAGGGCTTCGATCTGTTTTGGGAATATGTCGAGGACGAAATCAGTGACGATGATTTTGATGCCACTGATGACGAAGAAACAGCTTTTCAAAAACAATTGATTCAGAATGAAATTGATGAAGTCAGTGCAATCATAGAAACTGCAGGCCGTATCAAGCAAAATGCAAAAATAATTGCGCTCAAAACCGCTCTGCGTACAGCCTTTGAGTACCAGAAAAAGGTGGTATCCCTCAAAAGGCAGTTGTATTTACGGAGTCCAAACGTACACAAAAATACATTGCACAAGAGCTCAGAAAAGATGGTTATGCTGAAGAAGATATTCTCCTTTTCAATGGTGATTTCGATGATTCCATGACAAAGGAAATCTATCGCACATGGCAGGTGAAGAATTTCGGGAAAACAAATTATGGCCGTAGTGTTGAGTATAAGCATGCCATTGTCGATTATTTCAAGCATCACGCCAAAATTCTGGTCGTCACAGACACAGGTTCTGAAGGCTTGAACCTACAGTTCTGTAACACTGTCATAAACTATGATCTACCCTGGAACCCGCAGAAAATCGAACAACGCATTGGCCGTTGTCATCGTTATGGTCAAGAGCATGATGTTGTTGCCGTAAACCTTCTGAATACTGAAAACGAAGCTGACCGGCGGGTTTACGATATTCTGTCCCGAAAGTTTGAGCTATTCGACGGTGTGTTTGGCGCATCAGACAAAGCCTTGGGGACACTCGAATCAGGCATCAGTTTTGAAAAAATGGTTCTGGAGATTTATCAGAGCTGCAATACTGCCGCTGAATTTAGGAAAGCATTTGATAAATTGGATCGAACGATTGAGGCGCGGCGTAATCAGAAGGTCTCGCAACTACGAAGCCTTCTGCTTGTGGAGAGCAGCGAATCCAAAGGCCGGGCTCTTGATAGGACAAAGCAGGAAATTGATCACTATCTTCAGGAAGTGGAATACTGGTCTGCAATTCCTGATGAGGATGAGTTGGATGGCGTTCCTTGTTACCTTCGTATCGATAACTGGGGGGATGCCCAATTTGGTGGTCATGGACTGCTGTTTATTGGCGCCTTTTGTAATGGACAAACTCCGCTGTTCCCAGTATTGTTGTTGTGCGATGAAAACGGCGATTACATAGACTTCACAGAGAATGACATTCTCTCCGTAATTGAGCAGGCAGATGATTTTGATATTCACTATTTCCACCCCACAAATGACGAAATGACTGTGTTCTACAGTGTGTATGAACGGTTAACCAGTGAGATGGAGCAAAAATATTTGGCAGATGCAGCTCCCATTATAGCCTATAATCGCCGAAAAGTTGAAAACTGGATTGAAATCCAGACCGAGCAACTAAACATCCAGATTGCCGAAGTAAACGATCAGTTCAGGGAGTTGAATCTACAGAGCGCCCAGGCCAAGGCCTTTCTGGAAAAGCTCGATATTAAGAAGAAGGCAGAGGAAAAGAAAAAGCAATTGCTGAAACTCCAAGAAAGCTTCCACCAAAAGGTTTCACAGATCCACGCAGATGGTGAAGCAGCAATCCTTGAATTCAATAAGCAGTTTGAGATTCACCCATTCCTCGTCCCTAAAGTTGTACTAAAGTATTGAGAGGGTTACATATGCAAAAGAGCGGAAAACTTGAATTAACATGGGTTGGAAAATATGAAAAAAACATATTGAACCTCGAATCCTTGTTGAAGATAAAGCAAACTCCTACGGAGAATCGGACACCGACAACTTATTGATTCGAGGAGATAATTTAATCGCACTTCAAGCACTTCTACAAGACTATACTGGACAAATTAAGTGCATCTATATTGATCCTCCGTATAATACAGGTAGTGCCTTTGAACAGTACGATGACAATGTAGAGCATTCGATTTGGTTAAGTCTTATGCAAGAACGACTTTACATTCTGAAAGAACTCTTGGCCAATGACGGAAGCATATGGATCAGTATCGATGCTGATGAATTCGCATACTTAAAAGTCTTGTGTGATGAAATCTTTGGACGCAAAAACTATAAAACTACGATTTCTTGGCAACGGAAATACAGTGTAAGTAATAATTTCAAGGGAATCGCAACGATAAGTGAGTATATTTTAGTTTATGCCAAGAGTGAACAATTTAAGCCTAACCTTTTGCCAAGAACAGCTGAATCCATTGCAAGGTATGCAAACCCGGACAACGATCCTCGTGGCCCTTGGAAGCCGGTTGACTATTTAAATCAAGCAACAACAAAGCAACGCCCGAATCTTTGCTATGACATTATTAATCCAAACACTGGAGAAGTGATTAAAAATGGTGTCAAGGCATGGAAATATGAACGATCAACTCACGAAGCGCACGTAAAGGAAAACCGCCTCTGGTGGGGTGCGGACGGAAAAAACTCTGTTCCCGCATTAAAATTGTTCTTGTCAGAAGTACGGCAGGGAATGACTCCGCACAATTGGTGGACACACGAAGACGTAGGACATACTGATGAAGCGAAGAAAGAAAGTATTATATTATTCGGACGCGATGAGGCTTTTGCGACGCCAAAGCCCGAGAGGCTTATTCAGCGAGTTTTAACTATTGCAACAAATCCCGGAGACATTGTTCTGGATAGTTTCTTGGGATCTGGAACTACTACTGCTGTGGCACACAAAATGGAACGAAAGTGGATTGGCATCGAACTCGGTGAGCATGCTTACACACACTGTAAGGTGCGCATGGATAAAGTAATCGATGGCGAACAAGGCGGCATCTCAAAAGCGGTTGATTGGCACGGGGGTGGCGGATATCATTTTTACGAACTGGCAGAATCCTTGCTGGTACACCATCCTGTTCTTCCGATTATGCAAGTCAATCCACGCTATACCTTCGAGATGCTTTGTGAAGCGATTTGTAAGATCGAAGGATTCAAGTATACCCCAAACGGAGCATTTCACGGCTATTCTTCTGAAAAACGATTCATTCATATTACAAAAGAGTTCATTAATGCAGAGTACATCAAATCTGTATCCGCGACTTTAAGTGATGATCAATCTCTGTTAATCTACGGAACCAAAATACAGTCCGATCTATATTTACCCGAGAACATTGAAGTTAAGAAAATCCCGAAGGATCTCTTACAAAAATGTTCCTTTGAAAGCGAGGTGCGATAAATGTCTGATATTGTAAAGAGAATTGGATATGCAATGAGCCTTCGTACTCCCCAGAAAGAGGCATTATCGTATCTTGCTGCAATTTCCGAAAACTGCGATTACCGCAAAGCGGAAAAGGCTGCTGTTGAGGCAATCGCAAGTGAGCGTTGTGAGAATCAAAACCAAATCAAGGTTGCCGATGAATTTGATTTTCCTTCTTTCTGCTATCATATGGCTACCGGCATCGGCAAAACGCGATTGATGGGTGCCTGTATCTATTATCTGTACAAAACAAAGGGGTACAAGCATTTTTTCATTTTGGCACCTGGCAATACCATTTATGAAAAACTTCGCAAAGAATCCAATCCAAGTCATCCCAAGTACATATTTAAGGGACTTGAGGCAGAAATGGGCCGTCCCAAAGTATTTGACGGAGAAAACTATACCTCTTATCCTGCAAGGTATGTCCAGGGGGAAATTGAGCTTGAAAAGACATCTGAAATCCAACTTTTTATTTTTAACATAGGGAAGATTTTCAACAGCAAAACAGACACACAGTTTAAATTCCACAAATTCCATGAAGACTTGGGTATGTCTTTTGCTGATGTTCTGGCGCAGTTTGATGACCTTGTAATTTGTATGGACGAGGCACATCGTTACTATGCCCCGGCATCCATGAAGGCCATTAACTATCTTAAACCGATTTTGGGTCTGGAATTTACTGCTACTCCCAAGACAACCAGCAATGTCATTTATTCCTATGATCTCGCCCGTGGCGCAGTCGAAGGATACTTAAAAACGCCGGTCGTTATGGGCCGATCCAATATGGCGGGCTATAGTGCTGACGATGTTGAGGAAATGAAGATTCGCGATGGACTCACTCTTCATGAGCACCGCAAAGCAGTTCTCCGGCAGTATTGCGACGAGCACGGTTTGGAGTTCGTCAAATCGATTGTCTTAGTTGCATGCAAGGATACAAACCATGCAAAAAAGATCCGGGAACTGATTGATAGCGACACCTTCGAAAGTGGACGCTACAAAGGAAAAGTTATCGAAATTCATTCCAAAATGAGGGGCGAAGAAACAGAAGAAAATGTTCGACGGCTCCTCTCCATTGAGCGCAATGATAATCCGGCCGAAATTGTTCTTCATGTTTATAAACTGAAGGAAGGCTGGGATGTCAATAACCTCTTTACCATCATTCCGTTGAACGCAGCCAAGAGCGATATCCTTGCTATGCAGACAATCGGACGAGGCCTCCGTTTGCCTTTTGGTCAAGCCACCGGGAACGAGGAAATTGACACTCTCGATATAGTTGCCCACGAACATTATCGCGAGCTGGTAGATGAAATCAAAAGTAGCAACATTTTCCGTTATCGTGATCTTGATAAAACTACTGTTGAACCCACCAGCGCTGTTGATGTCAGTGGCGCTGTAGACGATAGCCAGATCAGCTTTTTTGACCAGGCAGTCATTGATACCGGCGTGAAATCGTTTGTGTCTCTGAATGATCCGGCAACGCAGGAAAGTCTCTATGTAGCATATCTCAAGGTTTATGGCAGTACGGCTCACAAAACATCGGGGTATGAAGATAATTCAGAGCAGACGTCCTTGTTTGATAAGCCAACTGCTCCCACTGATACGCAAGTCAGCCCGGTCAAAAAAGGTGTCAAACAACAAAAGCCCCCCTTGAGCAAGGAGGACTTTATCAAAAAGACTCAGAATCTGGCCAAAGCTATTTCTGTTCCTAAGATCCTGGTTCAGACCAGCTCTACCGTTTCTTTTAAGCCCTTTGATGTGAAACGAATGATTGTGGATTTTGATGTTGCAGCCGCTAAGATTGAAAGATTTGATGCGGTAAACCGTCAGCTTCTTGCCTCTGTAGATGCTCAAATCCTTGAAGTGGATGATGCCGTAAACACGCTGGCATGCATGTTACTGGACTCCATTAGTGAGCTCTCTTATGATAATGCCGACTTTATCATGAAGTTGGTTTTGGGCTACCTTGTTCAAATTGCAGGTACAGAAGATGAAAAACGGAAGATTGTCCGGCGGTATGCTATTTCAATCGTGGATGATATTCGGAAACAGGTATATGAACATATGGAGAGAAAAACCTGGGAAACTCATATTATCCAGAAAGATCTTATTCTTTTTAGAAAGTTCATTCGAAATGTAAAGAAAGATGGACAAGTTCGATTTGACAAGCCGTTTACGGATAAATCAAATATTAAAAAGTATTTGTTTACCGGCTATAAAAAGTCTTATTATCCTGACAACGCATTTGACAGCGACTCCGAACGTCTCTTCTCGATAATTCTGGAAGAAGATCCGGATGTCATCAAGTGGATAAAACCGCCTCTGAACCAGTTGGGATTGTTCTGGCAAGCCGGACAGCAGTACAACCCGGACTTCCTCGTTGAAACTACTACCGGTAAATATATGGTAGAAGTTAAGGCTTCCAATGAAGTTGGATCAGATGAGGTAATTGCAAAAGCAAAAGAAGGAATCAAATGGTGCCGCTTTGCGTCGACGGCAGACCCCGACAAAAAACAATGGGAGTATCGCCTGATCACCGACGATAACATTTGTTTGGGAAATAGCTGTAAATATACGCTGGGTACTGCAAGAAAGATTTCGGAGGATTAATATGGACGAAAGATTCCAATATGCAGAAGTTCGCCAAAGGCTTATCGATGCATTAAAAACGGACCTTATGGGGCCTCAAAATATAGATGAAGTTTTGGACGAGAATCCTATGTTTGCCTATATTATAGGCATGCTGTACCCTCAGACAAATTCTTCTGCAGATGGGGTCGATGTGGGCGAACAGGAAGTTGAGGCTGACATTGCCTATGAAGATGGCGAGGACTACACTTCTGGCGAAGAAGACGACAACGAGCCTATTGCAGCCACAAAATTCAAGCAGCAGTCGTCTATTGGTATAAGCTTTTACGTTGAGGCGTCCACACCATCTATTAATTTGGATGTTTCCTGGGGCGATTATGTCAAAACCACTGAGAAAAAGCTAAACAAAGATGGTAAAGAAATCGATGTAGCCGCATACAAGCGCCACAAAATGGAGGAAACTCTTCATATCGTTTTTTCTGACATTGATCGCACAAAGGATTATTCACTGGTTATTGATTCCAACGTTACCGTTCATGTCTCCAAGATTACTCTGAAACGCGGGTTTTACCTTGTTACAGCATATGTAATTAATAGGAGACCGTCGGCTGAAAGTGCGCTTGAGTCCATTATGTTCCAAGTTAATCTTCGGGCATATGCCGAAGATCAACGCGGGGTCTTCATTGCTGAACATATTTGCCGCAAGGTCCTTGCTTCGGATGAGTTTTATTTTGAACAGCGCCCCATCATGGGACGAGGCCGTGGCTGTGCTGCCACATGGGATACTCCTGCTGATGGAAAATGCTCTGAATTGTCTACAGACTTCATTCCGCAATACGAGTTCCCCGGCGTGAGCGCCGCTTTGAAGGGATTTGATAAATTTTACTTCTCGATGCGGTTTTTATCCATTGCAAATAAGCGGGAGCAAATAATTGAGCGGCTGAATACGCTTGCAAATTCTTACGAACAGTGGATTGAGGAAAAACTTGTCGATGACCCCAAAATGTCTGATCCCGCATTTGTCAGTGAAATCGGCAATAGTGTTATCTCCAAATGCAAGGATGCCTTGGCTCGCATTAGAGAGGGAATCCACCTTTTAGTGACAGATGACTTAGCATTCGATGCATTTTGCTTTATGAACAGGTCTATGATTCTCCAGAGAAATATCATGAACTATTCAAAAAAGCACGGTGCTGGCGTGGAGTGTAATTTCCAGGATTTTGTAGATCCGCGAAATCCAAGCAATGGTTTTGGATGGAGACCATTTCAGATTGCATTTATCCTCATGAATTTAAGTGCAATGGTCAATCCGCACCATGCAGATCGTAGTATCGTTGATTTGTTGTACTTTCCCACAGGCGGTGGCAAGACGGAGGCCTATCTTGGCCTCATGGCATTTGTGATCGCAAATCGTAGACTCCATACAAATCCCAACGAAGCCTATAATCGTGATGGTGGAGTAACCGCAATCCTGAGATATACGCTACGCCTGTTAACCACTCAGCAAAGAGACCGAATTACAAAGATGGTAATTGCTGCTGAACTGATCAGGCAGAAAACTGGCAGTAAATATGGAACAACGCCAATTTCCATAGGATTTTGGGTTGGTGGTGGTGTCACACCGAATTCCTTCGATGATCTAAAAGAAGACCCAGAAGATCCCGGAAAGGCAAGAAGAAATTGCAACTTGTTGTATAAGCAGCTTTTGACCTGCCCATTTTGCGGCAAGCCACTTTCTTCCGAAAATTTCTACATTGATTTCGAGAGAAAAACCGTTGAAGTTTATTGTTCTGACTATAACTGCATGTTCTACAAGTATAAACAGAACAGAATGCCGATTCCAGTTTATCTGGTTGATGAAGAAATCTATTCAAAATGCCCCTCCATCATACTGTCTACCGTTGATAAATTTGCGAGGCTTCCTTGGGACGTAAAAACCAATGCCCTTTTTGGGCGTGTAGACCGTCTGTGTAGCAGAGATGGCTATGTGGCAATTGGTGATGATCATAAGAGGCATCCTAAAACCGCAACCTTACCTACATCTTCACTTACTCCGGTTAAACCATTGAAACCCTATTTCCGGTTTCGTGGACAGTAAAATGAAGAAAAAACAGAAAGAAACGCAGGATATCTTGTCGTATCACAGTCAGGCGGCGGGATGCTCAGACAAGGCACGCGCAAAGGCATCCGGAGGACGCCAGCCAATAGAGGAATGCGGGCGCACTGGGTTGTAAAAGGTCTCGATATAAGCGAAGACGTCTGCCATGGCATGTGCCCTTGAGGCGAAATGGCGCAGATGGACGCACTCGCACTTGAGGCAGCTGAAGAAGTTTTCGGCCACGGCGTTGTCATAGGGATCGCCCTTGCGGGACATGCTTTGCCGGATGCCGAGGCTGGCGAGACGCTGACGGTAAGCGTAGGCGGCGTATTGGACGCCGCGGTCGGAGTGGAAGATGAGGCCGGGCAGAGGCTTGCGGCGCCGGACGGCCATGCCGAGGGCGGCGAGAGTGAGATTTGTGTCGATGCGGTCGGAGAAGGCGTAGCCGACGATCTGCTTTGTGCAAAGGTCTTTCACAACAGCGCAGTAGAGCCAGCCCTCGCCGGTGGGGATATAGGTAATATCGCCGACCCATGCGGTGTCTGGCTTGTCAAAGGAGAAGCGGCGCGCAAGGAGATTGGGCGCGATGGGGTGCGCGTGTCTTGAGTTGGTCGTGGCTTTGTAGGCACGCCTGCGCGTGGAGGAGATGTTCATCTCGTTCATCAGGCGGTGGATGCGCTTGCGCGAGCAGGAAAGCTGCGGGCGGATCAGGTGATACAGGCTGTCCAGCCCAAGGGCGGGATAACGCTGGTGCAGGCTCAGCAGCCGGCGTTTCAGTTCCTGATCCTTCTGCCGGCGCAAAGAGGGTTTGCGGCCCAGCCATTCGTAGTACCCGCTGCGGGAGACCTCCAGCAGTCGGCATACAAGTTCCACAGAGGCCCCCGCGCGGGCCGTACGGATGTACCGGTACTTGTCCTCTATGGTTTGGAAAGTATGCCGACGGATTTTTTTAGGATGTCAATGACCCCGTCTTTCTCTTCAAGCTTCTTGCGCAGTGCTCGAATCTCCGCCTCCAGTTCGCGCAGGCGTCTGGCGTCGCGGTTTTGGCGGTCTGCTTGCCCCGGCGATGGTGCGCCCGCCGCTTTCAGCCAGCTGCGCAGCGTGTCGATGCAGATGCCGAGTTCCGCGGCCACCCGCCCCTGCCGGCTGGGCCGCCCCTGCTCGGTGACCATCCGCACAGATTGTTTTTCTGTCCCCCGCCTTGAAGGCCTCATCGTAACGCGGCGGCGCTGGGTGTTTTTCGTTCTTTGGTTGACATTTTTCATTACCCCTTTCCATTATACAGATTGTTTTTCTGTCCGGCAAACGAACGGGTCCGGATATCATTCGCAATTGTACCGTTTTGTTGAAGGCACAACTGCAACGCCATTCTCTGCTCGAGCTCGAGACAGAGTCCTCCACGCGGTAATCATTTCTGCTATTCGCCTCAAATATCCAACCATGGCCAACAATGCAGGCGCCGGCCTTATCACTTCCCTTACAGATGCTCAAATTGATGAAATTAAGTCGATCATTCTTGAACGTCTAAATATCATCAAGCCGGCTGTGCGAATGGAAGCTGAAACAGAAATTGATCAATTCATTGACTGGTGGAAACTCTTGGCTGCCCGGAGCAAGCCCCTTCGGTACTACGTTTACAAAACAGATCGATACAACCGTTTAATGAATTATTACGGCGAGAGATGCATTGAAACAGAAAAAGCGACATTAAGTTCCATGCGTGAAGTAGAAAGCGCTTCCAATATGTATTACTATTTGGAGGATTAACATGGCACAATATAATAACAAATTAGGCGAACTTCGCCCGAATCAAATTATTACCACATTTGGTCCGGGGTCAATTATTGATGCTGTAAAAGACTCCGTTACAATGTTGGACACAAGTTATTGGACCGAAAAGGGGAAGAAGATCATCGATGGTCGTCTGGCATCCTATTTGGGTGTAGACTGCTTCTATATGCCTCGATCTTCTCATTTTGGAGATGTCCCTGTCACAACCTTCCCGTATTTCCATGTCTGTTCAAATAGTAAATGCGGAAGATTGTTTGACGCCCGGCCAAGCTTCGATCTCGATCGCTATCTTCGCTTTGGAATGACATGTCCTGTTTGTCACAAGCCTGCGTATCCATCAAGATTTATTACCATTTGTGAAGATGGCCATATGAGCGATTTTCCTTGGCACTGGTGGGTTCACAGGGGAAACACCACGTGTACTGGCTCACTGAAAATGTACTCTATCGGCAATACATCCACATTGGCCGATATGTGGGTTGAATGCTCGTGTGGTGCACGACGCAGTATGAGCGGCGCAACACAAAAAGACAATTTTGAAGGATTAAGCTGCCCAGGGCATCATCCATTCCGTCCCCATGCTAAACGGGACAAATGTAAAAAAGAGCTCATTCCTTCGCAAAGAGGCGCATCAAATGTGTATTTCTCTGTTACGAGGAGTGCGATTTCTATTCCACCATGGATTAATCCCCTTTATAACCTTATAGATGAACACTTGCGTGTAATTGAAGAATTTATGGATTTGTTGGGTGATGAAGGAATCAGCAAAATCTACGAGAAATACTTTTCTGGCTATCCGAGGGAGGAATTTGATGCTGCATTGACCAGACGATTAAACAACATCCAGGAGTTTACCGAAATTAAGCGAATGGAGTATGACGCCATTACTCACCACAATGACCCAGTCTATGCATCTAACAAGAAACACTTCAAAGCTGAAGAAGAAGCGCTCCCGGAATATCTTAAAAAGTATTTCAACCGAATTATTCGTATTACTCGATTGCGTGAAGTCAAAGTATGCGCCCCCGATCCTGATGCAGATGAACAGGCCAACATTGTTTACCTGAACAAGGGAAAGAATGAACGCTGGCTTCCTGCTGTAGAGATCAACGGTGAAGGTATCTTTATTGAATTTAACCAAGCAACTATAAAAGAATGGCTAAATCTACCTGAAGTTAAGGCGTTTTCTCAAAATAACTGTGTTGAGAAATGCAATTTATGTTCTTCTCCATACTTTCTCTCACTTGCTCATTAAGCAGATGTCAATGTCGTCGGGATATTCATCCTCTGCAATTAGAGAACGCATTTATTTTGGTGATAACATGGCCGGAATTCTTCTGTATACGGGCAGTCCTGATAAAGAAGGTTCACTTGGTGGACTTGTAGAGCTCGGTAGCGTTGAAAAAATTATTCCGATTATGAGAGATGCTTTTCAGGAAGCACTCCTCTGTACAAATGATCCGGAATGCCTACACAACGCGCCTGCTGCTGCGAATTCAAATGGCGCCGCTTGTCACTCCTGTTGCATGATTTCAGAAACGGCATGTGAGAACGGGAACCAATGCGTTCTTTAAGGAACTGGTGGAAGAACTATGTCAACTGGAAATGTAAATCTTGATATTCTGCTAAGGAATCTCTGATTTAATCCGGGCTACCGCGCATGCGGAGAGATGGTAAAATAACACCATCTGAACCCTACTACCCCAAGGGAAAGCGGTCGGTCGTCCGCCCATGGGGATCGAAAAGATGCTGCGGATGTACCTGCTTCAAATCTGGTTCAACCTGTCTGACCCGGCGACCGAAGATGCCATCTACGACAGCTATGCCATGCGAAAATTCACAGACATTGACTTTATGACGGAAACAGTGCCGGATGAAACAACGCTGTGCAAGTTCCGTCATCTTTTGGAAACGAACGGCCTGAACAAGCTGTTTTTTGACGCGATCAACCGGGTAATGGTGCAAACCGGCCACATGATGAAAGGCGGCACCATCGTGGATGCGACCATCATCAATGCCCCCAGCTCTACGAAAAATGCGGAGAAGAAGCGTGACCCTGAAATGCATCAGACCAAAAAGGGCAATGAGTGGAAATTCGGGATGAAATGCCACACCGGTGTGGATGCAGGCAGCGGCCCTGGTTCATACCATTACGGTCACGGCGGCAAATGAGCATGACATCACACAGGCCGCCGCATTGATTCGCGAAGATGATGAAGTAGTATATGGGGATGCTGGGTATCTGGGAATCCACAAGCGCCCCGAGGTAGCCTGCGACGAGCATTTATCCAGCATTGACTACCGCATTAACCGCCGTCCCGGAAAGCTGCCTCATGTATCTGACAATGCAATTGACTGGGAACGGTATATTGAGAACCGCAAGTCCTCGGTGCGCTGTAAGGTAGAGCATGCGTTCCGAATCATCAAGTGCCAGTTTGGCTATAAGAAAACGGTGTATCGCGGACTGATGAAAAACGCGAATCGGCTGTACGCTTTGTTTGCCTGTGCCAATTTATACGCCCTTGCCATGGCCGGGCGAAAACTTTCCACAACCTGATATAGGGGCAGTCTGCCCTTTTTCAGGAAATGGGGCGGAAATGCAAAGGAATACTGGCTATTTTCCGACTGAATCGCTTGAACCTAGCGGTAATCGTCTATTTTCTCGCTCGGCGCTGAATGAAGGCGATTTATTCAGAGGTTCCCTAAATACCATAAAAGATGCAGTACCCATCAATCCGGACGGAAAATCGACTATAAACTCAGCTGCCGTCAATCTGATTAAAAAACGATATCCCACTCTTTCCCCGGCAGAAGCAGAAGAAATATATCTGCTTGTAAGTTCCGCATTGATGGCAAATCAAGGTGACCATTCAGAACTCGTAGTCACAGCCCCTCCCTCTTTTTTCGGTTAAAGCGCGCTCTACGGCTAATACTGTGTCCTCAATGATTTTGGGAGCACAAAGTAGCATTTTGATAACAGGGTATTCATTATCAGGCTATTTTGGAGATTTGGTCGATTGTATGATTCAAAAGAGTAAATCCGGTGTTTTAATTAAGTTTTTTGCAAATGGACTTGAAGGTCAAGCTGAATTTGAGAAATTGCTAAAATACCGGGGACGCTTCCTGAGAATCTATAATTACCAAAAGCCCGAAGATCCAATGTCTTCTCTACATGCAAAGGTAATATGCGTTGATCAATCCAAAACACTAATCACTTCAGCCAACCTCTCTTACCATGGTCAAGAAGGCAACATAGAAATGGGAACTTACATTGATTCTGCTGCTATTGCTCATCAAGTAGAGGATCTCTTTACAAAATTCCTGTTTTCTAAAATCTTTATCGAGCTTAAACAGTGATTTCAAGGTGATCATATGGCCGATGTACACTCTCCCCAAGTTAGAAGTCGAAATATGTCCAATATAAAAGGGAAGAATACGAAACCAGAGATGATCGTGCGTCGCTATCTCTTCTCTAAAGGTTTTCGGTATAGAAAGAACGATATCCGGCTTCCAGGAAAACCAGACATTGTTCTTCCTAAATACAGGACAGTTATTTTTGTAAATGGATGTTTTTGGCATAAACATGAAGGCTGTAAATACTTTGTCTGGCCCAAAAGCAATCCCGAGTTTTGGAAAAGCAAAATCGATGGAAATATTCGCAGGGACATAAAGTGCCATCAACTTCTCCGTAATGCGGGGTGGAATGTAATTGTTGTGTGGGAATGTGAATTAAAGAAGAATATTCAGGAACAGACTCTTGAACGCTTGGCGGCAGAACTTGCCAAACCAAGGAAAACACAGGGAGAAGGTGAACAATCATAAGACAAAAGATAGATAAACGGGTACCTCGATATGGCGATCTGATTTCTCCTACATTTATTGCGTTGAAGAACTTGGGCGGGTCAGGCAATAATGATGAAATCTTAGCTCAACTCATTGAGCTACTGTCACTGCCGGATAAAGTTGTGGATATTTCTCATAAGGGACATGAAAGCATGACCGAACTGGCTTATCAGGCGGCGTGGGCCCGTACATACCTTAGAAGCTATGGCGTTATCGAAAATGCATCCAGATCTGTGTGGGCAATTACTTCGAAATATGCTAAGGTTGATACAGTGGACGGAAAGGTAATTGTTGCAGAAGTTGTCAAACTGAATGCGGCAAGGCGAAACAGCGATACTTCAGATGTACCTGCGCCCAATTCGGCTAAAGATAACGACACCCCGGAAGACAATGGTGTAGAAGCACCTGATGAGGTAAAAGAATGGCGCGTCCGGTTAACAGACATACTTCAAAACATGAACCCTTACGGATTTGAACGTTTGATACAGCGTGTTCTTCGATCCTGTGGATTTACTGAAGTGAAGGTGACTAAGGCTTCCGGAGATGGCGGTATTGATGGAACCGGTAAACTCCGAATCAACGGTGTTTTTAGCTTTAATGTGGCATTCCAGTGCAAGCGATACAAAGGGTCTGTAGGAGCACCGGAAGTTCGTGATTTTAGAGGCTCATTAAACAAGGGTACAGAGAAAGCTGTGTTAATTACGACGGGTACATTCACAAAAGCCGCGAGACAAGAGGCTGCGGATCAAAGTAAAGATCAAATTGATCTGATAGACGGCGAGGAACTCATCGATTTAATTGTCCAGAACCGGATCGGGGTATCAGAAGAAGTGACATACCGGATTGATGAAAGCTTCTTTTTGAACATTTAATAGTTGTCCTCGCTAACCTGCGAGCCCGCGCGAAAAGCAGTCCTCTACAAAGCATCGGCTGAAACGTATCGTTTCAGCCGATGTTTTTGCGAAAATTCGCTATTCGAACCCATATGCCGTTTGCCAAGACTCAATTTCGAGTCCAAACAGCTATGTCCGCTTGAATTTTTGCGTAGAAAAAGTTTCAGTAGCTATTTCCGCCGACTTGTGGTATGTGTTTGTGTTGCAAGGAGGCGAACGCATGAAATACGAACTGCTCAAAGCGATGTACGACTGCTTCTACATCCCGCCGGAGCTGCCAGCGGCAAGCCAGGAAGTTGAGGTCTGCCACCAGACGCTCATTGACCGCTTGGACAAACCGGAGCGCAAGCTGGTGCTGCAGATCATCGATGCCAAGGACCGCATTGCGGAGGACATCTCCATCGACAGCTTCATCTCCGGATTCGAGCTGGCATGGAAGCTCTCCGCAGAACTGAATCACTACGAAAACGAGCGCTCAGTCTCTCGCCGCATGGCGTTGGGACCGGACGCTCGTTTCACATGCAAGAAGGAGGAAGAATAATGAAGAAACTCATCATGACAATCGTGATCGCCGCCTGTCTGGCCCTGTGTGCCGCTGTGTGGCTGCAGAGTGAAGTGGTCGAGAAAACGCCCACACCAGCACCAACTCCAGCCGTGATCGCCACGGAGCCGCCCATTGCGGAACGCAAAACAAAAGTTGAAGCCGCACCACAGACAGAGAAAGAAAAGACTGAAATTTCGAAGCAGGAACCGTGCCACGAGGTCATCAGCGAACCGGAGATAGCGCCCGCGGAACCTGCCGCAGCTCCCAAACCTGTTCTGGAGCCAATGCCTGAGCCTATACCTGCACCGGAAATCACCCCTGCACCGGAATCTACGCCCGAACCCACACCGACAGTCATCGACTCGCAGTCCGGCGACATGGTCTATGTGCCCGGTTTCGGCTGGCTGGAAAGTCAAGGCCCAAACCATGTCGAATACTCCGAGGATATGTACGAAAACGATAACAAAATCGGCATCATGGGCTGAACTCTTACCCAGCCAACACAAGCAAAGAGCGGTCGGCTAAAACTGACCGCTCTTAAAATTTATTCATCCTGCAGCATGGACAAGTACATGTCCAGACGCTCGTTGATATATCCGGCGAACAGCTTCTCCATGGCCGACAGGTCGTGCTTCACATGGTAGGCATCGAAGGCATTGCAGTAAGCCAGCCGGTCCGTGAACTTGATGTCAATGGGCGGGAACCCGGCCTTCATCAATTCCAGATTGACCAACAGGCGTCCGGTGCGGCCATTACCGTCGATGAAGGGGTGGATACCCTCAAACTCGATGTGGAACCGTGCCAGTTTCGTTACGATGTGCTCGGCGCTCTCGGCATAGCGTGCCATCAGCTGCTCCATGCTGGGCTGGATCAGGTAGGGCTGCACCGGCTCGTGCTGGGCACCCATGATGCGAACGGGAACCCGGCGGTAGACGCCCCGGTCATCTTTTTTGTCCGCCAGCACCAGATAATGAATCTGCTGGATTACCCGCTCGGACATGGGTTCTTGCTTCTGCACCAGTTCCCGGACAAAATCAAATGCCTCCTTGTGGCCCACGGCCTCCATGTGATCTTTCAGGGGCTTCCGGTCAATGGTCAGTCCACGCAGCACCATATCGGTCTCCCGGAGGGTCAGGGTGTTGCCCTCAATGGCGTTGGAGTTGTAGGTGTACTCCACGGTGAATTCTTCCGTCAGTCGGGCAACCTCGCCCTCGGTCAGCGGACGGCGGGTGTCCAGTTCGGCTTTCTTCCGGTCAATCATATCCAGAAGACTTTCCGCAGACTTGAACCGTCCGTCGGCGGGCTTCACGGCGTCCACGGGGATCTTCCAACCGCGCCCTTCCTGAAACGCACCGGGGATCTTGCCCTCGGCGCAGAGAATGCGGACACGGCGGTCAGACAGTCCCCATTTTTCCGCGGCCTGCTTTGCAGTCATGAACATGAGCATCCCTCCATTCTTCTAAAGGAAGTATACCACCTTTTCGGAACAATAACAACGCTGTCGGAACAATATCCTGCGAGTTATCGGAATAACGCACTTCGCAACGTAATAAGGAAGCAAGCGCTCGGACGAATCTCAATCCAAATTGTTCTCGCCCCATTTGGCCAGTTCGCAGAAAACCGGCAGCAGGGCTTTTCCTTTGTCTGTCAGAGAATATTCCACATGGGGCGAGATCTCATTGAACTGCTCCCGGTGAACGCTGCCCAGTTCTTCCAAGTCCCGCAGGGTGGAAGTCAGCATGGTATTGGTGATTCTGGGCAGCGCTTTTTTCAGTTCCCCGAAGCGACAGGACTCCTTTTTACAGAGTTCGTAAAGAACGTGGGTACGCCACTTGCCGGAAAGCAGTTCCAGCGTTCGGCGCATAGGACAAGTGTCTGACGGCTCATTGCTCATGATCCGCTGTAAATATTCTTCCGGTGTCATATCCTTTTTCATAGGTGCCTCCCGGTATCATGGAATGTACTAAGTATTTCATTTTTGCGTACTTGAATGAGATTTTCGTCCTTAGTATAATTTATGTACCAAAGAAATTCAAGGAGGAGCCTATGAAAACCGCTATTGTCTTTTACTCCAGGCACCACGGCAATACCAAAAAGCTGCTGGACGCTATTGCTGAGAAATATCCCGTTACCCTAATTGACGCCACGAAAAATCCATCGCCCGACCTGAGCGGGTATGATGCCATCGGATTTGCTTCCGGCATCTATTACTCCAAGTATCACAAGAGCGTACTTAAAATTGCGGAGAATATTCCCGCGGGAAAGAAAGTTTTCTTCCTCCATACCTACGGTGCCAAGAAGGAAGGCTACTTCAAGTCCATTGAAGCCGCCGTTTCCGGCAAGCAGGCCGAGATCCTTGGTAGATATGAATGCTTCGGCTTTAACACCTTCGGCCCCTTCAAGCTGATCGGCGGCATCGCCAAGGGCCATCCCGACAGCAATGAGATCAGCGGAGCAGTGAAGTTTTACAAGCAACTTTCCAAATAACAGACGAGGGACACAGCAGCCACAGTTCAAATCCTGCGGGGCAATAAACAAGGAAAACAATTTTCAAATCCAATTTCATCGATCCAGACAGATAAACCAGCGGGACAGGCCATCATGGCCTGTCCCGCTGACTGTATATTAGGGCAAATATTCCGACGATACACGGAAACGGCTGACGCCGAAGGAATTGCTCCGCTCCATGATCTCCGCCGGGACCTTCGGCAGCTGCTTCTTGCTGAAGTTGGTATCGCCGAAGTAGGCGTCGAAATTCGTGACCGGCAGGACCACCCACTCACAGTCCTCCTGCTTGTTGGCAAGGTAGTAGGCAATCAGGGTGCAGACAACCGTGGCCGGAACCTCTTTGGGCAGTGCCGCTTCCACTTTCTCTATGAGTGCAGGCGGCAGCTCCGGCTCCTCCCGGCGCAGCGGGCCAAACTCCAGCGCATCGGCGAGGACATCGTCAAAGCGCAGCGTCCAGGCCCCCTTGGTCTGGGGCGAAAAAATCGGGATCTGATACTGCATCACTTTGTTTCGCCATGCGGCGGCAAACTTGGCTCGAATGATCTCCGCATTCTTGAGCGAGGTGCTGCGCACCTTCTCCGGGTGCGTCAGCATAAAATCTGCCACAGCCACATGACGGAGGAACCAGCCGGTCCCGTCCGCGTCCACCAGTTCCGGAAACTCCACGCGCAGTTCCAAAAAAGTCCGTCTTGAACTGCCATTCGTCCTTGGGCGCTGTTTTGCCTTTCTCCGGAGCGCTGCACCAGGCGCAGAGCGCCCGGCGGGCATACGCGATCCGGTCGCGGGGATCACCCGAAACGACCGCTCCGCTTTTGTCATGGAACAGGTACCCCCGGGCCAGGATGGCCAAAATTCTCGCCATCCCCTCAAACTCAAGGATCGTGGCAAAGGTAAACCGGCCCAGATAGGTCATGTCGCTCTTCCTGCTGGCGGTATAGGAAACCGTCCCGGTGTATGCGCGGAACTCTTTCCATTCGTTAAGCATCTCGCACCTCCAGAACATTTTTTCTCATTCAGGCCAAGGCCGAGGGTTATTACGAATTGTTCCTTCTGGACTTGGCCACCGGCCTGCGCCGTGGAGAGCTCATGGCGCTGCAGTGGGACGACCTGAACTTCAAGACCGGCGTGCTGAACGTGAACAAGCAGGTCTACGATGTGCGGGTGAGCTTCAGGTCAGCGCGCCCAAGACGAAGAACTCCATCCGCAAGATCGTCCTGCCGCCCGCCGTGGTGGATGTGCTGCGGGAGTACAAAAAGTCGGTGGACTCCCGGTGGATGTTCCCCTCCCCGGTGAAGGAGGACTGCCCCCTCACCCCCGGCGTGGTGCGGCGCAGGCTGCAGCTCATTCTGGAACACGCAGAGTGCAAGCATGTGAGGTTTCATGATCTGCGCCATACATTTGCGACGCTGGCGCTGGAGAACGGCATGGACGTGAAGACCCTCTCCGCCATGCTGGGCCATGTGTCGGCGGCCACCACGCTGGACATCTACACCCACATCACCGACGATATGCAGCGTGCGGCCGCCGCCAACATCGACCGGGGTATCGGCAAAGCGGCGCCGTCAGAGGACGCTTTGACGCCGGGGCAGGAACCTACCCCGGCCACACCGAAAAAGCCGAGGATGACCGATTTCAAGCCCTATGTGGGCCGCAAGCGCAAGCCCGGTACCGGCTGCGTCACCGAGATCAACGACCACCTGTTTGAGGGCCGCTACTCGCCCAAATGGCCCGACGGCAAAAAGCACTCCCGCAATGTCTACGCCCACACGCGGGAGGAGTGCGAAGAGAAACTGAAGCAGATCATCATGGAGATGAAAGCCGAAATTGCGGAAGCACAGCGGCTGAAGGATCTGGGAGAAGGAAATGGAGCGCCCCCGGAGGAGAAGAAAGGCAAGCGGGCGAAGAAGGGGAAGTAAAAGAAGTGCCGCCCTGGGTGCCGAGTGATCGGTGCCCAGGGCGATGTTTTTATGTATAGCTAACATTGTGAGAAAGATAATACTATCTGTTGAATTAGCGAAATATTTAGTATATAATCAATTATAGAAAGCCAATGTCGAACCAACCGTATGGAGTCTCCATACGGTTTTTTGTCAATTGAGACAATTTGTGTTGAGTGAAGGTGCTACTTATGAAAGAGCAGAATATTAGCGCTTGTACTGAATTGAAAAATATTATAGACGGCTTTGGTACTGTACAAACTGCCTGGGGACTTATTGTTGCAGTAACTTTAATAATTGCGTTTATATTTTGTGTTTTTGCCTTTACAAAGAGGATAAATAAGATAACTAAAGCGCAAGTCCAGCGGTTTCAAAAAGAAGGAAAGTATCTTCCGTCGATATACATTGAATTAAACAATTCAATGGAGTACCTTCGTTATTTCATCTTTTCGTATAGATGGAAGCACCGAATCATTAGGCAATACAATCATCTGTTTCATGGATATGAAGGCAAACGACTTAAGCAACTGTTCGGGCCTGTCACAAAATATAGCCTATCTTATTTTACACCATTTTCAAGCCTAAGCTCCACACTGTCTGCCATGCACGACGAACTTGAAAGGTTTAGAAAAAACCACAGAGAGTTATATTCTGAACATGGAGAGATTGTCTGGGCAATTGCAAATAGTACATACAATCACGTCCATGCAATTAAACATTTGCAGGATTTATGTGCTATGATGCGCCAGAAAAATGTGATTCTTGTAGGGAACGCCGGTAATGGAAAAACCAGCCTTTTGTGTCGAATGGCTGAAGTTACAATTGCCAACAAAATGCCCTGCCTGCTTGTGAATTCGCGAGATATCAAGGAAGACTGCTCGGAATACATTATAAAAAAGCTTCCTATTATTCCCAAGCTACGAAATATGACTTCGCTTTATTTGAGGTTAATATCCCTGGTGCTCTTTTTTCAAAGAAAGTATTTCTATATTTTTGTCGATGCAATTAATGAAAATGACCGTGAGGTTTTTACAAATAGCATTTCAACGCTACTCGAAACATTTTCAAAATATAGCCGTATTCGTGTACTTTTAACTTGTAGGCGCGAATACTTTGATTCGCGTTATAAAACGCTGTTTTCTGCCGGTGAGGAGAAACCTTATATTTCCAATTTGCAAGAAGCGGAGTATGACGAGCGGGCAACTTTGAAGATGATAAAGGCATACATGAAGCATTTTAACGTCCGTGGCCCGTTCTCCCTTGAGACACAGGATAAACTGAAGAACTCGTTGTTCTTAACCCGTATTTTCTTCGAAGTAAACAGCAATCGTGACGAGTGTATGCTGGAGTTCCGAAATGCAGAAATATATAAGCTCTATTTTGAAAAAATTGCCTCTGAAAATAAAGGAGTTGATCTGAACGCAATTGTTAATAGTATTGCTCGATATATGTTTGCTGAATTTCAGTTTGATAAAATTCCAATAGAAGAGCTGAACTTATCATCTGATGATCTGGACTCTTTGAGAAATTTATTAGATAACAATTTGATAATCAGCCGTTCTGTTCATGCTGGGATAGGTATTACTGAGCGCGAAGAAGAGTATGTTTACTTTGTCTTTGATGAGTTGCGAGATTTTTGCCTGGCAAGATATCTTTTAACTTTAGATGAGTATAATTCTTTCTTGAAATATTCAGAGCTTTTTTCAAATGTGACAAAACTCTTCGAGCAAAGGTTGTCGCCGGTTGAAGGAATGGTCAAATATGCATATCACCATTTTAGGACGATTGCAAGAGATGACTTGTGCGATAAGATTTTAAAAGTATTCGGCGAATCGGATGTGCAGAGCATCCTGGACTGGGAAAAACGAGGTATGCACAGGAAAAGAACATTTAATAACTTCGGTTTTTCATTGATTTTTTCCGAAGGTGACAACATTGCTTCGTTTGAAATCGACTATATCCTTCATTGTATAAAAAATGACTGTCGTTATTACTGGGAAATCTTTTGGTTCTTATTAGGAAACGAGTATTCTGGGTTTAAGCCCAATATCCATTTGGCTGTCGATGTGTTACAACGTTGTGATGATGAGATTTCAGAAAAAATCCTGGAATTCTTTTTTGCCGATAGCGCAGAAAAATATTATTCTTATTCTGATAAAGAACGCAGAGTGGATAATCTAAAAGAGTGGCTTGACGCTATCCAGAAAAATAACGGGACTCTATCCGAGCATTTGAAAATAATAATTACAATCTTGGCTGCGTATGATCCAATAGAGTTTGCGCTCAAAGAATATCATAATTTTGTTTTGGACGAAGATTTTTTCAAACAGATTCAGGAAAGTGCCCTTTGCAATCTAACGAAACTACTTGTGTGTGAGCTTAAGGATCGGACAACACCACAGCCGACGGATCAAAATGCGCTTCAGGCGTTAATGGAGCTTTTAAAGTCGGAGGGATATTATGAGTAATGAGATCTTTTTCAAGAAAACTCCGAGAATGACTCTGATTGGTGCGTGTCGTTTTTTTGGAGTAGAAAGAAAAAGCTATGCAGGGACAATAGTTGAACGGATTTACGATTATTATTGTAGGGGGGCTAATAATCTGCATCTTGAGTATTTTCGGTACTATCGAGCAGAATTTCCAGACTTTGAGTCCTTCTTAGAGAAAAAATACAACCTGTTTCCCGACGAAATCGAAAGCAAAAAATCTTTTCTACTATGCCACAAGTCGCTTGATTTTGAAGCCGACGGACATGTTACTGATTTGTTAGAGGACGAGGCAATAGGGGGCACATTCCGAAAATATATGGGAGAGCATATAGATGATAATTAGAGACGGCTTTGTAACTAATAGTTCTTCTACGAACTTCATGATTATTAGTAAAGAAAAACTAAGCAGCAGTTACTTGTATGAAAAACTTGGATTTAAAAAGGGGTCAAGCTTAAGTTCTGCTGCATTTTCCCTGACTGACGACATCATGAGCGCGACGGAGTCGGGAGTACGTTGGTATGAGGTTGAACAAATCGATTACGAAACCATTCTGAAGATTTTTGGTGAGGAAAGCGCTGAGAAATATAAGAAGATGTCAAAGAAAGGGTATCATACTTATATTGGTCACACCAGTTCTGATGATAATTTTCTAACATCTTTTATGACAACGGACTGTTTTGTGATTGATGAAAAAGACTTTTATATGGACGGAAAGAACTGTGGTTGGTAAATGATTTACTACAAAGATAATAGATTCAGATTTGTTGAGTTGTTCAATGATGAGACAGGAACGCTCATTAGAAGCAATGTGCTGGAGCACGGTATTGAAACAAAGCAGTTGCCGCCGATGCGCTCGTTTCCGGAATTAATAGATATTGGTATTATGGGAACGTGTACTGCGGGTAAATCCGGCCTATGCAGAAACGCTGGCGTGGATTGCTATCAGCGCGGCATGCTGTCACATGAGACAAATATGAGTTTAGATGATTATTACTCAATAATCGCTCAATGTAGGGGAAGAACTTTTCAAATTGCGTTAGGTGGTGCAGGAGATCCTAAATAGTGTCTACACAAGATCAGGTCAAAACAGTACACCAAATAGCAATGCAACGAATTTGCACAGCAGCCAGAAAAGATGTTGTAGTTTTTGCATATCGAGTAGCAATGCCTCGCCAACGTTTCAGGTGCAAAAAAGCATTTTCCACCAGATGACGAAGCCGATACAAGTAACGGTCATACTCCCGCTGCTGCTTGCGATTTCGTTTAGCCGGAATGACGATATTCATTCCAGCATCAGCGGCATAAGCAATGATTTGATTGGCGTCATACCCACGATCGGCCAGTAATGTTTCCGCCGATATTCCATCAATCAAGTGAATAGCTTCTTTGCAATCAGCTCGGGTACCCTCTGTGATAAGTACTCGGACCGGCATACCATTTGCATCCACGGCAAGGTGAATCTTGGTATTGAGCCCCCTTTTGTACGGCTCATGTCCTGATTACCGCCACGGGCTCCTGCCGCATGTGGATGCACCTTACAGTGGCTGGCATCAATCATCAACCATTCAAAATCGGGCTCATCAACCAGAATTTCCAGCAGTTTTTCCCAGATCCCCTTGTCACGCCATCTGCGGAACCGCTGATACACGGTACCCCATTTCCCGTAGAACGGCGGTAAATCCCGCCACGGTGCTCCTGTGCGTAAAATCCAAAACACGCCATTGATAAATCGCCGGTTATCCTGGGCTATTCCACCCCACTGCCCTCGTTGTCCTGGCAGATGCGGTTCCAGCAGGCTCCATACCGCATCGCTGATGTCGTGGCGTTGTTGTTCATTCTTCATGGGAACACCTCTTTCGGATCTCTTGCTCCCATTATACCATATCGCTCGTGTAAACGCTATTTAATAAACATGAATTTTTTGCTGACATTCTACGTGTTACAAGAGAAAACAAAATAGTTCCTAATTATACTACGAGCGGTTATGATTTGACTGACAGGGAAGTTGAGTGGACCAAAAAATATTGTGGAGCGGTAGCTGTCTCCTATTATTCTAAGCTTGATAAAGATGGAAACGAAGATAACTTTTCAACAATTGATGCAATAGAGCGATTTGTAAGGGCAGGATGTATTACTAATGTCCATTATGTTCTTTCAAGGAAAAACATAATGGAAGCAATTTATAGGGTAAAGAATAGCGTGTTTCCCAAAGGAATTAACGCCGTTATATTTTTGCTTTATAAACCAATAGGTCTGGCATCTCAAGAGTATGTAATAGATTATAACGATCCAAATTATCTTGAATTGCTTCGCTTAGTTACATCAGCAGACAGTAGTTGGAGATACGGATTTGATACTTGTCAATCTCCTGCAATATATAAGTTTGCGCCTAATGTTGCAACAGAGTCCGTTGAATTTTGTGAAGCAGCCAGATTTTCAATGTACATTAATTCGCAATGTGTCGCATTCCCATGTTCTTTTGGAATAGAAAATAATATTTTTGCTGTTGATTTAAAACGATACACATTACAAGAAGCGTGGGAATCGGAAAGCTTTTCTAAATTCCGGAAACAACAAACTGAAATATGTGCAGGCTGCAATATGGATCCATGTAGAAGTTGCGGGTTGGGTATCGGGATAAATCTTTGTGGCAACACTAATGAGTGCTTGTAGCGTTCATAGAGTTCAAACCCTGCGCCGCAATAAACAATGAAAAGAAAAAACCTCTGAAATCAGTCGATTTCAGAGGTTTTTTGGTCCGAGTGGGGCGACTCGAACGCCCGGTCTCTTGAACCCAAATCAAGCGCGATACCACCTTCGCTACACCCGGATATTTGATTTTGAACCATTATAGCACGAAACTCGTGCGATTGAAATGTTTTTCTGTCTGTGGTCATTCATGTGGTCAAAGTGGTTTTTCCGTCCGGTTTGACCGAGGGGACAAATCCCGCAAACGCAGGCGCTGCAAGGCTTTTCGGCGTTTCAGCTACACCCGACCCGGATACAGGCACGGCACACCCAAAGCAGGCGCGCTACCAACTGCGCTACACCCCGGTATGCGGTTTTGGCACGGATGTCTGCGTGCCAGCGCGGCGGATACGGCGCTTACACGAGGAATCCAAGCTAAAATATTATATGACACAATGCGCGCGAAGTCAAGCCAAACCCTTGACGAACCGCGCCGCCTGCCGTACAATAAACCCATGTCTTATTGTTCCTATCATTTATAAGAAAAGGTGTGTCACGATGGAAAACAGCGCAAAGACCATGGACCAGATCGTCGCCCTGTGCAAAAACCGGGGCTTTGTATATCCGGGCAGCGAGATCTACGGCGGCCTGGCCAACAGCTGGGATTACGGCCCTCTTGGCGTCGAGTTTAAAAACAATGTCAAAAAGGCCTGGTGGAAGAAGTTCGTGCAGGAATCCAAATACAATGTTGGCTTGGATTCCGCCATTCTGATGAACCCGCAGACCTGGGTCACCTCCGGCCATGTGGGCGGCTTTTCCGACCCGCTGATGGACTGCCGGGACTGTCATGCCCGTCACCGCGCGGACAAGCTCATCGAGGACGCGGGCGGACACGCCGAAGGCATGAGCTTCGACGAGATGACGGCATATATCCGCGAGCATGGCATCGCCTGCCCAGAATGCGGCAGCAAAAATTTTACCGACATCCGCAAGTTCAACCTGATGTTCAAGACGTTTATGGGCGTTACCGAAGACGCCAAGAATGAGGTCTATCTGCGGCCTGAAACGGCGCAGGGCATCTTTGTCAACTACGCCAATATCCAGCGCACCACGCGCCGCAAGCTGCCGTTCGGCGTGTGCCAGATCGGCAAATCCTTCCGCAACGAGATCACGCCGGGCAACTTTATTTTCCGCATCCGGGAGTTCGAGCAGATGGAGTGCGAGTTCTTCTGCAAGCCGGACACCGATCTGGACTGGTTCTACTATTGGAAGGATTACTGCAAGAACTTCCTGCTGAGCCTGGGCATGAAAGAGGAAAACATGCGCCTGCGCGACCATGAGAAGGAGGAGCTGTCCTTCTATTCCAAGGCTACGACGGACATTGAGTATCTGTTCCCGTTTGGCTGGGGCGAGCTGTGGGGCATTGCCGACCGCACCAATTACGATCTGGGCCGTCATCAGGAGGCCAGCGGCAAGAGTCTTGAATACTTTGACCCGGAGACCAATGAACGCTATATCCCCTATGTTGTGGAGCCGTCCCTGGGCGCGGACCGTGTGGCGCTGGCGTTCCTTTGCGAGGCCTACGACGAGGAAGTGGTGGACGCCGGGAAAAACGACACCCGCGTGGTGATGCGCCTGCATCCGGCGCTGGCGCCCTTCAAGGCGTGCGTGCTTCCGCTTTCGAAAAAGCTGGCCCCCAAGGCCGAGGAAGTGCGCGCCGAGCTGGCGAAGTATTTCATGGTGGATTATGATGAGACCGGCTCCATCGGAAAGCGTTACCGCCGCCAGGATGAGATCGGCACGCCGCTGTGCATCACCATCGATTTTGAGACCGTGGGCGACGACAAGACGGCCGCCGACGGCTGTGTGACCGTGCGCGACCGCGACACCATGCAGCAGGAGCGTGTGAAGATCGAGGACCTGCGCGCTTATATCGAGAAAAAGATCGAGTTTTAAAACCACATGCAAAGCGGACGTCCCAGGGCGTCCGCTTCCTTTTTTTGCCTGCTTGTGGTATGATGAAAACAAGCCATATCCAACAGAACGGAGGAGTTTTTATGATCGGCTGGCTCATACTTGCGGCTGTGCTGGCGTTGTGCGCCGTGTTGTGCATCCGTGCGGCCCGGTTCAAACCGGAGGCGGGGGCTGGGGCGGCGCCCACGCCCGTCGCCGTGGACACAGAGGGGGCTGTACAGCGCTTGGCGCAGCTGGTGCGCATCCCGACGGTGTCCAATTATGATGCGGAAAAGTTTGATGAAACACAGTTTGAGGGCTTCCGTGAGAAGCTGCGGGAATTGTACCCCCGCGTACATGAGATGTGCCCGCCCGTGCGCATCGCCCACACGGGCATGCTGTTTCACTGGAAAGGAAAAAGCAGCGCCGCTCCCGTTGTCCTGATGGCGCACTATGACGTGGTGCCTGTAGACGAAGCGGGGTGGAAGCATCCGCCTTTCTGCGGCGAGGTGTTTGACGGCGAGCTGTGGGGGCGCGGTACGCTGGACACGAAAATCACGCTGCTGGGCATTCTGGAGGCGGCCGAACGGCTGATGAGCGAGGGCTTTGTGCCCCGGAACGACGTGTACTTTTCTTTCTCAGGCGACGAGGAAGTGAGCGGGCCGAGCGCACCGGCCATCGTGGAATATTTGAAGGAGCGGGGCGTCAGGCCCGCAATGGTGGTGGATGAAGGCGGCGCCGTTGTAGACGGCGTATTCCCCGGCGTCAAGCAGCCCATCGCGGTGGTGGGCATCGGAGAAAAAGGCTTTATGAATGTGGAGCTGACGGCGCGTGCCGCCGGCGGCCATGCCAGCACGCCGGCCGTGCCCTCCACGCTGGGCATGCTGTGCCGGGCCGTGGCCGATTGCGAAAAACACCAGTTCAAGGCGCATCTGACGGCGCCCGTGCGCGCGCTGTTCCAAAACGTGGGGCCGTATGCGCCTTTCGGCCTGCGGCTGGTATTTGCGAATCTGTGGCTGTTTGGGCCTCTGCTGCCGCTTCTGGCGGGCAGGCTGGGCGGCGAGCTGGGCGCGATGATGCGCACCACCATGGCGTTCACCACGGCGCAGGGTTCCAAGCAGATCAACGTGCTGCCCACCGAGGCGTCGGCGGGCGTCAACCTGCGGCTTGTCAATCTGGATACGCCGGAAAGTGCGGCGCAGCACCTGAAAGACGTCATTCGCAACGATAAGGTGGAGGTCAAGGTAACATACGCTCAGAATGCCAGCCCGTATGCCTCCGCGGAGGATGCGAACTGGGAGACGCTGGCCAAGGCAGTGGGCGACACATGGCAGGGCAGCATCGTCTCGCCGTACCTGATGATGGCCTGCTCCGACAGCCGTCATTTCAGCGCCATCTGCCGGGACGTATACAAGTTCAGCGCCATGGCGCTCTCCAAAGAGCAGCGGGGGCTGATCCACAACAACGACGAGCGTATCCCGGTGCGTGAGATTGCCAAGACGGTGGAATTTTTCACCCGGCTGGAGCAAAGCATATAACGAAGCAGACCGCCGCGCGGCGCGCGGAAATCCTGATGATTTGGAGAAAATGAAAATGGATATGAATTTGGTGAAGCAGTATGCGGAATTTGCCGTAAAGATCGGCGTCAACCCCCCAGCCGGGGCAGACGCTCATCATCCGTGCGCCCATCGAGGGGGCGTTTTTCGCCCGGGCCTGTGCCGAGGCGGCCTACGCTGCGGGCGCGAAGGAAGTGGTGGTGCACTATTCGGACGAAAAGCTGTCCCGCATTAAAATGGAGCATACCGCCGTGGAGGTATTGGAGGATGTGAAGCCCTGGCTCCAGCGCAGCTATCTCGATTATGTGGAGAGTGAGGGAGGCGCGTGCATGCTGTCCATTTCCGCGCGGGACCCGGAGATCTACAAGGGGCTTGATATGGAAAAGATCGACCGCGCAAACCAGGCGGCTATGAAGGCGCAGGAGGAGTGGCGCAGCTATACCATGAGCGACAAGGTGCAGTGGAGCATCGTGGCGATCCCAAGCGCCGCGTGGGCGGGAAAGGTATTTCCCGGCGCGGCGGAGGACGAGGCTCAGGAAATGCTTTGGGACGCTATCTTCGACGTGTGCCGCGTGAAAAACGGCAATGTGGTGTCCGAGTGGCAGGCGCATGTGAAAAAAATGACCGCCTGGCGCGACCGCATGAATGCGCTGGATCTGGACAGCATCCGGCTGCAGAGCGCCAACGGCACAGACCTCACCATCGGCCTTGCGGACGGGCATGTGTGGGAGGGCGCTCAAAGCCGTACGCCCGAGGGCTACACATTCATCGCAAATATCCCCACCGAGGAAGTGTTCACCGCGCCGCACCGTCTGCGCGTAAACGGCGTTGTAAAGGGCACCAAGCCCTATGTGTACAACGGCAACCTCATTGAGGGCTTTTCCGTCACCTTCAAGGACGGCGAAGTGGTGGAGCATTCGGCCCAAAGCGGCGAGGCGCTGCTGGGCCAGCTGCTGGACACCGATGAAGGCTCCCGCCGCATCGGCGAGATCGCGCTGGTGCCGGCGTCCAGCCCCATCAACCGGCGGGGCATTTTGTTCTACAATACGCTGTTCGACGAGAACGCGGCCTGCCACATCGCCTTCGGTAAGGGTTACCCCGGCACTGTAAAGGGCGGTACGGCCATGACGAAGCAGGAACTGTTGGCCCACGGTGTGAACGACAGCATCATCCACGAGGACGTGATGGTGGGCGCGCCGGATATGACCATTACGGGTACCACCAGAACGGGAGAGAACGTGAAGATCTTTGAAAACGGAGAATGGGCATTTTAATGGAAATAAATATCCCCCGGCGAAGCCTAATCTCATTAAGATAAGCGACCGACCAGACTGCACAAAAAAGCGGCCAGATCTTTTCTGCAAATATTTTGCAAATATTTGAAAAAAATCACAAAAACCCCTTGACAAAAAAGAAAAAATCGGCGGCTATGCCTTGAAAGCAATTTCAAGGAGGTTACGCCGATGAAAAACTACCCCAAAGCCCTGAAGAGGAAACTTCTAAATACCGTATCTCAAATACGGAAGGAGTTGCCCAAACACACGGCCGATCCCAAGCGGGATTTCAAACGGAATCGAAAGCTGCCCTTCGAGACGCTGTGCAAGACAATACTCTTCATGAGCGGACAAAGCCTGAATGTGGAACTGCAGCGGCAGTTTCACTATGATCCGACAGCTGCAACGACATCAGCGTTTGTTCAGCAGCGGGAAAACTCCTTCCAACGGCCTTTGAAGAAATTTTGCGCCGGTTCACTTATCAAAACCGTCCCATCCGAAGGTGGAACGGGTACACACTGCTGGCGGCAGACGGTTCCCATGTGCAGATTCCAAGCGACATTCACGACAAAGCAACCTACTTTAATAGCACGAAGGACGGGCGCGGATACAACCTGCTGCATTTGAACGCTCTGTACGATTTGGAAAGTCAAGTCTATCTGGACGCCATCATACAAGATGGACGAGAGGAGCACGAATCTCAGGCGCTTGTAGAACTGGTGGATCGGTCGGAACTCACAGAACCGGTCATTCTCGTAGCGGATCGCGGTTATGAGGCATACAACAACATGGCACACATAGAACAGAAGGGCTGGAAATATCTGATCCGCGTAAAAGACAAGCAGGGCCTCCTTTCAGGGCTTAGGCTGACTGGTGCGCCGGAATTTGACGCAGCCTTCAGTTATTCTCTGTCCAAACGCCTCACAAACCGTATCCGTCAAGAGCCTCATAAGTACCGCTGGATTCCCAAAAGGTTCATTTCGACTATATTGGGGACGCAAGCGATGCATTGTATCCAATCTCTTTCCGTGTGGTCAGATTTGCGGTGAAAGAAGGTCTGTACGAGACCGTGATCACCAACCTTCCCGCAGATCGGTTCCCGCCTCCGCTGCTTCGTGAACTTTACCACAAACGCTGGGGTATCGAAACATCTTTCCGGGATTTGAAATACACCCTTGCACTGACACACTTTCATGCCAAAAAGCGCCCATTTATCAAACAGGAGATCTTTTCCAGAATGACGCTCTACAATTTCGCTTCCTGCTTCGTCTCCATGCCGTTTTTACACAGCCTGAAGGCAAACATCTTTACCGAATTAACACCGCTTTCGCCGCTCACATTGCACGGGAATTCCTGCTGGGCTTCGTTCCCGCGGTCAATGTAGAACCTTTGATCACAAAATTCCTGCTTCCTGTCCGGCCTGGTCTGCAAAAACCGAGGAATATGCGCGCGAAGCGCCCAATCAGTTTTCAGTATCGGATGATTTGAGACCGTTTCATATTCGTTTTTTTTCGCGGAGGAGACTCCGCGCCTTTGTCATGCCTTTTTCTGATGTACATGTTTACTAAACCGCCTCCGAGATTTTCTCTCAGAGGCGGTTGCATTTTGGAGCCTTATCTTAATGAGATTACGGCGAAGCCGGGGGTATTTCAGATGCGGGCAAAGCCCTATGATACAGGCAGCGCCTCAAGGCGCATAACGGTCTGACACTTGCATAGGATTGTTACTTGTTACCCGCAAGCGGGTCCATGTATTCCTTTAACGTCATCTGATCTGTAAGTTGATCTTCTTTCAACTGATTTTGAATGTATTCCGCGATCTTTTTCGTATTCTTTCCTGCGGTGTCCACGTAGTACCCTCTGCACCAGAATGATCGATTCCCATATTTGTACTTCAGATTCCCGTGTCGTTGAAAAATCATCAAACTGCTTTTCCCCTTGAGAAATCCTATGTATCCCGCCACACTCATTTTCGGTGGGATTTCTACCAGCATGTGGATGTGATCCGGGCACACTTCTGCTTCTACTATTTTTACTCCTTTCCATTCACTGAGCTGTCTCAAAATCCCTCCTATCTCTTTTCGATTTTCTCCGTAGAACAGTTTGCGCCGATATTTCGGCGCAAACACAATGTGGTATTTGCAATTCCATTTAGGTCAGTTTACAAAGAACTACACGCAGACCACGAAACGGAGGCTGCTGACAACAAATACAGGCTGAGTATCAAGCACCGGGAAAGTGCGAGATATTCAGCCTGTTTTGTTGTTTGGGGTTTCCAAAGGGTACCCCTTTGGCACACGACTTTGCGTAGCAAAGTGTAGTGTGTTATACGCTCTGTCGGCGTTGCCGTGAAAATGCCGTTGCCGCCGGGGAGGGCAAGGGCATTTGAAGCGGCAGGAAAACAGGGCTGTGCTTGCGTGGCGTGGAGCCGCAAGCGCAGGTCTGGTTTCATCAGCAGACAGGGCGTATATGAAAGCCCCTGTCCCTCGACCTACGCTCCGACTTGTGGACAAAGTGTCCCGAAGTGTGGCCACATTCCCAGAAAAGTAGCAGGACAGCGGGCAAGCGTCAGGGCTGAAATGAACGAGTTTACACCCGGCCTTGACCGCCGCCCACCGTCCCGCTGAATGGGTGGACAAGGCGGCCAATCCTCCGAAGTACTTGGCCGCCCTCTTTCTGATTTTGGAGCGTTTCTTTTTTCAAAATTGAAATGGGCGGGAAGCCATTTTAGGGCTTTCCCGGCTGTCTTTGCTATTGAGAAAACAATAGTTAATTTACATCTTTATCTTTTTTACAAACTACGCAGAGCCAGCCTTTTTCATTTTTGTGTATTTTTATGTCTGTAAAACCAGCACCCTCTAAAGATTTTTTGACTTGTCCAGAATTGTATATTTTCATTCCTTGTATAATCTTAGTCCACTTTTCTTCTTTGGAATTTTCGCCATTTGATTCGTTGCAAATCATAAAAGTTCCGCTGCCTTTCAAAACTCGATATACTTGCTTAAATGCCTCATTAATATCAGGCCAAAAATATATTGTTTCAAACGCAGTAATTATATCAAAAGTTTCATTTCCGAAAGGAAGTTTCATTACATTACCTTGCAAGATTTCGCAACGCCTATTTTCTATTTCTGCCTTATTGATTTTTTGGGATTTTATTACACTAATTTCTGAATAATCAATACCTGTCACTTTGCCGTATGGAGTTTTTGCCAATAGCTTTTTTACATTTGCTCCACCGCCACACCCAATATCCAGACATATGTAATTATTTCTAATTTCTATATGCGTAAATCCCCATTCAGCCATAGATGAATGTCCGGTATTCATCATATTAACCATAATTTTGCCGCCAATCCCTTTGGGCTTACAAGTATTTTGAAAAAAAAAGACATACACAATTATACTATCAAGTGCAACACTTTAGGGGAACAAAAAGAAGTCCATACAGAACCCTGGTAGAATGAAGTTACCACACCACCAAACCACCGGAGGGAACTGTATGAACTATCATCATCTTACCATAGAAGAGCGCAGTTGTATACGGAAATATTATGTGGATGGGTTGAGCTATCGAGAGATCGCTCGGCTGATCGGGAGAAACGTGAGTACTGTGTCGCGGGAGATACGGCGGAACTGCAGCCACATGTATGACATTCCGACCTACTACCCGCACACAGCGCAGAAGAAGTATCTGCTGCGCCGTTCCTACTGCCACCGCGGGATGTTCCATTCACAGGAAGTGCTCGACTACATAGAGGAAAAGCTGCGGGCGACCTGGTCGCCGGAGCAGATCGCCTGTACCCCTTGTGAGCTGAAGCTGCCAAGCTGGCTGGCGTACCATCTACCGGTGGATCTACGAGAAATATCTGATAAACGGCAATCTGAAGGTGCTGCGCCACAAGGGAAAGAGCCACGGAGTGAAAGAAACGCGAGGGAAATACAGTAAGGGAAAGTCGATCCGCAAGAGGGACAAGTCGGTATACAGCCGTGAGGAAGCCGGGCATTGGGAAGCGGATACAGTGGTGAGTGGCCGGGGCAAAAGCAAAGCCTGCTTTGCCACCCTGGCGGAGCGCAAGACTCGGTTTTACATTGCCATGAAGATGTCGGACCGACGGGCGGAGACCATGGAGAACGCCATTGTCGCTGCATTGTCCGCTTTCCCTCCGCCACTGGTCAAGACCATTACCTGCGACCGGGGCACGGAGTTTGCCAACTGGCGCCGCATTGAAGAACGATTGCATTGCGAGGTCTATTTTGCCGACCCATATTGTGCCTGGCAGAAAGGTACAAACGAGAATCTGAACGGCCTGCTCCGGGAGTTTTATCCCAAGGGCAGGAACCTTTCCCGTGTTGCTCCCGCCACATTAAAACGAAACCTGGCGTTGTTGAACGCCAGGCCTCGCAAAGTTCTGTACTTCCATTCTGCTCAGGAATTATGGGACTTCGAGCTCAATTCCTGTTGCACTTAGTTTGACAATTCACTACAAATAAAAGGGACCTCCCGCAGGTGCGGGAGGTCCCTTTTTTACAGAAAAAAATATCCGGCTCAATGAGCGACGAACCAGAAAATGCTGCCCTTGCCGGGTCTGTCCACACCGGCCTTGATGAGGATGGCCTTTGTGATGGAAAGCCCCAGCCCTGTGCCGACCTTGCCGGCGTCCGCGCGGGAGCGGTAGTATTTGTCAAAGATATAGGGAAGATCTTCCCGGGCAATGCCCGCGCCGTGGTCCTCAATCTCTACCCGCACGGCGGCGTCCGGCTGCGGTTTTACGCGCAGCGCCACACAGCCGTCCGGCCCGATATGATGGATGGCGTTCGCCAGCAGATTGTGCACCACACGGCTCATCATGTCCGGGTCTGCCGTTACGGTACAGGGGTCGGCAGCATCTACCGTGAGGGTGTAGCCGCTCTGCTCACAGATATTCTGGTAGCGGTAGGCCACTTCGTCGCACAGCTGTGCCAGGTCGAACTGGACGGGATTGAGCTTTTCGGTGCCGGAGGAATATTTGGAAAGCTCCATCACGCTGTTCACAAGGCCGGAGAGGCGGTCGGTCTCGTCCACGATGACCGAGAGCTGTTCGTCCCGCTTTTCCTTGTTGTCGCCCGTCAGGTCGCGTACCGTCTCGGCATAGCCCTTGATGAGCGTCAGCGGCGTGCGCAGGTCGTGGCTGACATTGGCGATGAGGTCCCGCTGCAGCTCCGAGGTGCGGCCCACCTCCCGGGCCATGGTGTTGAAATCCCCGGCCAACGCGCCCAGCTCGTCATCCGCCTGGGGCGTGACGCGCACCTTGTAATTGCCGCGTGCCATCTCCCGCGCGGCGCGGGAAATGGCCGAGATGGGTTTTGTGAACCAGCGGCTGAATACATAAGCACCCGCAATACTGACGATGAGCAGCACGGCGGCAATGATGGGCATTTGCGCACTGATGACGTCGGCGGCCTGGCCCACACGCTCCAGGTCTGTGGAGAGGATGAGAGAATACTGGTTGTTGATGTTGCGGCACACCACCATCTGCCGGGTGCCGGAGGTGCTTTCCAGACCGGGCAGGATGCGGGAGTCCGGCAGAGTAAAGTTCAGGTCTCCCAGTACGAAGGTCGTGGCCCGCAGGTTGACGGCTGCGGTGCTGTTCCACTGCGGCTCTGAATATTCCATAAGCTGGCTCAGCGGATTGGGATGCAGCAGGCACTGGTCGGACTGCAGCTGGTGAAGATGCAGCAGGACCTTGCAGTCTGTTCCGGCTACCTCAAAGCATTTTCCGGCCAGCAGCCCCCGGTTGTCCATGATCTCCTCCATCATGTCTGAGGGAATATGAACGCCGCCGCTCTTGTCGAAGCTCTCGAATTTGCCGTATTTTTCAATGATGGCGGAATAGACGTCCGCCGCATGGTTCAGATCCGCGAGCACGCGCCGGTTGTACATGGGCTCCAGCAGCTTTACGCTCAGCAGCCACACCAGCGCCAGCAGCACCATGCTCATCAGCACAACAAACAGCATCAGCTTGCGGCTGATCCTATTGAAAAAACGCCGCTTTTTTACGGCCGCGCCCGCGGGGCGCTTGTCCTGCTTCATTTTCCGGGCCTCACATCGGGGTCAAATTTATAGCCGATGCCCCATACCGTCACGATGTTGTCGCGGTATTTGCCCAGGTGGCTGCGCAGCATTTTGACATGGGTATCCACGGTGCGGTCCTCGCCGTAATAGTCGTAGTTCCACACCTTTTGCAAAATCTTTTCCCGGGAAAGCGCCAAGCCCTTATTGGATACAAGGAACACCAGAAGATCGAATTCCTTGGGCGTAAGGGGAGCTTCCTCCCCGGCGATCTTCACGCTGTGGGAGGCAGTGTCTATGACAAGGTCCCCGAATACAAAGCTTTCGCCGCCCTCCTGCGTTTTGGGCATGGTGCGCGCCAGGACCACCTTTACGCGGGCCACCAGCTCCCGCGGGCTGAACGGCTTTACCACATAATCGTCCGCGCCGCCCTCCAGGCCCGCAAGCTTGTCGTATTCCTCGCCGCGTGCCGTCAGCATGATGACGGGCGTGTCGATTTTGCGCTTGCGCATCTCGCGCAGGCAGGTCATACCGTCCACAAACGGCATCATGATGTCCAATATCACAAGGTCCGCTCCGGAGGCGGCCAGCGCCGCCAGCGCGGCGGAGCCGTCGGTGGCCTCTTCGCACTGGAAGCCTTCGTGCTCCAAATGCTCGCGGATCAGCTCGCGGATGCGCGGCTCGTCGTCTACGATCAAAATTTTTGCCATAACAAACACCTCGTTTTCGGCAGCAGATGGTTTTTTCGTTTTTCTTATAGTAGCATATTACAGCGCCGATATGTCAAATTTGTGAAAATGTTTTACGCATGCGTCCCTGCCGATTGACGGCGCGGGCGGAGCGCGGTAAAATGGCAGATAGGACCGGCGCGCCTCCCCGGAGGCCCCTGCCTGCAGGGCCGGATCACGCGGCGCGTATGCGCCGGGAAATGGGATGATCTTGAATGGCGGTATTTTTGTGGGTTCTGGCCGTGTGCATCGTTCTGCTGTGGCTTTTTCTGCGGCCGGGCCGCTACGGCGAGGCGCAAAAGCAGCTGGTGTACGGCGTAAACCACGCGCACCGGGGCTTGCATACGAAGGATAAGACGGTGCCGGAGAACAGCCTGCCCGCGTTCCGCGCGGCGGCGGAGGCCGGCTACGGCGTGGAGCTGGATATCCAGCTCTCCAGGGACGGGCAGGTCGTGGTGTTCCACGACGACACGCTGGACCGTGTGTGCGGCGTGCACGGCCGTGTGGACGAATTTACATTCGAGGAGCTGCGCGGGATGCGTCTGTGCGGCACACAGGAGACGATCCCCCTGCTGACGGAGGTGTTTGAAGTGATGGGCGGCAGAACGCCCATGATCATTGAACTCAAGACGGGGCGGCGCAACGACGAGCTTTGCGAAAAGGGACTGGCGCTGATGCGCGCGTACAACGGCCCCTACTGCATCGAGAGCTTTGACCCGCGCATCGTGCGCTGGTTCCGGAAAAATGCGAAGGATGTGCTGCGGGGACAGCTTTCCGACGCGCCCGCCTCGTTTCGGGATGAGCCGAAGCCGCTGGCATTCGCATTGGGCTGCCTGTTCACCAACGTGCTGGCGCGCCCACAGTTTATCGCTTACGGCCCCGGCAAAAAGCCATGGACCGCCCGTCTGGCGGAGGCAATGGGCGCCATCCGCGTATGCTGGACCGTGCGCCCTGAAGACGATATAAACGCGAAAGAAGCGGAAAACGACGCGGTGATTTTCGAATTTTATCACCCCGCGCCGAAGTATAAGTGAAAGAACCCGCGGCCTGGCCGGTATGGGGCGCTTTTGCGCCCCTTTTTTGCCTTTTTTAGAGAAATTTTGCCCCGCGTGCAATTTTTGGCAGGGCTGCGGGGTATACTTCATAGCAAAGGCCGCCTGGTGTGCGGCCGCCTTTGCCAGTATTACAAACTGTAAGGAGAAACAAACATGAACCGACTGTACCGTATTTCCGCGCTGGCGCTTGCCGCCGCGCTCTGCCTTGCCCTTGCCGCCTGCGGGAGCAGGCCGGCGTCCTCCGGCAGTACGTCCGGGGGGAGGCTCGTCTTCCGTGTCCACGCCTGCCGCCTCCGGCTCGGGTTCCGTTTCGGGTTCCGCGTCCGTTTCGTCCGGCGGGGCCGGGGACACGATGAGCGAGGGCCAGCGCTACGCCTATGCCATCCGTGACGCGCGTCCGGCCGAGGACAATGAGTATTCCGAGATCGCCTGCGGCGACGCGGGCGGTGAGCCGATGCTGGCCGTGAATCCCAACGATATGTCCGCCGAGGATGCGGCGTCCAGCATCCAGATGATGCTGGACACCATGGGCATCGATCCCGCAACGCTGGACGCGTACGCCTTCAGCATGTCGATGATGAATGTGCGGGCCTACGCCATCGGTGTGTTCAAGCCTGCCGAAGGCCAGGCCGAAGCCGTGCAGGCTGCGGTGGAAAGCTATGTTTCGCTGCAGCGCAAGTCGTTTGAAAACTATCTGGCCGACCAGTACGAGGTTGCCAAGGGCGCGCTGATCAAAACGCTGCCCGGCGGAGAAATCGTACTTGTGATGAGCGAGGGTGCGGCAGACATCATGGCCAATCTGGAAAAAACACTGAAATAACAGGCGGGAGCATTGCCTGAAAAAAGGGCCTCGTGCTGATGCGGTTGATGCATCCGGCACGGGGCCCGTCCCTTTGCAGGCGTGGATCATGCATCTGGGATGGCATCTCCGGCATAGCTCCACGGCCCTTGCGCCGTTGGGGCGAAAAAGGCGGCGTTCCCGCCGCTGTACGGCAGCTGCGTCAGAAGAACATAAAAGCCCTCGGGCCGCTGCTCCGCGCGGGACAGGTGGTTCAGGTATGCAAGCGCACAGTCGTCCCAGGGCAGCTCCGCCGTCTGCCAGGAGGCTCCGCCATCTGCACTGCAGTAGAGCAGGGGCCAGTTTTCCTCTGGACCTGTGGCAAGAGTGAGAAACGCCGTGCCGTCCGGCGTCATGGAAAAACCGCTGAGGATGTGGGAGGTGCCGAAGTGCGGCAGGGCGCCGAATACCGTCCAGCTTTGCCCGCCGTTATGGGTGAAAAAAGCATATTTTTCCTCGCCGCCGCCCGGGGAATGCTGCGTGCCCACCGCTGCAAAGCCCAGCTCCGGCGTCAGAAACTCCAGCTTTGCGTATTCGACAGGACGGTCCAGCGCGGTGAGGGACTGACCGAACCATGTGACGCCTTCGTCCGGCGTGACACTGACACTGCAATCCAGCGGGCCGGACGCATACAGTACAGCCTGCACCTTGGAGCCGGTTTCAGCGGCCAAAATGCGGCCTGCCCCGGTAAAGAGAGCACGGGTCGTTTCCGGCGAAACAGCGGAGCCGTGCCCCGCCGTGAACCAAACGCCTCCGTCCGCGGCGGCAAAGCAAGGGCCGTTTGTGCTGGAAAAATCCGGTACGGCGGCAGACTGCGGAGCATCCGGCAGCGGTGCGGAGGGGGCGAAGCTCTGCCGCAGGAGCCGCAGACCGCCGCCGCTCAGCCAGAGGGAGATTGCCAGGCCCGCCGTACAGGCACACAGTGCCCAAAACGGCTCCCGCCGGGGCCTGAGGACGCGGTACGGCACGCCGTAGGAGCGGGAAAGGATATACCGCACAGCTTGTGCGTCGCTGTGGTGGACAAAGAGGGGAGGGCCTTCCCATTGAAGCACGAACCCGTCGGGCAGTTCCCAGGCACCCATCAAGTCGGCGTGCTCCAGCCGGTAAGGTTCTCCGTTTTGATGCCAGCGGCAGTGGGTGGGGTATACGGCTGCCTGAACGGCCGCAAAATCTCCTTTGCAGGCGGCCCGCAGCCGCAGCCGCAGCGGGCCGTCCGCACAGCCCCACAGACAAAATGCAGCCGCGGCCAGAAAAAAGCCGGTGCAGGCCATACGCACGGAGCCGAACAGCCAGGCGCGGCTCAAAGCAGCGCAGACGGTACAGCACAGCGCCGCCAGCGCATAGGCCGTGCGCGGCCCGCTGCCGCGCATACAGCGGGCTTGGGCGCGCCATGCCTGCTCGGTACGCGGAAATGTAAGGAAGCCGACGGGCGCTTCGTCCGGTTCGTCTTCGTCCGCGTTCAGAAGTGCCGCCGTCGTCGTGCCGAGCGGCCGGGCCAGAGCCGTCAGCTCAGCTCTGCCCGGCAGCCCGCCGCCGGCTTCCCAGCGGGCGAGCGCGTCGCGCGGCACGCCTGCGGCCTGGGCAAGCTGTCCCTGTGTAAGATGCTTTTCCGTGCGCAGGCGCGCGATGCGTGCGCCGATGCGCTGCGCGTATTCCATGACAGCAGTCCTCCCGGTGGTATATTGGACCGCACCGGCTACAGCAGTCTGCCCAACGCGGCCAAATCGGCGCACACGACGCCGGGCGTGACGCTGCTTGCGGCCAGAGCCTCCGGCGTTGTTTCACCGCACAGCACCAGCGCGGTGCCGCAGCCGCAGGCGCCCAGTGCAATATCGGTGTAAAGGCGGTCGCCCACCATGCATACGTCTTTCAGAGAAACGCCGTATTTGTGTGCAGCGGCGCGGGCGATGTAGGCATTTGGCTTCCCGATGACGGCATCCGGGTCCCGCCCGGTGCTTGCTTTTACAAAGGCGATCACCGCACCGATGTCCGGGATAAAGCCTCCTGCGACCGGGCAGTTGTAATCCGGGTGTGTCGCAATGTAGGGCAGGCCGGCGCGCACAGCGTCACACAGCAGCCTCAGTTTATCATAGGTGATGGTGGTGTCGAAGCCCAGCACCACGGCGCGGGGCTTCGCAGCCCGCACTGTGTAGCCTTCCGCCGCGAACTGCGCCTCCAGACTGGGCGTGCCGATGAGCAGGATATCTTTGGGAAACCCGTTTTCCGCCAAATACAGCAGCGTTGCATCACCGGAAGTGAAAATGTCATGTTCGGTAACGTCCGCGCCCAGGCGCGTGAGCTTCGCAAGATAGTCTGCTTTGCTTTTGGAGGAATTGTTCGTTAAAAACGCAAACTGCCGTCCGGTGGCGCGGCACAGTGCCAGAAACTCCAGCGCGCCGGGCAGCAGCGTATCATCCAGATAAAACGTGCCGTCCATATCCAGCAGGAACAGCTTCGCGGTCGTTACATCGTACATGGGACAGGCTCCTTTTCTATAAAAATAGAACCGCAGTTCGGCGTTGCGAAAACGTGACGCTTGTGGCATAATAATCTCAGGCTCGCCGCTGCCGCGGCTGCGCGTGTGCGCAGCACACGCGGATGCGCGGCGCGCATGGGCCTGGGGACATTGAAACATGCAAAACCGCAGCAAGTGCGGTTTTGCCGAGGCCGCTTCGCGGCATCATGTTATAATAATCTCAGGCCGCCGCTGCCGCGGCTGCGCGTGTGCGCAGCACACGCGGATGCGCTGGCGCGCATGGGCCTGGGGACATTGAAACATGCAAAACCGCAGCAAGTGCGGTTTTGCCGAGGCCGCTTCGCGGCATCATGTTATAATAATCTCAGGCTCGCCGCTGCCGCGGCTGCGCACCGCGTATACAACCCAAAACATGCGTCAACAACAGTATAGCACGTTTCATCAAAGGAGACCACGCTTTTGAAAGCAAGTATTGTAATACCGAATCTGAACGGCGCGGGCTGGCTGCGCGATTCCATTGAATCGATCTGGGCGCAGACGGAGCAGGACTTTGAACTTATCATCATCGACAACGGCTCCACAGACGAGAGCCTGGCCATTGCCCGCAGCTATGTGGGCCGCTCGGGCTACACGCTGGTGGAGAACCAGACAAACACCGGCTTTTCCGCAGCGGTGAACACGGGCATCGGCCTGGCAAAAGGCGAATATGTGGTGCTGTTCAACAACGACGCCTTTGCACAGCCGGACTGGCTGGCACAGCTCATTGCCATGGCGGATGCCGAGCCGCGCGCTTTTGCGGTGCAAAGCCTGATGATCCGGCATTTTGAACGGGACATCTGTGACGATGCGGGGGATTATGTCACGCTGTTCGGGTGGGCGTGCAAGCGGGGCGACGGCATGTACTGGCGGCGTTATACAAAGCCGGGGCGCATTTTTTCCGCCTGCGGAGGGGCCAGCCTGTACCGCAAAAGCATTTTGGATGAGATAGGCCTGTTCGACGAGCTGTTTTTTGCTTATTTCGAGGATGTGGACATCAGCTGGCGGGCAAACAGTCTGGGTTATAAAAACCTGTATTGCCCGGCGGCCAAGTGCTACCACATCTGCGGCGCGACGACGGGCGCAGTGCGGTACAACGAATTCAAAAGCGTGCAGAGCGGGCGCAACAGCATTCTGCTACCCTACAAAAATATGCCGCTGGGCATGCTCCTTCTGAATTTTATCCCGCTTGCGTTGGGCTATCTGCTCAAAATTCTGGTGTTCGGGCTGCGGGGCTTCTGGACGCCGTACATCAAAGGCGCGCGGGAGGCGTTCCGGGCCATCCCGAAAGTGAAAAAGCCGAAATTCCGGTGGCGCAATCTGCCCCATTACGCGCTCATCGAGCTGTGGCTGGCGGCGGATGTGTTCCGCTACATCGGCTACCGCATCATGCGGTTTTTTAAGATAAGATAAAAAGCGGCACGGTTGTGCGAAATTGCTGAAAACAAACGGCGGCACACCGTCGAAAGGAGTTTTTGTATGAAAATCGCCATTGCATCCGATGCGTCGGGATTCCGTTTGAAAGAGCATGTCAAGCAGGTGCTGCGGGAGGCGGGCCACGACGTTACGGACGTTGGCCAGCAGCGGGAGGATGAGACCGTGCGCTATTACGAGGCGGGCGAGCTTTTGGCGCGCGCCATTCAGAGCGGCGCGTATGAGCGCGGTTTTGTGATGTGCGGAAGCGGCGCCGGCGTGTGCATGACGGCCGGCAAGTTTCGCGGCGTATACGCCGTGGCCTGTGAAAGCGAATATACCGCCGCCGAGCTGCGGCGCATCACAAACGCGAACGTGATGGCCATGGGCGAAAAAGTCGTGACCCCCGCGGTGGCCGGGCGTATGGCGCTGGCATTTGTGGACAGCGACTGGTGCGACGGCATGACGCCGGACAAAGCCGGTATGGTACACGAAGGCTTTGCGCGCATCCGGGAGATCGAGCGCACGCAGGCATAAGCCGCCGCGAAACGGCGCATTTGCGGCCAAACCGGGAACGAATTGCAAACTTTTTGTGACATGCCGCGAAATGCTTGGCAAACCGGCGCGGGGAATCTATAATGAAAGCAAGGAAGCCCGCCGGGCGGTGACGCAGGGCGGGCGGTTGCCCATTTTGCTGTAAAGGAGCGTAGAGTTATGGGATTTTTAAAAGGCTTGCTGGGCCTTGGCGTAACGGCGGGCGCCGCTTTCGCCGCATTGAAGGTGGCCCAAAAATATGAGGAAAACAAAGCGGCCGACGCTGCGGCGGCAGCCGCCGGGGCCGAGCCGCAGGACGTACCCGCGGGCAGCGTGCTGGAGGATATTGCCCGCGCGGCGGGCGGCGTGCTGAGCGACGCGGGCGCAAAGGTAAAGGAAGTGGTGACAGGCACTGCCGAGAAAGCGGGCGTGGATACCGTGGAGCTGAAAGGGGCGCTGCACGACGCCGGAGACGCGCTGTATGAAGCGGGCGACGCGGTGGCGGACGCTGGCTCGGCGTTTGCCGGATATGTGGCTGAGGAGGCTCCTGCCGTTGCGGGCCGTCTGCGCGACGGCGCGGAGGACCTGCTGGAGCGCGTAAAGGAAACCGTGGCCGCCGGCGCGCAGGCGGTGGAGGAGGCCGCGGACGCCGCGCAGGCGGCTGCCGCGGAGGAAGCGACGGAGCAGGCCGAAGCCGCCGCACAGGCGGAGGAGAAGCCGGAGAAGGGAACCGCGGCAGAGGCTGCGACGGAGCAGGAAACAGAGCAGCCGCAGGAAAAATAAAAAAAAACCCCGCCGTCCGGAAGCTGCAACAGCCGGGCGGCGAGAGTTTTTTGAGGCTAAAAATATTTCTCAAACACTTCTCCCAGGCGTAAAATAGTTTTCTGGTGCTTCGCATCCTGTGCGTCGGATTTTGGATTCCAGAAGGCAGCTGGGAGTCGGTGGATTGCAATTTTTTCCTATATTTCTTCAAGCGAACATTCGGTGCGGTCTTTTTCCGCTCTTGGTATACTATGAATGTGGAAATATGGTGCATTTTGTCCTGCGTTTTCATCGCTGGCGTTTGACGAATTTATGCTTTTACAACTGTATTTTTGTCAAATGATTTAAAGTTTTTTTACGGTATCTATAACCTTGTATAATGCACGGGTGTACCTTTGCCGGAATCCAAAATATTTTTGCAGTGCTCCTTGGGACAACCAATAGATACCCGCCTGCATCTTTGGCAGCATCCCAAAAAGTAAAAGTATCATTTTACCGCTCTTGCCCGACAGAGCCACCTCGCTGAAAATTGGCTCTTTACAGCGCCGCAGCGTGCTGCGCGCGGCGAAAATAGCTGCGGGCCATCCACAGCGCGGCAAGGAAGCCCAGAGCGTCGGCCAGCGGCATTGCGGCCATCAGGCCGTTCATGCTCCAGGCGCGGGGCAGGGCCAGCAGCAGCGGGATGTAGATGCACACCTGTTTGCCAAGAACCAGCGCGCTGCTGCGCGCGCTTTCCCGTATGGCCTGGAACAGCGTGCCCGTGCAGTTGATGAACGTGGTGAACGGCAGTGCGATGCTGGTGGCGCGCAGCACGGCCGCACCGGTTTCCACAAGGCCGCCGTCGCTGGGGCTGAGCATGCGCACGATCCATGGCGCGGCTGCGGCAATGATCACGGCCAGTGCCGTCAGAGCGGACATACTGGCGGCGCAGCAGAAGCGGAACGCGCTTTTCAGCCGCGCGTGGTCTTTGCTGCCGTGGGCGTAGCCGGCCACGGGCTGAAGCCCCTGCACAAAGCCGATGGACACGGAGAGCGCCAGCCCCGAGACGCGGGATGCGATGCTGAACGCGGCGATGGCAGCGTCTCCAAAGCCGCCCGCTGCGCGGTTGAGCACGATGGTGGCCAGCGCGTTGCCGCAGTGACGGCACAGGCTGGGAAAGCCTGTGGTGAAAATCAGCTTCACCATCCGCGGGGTGCGGGCTACCTGCCGCACCGAAATGCGCACGGATGTTTTGCCGCGCACATAGAACCAGAGCAGCGCGGCCCACACCATCACCTGGCTGAGCGCCGTGGCCGCGCCCGCACCCCGGATGCCCATGCCCAACGTGTAAATGAACAGAGGGTCCAGCACAATGTTCAAAAGCCCGCCTGCAAGCTGTCCGGCCATGCTTTCCTTGCTTTTTCCCTCGGCGCGCAGGCACTGCGCCAGCGCCAGGCTGGAGCATTGGAAAGGCGCGGCCAGCAGGATGGGAACGGCGTAGGCCTCGGCTTCGGGCAGGATGGTATCGGTGCTGCCCAGCAGGCGCATCAGCGGCTCCAGCGCCAGCAGCCCGCCCGCAGCGATCACGCCGCCCAGCCCCAAAGCAAGAAAAAAGCCCGTGCTGGCGGCGCAGTGCGCCTTTTCCTTTTCCCGTGCGCCCAGATACAGGCTGACAAGGCTGCTGCCGCCTGTACCCATCCAGAAGCCCAGTGCAGAGAGCACCGAGGATATGGAAAACACAACGCCCACCGCTGCTACGGCGGCCGTGCCCAGCTGCGCCACAAAGAACGTGTCGGCCATGTTGTAGACCGAAGTGATGATGCAGGTGATGATGCTGGGGACGGAGAGAGAGAGGATAAGCCCCGGCACTGGTGCGGTCGTCATACGCAGGTGCTGTGCATCCTGCTGTTCCGAAGTGCTGTTCATGCCGCAAAACTCCTTACGGCAGGCCTACGTCCCATATGGGACGTAGGCCTGCCGCTTATTTTTTACCGATTCAGGATCGCCATGAATTCATCGCCGGTGATGGTCTCTTTTTCCAGCAGATATTTGGCAAGCTCGTGCAGCTTATCCATGTTGTCTTTCAAAATGCCGATGGCCTTTTCGTGGGCTGTGCGGATGATCTCCACCACCTCTTTGTCGATCTTGGTGGCGGTTTCGGCACTGCACGCCAGGGCTGCGTCGCCGCCCAGATACTGGTTGCTCACGGTCTCCAGCGCCGTCATATCGAATGTTTCGCTCATGCCCAGGCGCGTTACCATGCTGCGGGCCAGCTTGGTGGCCTGCTCGATGTCGTTGGACGCGCCGCTGGTGACGCTGCCGAAGATCAGCTCCTCGGCGCTGCGCCCGCCCGTCAGCGTGGCGATCTTCGCCAGCGCCTCTTCCTTGGAGAGCAGCACCGTGTCGGCCTCCGGCGTCTGCATCGTATAGCCCAGCGCACCCGAGGTGCGCGGCACGATGGTGATCTTGGTCACGGGCGCGGAATTGGACTGCAGCGCGGCAACCAGAGCATGGCCGATTTCGTGATAGGCGACGATCTCTTTTTCATGGGGCGAAAGCACTGCGTTCTTGCGCTGGTAGCCCGCCACCACCACGTCTACGGATTCCGTCAGGTCTTCCTGTGTGACGATGCGGCGGTTGCACTTGACGGCGCGCAGCGCGGCTTCGTTGATGAGGTTGGCAAGCTCTGCGCCGGACGCGCCGGAGGTGGCCCGCGCCACGGCCTTATAATCAATGTCGTCGGCCATCATCACGTCCTTGGCATGGACACGCAGAATGGCCTCGCGGCCCTGCAGGTCCGGCAGTTCGACGGGCACACGGCGGTCGAAACGGCCGGGGCGCAGAAGCGCTTTGTCCAGCGTTTCGGGACGGTTGGTTGCCGCCAGAATGACGACGCCGGACGAGCCGTCGAAGCCGTCCATCTCGCTGAGCAGCTGGTTGAGCGTCTGCTCGCGTTCGTCGTTGCCCGCGATGCCGCTGCCGTCACGCTTTTTGCCGATGGTGTCGATCTCGTCGATAAACACGATGCAGGGGGCCTTTTCTTTCGCCTGTTTGAACAGGTCGCGCACACGGGCCGCGCCCTGTCCCACGAACATCTCCACAAACTCGCTGCCCGCGATGGAGAAAAACGGCACATTGGCCTCGCCGGCCACAGCCTTGGCCAGCAGCGTCTTGCCGGTGCCCGGAGGGCCGACAAGCAGAACGCCCTTGGGCATTACGGCGCCCACGCTGCGGTATTTATCCGGATTGTGCAGGAAATCCACGATCTCCTCCAGCGCTTCCTTGGCCTCCTCCTGCCCGGCCACGTCGGCAAAGGTCTTGCCCGTCTGAGCGGCCACGTACATCTTGGCGTTGCTCTTGCCCATGCCGAAGGACATCATATTGCTGCCGTCGCCCATGCGCTTTTGCATCATACGCCACAACAGCACCATGGGAAGGATCAGGATGAGCGTGGGGAAGATCCAGGTGAACAGGAAATTCATCAGGGTGCTGTTTTCCTGCGGAGCCACGGCGGAAAAGGTGACGCCGCTCTCGGACAGGCGCTTTTGCAGGTCCGCGTCCGGGAACACGCCCGTGGAGTAGATCCGTTCCGCCCCGTTTTCATCTGCAGCTTTGAAATAAAGCTCACGCTCGTTTTCCTGCAGCTCCACCACGGTCACCTGGCCGCCCGAAAGCATGTCCAGGAACTTGTCATAGCTTACTTCCGTCACGCGCGGGGTCATCAGGCTGGGGAACACAAACGCGTTCAGCAGCATCAGGATGAGCATCGCGATCATCGCATAGTAAAAGAATGGCTTTTTATTGGGTTTGGGTTGCTCGTTCATATGCTTCAACTCCTCACTGTATCTTCTATTGTAACGCCGGAATATGACAAAATTCAAGCGCGTTTGTAAACGTGCTGTGAATACCGGCATTTTCGTTTTGTTTTTTTGCCGGAAACATGCTATACTGGCCTCAAACGGCGGCGTGTGCCGCCTTGCGGAGAAGCACGGAGGGAGGCGCGGCCCATGACGGCGGCCCGGCGCAGAGATGAGATATTGCAGGCATTGGCCGGGGCGTCCGGCCCGGTGAGCGCGGCCGCGCTGGCGGCGCGCCTCGGCGTGAGCCGGCAGGTCGTGGTGGGGGATGTGGCGCTGCTGCGGGCGGCGGGCTCGCCCATTGTAGCTACGCCGCGCGGCTATGTGCTGGGCGGCGGACAGGAGGGCGGCGGCGTGCGCTGCACCGTGGCATGCCGCCACGGCCTGGACGGCCTGCTGGACGAGCTGTATACCGTGGCGGACTGCGGGTGCGGCGTGCTGGATGTGACCGTGGAGCACCCGGTGTACGGCCAGCTTTCGGGCCAGCTGCAGGTATTCAGCCGTTATGATGCGGACGTTTTTTGGGATGCCCTGCAGAAAAACGGCGCGCAGCCCCTGTGCAGCCTGACGGGAGACATCCATCTGCACACGCTCGTGTGCCCGGACGAGGCGCGCAAAGCGCGGGTGCTGGCCGCACTGGAGGAGAAGGGATATCTGATGGGCCTGGAAAAATGACGAGGCTTGCTGCGCCGGGCGGTAGGATGCCCGGCGCGCCTGCGGTTTTGCGGGAGCCCTCGGACGGGAGGACGCGATGAGGACTTTGTATGTATCCGATCTGGACGGTACCCTGCTGCGCAGCGACGAAAGGACATCCGGGTATACCAACCGGACGGTCAACCGGCTGGTGGGGGAAGGCATGCTGTTTTCCTATGCCACGGCGCGGTCGTTCCAGACGGCGCGGAAGGTGACGGCCGGGCTGGAAGCTGAAATACCGCTGATCGTTTACAACGGCGCAGCAGTGGCGGACAACCGGGACGGCTCGTTTTTACAGATGAATTTTTTCGGCGGGGAAGCGGCGGAGATCCTGGACGAACTGGAGGCGTGCGGCGTGTTCCCCATCGTCTATGCGGTGGCCGGGGGCAGAGAGATGTTTTCCTATCTGCCTGCCCGGTGTACGCGGGGAATGCGGGCGTTCCTTGAGACGCGGAAAAACGACAGAAGGGCGAACTCCGTCGCAACGCGGCGCACACTGCGTGCGGGGGATATTTTTTACTTCACCTGTATTGACGAGAGGGAAAAGCTGCTGCCTCTTTATGAAAAATACCGGGAGCAATATCATTGTGTGTTCCAGGTGGATCTGTACACCCGGGAGCAGTGGCTGGAGATCATGCCGAAAGCGGCCTCCAAGGCCAGTGCGGCCCTGTGGCTGAAAAGCAGCCTCGGATGCGGGCGGCTGGTCGTGTTCGGGGACGGAGAAAATGATGTGGACCTGTTTGAGGCCGCCGACGAGGCATATGCTGTGGCGAACGCCGCAGATGTGCTGAAGGCCGTCGCCACGGGCGTCATCGGCGCAAACGACGAGGACGGCGTCGCCCGGTGGTTAGACGCGCACGCGCGGTGTGCCGCGCAGACACGGGGCGGCGTATAGGGCCGCCCCGCCGCAGGAACGGCAAGGCGTGTTGCCCAAACACAGTGTTTCCGGCGGCATTATTTTTGGTGGAAAAAGGGGAATTTGCCGCCTGCGGTTGACGCAGGGGCCCCGAGCGCGTATAGTATAGAAAAAATATGTGTCAAGACACATGTCGTGTGTGGTGTCTGCACAGTGGATGTTGGGGAGGAACCTGTTTATGTCCGCAGCCAAAAATACTGTACGCATTCAGAGAATGTGCGTGGCCGCGCTGCTGTGCGCCATCGCCATATTGATCCCGATGATCTCGCCTGTAAAGATACAGCTGGGGCCCATGAGTTTCACGCTGGGCAGCCATGTGGCGATTTTCATTGCCATGTTCATCTCGCCTGCGGTGGCGCTCACGGTGGAGCTGGGCGCGACACTGGGCTTCCTGCTGGCGGGCTTTCCGCCCGTGGTGGTGCTGCGAGCGCTCAGCCAGGTGGTGTTTGTGGCCATAGGCGCGTTCCTGCTGGCGAAAAAACCCGCTGTGATGAAAAACGGCCTGAGTATTTTCCTGTTCGGGCTGGTGATGGGCGTGATCCATGGCGTTCTGGAAGCCGTTGTGGTGACGGCGTTTTGGTTTTCGGGCATGACGATGGAGGGGACGTTCGTCTCCACGGTGCTGGGTCTTGTGGGCGTGGGCACAGTGGTGCACAGCATGGTGGACTATTACCTGGCGCTGCTGATCTGGCAGCCGGTGTCCCGCGCGGCAAAGCTGCCCGCGAGCTTCACATTTTCAAAGAGCTGAGCATTCCGGAGGGGTTTTGAATAAAGCGGCGGGGCGCGTTGGGCGCTCCGCCGCTTCTTTGCGTTCGAATGCTTTTGTGTTACAATGAACCGAAAGAGCCGTGCAATAATCCGCGCGGCTCATTCGTATGAAAAATGTGAGGGTCCTTTGGTGAAAGGGGGAAGGGGTATGAGCGACGCTGCCGTATGCGCCGGCGCCGAGGAAGTTTTGGAGCGCTACGCCGCCACGGTGTTTGCCGCGGCGTATGCCATGGTGAAAAACAAAGAGGACGCGGAGGACATCGCCCAGGAGGTGTTCATCAGCTATGTAAAGGCAAAACCTGCGTTTGAGAGCGCCGAGCATGAAAAGGCCTGGCTGCTGCGGGTGACCATCAACCGCTGCAAGAGCTTTTTTCGCAGTGCCTGGCAGCGCAAAACGACCGGCCTGGAGGATGATTTCCCGGACACGCCCTTCACCCCCGACGAGACCGCCGTTGTGGAGGCGGTGAACCGCCTGCCGAAAAAATACAGGCAGGTCATCTACTTATATTACATTGAAGGTTATGCCACCGGTGAGATCGCGGCCATTCTGGAAATGCCGCAGAACACGGTGCTCTCGCAGCTTGCGCGGGCGCGCAAATTATTGAAAACTGCTTTGAAGGGGGAGTTTGACGATGTATAAAGACGATTATATCTCCGCGTTCGGCAAGCTGGCCCCCAGCGAGGAATGGATGGCCGACACGCTGGCCAAAATGCGCGCCGCCGAGGCGGAGCAGGAAGCGCCGGGCGCGGCGGGGCCGGCCGGGCGGCCGGCACTGCGCGTTTCGGGCAAAAAACATCCGCGCCTGCGCCGCGCGGCACTGCCCGTCGCGGCGGCGGTGGCGCTGCTGGCGGTGCCGGCGGCCTGGTTCTGGGGCGTGGCGATGCGCCCGGCGGGCAGCGCCGCCCCCGCGCAGTACAGCCTGCAGAGCGCCGGGGGCGCGGCGGACGAGGGCCGGGAGACGGAACAGGCGCCCCGCGTCGCCGCAGCGCAGGACACAGCGGGCACGGCAAGCTCTGCGGCGGCAGCGCCGGAGACAACGGAGGACGCGCAGGCCGGCGCGCGCAAGGAGGGCAGGCTGCTGTTCGCCGCGGAAGGCGGCGGTATGGGCATGGGAGATATTACCGTCCGGACGGATGCGGACCTGGCGGGCGCGAACCCCACCTATGACCTGCCTGCCGGGGAACTGCCCACAGAGCTGCCTGTGTATGCGGTGCCGGACGGAGAAGCAGAGATGCGCGCGGCGCTGGAGGACACGGCGGCCAAACTGGGCGGCACGCTGGAGGCGTTTTCATACGATACCTCCGGCCCGCCGGACACGGTGTATTACAGCCCCTATGCCAGCGGCAAGGCGGACGGCGTAAGCTATTCCCTAAACGGGCAGGAGGTACGTTTTTACCGGTATGAACAGGGGGATAACTTATTGGCTGCGCCGAAAGGGCTGTCTGGCGAAGCGCTGTACCGCTATTTCTACGATCATTTCGGCGCGAAGTTTGTGACGCTGGAAAATCCTGCGTTTGAATCCACGGGCGATTATAATATCTACAAAGAGTACAGTACGGCCATCAGTGCGTTTTATGAAGCGGGGAGCGCTTCGGACACGCTGGCGCAAAAGCTGTACAATTACAGCTTCCGGCGCATCCAGCTTTCCGCGCCGGAAGGGGACCTGACCGCTGTGACGTTCCCGCTGGAACCACAGGTGCTGGGCACCTATGCCCTGCGCACGCTGGACGACGCAAAGGGCGCGCTGATGGCCGGTGAGGCCTGGATCGGCGGCACGCAGGGCGGTTACGACGGCGGTGCGGTGAATATCCTGCATTGGGAGATCACCTATTACCGGAGCCGCCTGATGGATACCATCCAGCCCGTTTACTGCTTTTTGATCGACAGCCCGGACGGCGAAGCGCCTTTTTTTGACGACGGAGACCCGGAAGGCTACAAGAGCGTGACCTACGCCTATGTGCCGGCCCTGCTGCCGGAGCAGCTGAGCGAAAATACGTTTGTCCAAGTTTTCAATTGACGATCGCTGTGAAAAAACGCAAAAACACGAAGGCGGCGCGCCCCGTGCATGGGGCGCGCCGCCTTTGCCCGCGGAAAGAAGCTTACAGGGGCTGCATAGGACGTCCGCTATTCTTCCATCTGCTTGCCCAGAAATGCGGCGGCTACCTTTACCAGCAGCACCATGGCTTCGTCGGGCATGCTGCCCGTCAGCGCCACGCTGCCGATGAGGTCTCCGTTGCACAAAATGGGCATCAGGGCTGTGGCGCTTGTGTCCACGCCCTCGCACAGGGGCAGGGCGCTGGCGGCGTCCGCCGCCGTGAACAGACGGCGCTGCTCTACCGCGCGGGTATAAACGGGAGCGAGAGATCTTTCAACGGCGTCCCGCGCTGCTCCGGCCGCAGCCACCACACGGTCCCGGTCCGCAATGGCGACGGACGCGCCCGCCGCTTTGTAGAGCACCTCCGCATAGCTTGCGGCAAAGGCCGAAAGTTCCCCGATGGGGCTGTATTTCTTGAAGATCACCTCGCCCGCGCCGGAGACGAAGATCTCCAGCGGGTCGCCCACGCGGATGAGCTGGGTTCGGCGTATTTCCTTGGGGATGACCACACGCCCAAGGTCGTCGATACGGCGCACGATGCCGGTTGCTTTCATAATTGCTGCCTCCCAATTTCTGATGCATGATACTATTATCTGTTAATACAGGGAAAAGTATACAGGCATTCGGAAAAAGAAAAACACAAAGCGAAAGCGCGCCCAGCCGGCTGTTCAGCCGTGCGGGACGCGCTTTCGTTTTAAGAAAAAGGAAAAGGGGAAAGTGCGGATCAGCAGCGGCCGTACAGCTTCGTCAAAGCCAGAATATCGGCCGCCAGAGCGTCCGTCAGCGCGGCGGGGTCCATGCGCCACAGCCAGTTGCCGCCCAGCGTGGAGGGCGTGTTGATGCGCGCCTCGGCGCCAAGGCCCAGCCAGTCCGGCATGGGAATAACGGCGGTGTCCGAAACGCTTGCCAGCGCTGCGCGGATAAAACGCCGCGTGAAATCGGCGCCGCCCTCCACATCCAGATAACGCCTGGCGAACGCCACGTCCCCGGCCGGAGCCGAAAGCTCCCAGTCCGCCGTGGTGGTGTTGTCGTGGGTGCCTGTGTACACAACAGAATTCTGTGTGTAGTTGTGGGGCAGATAGTCGCTTTCCTCCCGGGAATCGAAGGCGAACTGCAGCACCTTCATACCGGGAAAGCCGCTGGCGCGCAGCAGTGCCTTTACATCGTCCGTCAGATAGCCCAGATCCTCGGCAATGATGCGCACGTCCGGCAGCTTTCGGCGTATGACGTCGATGAACGCCGTGCCGGGCCCCTTGCGCCACACGCCGTTCACTGCGGTTTTGTCCCGGTCGGGAATGGCGTAATAGCTTTCAAAGCCGCGAAAGTGGTCGATACGGACCACATCGTACACGGCGCTTGCATGGCGCAGCCGTCGTATCCACCAGGCGCACCCGGTCTTTAAGTGTACATCCCAGTTGTACAGCGGGTTGCCCCAAAGCTGCCCGTCCGCCGCGAAAGCGTCCGGCGGGCATCCCGCCACCTCCGTCAGCGCGCCGTCCGCGTCTACCTGGAACAGCGAAGGGTCGGCCCAGAGGTCGGAGGAATCCGGCGAAACGTAGATAGGAATGTCACCGATGAACTCCACGCCCTTTGCGTTGGCGTAGGCCTTCAGAGCGGCCCACTGCTCGTAAAACAGGTATTGCACCACCTGCCAGAAGCGGACCTGCCCTGCCAGACGCGCCCGTGCTGCGGCCAGCGCCGCGGGCCTGCGCGCGCGTACGTCTTTGGGCCACAGCGAAAAGGCGCGCATGCCGTTTTCCGCCTTCAAAGCCATGAACAGCGCGTAATCGTCCAGCCAGAACGCGTTGGCGGCGCAGAAATCGCGGAATGCGTCCTCCCCGGCATCAAAGCGGCGCACGGCCAGCTCCAGCACGGCAAAGCGCGTGCGGAACAGGGCGCCGTAGTCGATGCCTTCGGGCGCTTCAGGGCCGAAATCAAAGCGTGCGATCTCGTCGTGCGTCAGCAGGCCGCGCTGCTCCAGCGCGTCGAGGTCGATGAAATAGGGGTTGGCCGCAAAGGCCGAAAAGCTCTGGTACGGGCTGTCGCCGTAGCCCGTGGGCCCGATGGGCAGGATCTGCCAGTACCGCTGCCCGGCCGCCGCCAGAAAATCCACAAAACGGTAGGCTTCCGCCCCCAGGCTGCCGATGCCGTAGGGCGAGGGCAGAGAGGAGACAGGCATCAGGATGCCGCTGGTGCGCATCAGCCTTTCACCGCCCCGGCCACGACGCCCTCAATGATATACTTCTGGCACGCCAGGTACAGAATGATGATGGGCAGCACCGTGAGCATGATGCAGGCCATCATGGGGCCCATCTCCACGCGGCCGTAGCTGCCGCGGAAGTACTGGATGAGCATGGGGATGGTGCGGTATTTTTTGATGTCCAGCACCAGCGTGGGCAGCAGATAGTCGTTCCACACCCACATGGCCTCCAGAATGGCGACGGAGATCATGGTGGGCTTGAAAATGGGAAATACGATGCGGAAATACGTCTGGATGGGGTTGCAGCCGTCGATCATGGCAGCCTCTTCGATCTCCAGCGGGATGCTTTTGACAAAACCGCAGAACATGAACACCGCCAGCCCCGCGCCGAAGCCCAGGTAGATGATGGCAATGTTGGAGGGCTTGTTCAGGCCCAGACTGTCCGCCGTCTGGGAAAGTGTAAACATCACCATCTGGAACGGCACCACCATGCTGAACACACACAGATAGTACATGGCCTTGCTCATCAGAGAATTGACGCGGGTGATGTACCACGCGCACATGGAACAGCACAGCAGGATGAGTGCCACGCTGGTGACGGTGATGAGCGTGCTGTACCAGAAACTCTGTAAAAAGCCCTTGGAAGAAATGGCGTTGACGTAGTTTGCCGCGCCGGCAAAGGTATCTGCCGTGGGCGGCAGGAACGCCGTAGAAGTACTGATGGAGGTCTCCTTTTTAAAGGAGTTCAGCAGTATCATGAGGATTGGGTACACATACAGGACAGATGCTACGGAGAGCAGCACCGTCCAGAACAGATTGAAGCCTTTTTTTGCCTTGACCATTACTGCTGCACCTCCCTGGAACGTGTTGCCCTGAGCTGAACAAGGGCTATGGCTACCACGAGCACGAAGAAAATGACGGCCTTTGCCTGGCCGATGCCCTTCCACTGCGGGCCGGAGCGGGTATAGAACGTGTTATAGATGTTCAGGGCCAGCATCTCGGAGGCGTGATTGGGTTCGCCGCCTGTCAGCGAAAGGTTCTGGTCGAACAGCTTGAATGAGTTCGTCAGCGACAGGAACAGGCATATGGTGACGGAGGACATGACCATCGGCAGCTTGATGCGCACCAGCGCCTGCCAGGGGTTCGCGCCGTCGATCTGCGCAGCCTCGATAAGGTCCCCGGGCACGTTCTGAAGCCCGGCGATATAAATGATCATCATATAACCCACCTGCTGCCAGCACATCAGGATGATGAGCCCCCAGTAGCCGGCCGCCGTGTTGAGCTGCAGCAGCGGCTGTTTGACCAGCGACAGCACGCAGTTGATGAGGATCTGCCAGATGTAGCCCAGCACGATGCCGCCGATGAGATTCGGCATAAAGAACACCGTGCGGAATACATTGGTGCCCTTGATGCCCCGCGTGAGCAGCAGCGCGATGGCAAAGGCCAGCACGTTGATGAGAATGGTGGACACGGCTGTGAAGCCCAGTGTGAACCAGAACGCGCTGCGGAACGTGGCGTCCGAAAACGCTTTGACATAATTGGAAACGCCCACCCAAGAAGCGTTGCCCACCGTGGTGAATTTGCAGAAGGAGAGATAGATGCCCTCTGCAAAGGGGACGATGAACCCGATGATGAACGCGGCCAGCGTCGGCAGCACAAACAGCGGGAAATATTTTTTGAGCGTCTTTTCCATGGCGGCTGCGGTCCCTTCCTTTCCTTTTTCTTTTGCTTACTTATAAAATGGGGGAGCCAAGCTCCCCCATTTTGCTGCGGTATTCGCTTACGCCGCGTTCAGCGCGGCCTCGCTGGCCCAGCCGTCCACGAAAGCGGAGACAACGCCGTTCCAGTCGCCCGTGCCGGCGGCATACGCTGTCAGCGCGGAACCAACGCCGTTTTTCCATTCCTCGGAAGGCATGGTGGTGAAGTTCCACGACACCGGGGTCTTGCCCGCGGCGGTCATCTCGGCGTCCTGCTTTACGAACAGGTTCGGGGACTCCTGCGCGGTTTTGAACGGGATGACAAAGCCCATGTCGTCGGCCATGGCCTTGGTGCCCTGCTCGGAGGTGACGCACCAGTTGATGAAGTCCAGCGTGGCCTGGATGTCGTCCTCGGAGGCTTCCTTGTTCACGCACCAGTAGTTCTCGGTGCCGGTGCACAGGCCCTGGTTGGCCTCGTCGCCCACGCCGATATAAATGGGGATCATGGCGAGGTCGTCATCCGTATATTTGCCCTCGCCCGTCAGGTTGCCGTACTCCCAGGAGCCGTTCTGGAAGAACACGGCCTCGCCGGCCAAAAACTCATTGCGGGAGTCGTCGCCGGTTTTGGCGGACAGCTCACTGGGCTCGCAGGTGCTGTTGTTGATATACAGATCCCAGATGGCCTTGTAATTGTCCAGATATGTGCCCTTGATGGCGTCGGTGGTGCTGATGCCATCTTCCTGATATTCAAAGTAAACGGGCAGGTTGGCCAGATGGGTCTTGAAGCGCCAGTCGGAGCTGCCGTCCATGCCCGCGCTGGTAAACGCGGCAAAGCCCAGCTCGTCCTTGCGGGAGGTAATATCCTCGGCAACTTTCTTCAGATCCTCAAAGCTCTGGATGTCCTCGAGGGTATAGCCGGCTTTTTCCAACAGGGTCTTGTTGGTGATGATGCCGTAGCTCTCGATGACGTACGCGATGCCGTAGACGGTGTCGCCTTCCTTCAGCGCATAGTCGTCGCTGGTGAGCTGGGTGTAGATGTCGGAGCCGGAAAGGTCATAGCAGTAATCCTTCCAGTTGGCGAGGCCGACGGGGCCGTTCACCTGGAACAGCGTCGGGGCTTCGCTTTTGCCCATCTCGGCCATAAGCGTCGTTTCGTATTCGCCGGAGGCGGCCGTCACGACGGTTACGGGAACGCCCGTTTCCGCGGTGTAGGCTTTGGCGAGCGCCTGCCAGGCCTCGTCCTGCTCAGGCTTGAAGTTCAGGTAATAAACAGAACCTGCGGCCGTGGGGGTGGTGCTGGCGGCGGGTTCGCTGCCGGAGCCCGAAGCCGCGGGCGTAGAGCTGCTCGAGCCGGAGCCGCCGCAGGCGGCAAGGGAAAGAGCCAGGCAAAGCGCAAGTACAAGTGCAAGTACCTTTCATATTGGTCCTCCTAAAAAAAATTTATCATTCAACGGCAGAACTGATCGTCTCTAAACAATGCATTTGCGCTTACTTCGGCAGATGCGGCTTTAAAGACGGTATGAAGCTGCCGTCAAATATCAGATGTTACGGAGGCGACAGATTCGCCCTCCAGAAGCCCGGTGCTCACCACGCGCGTCTGCGGAGGAGCAGCCTTTTCGATCTGTCCCAGCAGAAGGGCCACGCTCTGGTCGGCAATCTCCTGCTGCGGCTGGGATACCGTGGCCAGCCGTGGTACCGCGTACTGCCCCAGCTCGATGCCGTCGAAGCCCAGTACGGAGATATCCTGCGGAACGCGGAGCCCCGCATCTGTGAGGGCGCGCATGGCGCCCACAGCCATGATATCCGACATGCAGAACACGGCGGTGAAGCCCGCTTCCCGGGCCAGCAGCTTGTTCATGGCACGATATCCGCTGCCGAGATTGTAATTCGCCTTTTGATACAGCGCCTCATCGTGGGAAAGCCCCTCGTCTGCAAAGCCCTGCAGGAACCCCTGGTAGCGTTGGTCGCTGATGGAGGAGACCGCCCGGTTGCCGCCGATAACGGCAATGCGCCGGTGCCCGCGGGAAAGCAGAAAACGGGCCGCGCGCCGTCCGGCGGCGGTATCGTCGATGCCCACGCTGGACAGGTTTCCAAAGTTCAGATGATCTGCAAGTGTGGTGGCCAGCACGCTGGGCACGGCAATGGCGGAAAAGCGTGCCTCAAAGCTGCAGGTGTTGCCGCCCAGGAAAATGAACCCCAGAGGTTTGCGCTCGCGCTGAAGCTGCTCGCCCACCAGCACCTCATCGGCGTCCTCGTCCAGGTAATGGACCTCGGCGCTGTACCCGGAGCAGGAAATAAGGCTCTGCATCCGTTCCAGAATGGCGGCGAAAAACATGTTGAACGCGCCCTTCACCACAATGATGATGCTGCGGTTCTGCTGTACCTTCAACTGGCGGGCATTGCTGTTGGGCACGAATTTATGCGCCGCGACGATGGCCTTGATCTTTTCCTTGGCCTCACGGGAAACGTCAGGATGGTCGTTCAGCGCGCGGGAAACGGTGGATACGGCGTACCCGGATTCCCTTGCGATGTCCTTGATCGTCAACAGCTGCATCCCCCTTTTTTGAAAGGCTGCAACCGTTATCGGGAACGCTCCCGGAAACGTTTCCAGCTCCTTCTGTTGCTTATCATACACCTACGCGTGAGGAATTTGCAAGAGGGTTTTGGCAATTTCGGCAAATTGATTTAATTGAACTATTGTTTATTGTGCACCTTTACGGCATAAAACAATCGGCCTGTCATTTTGTTGTAATCATTTGCGGGCCGGCCGCTGTACAAACAAAAAATGAGAAAAGATTCACATTCTTGTAATCCTTGTGCGGGTTTGATATAGTATAATAGATGTGCTGTGAAAGCGGCGCTTGGATAGTGTACCGGGAATCCGGTGCAAAAAAGCGCGTTTTCTGCGGTGAAAATTTACCCGTATGCGGGGAAAGAGCGGTTGATATGGGATTTTTTTCAAACATGTATACCAAAGAGGGGCCGGGCGTGCGCAAGGATCAGCCGCCCAAAAAGGGGATTCCGCGCTTTTTTGAAATACTGATGCGCGACTACGGCCATCTGCTGAAGGTGAATTTTCTGTTTCTTTTGTGCTGCCTGCCCATGGTGACGGTGGTGCTGTTCGGCCTGCTGTTCCACCAGTATCTGGGCATGCTGCTCATTGCGGCCGTGCTGTATCTGCTGTGTGCGGTGCTGGTGGGCCCGGCCATGACGTGCCTGCACGGCATCACCGTAAAAACAGTGCGGGATGAGCCCTGCTATATGTGGCATGAATTCAAAAAATGCTGGAAGGGCAACTGGAAGCAGAGCGTGCCCGCGGGTGTCCTGTTCTGCACGCTGCTGGCAATGGAGTGCATCGCGGCCTGGTATTATATGTTCATGCAGTCGGAGATGAACGTGCTGCTGGTGGCATTCGTGGCGTTCAGCCTGCTGCTGCTCACGATCTGCTGGCTGTTCACGACCCTGCAGATGCTGTATCTCGACATGCCCCTGGGCGGTATGCTCAAGAACAGCCTGCTCATTATGTTCGGCTACGCCAAACGCACGCTGCCCGCAGGGCTGATTACGCTGGTCATCGTCATCGGGGTGGTGCTGTTCGTGCCCGTTCCCATCATGCTTCTGCTGTTGTTCCTGGGAATGCCTGCACTGGTGGCCGTCATCGGGGATATGTGGGCCTGGCCCGTGATGGAGCAGGCGTTCCACATCTCTGAGCAGCAGGCGGCGCGCCGTGCCGAGCAGGAGGGCCGGGAGTGAACCTGAGCGTGCATCATGTGGCGGTCATCGTTTCGGATTACGCTGCGGCAAAGCATTTTTATGTGGATCTTCTGGGGCTGCCCGTCGTGCGTGAAAACTGCCGGGGCAACGGCCTGTGGAAGCTGGACCTGCGCCTGGGCGACGGCGAACTGGAGATATTCAACGCCCACGAGCCGCCCGCGCGGCTGTCGTACCCGGAGGCCGCGGGTCTGCGCCATCTGGCTTTCCGTGTGGACAGCGTGGCTGAGGCGGTTGCAGAGCTGGCTGCAAAGGGCATTGCGTGTGAGCCGGTTCGCATGGATGAATATTCCCGCAAGCCGTTTACCTTTTTTCGTGACCCGGACGGCCTGCCGCTGGAGCTGCACGAGTGACGCGCTGCGCTGGAAGTTTCTATTGATACTGTATGAAGCCGCACACGGCAGGACACCCTGTCTGTGTGCGGCCGTTTTTTGCTCCGCAAAACTTGAAAAATAATTTATATAAATCTGTTGACAAATTATTATATCTGATATACAATAAATTTACACTCAAAGCATGGAGGTGCAGGACCTTGAGCAAAAGCGTATACAGTGTTGTGCTGATGGACGATGTGGTGGACGCTGTGGACCGCCTGGCCTATGAAGCCGGCACGAACCGCTCGAATATGATTAACCGCATTTTGGCGGAATATGTGCAGCTGGCTACGCCGGAGCAGCGCATGCAGGACATTTTTTCTTCCATCATGGATGCTGTCAGCGGGCAGAATGCGCTTCAGCTTATGCTGAATGCGTCGGACGCGATGCTCTCGATGCGCAGCGCCATCCATTATAAATACAACCCCAGCATGCGCTACGTGGTGGAGCTGTACCCCCATTCCACCGAGGAGCTGGGCGAGGTGCGCGCGGGCCTGCGCACACAGAACCCTTCGCTGCTGCTGTACATCGGCCAGTTTTATAAGCTGTGGGCCGGGTTGGAGCGCGCGTATCTGGAAGGCCCGCCGCGCCGCAGCGAGGCGCAGGGAGGGCGGTATACCCGCCGCCTGCTTCTGCCCCGGAATGTCGCCGCCAGCGAGGAGGCTGGCCGCGCTATTGCGGGTTATGTGGCGCTGTTCGACTCCTGCCTGAAAACTTTTTTTGACCATTTGGAGGACCCCGCCGGCGCGCCCCGCGCCGTAGAGGGGTGTTACCGCTCCGGCCTGGACGCAGAGACTGCGGCCCTGTAGCCGCCTGCGGGCCGGAACGTTCATCGGGCAGTGCCGTGCGCCGCACGGCTCTGCCCCGTAGATTCATCCGACAAAATATGCGGATAAGGAGTGAAATGATATGAATGCACAGAAAATGACACAAAAATCCCTCGAGGCATTACAGGCTGCACAGTCGCTGGCCGTCGAGTATGAAAACCAGGCCCTGTGCCCGGAGCATCTGTTCTGCGCTTTGCTGAGCCAGCAGGACGGGCTCATCCCCCAGCTGTTTCAGAAGATGGGGGCCGAGCCGGGCAACCTTGCCGCCGCCTTTGCCAAAAAGGTGGGTGAGCTGCCCCATGTAACAGGCACCGGGCGGGACCCCGAAAAGGTGTATATCACGCCGGAGCTGGACCGTGCGCTGACGGCCGCCGAAAAATCCGCTGCCGCCATGAAGGACGAATACGTTTCCGTGGAGCATCTTGTGCTGGGCATGATGGATGCGCCCAACGCCGCCGTCAAGGAGGTGCTGCGCCAGTTCAGCCTTGATAAGACCCGCTTTCTGGAGGTGCTGGCGCAGGTGCGCGGCAACCAGCGCGTCACCAGCGACAACCCCGAAAGCACCTATGACGTGCTGGCCAAATACGGCCAGGACCTTGTGGAGCTGGCCCGTCAGCAGAAGCTGGACCCCGTCATCGGCCGCGACGCCGAGATCCGCAACGTCATTCGTATCCTTTCGCGCAAGACAAAAAACAACCCTGTGCTCATCGGCGAGCCGGGCGTGGGCAAAACAGCTATCGCCGAGGGCCTGGCCCTGCGTATCGTGCGCGGCGACGTACCCGAAAACCTGAAGGACCGCAAGGTGTTCAGCCTTGACATGGGCGCGCTGGTGGCCGGCGCAAAATACCGCGGCGAGTTTGAAGAACGCCTCAAGAGCGTTCTGCAGGAAGTGAAAAAGAGCGAGGGACAGATCATCCTGTTTATCGACGAGCTGCACACCATTGTGGGCGCGGGCAAAACGGACGGCGCCATGGACGCGGGCAATATCCTCAAGCCCATGCTGGCGCGGGGCGAGCTGCACTGCATCGGCGCCACGACGCTGAACGAGTACCGGCAGTACATTGAAAAGGACGCGGCGCTGGAGCGCCGGTTCCAGCCGGTGATGGTGGATGAACCCACGGTAGAGGACACCATCTCCATTCTGCGCGGGCTGAAAGAGCGGTACGAGGTGTTTCACGGCGTGAAGATCCAGGACAACGCGCTCATCGCAGCGGCAGTGCTCTCGGGCCGGTATATTACTGACCGCTTTCTGCCGGATAAAGCCATCGACCTGGTGGATGAAGCCTGCGCCATGATCCGCACGGAAATGGATTCCGCCCCGGCGGAGATGGATGACCTGCGCCGGAAGATCATGCAGCACGAGATCGAGGAGGCGGCCCTGAAAAAGGAGACCGACAAGCTTTCCGCCGAGCGCCTTGCGGACATTCAAAAAGAGCTGGCCGCCATGCGCGAGGAATTCAGCGCCATGAGCGCCCGCTGGGAGAACGAGAAATCGGCCATCGGCAAGGTGCAGCACCTGCGCGAGGAGATCGAGCAGGTAAACGGCGAGATCGCCAGGGCCGAGCGTGAATATGACCTGAACCGCGCTGCCGAGCTGAAATACGGCCGTCTGCCCGCGCTGCAAAAGGAGCTGGAGCAGGAGGAGGCCCGCGCGGCGGCGGCGGAAAAGGATTCCACTCTGCTGCACGACCGTGTGACGGAGGAGGAGATCGCCCGCATCGTGGGCCGCTGGACAGGCATCCCCGTGGCGAAGCTCATGGAAGGGGAGCGCGAAAAGCTGCTGCATCTGGACGGCATCCTGCACAAGCGGGTCATCGGCCAGAACGAAGCCGTACAGCGCGTGACGGAGGCCATCCTGCGCAGCCGCGCCGGCATCGCGGACGAAAACCGCCCCATTGGCAGCTTTTTGTTCCTGGGCCCGACGGGCGTGGGCAAAACGGAGCTTGCCAAAGCACTGGCGGAAGCGCTGTTCGATGACGAAAAGAACATCGTGCGCATCGACATGAGCGAATATATGGAGAAATATTCCGTCAGCCGCCTGATCGGCGCGCCTCCGGGATATGTGGGTTATGAGGAAGGCGGCCAGCTCACCGAGGCTGTGCGCCGCAAGCCGTACAGCGTGGTGCTGTTCGATGAAATCGAAAAAGCCCATCGGATGTGTTCAATGTATTACTGCAAGTATTGGATGATGGACGTATTACGGACAGTCAAGGCCGGACGGTGGACTTTAAAAATACCATCATCATCCTGACGTCGAATCTGGGCTCCAACTATATCCTGGACGGCATCGAAAACGGAGAGATCAGCCCCGAGGCCCGCGCCCAGGTGGACGCTCTGCTGAAAACGTCCTTCCGCCCCGAGTTCCTGAACCGTCTGGACGAGATCGTCTATTACAAGCCGCTTTCCAAGACGGAAATCGCAGGCGTGGTGGACCTGATGCTGGAAAGCCTGGTGCAGCGCCTGGCTGCCAAGCAGCTCAGGCTGGCGGTCACGGACGCCGCGAAGCAGATGATCGTGGACGGCGGGTACGACCCGGTGTACGGCGCCCGCCCGCTGAAGCGTTACATTCAGCAGAAGGTGGAGACGCTGGTGGCGCGGGATATCATACAAAACGATCCGTCGCCCGGAGATACCATCACGGTGGACGTGAAGGACGGCGCTCTGGCGTTGGTATAAGCGCAAAAGACGCATCCGCAGGCCGGACATTTCGCCCGGCCTGCTTTTTTGCGTGCCGGGGCCCGGACGAAAAACTTTCTCCGCACTGGATTTTTCAGTGCGGAACTGCTATAATGGGCGAATCAAAAGGCCCGGCGGGAAAGCTTACGGCGGGCAAAAGGAGGGCGGCCTGTGAACCGGCGGAAAAAGGGCGGCTTTGCCGCGGGCTGCTGCGTTGCGCTGCTGCTGATCACGCTGTGCGCGGCAGCGGGCGGCGGCGTACTGTGGTATGTGGGGCGCACGATGGCACAGCCGGGCAGCGCGTCCATGCAGGGCGCTTCCGGTGCGCCGGGCGGCGGAGCGGAGGATACCGGGCGGCAGGAGCCGCTGTTCCGGGAGGGAGACACGGTGGATACGGTCCTTGCAAAAATGACGCTTGCGGAAAAGGTGGGCCAGATGTTCATCGTCCGCTGCCCGGAACAGGGCGCGGCGGAGAAGGCTGCGGAATACCATTTGGGCGGCTATATCCTGTTCCGGGAAAATTTTGAGGAAAAAACACCCGTGCAGGCGGCGGAAATGGTCCGGGCCTGTCAGGCTGCCGCCGCGCTGCCGATGCTGGTGGGTGTGGATGAAGAGGGCGGGACCGTCAACCGTATCAGCGGATATCCGGCTTTCCGCGACACGCCCTTTGCTTCGCCGCAGGAGCTGTACCAGGCGGGCGGCTTTGACGCGGTGCGGGAAGATGCGCTGGAAAAATGCGCGTTTCTTGAAGAACTCGGTGTCAACGTGAATTTTGCGCCGGTGTGCGACGTAAGCACGGACCCGGAGGATTTCATCTACAAAAGGAGCTTTGGCCGGAACGCGGCAGAGACGGCGCAGTATGTGCGCACCGTGGTGGAGACGATGGGTGAGCGCGGCATGGGAAGCGTGCTGAAACACTTTCCCGGCTACGGCAATAACGCCGACACGCACACGGGCATTGCCGTAGACGACCGCCCCTATGACAGCTTTGCAGCGTCGGACTTTCTGCCTTTCAGGGCCGGAATCGAAGCAGGAGCAGACATTGTCCTTGTTTCCCACAACATCGTCAGCTGCATGGACAGCGCATATCCCGCCTCGCTTTCACCCCGTGTCCATGAAATTTTGCGGGAAGAACTGGGCTTTACGGGCGTGACCGTCACCGACGACCTTTACATGGACGGCATCCGGGACTTTGTGGACGTGGAGGGCGCGGCGGTGCAGGCTGTGCTTGCGGGCAACGACCTGTTGTGCTGTACGGATTTTGAGGTACAGATCCCGGCGGTATTGGCGGCGGTGGAGCAGGGAGTGGTGCCTGAGACACGAGTTGATGAAGCCGTGCGCCGCGTTCTGACGCTCAAGCAGAAGCTGGGGCTGTTGGGGTAAGGCGGATGGATGCGGCAATGACCGCCCAAAAAGAAAAAGCGCGGCCTGTCCACCCCTCAAAGGGGAAGGACGGGCTGCGCTTTTTGTGCAGCGTTGCGTGTATTTCGGTATGGATTTGGGATATTTGCCGACATTTTTGAACAAAAAGCCGTTTGGATGCCGCTGGGGACGAATATAATGGAGGGGATAAAGCGGGCGTTCTTCGGAATGCCCCAAAAATAAAAGGAGGACTGGATATCATGCAGGTACGTTGGGAATATTTGACTCCGCCCGAATTCAAAAAGCTTGTTAAAGAGGAGCAGATTTGTATTTTGCCGCTGGGGATACTGGAGCGCCACGGCGAACACCTGCCGTATGGCACCGACGGCCTCTCGGTACACGCTATTGCCTGCCGCGCGGCGGAACTGGAGCCGTGTGTGGTGTTCCCCACTTATTGGTTCGGCCAAGGGCACGAGGCGTCATGCTTTGCGGGCTCCGTCAACTTTCCCCCCCGGCTGCTGTACGAGATGCTGGAAGTGCTGTTGGACCAGATCGCCCGCAACGGCTTTAAAAAAATCGTGATTTTCAGCGGCCACGGCGGAAACAGCCATTTTTTGGACTACTTTGCCATGACGCAGCTGGACCGGGAGGTGGACTACACGTTGTATATTCTGCGCGGCGCAGGCAAACGACAGCTGGCTCTGGCCGATATGTGGGAGACGAAGTACGGCCATGCAGGTGAAGAAGAGACCAGCCAGATCATGGCCATCACGCCGGAGGGCGTTGTAAAGCTGGAGCAGCAGGTCTATGAGGAACCGATACTCCCGCGCATGGACCTGACGCAGCAGGTGCCTGGGGTACATTCGGGCCTGTGGTGGTATGCGAAATATCCCCTCCATGTAACAGAAAGCCCATCCTACGCGACAAAGGAAAAGGGCGAACGTATGATAGAGGCTTGCGTGCTGGATCTGGCCGACCGTTTGCGCGCCATTAAGGAAGATAAGGTGCTGCCCTCTCTGCAGCAGGAGTTTTACGAGCGTGTGCGCAGGGTGCCGGAAGGAGATTGAACCCGCCCGGCGAACAGAGCCGGAAGAAAGCCTCCATAAATAAGGAAGGAAAAGAAGCGTCCGGGGAAAAAGCTGGCGGTGGCAAAGCCATGCATCTTTGCGCAGCAAAGTGCAAGCCACGCGGCGAATGCCGCCAAAAAGGAGTGGGGAACCCCTTTTTCATCCAAGGCAACACCGCACAATTCACGGCTGAAGCCTTAAGCGTCGCCTCGCTTGCAGATTTTCCGGCAACTGTCACAAAAATGCTCGCGAATACTTTGTGTATTCGCGAGCATTCTTGTTTAACCTGCCAAAAAATCTGCCGGCGCGATTCGAAACTTAGAATTGTGCGGTGTTGCCCTAAAATAACCCCGCGGCGCCCCGCAGGGCCAGTGCCGAGGCGTGCAGAGCGGAGCGGCCGCCGAAGGCCGCCGTGCGCGGCGAACGGGGCCGCAGGCCCTGTTCGCAGGCGGCTTGGCGCAAAAGCGCAGCTTTTTCGACAAGCTAACCGTGGCTGCAGCAGACGCTGCGGCCATGGTTTTTGCGGTTTCAGTTGGGAAGCTTCTGCGGCGCCAGCGCCGCGCGCCGGGCCAGTACGCCCCGGATGCACACGCAGTACACGGCGACGGAGGCCAGCGGCCCAAGCACATCGGAGATGGGCTCGGCGTAGAACACCGCGTCCGCGCCGAAAAACGCGGGCAGCGCGAACACCGCCGCGAAGTAGACGGCCTTGCGCCACAGCGAAAGCGGCAGCGCCAGCTTCGCAAGGCCCAGTGCCGTGAAGCCGTCCACTACCTCGTATTGCAGGCCCAGGGGAAGCAGCGCCAGCGTGCATACCTTGATGGTGTCGAACGCCTGGGCCGCCAGCGCTTCGTCGGTGGTGAACAGCCGCACGAACAACGGCCCGGCCAGCCGCGCGGCCAGCGTCATCACAGCCGTGAACACCAGCCCCAGCCCGAAAATGTACTTCTGCGCCTGCCGTACGCGCTCGGTGCGGTACGCGCCGTAGTTATAGCTTAAAATAGACTGCGTGCCCCCGGTGATGCCTCCCAGCGGCATCGTCACAACGAGCATGAAGCTTTGGGCGATGGTGGCGCAGGTCACCAGAGCGTCGCCCCGCGCCGCGCCGCCGTAGTGCTGAAGCACGGCGTTCATGGCAATGATCATCACGTTGTCCAGCGCGATGATGATGAACGGCGAAAAGCCCAGCGTCAGCACACGCCTCATGACGGCCGCGGAATATCCGCCCCGTGTGATGCGGATGGGGGGCTTTTTGCCCAGCAGAAAGCGCACCGCATAAACGCAGCTTGCGAGCTGGGAAAGCACCGTGGCGATGGCCGCGCCGCGCACGCCGAGGCCGAAAGCGAAGATGAACACAGGGTCCAGCACGATGTTGAGCACCGCGCCCAGCGCCACGGATTTCATGCCGTCGGCTGCGAAGCCCTGGCATACGATGAACTGGTTCAGGCCGGAGGCCAGCAGCGCAAAGGGCGTACCCAGCAGGTAAAGGGTGAAATAGGCCTCCGCATACGAGTAGGTGGCGTCGCTTGCGCCGAACAGCCGCAGCATCGGCTCACGAAAGGGCAGGATGGCGGCGGGCAGCGCCAACGAGAACACGCACAGCATCAAAAAGCAGTTGGCCAGAATGCCCCGCGCAGCATCGTCGTCGCCCTCGCCGCGCTTGATGCTGAGCAGCGGCGCGCCGCCAACGCCCACAAGAAACGCCACCGAGCCGACCATCGTCACCACCGGGCCGCATACGCCGGCGCCTGCCAGCGCCAGCGCGCCCTCGCCGGGGATCTGGCCGATGAAAATGCGGTCCACGATGCTGTAAAGCACAGAGATGAACTGCGCCAGCATGCTGGGCAGCGCGATGCGTCCTACCAGCACGCCGATCCTTCCGCTGCCAAGGTCGTTTCCCGCTCTCATCGCTGCATCCTCCCGTCGCTTCGCGGCTCTGCGCCGCATACCGCACTCTATCATAGCCGATTTTTTTCTCCGAGGAAAGAGGTTTTTCAAAAAAGCCGCAAAAAACGGCCGCCGGAAAGGCCTTTCCGGCGGCCGTTTTGCATTGGAGCAGGGAAAAACACGCTCAGTCGTCCACGTCCAGCGCTTCCAGCCCCTTTTTGGCAACCGGCCTCGCATCACCGTGCCGCACGAACAGCATCGTGACAAAGCTGGCGAACACGAAGAAGGCGGCATAGGGAAACAGCGTGCGATAGCCCACATGCTCCATCAGAATATTGGAGAGGATGGGCGTAAAGATCTGCGCCGTCATGGACACAGTGTAATAATAGCCTGTGTACTTGCCCACGTCCGAGCCCTTGCTCAGCTCCACCACCATGGGGTAGCTGTTTACATTGATGAACGCCCAGCCCATGCCGGCCAGCGCGAAAAAGATGTACAGCAGCGGCGAGACGCTGTGGAAAAAGATGCCCGCAAAGAACGCAGTACCCAGCATCACGATGCCGATGAGGATCGTGCGCTTGCGGCCGATGCGCTGGGCGATCATGCCCACGGGCATATACGAGACGATGGCCGCGACGGTGCAGATCATCAGCACCAGGGCAAAGTTGCCCTGCAGCTCCTGTTCGGCGTAACGGCTGAAAGCCGAGGTGACGGCGTTGTAGCCGAAGAACCAGAAGAACACGCTGGCCAGGATGAACAGCAGGCTGCGGAACATGGGCCGCGGCATTTTGCCGCCCGCGTCCGTTACGCCTTCGTCCTCGTCGGAAGAGCCGGCGGCCCTGTCGGCGGCCTCGCGTTCAGCCACGCAGGCCGGTTCCCTGATCTGCCAGAACAGCACGGCCACACAGACGGCCATCACCAGCCCCAGCACAAGGAATACGGCGGAATAGCGGGGCGTATCCCCGGTGACGGGAAAGATCATCATCGTCAGCAGCATCAGCATGCCGCCCACGGCGCCCATCAGGTTGATGACGGCGTTGCCCTGGCTGCGCAGGGGCTTGGGTGTGACGTCCGGCATCAGGGCCACGGCGGGGCTGCGGTAGGTGGCCATGGCAATGAGCAGCAGCCCCAGGCCGATGAAGAACAGCAGGGCGTTGTTCTGCTTCTGTGCTGCGGGCATGATGGCGAGGCACAGAAGCGCCAGAATGGTGCCGCCCAGTATGTACGGCATACGGCGGCCGATTTTCGTGCGGGTCTTGTCGCTCAGCTTGCCGAACAGCGGCAGCATGAACAGCGCCAGCACGTTGTCCATGGCCATCACGATGCCGATGTAGCTGTCGCGCACATGGAACGTGTCTTTCAGGATCAGGGGGATGACGTTGTCGTACACCTGCCAGAACGCGCAGATGGACATGAATGCAAGGCCCACGAAAAAGGTGCGTTTGTAATTCAGCTTCATCGGGAGAAGCCCCCTTTGTTGTTGTTGCTTTCATTGTAGCACGCCGGACGCCGTCCTGCCAAGGGAGCGCGCGCCCGGCTTTACAATTATTTTAAAAAAGAAAAGCCGGAAAGGGCCGGCTATGCCTCACGCTTCGCCGGGATACCGCACGCCCCACAGCGCTCGCAGCGCGTCCGCCGCGCGCAGCACGCGCAGCGTTTCGGCAGCGGGCAGGGCCGGGCATTCGGTGCAGCCGGCCGCCAGCGCCGCCGCCACGGCCCGCACCTCCGGCTCAAAGCCCGTGCCTGTGTTGTCAAAGCGGATGGTTTCCCGCGGCGCGTCCGTTCCCGTTCCGCCATACACCGTCATGGCCGCGGGGCTCCAAAGCGGGCCGTCGATCTCTATGCGTCCTCCGCCGCAGCAAACGGCGGCGCGGTGGGGCGCCGCACACCGGGCGCTCACGGCCAGCGAGGCGCACGCTCCGCCGGAAAAACGCAGAGAAATACTCTCCTCAATGTCCGCGCCCAGCCCGTTTTGAACGCACACGCCCCCAACCCGCTCCACGTCTCCCTCCAGTGCCAGGCATGCCAGCGTAAGCGCGTAAACGCCTATGTCCAGCAGCGCGCCGCCGCCCAGCGCGGGCTGCGCGATGCGGGGGATATCCGCCATGGCCTCACCCAGCACAGCCGTCACCAGGCGCGGCGCGCCCAGCTGCCCGTCCGCCAGCGTTTTGCGCAGAGCCTGCGCAAAAGGCAGCGTACGCGTCCACATGGCTTCCGCCAGCAGCAGGCCGCGCTCCCGCGCCAGGGCAAACAGGCTTTGCGCCTGGGCCGCGTTCAGCGTCAGGGGCTTTTCGCACAGCACATGTTTGCCCGCAAGCAGCGCCGCGCGGATGTGCTGTGCGTGCAGAGGATGGATGCTGCCGATGTAAACGACGTCCACGGCCGGGTCGGCCAGCAGCGCCTCATATCCGGCAAAGCTTTTTGCAAAGCCGTACCGCCCGGCCAGGGCTTGGGCCCGCGCGCTGTCCCGGGCCGCAATGGCGTAAGGCTGCACCTCATCCCGCAGGCTGTCCAGCGTGCGCGCCATGCGCCCGGCAATGTTTCCCGCCGAAAGGATCGCGAAATTCAGCATTGCTCCCCACCGTCCTTTGTGCCGCGCAGTATTTTTTCCATGGGCCTGCCCTTGGCCAACTCGTCGATGAGCTTATCCAGATAACGGATCTTTTGCATCAAAGGGTCTTCAATGTCCTCCACCCGCACGCCGCACACCACGCCTTTGATCTCTGCGCCGGCTGGGTTGAACCGCGGCGCCTGCCCGAAAAAGGACGCCATATCCGTTCGCTGCGCAAGCTGCCGGGCAAGGCCGCCGGGCGTGTAGCCCGTCAGCCAGAGAATGACGGCGTCTACTTCATCCTGCGTGCGGCCCTTGCGCAACGCCTTCTGTACGTAGAGCGGGTAGATATCGGAAAAACGGGCTTTGAAAATGCGGTGCTCCGCCATAACGGCACGCTCCTTTTTTTGCGCGGCCCGGGACAGGGCCGGCGCGTTCTTTCCTTATGGTAACACGCGGGCACGGCTGTGGCAAGCCGTCCGGCGGCTTGAACCACACCCCCGCCCGTGCTATAATACATTAAATACGGAACGGACCGTATGATTTTGAGCGCGGGGGAGAGTTCTATCATGCCGAAAACCGTCATTCCCGCCGGGTACAGGCCGGCGCTGGGGCTTTATGACACACAGAAGGCCATCGGCCTTATCAAGCAGATCTTCCTGGAAAAGCTGTGCGGCGCGCTGCATCTGAAGCGCGTGACGGCGCCGCTGTTCGTGGACCCGGCCACGGGCCTGAACGATGATTTGAACGGCGTGGAGCGCCCCGTCACCTTCGACGTGCCCGCGCTGGGGGCAAACGCCGAGGTGGTGCATTCGCTGGCGAAGTGGAAGCGCATGGCTCTGGCTCAGTATGATTTCCATGTGGGCAACGGTTTGGTCACAGACATGAACGCCATCCGCCGGGACGAGGAGATGGACAACCTTCACTCCATTTATGTGGACCAGTGGGACTGGGAAAAGGTCATCACCCGGGAGGAGCGAACCACCGAATATCTGAAGCAGACTGTGCAGAAGATCGTGGATGCGGTGTGCGGCACGCTGGATGAGCTGAAATGGCAGTTCCCCGCGCTGGAGCGCGTGCGGCTGTGCCGGGAAACGGCGTTTGCCACCGCGCAGGAGCTGGAGGACCAATGGCCCGCGCTCACACCAAAGGAAAGGGAAAATGCTTTTGCAAAGGCGCACGGCACGGTGTTCATCATCGGCATCGGCGGGGCGCTGCGTTCCGGCAGGCCTCACGACGGCCGCGCGCCGGACTATGACGACTGGACGCTGAACGGCGACCTGCTGTTCTGGAACGAAACCCTGGGCTGTGCGCTGGAGCTGTCCAGCATGGGCATCCGCGTGGACGCGGACGCGCTGGCACGCCAGCTCAGCATCGCGGGATGCAGGGAACGCGCGGCGCTGCCGTTCCACAAAATGCTGTTAACGGATGAGCTGCCGCTGACCATCGGCGGCGGTATCGGCCAAAGCCGCCTGTGCATGCTGCTGTTGGGCAAAGCCCACGTTGGCGAGGTGCAGGTGTCGCTGTGGGACGGTGAAACGCGCGCCGCGTGCGCCGCAGCCGGTGTGCAGCTTCTTTGACAGCCACGCAAAGGTGTTTGCCCGGAAAGGGTTATCTATGATGCAGCAAAACCACACAAACGGACGCCTGACGGACAGAGAGCGCACGCCGGCACGCCTGATCGTGCTGCGGGTGCTGTTCACGCTGTTTGCGGCGGGCACTGTCGTGTTTATTTTTTCCAATTCCATGCAGAGCGGCGCGGCCTCGGGCCTGCGCAGCGCCGCCGTCACCCAATGGCTCAACGGAGGGCTGGCCCGCGTGGGGGTCGGCTGGCGCTTTTCCGAGCGTCTGGTGCGCAAGCTGGGCCATTTCAGCGAATACGCGCTGCTGGGCTTCTGGCTGATGCTGTCCCTGCGGGTGTATACCCGGCGCATCCTCTCGCATATTTCGTGGCCTCTGTTTTTCGGCCTGCTGGCAGGCGTGCTGGACGAGGGGATCCAGATGTTTGCGGATGGGCGCGGCAGCGACGTGCGGGATGTGGTGATCGATTTTTCCGGCGTCGTGTTTGGGCTGCTGGCAGCCCTGTTCCTGCTGCTGCTCGTGCGCATGTTCCATGTTCTGCGGGAAAGCAAAACGCCGCTTTAGGCGTGCTGACGCAAGAAAACCGATGTTTTCTGTGTCAACGCGCCCGTGACGCGGCATTTTTTATTTGCAAGCGTAAAAACGGTGAAAGAGGGGGGGGCGCGGCCGATGAAGGCGGTGCTGTTTGCACTCAATGCGAAATACATTCATTCGTCGCTGGCGCCCTGGTGCCTGCTGGCGGGTGTGGAGGCCGCAGGCCCTGCGGGTGTTTGTGCCGAGGTGCGGGAGGGCACCGTCAATGAGCCGGAGCGGGACGTGCTGGCCCGCATTTTGGACGGGGAGCCGGATGCGGTGCTGTTTTCGTGCTATTTGTGGAACATTCGGGAAACGCTGCGTCTTGCCGCCGCTGTAAAGGCTGCTCGGCCGGGCGCATATGTAGTGCTGGGCGGCCCGGAGGTGAGCTACAACGCGGGGGAGGTTTTGGCGGAAAACCCGCAGGTGGATTATATCCTCTCCGGCGAGGGCGAACGCAGCGTGCCCATGCTGCTGGCGTCGCTGGCCGCCGGGCGGAAGCCGGAGGAGGCGGCGCCGCCCATCCCGGGGCTGTGCGCCCGGGGCTTTCTCTCCGCGCCCTGCGTGGAGGAGGGCGCGCCGCCCAGCCCGTATGCGCCGGCGTATCTGGAGAACCTGCGCGGGCGCATTGCGTATCTGGAGACCAGCCGGGGCTGCCCGTATGCCTGCGCGTTCTGCCTTTCTGGGCGGTGCGGCAAGCCCCGCTGGTTCCCGCTGGAGCAGGCAAAACGGAACATCCTGACGCTGGCGCGCTCCGGCGCGCACACCGTGAAATTCATCGATCGGACATTCAATGCAAACCCCGCCCACGCAAATGCCATTTTGGCGTTTATCCTGAAGCATTACGGGCGGGACATTCCGGCGGGCGTGTGCTTTCATTTCGAGCTTGCGGGCGACATCCTGCGGGAAGAGACCTTCGCGCTGCTGGAGCAGGCGCCGCCGGGCGCGTTTCAGCTGGAGATCGGCATGCAGTCGTTTTGCGAAAAAACGCTGGCCGCCGTGCGGCGCAAAACAGATACGGGCGTTTTAAAGCAGAACATCCGGCGTTTGGTTGCAATGGGGAATATGCACGTGCACATCGACCTGATCGCGGGCCTGCCCCATGAGGATCTGCGGACATTCGGTGAAAGCTTCAACACCGGCTATGCGCTGGGCGCACAGATGCTGCAGCTGGGTTTTCTGAAGCTGCTGCACGGCGCGGCCATGCGGGAGGAGCCGGAGGAATTCCCCTGTGTTTTTTCGGAAGACCCGCCGTATGAAGTACAGAAAACGCCCTGGCTTTCGCCGGAGGAGCTGGACGTGCTGCGCGCCGCCGAAGACGCGCTGGAGCGCTGCTACAACAGCGGGCGTTTTTTGGAAACGGCGGCTTACGCGATGGCGGCGGCAGGGCTTTCCCCGTTCGTTTTTTACTGCCGTTTGGGCGCGGCAGGCGCGCGGCACGGCACGGCGAATATTCCGCTGGATGATTACACCGCTTTTTTGTACAACTGGTGCGCGGCGCTGCCGGGCATAGACAAAGCCTGCCTGCGGGACGCGATGGTGCGCGACCGCCTTGCCACAAATTCCACAGGGCGCTTGCCGCAATGCCTGCATGTAACGGACGCTTTGCTGGGCCGCGCGGTGAAGCGGCTGGCACAAAACCCTGCCACTGCGCCCCTGCCCGGCGTGCGGCGCGGCGTGGCGCTTTTGTACGGCGCGCGGCAGGTGGTGTTTGTGGATTACACACAGAAAAACCCCGTTACAGGGCGCTATCTTCTGCATACCCGTTCAATTGACAATCTCTTTACAGAATGATAGAATAAGTAGAAATGATTGGGAACGGGGGAACGCATGCATGCCGGGGCTGAACGTGGGTTTTCGCATCGTGCAGGGCGCTTTGTTTTCTTTTCCCGCCGTTCTATTCCCGGCTTTTTAAACTTTTCCCGTTTTGGGAAAAGTTTTTTTTTGCCGTTTTGCTGTATTTGAGGAACAGAAAGGAGAATGGCTTATGCTGATTTGCAATGCCGTGCTCACGGATGCGGACGGTGCGCGTCCGGGCGATGTGCGCATTGAAAACGGCGTCATCACGGCCGTGGGCGAGGGCCTTTCCGCCGGCGGGGATACGGTGCTGGACGCAGGCGGCCGCACGCTGCTGCCTGCTTTCATTGACCTGCACTGCCACTTCCGCACGCCGGGCTTTGAGTATAAGGAGGATATCGACTCCGGCAGCCGGGCGGCTGCCCGGGGCGGTTACACGTTCGTCAACTGCATGGCGAACACAAGGCCTGTGTGTTCTTCCGCGGCCATTGCCCAGAGCATCATGGACGACGCCAGGCGCATCGGCCTGTGCGACGTGAACCAGTGTGTGTCCATCACGAAAGACTTCGACGGCAAGACCACCGGCCATCTGCGGGCGCTGCCGCGGAACATCCGCTTCATCAGCGAGGACGGCAAAGGCGTGCGCGAGAGCAGGGTAATGTATGAGGCCATGCGGATCGCCGCCGAAAAAGGCCTGACGGTGATGAGCCACGCCGAGGATATGGACCTTTCCGCGCTGGATTACCGTCTGGCGGAAAACCTGGAGACGGCCCGCAACCTGTATCTGGCCCAGTCTACGGGCGCACGGCTGCACATGTGCCACGTTTCCACCAAAGAGGCGCTGGCCGATATCCTTGCCGCCAAGGCCCGGGGTGTGCGCGTCACCTGCGAGGTGACGCCCCACCACATCTGGTTTTGGGACAGCGATTTCCGCGTGAACCCGCCCATTCGGGCAAAAGAGGATGTGGAAGCGCTCATCGCGGCCATGCTGCGGGGCGAGGTGGAAGCCATCGCGACCGACCATGCCCCGCACACCGAGGAGGATAAGCGCGGCGGCGCGCCGGGCATGGTGGGGTTGGAGACAGCGTTCAGCGTCTGCTACACCAAATTGTGCCGGGAATACGGGATGCCGCTGGCAGACCTGAGCCGTTTGATGAGCCGCGGCCCGGCTGAGATACTGGGCCTGAACAAGGGGCTGATTGCCGAAGGATACGACGGCGACGTGGTGCTGGTGGAGCTGGGCGAGCCTTACACCGTGCGCCGGGAGGATTTTGCGGGCAAGAGCAAAAACACCCCATACGACGGCCTTTCGCTGTACGGCCGCGTGGCGTGCACCGTGAAGGCGGGCCGCGTCACCTATGGGACAATGGAAGCAATAGGATAAACACACAACAGGAGGACGTTATGCTACAAGTAGACCGTTTGTATGAGGCCGTGGCCGAAAAAAGCCCCGTTTGCGTGGGGCTGGACACCGATTTTTCCTACATCCCCGCGGAGTGTGTGGACAAGACTCTCTCCAAGGGCGAGAACATCTTCCGCTTCAACCGGGATATCATCGAAGCCACGCGGAGCGTGGCGGGCTGCTTCAAGGTGCAGATCGCCTATTACGAGGCGCTGGGCCTGGACGGCATGCTGGCCTATAAATCCACGCTGGAATACCTGCGCCGGGAGGGCCTTGTGGCCATCGCGGACATCAAGCGCGGCGACATTGCCAAAACGGCCGAGATGTATGCCAAGGCCCATCTGGACGGCGAGTTCGAGGCGGACTTCGTTACGCTGGCGCCCTATATGGGGCTGGATTCCATCACGCCGTACACGAAATACATGACGGAAAAGGGCAAGGGCGTGTTCGTGCTGTGCCGCACCTCCAACCCCGGCGCGAAAGATTATGAATACGAAAAGCTGGCCGACGGCCGCCACGTTTATGACCTGGTGGGCGACAAGCTCAGCGCAATGGGCAAGGACTACATGGGCGCGCACGGCTATTCCTCGCTGGGGCTCGTCATCGGCGGCACACACATCGAAGAGGCGAAAGAGATCCGCGCCAAATACAGGGACAGCTTTTTCCTCATCCCGGGCTACGGCGCGCAGGGCGGCACGGCCGAGGACATCGCGCAGTATCTGGCGCAGGGCAACGGCGGTGTGGTGAACTCCAGCCGCAGCGTGCTGCTGGCCTATAAAAAACAGCCCGGAACGGCTTATGCCGAAGCCGCGTACAACGAATGCGTGCATATGAAGGAGGCCATTGCGGATGCCTGCAGCAAATTATAACGCCGCCGTCCTGGCAAACGGCGCGGCGGGCGAAAACGTGATGCTGCTGACGGCCCGCTGGGACGAAACCACCCCCGCGCCCGCGTGCGGCCAGTTTTACATGCTGCGCGCCTGGAAAGCGGAGGAAGCGCCGCTGCTTTCGCGCCCCATCAGTGTGCATCGTTTTGACAGAGAGAAAAAAGAGATTTCCTTTTTATATGAGGTCCGTGGTACGGGTACGCAGAAGCTGGCCGCGCTGCGGCCCGGGGACACCGTTGCGCTGACGGGCCCCTCGGGCCGTGGGTTTCCCGTGGACGGCACGTTGGGCGGCGCCGTCGCGCTGGTGGGCGGCGGCATCGGCACCGCGCCGTTGCTGCAGCTTGCGGCAGAGCTTGCCGCGCAGGGCGTGGACGTGGACCTTTACGCGGGCTTTCGGGACGAGCCGTACCGTGTTGACGCGTTCAGCGCTGCGTGCCGTTCGGTACACATCGCCACGGATTCCGGCCGCCACGGCCACCACGGCTTTGTGACGGACCTGCTGGACCCTGCGAAGTACACCGCCGTGTGTACCTGCGGGCCGGAGATCATGATGGAAAAGGTGGCCAAAATGTGTCTGCGTGCGGGCGTGCGCGTATATGTGAGCAGGGAGGCCAAGATGGCCTGCGGCGTGGGCGCGTGTCTGGGCTGCACCTGCAAGAGCAAAAACGGCGGCGTGTCTGTCTGCAAGGATGGGCCGGTGTTTGAAGGGAGCGTGCTGTATGAGCTTGACTGACGTTACCCTGTGCGGCAAAACGCTGTGCAGCCCGGTCATCGCCGCGTCCGGTACCTTCGGCTTCGGCGGCGAGTACGCGGGCATCGTGGACATGAAAAAGCTGGGCGGTATCTCCGGCAAGGGGCTGACGCTGGAGGGCAAGTACGGAAACGAGGGCGAGCGTCTTTGGGAGACACCTGCCGGGCTCATCAACTCCATCGGTCTGCAGAATCCCGGCGTGCGGCATTTCATTGAGTATGAGCTGCCCGGCATGAAAAAGCTTGGCCCCGCGGTGTTGGCGAATCTGGGCGGCAGCACCATCGAGACTTACGAGGAGGGCGCGCGGCTGCTTGATGAAACGAATGTGGACTTCATCGAACTGAACATCAGCTGTCCCAACGTGAAGGCGGGCGGAATCGCCTATGGCGTGAAAGCGGAAAGCGCGCGGGAAGTAGTGTCCCGCGTGCGGGCCTGCACGAAAAAGCCCCTTATCGTGAAGCTCTCTCCCAACGCGGAGAACATCACCGAAATGGCCCTTGCCTGCGAGGCGGCGGGCGCGGACGGGCTTTCCCTCGTCAACACGTTCCAGGCCATGGCCATTGACCTGGAAAAACGCCGCCCTGTATTCAACAATGTGTTTGCAGGGCTGTCCGGCCCGGCCATCCGCCCCATCGCCCTGCGCATGGTGTATCAGGTGTGCAGGGCCGTGCAGGTGCCCGTGGTGGGGCTGGGCGGCATTGCCACAGCCGGGGACGCGCTGGAGTTCATCATGGCCGGCGCGGCGGCCGTGCAGGTGGGCACCGCCAATTTCAGCGACCCGCGCGCCTGCGAAAAGATCACCGACGGCATCGCCGCCTGGATGCAAAGCCACGGTGTGCGCTCCCTTGCGGAGATCCGCGGCTGCGCGCAGGTCTAAGCCGAAAATACACAGATCTGATTGGAATAAAAAGGAGAATCCACATGAACGATGTGCTTGAAATATTGAAGTCCTGCGACGCGTTTCTGGAGGGCCACTTCCTGCTGTCCTCCGGCCGCCATTCCTCGGCCTACTGCCAGATGGCGTATCTGCAGCAGTACCCCGAAAAATGCGCCGCGGCCATGAAGCCCGTGGCCGAAAAGCTGCGGGAACTGGACGTGGACGTCATCGTCGGTCCGGCCATGGGCGGCATCGTTTACGCCTACGAGCTGGCCCGCCAGACGGGCAAACGCGCGATCTTCACCGAGCGTGTGGACAATGTGATGACGCTCAAGCGCTTTTCCATCCGGCCGGGCGAAAAGTGCATCATCGCCGAGGATGTGGTGACCACGGGCGTGTCTTCTCTGGAGACGAAGCGCGTCATCGAGGAGGCCGGCGGCGAATGCCTGGGCATCGTGTGCGTGGTGGACCGCACCAAGGCGGACGCGCCCTCGCCCATTCCCATCCTGGCCAGCGCCGCCAAGCTGGACCTCCCCAACTATGCGCCGGAGGAATGCCCCATCTGCAAAGAGGGCAAGCTGCCGCTGGTGCATCTGGGCAGCCGTAAAATGAAAGAACAGGCCAGGCAGACGCTGTGAGCGCGCGGAGCTTGAAAAAAGGGGGAGCGCATATGAAAGCATATTTGCTGCTGGCGAACGGCATGGTGTTCGAAGGCCGGGCCTTCGGCGCAGCCGGTACCAGTGTGGGCGAGGTCGTGTTCAACACGGGCATGGTCGGCTACGAGGAAACCCTCACCGACCCCAGCTATTACGGCCAGATCATCACACAGACCTATCCGCTGGTGGGGAACTACGGCGTGAACGGCGAGGATGCCGAATCCGCGCGCATTTGGGCCTTCGGCTACATCGTGCGGGAGTTGTGCGGCACGCCGTCCAATTTCCGCTGCCAAAAAACGCTGGACGAATTTTTGAAGGAGCAGGGGATCATCGGCATCGCGGGCGTGGACACCCGCCGCCTGACGCGCATCATCCGCGAGAGCGGCGTGATGAACGGCGCGCTCACCACCGAATATAAGAGCGCGGACGCCGTGCGCGCCGACGCCGCTTTGATGGAAAAGATCAAAGCCTATACGGTGAAGGACGCGGTGGACAGCGTTACTACAAAATGTATGGAAACATTTAACGAAAACGGAAAGTACCATGTTGCGCTGTTCGATTTCGGCTATAAACGCAACATCCTGCGCAATCTTGTGAAACGCGGCTGCAAGGTGACGCTGGTGCCCGGACGCACCACCGCGGCCGAGCTTGCGGCGCTGGAGGTGGACGGCGTGATGCTCTCCAACGGCCCGGGCGACCCGGCCGAAAATGTGAAGATCATTGAAAACCTGAAGGAGATCGCGGCGCTGGGCCGGCCTGTTTTCGGCATCTGTCTGGGCCACCAGCTCATGGCTCTTGCCACGGGCGCAAAAACGGAAAAGCTGAAATACGGCCACCGCGGTGTGAACCAGCCGGTGACGGATTTTGCCAAGGACCGCACGTTCATAACCAGCCAGAACCACGGCTATGCCGTTGTGGCCGGTACCGTGGACCCCGCCGTGGCCGAGGTGAGCCATGTAAACGCCAACGACGGTACCACCGAGGGCATCCGCTATAAAAACATCCCCTGCTTTACGGTGCAGTTCCACCCGGAGGCCTGCGGCGGCCCCAGGGACACCGAATACCTGTTCGACGATTTTGTCGCCATGATGAAAGGAGGCTGCTGAAATGCCAAAGGACCCGTCTATCAAAAAGGTGCTCGTCATCGGCAGCGGCCCCATCATCATCGGCCAGGCCGCCGAGTTCGACTACTCCGGCACGCAGGCGTGCCGCGCGCTGAAAAGCGAGGGCATCGAGGTGGTGCTCGTCAACTCCAACCCCGCCACCATTATGACGGACCCGGACATCGCGGACCGCGTGTATGTGGAGCCGATGACCCTGACGGTGCTGAGGCGCATCATTGAAAAGGAAAAGCCGGATTCCATCCTGCCGAACCTGGGCGGCCAGACGGGCCTGAACCTGGCCATGGAGCTGGCCCGCAGCGGTTATCTGGAGCAGGCCGGCGTGCGCCTGCTGGGCGCGAAGCCCGACACCATCGACCGCGCCGAGGACCGCCAGCTCTTCAAGGACACCATGGAGAAGCTGGGCGAGCCGGTTATCCCTTCCAAGGTGGTGGAGAGCCTGTCCGACGCGCTTGCGTTCGCAGGCGAGATCGGTTACCCGGTCATCGTGCGCCCGGCGTTCACCATGGGCGGCACGGGCGGCGGCATCTGTGAGACCGTGGAGGAGCTGCACGAGATCGGCACCAACGGTCTGCGCCTTTCGCCCATCCATCAGGTGCTCATTGAAAAATGCATCTCCGGCTGGAAGGAGATTGAATACGAGGTCATGCGCGACGGAAAGGGCAACGTCATTACCGTCTGCAATATGGAAAACTTTGACCCCGTGGGCGTTCACACCGGCGATTCCATCGTCGTGGCGCCCAGCCAGACGCTCTCCGACAAGGAATACCAGATGCTGCGCACCTCGGCGCTGAATATCATCACCGAGCTTGGCATTGAGGGCGGCTGCAACTGTCAGTTTGCCTTAAAGCCCGACAGCTTCGAATACGCCGTCATCGAGGTGAACCCCCGCGTGTCCCGTTCCTCGGCGCTGGCCAGCAAGGCCACGGGCTATCCCATCGCCAAGGTGGCCGCGAAGATCGCTATCGGCTATTCGCTGGACGAGATCACCAACGACGTCACGGGGCAGACCTGCGCCTGCTTCGAGCCCGCGCTGGATTACTGTGTGGTCAAGTTCCCGAAATGGCCGTTCGACAAATTCGTATACGCCAAGAAATCCCTGGGCACGCAGATGATGGCCACGGGCGAGGTGATGGCCATTGCCAACAGCTTCGAACACGCCTTCATGAAAGCGGTGCAGAGCATCGAGCTGGGGCTGGAAACGCCCACGCTGGAAACGCTGTCTGCGCTGACGGACGAAGAAGTGGTGGAAAAACTGCATGTGTGCGATTCCGACCGCTCTTTTGTTGTGTACGAGGCCATCAAGCGCGGCGTGTCGTTTGAGACGATTTACAATATCACTAAAATTGACCCGTGGTTTTTGGCAAAGCTGCAAGGGTTGGCCGAAACAGAGCTTGCGCTGGCCGGGCTGCGAGGCGGCATACTGACGGAAGAGCTGTACCGCACCGCAAAAATGCAGGGCTTCCTGGACAAGACCGTGCTGCGTCTGACGGGACTGGATGCGCTGCCCTTTGAAAAGCTGCGCGCGTCCTATAAGATGGTGGACACCTGCGCGGCCGAGTTCAGTGCGAAAACGCCGTATTTCTATTCCACTTTTGACGAGGAGAACGAAGCGGCGCAGTTTATCGCGGAACACCCCTCCGACAGGAAAAAGGTGCTGGTGTTCGGCAGCGGCCCCATCCGCATCGGGCAGGGCATCGAGTTCGACTATTGCAGCGTGCACTGCACATGGGTGCTGAAAAGCCACGGCTGCGAGGCTGTCATCGTCAACAACAACCCCGAGACCGTCTCCACGGACTTCGATACCGGCGACCGTTTGTATTTCGACCCGCTCACGGAAGAAAGCGTGGAGCATATCATCGCCACGGAAAAGCCATGGGCCTGTGTGGTGCAGTTCGGCGGCCAGACGGCCATCAAGCTGACAAAACACCTGACAAAGCTGGGTGTGAAGATTCTGGGCACCAGTGCGGACGCCATCGACGAGGCGGAGGACCGGGAGCGTTTCGACGCGCTGCTGGAAAAGTGCGGCATTCCGCGCCCGCAGGGCCACACGGTGTTCACCTGTGAGGAGGCACTGGCCGCCGGCGCACAGCTGGGCTACCCGGTGCTGCTGCGTCCGTCCTACGTGCTGGGCGGACAGAATATGATCATCGCCTACAATGAGAACGATGTGAGGGAATACATGGCCATCATCACCAGCCATGTGGATATGTCGAACCCGGTGCTGGTGGACAAATACCTGATGGGCACCGAGTGCGAGGTGGACGCCATCTGCGACGGCGAGGACTTCCTCATTCCGGGTATGATGGAACACATCGAGCGTGCGGGCATCCATTCGGGCGACTCCATCTCGGTGTATCCGCCGCAGAACCTCAAGCAGAAGATCAAGGGCACCATTGTGGATTATACGGGCCGTCTGGCCCGCGCGCTGAACGTGGTGGGCCTGATGAATATCCAGTTCGTGGTATACAACAACGAGGTGTTCATCATTGAGGTGAACCCCCGTTCCAGCCGCACGGTGCCGTACATCAGCAAGGTGACGGGCGTGCCCATGGTGGAGCTGGCCGTGCGCTGTATGCTGGGCGAAAAGCTGCGGGACATGGGCTATGGCACGGGCCTGTATCCCACGGGCGATTACTGCGCCGTAAAGGTACCGGTGTTCAGCTTCGAAAAGCTGCACGATGTGGACACCCAGCTGGGGCCGGAAATGAAATCCACCGGCGAGGTGCTGGGCATCGACAAAACCTTTGAGGACGCGCTGCTCAAGGGCCTTGTGGGCGCGGGCTACAGCCTGCGGCAGCCCACGCCGGGCAAATGTGTTATCCTGACGGTAAAGGACGCGGACAAGCGCGAGCTGGTGGACATCGCCTGGCAGCTCAAGGACATGGGGTACAAGCTGTACGGCACGTCCGGCACGGCGTACTATCTGGGCCAGAACATGGTGGCCTGCAACGAGGTGCGCAAGCTCAGCGAGGCGCGGCCCAATATCATGGACCTGTTTGAAAGCGGGCTGGTGGACTATGTGATCTCCACGTCCTCAAAGGGCCGCATTCCCTCCCACGACAGTGTAAAGATGCGCCGCAAGGCGGTGGAGCTTTCCATTCCGTGCCTGACGGCCATCGACACGGCGCGGGTGCTGGTGAAATGCCTGCGCAGCGGCAAAACGCTGGCGGATGTGGACCTGGTGGATATTTCGACCATTTGAAAAAGAAAAAGGACCCGCGTCAGCGGGTCCTTTTTTTGTGTTTTATAAAACTGCACCGAAAACAGGCTGCTCAAAATGGGCAAGTATTTCATTGACATCGTGCAGGTCATAAATCTGATGTTCAATGCAGAACAAAATGATAATATCTCGAACCATGCTCTGGGAAAGGGCGTGCCCGGCGGAAGCAAGCATTTCTTCAGTTTGCTCTTTGGATAAATGAAGCGCCAATGATAATGCCAGCGCTGTTTGCTTGGAAGGATGATAATTCGGGTTGGAACGGATTTTGGAGAACAGACGGCGGTCGATACCGGCGCGGCGGTAAACATCCGTATCGGCAAGTTCCATATTGTCGATATACCCGAACAGAAGGGTGTGGAAACTGGGTTTCAGCTCGTTGGCGACAAACTGTTCCAGTTTCCGTCCCTCGTCCGCTTCGCGATTGTTAAGAAGACCGAGGATGTCGTCAAAATATGAAGTGTTATCATCTTCTTCGCAGTTTGGACAGGCCAGAGGCATTGATGGGGCTGCACCTCTAAAGACAGGGGCCTTTGGAACAATTTCGGACTGCGGGTCATTTTCCAGTAGCCCTTTTTGCCTCAACAGTTCTTCTAGCTCGGATAGGAGCTGGGGGTGCAGCATATGGATTCCTCCAATTTGTCGCCGTAGCAGCGACCAAATTTTTTTATGGGAAGCTAAAATAAAAACAGAAAGCTGTTTGGGGGAGATACATGGCAATGAGTAGAGAAATTATTTTTTTGCTTGACAGGAGCAGCAACATGGCAGGAAAAGAAGCAGAAGTTATCGCGGAATATAATGCATTTCTTTTACAGAATGGGCGGGGAGATTACAATGTTACGACAGTATTGTTTGACGACCAATATGTACTGTTGTATTATTGCCTTCCCATCGGTTATGCACAGCTTTATCCCGAGCAGTATTACGTGCGGGGTGCTTGTGCGTTGTACGATGCGATTGGCCGCACTATAACAACCGTCAATGCCTGCCATGCGCAGCTTGCAGAGAGCAAGCGCCCCAAGACCTATCTGTTCATCAGGACGAATGGAGGGGACAATGCCAGCCTGACCTATACGAAAAAAATGATTTGGGAGATGCTGGAGCGGCAGCAGCAGAAGTGTGGATGGGAGATATTTTTCGTTGGCTGCGATGTACAGACGGCGTTGGCGGCGGCACCCACACACAAAGGCATCAACGGTGCGGAGGACAGCCAGGATGATGATTACTTTGATATACTGCGAAGGCTGCTGGAAAGAAGAAATTTTTCGAAGGAGGAATAATTTCAGTATACAAGAAATATAAAAAATTTCAATATGAGACCCGTCGCGTTGATACGCGCGGGTTTCTTTTTTCAACAGGATATGATATACTGAATTTTGTATGAAAAAGAACGGAATTGAAAATATGTGTTGCAGGAGCGAAGCATGAATTACAGCGAACTGAACGTGCCCGAGCAGATCCACAAGGCTGTGGAGCGCATGGGCTTTACCGAAATGACCGAAGTACAGGAAAAGGCGATCCCCCCTATGATGGAGGGCAAGGACATCATCGCCAAAGCGCCCACGGGCACGGGTAAAACCTGCGCTTTCGGCATCCCGCTCATTCTCGGGCTGGACCAAAGCCGGAATTACCCGCAGGCCGTCGTCATGGCGCCCACGCGGGAGCTGGCGCAGCAGATCACCGAAGACCTGCAGGACCTGGCGCATTTTTATCCGGACATCCGCGTCGTCACCGTCTATGGCGGCGCGAATATTCAAAAGCAGATCGAAAAGCTGAAAAAGGGCGCGCAGATCGTCGTGGCCACACCCGGCCGCCTGCAGGACCACATGAACCGCCGCACCGTGGACCTTTCCCACGTTACCACCGTGGTGCTGGACGAGGCCGACGAGATGCTCAACATGGGCTTTTACAAGGATGTGCGCAAAATTCTGGACCAAATCAAATCCCGCCAGCGTTTGGCAATGTTCAGCGCCACCATCAGCCGCGAGGTGATGGACATCGGCTGGCTGTATCAGCGGGACGCCGAAGAAATCACCGTGCAGCCTGTGGAGGATTCCGCGCCCAGGATCGACCAGTACCTGGTACTGACGACAGGCCGCAACAAGCTGGCGGACATGGCGGAGATCATCGTACAGAAGGGTTACAAGCGCGTGATGGTGTTCTGCAACCAGAAATACACCACCGCTATGCTGGCGAACCAGATGGCCCGGCTGAATTTTGTGGTGGACTGCCTGCACGGAGACCTTTCCCAGGCGGAACGCAACAAAATTATGGGCGAATTCAAAGCGGGCAATATCGCTGTGCTGGTGGCGACAGACGTGGCCGCCCGCGGCATCGACGTGTCCGAGGTGGACGCCGTGTTCAACTACGATGTGCCGGACTCCAACGAATATTACACGCACCGCATCGGCCGCACAGGGCGCGCGAAGCATACGGGCGAGGCCTATGTGCTGTACACGAAGGAAGAGCACAAGCGCGTGCGCGACATGCTGCGCTACACCCGCAACACCGCCACACCCATTGCTTTCGATGAGAGCCGCAGCATCATCCCGGGCACGTTTTAAGCCCGGAAAACAGATTATAAAAGCCGCCCCATATCTCATGGGACGGCTTTTATTTTACTGAAAACAATGCGCTGATCTCTACTTCAAGACTTCGGGCGAGCGCATAAACCTCTTTGTCAGAAACCGAACGGGTCTGGCCCTCCAACTTTGATAAACTGGAATAGCTGATATCAGCACCAAAGGTCTGCATTTTAGCCATCAACGCTTTTTGTGTAATACCCTGTTCAAGGCGGAGCCGGGTGACGGTCGCGCCGACAATATTTTTATCACCCAGTGGTGCCACACGTTCCCGCATCTGCCGCTCTCCTCTTTTTGATTCTTTAACAGAATTATAAGGAGAAAACAACTTGATATAATTCCAAAAAAGAATGATGCTGAAATAAAAAGAAACGGAGTGAAAACGATGGAGCGACAGATGGATGCGTTGGGGAGGATCGTACTGCCTGCAGGTTATCGCAAACAAAAAAATCTTCAAGCGGGAGATGTTCTCTGCGTGGATGAGCAAGAGGGAAAACGGATGATTTATCCCAGAAAAGCGCGGTGCGCACTATGTGGTGGAAAAAAGAGCTTCTTTCCCATGGGAGACATACTTTATGTGAAGCCTGTTGGAAAGAACTGCATATATAATTGTATATCTGCCCCCAAATTGGCAAAAGGCGCTGCCGCTTGCGCGGCAACGCCCTTTGCCAGTATAGGAGAATAAGGAAAAGGTTCCGTGCCCCGTACCGGACGGAACCGGTACGGGTTCAGTTTACGCCGAACAGAAGATCTGCGTAAGTGGGGAAGGGCCAGTAGTCTTTCCCCGTGGCAAGCTCCAGCGCATCAGCCACCGCGCGCAGCTCGGCCATCTTCGGCAGCACCCTGTCTTTGTAACAGGCGGCCTCCTGCAGGCTGTCGCCGCGGGAAGCGCCGTCCACGGCGGCCTGCAGCTCGTCGATTTTTTCCACCAGCATGTCGGCCCCGGCTGAGAGCTTGGCCAGCAGCGTTTCCTCAGCGCGGGTGGAAAGGGCAGAGGACAGTGCCTTTTTGCTGCAGGCGGTATCGGCAAGGTCGCCCATGTAGGCGGCTACCGCCGGGACAATCTGTTTTTTGGCCATATCCAGCATGGTCAGCGCTTCAATGTGCAGCGCTTTGGTGTAGTTTTCCAGGCTCACTTCATAACGGGCGCGCACCTCAGCCTCGCTGAAAATGCCGAATTCCTCAAACAGTTCGATATTTTTTCGTTCCAACACACAGGGCAGCGCGTCTACGGTGGATTTCAGGTTGCACAGGCCGCGCTTTTCCGCCTCTTGTTCCCATTCATGGCTGTAACCGTTGCCGTTGAAGATGATGCGCTTGTGGTCGCGGATGGTGCGCTTCACCAGTTTGATAACGGCGGTGTCGAAATCCTCCGCATTCTCCAGCTCGTCGGCATAGCCTTTCAGCTCTTTGGCAACTGCGGTGTTCAGCACGATGTTTGCGTCAGCGATGCTCATGGCGCTTCCCGGCATGCGGAATTCGAATTTATTGCCGGTGAACGCGAACGGAGAGGTGCGGTTGCGGTCGGTCGTATCCTTGGAGAACGTGGGCAGGATATCCACACCCAGCTCCATGCGCGTTTTGGCCGGGGCAATGTAGTCCGCGCCGGAGGCGATGGATTCAATGATGGCTTCCAGCTCCTCGCCCACAAAAATAGAGATGATGGCCGGCGGCGCTTCATTGGCGCCCAGACGATGGTCGTTGCCCGCGGAGGCGACGGTCACACGGAGCAGGTCCTGATACTGGTCCACAGCCTTGATTACGGCCGCGAGGAACAGCAGGAACTGCAGGTTTTCCATGGGCGTTTTGCCTGGGTCCAGCAGATTTTCCGTGGGTGTGGAGATGCTCCAGTTGTTGTGCTTGCCGCTGCCGTTCACGCCGTCGAAGGGCTTTTCATGCAATAAGCAGGCCATGCCGTGGCGTGTGGCAACGCGCTTCATCATCTCCATAGTGAGCTGATTGTGATCCACGGCGATATTGGTGGTCGAGAAAATGGGCGCCAGCTCATGCTGGGCGGGGGCCACCTCATTGTGCTTCGTTTTGGCTGCGACGCCCAGCTTCCACAGTTCGTCGTCCAGCTCCTTCATATAGCCTGAAACACGGGGCTTGATGACACCGAAGTAGTGGTCGTCCAGCTCCTGCCCCTTGGGGGCATCGCGCCGAACAGTGTGCGGCCGCACAGGCGCAGATCCTCGCGCTGGAGGTACTGCCCCCTGTCCACAAGGAAATACTCCTGCTCCGGCCCTACGGTGGTGGAGACCTGAGGCACCGTTTTGCCGAACAGCTTTAAGATGCGGCAGGCCTGCGTGCTGATGGCGGACATGCTGCGCAGCAGCGGCGTCTTTTCGTCCAGCACCTCGCCGGAATAGCTGCAGAACGCGGTGGGGATGCACAGCACCTCGTCCTTGACAAAGGCGTAGGAGGTGGGGTCCCAGGCGGTGTAGCCGCGGGCCTCGGCCGTAGCGCGCAGGCCGCCGGAAGGGAAGCTGGACGCATCCGGCTCGCCCTTCACAAGCTCCTTGCCGGAAAACTCCATAATAACGCGGCCGTCTTTGGTGGGGCTGATGAAGCTGTCGTGCTTTTCACTGGTCACGCCCGTCAGCGGCTGGAACCAGTGGGTATAGTGCGTGGCGCCGTGCTCAATGGCCCAGTCCTTCATGGCGTTGGCCACCACGTTGGCTACTTCCACGTCCAGCGGCGCACCGCGCCGGATCGTCTCATGCAAAGATTTATAAGTCGCGCTCGGCAGGCGCTCTTTCATCACGTGGTCGTTGAATACCATGCTGCCGAAAATTTCCGTAGTCGTCGCTGCCATACTCCCTTACTCCTTTTCTCCGGTGTATTTTGTATACTTTCCCTGCGGACAGCCTCTGCCTGCCTGAATGCAGACAAAAAAGGCGCTGTGGACAAAACCGTCCACAGCGCCTTTGCTGTTCTATGGCCCAAATCATACACCTCCGGGCGGCGGCTGTCAACGCTTTTTTCGAAATTTCTGTCCGCACCGGACATTTCTGTTGCTTTTTACCATCGCGTCCGCCGTTCAAAAACAGCTTTTGTGAAAACAGACAAAGTCGTACGCGGCACGTTGACATTCTGCATAAAGTTTAATATGATAAAAAATGAACAAAGACGTTCGCCAAGGGGCTGGTGCCCCCTGGCGGGCGTTTTTTGTTTTTCCGGCGGCTGCGCCGCGCGGAAAAGCACTGAGGGGTGCTTTGAATAGGAGAACCGCGGGGCGGTACGGACCGCCCCGCGGGGAAACGGGAAAGGGAATGGTGTTTATGCTGAAAGAAGGAGAGGTACGCATCCCGTCGGGCTGCGCCATATCGGGCGTGTTCCACAAGGACGGCCGCCGCGAAAACGGCAGCGGCATCGTGGCCGGCATCGCGGCCATGCACGAGCGCTCCAACGGCCTGGGCGGCGGGTTTGCCGGGTACGGCATCTACCCGGAATACCGGGAGCTGTATGCATTCCATGTGTTCTACGACACCGTAGACGCCCAGCACGCGGCCGAGGCGAGGTTGCTGCAGGACTTCGATGTGGAAAGCAGCGGCACGCTGCCCACGCGCCCCATTGCAGCCATCCGGGACGCGCCCAGCCTTATGCGCTATTTTGCCGCGCCCAAGCCTCAGACGCTGCTGGACTCCAAGCTGGACGAACGGGAGTTCGTGGTGCGGTTCGTCACGCGGGTAAACCGGGAGATCGGCGGCGCATATGTGTTTTCCTGCGGCAAAAATATGGGCGTATTCAAGGCCGTGGGTTACCCGGAGGACGTGGGGGAATTTTACCGTCTGGAGGAATACGAGGGCTACGCATGGACGGCCCACGGCCGTTACCCTACCAATACGCCGGGCTGGTGGGGAGGTGCGCATCCGTTTTCCATTCTGGATTATTCCGTGGTGCACAACGGCGAGATCTCCAGCTATGACGCAAACCGCCGCTTTATCGAGATGTACGGATATAATTGCAGCTTGCTCACGGATACCGAGGTGATTACCTATATCATTGATTTCCTGGTACGGCGCAAGGGCCTGACGCTGGAAGAAGCGGCCGGCGTTATCGCCGCACCGTTCTGGAGCACCATCGAACAGATGCCCGAAGCGCAGCGGGAACGGCTGGCCTACCTGCGGGAGACCTTCGCGTCCCTGCTCATCACAGGACCATTCTCCATCCTGCTGGGCTTCACGGGCGGCATGATGGCGTTGAACGACCGCCTCAAGCTGCGCAGCATGGTGTGCGCTGAAAAGGGCGAGGCCGTGTATTTTGCCAGCGAGGAGTGCGCCATCCGCGTGATGGAGCCGGACGTTGAAACGCTTTGGGCGCCCCGGGGCGGCCAGGCCGTTGTTGTGCGCCTGAACGACGGCGTGACAGTGTAGGAAAGGGGAGAATGGGAAAATGTACGCGGATTTTATCTATCCGGAGTACGAGGTGGTGCGCAACTACCAACGCTGCATCGCATGCCGTGCATGTGAGCGCCAGTGCGCCAACGAGGTGCACCGCTATGACGCCGATGAACAAATGATGACGGCGGACGACGCGAAATGCGTCAACTGCCACAGGTGCGTGAGCCTGTGTCCCACCCGGGCGCTGAAGATCGTGCGCACCGACCACACGTTCAAGGAGAACGCAAACTGGACGAAGGACAATATCCAAAACGTATACCGCCAGGCGGCCACGGGCGGCGTGCTGCTTTCCAGCATGGGCAACCCGGAACCGCTGCCCGGCTACTGGGACCGTATCCTCATCAATGCCTCCCAGGTGACGAACCCGCCCATCGACCCGCTGCGCGAACCCATGGAGACGCGGGTTTTCCTGGGCAAAAAGGATATGGAGATCCGGCGGGATGAAAACGGTGCCATCGTACCGAAAAAAACGCCTCATATCGAGCTGGCCGTGCCGATCATGTTCAGCGCCATGAGCTATGGGTCCATCAGCTACAATGCCCATGAATCTCTGGCGCGGGCGGCTACGGAGCTGGGTGTGTGCTACAACACCGGCGAGGGCGGCCTGCATGAGGATTTTTACCGTTACGGCCCCAACACCATCGTGCAGGTGGCGTCCGGCAGGTTCGGCGTACACAGCGAATACCTGAACGCAGGCGCGGCTGTGGAGATCAAGATGGGGCAGGGGGCAAAGCCGGGCATCGGCGGGCATCTGCCCGGCGCGAAGATCGTGGGCGATGTGGCCCGCACGCGCATGGTGCCCGAGGGAGCGGACGCCATCAGCCCCGCGCCGCACCACGACATCTATTCCATCGAGGACCTGCGCCAGCTCGTCAACAGCCTGAAGGAAGCCACCCATTATGAAAAGCCCATCATTGTGAAAATAGCCGCCGTACACAATGTGGCGGCCATTGCCTCGGGCATTGCGCGCTCGGGCGCGGACATCATTGCCATCGACGGCTTCCGGGGCGGCACGGGCGCGGCGCCCACCCGCATCCGGGATAATGTGGGCATCCCCATCGAGCTTGCGCTGGCGGCTGTGGATTCCCGCCTGCGGGCGGAGGGCATCCGCGGAGATGTGAGCCTGGTGGTGGGCGGCTCCATCCGCTCATCGGCGGACGTTGTCAAAGCCGTGGCGCTGGGAGCGGATGCGGTATATATCGCTACCAGCGCACTGCTGGCATTGGGGTGCCACCTGTGCCGGACCTGCCAGTTGGGCCGCTGCAACTGGGGCATCGCCACCCAGAGGCCGGACCTTGTCAAGCGGCTGAACCCGGACCTGGGCGCCGCGCGGCTGGTGAACCTCGTCACCGCCTGGCAGCATGAGATCAAGGAGATGATGGGCGGTATGGGGATCAACTCCATTGAGGCGCTCAAGGGCAACCGCCTGATGCTGCGGGGGGTGGGAATGACAGAAAAAGAGCTGGAGATCCTGGGGATTTCTCACGCCGGCGAATAGTATTTTCCCCTTCTGTATGGTATAATAACCCCAAAACTGCCGCTTACGCGGCTGCGCGTGTGCGCTGCACACGCCCCTGTGCTGATGCACAGGGCTTTGGGAACATTGAACCATGCAAAACCGCAGCAGGTGCGGTTTTGTTGAGGCCGTTTCGCGGCATAGATACCGTGTTGCTTAGAGAACACGGGCGGGACGCGAAGTGTGAGCTTGGAAACATGGTATCATAAAACTGTACGGAAATTTTTGCGGACGGACCGCCAGGCAGCTGCGGCGGCCCGTAAAGGGAGAAAGGGAGAGTGTATTATGTTAACAGCGATCACCGGCGTAAACTGGGGCGACGAGGGCAAGGGCCGTATGGTGGACCTGCTCAGCGAACAGTACGACATTGTCGTGCGGTATCAGGGCGGAAACAACGCCGGCCACACCGTCATCAACGAAAAAGGCAAATTTATCCTGAATCTGCTGCCCTCCGGCATCCTGCGCGAGACCACCGTAAACGTGATGGGCAACGGTATGGTCATTGATCTGGAGCATCTGGTACACGAAATCGAAAACCTGCGCAGGGGCGGCATTGCAATCAGTCCGGAGAATCTGAAGATCTCAGAGCGGGCGGTCATCTGCATGCCGTACCACAAGCTGCTGGACTGCTACGAGGAGGACCGTCTTGCGGATGCGAAATACGGCTCCACACGCCGCGGCATCGCACCCGTTTACGGCGACAAATATATGAAAAAGGCCCTGCGCATGGGCGATCTGTTCCACCCGGAGACGACAAAAGCGCGCCTGGCGGATATCGTGGCCTACAAAAATCTCACCATAGAGGGCGTGTACGGAAGGCCGCCGGTCAGCGCGGATGATATGTGGGCGTGGCTCGTGGAATACGGCGACATCCTCAAGCCTTATATCTGCGACGCTGGGCTGTATCTGGACAAAGCGGCCAAAGCGGGGAAAAACATCCTGTTCGAGGCCCAGCTGGGCGCGCTGCGCGACATCGACTTCGGCATCTACCCCTATACGTCGTCGTCGAACGTCATCGGCGCTTACGCGCCCGTGGGCGCGGGCATCCCGAACCATAAGATTGACCGGAACATCGGCATCATGAAGGCGTATTCCTCCTGCGTGGGCGAGGGCCCCTTCACCTGCGAGCTGTTCGGCGAGGAGGCGGAGAAGCTGCGTGCCGCCGGCGGAGAGTACGGCGCGGCCACGGGCCGCCCGCGCCGTGTCGGCCCGTTCGACGTGGTGGCCAGCCGCTACGGCTGCCGCGCCCAGGGCGCGGACGAGATCGCGCTGACGAAGCTGGATATCCTGGATTCGCTGGATGAGATCCCCGTTACCGTGGCCTATGAGCTGGACGGAAGGGAGATTCACGATTTCCCCTATGGGGATGTGCTGGAGCAGGCGAAGCCCGTCAACAAAATGTTCAAGGGATGGCGGACGGATATTTCCGGCTGCCGGAAAAAAGAAGAGCTGCCGCGGGAGGCGCTCGAGTATATCGCATTTATCGAAGAAGCGGTCGGCGTAAAGATCAAATATGTCTCCGTTGGCGCGGAGCGCGACCAGTATATCGTGCTTTGATCGGCACGCCTTCCGTTTCGATGGCGCGCACGGCTGGGAAGAGGGGCCCGGCCTGCATGCATGGGAACGAGGGAAAGTGAATGAAACGTGTTTATGTGAACGAACAGTGGTGCCTTGGGTGCCATCTGTGCGAGTATTACTGCGCGTTTGCCAATTCGGGCAAAAGCGACATGGTGAAGGCGCTCAAGGGCGCCGCCGTGCACCCGAACATCCGTATCGAGGAGGGACCGGGAGGCATCAGCTTCGCGGTGGCATGCCGCCACTGCAGTGAGCCGCTGTGCGTCCGGGGCTGCATCTCCGGTGCGCTGCAGGTGCGGGACGGCGTCGTCACCATCGACGAAAGCAAATGTGTGGGCTGCTACACCTGTGTGGCCAGTTGCCCCTATGGCGCTGTCCTGCCCGGCGCGCACGGCGCAGTACAGAAGTGCGAGCTGTGCACCCAAAGCGGCGGTGTACCCGCCTGCGTGGAGCACTGCCCAAACAAGGCCATCGTCTTTGAGGAGAGGGGGGCCGGGGCATGAGGTACGTCATCATCGGCGGCAGCGCAGCAGCCATCGGCTGTATCGAGGGCGTCCGCTCCGTGGACAAAACCGGCGAGATCATTCTCATTACAGGAGAGACGGAGTGGAATTATTCCCGTCCGCTCATTTCGTATCTGCTGGAGGGCAAGACCACGCGGGACAAAATGTGGTGCCGGCCGGACAGCTTTTTTACCCGGAACGGTGTGACGGTGAAAGCCGGCGTGCTGGCCACCACGCTGGATGCCGGAGACAGGACCGTGCGGCTCTCTACAGGCGAGCGGCTGGCTTACGACAGGCTGCTGGCGGCCACGGGCAGCCGCCCGTTCGTGCCGCCCATTCCCGGGCTGGAAACGGTGGAGCGTACCTTTTGCTTCCAGACGCTGTCCGACGCCTCGGCTCTGGCTGAGGCGCTGCGGCCGGAGAGCCGCGTGCTCATTCTGGGCGCGGGCCTCACGGGCGTCAAATGCGCCGAGGGCATCCGCGGCCTGTGCGCGCAGATCGCCATTGCGGACCTTGCGCCCCGCGTGCTGCCTGCTGTACTGGATGACACGGGGGCTGCCATGGTGCAGGCCCGTATGGAGGAGAAGGGCGTCCGTTTTTACCTGAACGACAGCGCGGCCGCATTCCGGGGAAACACGGCCCGGCTCCAAAGCGGAACGGAGCTGGAATTCGACGTGCTGGTAACGGCCGTGGGTGTGCGGCCGAACACGCAGCTGGTGGCGGACGCAGGCGGCGCGGTGGACCGGGGCATCCTGGTGGACGGCCGCTGTGCCACCACGCTTCCCGATGTATATGCTGCGGGAGACTGTGCCCAGGGATACGATGCGGTGAGCGGCGAAAAGCGCATGCTGCCCCTGTGGCCCAACGCCGTGCTGCAGGGCGAGACGGCGGGCATCAACATGGCGGGCGGCCGCGCCGATTACACGCAGGGCATTGCCCTCAACGCTTCGGGCGTGTTCGGCCTGCACATGATTACGGCGGGCAGTTATGAGGGCGAGAGCTTCACGGTGCAGAGGGACGGCAGCTACAAACGCCTTGTCACGGCAGACGGCGTTCTCAAGGGCGTTATCATGGTGGGGGATGTATCCCGCGCCGGTATTTATACAGACCTCATCCGCAAGAAAAAGCCGCTGTCGGAGATCGACTTTGACCTGATCCGGGAATCGCCGCAGCTCATGGCGTTTTCCCAAAAGGACCGCAGGGTACAGCTGGGAGGAGAAGTGTGATGACAAAGCTTGACGCGAAAAACATGCCAGCAAAGGAGCTTTGCGCGCGCATTCGGGAAAGCACGGACACGGCGCTGGCCGTGGAGCATGTGAACGGCCAGCGCTATATTGCGGCGGGCCTTGGAAAGAAAGAGCTGACGCTGACAGGCACGCCCGGAAACGCGCTGGGCGCATATCTGAACGGCACGCGCATCACGGTGCTGGGCAACGCGCAGGACGCCACCGGCGATACCATGAATGACGGCGCGATCTTCGTGCATGGTTCTTCCGGTGATGCCACCGGCTACGCCATGCGCGGCGGGAAAATCTACGTGCGGGGCAACGCGGGCTACCGTGCGGGCATCCATATGAAGGCGTACCGGGAAAAGCAGCCGGTGCTCATCATCGGCGGCGAGGCGGGCAGCTTTCTGGGCGAATACCAGGCCGGCGGCATTATTATCGTGTTGGGGCTGGGCAGCGGCGGCAGAGCGCCGGTGGGCCGTTTTGTGGGCACAGGCATGCATGGGGGCAGAATGCTGCTGCGCTGCGACACGCTGCCCCCGGACCTTCCCGCCCAAGTGGCGGCCCGCAGGGCCGGGAAGGATGACCTGGCGGCCGTGGAGCCGTATCTGGCGGAATACTGCGGCGTGTTCGGGCTGGCGCAGGAGGATATCCTGAGGGAGAATTTCTTCCTGCTGGAGCCCAACACGCAGAACCCATACCGGCAGTTGTACTGCTATTCGTAACAACGCGCGGCGCGCACCGGGCGGGGCTTTGCCCCGCCTGTTGCGGTTCCGGCAACAGCCGGCGCGCAAAAAAGCAAGGCGGCGCACGGCGCGGCCAAACCGGAGGGAAAACAATGGATTCGACGATGCAAGCCGTGCTCCAGTTTGTGGAGGAAAACGACGTAAAGTTCATCCGACTGGCGTTCTGCGATGTGATGGGCACGCTGAAAAACATCGCCATCATGCCCAGCGAGCTTCCGCGCGCGTTCGAAACGGGGGTTTCTTTCGACGCATCGTCCATTTTGGGCTTCGCGCCCGTAGATAAATCGGACCTGTTCCTGTTCCCGGACGCGGCCACGCTCTCGGTGCTTCCGTGGCGGCCGCAGACGGGGCGCGTGGTGCGTTTTTTCTGCAGTGTGCGCACGGCGGACGGAAGCCCCTACGGGGCGGACGGAAGGCATATCCTGCGCAGGACCCTGCGCCGTCTGGCGGATGCAGGCTACGAGTGCCGTGTGGGCGCGGAATGTGAATTTTACCTGTTTGAGCGGGACGCGGAGGGCAGGCCCACCAAGCGTCCCCAGGACAACGGCGGCTATTTTGACGTCGCGCCCCTGGACAGGGGCGAGAACGTCCGGCGTGAGATCTGCCTGACGTTGGAGGAAATGAACATCCGGCCGGAATCCAGCCATCATGAACAGGGCCCCGGCCAGAACGAGGTGGATTTCAAGCACGCCGCACCGCTTACAGCGGCAGACGACGTCATCACGTTTAAAAATGTGGTCAAGACGGTGGCCGCGCGCAACGGGCTGTACGGCTCGTTCAGTCCCAAGCCCCTGGCGGATAAGCCCGGCAGCGGCATGCATGTGAATATTTCGCTGGCACGGGGAGGCCGAAACATCTTCGCTCCAGGGCCGGACGGCGCGTACAGCCCGGCTATGCGTTCGTTCATCGCGGGCGTGCTGGCCCGCGCGGGCGAGATATGCGCCTTTACGAACCCGGTTCCGGGCAGCTATGCCCGGTTCGGAAGCTTCGAGGCGCCGCGCTATGTGGCGTGGAGCCACCAGAACCGCAGCCAGCTCATCCGCATCCCGGCCGCGCCCGCGCCCGAGTATGCGCGCATCGAGGTGCGTATGCCGGACGTCTCGTGCAATCCTTATCTGGCCTTTGCATTGCTGCTGGCAGCGGGCTTCGAGGGCATGGAACGGAAGATGGAGCTTGCCGAGGAGACGCCCTACGACCTGTACACGGCAAACGCCGGCGCGCTGGAGGCGCTGCCCGCCTCGCTGGAGGAGGCCATTGCGCGGGCCGGCGGTTCGGCCTTTGTTGAGAAAGTGCTCTCGGCGGATACGGCGCGCAAATATCTGGCACTCAAGCAGGCGGAGCAGAACCGCTGGTTCGCAGCGCGGGATAAGGAAAAATATCAGGATGAAGCATATTTCGGAGCTTTGTAATATTTAACTTTAGAATTACAGAATGTAATATTTTGGAGCCGCAAGGGGGTGAGGACGTTGCCGGGCGCGCTGATCGTATCCAGCGGAGAAAAGGGCCGCGATATGCTGTGCGGAGTGCTGACGGACATGGGCGCGGGGGACATATCCACCGTGACTTCCGGCGCCGAGGCGCGGCGGGGCTTTGCCGACGCGGACTGGCAGGTCATCCTCATCAACACGCCGCTGTCGGACGAGTTCGGCCACGAGCTGGCCGTGTTTGCGGCCGGGAGCACAGGGGCGGGCGTGGTGCTGCTGGTGAAGGCTGAGATGGCCGACGAGGTAGCGGCCCGCGTGGAGGACGCAGGCGTATTCGTGGTGCCGAAACCGCTGAACCGGGCGCTTTTGTTTGGGGCTGTCAAGCTGGCGCAGGCGGCGAACCGCCGCATCATGGGTTTGCAGCGGCAGAACAACATCCTGCAGCAAAAGATCGACGACATTCGTCTGGTGGACCGGGCGAAATGCGCGCTGATCCAGTACCGTCTGCTGACGGAGCCGGAGGCGCACAGATACATTGAGCGGGAGGCCATGGATTCCCGCCGTACGCGCCGGGAAGTGGCCCAGGCCATCCTGCGCATGTACGAAGGCGGCTGTTGAGCGGGCGCGGCCCGCTGGAATGTATGGGAGATTCGGAACGGGAGGACACTTGCTATGGGAAAACTGGATTTTACAAAAATGCATGGCTGCGGCAACGATTATGTTTACATCGATTGCTTCAAACAGGACGTGGAAGCCCCGGAGCTGCTGGCTCGCACGCTCTCCGACCGGCACAAGGGCGTTGGCGGAGACGGCGTCATCCTCATCTGTCCCTCTGAAACGGCGGATGCAAAGATGCGCATGTTCAACGCGGACGGCAGCGAGGGCAGGATGTGCGGAAACGGCGTACGCTGTGTGGCGGAATATCTGTTCCGCCACGGATATGCCTCGGGCACGGCGGCAGATGTAGAAACGCTTTCGGGCGTGAAGCACATCGTCCGCAGAGAGCCGGGCCTGCTGACCGTAGACATGGGCGCGCCGGAACTTGCGCCGGAAAAAATTCCCGTGACAGGCTTTGCAAAGCCAGTTGTCAACGAGCTGGTGGAGGTGAACGGCGGCGCGGTGCGTATGACCTGCGTCTCCATGGGCAACCCGCACTGTGTGGTGTATGTGCCGGACACCGCGGGCCTGAATCTGCCTGTGCTGGGCGGCGCAATGGAACACAGCAAATGGTTCCCCGAGGGTGTGAATACGGAATTTATTCAGATTTTGGATGAAACACATTTGAAGATGCGGGTGTGGGAGCGCGGCAGCGGCGAGACCATGGCCTGCGGCACAGGCGCGTGCGCGGCCGTGGTGGCAAGCGTGCTGAACGGCCATTGCAAAAAGGATACGGATGTGGACGTGCTGCTGCTGGGCGGAACGCTTACCATCCGTTACACGGGTGATACCGTGCTGATGACGGGCAATGCCGTCGAGGTGTTCACCGGAACGGTGGAGGTGTAAAAACGCATCAGAAAGCGGCGCGCGGTTGGGCGCGCGCCCGGGGGAAGAGAAAAGGGAAAGAGGCAAAAGCGTATGACGAAGTATATTTTTGTGACGGGCGGCGTGGTGTCCGGCCTGGGCAAGGGCATCACGGCGGCCTCGCTTGGCCGCCTTTTGAAAAGCCGCGGTCTGAAGGTGGCGGCCCAGAAGCTGGACCCGTATATCAATGTAGACCCCGGCACCATGAGCCCCTATCAGCACGGCGAGGTATTCGTGACCGAGGACGGCGCGGAGACCGACCTGGACCTGGGGCATTATGAACGCTTTATCGACGAGGATCTGAACAAGTACTCCAACCTCACTACGGGAAAGGTATACTGGAACGTGCTCACCAAAGAACGCCGCGGCGAATATTTGGGCGAGACGGTGCAGGTCATTCCCCATATCACGGGCGAGATCAAAAGCTTTATCTATTCCGTGGGGAAAAAGACGGATGCCGACATTGTTATCACGGAGATCGGCGGCACCACGGGCGACATTGAATCCACCCCGTTTCTGGAGGCCATCCGCCAGGTAAGCATCGAGGCCGGGCGGGAAAACTGTCTGTTCATCCACGTCACGCTGGTGCCGTACATCAAATCCAGCGGCGAGCACAAGACAAAGCCCACACAGCATTCCGTCAAGGAACTGCAGAGCGTGGGCATCATGCCGAATATCATCATCGCCCGCGTGGACGAGCCGCTGGAGGAAGCCAACCGGCAGAAGATCGCACTGTTCTGCAACGTCAAGCCGGACTGCGTCATCGAGAACCTGACGGTGCCCGTGCTGTACGAGGCCCCGCTGATGCTGGAGCGCAGCCACCTGTCCGATATCGTGTGCCGCGAGCTGCATCTGGACTGCCCCCCCTGCGACCTGACCGACTGGAACGAGATGCTGGCCCGCATCGCCGCGCGCAGGCGCAGCGTGAACATCGCCATCGTGGGCAAGTACACCAAGCTGCACGATGCGTATCTTTCGGTGATGGAATCCCTGTATCATGCGGGCTACGAGACGGGCGCGGTGGTGCACATCAAATGGGTGGAGGCCGAGGAGGTGAACCCATACACTGCGGACGATATCCTGCGGGAGTGCGACGGCATTCTGGTTCCCGGCGGCTTTGGGGACCGTGGGATTGAGGGTATGGTCCATGCCGCCCATTATGCCCGCACGCAGGGCAAGCCCTATTTCGGCATCTGTCTGGGCATGCAGATCGCTGTCATCGAGTATGCACGCAGCATGCTGGGCTATGCGGACGCAAACTCCTCTGAATTCGATCCCGTGGGCGCGCATTCAGTCATCGACCTTATGCCCGACCAGAAGGCTCTGGACGAAAAAGGCGGCACCATGCGCCTGGGGCGTTACCCCTGTGTTATCATGCCGGGCACGCGAATGGCGCAGGCTTACGGTGCAGAGGAGGTCAGCGAGCGGCACCGCCACCGCTATGAGTTCAACAATGAGTACCGCACCGCGCTGCGCGAAGCAGGCCTCGTGCTGGCGGGCACCTCGCCGGACGGCCGGCTGGTGGAGGCTGTGGAGGTGCCGGGCAAACGGTTTTATGTAGGCGTGCAGTACCATCCCGAGTTCAAAAGCCGTCCCAACCGCGCCCATCCGCTGTTCCGCGCCTTTGTGGCGGACGCGCTGCGTTACCAGGACGAGGACAAATAAACGCGCTTACCGTGGTAGGCGCGGCGTCGTGCTATAATGCCGCCAAAGCCGCCGCTTGCGCGGCCCTGCGCGCAAAGCGCACCGGCTTCGGGGCATTGAAACACGCAAAAGCGCGGCAGGCGCGCTTTTGTTGTAGCCGCAGGCGCGGTGTCGTGTTATAATACCCTTAGGCGGGCCGCCCGGCGGGCGGCTCTTTCCAGATCAAGAGGCAGGGGGAAATACGAATTGAAGATCAATGAAAACTACAAGAACCTTTCCGAAAGCTATCTGTTTTCCACCATCGCAAAGAAGGTGGCGGTCTATACGCAGCAGCATCCGGAACAGGAGATCATCCGCCTTGGCATCGGCGACGTGACGCTGCCGCTGGCTGCGCCTGTGGTGGATGCGCTGCACGCCGCTGTGGAGGAGATGGGCAAAAAAGAAACCTTTCACGGCTATGGCCCCGAGCAGGGCTACGGCTTTTTGAAGCAGGCTCTGATGCGTTATTACGTCCGGCGCGGCGTTGTGCTGGCGGAGAACGAGATTTTTGTGGGCGACGGTGCGAAAAGCGACATCGGGAATATCCTGGACCTGTTCGATGTAGACAATACCGTCCTTGTGCCCGACCCCGTCTATCCTGTCTATGTGGATACCAATGTGATGGCCGGGCGGCGTATCGTGTATGCGGCGGCCACGCGGGAAAACGGTTTTCTGCCCATGCCGCAGGCAGATGTACAGGCGGACCTGATTTACCTGTGCAGCCCCAACAACCCCACGGGCGCGGCGTACAGCCGGGATCAGCTTCAGGCGTGGGTGGATTATGCGAATGAGCGCGGCGCGGTGCTGCTGTTCGACGCGGCTTATGAGAGCTTCATCACAGACGGGGACGTGCCCCACAGCATCTACGAGGTAAACGGCGCCGAGACCTGCGCCATCGAATTCTGTTCGTTTTCCAAAACGGCGGGCTTTACGGGGACGCGGTGCAGCTATACCGTAGTGCCGCAGGCGCTGGTGCGCGGCAGCCTGCACCTCAATGCCATGTGGCTGCGCCGCCAGACCACGAAATACAACGGCGTACCGTACATTGTGCAGCGGGCGGCTGCGGCCGTGTTCACGGAGGAGGGGCAAAAAGCCACCAGAGCAGCCATCGACTACTACCGGGCCAATGCTGCCGTCATCGCGGCCGCGCTGGACGAGGCCGGCATATGGTACTGCGGAGGCAAAAACAGCCCTTATATCTGGATGCAGTGCCCCGGCGGCATGAAGTCTTGGGATTTCTTCGATCATCTGCTGGAGCATGCGGGCGTTGTGGGTACGCCGGGCGCGGGCTTTGGCGCACAGGGTGAGGGTTACTTCCGCCTGACGGGCTTCGGCGACGCGGAAAAGACCAGGCTGGCAGCGCAGAAGCTGAAAGAGGCAGTGCGGGTGCTGTAAGGCGCGCCGTATCAACAAAAACAGTACGGCAAAAGCAGGCCCCGCAGCGGAGCGTTTCCGCCGCGGGGTCTTTGTTCATACGGGGGGCGGCGCGTCCCGCCGCACATATACCAGCTCCACCACGCCGTTGCACACCGTATGCCTCGTCAGACGCAGAGGCAATGCGGGCCCCTCCGGGGGAAACAGGCGGACGCCTCCGCCCAGGATCACCGGCATGACCGTGAGCTGGTAAACGTCGATGAGGTCAAGCGCCATCATCCGACGGGCGAGCTGCGCGCCGCCGCACACCCAGATATTCCGCCCGGAGCGCGCTTTCAGGCGGCGTACCGCCTCTGCCGGGTCCTCGGACGTAAAAACGGCGTTTGCGTCCGGCGGGGGTGCACCGTGTGTGAACACTTGGCACTCCATTCCCACATACGGCCACGCGCCGGGAGAGAGCTCCTGCGTAATTTGGCGGTAAGTCGTCATGCCCATCAGTACGGTGTCCACTTCGGCGGAAAAGGCGGCATAACCATAGTCCCCTTCAAAGGCTTCGCCGTTGTTGGCGAGGTCCATCCAGCCGACGCCGCCGTTTTTGTCGGCAATGAAGCCGTCAAGACTCATGGCGAGATATAAGATCACCTTTCGTTCCATAAACCGTCCTCCCAAGAATGGATGCTATTTATCATATCATGTGCACGGATACAAGCGCAAGCGGGAAGATATGCGTTGCCTTTCGCGGCATTTCGCGGTAAAATAAAATAACAGAAAGAAAGCGCCCGCCGCGCGCGGGAAAATGTGGGAGGGAACATACGATGTCTATCACGAGCCATTATTATGGCAGGACGCAAAACGGCGAGGAGATTTACCAGTATATTCTGGAAAACGCCGCGGGCATGCGTGTGGCTGTCATCGAGTACGGCTGCGTCATCACCAATATATGGGTAAAGGACAACACCGGTGAGCTGCGTGACGTGGCGCTGGGCTACAGTAAGCTGGAGGATTACGAATTGGGCGGCGTATTCGGCGCGTTCATCGGCCGCTATGCCAACCGCATTGAGAAATCGCGCTTCACATTGGATGGCAAAACATATGAATTGGAACCCAACAACGGGCCGAACCATCTGCACGGCACATTTGCCAAGAAAGTGTACAAGGGCAGCATCGTGGACGGCAGCCTGGTGCTGCGGGCAGTGAGTCCCGACGGAGAGGACGGCTTTCCGGGAAACCTGGAGCTTACGGTGCGCTATACGCTTACAGACGAAAACGCGTTGGTGCTGGACTATACGGCAACGACCGACGCTCCCACCATCATCAATCTGACGAATCACAGTTATTTCAACCTGGAGGGGCAATCCAGCGGCAGCATGCTGGAACAGACGTTGTGTCTGAACGCTTCCACGTTTACAGAGGGCAACGCCGAGACCTGCCCCACCGGGCGCATCCTGCCCGTGGCGGGCACCCCCATGGATTTCACCCGGGCCAAGCCCATCGGCCGGGACATTCAGGCGGAGTACAGCCAGCTGCAGATGTGCGGCGGGTACGACCACAACTTCATTCTGGACAAGGAACCGGGGATGTTGGCTCTGGCAGCCGTGGCCCGCTCGGAAAAGACGGGCATCACGATGGAGACTTACACCACACAGCCCGGCGTGCAGCTGTACACGAGCAACTCACTGCAAAACGATACGAGGCCCGGTAAGACGGGCGGTATATATGGCCGGTATCAGGGCTTTTGCCTGGAGACCCAGCATTATCCCTGTACGCCCTCGCACCCCGAATTTCCCTCTGTGGAGCTGCGCCCCGGCGAGGAATATCACGAAACGACGATTTATAAATTCCTGACGGAGTGAAAGAATGGCGGTCCTGCATAAAAAACGCAACGCGAATACAAAAAAACGCGCCCGGCTGATGCTGGGCATGGCAGCCTGTGTGTTTGCGCCCACGGCGCTGGCTGTGTGGTATCTGACAGCTCTGCTGGCAAAGCGGCAGCCTCCTGCCGCGCTGGCCTATGGAGCGCTGGCTGCGGCCGCGGCGGGCGCACTGTGTTTCCGTGTGTTGTACACCCGCAGCGCAGTCCTGAAAAGCGGTATCGACGGCGAGCGGCAGGCCGCGGCTGCGCTGCGCGCGCTGCCGTACGCCTACCATGTGTTGGTGAACCCGGTGTTCCGCGTGCGGGGCAAAGTGATGGAGCTGGATGCGGTGGTCGTGGGCAAAAACGGCGTGTTTATCGTAGAGACAAAAAACCACGCCGGCGTCATCACAGGTAAGACGGACGCGGAGTGGTGGTCGCAGGTCAAGCGCCGAGGCGCAAAAACAATGAAAAATCCACTGCTGCAGGCAGAACGCCAGCACAAGCTGATGGAGCAGCTTCTTGCCGATGCAAAGCAGGCGTGCCCTGTGCACAGCTTTGTATATTTTGCCAACAAGAATGCGCGGGTGGGCGTGCGCGACGCGCGCATCTATACCGATGAGACCTCGTTGCGCCGCGCCATTCAGAGCGCGCCGGAGCCGGGGCGCCCGGTGGACGCGGCACGGCTGGCTGCCCTGCTGGAGCAGGCCTGCGAATAGTATTTTTTGCGCGTTTCCGTATCTTGGTCGCCCCGCGGCTCATTTTGAGCCGCGGGGCTTTTTGGTGGAAAAACAAAGGCGACAACACGCCCGATGCAAAAATTTTGTCAGGTTTGGCCCGGCCGATGTGTCTTATAGATGGAAAGGGGGAACGCGGGGTGCAGAACACGGAACAAAACGCCGTGCTGCTGCGGCTGGCGCGGGAATACGGCGACAGCGTGGTGCGCATGTGCTGCGTGTATCTCAAAGATTATCATTTGGCCCAGGACGTGGCGCAGGAGACTTTTTTGCAGGCCGCACGCAAATACGGTGCGCTGGCGCGGACAGATTCGGAAAAGGCGTGGCTTATGCGCATCGCTGTGAACCGCTGTAAAAACGAGCTGCGCACCCAGTGGTTCCGCCGGGCGCAGGAGCTGCCGGAGCCGTCCGGGGCGGACCCGTACCCGGAGGCGGATACACATATGGCGCTGATCCGGGCCATCGGGCGGCTGCCGCAAAAATACCGTGCCGCCGTGCTGCTGTATTATTATCAGGACATGACCGCCGCCGAGACGGCCGCGGCGCTTGGCATACGCGAGGACGCTGTGTATCAGCGGCTCCGGCGCGCGCGGCAGCAGTTGAAAAAAGAATTGGAGGAGCAGTGAAGATGGAAAAGATCAGACAGGCGATCGACACAAGGCTGGCCGGACAGCATCTTCCGGAAACGGTATACGATGCGCTTTGCGCCCGGCCTGCCCGCCGGAGCCGCGTGCGCCGGGCTGCGGCCCTGCTGGCGGCTGTATGCGTGCTGGGCGGCGCAACAGCGCTGGCAGCGGCCCGACTGTTCGGCATGAACGTCAATGGACGGGAGCTGCCGCCGCTGGAGCCCATGACCATGGTGGAAACTGCGGATACAGGCGGCCCGGCGGACGGTACGGAGCAGCAGGCGGAGGGACTGGACGCGCTTTCCCGGGCTTTGGGCGTGCCGTTCCTCTGGGCGGAGGGCGCCCGGGAAAATCCGTATACGCGCGTGAGCTATCAAAATTTCGGAGGGGAATACCAGATCGTAAAGGCAAAGGCGTACCTGGTGGGCGACTTGAGGGACCTTGTCTGGCAGGACGAATACGACTACTACTCCTGGACGGCGGGCACGGTGTACCAGACGCCTGTGGACCTGACGCTGGAATGGGTCTCAGATGAGGCGCAGCAGCCCTTTGACACGGATTATCTGGGCTATTATGCTTATGCGGACACATTCACTTCCGCCGGGGGCCATACGGTGAACCTGCTGGTGGATACGGCGCCAGGCACGGCCGGAAGCGGCCTGAAGCCGGAGTGTGCAGCGGTATTCGTGGCAGACGGCGTGCGGTATACGTTATCCGGCCATGTGACACAGCAGACGATGCGCGCCATCGTGGATTCCATGTCTTATGCATGACAGAAGAAATACCGTGTGAAGCGAGAAAGCCCCGCGTCCGGACGGACGCGGGGCTTTTTGTACGGCACAGCTTATTCGAGGATGCTTTTGCCCGTCATCTCTTCGGGCTGGGGCAGGCCCATGATCTTGAGCATCGTGGGGGCGATGTCCGCCAGAACGCCGCCTTCGCGCAGCTTTGCATTTTCCACGCCCGCAACCAGGAAAGGCACGGGATTCGTGGTGTGTGCGGTGAAGGGGTGCTCGGGGTCCGGATCGTACATTTTGTCGGCGTTGCCGTGGTCTGCCGTCAGCAGCACCGCGCCGCCCTTGGCCAAAACCGCTCCGATCACTTTGCCCGCACAGGCGTCCACAGCCTCCACGGCCTTGACGGCTGCTTCGAACACGCCGGTATGGCCCACCATATCGCAGTTTGCAAAGTTCAGGATGATGACGTCGTATTGGTCGCTTTCGATGCGCTTGACGCATTCGTCAGCCACCAGATATGCGCTCATCTCGGGCTGCAGGTCGTAGGTGGCCACCTTGGGGCTGGGAATCAGCGCGCGGTCCTCACCTTCAAACGGGGCCTCCACGCCGCCGTTGAAGAAGAATGTCACATGGGCATATTTTTCCGTCTCAGCAATGCGCAGCTGCGTTTTGCCGTTTTGGGCCAGATATTCGCCCATAACGTTGTTCAGGCTCTGCGGATGGAACGCGACTTCCACATTGGGCATCGTGGCGTCATACTGGGTGAAGCACACATAGTACAGCGGGAAACGGCCGTTCCGGCGCTCGAAGCCTGCAAATGCATCATCTACAAAGGTGCGGGTGATCTCCCGCGCGCGGTCCGGGCGGAAATTGAAGAACACCACGCTGTCCCCGGCGGATACGCGGCCGCCTTCACAGGTCACGGCGGGCACGACGAATTCGTCCGTCACGCCGTCCGCATAGCTTTTTTTCATCACTTCTTCCGGTGTGCCGTGCGCGCCTTCGCCGTATACCATGGCGGCGTAGGCCTTTTCCACACGGTCCCAGCGGTTGTCGCGGTCCATGGCGTAATAGCGGCCCGTGACGGTGGCGATCTTGCCCACGCCGATCTCGGCCATTTTGGCTTCCAGCTCTTCAATGAACCCCTTGCCGGAATCGGGCGGCACATCGCGGCCGTCCATAATGGCATGGACGTAAACATCCTTTACGCCGCCGCGCTTTGCCAGCTCCAACAGCGCATACAGATGCTCGTTGTGGCTGTGGACACCGCCGTTGGAGAGCAGGCCGATGAGATGCAGTGCCTTACCGTCCGCCGCAGCGTTCTTTACTGCGCCCAGCAGGGCCGGATTTTCAAAAAAGCCGCCGTCCTGGATGTCTTTGGTGATGCGAGTGAGCTCCTGATACACGATACGGCCTGCGCCGATGTTCGTGTGGCCCACCTCGCTGTTGCCCATCTGGCCGTCTGGTAAACCGACGTTCATACCGGAAGCGCCGATGGTGGTGTAAGGATACTGCGCGAACAGCTTATCCAGGTTGGGCGTCCTGGCGGCAAGGATGGCGTTGCCGTAGGTTTGGTCGGGCACCCAGCCGAAGCCGTCCAGAATGCAGAGAAGCAGAGGTTTTTTCATAGATGGTTCCTTTCTGAAAAAAGAAATTGAATGGGGATGCGCCGCGCGGGCAGCGCTGTTTTGCAAAAAGAGCAGCGGAAAATTATTTGCCTGCCGCGGCAACGATGGCGGCAAAGTCCGCAGGCTTCAGGGAGGCGCCTCCGATGAGGCCGCCGTCCACATCAGGCTTGCTCAGCAGCTCATCGGCGTTGGCGGCGTTCATGCTGCCGCCGTACTGGATGGTCGTGGCCTCGGCCACTGCCTCGCCGTACAGCTCACCCACCACCTTGCGGATGGCCGCGCAGACTTCCTGCGCCTGGTCCGCCGTGGCGGTGCGCCCCGTGCCGATGGCCCACACCGGCTCGTAAGCGATGATGACGCGGGCCATTTCTTCAGCGGAAACGCCGCCCAGCGCGATCTTCGTCTGCATGCGCACAAGCTCCTCGGTCACGCCCTGCTCACGCTGGGCCAGGCTCTCGCCCACACACACGATCACCGTCAGGCCCGCGGCCAAAGCGGCTTTGGTACGCTTGTTGACGGTCTCGTCCGTTTCGGCAAAGTACTGGCGGCGCTCAGAGTGACCGGTGATGACATATTTCACGCCCAGATCCATCAGCATATCCGCAGATATCTCGCCCGTGAATGCGCCGGATTTTTCAAAATGCACGTTTTCTGCGCCCACACCGATGTTGGTGCCGGCGCATTTTTCCACGGCCGTGCAGAGGCTGGTGAACGGCGTGCAGATGACAACGTCGCAGCCCGCTCCCTGTACGGCGGGAACGAGCGCGTCGATGAGAGACGCGGCCTCGGTGGCGGTCTTATTCATTTTCCAGTTGCCGGCAATGACGGCTTTGCGTTTTGCTTTGTTCATCGTATATTCTCCGTTCTGAAAGATATTGCCCGGCGTCCCGCCGGAGAAAAACCGCAGGGGCAGGCGGGATTCCCGCCGCCCCTGCAAAAGAGTCTTATGCGCCCGCGATGCAGGCGATGCCGGGCAGCTCTTTGCCCTCCAGGTATTCCAGGCTGGCGCCGCCGCCCGTGGAGATGTGCGTCATCCTGTCGGCATAGCCCAGCTGCATCACGGCAGCCGCGCTGTCACCGCCGCCGATGACCGTGGTGGCGTCTGTTTCAGCCAGGGCTTTCGCTACCGCCTTGGTGCCGGCGGCCAGAACCGGGTTCTCGAACACGCCCATGGGGCCGTTCCACACAACGGTCTTGGCGCTCTTCACCGCGCCGGCAAACAGCTCCATCGTTTTGGGGCCGATGTCAAGGCCCATCATGTCGGCCGGGATCTTGTCCGAATCCACCACTTCGACGGCAATCTCCGCGTCGATGGGGTCGGGGAAGGCGGAAGCCACGGTGGTGTCTACCGGCAGCAGCAGGGAAACGCCCTTTTCCTCGGCCTTCTTCAGCATATCCTTGCAGTAATCCACCTTCTCCAGGTCCACAAGAGATTTGCCGACTTCGCAGCCCTTGGCGGCCAGGAACGTATAAGCCATGCCGCCGCCGATGATCAGCGTGTCCACCTTGTTCAGCAGGTTTTCAATGACGTTCAGCTTATCGGCGACTTTCGCGCCGCCCAGGATGGCCACGAACGGGCGCACAGGGTCGTTGACGGCGTTGCCCAGGTAACGGATCTCTTTCTCCATCAGGTAGCCCACAGCGGTGTCCTTGATGTAGTCGGTAACGCCGGCGGTGGAGCAGTGGGCGCGGTGTGCGGAGCCAAAAGCGTCGTTTACATAGGCGCCGTCCGTACCCACCAGATCGGCCAGGTCTTTGGAGAACTCGGGCAGATTTTTGGTTTCTTCCTTGCGGAAACGGGTGTTCTGCAGCAGCACAACATCGCCGTCCTGCATTGCGGCAACGGCGGCTTTGGCATTTTCGCCCGCCACATTGTCGTCATTGGCAAACACGACGGGCTTGCCAAGCAGTTCGGAGAGGCGCACGGCGACGGGCGCGAGACTGAATTTTTCCTCGGGACCGTTCTTGGGCTTACCCAGATGGCTGCACAGAATGACCCGGCCACCGTTCTCGATCAGCTTTTTAATGGTGGGCAGAGCGGCCACGATGCGGTTGTCATTGGTGATGACGCCGTCCTTCATGGGGACGTTGAAATCGCAGCGGACCAGAACGTTTCTGCCCTTTACCTCAATATCTTCAACTGTCTTTTTGCCAAGAGTGCTCATATGCGTAACTCTCCCTTTCCTGCGGCTTTTTGATTGTCTTTCGGTCTTGCGCGGGCAATATGCCGCGTCTTTTCTTATTATAGTATTTTCCCGGCTTTTTCGCAAGCATTCGGCTGATATTTAATTAACAAATCGGCGCGTGCAAACTGCATGCAAACGGGCTGTAATGCACAAAAAACGCCCCGGCGCAAAGCCGGGGCGAAAAGTGCCTGAATTTTAGAAGCAGAGCGTGACGATGCGCAGCACGAACAGCGCGAACACGACCCACATCACGGGGTGGATGTCCTTGACCTTGCCGCGGAAGATCTTCAGGAACATCCATGTCAGGATGCCGAACATGATGCCGTTGGCGATGGAATAGGTGAACGGCATCATGATGATGGCCACAAAAGCGCCCAGCACGTCGGCCATATCGCCCTCGAACTTCACCTTCAGCACGCTGGACATCATGAACAGGCCCACGATGATGAGCGCCGGAGCAGTGGCGAAGCTGGGGATGGCGCCGAACACGGGCCACAGGAACAGCGAGAGGATGAACATCACGGCCGTGGTGAGAGAGGTGAGGCCCGTGCGGCCACCCTCGGCCACGCCGGCGGAGCTTTCCACATAGCTGGTGACGGTGGAGGTGCCCAGGCAGGCGCCCGCCACGGTGCCGATGGCGTCGGCCATCAAAGCGCGGCCCACGCGGGGCAGCTTGCCGTCCTTATCCAGCATGTTGCCCTTTGCGGCAACGCCGATGAGCGTGCCCACGGTGTCGAACAGGTCAACAAACAGGAACGCGAACACGATAACTGCAAATTCAACGGTGTTGTTCAGCATGAAGCTGAAGTCGAATTTGAACGCGGTGTCGCCCAGCGCCGCAAAGTTGGGCAGGAACGAGCCGGAGGGCAGCAGCGAATACACGCCGGCCTCGGGGTTCACCGCATACCAGCCCGTGAACTGCGCAATGATGCCCAGCCCCCACGTGATGAGGATGCCCCAGAGAATGGCGCCCTTGACATTGAAGTACAGCATCAGGCCGATGATGATCACGCCGATGAGCGCGAGCGCGACCTGCGGCTGGGCGATGTCGCCCAGAGCCACCTTCGTGGAGGCGTCCGCCGCGGCGATGCCGGCGTTCTGCAGGCCGATGAACGTGATGAACAGGCCGATGCCCGTGGTGATGCCGTATTTCAGGTTCTCGGGGATGCAGTTGACCAGCGTCTCACGGAACTTGAACGCGGAAAGAATGATGAAGATAATGCCTTCCACCAGGATGGCGGTGAGGGCGATCTGCCAGGGATTGGCCTGGTCCGCCAGCTCGCCCAGGCAGATGGTGTAGGCAAAATAGGCGTTCAGGCCCATGCCGGAAGCCAGCGCGATGGGATAGTTGGCCAGAAGGGCCATCACGATGGTGGCCACCGCCGCCGCAAGGGCAGTCGCCATAAAGACGCCCTGGCTGTTCATGCCCGCGTCGCCCAGCATGCTGGGGTTCACGGCCAGAATGTACGCCATCGCAAGGAACGTGGTGATACCAGCCATGACTTCGGTCTTCACGTTGGTACCGTTTTCTTTCAGATGAAAGAGCTTTTCCATGATATTCCTCCTTGGTAATTTTAAGCTGAAACAGGGACGTCCCCGTTCGCAACAAAAGAAAAAGGCGGGCAAACGAGCCCGCCATAAAACAGCAAAGGCCGCAGAGCTGCGGCGTGCTGTTTCAATAGTCGGGACGGTTTACGGCTTGCCCGGTAGAGACTGCCGGCCCATATCGCCGGCGTTATATTGAAACATGTTAACAAACTGTGAAGAATACGTTTTTATTCTACCGAAATACCGTGACAATTACAATGTGCATTTTTGCCGATTTTTCGATGTTTTTATCCGTGTGTTTGGGCGAAAGGGCACAAGCGGAGCCGAAAAACAGAAGTCCCCGCGCCGGATAGGCGCGGGGAAAGAGCGGAGCGCGTTATTCGGCCGGTGTGCCGGCGTTCTGCTTCGGGGCGCGGGGAGGCTTGGGCGGTGCGGCGGGCGCGGGCTGGGCGGCATCCGCGAGCTTGCCGCCCAAAAAGCCGGAAAGCACGCTCTGCAGGTCCACGCCGGTGCTCTCTTTCAGGCCGTCCGTCACCTGGGTAACGGTCTGCATGATGTCCCGTGTCAGCTTGGCGCTGTTGCCGTCGCCGTACATGGTGATTTTATCCACTTTCGTCAGCGGCTCGGCGGCGTTTTTTACCACGTCGGGCAGGGCGTTGAAATACATCTCCAGCACGGCGGCCTTGCCCATCTTCGTCATGGCTTCGGCTTTTTTCTCAATGCCCTCGGCCTCCGCCACAGCTTTGGCTCGGATGGCCTCCGCCTCAGCCAGCCCCTTGGCGCGGATGCCCTCAGCTTCCTGGGCACGGGCGAATTTTTCAGCCTCGGCCTGTACCTTCATAGCCTCGGCCTGCTGTTCCTGCTCGTATTTTTTTGCCTCCGCCTCGCGCTGGCGCTCGTACAGCTCGGCGTCTGCCTTCTGCTGGCGGGCAAAGCGCTCGGCTTCGGCCTTTTTCCGTACCTGGGCATCCAGGGACTGCTCCATGACCTCGGCTTCCTTCTGCTTGAGCAGGATCTCCTTCTCCTGCTTGGCGATGTTGGCTTCAGCCGTGGTGATCTCAATGGATTTGCGCTGCTGCTCCTCCTGGATGCGGTACGCCGCGTCGGCCTCGGCCTTTTTGGTGTCGGTGGCCTTCTGCAGCTCGGCCTGCCGGATGGCAAGCTCCGTCTTTCTCCGCGATCTCCTGTGCGGCGGCGACCTCGGCGTCGTTGGCTTCCTTCTGGGCGATGGCGCGTGCCTTGGCGATCTCTTTCCTCACTCACGGCGCGGGAAATGGCCGCGTTTTTCTGGATCTTGACGATATTGTCCACACCCAGGTTCTCGATGACGGCGCTGTCGTCCACGAAGTTCTGTACGTTGAAGCTGACGATGTCAAGGCCCATGGCGGCCAGGTCCGGCTCGGCGTTTTCTTTCACCAGGTTGGCGAATTTCTGGCGGTCGGAAACCATCTCCTGCAGCTCCATTTTGCCCACGATCTCGCGCATGTTGCCCTCCAGAACCTCACGGGCCACGCTGGCAATGTAGTCTACCTTGCGGTTCAGAAAGTTCTGTGCCGCGAGGTTCAGCAGGTCGGGCGTATCGCTGATCTTCACATTGACGGCGGCGTCCACCTTGATGTTGATGTAATCCGCCGTAGGCACGGCGCTGGATGTTTTGACGTCGATGGGGATGAGTTGCAGGCTCAGCTCGTCCTTTTTTTCAAAAAACGGTATTTTGACGCCCGCCTTGCCGATGAGGACCTTCGGCGTTTTGCGCAGGCCCGAGATGATGTAAGCGGTGTCCGGGGACGCTTTTACGTAGCCCGTGACGAAGACCAGCACGATGAACAGTACGGCAACGGCCGCAATGATCCATACGATCACAGCAAAAAACCTCCTCTTTTGGTGCATTGGATGAAAGTGAAAACCGGTTCCGGGTACAAAAAGGGCGCGGTGCGTGCACTTTTCCGCGCGCACACCGCGCCGCCCCGTGATCCGGGCTTACGATGCTTTGGTCCCCGGCGCGTTATTTCGCGTCGGTCACGGTCTCCTTGGCCGCAGCCAGCAGGCCGGTCAGGTTCTGGATCTCGCTGGGAATGATGAGCTTCGTGGCCTTGCCGTCGGCAACCTTCTGCAGGGCTTCCAGGCTCTTGATGGCCAGCACCTTGTCGGTGGGGGCCGCGTCGTTCAGCAGGCGGATGGAATCGGCCAGGGCCTTCTGAACGGTCATCAGCGCCTGTGCTTCACCTTCGGCCTCGCGGATGCGCTGCTCGCGCACGGCGTCGGCACGCAGGATAGCGCTTTCTTTTTCGCCTTCGGCCACAAGGATGGCGCTCTTCTTTTCGCCCTCGGCGCGCAGGATGCTCTCACGGCGCTGGCGTTCCGCCTTCATCTGCTTTTCCATGGCGTCCTGAATCTCTGCCGGCGGGATGATGTTTTTCACTTCGACGCGGTTCACCTTGATGCCCCATTTGTCGGTGGCTTCGTCCAAAATGGCCGTGATCTTGGTGTTGATGGTGTCACGGCTGGTGAGGGTGTGGTCCAGCTCCATGTCGCCGATGATGTTGCGCAGCGTGGTGGCGGACAGGTTCTCAATGGCGGAGAGCGGGCGCTCCACGCCGTAGGTAAACAGCTTCGGGTCGGTGATCTGGAAGAACACCACGGTGTCGATCTGCATGGTCACGTTATCGCGGGTGATCACAGGCTGGGGCTTAAAGTCCACGACCTGCTCCTTGAGGGAGACTTTTTTGGCGATGCGCGTGACAAACGGCGTTTTGAAATGGAAGCCTGCCTCCCATGTGGTATAGTACACGCCCAGGCGCTCTACAACATAGGAATAAGCCTGGGGAACGATGGCGATGTTCGCGATGAGGATCACGAGCGCCAGCACAATTAGAATCAGAAACAGAATCAGCATGATAGTCCTCCTTTAAATTGGGTGTTTTATACGTTCCGTCAAGACGGAAACAGAATACAGGGGGTCATACCGCCGCAGTGGCGGTGTCGGGGCGCACGGTCAGCGTTGCGCCGTCCACGCTCAGCACCACGCACAGGGAGCCCGCGGGAATGGTTTGTTCGCTGCGGGCGTTCCAGTCCACGCCGTCCAGCCGTACACGGCCCGTAACGTCGGGCGTGACCTCAACGAGAACCTGTGCCTTGCGGCCGACGTTGATGTCCGCGTTGGTGGGCACACGGCGCGCGGTCATGCGCTTTTTCACCAGCGGGCGCGTCGCGGCCAGGGCCACGGCGCTTACCACCGCAAACACCGCGAACTGCACCAGCCACGAGGAAGTGAACCCCGAGACGATGAGCGCAGCCACCGCCCCGGCGGCAAACCAGATGCTGACAAGGCTCACCGTCAGCGCCTCCACGACGACGAACGCGATGAGCAGTATCAGCCAGACCAGGGAAGAAATTGTAAATGCCATAATGTGTTTACCTGCCTTTCTGCCGCGTCCGTGTAACGCAGCCGTGGTTGCCGCCGCGCCGCGCACCGTGTACGGGCGTACGCTGCGGCCGGGTGTCCGGTCGACCTTCGCCGCAGAAGCCAAGCCGGGCTTTTGGCTGTGCCGTTTGGGTTTCTGCTTGCTCTTATTGTACCATATTCGTCAAAGGATTGACAAAGCCCAAAAAAAGCCGGTTTCGCCCGGTTTTGGCCTTGGGGGGCGTTTTTTTCAAAGCTACTGCCCCAATCAAACCCGGGGAACGCCGGGCGAGGCCGGGCCGCGCCGCCCGAAAACCGGCCTGCCAGGCGCTTTTATACCTATTTATATAGGCCGCCGGGGGCCCGGCAGGCATGCGGAATGCTTTCAACGGTTCTCGCGCAGGCGCTCCCGCGCGCCGCAGCAACCGGCGGCTTGCGGCGGTGCACGGCGTAGTATATAATATCTTGTAGAATTATACGGCGTTTGGGCGAGAAAACTTTCAAAAACAGGAAATCTGTGAACAAAGGGCACCGCGGCCCGGCGCACGGGAGGCATAAAATGGAATGCAGATATTGCGGACAAAGGCTGAAGGACGGGTACGAATACTGCCCAAACTGCGGTGGGCGCGTGGAGCCGCCGGAGCAGCAGGCGCGGCCGGTGCAGCCCGCATATGCGCCGCAGGGCGCATACAGCGCGCCTGTACAGAGGTATTCCCCGCAGGAAGCGGAGGGCTGTGCCTACGGCATGCCCCAACCCGGCGCCGGGCTGGGGCGGATCGTTTCGCCCTATTATGCACGGGAATTTGCAGACATCGCTGCGGGCGGAAGAGGCCGCTTCAATGCGGCGGCATTCTTTCTGGGGCCGTTCCATCAGCTTTACCGCGGCTGTTACAAACGGTTTGCACGCACATATCTGCCCTATTGGCTGGCGCTGCTGGCCGTGCTGGGCGTGAGCCTTTCCTTTTTTGGAAAGCTGTGTGTGGAGCTGGCCGGCTACGGCGGCCGGGCCGCAGAGCCGACACAGGCGTTTTTCGTGTGGATCGCCGCGATCCTGCTGCTGTCCCTGGGCGTGAGCGTCTGGGGCATTGCACTGAGCATTTACAACGGCGTGACCTTTAACCGCCGGTATTTTGAGCAGCAGCACGGTGATCCGGCCGTTCCGGCGCATACGGGCGCAGTCGTCGGCGGAGCGGCAGCCTGGGTGGGCGTTTATATCATCGCCGTTGTGGCGCTGGTCGCAGCGCTGCTTCCCGCCGCCATGCAGGATGCGCAGCAACATCAGGCACCGGGCACGCTGCCTTATGCACAGAGCGTGCCGCAGGCGCTGCCGGATGACAACGCCACCTACGGCACGGAGCATTACGGAGCGGCGGTATCGGATGCGCTGGAAGCGCACTGGGGCGAGGGCAGCGACCAGGCTTTGCTCAACGGCTATATCCCCGCACAGGCCGCGGGCGGCACGCTGGAAGAACGGCTGCGCGGTTCACACCTGTTTTACAGCGACGCCCGCACACTGGACGAGCTGTTTGCGGCGGCCGAGGATGTACAATGGTACACGGATTACGAGCCGGACGCCGACGGCACCGAATACGCCGACGCCTCATGGATCATGGGTGATACAGTGCTGGTGTGCGTGTTTGCAGTGTCGGACACATACACGTGGGTCGTGGATTTTTATTCGTACCGGAACGGCGAGGACCCGACAGCGGATGGCTGTTATACCTTCTGGGACGAGGAGCGCAGTGCGCTGCTGCTGGAGCTGTACGGTGAAAACGCTCCGGAAGAGCCGTCGCTGGCGCGGCAGATGCGCGGCGCGTGGGTAGATGGCGCAGGCGGGGCCGTTCTGCTGGATGAATCTTTTTTTGACGGAACCGATTATACGCTGGGCACGATGATGGACGGAGGCGTACAATGCTGGGTGCAGGACGACGGCTCCTACATCGTGTTTGTGCTGGACGAGACAGGCAACGCGCTCACCGCGCGCTGGTACGACGGCTCCGGCACGCTGCGCGCCGAGCAGTCCTTTACCCGGGGCACGCCGGGCTGAGGATGAACGGAGCAGGGCAAATGCAAAAACCGCGTCAGGTTTTCCCTAACGCGGTTTTTGCATATTATGAGGCCGGATGTATTGTGAAAAGCTCATTCCGGATCGGTCACAACGGCAAAGCTGCAGGGCTGCACTTCGACGGTACGTCCCAGAAGCACGGTGCGCACCTGCTGTTCGGTCCGGTTGATGCACACGGCAGCCACGGCGGCTTCGGCGCGGCGCTCGTAGCACAGCACGCCGCCCTGTGCCTGGGTGACGGCCAGCGTTCCGTCGGCAAAAGCGGGGCAGCTTTTGCGCAGGGCGGCAAGGTTTTGCAGCACGGGGCGGATGCGCGTTTCCCGGCTTTCCCAATCGAAAAAGGCACGGTTGAACGGGTCCTTGTAGCCCTGCATGCCGATCTCGTCGCCATAGTAGATGCTGGGGATGCCCGGCAGCGTAAAGATCATCGCATAGGCCAGCGTCATCAGGCGGCGGCCGTTTTCATACTGCTCGGGCGTCAGGCGGCGCGCGCTCTGCCAGTATCGGTCACGGCCCTCGCAGCTCTCGCCCGCGATGGCGGTAATGGCGCGCACGGTATCGTGGGTGGACATGAAGTTCATCAGCACATGCAGTGCCGGGGCGGGGTAGTGCTCGCAGATACGCATGATGTCGTGGGCGGCTGTGCGGGCGTCGCCGCCTTTCACAAAAGCCAGCGTAGCGTCCTTGAACGGATAATTCATTACCGCATCCAGGCCTTTGCCCAGCAGGTAGGTGCGGCGGCGGCCGTAGCTCCACTTGTTGGTGGCGTCCTCCCACACTTCGCCCAGCAGATATTTTTCGCTGCCGTGACGCTTGACGGCGCGGCGGATCTCCTCAATAAAATCATCGGGCAGCTCGTCGGCCACATCCAGGCGAAAGCCGGAAGCCCCCAGGCCGAGCCAATAGTCGATGACGCCGCCCTCCCCGCAGATGAACTCACGGTAGGAGCGGTCCTCTTCATTCACCTCGGGCAGCGTTTCAAAGCCCCACCAGCAGCGGTAGCCGTGGGGATAGTTCGGTGAAAAATCGTACCAGCGGCGGTACGGGCTGTCCGGGCCCTGCCATGCGCCGAAGGAGGCGTAGCGGCCCTCGCGGTTGAAGTAGACGGAATCCGAACCGGTGTGGCTGAACACGCCGTCCAGCACGACGTCGATGCCGCGGGCTTTGGCGGCGCGGCACAGCTCTGCAAAATCCTCGTTGGTCCCCAGAACCGGGTCCACCTTGCGGTAGTCCGCGGTGTTGTAACGGTGGTTGGCGTGGGCTTCGAAGATGGGGTTGAGGTAGATGCATGTCACACCAAGGCTGGCGAGGTACGTCAGCTTTTTGCGGATGCCAGGCAGGTCTCCGCCGTAATAGTCCATGTTCAAATAGCCCTCATGCTGTTCGTTTGGCCAGAAATAGGGTTCACTGCGCTTGTCCGGGCGGTAGATGCGGTCGGCATAGGGCATGGTAGCATGAGGGCTGCTTTCAAAGAAGCGGTCCGGGAAGATCTGGTAAATGACGCCGCCGCGCAGATGGCTTGGAGTCTGAAAATCCTTTTCGTATACCGTCAGCTGCCAGGCCTCGCCGTCGCCTGTTGTAACATATGCCTCGCCAAGCTGCCCGGCGTATAGTTTGCGGTAGCCGGTGTAAAGGTCAAAATAATAGAAATAGAGCCCTGGCTCCTGCGGCTGTATCGTAGTGGAGAACACGTCCATACCGTTGCGGAAGTATTGTTTTTGGAGGGGGAACAGGGACGGCTGTTCGCCGTCCCTGTTGAAAAGCAGATAGGGTGTGGTGCAGCCGAACTCCACGGGGACCGTCAGCGTAAAGGCAACGGTCTCTCCGGCGCGGACCGCACCGAAAGGGGTCTTATAAAAAGTGTCCTGGCTGTTGAAAATGGTCACGGGCATTCCGATTGCTCCCATGCAGTTTTATTTGGCGGGCGCTGGTCGCGTCCGCAGACATCCGTGCGTTTCCGCCCGGATGTCTGCGGCGGGCGGATCTATTTGATGGGCTTTACGTGCCAGATATCGCGGGCGTAATCGTTCACCGCCCGGTCGGCTGAAAAAATGCCTGCGTTGGCAATGTTCATCAGGCTCATGCGGTTCCACACGCCGCGGTCTCGGTACAGCCCGCTCAGGTCGTTCTGGGCGCGGCGGTAATCGGCAAAATCGGCCATCACCATATATGGGTCGCTGGTGCGCAGGTTGTTCACGATCTCATGGAAGCTCTCGCCGCCCCAGCCGCGCTCCAGAAATGCCAGCACCTCGGCAGCCTCGGGACAATTGTTGATGAAGCCGGAGGGATGGTAGCCGAAGCGCTTCAGGTCGTTCACCTCGGGCGTCAGCATGCCGAAGATGATCTCGTTTTCCCTGCCGGCGGCCTCTGCGATCTCTACATTCGCGCCGTCCAGCGTGCCCAGCGTGACCGCGCCGTTCAGCATGAACTTCATATTGCCCGTGCCGGAGGCCTCGGTGCCCGCAAGGCTGATCTGCTCACTCACTTCGCTGGCGGGCATCAGACGCTCGCTGGTGGTGACGTTGTAGTCCTCCAGATACACCACGCGCAGCTTTTCACGCACCATGGGGTCCGCGTCGATGAGCGCGCCCAGCTTGCAGATCAGGCGGATCATCTGCTTGGCCATATAGTAGCCCGGCGCGGCCTTTGCTCCGAAGATATACGTTTTGGGAACCACGTCCGCGTTGGGGTTGTTCTTGATATACAGGTACTGCGCCGCGATGTTCAGCGCGTTCAGATGCTGGCGCTTATACTCGTGCATGCGTTTGACTTGCACGTCGAACAGCGTGTGCGGGTCGATCTCCTGCCCGGTGACCTTCTTCAGATGCTGGGCGAAGATCACCTTGTTGGCGTCCTTCACATCCTCCAGAGCGCTGAGCACTTTTTTGTCCGCTTTGAATTTCTCCAGCTTTTTCAGCTCGGACGCATCCTTTTTGAAGCCGGGGCCGATGGTGTCCTCCAGAAGGCCCGTCAGGCCCGGATTGGCGGCCAGAAGCCAGCGGCGGTAAGCGATGCCGTTGGTCACGTTGGTGAATTTTTCGGGGCTGTACAGGAAATAGTCGTGGAACACGCTCTGCTTGATGATCTCGCTGTGCAGCTGAGACACGCCGTTGATGGAATGGCACACATAGCAGCAGATGTTGGCCATGCGCACCTGGCCGTCGCCCAAAACGGCCATGTAGTTGATCTTGCCCTCGTCGCCGGGGAAGGTGCGCTCCAAGTCGGCGCGGCAGCGGTGGTCCAGCTCCACGCAGATTTGGTAAATGCGCGGCAGCGTCTTTTTAAAAATATCCTCGTTCCACTTTTCCAGCGCTTCGCTCATGACGGTGTGGTTGGTGTAGGCGAAGGTGCGGCGGGTGATATCAAAGGCTTTTTCCCAAGTATAGCCGCATTCGTCCAAAAGAATGCGCATCAGCTCCGGAATGGCCAGCGTGGGGTGGGTGTCGTTGACGTGGATGGCGACCTTATCCGGCAGGTTTTCCAGCGTGCCGTACTGGGACAGGTGGTTCTTGGCGATATCCCCGATGGACGCGGCAGACAGGAAATACTGCTGGCGCAGACGGAGGATCTTGCCCTCGATGTGGTTGTCGTTGGGGTACAGCACCTTGCTGATGAGCTCGGCGTTGGCGCTCTTGGTGATGGCGCTGCCGTACTCGCCCGCGTTGAAGCTGTCCATATCGAAGCCGGGCGCTTTGGCCTGCCACAGGCGCAGCTGGGAAACGCCGTTGGAATCGTACCCGGCCACATACATGTCGCTGGGTACGGCGATGACGCTGGAATAGTTTTTGTGCTCCACATGGTGGTATACGCCGTCCCAGCTCTCCTCGATCTCTCCGTCAAAGCGCACCTCCACGGCCTGGTCTGGATGGCTTTTCAGCCACACGCCGCCGCCGGGCAGCCAGTTGTCGGCGTGCTCCTGCTGCCAGCCGTCCACGATCTTCTGCTTGAAGATGCCGTATTCGTACAGGATGGAATAGCCCGTGCCGGGGATATCGTCGGTGGCCATACCGTCCAGATAGCACGCGGCCAAACGGCCCAGGCCGCCGTTGCCCAGGCCCGCGTCCGGCTCCTGCTCGTAGATATTGTCCAGCTTCATGCTGTAATCCCGCAGCACCTCGTCCGCCACGCCGCACAGGCCCAGATTGAGCAGGCTGGTCTTCAGGCTGCGGCCCATCAGAAATTCCATGCACAGGTAATACACCTGCTTGCCGTTGGCGCCGTAGGTGCGCGCGATAAAGCGCTTGCGCTTTTCGCTGAGCATGCCCCGTGCAATGAGTGCAAGCGCGCGGTAGATCTGTTCGTCCGTTGCCGACGCGATGTCGATGGCGAATTCATTGAACAGCTTTTCAGTCAGCAGCTTTTCAAATTCTTTTTTGGTATATCTGGTGTTCAAAATCATCTACTCCTCTTTTCAGGGGGAATGAAAAACCGCGCACATGCAGGGCGCGGCCAGACGGAAAAATCATCCCACACGTTATATATTATAGTATTTTTCGGGTTCTACTTCAACAAAATACGTTTTTTTATAAAAAGTTTCAAAAATCCACTTTCTATCTTCGGGCAATTCGTTTATAATGGGTATAAAACAGGACGTATCGTCAGGAAGGGGTTTCACACAAGATGCCTGCAAACAAGATCAAGCTTGAAATTTGCGGTTCCAATTACGTCATCGCTACGACGGATACCGAGGAATATGTGCTGTCTCTGGCTGAAAAGCTGGATTCTGATATGACACAGATGCTGGCCAGCAATCCCACGGCTTCCGTCACGACGGCGGCCGTCATCACCGCGCTGGGTTATCTGGACGAGCTGAAAAAGAGCACCAGCGGTGCGGACAACATGCGCGCGCAGATCAAGGATTACCTGGAGGACGCCGCCAAGGCCAAGCTGGCTGCCGAGGAGGCCCGCCGCGAGGTGGAGCGCCTGCGCCGCGAGATCGGCTATTTGAAAGAGAAGAAGTAATGCCGAGCCACAGCAATTCCACAAGGCCCGAGATACTGGCGCCCGCCGGCAATGCCGACATGCTCTGCGCAGCCGTTTTTGCGGGAGCGGACGCCGTGTACCTCGGGCTTCAAAATTTCAATGCCCGCCGCACGGCGGGCAATTTTACCACCGAAGGCCTGCGGCAGGCGGTGGCTTTTTGTCATGCCCGGGACGTGCGCGTGTATGTAACGCTGAACACCACGCTGTATCCCGGTGAGCTGACAGCTCTTGCCGAGGCGGTGGCCGGTATTGCGGCTGCCGGGGCTGACGCCGTCATCACGCAGGATCTGGCCGTGGCCGCGCTTGTGCGCCGAATGGCGCCGGGCCTGGCGCTGCACGGCTCCACGCAGATGAGCGTGCAGAGCCTGGACGGTGCGCGCCGTCTGGCCGCGCTGGGTTTTACACGCGTGATTTTGGCGCGTGAGCTGACGCTGTCCGAGATCGCCGGCATCACTGCGGGCTGCGGAATTGAGACCGAGACCTTCGTCCACGGCGCGCTGTGCATGAGCGTTTCGGGCCAGTGCTATATGAGTGCGTTCCTGGGAGGGCGCAGCGGCAACCGGGGCGGATGCGCGGGGCCGTGCCGTCTGCCCTTCGACGCATCGGGCACGCCCGGGCCGGCCGCGGGGCATCATCTGAGCCTCAAGGACATGTCTGTCATCGGTCATCTGCCGCAGCTTTCCGCCGCGGGCGTGGCCAGTGTGAAGATCGAGGGACGGCTGCGCCCGCCGGAATATGTGGCCGCGGCTGTCAATGCCTGTCTGCTGGCGCGGGCGGGTGAACCGTATGACACACGGCTTTTACAAGATGTATTTTCACGTTCTGGTTTTACAGATAGTTATTTAACTGGAGCCCGGAACGGGAGCATGTTCGGCACACGCACCGAAGGAGACGCCGCCGCCGCGAAGGCGGCGGCACCGCGCCTGCGGGAGCTGTACCGCCGCGAACGCCCCCGCGTGGGCGTGGGGCTGGAGCTGACTTTGGAAGAGGACGGCGCGAAGCTGGCCGTCCGGGACGCCGACGGCAACCGTGCGGTGGTGTACGGGGAGCGGCAGCCCCAGCCCGGGCAGAAGCCGCCGGAGGAGGCGCGGGCGGCTTACCGCCGCTCGCTGGAAAAAATGGGCGGGACCCCGTTTTTTTCCGCAGGAGGTCGCGGTGCGGGGCGCACAGTGGTTCCTGCCGGGCAGCGAGGTGAACGAGCTGCGCCGTCGGGCGCTGGAGTCCCTGCTGGCAAAGCGGGAGCAGCCACGCCCCATCCCGTGCGCAAAAGTGCCGCAGGCTTTGCTGGAGGCGCCGGCCCGTGCTGCAAAGCAGGAAGGATATGCCGTCCGGCTCGCGCATGCGGCGCAGCTGCCGCGGGAGACCCCACAGGACGCGGCATGGTTCATTATGCCGCTGGCCCAGTGGCGCGACGTGCCGCCGGAGCTAAGGAGCAGAACCTGGCTGGAGGCGCCTCGGGCTTTGTTCGGCGGAGCCGAGGAGGCTTCGGCGCGCGCCGCGTTCGAGAGCCGGGACGCGGGCTTTGCGGGCTATGTGGCGGAAAATATCGCTCAGTTTACCACGCTGGAGGGCCTGCCGCTGGCGGGAGGCTTCGGGTTGAATGTGACGAATCCGCTCTCTGCAAAAGAGTACGCCGCGCTGGGTGCGCGGATGCTGACTCTCTCGCCGGAGCTGACGCTGGAGGATATGGCGCGCATTTCCGCGCCGGTGCCCGTGCTGGCTCTTGCTTACGGGCATATGCCCCTGATGCTGACGCGGGCATGCCCGCTGCAGAATGTGCGGGACTGCGGAGGCTGTGACCGAAAGGGCGAGCTGCTGGACCGGAAGGGCATGCGTTTTCCGGTGCGGTGCAGCGGCCCTGCGGGCGCGCGCACCGTGTACAATCCCATCCCGATTTATATGGGGGACCGTCTGAAGGAGCTGCCCGTGGAGCTGCCGCTGCTGTATTTCACCATCGAAACGGCGGCGCGCGTGCGGGAGGTGCTGGCGTTGGTGCGGGAGGGCCTGCCTTTTGACGGTCCGTTCACCCGGGGCCTGTATTATAAGGGGACGAATTAAGCCTGTAGAAAAAGCAAGGAGGAAAAAAGCGCCCGGGGAAGGCCGGCGGCGGGAAAGCCGCGCATCTTTGCAAGGCAAAGTGCGGGCCGTGCGGCAAATGCCGAAAAAATGGGCGGTTGCTGCGCCCGCAGGCGCGTGCCGGAGCGCTGCAGAGCCTCCTGTGCGGATGCCGCGCCGAGAGCGCGGTCCCTTTGTGCGAAGATGCTTTTTTCATTCAAAATGCCCCGCGGCGTTCCGCAGGGCCGATGCCGGGGTGTGCAGAGCGAAGCGGCGGACGAAGACTGCCGTGCGTGGCGAAGGGGGCCGAAAGACCTGTTTGTAAACAACTCGGCGGAAAAGCAAAGCTTTTTGACAAGCTGGAATTGGGAGGTTTGAGATATGGTTTTGAAATACAAAAAAGTGCGTCCGGGGGCGGCATTGCCCGGCCGGGCCACGCCCGGCAGCGCGGCGGCGGACCTGCGCGCCGTGTGCGGCGACGAAGGCGTTACCCTGCAGCCCATGGGGCGTGCGGTGATCCCTACGGGCATTGCCGTGGAACTTCCGGGGCCCGAATATGTGGCGCTGGTGTTTGCGCGCAGCGGCCTTGCCGTAAAAAACGGGCTGACGCTGTCCAACGGCGTAGGTGTCATTGATTCCGACTACCGGGGCGAGATCTCGGTGGGGCTGGTGAATCTTTCGGACAAGCCCTATACGGTACAGAACGGCGAGCGCATCGCCCAGCTTGCGGTGATGCCCGTTGCCTTGCCCGACATGCTGGAGGTTGAAACGCTCACCGACACAGAGCGCGGCACGGGCGGCTTCGGCTCCACAGGACGGCAGTGAAAAGGAGGGGGAACCATGAAACTCAAGCGTAATCTGCTTTTGATCTTTTTTATTCTTGCGGGAATCGTGCTGGGCGGAATGCTTGCCAACCTGTGCGCCAATATCCCGTTCCTCAGCTGGCTGGCGTATTCCAGCTCCATTGGCTTCAACGCCGACAGCCCATTTGTGCTGGATCTCTCGGTCATCAAACTGACGTTCGGCTTTTCCATGGGCATCAGCGTGGCGCAGATCATCACCATCGCGCTGGCCATTTTCTGCTACAACAAAACGAACCTGCGCTGAGCTGCGGCCCGGCGCTTTTACGGAAAGAAGGGACCTGACATGGGAATTATCCTGGCTTCATCGTCGCCCCGCCGCAGGGAGCTGATGGCGCTTATCACACCGGATTACACGGTGCGCACCAGCGACGTGGACGAACGGGCCATCCGTGCCGAAACGCCCGCGCTTCTGGCACAGAAGCTGGCCGCTGCCAAATGCCGCGCCGTGGCGGAGAGCTGCCCTGAGGATGTGGTCATCGGCTGCGATACGGTGGTGGACGTGGACGGCGCGGTTTTCGGCAAGCCTGCGGACCGGGACGACGCGCGGCGCATGATACGCGTTCTGGCGGGCAGGGGCCACCTGGTGCACACAGGCGTGTGCATTGCCGCACAGGGACGGGAGCTGTGCTTCGCCGCAACCACAAAAGTGGTGTTCGACGCGCTTTCGGACGCGGAGATCGAGGCGTACATTGCGACAGACGACCCCTACGACAAGGCCGGGGCCTACGGCGTGCAGAACGGCGCGGCCAAATTTGTGGCGGGTATCGAGGGCTGCTATTTCAATGTGATGGGCTTCCCGGTGTCCCGTGTGTACAATGCGCTGAAAGAGCTGGACGTGCTTTGAGCTGCCTGAACCAGCCTGCACAAAATTTTACAAATGGACGCGCGGCAGGCAAAAAAAGGGCGGCGCAACAGAAAAGCCGGCGGGAGATTGGCTTTTTTCTGTGAATGTGCCAAAAAATTTTGTTGTACAAACAGCTTTTTTGTGATATACTGAGGAGCAGAGTGGGGTATAGGCCCTGCGTGTGAATTTTAGGGAAAGGGACGACATGGGCGCGAATGTGATCATGGTCGCCTCGGGCAAAGGCGGCACCGGCAAAAGCACGGTAGCTGTGCTGCTGGGGGCCGAGCTTGCCGCGCGCGGCAGGCGTGTTTTGCTTGTGGAGCTGGATTCCGGCCTGCGCAGCGTGGATTATATCGCGGGCGTATACGGCAAGACTGTGTACGACGTGGAGGACGTGCTGAACGGCCGCTGCGAAGCCGGCAAGGCCGTGGTGGAAAGCCCTGTGTACCGCAACCTGTATGTGATCTCGGCTCCGTACTCCGGCGGACATATCCTGCCGGCAGCGCTGCGCGTGTTTGTAGAAAAGGTCGGCCCGGTGTTCGACACCATTGTGCTGGACACTGCGGCGGGCATGGGCGTTCCGTTTGAGGCGGCGATGGGCGTGGCCCACCGCGCGCTGCTTGTACTTACGCCGGACCCTGTATCCATCCGCGACGGACGCATTGTGTGCGACGCGCTGGAGGCGGGCGGGTGCCCGGAAATACGTCTTATCATCAACAAGGTGCCGCGCACGCTGGCAAACTGCGGCATACAAAGCCTGGACGAATGCATCGACACCGTGGGCGCACAGCTCATCGGGGTGGTGCCGTTCAGCACCGAAATACAAAAAGCGGGCGCGACAGGCGCGCCGCTGGCTCCGGCGGGCAGGCCCCGTCTGGCGCTGCGCGCCATTGCCGCACGCCTGTGCGGACAATATACGCCGCTCGTGATTCGATAAATATGAGGAGGATGCCCAAATGAACATCGCGTTGATCGCGCACGATTCCAAGAAGGAACTGATGGTGCAGTTCTGTATTGCATACTGCCGCGTGCTTTCCCAGCACGATCTGTGCGCGACAGGTACGACGGGCAAGCTTGTGGCGGAGGCCACGGGCCTGCGCATCCAGCGTTTTCTGTCCGGCACCCATGGGGGCGACCAGCAGATCGCTGCGCGCATCGCCTGCAACGAGATCGACCTGCTGCTCTTCTTCAGAGACCCGATCAGCGCGAAGCCCCATGAGCCCAATGAAATGAATCTGCTGCGCCTGTGCGACGTACACAATATCCCCATCGCGACCAATATCGCCACGGCCGAGGTACTCATCCATGGCCTGGAGCGCGGCGATCTGGACTGGCGCAATATCGTCAACCCCAACCGCTGAATGTATGCAGAAAGCCTCGGCTGTTTGCCGGAAATGCATAAAACAAACGGTCCCCCGTATGATTTTATTCATACGGGGGACCGTTTGTGCTACGGAATTTTCAATTTGCCGGTTATGTACAGCAGAGCAGCGGAAGCGGCGGCGCATGCAGGGATAAGGGCTCCTGCAGAAATGAAGCGGCGTGCGGGCGGTTCACACTTTTGCAAAATACACCGCAGTGTTCGCCAAAAGCATAACGCCTGCAAGCGCTGCGGCAATTCCCTTGAAAGGCTTTTTTAAATGACGCAGGTGAATGCACAAGACAACGGCAATTGTCAATGGAACGGCCGTTGGTTGATAGTACAGGTACATTTTGAGATCCAATTGCAGCAGGGCGAGCATGGCGCGGGTCGTGCCGCACGCGGGGCAGGCGAGCCCCGTCAGCGATAGAATGGGGCAAGGGATGTCCAGACAGTAATAAGCCGTCCATATGCCCAGAAGAACGGTGATGTTGCGGAGATGCTTTTTTACAAGCCGCATACAGCGTCAAATTTATAAAAGCGTCATGACCTTATTGAAGTTGAGCTCCCTGGTTTTCTTGGAGATGGTGAACCAGTCGATAATGGTAAGGACGCCGCAGCAGCCACAGGTCAAAAGTTTGAGAATCCCCATACCGGTGTCGCCGATCATAAATCTGTCGATCCCGAGTACGCCGAGAAAAATTGAGACAAGAAGCACAGTGTTGGGGTCCTTCATTTGAACGGTAGAGATGAGGGAAAATTTATCGTCATCCATTGTACGCAGCTTATCCTTTAGATAGACGATTTTTTCTTCCGGAAAATACTTTTGGTTTGTCATGATAAACATGTCGATTTTCTGCTGGTCCAGCATTGGTGAATCCTCCTCATTTTTTTGCATAAAATATAAACTATATAGGCATAAAATAGCCTGTACAATTTATTAAATCATAACATAATTGCCTATACAATTCAAGTATAATTATATTAGATAGGCGATGAATGATGGACTATTACGCAATCGGCCAAAGAATTCGCAAAATAAGAAAAGCGCACAAACTGTCGCAGGAAACATTATCCGAGCGAATTGGTATTTCGGTCACGCATATGAGCCACATTGAAACAGGCAATACAAAGCTGAGCCTGCCGGTGCTTGTCGATTTGGCCGCAGTTTTGGAGGTGCGTGTGGATGATTTGCTTTATGACAATTCGCCCATGAAACGGAACGCGGCCATAGAAGCCATCATTGAAATGCTGGATACCTGCACGACGCCGCAGATTAAGGTGATCGAAGATCTCGTAAAAGCCGCTAAAATCTCTTTGAACCAGCACTTTTGAACTGGAAGCAGCACGAAAAAAGCAGTCCATTTCCAGAAAGCAACTGGAAATGGACTGCTTTTTTGACCGGATCAGCCAATGTACAGCAGGCGTGTCAGCTACAAATCGAACGGCGCGTCCTCCGCGCCCGGAACAGGGGCAGCTTCCGTACCCGCCGCGGCGGTTTCTTCCGGTGTGGGCGGAGGCATTGCGGGGCATGCGCTCCAGCGGGGCACATCGGCCTCGTACTGTGCGGCCACCCAGGCCTCGGCCCGGGCAAGCCCGTCCGCATCGAAGGGGAATTCGGCAAAGGCCTTTTGCGTGTCGTCGGTTTTTTCAAAGCACCAGGGAAACGGCCACACACAGGCGGAAAGCGTGCCGTCCGTATATTTCAGCCGGTACCACATGCCTCCGTATCCGCCGGAAAAGCTTTTGTTGGCCTTTAAATACACAAGGCCGGGTGTTGTAACGGTGAATTCATCCATACTGTCCCTCCGTGCTGCGAAGCAGCCCCAACAAAACCGCACGTGCTGCGGTTTTGCATGGTTCAATGTTCTCAAAGCCCTGTGCGCCAGCACAGGGGCGTGTGCCTTGCACACGCGCGGCCGCGCAAGCGGCGGGTTTGAGGTTATTATACCATGACGCCGCGCAGCGGCCTCAACAAAACCGCACCTGCTGCGGTTTTGCATGGTTCAATGTTCTCAAAGCCCTGTGCGCCAGCACAGGGGCGTGTGCCTTGCACACGCGCAGCCGCGCAAGCGGCGGCTTTGAGGTTATTATACCATATTTTTAAGCTCACACTTCGCGCACTGCTCGCGTTCACTAAGAAACATGGTATCTATGCCGCCAGGCTCATGCTTCGCCTGCGGCTCGCATTCACCAACCGGACATATTATACCATATCACACGCCCGCGTGCCAGCCCGTACTCGGCGTCACCGGGGCGCGGGGCCCAGCGTGGTGCCGGGGTAGTACAGGGACAGGATCTCCTGATAGCTCTTGCCCGTCAATGCAAACGCGTTTGCGCCGTACTGGCTCAGGCCCACGCCGTGGCCGTAGCCGCGAGTGGTGATCTCAAACAGATGCTTCTCCGTCCAGGTTATGGTGAAGGACGCGCTGCGCAGCCGCAGCGCCGCACGCACAGCCGTACCCTTGCAGGGTACGCCGCCGATGGTGATGCTGTCCACATAGCCCGCGGCCGTAAGCTGAGGCGTGCCGAACCATCCCGCTGCGTCGCCCTCCAGCACGATATCCGGGAACGCCGCGGCGATATCCTCCGCCACCTCCTGTTTGGTCACGGTGATGGTCTGCTCATAATCGGGGCTGGTAAGGTCCAGGGGAGAATCCACAGAAACCAGATACGGCACCGCCGCACCCCACACGGCCTCAGCGGCTTCCGTTTTTCCGCCGGATATCGCATGGTAGCAGGCCATGGCGGGCTGGCCGTCATACAGCAGGATCTCGTCCAGCACGGAATCCACCACGGTGTACAGCCGGGTGCGGTTGGCCTCGTAGTCCTCGCCCCACATGGCGCGCATTACGGTGTCGGTGATGTAGCCCAGCCGCTGGGTGGGGTTGGCGCTGAAGTACGCGCCTTTCAACGCCTCGTTGTCCGGGTCGGCCTGGGCCTTGACGGCCAGTGCGTAGCTGTGCGCGGCCACGGCCTGTGCGCGCAGGGCTTCGTCCGGATAGGTCATGGGCATTTCGGCCGCCACTGCGCCGCGCACAAAGTCCCGCACGGATACCTCTGCCACCTCTCCGGTGTTTTCGTCCAGAATGAGCAGGGCAGGCTCCGCGTCGTCTGCGGCGCTGGTGCCGGGCTGCGGCGCGGATGGCGCTTGCGTACCGTCCGTGACCGGCGGCGCGGAGGCGGACGGTGCGGGAGCTGTACCGGAGCCGCTTTCTTCGTTTTTCCCGGATGGAAAAAACAGCGCGGCCAGCGGCAGAATATAAATGAGCACGGCGAACAGGAGCACAAGCGGCAATACCTTTTTCATCAACGATCCCTCCGTTTTTTACTTTTGTGCGTTCTTTTCCGCGGGGGTTGTCCGCCCAGAACGCGCACGGGGCGGGGCGCCGCTTTCCCGCAGTGGCCGCCGCAACAGCGTTTGCAGACGCTTTGTTGAGGACGGGCCGGCTGCGCCTTGTTTTTTGCACCGGCAGAATGTATAATAAACTGTATGCATCTGGCTTTTGGAAAGCCGAAGAGGGGTGCAGAAATGCAGGAATAGGGAAAGGGGCGTAAAGGCATGTCTGTCAATCAGGAATTTGAGAAGACAGGCTCTATCGCATATCTATGCGACGAGTATCTCAAAAATAACTTCATCGACCCGGAAGCCAGCGAACGGCTGGGGGTCAAGCGAGGCCTGCGGAACCCGGATGGCACCGGCGTTCTGGCGGGGCTGACAAACGTCTGCGACGTCGTTGGCTACGACCTTGTGGACGGCAAACGCGTGCCAACGGACGGCAAGCTCATCTACCGGGGCATTGATGTGGAACAGATCGTCCGTGCGGCATACGCGGAGGACCGCTTCGTATTCGAGGAGGTCATCTGGCTGCTTCTGTTCGGCAGCTTGCCCACGCCGCACCAGCTGGCTTCGTTCAAGCAGGTGCTGGAGGCTCACCGCGAGCTGCCCAAGGACTTTGCCGAGGACATGATCATGAAGGCGCCTTCGCCGAATATCATGAACAAGATGGCGCGCAGCGTTCTGGCGCTGTATTCCTATGACGACAACCCGGAAGAGCAGTCGCTGACGAATATCCTTTCGCAGAGCATCGCGCTCATCGCCAGCCTGCCCACCATCATGGTGAACGCGTACCAGATCAAACGGCGCGTGTACGACCGCCAGAGCATGTACCTGCACCTGCCTCAGCCGGGACAGAGCACGGCGGAGCATATCCTCTCCACATACCGGGCGGACCAGAAGTTCACCAAGGAAGAAGCAAAGCTGCTGGATCTTTGCCTTGTGCTGCATGCAGACCACGGCGGCGGCAACAACTCGACCTTTGCCTGCCGTGTGCTGTCCAGTTCCGGTACGGATACCTATTCGGCCATCTCGGCGGCCATCGGCAGCCTGAAGGGTCCCAAGCATGGCGGCGCCAACCACAAGGTCATGGAGATGCTGGGCTATATCATGGAAGGCGTGAAGGACCATTCGGACGACGCCGAGATCGCCGCGTTTCTGCGCAGGATCCTGCGCAAAGAGGCGGGCGACGGCAGCGGCCTTATCTATGGCATGGGCCATGCCGTGTATACCAAAAGCGATCCCCGCGCCGTGATCCTGCGCCGCAACGCGGAGCATCTGGCTGTTGAAAAGGGCTTTGAGGATGAGTTCCGCGTGCTGTGCGCCGTGGAGCGCCTTGGGCCGGACGCGGTGCGCGAGGTAAAGGGCACAAAGGACGTGTGCGCCAATGTGGACCTGTTTTCCGGCCTGATCTACCGGATGCTGGGCATCAGCGAGGATCTGTTCACGCCGCTGTTTGCCATCAGCCGCATTCCCGGTTGGTGCGCGCACCGCGTGGAGGAGGTCGTGTTTGCAAACCGCATCATGCGCCCGGCTTACAAATATCTGGGGCATGAGCAGGAATATATACCGTTAGAGGGACGTGGATGAAAAAAGCGTTTTGCACCGGCACGCTGGCCGTGAGCCTGCTGCTGGGGGCCGCGCGCGCGGCAGACCTGTTTTTGAATACGGATACCGCCACGGGCTTTCTGCTTTCCGGCAGCGTCTGGACCCGGTACTGGCTGATGGCGCCTGTTGTCATTCTGGCGTGGCTGGCCGGGCTGTATGTGCCGCGCAAGCAGCCCTGCGGGCTGCGGCCGGGTGCGGGCGTGTGGATGAGCGGCGTGAATTTTGTGTTTGTGCCGCTGGCCTTCTGCAGTGAGCTGTACGGCTTTTTGACGGTGCTGAACGTGCTGTTCGGCACGCCGGAGCAGGCGGGCCGCCACCAGACGGCGGAGCGCATCCTGCTGGGGCAGCTGGCGGATGTGACGCGCGCGGCGCTGTTCGTCGTGTTCGGCGTGTGGTGCCTTCTGGTGTTTTTTGAAAACCGCGCCCGGGAAAAACGGGGCGGCTGGATGCTGTATCTGGGCGTGGCCGGAAGCGCCGCGTTTTACCTGCACACAGTGGTGCGTTTTGTGGAGCAGCCCGCCAGCCTGTACCGCATCCTACCGGCGGTGGAGATTTTTTCCGCGCTGGCGGCGCTTCTGTTTGTGACGGCGCTGCTGCGGGCGCTGTATCTGCCCGGCGGCGTCGGTACGGCGCCGGCACTCAGCCGCTGCGGGCTGCTGGCTTTCTTCTTCTGCACCTGCCTTGCACTGCCCCAGGCCGTATGGCAGGGGATGAACGGCGTGGACACGCCGGTCTCGTTTCCGCTGGCCATCACGCTGGGATGCACGGGCCTGCTGGGCGCGGCTTGCGCGCGGAACATTGCCAGGCGGGGATGATTTTATAACAGCACAAGCGCCCGGCGGAGTGTTCCGCCGGGCGTTTGTGATTTTGTCTGTTATTGATATTCCCGCTCCACATGCAGTGTGGCCAGGGCACTGGGGGCGTCCGAATGATGCGCCAGCAGGTTCCGGGGCTCGTTGATGTTGAGGACAAAGCCCTCCGGACCGTATCGTTTGTCCACGCCCTGTGCGTGATCCGGCGCGGATACCGCGTTGAGTACCCGCCCTTTCACCAACATCATGCGTCCCGAATCGGAAAGAGCTTCGATGCGTTCTGCTCTGCATTCCAGCGTGAGAAAGCTCTCCGCAATGCGCGGAGCACCCACAGTGTGGGCGGGCTCCGGCGTGAAGCCGCCCTCGGTAAACTCATCGTCCTCCATGCCGTTTTGGCGCACGGTGCGCATCAGCGCGTCAAAGTGCCGGACGGGAAGAAAGTTGACGCAGAATTCTCCGGTGCGGCGGATATTCGCCAGTGTGTGCGTGCTGGCCGGCAGCGGCACCGGCGCATAAAAGCCGCCGCCGTCTCCGGGAAAGCTGGCCCATGCGCCGCAGCATACATTGCCCAGGCCGTTTTCTTTATACGTTGTAACGGCGTACAGGATGGACGGGATGCCGCAGGCGTATTCCAAATGGGAAAACACCTCACATTGTCCCGGCCATTGCTCGGGAAACGTTTCGGGCCGTGCGGCCCCGGTCTCAATTTTTTTCATGGCGGTTCGCCTCCTTTGCATTGATTATAAACACAGGGACACGACATCTGCATGTCGTGTCCCTGTGTTTTTATTTTTTTGGCGCGCCATATACCGCGCACAGAGCCTGCGTCTCGGACGCCATGCGCGCCCGCAGCGCGGGCGGTTCCAGCACTTCGGCCTTTGCCCCGAACCCCAGCAGCCAGGCTGCCGCGACGTCTTCGTTGGTGTAGCCGATCTCCAGCAGCAGGCTTCCGTCCGGCTGGCGGGTATAGCAGGCCGGGCCGTACTCCTCCACGAGGCGGTAGCATTCGCTGGCCGCGACGCGGGCGCGCAGCAGTGTGCCGTCGTGGAAGCGCGCGTTGAAATCCAGCGCTTCGGGCGGTATGGCGCGGGGTTCAAACGTCTGCGCCGTGACGGACAGGAGCGTCAGGCGGTTAAGCTTGTACATGCGCCAGCCTGCCGCGTCCGGACACCAGCCGAACATGTACCAGTCTCCCCACTGAAATACGATGCGGTAGGGCTCCGCACATTTTTCTGCAACGCCTTTGGCATAGTAATAGGTGAAGCGCACACGGGCATGCTCTGCGATGGCCGTGCGAAGCAGCTCTATCTTCGGTGTCAGGCTCTCCCGGTAATGGGAGGAGAGGTCGATGAGCAGGTCGTCCGTGCCTGAACCGCCCAGCTTTTCGGCCAGGCTGCGGGCCAGCGGCGCGGGGGAAACGCTGCCTACGCCCGCAGCTCCGGCCACCAGAGCGGCCAGCTCCGGGCCGGAGAGCAGCGTCTTGTCCAGCTTATAGCGCGGTTCAATGAATACCCCGCCGCCGTAGCCCTGCACCGTCACCAGCGGGACACCGGCCCGGCACAGTGCGTCGATGTCGCGCTCGATGGTGCGGCGCGACACCTCAAACCGCTGCGCCAGCGCGGGCACGGTGCTTTTTTCGGTTTGCAGCAGGATCGTGACGATGCCGATGAGACGGTCGATCTTCATAGAGCTTTCCTCAAAAAGCGCCCGGCGGGCGGAAGGGCTATCCTCCGCCCCGTCCCGGACGCGGCAGCTTTTTCAAAGACTTGCGGGCGTCAGCCCAGCGCGCGCACCTTGCGGTTCAGCTTTTCGTACACGCGGGCGCGCATCCATTCCTCGGTGGAGGCCTCCACGGCTTCGTCCAGCATGAACCAGCGCACGCCGCTGTTCTCGTCGGGCTTTGCCCGCAGCGCGTCTCCTGCGTCGGCTTCCAGCAGATAGGTTACGTTCAGATGCAGATGACACGGCACATATTTGCCGCGCTTTTCGTGCCCCTCCACCCAGAGGGTCTCCAGTGAGAAGATCTCCGGAAATACGGGCGCGACGTGAACGAGGCCCGTCTCCTCCCGGGCCTCCCGCAGAGCCACGGAAAGCAGGTCTGTTTCGCCGTCGGCGTGGCCGCCCGTCCAGCTCCATGCCCGGTACAGGTTGTGCCAGGCCATCAGCGCATGGGTACGGCTGCTGTTTACGATCCACGACGATGCGGTGAAATGCGCCACAAGGTTTTCCCGCGTGAACGCATCCGTGTTTTCCCGCAGAAAATGCAGCATCACGTCCCGGTCCACGGCTTCCTGCTCGCAGCAGGGATGGTATGCGGCAAGCTGCCGCTCCAGCTCCGGCGCCATCCCGTTCACCCCTTGTTGCGGATAACGAGGTTCTTTCCGCCGTTTTCAAACTGCTCGTACTTCGTCTCGAACGCTTTGGTATAGTCGATGAGCTTGTGCAGCTTGGAGAAGCCGTAGTTGCGGGAATCAAAGTCCGCGTAAATACGCGAGAGCATCACGCCCACCTGGGAAAGCGGCATATAGCCGTCCTCGTCGGAGTCGTGCTCTACGATCTCGCGGATTTTTGCTACGATCTCGTCCAAAGAGACGAACGCGGCGGCCAGCTCCTCGTCGTGATGCGGCTCCGCAGGCGCGGCGGGAACGGGCTCCGGTTCCTTTTCCGGCTCCGGCTTCTGACCCTTTTTGCCTGCGGCTTTTTTGGGCTGAGCGGGCTGGGCCTGCTTCTTCGCGGCTTTCGGCTGCTGGGCCGGCTGCTTGGAAGCCTTTTCGGACACAGCCACGGGCAGCGTCTCCTTTTTCATTCCCATCAGCACGTCCAGGTATTTGAAGGTGTCGCAGGCGGATTTGAACGCCGTGGGGGTCTTGCTCTCTCCCATGCCAATGACGAACATACGGCTCTCGCGCAGGCGCGCGGCCAGCCGCGTGAAGTCGGAATCTGAGCTGACGATGCAGAACCCGTCCACATTTTTTGTGTACAGAATATCCATTGCGTCGATGATCATGGCGGAGTCCGACGCGTTTTTGCCCTGTGTGTAGCTGAACTGCTGGATGGGCGTCAGGTTGTGCTCCAAAAGCATTTTTTTTCCAGCTCACCATGTCGGGGGCCGTCCAATCTCCGTAAATGCGCTTGTAGGCGGGGGTGCCGTACATGCTCACCTCGTCGATGATCGTCTTGATGTATTTGGGCGAGACGTTCTCCGCGTCGATGAGCAACGCGATGACCTTTCCGTCGTTTTCCATATAGTCGTTCCTTTCGGGGGGCGCGGCCGTCGGCGCCCTTCGTTGTTTTGTTATTCCCTATTATATACTTTTTTCGGGCAAATGTACAATTCGGATAAAATGGGCCGCAGGCTTGAAAGCTACCGGGCACTGTGGTATGATAATGCGTGTGAACAGCAAAGGCGCTGCCCGCAGGGTATGGTATACCCTGCGGGCGGCGCCTTTTTTGCTGCCGGATACAGCAAGGAATATGAGGATAAGGGGAAATGAAGTATGGAACCGTATAAACGCTATGTTCCCATCGATTATGCAAAATTCGCGCCGGACCTGTCTGAGGCGGAGCTGGAGGCCCGATACGGTCTGCCTGCCCATGTGCAGTTCTGCAGGGAATGTGTGATGAGCAACCAGAAGCCCAATTCATGCTATGAGTTCGAGCATACCATCAACAGCGTGAAAAAAAGCATGCACATCGGGGAGGACGGTGTGTGTGACGCCTGCCACGCCTGCCGCAACAAGGTGGGCAGGATCGACTGGGAGGACCGGGAGCGCCGGCTGCGGGAGCTGTGCGACCGTTACCGCAAAACAGACGGAAGCTACGACTGCCTTGTGCCCGGCTCGGGCGGCAAAGACAGTTTTTACGCGGCGCATATGCTCAAATACAAGTACGGCATGCACCCGCTCACCGTCACCTGGGCGCCGCATATCTATACGCCCTGGGGGTGGGAGAACTTTCAGGCATGGATTCACGCGGGCTTTGACAATTACCTGTGTACGCCCAACGGCATGACGCACCGCCTGTTGACACGGCTCGCCACCGAAAACCTGTTCCATCCGTTCCAGGCGTTCATTCTGGGCCAGAAACAGCTTGCTCCGAAAATGGCTGCGAAATTCGGCATCCCACTGGTGTTCTACGGCGAAAATGAAGCCGAGTTCGGCAATCCCATTGCGGACAATGAATCCGCTCTGCGGGACGAGCATTTCTTTGCCACGAATTCCCGGGATAATATCTATCTGGGCGGCGTGTCTCTCCGGCAGCTGGAGGAGGATTTCAAGGTGGACCCGGCGGACCTTGCCATCTATCTGCCCAGCGATACCTCGGACATCGAAAAAAACCACATTCAGGTACATTATCTGGGCTATTATCTCAAATGGCACCCGCAGGGCGCCTATTATTACAGTGTGGAGCACGGCGGCTTTAAACCCAGCCCGGAGCGCACGCAGGGTACCTATTCCAAATACAATTCCATCGACGATAAGATCGACGATTTCTTCTATTACACCACCTATATCAAATATGGCATCGGCCGCACCAGCTATGACGCCGCCCAGGAGATCCGCAACGAAGAAATCACCCGCGAAGAGGGAGTGGCGCTTTGCAAGCGCTATGACGGCGAATTCCCCACGCGCTTTGAGCAGGAGATATGGGATTACCTCTCTCTTGATGAAAGGCATTTCCCCTACGCGAGCAGGCTGTTTGAACAGCCCGCCATGGACAGAGAATACTTCATGCACCTGGCGGACCGCTTCCGTTCACCGCACATCTGGATGTACCGGAATGGCCGGTGGGAGTTACGCCATAAGCCCTTTGAGGGGGATTCCGAATGCAATTACGGCGTGCCTGCCGAAAAACGTTAAAGGAGGAAGCGGCATGGCGAAAAAAATACGCCTCATCGCCCGTCTGGACGTAAAGAACGACCATCTGGTAAAGGGGATTCAGCTGGAAGGATTGCGCAAGCTGGGAGACCCGCATGATTTCGCGGCAGATTATTACCGGCAGGGTGTCGACGAATTGCTGTATATGGACATCGTCGCCAGTCTGTACAACCGCAACAACCTGTCGGCTATCGTGCGGCGCACCACGGACGACGTGTTCATTCCCATCACGGTAGGCGGCGGCCTGCGCAGTGTGGACGATGTGCGGAGCATTCTTCAGATGGGGGCGGACAAGGCGGCCATCAATACCGCGGCCATCAAGGACGAGAGCATCATTACCCAGGTGGCCGAGGCGTTCGGCAGCCAGTGCATGGTGTTGGGCATCGAGGCGAAAAAACGCCGGGACGGCCCGGGTTATGAGGCTTATTATGACAACGGGCGGGAACACTCGGGCAAGGATGTCATCGAGTGGGCACGGCGCGGCGTGGCGCTGGGCGCGGGCGAGATCCTGCTCACCAGCGTGGACAAAGAGGGATTTGAACGGGGCATGGACTGCCCGCTCATCCGTGAATTGTGCGCGGCCGTCAGCGTGCCCGTCATCGTTTCGGGTGGGTGCGGCGGCCCGGGGGACGCCGCAGCCGCGGCACAGGCGGGCGCGTCCGCCGTGGCCGTAGCCAGTATCCTCCATTACAAGAAAACAACAGTGCCGCAGCTCAAGGCCGGCATTCGGGAACACGGGATAGAGGTGCGCTGAAAATGAAGATAACAGTGATCGATTACGGGCTTTCGAATCTGCTCAGCGTGCGGCGTGCCTTTGAGTATTTCGGTGCGGAGGTGGAGGTTACCGGCAGCCGCAGCCGCATCCTGTCCGCGAAGGCGCTGGTGCTTCCCGGCGTGGGCGCGTTCAAGGACGGCATGGCGGGCCTCTCCGGTCTTTCTCTGGCGGATGCCATCGCCGATAAATGCGCTGTAGGCACGCCGCTTCTGGGCATCTGCCTGGGCATGCAGATGCTCTTCGATGAAAGTGATGAGTTCGGACGTCACAGGGGGCTGGGACTGATCCCCGGGCGAGTGGAGCGCATTCCCGGCGTGGACACGGACGGCGCGCCGCAGCGCGTGCCCCATGTGGGATGGGCGCCCGTTCTGCCGCCGCAGAAGCGGGGCGGAAGCTTCAGAGGAACGGTGTTCGAGGATATTCCTCCAGGCGGGGAGCTGTATTTCGTTCACAGTTATGAGGCGAAGCCCGCCTATGACGCGCACCGCCTGGCAGACACGGTATACGGCGGCCGCAGGCTGTGTGCGGCGGCGCAGAAGGGCAGTGTCATCGGCTGCCAGTTCCACCCGGAGAAAAGCGGAAAGCTGGGGCTTTCCGTCATACACCGCTATCTGATCCTATGTGAGGCAGCACATTAAATTTTGTTTAATTGGGAGAAAAACGCCGCAGCTCTTTGGAAAAGCTGTGGCGTTTTTTTCGGAAATAAAGCGGAAAATGAAAAAAGCGCCACCGGTGGAGCCTGGAAGAAGGAAAGGCCCGGGCGGAACAAATCTTTTGGCTTAGATTGGTGCTTTTCAGCGGACCCGTCATATGGTATAATAACCCCCAAAGCTGCCGCTTGCGCGGCTGCGCGTGTGCGCCGCACACGCTCCTGTGCTGGCGCACAGGGCTTTGAGAACATTGAACCATGCAAAACCGCAGCAGGTGCGGTTTTGTTGAGGCCTCTTTGCGGCGTCATGGTATAATATGCCCGTCCGCTGAATGCGGATGATATGCGAAACATGATGTGAAAATTTGATAGAGTTGACCGGCTTCTGCCGTGGGAACGGCGATATGTTTACATGGAATAAGGGACGGCATTTTTTTTGCCGGCCGGAGATGGAATGAGGTGCAGAGAGATGGCGGAGCAATATCCCCAGATGGACGGGCGCTGCGGTACAGCGTGTGCGTATGCTGCACGGGTACGGCAGTTTGCCGAACAGCGCGGAGTCTCTTTCGATGACGCTATGACAGAGCTGGAAGAGCGGCTGGAGCAGGTGCGCTGGAAGGTCATGCCCGCAGGCCCGCAGCGGCGGGAGAACTGTGGGACGTTGGACGTGCCCGCTGAAGAATGCCGCGTGCTGCGGCTGGTGCAGGGCATCGCATCCTGCTACGGCATGACGGCGCAACAATATATGGAAAGCGCTTACGTGGATGACTTTTTCAGCGGCGTGGCAGATGGACGCAGCGGAACGGCGGTGGCGATCTCTGCGGCCGTGGAGGCTGCGGAGGAGGCCGGGGCGCAGCCGACGGACGACAAAGAGTTGCCGGGTGGAGGCAGCGGCCGCAAGTTCCTATGGGAATTACCGGAAAGCTGGAAGCGGCTCCGGCTGCCTGCGATGACGAAAAACACCCGGCGCTTTGTGCTGGCCTTTGGGCTCACGCTCGGGGTCGTGCTGCTCATCGTTGCGGCGGCGGGCATTTACCGCTGGGGCTACAACGGAGCCATTGCGGAAAAGGGAACCTATGACGCGGGTTTTGCCGCGGCTATGGCGGAGCGCGGCACCTATCAGGAAGGCTATGATGCGGCCATCGCTGAAAAAGGAACCTATGACGACGGCTACACCGCCGGCTTTGCCAAGGGCAAAACCGAGGGCTACGAGGAGGGCTATGCCGCAGGGCATGAGGACGGCTCCAGCGAAGGATACGATGCCGGATATGATTCCGGTACGTCGGACGCGGCGCAGAGCGCGGCGGAAGCGGAGAAGAACACACGTGTGTGGGTGTCCAAGCGCCTCGGTTCCCGATACCACAGCTCACCGGACTGCCCGCTGGTCATCAAACCGAAGGAAATGACGCGGCAGGAAGCCGAGGACGAAGGCTATACGTCCTGCGATTGGTGCTGGTGAATACACGAAGAAAGTAAAACGGCGTCCCGCGTTTCGGCGGGACGCCGTTTTTGCCGGACGAAGCCTGCCGGAGCAGAAAACAAAAACACGCCCCGAAGGGCGTGTCGGCTGCGAATTATTTACGGAAGCAATCGCTGCAGTAGACCGGACGGTCTGTACGGGGCTGGAACGGAACTTTGCAGGAACGGCCGCAGGAAGCGCATACAGCGTCAAACATCTGGCGCTCGCCGCCCTGGCGGTTGTTGGAAGCACCTTTGCGGGCATCGCGGCAGGGTTTGCAGCGCTGCGGCTCATTGGTGAAGCCCTTTTCAGCAAAAAACTCCTGCTCGTTGGCGGTGAAGGTGAATTCCTGTCCGCAATCTTTGCAGACGATCGTTTTGTCTTGGAACATGTGGTACCTCTTTAATTTAGTTCGCACTTCGGCGATTAGTTAAGTATACGCTATAAAAGAGGGAATGTCAACCAAAACTTTAAAAAAGTTAGAGACGGCGGGAGAAAATAAAAAGGCCCGTCATAAAGCCGGGCTCCCAACGGGCGCGCAGTTCATTTCAGATGAAAAAAATACCATGCAGACGCTGAAACACAGGTGCCATTGGACTCCGCGAAAGCTTGCGCCGCAAAATTTTGTGGGCGGATGGGGAAAGGAGGCGGAAGCATGAGAAAAGCCCCGCCGAAGCGGGGCTTTTTTGAATGGCGCGCAGTCCATTCCGATGTGGTGAACGATTTCCACCCAAAAACGAACTTTTTACCTCTTGCAGAGATACCAGTTTATCTCCGTCTCTGTAATTGAAGTTGATGACCAGATGGTCATCGAAGATGTAGACGGAATTGACAAAACAATCTATGATTTTTTGCTGATATGCCGGATCACTCGGATCGCCCTGCCGGAACCGCTCAAACCAGAACAGGATTTGTTCCCGTGTAAGAAGCGGCTTGGCAATCTGCTCTTGCAGGATACTGGCTTCCAATTCCTTGCGCTGCTCCTCCAATTCATCCAGCCGCTGCTTGGTTGCTGGTGTAAAGATTCCCTGCTCGATTGCAGAAACAATATTGTTAATACGCTTGGAAATATCCTTCAATCCGGCCTGTAATACAGGCAGGCGGGTGTTTTCCTTATTTTGATATTCCAACAGTTTCTGAGCCAGCAATTCAAGAGTATCTGTTTTCAACACTTTTTCAATTGCCACTTTCACTACAAACCGTTCCAGTGGTTCTTTTCGGACGGCTTTCAAATCACATACCGAGCGCCCATGGCGCTTGTGGTTCCCACATTTGTAATAATAATGCCATGCGCCTGTATGGCTTTTTCCGCTTTCACCTGCCATCATCGCGCCACATTTTCCGCAAAACAGTTTTGTTGTCAACATGTAATTGACATCTGTTTTCGTATGGGCTGGAGCCTTTTTGTTTTGTTCACAGCGTCTCTGTACCTTTTCGAAAACTTCCGGAGTGATAATGGCAGGAATTGCATCTGGAATTACAGTATCCTTGTACCTGTACTCTCCTAGATAACGCCGATTTTTCAAAATTGCCTGAAAGCTATTTATGGAAAACGGAGCGCCGCGCGAAGTGCGCAGGCCGCGTGCATTAAAAGACTCTACAATCTTCCGCACACATTCTCCGTCCGCATAACGTTCAAATGTTTCTAAGACCAACGGTGCAGTAGCCGGATCAATTTGATAATGCTGGTTTTCATCAATGCGGTATCCCAGTGGAATCGTCCCGCCGTTGAACTTTGCCTTCAGCGCGTTTTCCTTGTGTCCACGGGAAACCTTTTCGGATAGCTCGGCGGAATAATATTCTGCCATGCCCTCCAACAAGCTTTCCAGCATGATTCCCTCCGGCGTGTTTGAAATCGGCTCTGTTGCGGAAACAACACGGACATGGTTCTGCGCCAGTTTTCTTTTGTAGTTTGCCGAATCGTAGCGGTTGCGGGAGAAACGGTCCAGCTTCCACACCAGTACGACCTCGAATTTATGTGTGTTGCTGTCCCGTATCATCTGCTGAAACTGAGGGCGGTCATCTGTTTCGGCTGACAATGCGCGGTCGATATATGTAGCGACTACATTCATTCCGTTGCGCTCGGCGTATTCTCTGCATTCGCGCAGCTGCCCCTCAATCGATTCTTCCCGCTGGTTATCACTGCTGTATCTGGCGTAGATTACTGCATTCATTGTCTATCCCTCCTTGACGCCATGCGAATGTTCTTCCGCCATGTTCAGCACCATCTGCTTGAGTTTGCGGTTCAGTTCACTTCCTGGCTCGAAACAAGCTTCCACGAACTCGCTCCAATCCGGTTTGCGCCGTACATATTCTTCCGCGCCCTCTGGTGAAACGGTAACGATCCTCCCGCGTTTGTCATCACAAAGGCCAAAAATGTAGTCCATGGATACATCGAAATACTGCGCATACCATATCAACATGCGATAGGGCACTGCAGCCCGGTCTGTCTCATAACGGTTGATTGCGGATTGATTGCTTCCTGCCAGCTTTCCTAATTCCACTTGTGATAGGCCCGCGTCCTTGCGGATAATACGCAGCCTTGTTCCTACCGTGACCATAGCACACCTCCCAATTTTAATTATACTTATTTCCGGATTATAATCAAGAGGCGTTTGCGATAAAATATTGAGCTAAAATAGTGCCGTCATCGAGCGAAGTTTTACAATTTCGTGCGGCAACAGCACTTGGATAGCAACTGATTTGTTACTTGAAAGAAAACTTTTCGAAAAAACATTATCTTTTGCTTGGAATACTTTTTATTGATATTTTTAGTCGGATATACGGCGTTCAAAAATGTACCGGGCGAAGAATACCAATATGAGCAACTTTCGGAATTGCCCAGAACAATGCGGGGTTCGGCGGATTTTTTGCTTTTGTCAACAGGGCCATAATTGTACTTGATCATTTTTTGTTACGTGTCCAACTTCCCCTTGGCGTACATGGACAGGATTTTCTCCTCAATGTCCTGGCTGATGCTGGTTTGGTTCTTTTTCAGCACCTGAGGCTCAAATTCTCGTAGCAGCTCACGGGTGATGTTGTGGACATCCGCCTTGAGGGGTACGCTATCCATCTTCGTATGGTCGTAGCAAGGGCAACGATACCGCCCCTTCTCAAAGCTGGCTGTGCTAAGGTGGCAGCCAAAGCACAGGTGGCGGAGCATGGTGATCCTGCTCCCATGGATGTGCATTTTCTGACCGCATGTAGGGTAGACAGAGGTCTCGTCCCGCTCCAGCTCTCCATGCAGCAAGTAGACCTCCCGGCCAGACTGGGCCACCTCTACGATGGTCTTGGAGTTACACAATCCACTTAGACCAGACGGCAAATGAATGTACTGCGTGGCGGAGCCTCCCGTGATGTTTGCTTCGAAAACTATACCAGCACAGGAGCCTCCACACATACTCCACTTCACATCAATCCCACAAGAAAAAAGATTGAGCCAAATTTTTCTCAGTGGGCCACCTCCCCGTTGTTTGTGGGGTTGGATACGGCCCAGCGCACGGTGCTGCTGCAGGATTTGAGTGCTGGGCAAAAGGAGTACGATAAAGGGCAGACGATCCTGCGTACCGGCCAGTGGGTGACTGCGCTGGGGTTTGTGCTGCGGGGTGGGGCCAATGTAGTGCGCCGAGATGCGTGGAGCAACAAGAACGTTCCGGCTCATATGGGGCCGAGACAGGTGTTTGCCGAAGCCCATGCCTGTGTACTGGACGCGACGCTGCTGGTGGACATGACTGCGGCGGGGCCAATCTTCGTGTTGTTTCTGGAACCGGATCGTTTGTGGCGCGAAGCCATGCTGGCCAACGAGCCGCATCTGCAATTTTTGCACAACCTTCTGCAGGCGACAACTGCCAAAAATCTGGTGATGACCCAGAAAATCGGCCACATCACCCCGCACACCATTCGGGAGCGCCTTCTGCCCCACCTTTCCGCCGAAGCCGTGCGTCCGGGGTGGATGTGTTCAACATCCCGTTCAACCGGCAGCAGTTGGCGGATTATCTGTGCGTGGAACGCAGTGCATTGTCCGGCGAACTGAGCCGAGCGCAGAGAGACAGTCTGCTTCGGTTTCACAAAAACCACTTTGAGTTGTGCCGTCCGGCGCAGAAACAGGTGCCAAAGATGCCTTAGAAAAAGCGCGATTTTACGGTTTTTTTGCACAAGAAAGAAAGTTTGTGCATTCAGACCATGAAATTGGTCTGATTTTAGAAGCTTTGCACAACCGCTGGAAAGCACTTCCAGTAACAAAATTCTGCGAATAAAAAAGTAACAGTAAAAAATTAATGTCCGTAAAATCAAGGGTTTTCCATGGTTCGAGAGAGAAAGCCGTTCTTTTTTTCGAAAATCCGGAAACAAATTTACCATAAGATGCTTTGAAATTAGAAATTTTTGAAAAAAACAGTAATTTTATAAACGGAAGCTGTTCGCATTTAACAAGAAAAGCTGCTTTTACAAAAGTTTTTTTGTCTGGTATAATATAGAAAACGTTTACTGAACCGAAAGGGACAGAGCTCATGAGCGAAAACAGAAAATGCACCATTGTAGATGTGGCCCGGGCGGCGGGTACGTCCACAGCAACCGTATCACGGATTTTAAGCGGTAGCGATTACCCCATCAGTGCACAGCTGCGGAAAAAAGTGATGCAGGTGGCGCAGGATCTCAATTATAAGCCTAATTTGATTGGAAAAATGCTTCAATCGGGCGTGGGCGAAAAAGAGATCGGCGTGGTTCTGCCATCCATTGTCAACCCCTTTTACGGGAGCCTGATGTCTGCGGTGGAGGAAGAATGCGTTCAGCGTTCTTATGTGCCGATTCTGTGTCTTTCGCAGAACAGCAGCCGGCTGGAGTCGCAGCACATTGAAATGCTGGGGCAAAAACAGGTATCCGGAATTCTGCTGTCCTGCATGCACATGGACGAGGCGCTGATGGACAAGCTTCGCCGGCTGGAGATTCCCTGTGTGCTGTTTGACCAGACCTATGAGGAATATCCAGGGCTCAATGTGGGGTTTGACTTTTACCAGGGCGGCCTGCTGGCCACCCGCTATCTGATCCAGTGCGGACACAGGGATATCGCTTTTGCCAGCGGTCCCATGGACCGGCGCAGCCGTAAACAGCGCTTTGAAGGGTATAAGGCGGCTCTGCGGAAAACGGGATCCGGTTCAATTCCAAACGGCTGCTTCTGTACGAAGGTTCCACGGACGCAGGCGCGGAGAACTCGGAGTTCCGCAACGGATACGAACTTGGAAGGATGCTTTTACAGGGCGAATACCTGCCGGACGCAGTGTTCGCCATCAATGATATGACGGCCATCGGCATGATCCAGTGTCTGAAGATCAATGGCGTGTATGTGCCGGCGGATGTTTCGGTGATTGGATTTGACAACATCTATATCAGCGATTTTGTGGAACCCGCGCTGACAACCATCAGCCAGCCATCGCATGAGATGGGCCGAAAGGCTGCCCGTATGCTGCTGGATGCCATTGAGCAGCCCGGATGCGCCCAGGAAAACGTAGTGATGGAACCGACGCTCGTCGAGCGGCGATCCGTGAGAAAGGTGTATAGAAGGTTAAGGAGGTAATCGCTTTGATTGAAAAACAGTATGACAAAGTGGATCTGAAAATTTTTGATACGCGCGCCGAAATGGGCCGTGTGGCAGCCGAGGAAGCCGCTTCCTGCCTGCGGGAGCTTCTGGAGAAAGAGCCGGAGATCAACTGCATTTTTGCGGCTGCTCCCTCGCAGTCGGAGTTCCTGGAAGAGCTGTGCAAACAGCCCGGCATCGACTGGACCCGGGTGAACGGTTATCACATGGACGAGTATGTGGGACTGTCGCTGGGCCACGAAAAATCCTTTAATCATTTCCTCAGCGAATCCATTTTCAACAAGGTCCCGTTCAAGAGCGCGAATCTGATCGATGGGTCCCGCCCGGTGGAAGAGGAAACGGCCCGCTACGGCCAGCTGCTGCGCAATGCTCCCACCCATGTGACGTTTATGGGCATCGGTGAGAACGGACACATCGCGTTCAACGATCCCCCTGTGGCGGACTTTGAGGACAAGGAAGTCATTAAAAAGGTAAAACTGGATCTGGTATGCCGCCAGCAGCAGGTGCATGACAAATGCTTTGACACGCTGGATGAAGTGCCCGAGTATGCACTGACCGTGACGGTGCCCCGCCTGATGGCCAGCCAGTATATTTTCTGCATTGTGCCGTCTGACAAAAAACACGATGCCACGGTGGCGGCTCTGACCGGCCCTGTGAGCACGGCCTGCCCGGCCAGCATCCTGCGCCGTACGGACAATGTGCGTATGTACATCGATAAAGCCTGCGCGGGAAATCTGGCGAAATAACACAATGCCTAAAAGGAGGAGAACATGAAACTGAAGTCCCCGAACGTATGGTTCATTTTTGGTACAGTCCCGGTGCTGGTGCTGGACTTTGTTCTGGGCGCCTGGTTTGCCCGCGGGATGGTTTGGCTGAGCGTTGTGCTTCTCCTTCTTGGACTGCTTGCGGCGGTAGCACTGGTGCGGAAATTTATCGTTATGCCCAAACCCAGAAACCGCTACGGCACGCCCGAACCGTTTGCCCTGGAACTGCCCATCAACTGCAACGCGGAATTCTATCACTGCCCGGAAATGGCCAAATACGAATTTCTGCACCGTACAGTGGAAGTGGTCAGTCCGCTGTGGAACGGTAAAAAACCTTTTCAGGTTATGATCAATCCGACACTGGCGGAAAAATACGGGCAGGATTTTGAGAAAGTGGCGGTGGTGCGCGAACTGGAAAATTTCCGGCGCAAAAACAGCCTGAAATCTCTGGTGGGGTTGCTGCTCCCCGTGGAAGTGCTTGCGGCGGCGGTGCCGGCAGCAGTGGCTTTTGGCCCGCAGCTGGAAGCGGTGCTGGGATCCTTTGTGCTGTATTTTGCAGCGCCTTTTGCGGCGGTGGCGGCTTTTGGCGGCTGCCTGTATCTGTGGAACCGCACCATTTCCATCCAGGACAAGCAATTGGACGCTTTTTTACTTGGCTACTTTTCAAAGGAGCAAGTGAAACAGTATATTCAGGTAACTGAAAAAATGAATGCGGAAGGAGGGAGCGAAAAGAGTCGTGTATTCACAGAGCATTACCGGGATGACCGGCTGAAAGCTCTGGACACAAACAAACATTGAACCAAATCAAGAAGGAGGAATTCAAAACATGGCAGAAACAATGACAATGCATTGGCTCGACTGGGTAGTGGTCGCGCTGTTCTTTGTGCTGGTCCTGTGGGTCGGCATTCGGTCCGGCAAGAACATTAACAGTTCCACGGACTTCTTTGTTGGCGGCGGCAAGATCCCCTGGTGGATGTCGGGCATTTCCCATCACGTATCCGGTTACTCCGGCGTAGTATTCGTAGGGTATGCAGGCATCGCGTATGCGCAGGGCATGTCCATCTACTTCTGGTGGGCGGTCAACATCGCTCTGGCAACGGCCTTGGCTTCGGTGACCATCATCCCCCGCTGGCCGCGTCTGCGCCGCGCGCTGGGCATCGAGTCCCCGACGGAATACTTGCAGATGCGCTATAACCGCGCTGCTCAGTTGCTGATTGCCATCTCCGGTATCGGCAGCAAGCTGCTGGACGTTGCTGCAAAATGGACTTCCATCGGTATCCTGCTCCACGGCTTTACGGGTATGCCCATTTGGGTCGGCGTTATCGTCTCCGGCCTGATCTCTTTGATTTACATCGCCATCGGCGGCATTCTGGCCGACCTGTGGACCGACTTTATCCAGTTCATCGTGCAGGTGATTGCAGGCCTGGCTCTGTTCATCGGCGTTATCATGAAACTGGGCGACTATGGCCTGAGCATCTTCAGCGTGTTCAGCGCTCTGCCCGAAGCAAACGTGTCCGTGTTCAACGCCGGCCGCGGCCAAGGCTCTCTCAGCTGGACCCTGCTGTACTTCTTCGTTATTTTCTTCAGCTACAGTGGTGGTACCTGGAACCTGGCTGCTCGCTTCATTTCTACCAGCAACGCCAAGGAGGCCAAAAAAGCAGGTCTGTTCTCCGCAGCTCTGTATCTGGTTTGGCCGTTCATCCTGTTCTTCCCCATGTGGTGCGGGCCCCTGCTCTTCCCGGGCATGGATCAGGCCACTGCGGAAGCCAGCCTGTATGCAACTTTGACCAACACCTTCCTGCCGGTTGGCATGGTCGGCCTTGTGTTGGCATCCATGTTCGCCAACACCATGACCATGTGCAACTCCGACGCGAACACTATCTCTGCGGTGTTGACCCGTGACATCCTGCCCATCTTCAATCCGAAGATCCTGCAGGCCAGCGAACGCAAATCTCTGTGGTATGCGCGTATCACCACCATCATTTTCACTGCTCTGACGGTATTTGTGGCTCTGTTCAGTGACTATTTCGGTGGTGTTACCGGTCTGATTCTGACCTGGTTCTCCGCTCTGCTGGGACCGACGGCCATTCCCCTTCTGCTGGGCCTGTTCCCCGCGTTCAAGTACTGCGATGCGAAAGCCGCCATCATCTCCGTGCTGGCCGGCCTGGGCGTATTCGTACTGACCAAGATGGGCTTCACCATGGAAGCGGACATCGCGCTGATTGCTCCTCTGGCGGTATCCTTCGTATTCTATGCGGGCATCGGCTTGATCAACAAGTATGCCCTGAAAATGCAGGTGAAACCGGAAGTCGAAGACCTGATGGTAAAATTGGGCAAAGACGAATAAGGGTAAAAGAAAGGATCCCCGGCCGAAACGGCCGGGGATATTGTGAACTGAAATGGATATGAATGAACGGAAAGCGTTTTATGTCAGCCAAATTCAGGACAATTTCCTGCCGTACTGGCTGAAATTTGTCGACCGGGAACAGGGCGGCATTTTGAATTGCATCCACAACAACGGCGACCAGCGCCTCAGTGACAACAAATTCACCTGGTCCCAGGGACGCTGGCTGTGGGTGCTGGCGCGGGTGTACCGTCTGGCGAAACAGGGAGTTCTGCCCAAGGTGGACCCGGCGGAACTGGAGCCCCTGATGGATGAGACCTTCCGTTTTCTGGCGGACAAATCCATTTACGGGCCGGAGGACATCTGTTGCTATCTGCTGACGCGGGACGGCGAGAAACTGGTGGACGAGCCCACCGGCCGTTATGACGCCAGCATTTATGCGGACTGCTTTGCGCTCATCGGCAGCGCGCAGTATGCGAAAATGACACAAAACACCGAGGCGGCGGACGTGGCGCACCGGTTGTATCGCAGCATTACAAAGCGGGTGGAGCGCGGCGACTTCCTCACCGAGCCCTATCCCGTCCCCGATGGATATCAGGTCCACGGCATTCCCATGATTCTGGTGGACACCGTGCAGGAGTACATGGATATGCGCCGTTCCTTCGGCCTGGATGTGGCCGAGCAGGAATCGTATGTGCGCGGCAAGGTCCATTTCATTCTGGATGTGCTGTACGACGGCGACGGCTTAATCCGCGAGCATCTCTCGGATGACAAGAGCTATACCCGTCTGCTGGACCGGCACATCAACCCCGGCCACACGCTGGAGGACGCCTGGTTCCTGCTGGAATTCCTGGAGGAGTACGGCGAACTGGACAAATACCTGCCCCGTATTGCGCAGATCGCAAAGCGCACCTTCCACTTGGGATGGGACGAGAAATACGGCGGCCTGCTTCGGTTTGTGGATCGGGAGGGCGGCGCGCCCAGGGGTGACTGCATCGGCACACCGTATGAGGAGCTGGTGAAGGATACCTGGGACATGAAGCTCTGGTGGCCGCATTCCGAACTTCTGTACATCTTCTCGTATCTGTATCAGCTCACCGGCGACGAGGAGTTCGAGGCGCTGTATCAACAGTCTGCGGATTATGCCTTCTCCACCTTCCCCAACAAGGAATTGGGCGAGTGGGTGCAGATTCGTCAGCGGGACGGCAGCCCGCAGGACAAGCTGGTGGCGCTGCCGGTAAAAGATCCTTTCCACATTTTGCGCGACTTTATCAAAGTGGTGGAACTGTATGAGAAAGAGGGAAAAGCGGAATGAACATGGAGCTGGGAACAGCCAAGCGAGTCATCACCCCGCCTCGGCCGGTCCGGCTGGCAGGCTATGCCACCCGGACCACCCCCTTTGACAGCGTGCTGGAGGATATTTATGTCCGCGTGCACGACTATCGCTGCGGTTCGGCCCGGGCGGTTCTGGTCTACGGCGATCTGCTGTGGTGGAACAGTGAGTTTGTCGCCATGGCGCGGCCCTGCCTTGCAGCGGCGCTGGGGGTGAAGGAAGAGCAGATCCTGTTCACCGCTTCACACAACCACAGCGGCCCGGGTACCGGCGGCAACTTTACGCCTCTGCTGGAGACAGTAGACGCAGAGTACACCGAATTTTTGTACACGCAGGTGGAGACCGCCGCGTGCGCAGCGGCACAGAACGTGGAGCCGGTGCGCGGAACCGTGCACCGGGGCGAATGTGCCCTGAACGTGTACCGCCGGGTGCACACGCCCGACGGGATTGCCATGTGGCCCAACTACGACATGCCGGCCGACCATCATCTGACGGTGGTGCGTCTGGAGCGGGCAGACGGAACCGTGAAGGGTGTTCTGTTGCACTATCCCTGCCACGCAAACCTCGCCAACGGCAATGCGGTGCATCCGGACTATCCGGGCGCCGCGCTGCGTATGCTGGACGAGACGTTCCCCGGTAGCGTGGGCGTGTTCCTGCAGGGCTGTACCGCAGACCTGCGGCCCAACAGCGTGCTGGGCGAGCGGTTCGTACCGCAGAGCTATGAGGGCGTGCAGAATTTTGCACGGCAGTTCGCGGCGCATTGCGAGGCACTGCTGCAAAGCGAAGGCGCCGCGCTGGGCGAGAAGGTTTTCATCACCCGCACCACCCGACAGCTACCGCTGGACCAGACGGGTTTGGAGCAGTCCATGGAAGAGGCGAAAAGCGGAGATGAGGCGCACCGGCAGTGGGTGGCCGCCATCACCCGCAAACAGTGCTGGGACCATGAAACACTGGAGATCTCCCGTTTGGATCTGGGCGGGCTGACGATGTTTTTCTTCAACGCCGAAGTGGCGCAGAAGTATGCGGCCATTGCGCGTGAGCAGGTGCCCGGCGCGTTGAGCGCAGGCTATTGCAACGGCATGATCGGCTATCTGGCCACCGCGCGCCAGATTTCCCACGGCGGTTATGAGCCGGAGGGATCAGCGCTGTATTTTGCTCTGGCAGGTACCTACGCGCCTGCCATCGAATCTGTGATTGCCGATGGCGTTGGCGCATTGGCAAACGAACATTGAGAGGAGAACAAACAAATGGAACAGGGACTTCTGACCGATCTGTACTACGATGAAATTCTCAAGATCATCAACGAAATCCGCGCCACCGAGCGCGAGAACATCCTGAAAGCTGCCCGCATGATCGCGGACCAGGTCAAACAGGATAAACTGGTATATGTGTTCGGCCCGGGCGGCCATTCCAACCTAGCGGCCATGGAAGTGTTCTTCCGCGCCGGCGGCCTGATGCACATCAGCGCCATTCTGAACCAGGAGACCATGCTCAGCAGCGGCGCGCTGAAATCCATGCAGACCGAGCGCCTGCCCGGTTACGGCAAGATCGTAGTGGAAGATTACGGCATCGGCGAGGGCGATCTTCTGTGGATCGTCAATGCATACGGCATCAACTCCGCTACTATCGACGCGGCCCTGACCGCCAAAGCGCACGGCGCCAAGGTCATCGGCGTCAGCAGCCACGAGCACGCCGAAACCTGCCCGCTAGATCATCCCGCCCGTCATCCCAGCAAAAAGAATCTGCACGATGTTGTGGACTGCAGCATCGACTGCAAGGTCAAGCTGGGCGACGCTACGCTGGAAATTTCGGGCTTTGAGCAGAAGATCGGCGCTCTGTCCACCTATGCGAATGCCTACGTGATGAACTGCGTGGTCATCGAGGCTATCAACATGTTGGTCAACGAAGGCGTGAATCCGCCGGTCTGGCGCAGCGGCAACTGCCCGGGCGGCGACGAGTGGAACAACCAATTCCTGGAGCGCTTCCGCGGTGCGGTGCGCTGCCTGTAAAGGAGCGATCCCATCATGAAAACCTGTTATAAAAACGCGCGCATCGTCCTGCCGGACGCCGTCCGCGAAGGCTGTCTGATGACGGAAAACGACACCATCTCCGCGATCGCCTTCGGGCCGGGTGCCTGCCTGGACGGTGCGGATGTGACGGCGGATTGCCAGGGCATGTACCTGTCGCCCGGTTTCATCGACGTGCATGTGCACGGCGCGGGTGGCCACGACTTCATGGAAGGGGGCGAGGCCGTTTATACCGCGGCCCGCTGCCATATGCTGCACGGCACCACCAGCATTGTGCCCACCACCTGACCGGAAGCCGACAGGATCTGCTGGATTTTGTGGACGGCTTCAATCAGCTGGATCTGGAGCGCGAGGGCTGCCCCCACATTCTGGGTCTGCATCTGGAAGGACCGTATTTCGCAGCCTCTCAGGCCGGAGCTCAGAACCCCGAGTATCTGCGCAATCCGCAGCCGGACGAGTACGAAGAGGTGCTGCGCCGCACGGACCGCGTCCGCCGCTGGTCTTTGCGGTGGAACTGGATGGTTCGGACCGCTTTTTGGAAGCGCTTCACCAGCATGGCGTGATCTCCAGCCTGGCGCACTCCGATGCGGACTGCAAACAGGTGATGCACGCCCATGACATGGGCCTGCGGTGCCTGACGCACTTCTACTCCTGCATGACCACGGTACAGCGCAAGCATGCCTATCGTTACGCGGGCGCTATCGAGGCGGGCTATCTGCTGGATGAGATGTATGTGGAAGCCATTGCGGATGGCAGCCATCTGCCTGCAGAGCTGTTGCAGCTGATTTACAAGGTGAAGGGACCCCGCCGGGTGTGCCTGGTCACCGACAGCATGTGCGCCGCTGGCATGCCCGACGGCGAATATTCTCTGGGCGGCGTTCCCTGCATCAAAGAGAACGGCGTGGCCAAGCTGATGGACCGCAGTGCTTTCGCGGGCAGTGTGGCAACCACCGATATGCTGGTGCGCACCTTCTGCAATCTGACCGGCGCTCCGCTGTACGATGTGGTGCGCATGACGTCCCTGACGCCGGCTGAGATGCTGGGCATCGGGACTCGCACCGGGTCCATTCAGGTGGGTAAGGCTGCAGACCTGCTGGTATTTGATGAGGATGTGCAACTGAAGCACATTGTTGTGGCCGGTCGTACCGAATTTTCTACGCTGCAATGATAAGAGAACAGGGCGGGAGACGCAGGTCTCCCGCCTCTTTTGTTCAGAAGACGGCCTCATTTTCAATGATTATTTCATCCTCGGCTCTGATCCCTGCCACCATATTGGCGGCAGGAATAAAAATTGCCCATCACCTCCATGATATGCTCCCTTTATAGGCAATGTCATTAAGTTTGGCTTCAAAATACACAACAATCTTTTCAGGGTGCTTTGTGTTTTCTATCTTTAGCAGGGGGGACATATAAAATTTGCAGATAAAATTTTCCAAACGAGAAAAGTTTTCGTGCTTTTTGAATCACTATATTCCACACCAGTACGATCTCGAATTTATATGCGCTGCTGCCCCGTATTTTTATATTATAATCGTTTTTGGACTATAATCAAGAAGCGCGCAGAATGTAAAATGATTTTTACTTAAAATGTGCAAATAAGAATTCTGAACAGAGATAACAAGTTATAAGGGCGATGAACAGAACCATAATCCCGATTGCTTGTGTGCTCGCGCCAAAGAGCGCACAGATGTGGAACAACGGGTATGTACTAAGCCACTTCGCATTCGTTAAGCCGGAGACACTGAGCAGCGGCGGCAGAGAAAAAATGAGCAGGGACGCAAACATTGCGCCAAAGGTGTTGCCAATCCGCTGCGAAAGAGCCAGCGTCACACAAGCCATACAACTCACTGCGGCAAGTCTGGAAAAAATCTGGATTGCCACCATTAGAAATAAAGGTATCTCCGGCGCGTTGTAATATTCGCTGATACTGTAAACCGGAGCCATCCATGTGCCAAGTCCGTAGTCACGGATAGAGACCCAAAAGCGCGGCAAAAGGCTGAGCGCCGTTATTAAGCCGCATACAGTAAAAGAAAGCAACAGCTTGTACCGCACGGTGGCACGCCGTCCAAGCGGTGTTGTGCCGATGACTTTGATCATTCCCGTCTGCCGCTCCATTGCGAACAACCCGGAAAAACATACTGCACATAGGATAGATGCCCAAAGCGTATCAGGCAGATCCTGCGTGTCGTATTGATCGAACAGCTTCAGCCAGCCGGATTCATAGACCATTTCCATACGAGGTTTTTCTTTCAACATCTGAGCCTTGTAAATAACACGCTGGAATACATTCATTTTCTGCTGCAAACTGGAGTAACCCTGCATCATTGCCTGGTATTCCTGTGAAGCTATCTTTTTCGACATTAACGCAGCATTGAGCTGGTAGATGGGGCGAAATTCTTCTTGCTGCTGCGAGAGCCAATCAACACTTTCCTGTGTCAACGGACCTTCCACATGCTTCATGTAATATTGGTAATAGATCTCGTCCGCGTCGATGTAGCTTTCCGTTGTCACTGCGGTATAGACTTGAAACCCCGCAAATAACAAAAGCAATAGTGCTGTGCCCTGCATCACCAACAGCTTGTAAGTTTCCTGACGCATTGGTGTCGTGAATGCGGGGATTTTACGCCTGAAAAGTCTTCTGCCTGTCCGACGTCCCGCTGCAGTAAAATAGTGACGGCTGAAAATAAAGCAGAATGCCAGCGCAAACAATATACCGAACAAAACAGCGGCAACGCACTCCACCAAAAGCAGAGGAATCGGGTGATCAAACCAATACAGATTGCGGTATCCGCCCAGCAGCTCATTGGTGCGCAGTAAACTTATGAGATTGGCGTATTTGATCACATTCAATCTGCTGGTGGCAGGGATAACAGATCGGATGAACAGGTTGAATACAATAAGAGCCAAAGCCCCCCAATGCGCCCGTGAAAAGCCTTCTGGCAAACAGCATCGCCAGCATTACCCATATACCGCAGATGAATGCCGCCAGCCATTTCGTGAGAAAAAAACAGAACAGATATTGGCCGACCGTCAGTTTCCATGTGCTGCGCATCAGCTGCGGCACACTTTGAATGGAGCGGTTCAATGGCCCCAGACCATAGAGCCCGCCGCAGTACAGAAGGTTGACGCCATACAGGCAAGCCAGAACAACTGCGAGGCTTGCGCCCAATGCCAGCAGCTTTGCGCCAGCGGTATGCAGCCTGCCCGCCGGAGTAGAACGCACCAGCGCGAGCAGACCGTTGTCCCGCTCGGTCCGGACAAGCACCGTGGCAATGAGCAGCATCGCAAATACGGTTACGACATCCGTAAGTTCAAAATCCAGTGCGGTCATGATGCCTTTTTGCGGATAATACTGAATGGACGTACCGCGCATATCCCTGAACGCTTCATCTGTGACACGGATGTTTTCCATGTCGTATCCGCTTTTGCTCTCCGCGAAAATAGAGATCGAGGAAAGCTGCCGGGCTTTCTGTTCGATGGATGTCAGAAATTCTTCGTATCCGTTTACCTGCTCAAATTCCAGAACGATGGTGTTCAGAAAACGGTATTCCTGTGCCAGCGTTTCCCCGTACTTCAGGAACCCGCCTGCTTCATAAATATCATAATACTGTTCAAAATCATCGGCGTAGGTTTCGCGGAGACGTTCGTCTTTTTGACCGTTGTTGTATGCTTCTGTGCGCAGGATGTTATAGATATGGCTTAATCCTTCTGTGCGGGCCAGCTCTTCATGCAGAAAGTCATCCATATCCTCCATGCTCATGCCGGAAATCTGCTGTTCCAGCTTTCGATAAGCAGAGGAGGGAACATTGCCCGGCGTATGGCCCGTGCCGAACCACAGCAAAAACAGGTTGGCGCCGAGCAGCACAGAAAACGCCAGAAGAAAAAAACGGCTGTGCCACACCTTGCGCAGCTCAGCGGAAAGCAGGCGTATCATGCTTCGTCCTCCCCGAAAATGGCGAGGTAGACATCTTCCAGTGTGCCGCCCGGCGCGTATTTTTCAATAAGCGCGGCAGGAGACGCCTGGTCCACAAGTTGTCCTTCCTTGAGCAGCAGGATTTCACTGGCAACGTGCTCCACATCGCTGACTACGTGTGTGGCAACAATAATGATGCGGTCATGGGCGAGTTGGGCCAATACCTGACGCAGGCGTACACGTTCTTTCGGGTCCAATCCGGCGGTAGGCTCATCCATGATGAGGATCTGCGGCTCACCCAACAATGCGGCTGCAGCAAGCAGACGCTGTTTCATGCCGCCGGAATAGGCTGCCAGACGTTTTTCCAATTCACTGGAAAGGTGTACCAGCTCCGCGACACGCTGTACTTGTAACGCTGCATCACTCCGGGGAATTTCTTTGAGTGCTGCTATGTACAGCAGGAAACGACGGCCTGTAAAACTGTCATACAGATTCTGCTGCTGCGGCATATATCCAAGGACGCGCCGAAATTCCCGCCCCATGCGCAGGACATTTTTACCGTTCCACAGTACCTTTCCGCTGGTAGCGTCCAGATTCCCGGTGATGATATTCATCATGGTGCTTTTGCCTGCGCCATTGGGCCCCAAAAGGCCGTAAAGGCCCGGGCCGAGAGTGAAACTCACTCCGGCCAAGGCCTTTTTGGATGTTTTCTTTGTGCGGTATGTTTTCGTGAGATGCTGCAGTTCCAGATGGCATTCTATATTGGGCATAAATAATCCCCCATATGATAGTTGTGCTCGACGCTTACTTTGCTAGATAGATAAATTCGGCTTCGAGTAGCATGATCGGTATGCAAAATACTACCTCTACTTGAAGAACAATAAAAATTGACTTTCCATTGTGAATGATAGCATTACGGTAGGTTGACTGACTGCTGTTGGATTATTATGCATGCAATTTGTTAGATCGTTTGCCTATGCCCGTCTTGCTGTCGATTTTACGAAAGCTTTTCTTCAAGAAGTTGTTCGATCATTATATATTCGCCCTTTGATTTCAAATAGTCATCAACGCTGATCATTCCCGGACGGCGATAGGTTATACCATCCACCACTTCCTCAACAGCATCCACCAAAAGTGTATCAGAGAATTGAGCGATGATGTTTATCGGCTTTCGGGTGGCCATGAGATAGTTGGATAATGTTATCTCGATAACCTCTCCGGTTTCGGTATTAACAGCATATTGGGTATAAAGAAGCTCAATGTTTTTTTGTGCGTCATAGTGTTCTTGATACAATTGATTAATCAATACATAATCATCGATGAAACCGACAATGAAAAAATTTTCAGATGTAAGAGGGACTTCTGTTTTACGTATGCTGGGTACAGTATCAAAATCCTTAATGATTATTTCTTTTTGCCCTGTCACACTATTAATTTTATATAAAGAACAAGTGTTTTTATCAAAGCTCAAATAGACTAATTCACGGCCGCTATACTCTTCAAAACACGTCGCGCCTGTATATCTGAGAAGTTCTTTCTCACGTTGCCCATCGAAAGAAAGCTCAAAAACGCGATGAACTGTAGCATTTTGCATATTTTGCATGGCAATACCGGCATCATCGGATTCCTCGTATTCATTGATGGTGATTGTCTTTAAAATGAATCCAGATTCGGATACTCCTCGTATAAATAAGGATTTTTGCATTTCGCCATTTCCTGTTTTAACCTGGTAAAGGTCTGAACACTCTCCTGTGCCAATATCAATAGATAAAAGACAAGGAACCGTTCCGATATTTTCCGCATTAGAAAGTAATTTAGTAGCACATAAAATAATTCTACCGTCTCCAACAACAGCGCCATCATTAATTAAAATATTGCCGCTAAATGTGCATAGCAGTTTCCGATCCAATCCGTTTATATCCATTTTTTCAATTTTAGAAGCTTGAGGCGCATTTCCCCATTGATTCAGACTGTTGTATACTAATAATATAGTGTTACCATACACCGCTGGAAATACAGTGTACCCATCGCTTTCTATGTATGATGAGCAAGTTTCATCTTTGTGGTTGCAGCTGGGGGAGCTACACACAAAAACTTGCTGCGCCGTGGCATAGTCAATAAACATTAGGTTAGAATGCCCATCGGTATGAGAAAATATTTGAAAGAAGCCTTTGTCGCTCGAACTACCACGAGTTATAACATCCGGTCTAGCCGCAATACGGTAATCCAAATCATTGACGATTGGCGCAGTGTGTGTTGTATTGTCCGATAAAGAGGGCTGCTCTAAGGAAGAAGCAGATGATTTGCCCGAACCATATGACCGACAGCCCGGAATATACAGTAGAATCGACATCAATAAAAAAGATGCAATGACACGTTTCATAGACACCTCCTAAACGCACTAGATACGGGAAGCTGCATCGCAGCCTCCCGTATCGTAATCCCTGTTAGTTATATCGAGCGTCTCCCCAGTACCATTGTGCTTGTGCTCTGGCTCCGTCCTGATAAAAAATCACGGAACTAACCGACAGTGCAGAACGATCTGCTTGCAAATACCATGTGCCACTGACCAATGGGTTTGCGAGATAAACCTGTGCGCCATTAACGGCGATACGCTGATCACGACCGGACGTTGAATGATCATACCAATACCCTTTACACTCATAGTAAATACCGGCTTGGAGAACTCGATAAATATTGACAACCTCTTGAGGGCTAGCAGTATTACGGAGGTACATGTTGCCATGAGGTGCAGCGAGATACTGCCATGCGCCTTTATCACTCATTATATTCGTTGTCATTGTTGCATTCATTCCATTTCCGCGTAAAACCATCATATTGCCACTTGCGTCACGTTGTCCGTTCCAGCAAGCAAGAAAATAGGGAATTCCGACAACAGGTGCTCGTGCAACATTGGATTGCGTAGCAAACGCAGGGATAGCCAATGCAACTGCCATGATAAGGCAGAGGACGATAGCAAAAAATTTTCTTTTTCATATCTCACATCTCCTTTTCTTTCACAAATTTTGCTTTATTCCACCAGGCACCTTGCGCACCGATGCCCAACTTCCGATCCTTTTGAGCGGCAAGTGTTCGCCACTCGCTCCAAACAGATGGATCAATGTTCGTTTCCATCAGTTCGAACATCCAGCAGGAGTACATCATGACCGCTGAAAAAAATTTGCTTTGCTGTTTAAAACAATAATTGCAATAAATACCACGTTTCTTCCAACGCCGGCCATCTGGATGCTTTAATCGGCAACTGGAGAAATCGTCTGATAGTTGGGGTTATTGCTCCAGAAGTCTTCCTTTGCGATCAACGCCCATTGCGGGGCAGGAATTTTAGCCGTATATGAAGTCCCCTCGATACCTTCCAGCACTTTTGTCTCGATTACCTCACCAGTTCTCACAAGGAAACAATCCTTAAATTCCCACAGTATCTTTACATAGGTTTCTCCCTGAAAATTACTGGTCAGAGTCACTTCTTCCAAAGCCCCATCCGAACTGGAGACGGCATATCCTGCATAGTGAATAGCCAAGACGTTCTCCGAATCTGCCGATCCGACATAATAAAGAAATTTTCCATCGTATATTCCTTCAAAATAGGTTGTGTCAAGGCTATCACCGATTGGGAGTCCGGATTTTATGCAAACAGTATCCCCGTTTTCCAGATTCAATGAGTAAAGTTGTGCCGACCGTATGTCGAAATCACATTGCAGATAATAATATCTGCCTTCGTGGACAATCCCATAATGTGTTTCCGGCGACCATTTCAAGAGGATCTGTTTCCTGCAGTCTTTGATTGAAAACAAGAACAAAGAGCCGCATGTATCAGACTCCGTCATACTTTCAAATGCAGGCGTACTTTTAAACACAAGCCACTCTTTATAAGCACCGATTAAAAACTCGTTGCCAGCCAAATCCGTAATTTTTTCCTTTTCCCCGCTTGCTATCGAAGTTCTATATAGGGAATAGCTGCTTGACGCGTCCTGAGAAACGGTTTCAATGACCATATAGAGATAAGCCCCATCTGATGCTACGGCTTGCGGTAAGCGTTGGTTGGGCTCTAATTCCATAAGAATCTTTCGATTCTCGCCATTAGGGTCCAATCTCCATATTTTATCCGTCGGCTCCATGTTTCTTCCTACAAAGCTTTGGGCAAAATACAGTGAATTCTCATCAGCCATCAGATAAGTCGCACCATCCTCAATCCAGCTTGTATCTGTAGCATTATCATGAGAAGAAGATATTTGGTTAGACAGATACACCGTTTGCCGTGAAGAACGATCCGTGTATAAAATATTCGCAGAACCGTCGTCATTGAATCGTAGGCTGTAGTATCCATCCTCATTGCCGATTCCGCTTGAGGCAAACGAACCGTCCATAGTGGTGAGCATTCTCAGCTGCACATTGGTTTCTTCTACCTGTGTCTCATTAGCGTCAGGCACTTCCAAAGATGTCCGTCCTGATAGACACCCGCTAAGAATCACGGCAGTGAAAAGAATCAGCACAAACAATATGCAATACGATTTAAGTCGCCTGTCCATAGCTTTGTTATAAACGCTCCTTTCAATCAGTCATACACCAAAACTCCTCTCCAGAGTTGATTGTTCAGTCCAGAAGATGGCTGCCAGACGACATTATGTCCTCCTACTGTCTGAACCGATGATTCCGTTAAGGCTACCCAATTGGGGCGGTTAACTAAAGCGATTCCATATACTCCATTGGGTTCAGCAATAAATTTGACTTTGTAATTTTCCACCATCGTATTACTTGTATAACGCAGTTCACAGTTTCCATTGGCCCCTAAGCATAAAACCAATGGATTTGCGCTGCTGGAAGTTCCAACACGTACAGAATAGCGGTCCTCTCCTGGGAATTGCGTGGCAATCCATTCCTGGGTTATGGAACCGGTAGACGTATACGTCGTCACATTCGTCCCATTGACCGGCGTTCCCTCAGTGTACGCATTCAACGCTTTCGCAGAATTAACACTGTAGTAATAAGTCGATGCTGAAAAATACGGCGGAGTAGCTCGAAATGTTTCCGCAAACGCAGGCACAGCCATCGCGACCACCATGAGCAGACACAGCGCCATCGCAAACAGTTTCTTTTTCATAAATTACATCTCCTTTACCCTTTACATTGTAAATTTGGTTCGGACGTATCGAATCAGTATCTCGCGCGCCGACACTGAATCCACTAAGAGTGAGTGAAAGATTTTATTTGTCCGTATTATCAGTTTCCCGCTGAGGATGCTGCGGCTGGTAGCAGATGGGGATGCTCGTAGGGGGCCACTCGCGCATATCGCAACGTGTAAGGTCATCCAGTTTGCCAGCCGGTTTTTCAGAAAGAGATGATTTTACCTCCTTGAATTTTGATACAAAAAAGGAAACAGCGGCCGCTATGATTCCCATTTCACAATAAAGCGCACAGTTTAAATGTGTAAAATCGAAAACAGATTCCATATAAGAATATATTTTGCCTTTATCTAGGAAACAGCAAGTTCATTAGGAGTAAGCGGGCAGTTTGGAGAGCTATGAGGAGATGAATTGAAAACAGCAAAGAGAGACTGATGAATAAAATCCAAAATAAGAATTGAGAGACTATACTGAACAAGTTTTTTTACAATGCTCAAACAGAAAATGGATACGCCAATCGACAAGAATAAGCATCGCAACGGTGTCTTCGAGTGATAACCATCGAGACGTCTGCACAAAGAGAAAATCCCTACAATAAAACAGGTTACTTGATATGGCGTGGCAACAAGGCAGCCAAGCAGCATCATACCGGCAGTGGAAAGAAAAGTCTACACTATTTAATGGTCGTTTTTCTTTTTTCAAAAGTGCTGTAATAAATTTTTGAAAGTTGTTGAACCACGAGTAACAGACGAAGAATGCTTTGCGTTTTTGTAAGCATCGTTGGCTCCTTCCCTTAAGGCTCGAAATGCTTCTACAGCGTTTCCGCCAAAAGAGTAATCAACCAATCTCAATAGGTATATAGTTGGGCTTTGAATCCAGATAATCCTGTTTATCGATAAGTGCATAATGAAAATAAGGATAGGAAAGGGTTATCGGTGCGTTAGTAAAGGGGATGGTTACATCTATGTATTCTACCGAAGCGATTACTAAAAATTGATCTGAGGTTTCATCCACAATCTCCACTTCTTTTGGTGTTGTTGTCCCGAAAATGACGTCAGTGCGAAGATTAATTGGTTCCACTTCACCAGAAACTAAATCAATTGACTGTAAGGTGGCTTTGTATTCTGTTCGTTCATTATTTTGTGGGATTTCGTACATTATAAAAAGATGTTTTCCCCAAACCGTTTTTACCTCGTAGGGATATGTACAGAACTCAGTTTCGAATACTGCCTCTCGAATGACTTCCGTTTGTCCATCTTGCATCATTGCTATTTTGGAAAGTGCTGTTGTTGAGGGATCATATAAATAATAAACTCCATCATATGCACGTCCTACTGTTAGATACGAATGTGTAAGGAGATCGTACTTCTCGTGAGTATCCACATTATAAGACCAAACCTTAGTTTGCAAATTTTCAGCGTCAAGAGATAAGTCCGCTGCACCTTCAGTTGTACTGAGAAATATTTCCCTCTGGCTAGTTCCAATGATTTGATCATCGGGAGAAAGTTTTTCTAACTTATTTAGAACTCTATCAGTGATATCATATTGATAGAGAATACGTTCAGGCAAGTTGCCATTTTGTTCAAAATTCTCGAAAGAATCGCATATAAAATAAATGTTATCATGGTCGAATACAACGCCTTCACGAATAATATCAGCTGCGCCGAAGGTATGCATTACCTCTTTTTTCGGTGCCATTTCGTGCTAATTGAATCAACTGCGGCAGGGCATCTTTACCAATAGCTTCTACAACATCAGGATTTCGATTTCCAAAAGAAAGATAATACAAATGATCTTCGGTAGCAAATAAAGCGCCGCCCCCGGCACCGTATGGCAACCATGAAGTACACGTGTCATCGCAGTGCTCACACTCAGGTCGGTTGCATAGATATACCTGTGTACGACTTTTGTAATCTACAAAACATATATTGTTAGAACTATCCGCTCTTGGAACTAGGCGATAATAACCGTCACCAGCACCATTTCCGTCTCCCTGCCGAGTATAGTCAACAAAATGCAAGGATGTTGTCACATCCTCTGTTGTATCACTCGCCTGTTGCAGAGCCGTACATCCGAATAAAATGAAGACTGTAAGCAGGCCGGCAATGGAAACCGCAAATATCTTTTTTAAGTTCATTTGTACCTCTTTTATAGCATCAAAATTATGATTTATATAAAGTTCTATACCATATATCACCAGAAGCTCGCCGAAGCGAGCATCTGGTGATATACGAAAGATATCAAGGTGTGCTAACTAAGTGTCCTATAAATGCTATACAGGCGTAACATACCATTTTTGAGCAAGGCTGCTTTCGTTATATGCGGCAAATCCAACAGGTGCCCCACTCCCGCCTGAAGATGATAAGTAAAGCTTGACAACAGAAAAGAGAATACGACATTCATTTGTGCTAGCGTTTAGTGTGCGGAAATCAATTTGTGATTCGGAAGGGGTAGCGTTATACTCATTAAAAATATACGCCAAATTTTCTGAAGGCATACGAGTTAGCACATATTGCGAACCACTACCGACTGTGAAATTGGCATATAATTTGACATCCGCGTTATAACGTCCCGGCAGCCAAACTCTATAGCGTGCTTGTTGTGGATCCGTCGCGAACACAAACACTTGACTGTCTAAACGTCCATACATGGCTGTCAAATAGTTCCATGAACCAGTTCTGGGAGCAATCGTATAGGTTTGATATATGTTAACCCTTGGACTGATTTCTGGGGGCTCTCCCGCAAATGCGGGCGCAGCCATCGTCACTGCCATAATAACGCAAAGTGCAAATGCGAATAGTTTTTTCTTCATAATTCTTCAACTCCTTTTCATGGTTTGATGCTTTTCTATTGCACAGACATCTCGCGCGCTGATGCCCATCCAACTGAACTGACATTATATATCCTAGTTATAGAATACATAAAAAAATATATATTTGTCAATAATAAATATGTTGAAAATAGTGATGTTTCATTGTATAATGTTAATGAACATAAGGAGATAACACTATGGAGCAACCATCCCAAACATCCAAAAAACGCAGTGGCACTGTGGCAGGGATGAAAGATGGCTTGAAAAAAGCTACGACCGATATGCTGGTTCTTTTTCTTTTGAGGCAAAAGCCAATGTATGCTTACGAAATGCTTCAGGAAATGGCCCGGCTTAGTGATGGTGTGCTTCAATTTAACACACTATATATTGCTATCTATCGGCTACAAGAGCACGGTTACATTTCACCGTCAGAAACCGTTGTTACGGAGAGTAATCGAACCAGAGTATATTTTTCGATTACCGAACAGGGCAGCAGATATCTCGATGATATCATTGCAGAATATCGGCGAGTGACGCAGACTATTGATAGCCTCTTATCGAAAAACGGTGTGCTCTATGAGGGGGATTCGGTATGAATGAGCGTAGGTGGAAACAGTATTTCCGTCAGGCCGGGAAGTATTTATACTGTGACACATCTCAAAAAGATATATTTGAAAAGCAAATCCGCGCAGCAATAGCGGATCTTCAAAATGAAAATCCTATGATTTCATACGAGGAATGTATTGCAATCATCGGGACCCCTCAAGATGCGGCTGGAAGCTTTTTGGATACTCTCCCCGAAAACGTTGTCGCGATTTGTCATCGCAAAAAAAGACGTAGAACCTGGTTGCTGCGGATTGGCGGCGCTGTACTAATGGGCATTTTAGCTTTTTCTATTTTTTACATGTGGAAAAGCAAAAAATTCCGTGTGGTAGAAGTGAATACTACTATTGTTGATTTTGGGAATGTTGATACAAGTAATTCAGATTGGGATGAATTCCCGAATCTTTTAGAATAACTATTTTTAAGGAGGTTTTCTGTGTGAAAAAACTTGTTTCTTTAGCAATAGCTGCGATTCTAGTATTTGTGTTAGCTGTTCCTGCATTTGCTCTTGAACCTGAAACGCAGGTTATTGACTTGGGAACCGTCGACCTCGGAAATGGTGTGTCATACCATACGGTATTGACCATCGAAAACTCAGCTTTACGCGCATCAGTGAAAAAAGGCAGTATTACACGAGACTTTTCCTATTATGGCGCGGCAATCGGAAGTGTTCAGCTTAATGGGATTTTTTCATATGATGGTCATACGGCTACTGCAACATCTGCAAGCGTTTACCATACCGTTTCAAATGGATGGAGTTATGGTGGTGAATCTTCTTGGTGCAGCGGCAATACTGCGAATATGTCTGCTACATTTTCAAAAGGGAGCGCTTCTGTGCCTGTATCAGCAACGCTGTCTTGTTCGCCCACTGGTGCTTTAAGTTGATCTCAACTGGTGTTTAAAGCAAAACAAACGAAGCACAAGGCCGAGGAATGGGAATTTCTGCCCGTTCCCCGGCCTTGTCATTTATTGCTTTTTAGAAGATTAATTCTTGTTTCTTTTTTTCCATTCCTGAAACGCCCGTTGTCCTTCTTCCGTTTCGTAAAACGCTTGGATTTTCGGAAGTAGGAACCTTGCAAACTGTTCCAGATCCTCCATCGGCACGCCCTGACGTGCTGTATTTTCTTTCCGCCTGTTACTCTCCCGTTCCGCCATGTACCTGTTTTCCTTTAACCCATCCGGTCTCCTTTCCACCGGGCCGTCCCCGGCGCCTGCTCATTCCATCTGCTCACAACCGCATTTCCCAATCCCGGTTCCGCTGCTGCGTCCGATTCTGCCGTGTTACCGATTGCTCACGACGGTGCTCCCGCAGAACCCCCGAAAGAAATTCGTTGACACGTCGCGGCGCGATTTTTACCGCCTCGCGATAAGAGCGCGTATCCATCCAAAGCTGATGCAGACGCTCCTCCGTATCTTCCACCTCACGGCGCAGCCGCCACAGCATCGTGCCGCTGTTCTGCAGCTCCTGCGCCAGATGGCGGTTTTCCACCTGCAATCCTGCCGCCGATTCCGCCAGCTTCAGCAGCCTCGCATAATCATCCTCGGGCAGCTCGATCCGTTTTGTCAAAGTTTTCCGTCTGCTGCGCCCGTGCATCTGCCGTACATCGCCTATGTCGGCCTGTACAGCCCGTAAATCACCTGCTGCGGCTGCAACCTCGCCGCGCAGTTCATCCCGCTGTTTTCGGGCTTCTTCCGCCTGTGTACCCAGGTCTCCAATTTCCTGCCGAAGTTCCTGCACAGCCTGCCTGTCCTGTTTGACCTTGTATTCCAGTACATCCAAGTGCTCCGCCGTACTTCCCTCGATACCACGTTCAAAATCCGTGAAACCCGCCGCTTTCATGTGTTCGTAAAAAGCGGTTTGCAGCAGGCTGTAAGAACTGATAAGCCTCGGCCTGCCGTCTTTTTTCAGCACTGGCCTGCCAGTTTCATCTGTCGCCGGGACCATCGGCCACTTTTTACTATGGCTTACCTGCATGACCGTTTCCCGAACGGTCCCACGCAGTGCGGGGTCCCTGCAGCGCTTTGACCACCGGATCTCCTTTTCCACCACCGGAAGATAAATAACATGCATGTGGTAATGGAACACATCTTTTCCCAGCCTGTCACTGGCTTCCCGGTTCCTCTCGTCCGCGTGCATCACCGCCGATATCACATATTGTTCTCCGCCTGCGATCTGTTTGGCCAGTTCATACGCTTCGGCATAGAACTTTTTTGCGTACTCATATCCGCCGTGCCGCTCGAAATATTCCGTATTTACATCAAATACCATTTCATCGAATACATAAGCATCCGGCTTTAAGCCGCGGGTGCTTACAGCTCCCTCCGCGACCATCCTGTCGAATTGCTGTGCATATGTTGGTGCATTACATGCTTTGAAAACGACATTTTGGCTGCTGTACTCCAGTAAAACATCCGGATTCGAGTACGCTTCATTTTTTCGCTCGTTATGCCTTTCCCGCACCCCGATTGCGTTTTTGCGGTAACGCTCATTGCGCACCACCGTCCTGCTTGTTTTCCCTATCGGCTCCTCCTTTCTCCTTGTACCGGCCTGTGCATCCGCCGTCCTGCGGGGCGCGCAGACGCTTTTGAAAGCGTCTGACCCACTAGGACACTTTCCGGCCAGGGCCGGCAAAGTGTCCGTGGGCCCGCTGCGGCGGGAGGGAAGTGGCGGCGGCTGTGCTACTCTGTTTGGCCTTTGTTCTGCCGCCGCCCATCTCCATGCTGTCCTGCCGTTGACGCCCGTGGCGGAACGGTTTCGCTCTGAAACATTCCGCCGCTTTCCGTGTCTGTGATATATGTCAGCATACATCCTGACACATCAAGCGTATCACTGCTTGTTTTCAATGACAAGATGTGTTACTATAATTTCGTGTAGGATAAAAGAACACGCTTTGTGAGCTGCTATGAAACACAGGCAAATTCACACAGGGTAGGATGGGGTACAGGATGCGCGGTAAAACCTATGTCTATTTTAACGGTAAGACCGAATACATCGGTACAGGCGGAGAAGAACAAACCGCCTATCCGCTGGGTTCGCTCGTTTTCGGGACACTCGACGTTGATTGGGAACCGTATCTGGAACAGGCACGCGCGCTGCGCCGCGCCTATACAGGCGTGGATTTCGGCGAAACCTGCACGATGCCGCAGCGGCTGTCCGAGCCGGAGACCTGTGTGTATTATCAGGTCGCGGAGTTCTATCACAATATGTCCCTGAGTGTCAAGACCGTTTCTCCGGCATTCTTTGACCTGCTGGAGGGATACTGCCTGGCAGTATGGCGTGCCTACGACCAGGAAAGTGAGCCGTATCTTGAGGCCCTGGCCTCCGGCGTGAACGATACAGGCTTGTCCCGATCCGAGGTACACCAGAGGCTCATCCACCTGGGAAATCAGGCGATCACCGGAAACATTATGGAAGGCTACTGCCGGAGCTTTCCGGCATATACCGAGCAGATGAAGTATTACATCGAATGTGAGACCGAGGACCGTTCTCTGTGTGAAACGGCACTGCTGGTGCTGGACTATTTTATCAACTTCCTGAAGAAGATCAGCGCCTTCCAAAAGGACCTGCGGGCCCTTATCGGTGTGACACTTTGCGGAAAGGACGGCCAGCCGCTTTCTGCTCCGTCCGTACGGCTGTTAAAGCTGGCGGAGAATGATGGAGAGCTCTATGGCAGATGCAGCAGAATGCTGGATGATGTACACATCAAGCTGCAGCAGTACATGCCGGAGGGCATAAAGAAGGGCGGCGTTGCCGCCGCCACATTTTACGCAAGTGATAACCTGCCTGCGCTTGTATTTCTGGAATTTCAGCAGATGTGCGCGCTTGATCTGCGTGTCGCACGCTGTGAAAACTGCGGCAGGCTGTTCCTGCCATTTTCGAGCCGCACCAAATACTGCGACCGCGTGTGCGATGAAGACATTGGAGCATCCTGCAAGGAGGTCGCGGCACGGGAGAAATACGCCGCACAGGTGAAAGCGGACAGGGCGCGGCAGCTCTACCAGCAGCTGCGGAACAAATACCAGATGCGCTGCGCTCGCGCACAGGGGAACGCCAAAATGCGCGAGGACTACAACAAATGGCGTGATACCGCGCAGAAGGCAATGGTCAAATACCAGGTAGGGGAGATGTCTTTCGAGCAGTTTGCGGAAAGTATTCAGATTCCATAGAGAGCAAGCCGCGCAGAAGATATCTCTCCTGTGCGGCCTGTTTGCTCTACTTTAAAATCATGTCCAAACAAAAAACAAACCCGAACCCGCTCTCACACAAGAACAAGTTCGAGTTTGCTGGTAATGGTGAGCCATCGGGGATTCGAACCCCGGACACCCTGCTTAAAAGGCAGATGCTCTGCCGACTGAGCTAATGGCTCATAAAGAAAAAGAGAAAAGACGGAAATACTGTATTCTCCAATGACGCTTGACTATTATATCAGCCAGGTGGTATTCTGTCAATACCCCGCCGGAAAATTGTCCCGCCGGCAGCCGCCGTGCGCGCACCGACGGTGCGCGGGAAAGCGCGGCTCCCGGGGCTTTCCTGCCTCCTTGAAGGCGCCGCTCTTGTGTGAAATGTTTGCCTTCCTATTTACAAAAGCTTCGGTTTTGTGTATATTGTATAAGGATAGTTACGCTGAAACGCTATGGTGAAAACGGGATAGGGAACGAAACAAAAGATAAGGCTGCTTCGTCTATACAGATGCCGCCTTTTCTTCTTATTTGCTTCTTTCCGTCTCGTTTTGCCGATCGCGAGGTTGACAGGCATGACGAAACGTTTGTGCAGCGCCCTGTTGGCGCTGAGTACGGCTGTGATGTGCCTTTGCGCCTGCACTGCGGGCGGGCAGGTCTCGGCCTCAGGCGCGCCGCCTTCCGGGAGTTCCAGCGCGCCGGCGCCTTCCTCGGTGTCCCAGTCTGCGCAGGAGCCGCAGCCGCAGCCCGAGCCGGAAACGCCCGCTATCGTGACAGACCCGTCGGCGAACCCCCTCACAGGGCTTGCTAAAGCGGATGATTGGCCTGAGGGCATGCGGCCTCTGGCCGTGATGCTCGACAACGTTCAGGCGGCGCTGCCCCAGCGTGGCCTGCAGAGTGCGGATCTTGTATATGAAATGGTGACCGAGGGCGGCATCACCCGTCTGATGGCCGTATATTCCGATTATACTTCCATGCCCGAGGTGGGGCCGGTGCGCTCCGCTCGGGACCAGCATGTGCAGCTTATGTTCCCCTTGGGAGCGATGTACCTGCATGTGGGCGGCTCCACGTATGCGAAGGCGCTTCTCAGCCAATACCATTATGAGGCCAAATCTTTGGATGGTTATTTTCAGGCCGGCGCGCTGGAGTTGGATGCACAGCGCAACCTGACGGCGGCCATTGAGCATTGCTGGTTCACCAGCGGGGAGTTGTTTTCTCAGGCGGCCGCCCAATACAGGCTGGACACCGAGATGGACGGCCCACAGCAGGCCGTGTTCCAGTTCGTCCCCTACGTTCAGGAGCCCCGCGTGCTGGCGGGTGGGGAAGCGTCCCAGCTCTATATCCGTTTTTCCAGCTATGCCAACAGCGCGTTCCGCTACGATGCAGAGAAAGCGCAATATGTAAAATCACAGTTCGGCGCGCCGCATTTGGATGAGAACACCGGTGAGGCCGTCACGTTCGATAACCTGCTGGTGCTGTTCACGGACACCGAAAAATATCCCGGCGGCATTCTCACGAAAGTGAATTTTGCGTGGGGCGGCGTGGGCTGGTATTTCAACGGCGGACGATGCGAGCCGGTACGATGGCTGAAAGGCGCGCCGGAACAGCCGCTGCGCATCGTGTCCGCCGACGGCGCCGAAACGCCTGTGGAAGTCAACCCGGGCCGCACCTATATTGCGGTGGTGGGGCTGGACATGTATTCCTATTTCCGCATCAACGATACGGCGCCTGTTTGGCAGGCGGCGGAATAAAACATTTTTGCTTCAATATTTTTGGCAGCACCGCACGATTCCCGGCTAGCGTTTTGCCCGGACAATTGTCTTGAGCGGCCCGGTACTCGGAATGACGCAGTAGTGCCCGATATTGAAAATAGATCACTACAACAACAGGAGACCATCAGATGAAAAAATTTCTTTCCATGCTTTTGATCCTGGCTCTGGCGGCGTCCGTGTTCACGGCGTGCGGCGACAAGCCCGCTTCGTCCGGCAGCACGACGGACGCTCCAGCCGCTTCCTCCTCGGAGCCTGAGCCGCAGGAGCCGCCGTATGACCCGGCCGTCCTCACCGGCCTGCCCAAGAGTGACGATTATCCCGAGGGCCAGCGCGTCACGGCTGTCATGGTGAACAATATCTCCAATACCTCTTACCAGCAGGCGCGTCCGCAGAACGGCCTGTCCGAAGCCGACGTGCTCATCGAGATCAAGGTGGAGGGCGGCATCACCCGCTTTTGCGCCCTGTTTACCGATTACCGGGACCTGCCCGAGATCTGCCCCGTGCGCAGCGCGCGTGACCAGTTCTTCCAGCTTATCCTGCCGCTGCAGCCGCTTTATGTGCATATCGGCGAGAGCGTGGTGCAGACGCAGTATGTTAAGGATTACTCTTATCAGGATATGGATTTGAATTTGGATCGGATGGGTGATTTCCCACGCGATGCAAGTAAGGGGAATGTGGCGCGGGAACACACGGCTTATGTGGATGGAGATTTTATCCAGAAAGCCATTGATGCCTTGGGTGCCGATACCCGCCGCGACTACACCAGCCCAATCTTCGACTTCGTCAATTACAATGAGCCCGCCCGTGTGCTGACAGGCGATAACGCGCTGGGCATCACCATCGAGCACTCTCAAAGCTACCGCACCTATTTCGACTGGGACGCCGCCGCCGGCAAGTATCTGATGAGCCAGTACAGCTATGCGGCCCGCGATATCCTGCCCAGCACCGACGCGAACAACGGCACGCAGCTTTCGTTCGACAACGTCATCGTGCTGTTCACGGATTTTGACGTGTATCCTGATCCGGGCGGATCCGGCTACGACCTTCAGAAAGTGGATTACACCTTCGGCGGCGTGGGCTACTACTTCAACGGCGGAAAGGCGGAACCGATCCGCTGGAAAAAGGGCTCTCCCCTTGAGGCGCTGTATCTGGTTGACGCCGAGGGCAACGAGACCAGCGTAAAGGTGAACCCCGGCAAGACGTATCTTGCAGTGGTGGACCTGGAAGAGGCCGGAAAGTTCAGCTATGACGCGGGCGCGGCAGCCACGGATACGGCCGAGGTGCCCACCGGCGACAACAGCACGCTGGAAAACTTTGAAGAAACGGACGGCTGATCCGCGGCCGTCCCGCGTCGCCCCGCCCGCAAACGCGCGCGGGGCGGACCCGGTTTTATGTATCAACAACGGAAAGGAGTTGAAGCCCGTGAAACGCATGATCGCTTTTGCGCTGGCCGTTATGCTGGCGTTTGGCATGACGGCGTGCGGCGACAACACCTCGTCGGGGACGCAGAGCGCGTCCTCCGCCTCTGCTCCGGGAGCCAGCCCGCTGATTCCGGACGGCCCTGCGCCGGAGATCAACCTCATCACAGGCGAAGCGCTGGCCGAAGGGCTGGCGGCGGGTGACAGGCCCGTGGCCGTCATGGTGAACAATGCGCAGGCCGCACTGCCCCAGCGGGGCATCGGCAGCGCCGACGCGGTTTTTGAAATGGTGACGGAGGGCGGCATCACCCGCCTGCTTGCGCTGTACGCAGATAAGGATACGGTGCCCCAGGTGGGGCCGGTGCGTTCCGCGCGGGACCAGCATCTTCAGTGCGCGATGCCGCTGAACTCGGTTATCGTGCACATCGGCACCAGCATTTATGCTGAAAATCTGCTCAACCAGTATCAGTATTCCACCATCAACGGCATGTATTTGGGGTCCACGTCCTTTGTGTTTGATGAAGCGCGCAGTGCGGCCGGTTACGCCAATGAGCACTGCTGGTACACAGACGCGGCGTTGATTGCAGCGGGGATGGAAAAGCTGGGGCTTTCGGGAACGGGCGCCAGCCAGGCATTGTTCGATTTTGTGGCTCACGATGCTCAACCGGTGGTGCCTGCCCAAGGTGACGCCGCAGACGTGGCGTTCAGCTTTTCGGATTCCGGTGCGGTGACCCTCACCTATGACGCCGCTGCGGCCAAGTATCTGAAAACAGCTTACGGCGCGCCGCAGGTGGATGAATCCACGGGCGCACAGCTTGCATTTGACAACGTACTGGTGCTTTTTACGGATATAAAACTGAAAAATCCCGACGACCCCAACAATCTTGTGACGGACTTCGCTATGAGCAGCGGCACGGGCTATTACTGCTACGGCGGCAAGTTCCGCGCGGTGACATGGGAAAAAGGCAACCCGGAGGACCCGCTGCGCCTGAAGGACGAGAACGGCGCTGCGCTGCAGGTCAATGTGGGCAAGAGTTACGTGGCTATCGTGGGTAAGGACAGGGAAGGCACGCTGCTGTTCGGCGGCGTCAGCCCCACGGGCGTCATCGGCGGCGAGGGCGCGTCTTCGGACGCGCAGAGCGGCGCGGCGGCTTCGGCCGAACCGGAGCTGTAAGGTGTACGGGCGACAAGAATAAAAGCGGACGGCTGTTTTATCAGCCGTCCGCTTTTGCATGCTGCCGTCGTGTTCCTTATTCCGGTTTACCAACATACGCCGTAAAATCGATGTTATTGCCGTCCGGATCGCGAAATCCGATGGCGCGGTACCCCCACGGGTAAGTGACGGGAGGGCGTTCCACAGAAATACCCGCAGAAAGCAGACGTTCGTATTCCGCGTCTACGTCGTCGACCGCAAACTCCAGTCCGCAGCAATCGGGGTTGACAGGTGTTTTTGTGTCGGAGTGCGTGATAACGACAAAAGCGCCGCCGGTGGGAATTTCGAAGCGGTTTGGAGCGCGCCGCCGGCAGGGCTGGCCCAGTACCAGCGAGTAAAATCGGCTCATTGCGGAGGGGTTTGGCGTCGCAATATTCACACATTTCAGCTTCATAATATTTTCTCCAGACCTTCAAACCAAAGGCAGAAAGCTTCGGCGGCCGGGCGCCGCGCTCATTCGTCCAGCTTGAGCACGGCGGTGAACGCCTCGCTGGGCACCTGCACCGTACCCAGCTGGCGCATCTTCTTTTTGCCTTCCTTCTGCTTTTCCAGAAGTTTTTTCTTACGGGTGATGTCGCCGCCGTAGCACTTGGCCAGAACGTCCTTGCGCATGGCCTTCACGGTTTCGCGGGCAATGATCTTGCCTCCGATGGCCGCCTGGATGGGGATCTCGAACATCTGGCGGGGAATGTTTTCCTTCAGCTTTTCCGCCAGACGGCGACCCTTGGCATAAGCGGTATCCGCGTGGACGATCATCGAAAGCGCGTCCACCATGTCGCCGTTGAGCAGGATGTCCAGCTTCACCAGCTTGGATTCCACAAAGCCCTTCATCTCATAGTCATAGCTGGCGTAGCCGCGGCTGCGGCTTTTGATAGCGTCGAAGAAGTCGTATACGATCTCGCCCAGCGGAAGCTCATAATGCAGATCTACACGGGTGGCGTCCATGTACTTCATGTCTCGCATGATGCCGCGGCGGTTCTGGCACAGCTCCATCAGGCTGCCCACATAATCGGTAGGGGTATAGATATGCGCATCCACGAACGGCTCCTCGGCCTTGGCGATTTGCGCCGGATCGGGGTAATTGGTGGGGTTGTCGATGAGTTTTACGGCACCGTCTGTCAGCGTGATGCGGTATTCCACGCTGGGGGCGGTGGTGATAAGGTCCAGGTCGAACTCGCGCTCCAGGCGCTCGATGATGATCTCCAGATGCAGAAGGCCAAGAAAGCCGCACCGGAAGCCAAAGCCCAGCGCCACGCTGGTCTCTGCGTCAAAGCTCAGGGACGCATCGTTCAGGCGAAGCTTTTCCAGCGCGTCCTTCAGGTCGGGATAATCCGCGCCGTCGGCGGGATAAATGCCGCAGAACACCATCGGCGTCACCTTGCGGTAGCCGGGCAGCGCCTCAGCCGTGGGAGCGGACACACCCGTGATGGTGTCGCCTACGCGGGTGTCCTCCAGCGTTTTGATGGACGCGGTGAAATAACCTACCTCACCCGCCTCCAGCGTGCCGCAGGGAGCCAGCGCCGTAGCGCCCATATGGCCGACCTCCACGGGCGTGAATTGAGCGCCCGTCTGCATCAGCTTCACGGGCTCGCCCACGGAAAGGCGGCCGTCGAACACGCGCAGATAGACGATGACGCCCTTGTAGGGGTCGTACACCGCGTCGAAGATCAGCGCTTTCAGCGGCGCATCTGCATCGCCTTTCGGCGCGGGGATATCGGTGATGACACGCTCCAGAACATCCTGGATGCCCACGCCCATTTTGGCGGAGACGCGGGGTGCGTCCATGCACGGCAGACCGATCACGTCCTCCACCTCGTGGGCCACGCGGTCCGGCTCGGCGCTGGGCAGGTCGATCTTGTTCAGGATGGGCACCAGCTCCAGATCGTGCTCCAGCGCAAGGTAGGTGTTGGCCAGCGTCTGCGCTTCCACGCCCTGGCTGGCGTCCACCACCAGCACCGCGCCCTCGCAGGCGGCCAGACTTCGGCTCACCTCGTAGTTGAAGTCCACATGGCCCGGCGTGTCGATGAGGTTGAACTCGTAATCCTGCCCGTCCTTTGCCGTATAGTGCAGGGTAACGGCGCGCGCCTTGATGGTGATGCCGCGCTCGCGCTCCAGCTCCATGTTATCCAGAAGCTGGGCCTCCATCTGGCGCTCGTCCACGGCCTGGGTACATTCCAGGATGCGGTCGGCCAGGGTGGACTTGCCGTGGTCGATATGGGCGATGATGCAGAAATTGCGGATGTTTTTCTGTGCCAAGGGGCGTTCCTCCGTCGAATCAGAATGATAGGCGCCGGGCGGTGCTGCCGCCGGGTCTCTAAATGCTTCGTATACCATGTTTCTATGCCGCCCTGCTTTTGCTTCGCCTGCGGCTCGCATTCGCTAAGCGGGCATATTATACCATGACGCCGCAAAGCGGCCACAACAAAACCGCACCTGCTGCGGTTTTGCATGGTTCAATGTTCCCAAAGCCCTGTGCGTCAGCACAGGGGCGTGTGCCTTGCACACGCGCAGCCGTGTAAACGGCAGCTTTGGGGGTTATTATACCATGACGCCGCAAAGCGGCCACAACAAAACCGCACCTGCTGCGGTTTTGCATGGTTCAATGTTCCCAAAGCCCTGTGCGTCAGCACAGGGGCGTGTGCCTTGCACACGCGCAGCCGTGTAAACGGCAGCTTTGGGGGTTATTATACCATAAAAATCAGGGTTTGCACAGGGGGAAACATGCAATGTCCGCCGCCGTGGCGAAGCGTGCGCGGAGCGTTTGGACAGGATGGCAAAAAAGAAAAAATCTGCGTAAAATATTACCAATTGTATAGAAAAATGGCGGTTTGAAGCCGAAAATTTGACGCGGCGGCTTTCTTTTGCTATAATGCACAGGTACTAAGGCCTGCCCCTGCCGCATGCATCCGTTGTTTTTGTTTTCAAAAACGCGCGCGGCGCTGTTCTTTTTTGTTGATACACGGGCGGTCTGGTGCGGGCCGTCCGTTTTGTTTTGGCTGTGCGGCCCGGTGTGTGGACGGAGAACCAAAGGAGTTTTTGCATGACAAAGCGACAGGAGCATATCCGGCGCTGGCTGGCCGCCGCCGGGCCCCGCATCGTTGCGGTGGCGGCGACGGCGGGCAGCCTGGGGCTGGTGTGCACGGCATTGGCCGCTACGGTGAATACGGTTACTGTGGCGGATTCCGCCGGTGCGCAGCGCACAGTGATGGCTGCGGTGACGGAGCCCGAGGTCCTGCTGGACCTGGCGGGTATGGAACTGGAGAGCAACGACAGCACCCGTCTGCACGAGGTGGAGGACGGCACGCTGCTGCTTTCTCTGCAGCGGGCTTTTCCGGTCTCTGTAGCGGCGGATGGAGAATATTACGAGGCGGAGATCAGCGACGGCACTGTGGCCGACGTGCTGGCCCGCGCGGGCGTGACGCTGGGGCCGGACGATTACACCACTCCCAGTCTGGACAGCCCGGTGACCGAGGGCATGGGCCGTGTGCGCGTACACCGTGTAACATATACTGAGAATACCGCCCGGGAGACCGTTCCCTATGAGACGGAGTATCTGGACGAAACCGCCGAAAGCACGGGGAAATATTCCCACGAGGTGCTGGTGCAGGCGGGGCAGGACGGCCTTGTGGACGTGACCTACCGCCAGAAGTATGTGGACGGCGGATATTCCAGCACCGAGGTGGTGGATACCCAGGTCGTCACCGAGATGATACCGGAGATCTACCGGAAATACAATTCCGACGCCGTCAGCCCGCTGCAGGCCCCCGAGGGCATCACGGTGGAAAACAACGTGCCCAGCAGCTACAGCAAAATGTATTCCATGAAGGCGACAGGCTATTATTCCGCCCGCGGACGCGGCGCAAGCGGCCTGGGCCTGTATTACGGTACTTTTGCGTGCGACCCGACGCTCATTCCCTACGGTACAAAGGTGTATATCACCTCCGCTGACGGCAAATTCGTATATGGCTGGGCCATTGCGACAGATACGGGTGCGTTTGTGCAGTCCAACCGCATGCAGGTGGACCTGTTCTACGAGACCTATGCCGAATCCGTGGCAAACGGCGTGAAGTATGTAAACGTGTACGTTCCCTGAGAATATCAGAAAACAAAGAGCATCCCCGGCGCGGGGTATCCGTGCGCCGGGGATGCTCTTTTGCATTCGGGTCAATCCGCCCGGCCCGCCTGTTTGACGAGCTGATTGGCGTATACGCTGCAGCCGGCCACCAGTACGCCCTGCACGATACCGGTAAACAGGCCCAGCGCAATGCTCTGTACGCCGTCGAAGCTGCCGGTTGCCACCACCCACAGCATGGCCAGGAACACGCCCGCGCCGCCCAGAATGAGCGGGATGTGCTTGTCTTTTACGTCCTGCGAGGCCTTGAGTGCTTTGCCGACGATGTAAAGCACCGCCACCAGCACCAGCAGCTCGGGCCGGATATATTCCATTACGCCGTCCATCAGTTCCATAAGGGGACACCTCCTCGCTTTTGGATATGCGGCGCGGGGAAAATATAGTACATGCACAGCCGGATATTTTGTGTGGGAATCTGCATTTTTGGCCTTTTGCTGAAAATAAGGGAACGGTTTTCGTTATTGCGCGCAGAAAATGAAGAAGCCGGCCGGACCATATCGTTGCATAAATGTCAAGATGGAAAAAATGCCCGCGCAGCGGGCACAGGGAGGGATGGGCTTGGAACAGGCCATCATCGATATCCGGAATATGTACAAGATCTACAATCCCGGAGAAAACGAGGTGCGCGCGCTGGACGGCGTGAGCCTCGCGGTCTACAAGGGGGAGTTTGTGGCCATCGTAGGCCATTCAGGCAGCGGGAAATCCACGCTGATGAATATGATCGGCTGTCTGGACACGCCGACGTCCGGTACATATTTTCTCAACGGGCAGGACGTAAGCGCGCTTTCCGATAATGCGCTTTCAGCCATCCGCAATGAACAGATCGGTTTTATTTTCCAGAGCTTCAACCTGATCAAGAACCTGACCGCGCTGGAAAACGTGGAGCTGCCGCTCATTTACCGGGGCCTGCCCGCCGGAAAACGGCGTCTGCTGGCGTTGGAGGCCCTGGAGCGTGTGGGCCTTGCGTCCCGTATGGACCACCGTCCAAACCAGATGTCCGGCGGCCAGCAGCAGCGTGTGGCCGTGGCTCGCGCCATCGCGGCACATCCGCCGCTCATCCTCGCGGATGAACCGACGGGCAACCTGGACACCAGAGCGGGCGCCAGGGTGTTCGAGATCATCCGTGCTCTGCACGCCGAGGGCAACACCATTGTACTGATCACTCACGACGAAGGGCTGGCCCGCAAGGCTCAGCGCATCGTGCGTATCACAGACGGAAAGATAGACGACGGGGAACGGGAGGTTTTCTAAAATGGAAACAAAGGAATTGATGGCGCAGAACGTGCAGGACCCGGCGCAGGCCGGCGAGGTGCTTTTGCAGCCGCCCAAACGGCCGAAGAAAAAGCGCAGCATCAAAAAAATCGTGCTGCTTTCACTGGCAGGCATTGCGGTGCTGGCCCTGGCGGGCAACGCCGTTCTGAGCGCGCTGCGCGGCCCGCTGCCGACCTATGTGCAAACACAGACGGCGGCAGCCGGAGACATCAGCCAAAGCCTGTCCACCACGGGTACGCTCACCTCGGGGCAGACCGTAGTGGTGCCGTCGCCCGTCACCGCGCCTCTTGCAGAGGTGAAGGTGGAAGCGGGGCAGATCGTGAACGCGGGCGACCTGCTTGCCACCTTTGATACAGAGCCGCTGGAGCGCGCCTACCGGCAGGCTTCTGCCGCTTATGAGAGCGGCCAGCTGCAGAAAAGCGACGCGCTCACCGCCAGCGACAGCGCACAGGCACGCTTCAATGACGCGGCTGCGAACCTTAACAATCTTGCCGTCCAGAAAGACAAGGCTTCAGCCGCGGTGAACAGCCTGACCGCGCAGTACGAGGCCCTCGCGGATAAGCAGAGCGAGGAGGCGTTGTCTGTTAAAGCGGCTTTGGACGCCGCCGCCGCGGACCTCGCGAACCAGCAGCAGGCGCTGAGCGCGGCCAAGGCAACCTACGACGCGGAAAAGCAGGCCGTCCTGTCCGACAGCGCCAAGCGCCAGTTGGAGCTGGCACAGGTGCCATCATCCCTCTCCGTGCAAAGCGCCAAGGAGGACCTTGCCCGCGGCAGGGACGGCGTGACCGCACCCATCAGCGGCGTCGTCACCTCCCTCAGTGCGGTGCCGGGCTCCAGCGCGGCGGCTTATGGTCCGCTGTGCACGATCCAGAGCCTGAGCGATGTATATGTGGACGTGGCGCTCTCCCGCTACGATCTGGAAAAGGTAAAGCCGGGCCAGAGCGCCGTTGTCACCACGCTGGGCAGGACATACACCGGAACGGTGGCGTCCATCGACGCGATGGCCACGGCCGGGGCCTCCGCCACAGGCACGGCCACGGCCTATGTGCACGCCAAAGTGCAGCTGGACGCGCCGGACGGCGATATCAAACTGGGCCTGGAGGCCAACGTGGTCATTGCCACAGGGGAGGCGAAAGGAGTGCTGAGCCTGCCCATCAGCGCCGTCAATACGGATGTGAGCGGCCAGTTCTGCTATGTGGTGGAAAACGGCGCGGCTGTGCGCCGGGATGTGAAGACAGGCCTTTCTTCCGATACGCAGGTGGAGATCGCCTCCGGCATTTCCGCGGGGGATGAGGTCATCCTCAACCCGCAGGATGTGACGGAGGGCATGGCTGTCAGCAGCGACCCCGCCGCCGCGGCGCAGATGCCCGCGGACGCGGGTATGGGCGCTGTGATGATGGGCTAAGGGGGCGTCCGGATGCGTCAGATCTATGAATACGCCAAAATGGCGTACCGCAACATCATGGGCAGCAAAATGCGCTCATTTCTCACGATGCTGGGCATCATCATCGGCATTGGGGCTGTCATTATGGTGCTGTGCATCGGCGGCGGCGGGCAGCGGATGATGGACAGCGAACTGGGCATGCTGTCTTCCGGTTCGGTGTATCTGAGTGTGACCGGCGAGGATACCACTGTGAACGATTATTTTACCGACGGGGACGTGGAGGCCGTGGGCCGTATGGAAGGCGTTGCGGGCGTGACGATGGCCGGCGGCGCCAGCGGAAGTGTGCGCGGCCCAAAGGGAGAAATAGGCGCCAGCCTTTCGGCGGGCAACGGCAGCATGTTTCTGGTGTTTCCGGCTACGCTGCAGGCGGGGCGCTTTTGGGACGCGTCGGATTATGATGCCGCGCGCCGTGTTGTGACCGTGGATTCCGCGGGAGCAAAGGCGCTGTTTGGAACCGACGACGTATTGGGCATGACGGTGCAGCTCACGGTGGGCGGACGCACTTCGGATTTCACGATCATCGGCATAACCGAAAGCCAGAGCGGATACAGCTACAACGGCAAGATCACTGCGCAGATGACGGCGCCGCTGTCCAGCCTGTCCACTCTTTCCGACGATGTGGGCCAGCCGTATTTCCAGATCGCGCTGCTGGCGCAGGACACTGCGAACAGTGTACCGCTGGCACAGCAGGTGCTGCGTCTGGTGGAAAGCCGACACGGCAACGCCGGGCGGGACTGCTACGGCATTATGGACGTAAGCCAGTACACCGCGCAGATCAGCAGCGTGACAGGGATGTTTACGGGCATCATCGCCGCCATCGCGGGCATCAGCCTGCTGGTGGGAGGCATCGGCGTTATGAACATCATGCTCGTCAGCGTCACCGAGCGCACGCGGGAGATCGGCATCCGCAAGGCGCTGGGGGCAAAGACGGGCAGCATCACGTTCCAGTTCCTCATTGAAGCGGGTACGCTTACGCTCATCGGAGGCGTCATCGGTATTGTGCTGGGCCTGTGGGGCGGCTACGGCATCAGCAGCCTGATGGGCATGGAGGGCTATGTGGCACCCTCCACTGTAGTTTATATCGCGCTGTTTTCCATCGCCATCGGCATTTTCTTCGGCATTTACCCCGCGCGCAAGGCGGCGCGCCTGAGCCCCATAGAGGCGCTGCGCACAGAATAATTGGTTTTACAGGCCTGCGGCTCCGCGCTGTGGGCCTGTTTTGATAAGAAAAGGCTGTGTTTGGGCATAACGCCAGTATTTTGTAAATAAGGACGAATTTTCCGTAAAAAATTTGACAAATATTCACATCTGTCCGTTGATTTTTCGACAAAAAAGCGGTAAAATACTATGATATAAGGTAAAGATAAGGTTAAGATAGGAGGTCCTGTCTTACCGGCGGGCTGCGGCGCGCCCGGCGCGCCGCTTAAGGGGAAAGGGAGAACAGTTTGAAGATCGGGCTTGACATCGGGTCCACCACCATCAAATGCGTGGTGCTGGACGACGCGCTGAATATTACATACAAAACCTATGAGCGTCATTTTTCCCACATCGTGGAAAAAGCGGCGGAGCTGGTGCAGCGCATGCACACTGAGGTGCTGCACGGCGCGCCCGCGCAGCTTTCCATCTCCGGTTCGGCCGGCATGGGCCTGGCCGACGCCTGCGGCGTGCCCTTCGTACAGGAGGTGTTTGCCACACGGGTGGCGGCAAAGCGTTACGCGCCGGATGCGGACGTGGTGATCGAGCTGGGCGGCGAAGATGCGAAGATCCTGTTTTTGACGGGCGGTACCGAGGTGCGCATGAACGGAAGCTGCGCGGGCGGCACCGGCGCGTTCATTGACCAGATGGCAACGCTGCTGAAGATGACGCCCGACGAAATGAACGAAGCCGCGCGGCATGCGGAAAAAACATATACCATTGCCAGCCGCTGCGGCGTGTTTGCCAAAAGCGATATCCAGCCCCTCATCAACCAGGGCGCAAAGGCCGGGGATGTGGCGGCCAGCATTTTCTATGCCGTGGTGAACCAGACCATCGCGGGCCTTGCGCAGGGCCGGAAGATCGGCGGCAACGTGCTGTATCTGGGCGGGCCGCTCACATTTTTGCCCCAGCTGAAAAAGAGCTTCGACAAGACGCTGGGCGTGACGGGGACCTGCCCGGAAAACAGCCTTTATTTTGTGGCGCTGGGCGCGGCGCTGTATTCCGACGAGGAACTGGATCTGGCGGGTGTGGTGGAAAAGCTGCACGCATACAGCGCCACGGCCACCTATGCGTTCAACCCGCCGCTGTTCCGGGACGAAGCGGAATACGAGGCGTTCCGCGCACGGCATGCAAAGGCGAGCGTGCCGCGCCGTCCCTTTGCGGACAGCACCGGCCCTGTGCATATCGGCATCGACGCGGGCAGCACTACGGTAAAAGCCGCCGTCATCGACGGAGACGACAATTTGCTTTTCACCAGCTATCAGCCAAACAGCGGCAATCCCATCCCCATCATCCGGCAGATGCTCATCGACATTTACAAGGCGCGTCCGGGCCTGCGGGTGGCCAGCGTCACAGCCACGGGCTACGGCGAGGACATTGTGAAAAGCGCCTTCGGCGTGGATTTCGGCGTGGTGGAGACAGTGGCCCACTTTACGGCGGCCAGGCACTTTATGCCGGACGTGGATTTCGTCATCGACATCGGCGGGCAGGATATGAAGTGCTTCAAGATCGAGGACGGAGCCATCAGCAACATCTTTTTGAACGAGGCATGCAGCTCCGGCTGCGGCAGCTTTTTGCAGACGTTTGCGGGCGCGCTGGGCTACGGCGTGCCGGAGTTTGCGAAGCTGGCTCTGTTTGCGGATAAGCCCGTGGACCTGGGCAGCCGCTGCACGGTGTTCATGAATTCCAGCGTCAAGCAGGCCCAGAAGGACGGCGCGTCCATCGAGAACATTTCGGCCGGGCTTGCCATCAGCGTGGTGAAAAACGCGCTGTACAAGGTCATCCGTGCCTCCGGCCCGGAGGAGTTGGGCCGCAAGATCGTGGTGCAGGGCGGTACGTTCTACAACGAGGCTGTACTGCGCGCGTTCGAGATGGAAATGGGCGTGGAGGTCATCCGGCCGGATATCGCGGGCCTGATGGGCGCGTTCGGCGCGGCACTGTACGGCAAGGCAAAGGGAAAGAGCCAATCGTCTCTGCTTACGCTGGAGGAGCTGGAGGGCTTCACCCAGAAGGTGCGCAGCGTCAACTGCGGCCTGTGCGGAAACAACTGCCAGCTTACGGTCAATATTTTTCCGGGCGGCAAAAAATACATCAGCGGCAACCGGTGCGACCGTCCGGTGTCCCACCGGGGCGCGGAAAACCCACTGAATCTGTACGAATACAAGCAGCGCCTTCTGGCCGAATACAAGCCCCAGCCGGGCATCCGCGGCACTATTGGCATCCCCCTGGGGCTGGGGATGTACGAACTGCTGCCTTTCTGGTATGCTTTCTTCACGAAGCTGGGCTTTTCGGTGGTGACCAGCGGTCCCTCCAGCCGGGAGCTTTACCTGGAGGGCCAGAGTACCATTCCTTCCGACACTGTATGCTACCCGGCAAAGCTGCTGCACGGCCATATCCACCGGCTCAGCCGGATGGCTGTGAACGCCGTTTTTTACCCCTGCCTGACGTATAATGTGGACGAGGGCCTGGGTGACAACCACTACAACTGCCCTGTGGTGGCCTATTACCCGGAGGTCATTGCGGCCAACTGCCACGAGCTGGAGAATATCCGTTTTATTTATGATTATATCGGCATTCACCGCCGAAGGGATTTTCCCAGGAAGATGACGGCCATCCTTGCAAAATACTTCGCGGGCATCAGCCTGGGCGAGGTGAAGGGCGCTGCGGACGCGGCCTATGCCGAATATGCGGAGCATATGTCCCGCGTGCGTGTCCGGGGCGGGGAGATCATCGCCCAGGCGCGGGCCGAGGGCCGGCAGATCATCGTTCTGGCGGGCCGTCCGTACCATGCGGATGAGGAGATCAACCACGGCATCGACAAGCTGATCTGCAGCTATGGAGCGGCGGTGATCACAGAGGACAGCATTTCACACCTGGTGGAAAAATTCCCCACCAGCATCCTCAACCAGTGGACCTATCATTCCCGCCTGTACGCGGCGGCGAAATACATTGCGGACCAGCCGGATATGAACCTCGTCCAGCTGGTGAGCTTCGGCTGCGGCGTGGACGCCATCACCACCGACGAAACGAGAGAAATTTTGCAGCGGGAAGGCAAGCTGTACACACAGATCAAAATCGATGAGATCGCGAATCTGGGCGCGGTGAATATCCGGCTGCGCAGTCTGTTCGCAGCCATAGAGCCGGCCTCCGGCGAAACGCCGGACGCGGAGTAATGCTCCCGCCCGTATCCATAACTGCGTATTTGCCCAAAGGAGGGGCATGCCCATGGAAAATGTCCATACTTATCCCAAATTCACTCCGGAGATGAAAGCGACACATAAAATCCTGATCCCCAACATGGCGCCCATCCATTTTGAGATGATGCGCGCCGCCATGGAGGACGAAGGCTATCATGTGGAGGTGCTTGGCTCCGGCGGCCATGCCGTGGCGCAGGAAGGGCTGAAATATGTCCACAACGATACCTGCTACCCTGCGCTTCTTGTCATCGGGCAGTTCATCAATGCGCTGAAAAGCGGAAAATACGATCTGGATCACACGGCCCTGCTTATCACGCAGACGGGAGGCGGGTGCCGGGCGTCCAACTACATCCACCTTTTGCGTAAGGCGCTGGTGAAAGCGGGCTTTCCTCAGGTGCCCGTGGCCAGCCTGAATTTTTCCGGCCTGGAAAAGGACAGCGGCTTTCAGTTGACGCTTCCGCTCATCCGAAAGATTGTTGCGGCGGTGTTTTACGGAGACGAGCTGATGAGCCTTGCCAACCAGACGCGCCCCTATGAAAACGATCCGGGCACGGCGGATGCGCTTGTGGCTGCCTGGACGCGGAGGGTGGCGAGCCAGTTCGATGAAAAAAAGGGCTTCTCGAAAAAGGATATGGCTGCGAACTTTGCAGCTATCGCGGCGGATTTTGCGGCGGTGCCCGTTACCTATACGCCCAAGGTGAAAGTGGGTGTCGTGGGCGAGATCTATGTGAAATATTCACCGTTGGGCAATAACAATCTGGAGCAGTTCCTCCACGGCGAGGACTGCGAGGTGAACCTGCCGGGCCTGATGGGTTTTGTGCAGTACTGTGTTGCCAACATGGCCGAGACCGTGCGCCTGTACGGCGGCAGCAAGCTGTTGGAGCTCGGCTCCGATACGTTGATGAGCTGGCTTACCGTGCGGGAAAAGCTGATGATCGCGGCGATCAAAAAGCATCCCCAGTTCCATGCGCCCACACTGTTTCTGGACACGAAAAAAATGGCGGACGGAATCATCGGCATCGGCAACAAGATGGGTGAGGGCTGGCTGCTGACGGCCGAGATGATGGAGCTGCAGCAGACAGGCTTTGAGAACATCATCTGCGCCCAGCCCTTCGGCTGCCTGCCCAACCACATCTGCGGCAAAGGAATGATCAATAAGATCCGCACCATATATCCCCGCGCCAACATCACACCCATCGACTATGACCCGGGCGCAACGCGGGTGAACCAGGAGAACCGTATCAAGCTGATGCTGAGTGTGGCCAAGGAACGCCTTGGGCAAAGCGGCGGCACGCCCCCGCAGGGCGGCGCAGCCGAGAAAGTGCCGGTATACGGCGGCATGGAGGTGCCGGCCGTGCACGTGCCCGGCTTTGCGGAAAAGCTGCCCGCCAATGGATGAGCGCTGCAGCGCGGAATACAGACGAAAAACCAGCGGAGCCTGTGCCCCATAAAAAGGGCAGGCTCCGCTGGTTTCTCTGTACCATTGGGATTATAGCGCGCCGCATGCTCAATACGCGGCTTCAAGCTCGGCAATGCGGCGGTAGAGCATATCGTTCACGGGGGTAGGAACGCTGTGCTTCTCCCCAAGGCGGCGCATGGCGCCTGCGAACAGCTCTACCTCGGTGGGACGCCGGGCCAGCGTATCCTGGCGCATGGAGGGCATCCCGTCGGGGTTCAAAGCATCGGTCATTTTCATCCAGGCGGAAATATCCGCGTCTGTCAGCGTCACACCCTCCCGTGCGGCCAGGGCCTGTGCCTCCCGCATGGCAGCCAGCATGGTGTCCCGCGCCGTCCCCGGGTACTGTACGCCCCGGTACGGCACATTGTAAACCGCGCATACCTGGTTCAGCCCCACATTGAGCATCAGCTTGCTCCACTGGCGGTACAGAATATCTTCATGTATTTCGCAGGGCACGCCCGCCTCCAGCAGCAGTGCGGCCGCGGCGTCCACAGCCGGGGTGCGCGCGCCCGTACCGCTGCCGATAAGAAGCTTTCCCATATTGCGGTAGGTGACGGCGGGGCCGTCCTTTACGGCGTCCATCCCCTGGGCCACACAGTAAAGCACGTGCTCCGGCCCGTAGGCTGCGGCCAGCTCGCCCTCGCTGGTAATGCCGTTGAGCAGGGAGATGACCAGTGTTTCAGGCCCGATGAACGGGCGCATCGTTTCAATGGCGGCGGCAAGCCCGGTACTTTTGACGGCGAAGACCGCCAGCGCGGCAGGCAGCGCCTGCTGCGGTGTCACAAAGCGGAAGGTACAGGCAGCGCCGTTGCAGGTGAAGCTCTGTGCCGCATAACGGGCTGCACGCTGTGCATCCGCAGCAAAGAATACACGCTGCGGGCCAAGTGTCTGCGTCATGCGTTGGCCGAACATGACGCCCAGCGCGCCTGCGCCGATGACTGCGATGACAGGTTGTTTTTTCATAATACATTTCCTCCGGGAGCTTTTGGTGCTTTGTAAAATACGTTCGGATGCGTGCGGCGCGGGAACGGCCGCAGCTGTCAAAAACGGCAGAAACAAACGGCATTTCCCGGTTGGGAAGACAGTGTTTGTTTCATTATAGCATGCCGCCGCAAAGGGGTACAACAGAACCGTAGGGATTGCGGCTTTGCAGTCTGTTCAAAAAGGATATCGAAAATTTCCGAAATATGATTTTTCATCTGGTATTTTGTGCGGGGCCATGCTATGATGTGCTGGGATTTATGCTGCGCTGCCGGCTGTTTACAGGCGGGAACGGCGGAGCGCATCCCATAGCACAACAAAATAAGCATCAAACGGATGCGGGGGCGGACAGCAAATGGAAAAGACACCGCGCGATTTTATTTTCGATAACCTTCTTTCCATGTCGGCATACTGGGCCTGCACAGGCGCCATCATTGCCAGCCTGACGGCATATTACGGTTTTTCACTCGCGCTGTCCAATGTGGTCACGGGCCTGAGCGGCACGCTGCCCATCCTACAGCTGGCGGGCGGCCTTGCCTACGAGCGCACAACACGTCCGCTGCGCTTTCTGCGCCTGTGTAACGGCACATGGCGTGTACTGCTGCCGCTGGTGTTTTTTTCGGTGCTGCTGCCAAGGACTGCCGGCGCGCCGTTGATGGTGGTGTGCTATGTGTTGGCCATCGGCATTTATCAATTTGCATGTCCGTCTCAGACGGACTGGCTGGTGAGCAGTGTGGAGGGCCGTGTCCGGGGAGACTATTACTCGGTGCGTGAGATGTTTTTCATGCTTACATATACCGGTGTGTTCTGCGCCGTGAGCCTGATTATTGACCGCGCTGCCCGGCACGGCGCACAGCAGACCGGCTTTTTGGCCGTAGGCGTGCTGGAGACCATGCTGCTGGCCGCCAGCTTGACGGTGCTGCTGCGTTTGCCTGCGCCGGAAAGGCCTGAAAAGGAGGAGCCTGCCCCAGCTGCGGCCGCCTTGTTGGAGCCGCTGCGCAACCGCCGTTTTCGGAGGGTGATGCTGACGAATATGGTGTGGAGCCTTTCGGGCATGTTCATCGGCGGCTTTGCCGCGGTGTACCAGATTCAGGTGCTGGAACTGACGTTTTTTGAAATCATGGTCTGGGTGACGGCAGGAAACCTGTGCCGGTCGCTGTGCACTCCGCTGATGGCACGTCTGGCTGCGCGCATCGGATGGAAGAATGTTACCGCGCTGACCATTGCGATGATGGCATGCGTGGCCGCGCTGTGGGCGGCGGCCACCCGGCAAAATGCAGCATACCTGTTTCCGGTGCTGTCCATACTGGGGGCGGTGCCTTACGCGGGCATGGGCGTCGGTTTCCTGAAAATGCAGGTGGCCACCAGTCCGTCCGCCACGCGCAGCATGTATTTTTCCGTCAACTCACTGTTCAACGGGGCTTCAGCTCTGCTGGGCTCGGTGCTGTGCTCTGCGCTCATCGGCGTGCTGGAGGCCTACCCGCCCCACGCACTGCGCTGCATCTTTTTTGTGGGCTTGGCAGGCGCTCTTGCCGCCGCAGTGATGGCCGCGCGCATTCCCTGCCGGGAAGCGTGAACCGCAGGAAAACAGAAAAATTTTTAGGGCTTTTCTTTTTGGAGAAAATCCTGTATAATATATAAGCCGCATCACTGTGTGCCGCGGCGTGATTGGGGGCCTTAGCTCAGTTGGTCAGAGCATTCGGCTCATAACCGACCGGTCCAGGGTTCGAGTCCCTGAGGCCCCACCATAACGAATAAATCCGAACCTTGTGCCTGTAGGCGATGGGTTCGGATTTATTGTTTTTCAGAGAATTTAATAGAAAAGCAGAAGGGCAGGTATAAACGCTTGTCCTTCTGCTTTTCGGTATCGTAATGCTGTAATTTAAATCGCATTTTCTTGAGCCCGGTTAATTGCTCCATAGCAAACCGATACGAACTGAGCGATGAAGACTGGGAAGGAATTAAGGAGTATTTCCGGTTTTCAAGATGGGAAGACCCGCAAAGTGGAGGAATCAATTATGCTGAACGCGATCCTTTGGTTTGCTCGGAACGGTTCAGACTGAGGGATATTCCTGGTCGCTATCCACCGAATCAAAGTGTAATATAGCCGTTTTTGTAAGTGGCGTGATAATGGAACTTAGAAGCTGTGTTTCATACGCTGCATGCGGATGTGGAGAATTTGAGTATTGACAGCGTCTCCGTAAAAGTTCATCCGCAAAGTGCAGGGGCTATAAATATTAAGGCAACGCCGCACAATTCACGGCTGATGCCTTAAGCGTCGCCTCGCTTGCAGATTTTCCGGCAACTGTCACAAAAATCTGCCGGCGTGATTCGACGCTTAGAATTGTGCGGTGTTGCCTTAATTTAATCAGTTTATTGGCACAAGCAAAAGTGGAAAGAACACAAAAAACACACGCTCCGGTGGATTTTTTAGAAAATCCAATTGCTTTTTTTGCTGTCCGGCGGACAGGTATATGACAGTAAAATGGAGATTCCACTGCTCCAAACAACGGACACTGAGCATAACTGTGCTCTCGCTGATCGTACCTGCGGAAACGAGGATATTCGCTCCTATGTCCATTCCCATAATGCAGAGTATGTCATTCCATCAAGGCAAAATACCAAAAATCACGGGCCGGTCGACTGGCATTTTTACAAGGAAAGACAGTTGGGGGAATGCTTTTGAATAAGTTCAAGCAAGCTTGCTGTATCTTTTTTAGCCTTTACCCATTTTGTTGCTGGTTTGTTGAAATGACCTGGCCTGAGGACTTTTCGGACAGGCCCTAAATAGAGTGGCGTAATTTGAGAAGCCCAGCAATCTGAACTGCATCCCGTCAAGCGATGAGGAAAATTTCCTCGGCCAGCGGCTCATGGGCTGCTGGCCGCTTTTTATGCGGCGAGAGGACGTTCAGGTTCCTCCATTGGCGCTAAAATGCCGCGGTTGTGCTGCCCAGATATTCCCTCACTCTTTCTGCTTTCTTTTCCAAACTTTTTTGTTTTTGGGCCGCAGCAATGCTCCCTGCATGATGGACAATTTGCTTTTTCGCAGCCTCTCATAGAGGGAGCAGAGCACAACGCCCGGCTTTTCCTATGCCGCTTTGTCAGTTCTCCTTCCGCGGACAGACTGCGTGAATGCAGCCTGCTCACCTGTAAATGTCCTCACAACGGTTTGGGCTCGCTGCCCGTCTCATCCATAAGGCGTCCCCGGAGCGGGCAAGGAGACAATATGCCAGGAAGAAGAAATGCTGCCCTCTTTCCCTTTGTTTGGAAGTATGATAGAATAAGCGGGAAATTTGGATAAAGCCGGGATGTTGTATATGAGTCTGGAATCAAAAATAAGAAGTCTGAAGGCACATCCTCTCATTCAGGTGCTGGCCGACAATAGGGGGAATCCGCGTACGCTTGTGCTGATCGAACCGCTGTGGGGCGTCCCTTACAACCTTATCGCACCGTTCGCCACTCTTTATATGTACACACAGGGCATCACAGATGTGCAGATTGGCCTGATTCTCTCCGTCACGATGGCAGTCCAGGTGTTGTTTTCCTTTTTGGGGGGCATTTTGTCTGACAAGCTGGGACGAAAATTCACTACCATGATGGGGGATTTTTTCGGATGGGGGCTGGCCTGTCTGGTGTGGGCTGTTTCGAACAATTTCTGGCTGTTTTTGGCCGCTGCAATCCTGAATTGCTTTGAGCAGATCAATCAGACGGCATGGTACTGCCTGTTGATTGAGGACGCACGCCCAAAGGATCTGGTAGGAATCTATACCTGGGTAAATATTGGCGGATTGGTGGCCATCTTTTTTGCGCCGCTTTCCGGTCTGTTCGTCCGTTCGTATTCGATCGTGCCGGTAGTACGGGTGCTGTATTTTCTTTTTGCGCTGACAATGATCCTGAAAACGCTCATCACCTTCCGGTTTTGCCATGAAACGAAGCAGGGCAAAATCCGGCGCGCAGAGACAAGGGGAATATCTGTTTTTCATATGCTGGGGGAATACCGCCAGTTGATTCCCGGTATGCTGAAGAATAGGGGTGTGCTCAAAGCAGTGGCTATTTCTGTGATCCTGTATGTCACCAACATGGTGAGCACAAACTTTTTTGGTCTGTATGTGACACAGCGGCTGGGGCTTTCGGAAAACTTTCTGGCGCTGTTCCCCATTTTGAACGCGGCTGTCATGCTGATCTTTATGATAGGGCTTCAGCACCGCATCAATGCCACGAAATTTCGCATCCCGCTGTGGATCGGGCTGGCGTTGTACGTCGTGGCTGCCTTGGTGCTGATCTTCTCTCCTGCGGACAGACTGGGCTTTGTGCTGTTGTATGTGTTTATTGCCGCTGTGGCGGCAGCGCTGGTGAATCCGCGTAAGGACGCGCTTCTCCAGCTCAACATCACTCCGCAGGAACGGGCACGCCTGAATGCCCTTATCATGGCCTCCACAGTTGCCCTCTCCTCTCCTTTTGGTTATCTGGCCGGGTGGCTCTCCAGTATGGACCGCCGCCTGCCCTTCGTTTTCACACTCCTGTTATTTGTCACGGCAATGTTTGTCATAGGCCGCATCCAGGAGCCGCAGGTGGAGGAAAGGTAGAAATGCCGCTGCGGCTGATTTTCCTGTGTTTTAGGCGTCAATGGGTGTTTTCTTATGTTTTATACGGTTTTCGGACGCTTTTTTGTGTTGACCGGCACCTTGAAAACAAGCGGAACAGCGCCTTAGGCGGGGTGCCATAAAAAAGTGAGTGAAGTTTTGGGGAGCGGCATGGCCTATGAATCATGCCGTTCCTGCTTTTGTCAGCTCTTCCAGCGGAATAAAGCCCACGGAGCATAAGTGATTCGGATACTCTGGGTTGCCTCGTACCGCTTATCCGTCCGAAGCTCTTCAGGACCTTTTTCCGAAACATCAATGAACTTGTCCGTAGTGTACCGGCAGAAAAAATCTTTCAGGTTGATGGCTGGCATTTTATTCCTCCGTTTTGATTTTTTGGTTGGGTGAATCGAAACAAAAGGCAGGCGGGGCGCCTGGAGACAAAGTGTCTCAGAGCATAGGAAAGCGCCCGCACAGCTTAAAGCTGCACGGACGCAGGAGAAACGGGCGTTATTTTCAAATGCTGTGTATTACGATGATTTTCGTATCCTTGGGCAATCTCTATCCGCCCTGGAGAGTGGCTTTTTTGAAAAGCCAAGGAGACGGATAGAAAAGCACAGCGTTACCTCCTTGCATCCGCAATGATGGTTTTAGCTTCTTTCTTTGTTAACACCTTGCCATAAGACACGACTTTCCCGTCCACAACCAGCGCAGGAGTAGTCATAACTCCGTAAGCGGCGATTTGTGAAAAGTCCGTTACATGGTCGATGGTTGTATCCATTCCCAATTCCACAAGAGCTTCACGGGTAGCATTTTCCAGAGTTTTGCATTTAACGCAGCCACTTCCCAGCACCTTCACCCCAACGCCAGACTTAGACGCTTCTGTTTTTGCCATTGTTTTTGGGGTGCAGTTTCCCACACAGCAGCAGAAGTTCGTTTCTTCTTTTTTCTTGTTAAAAAGTCCCATAATTGATTCCTCCTGAAAATTATATAAGCAAAAATTGAAACGCATTGAACAGGTAGCCCACAAGGATGATACCGATAGTGCAAATACCAATAAACAGCGCCAGCAGCTTCGGCTTCACAGCCTTGCGAAGCATAATCAAGGACGGCAAACTCAGTGTTGTGACAGCCATCATAAAGGACAAAATTGTGCCGAGTTGTGCGCCCTTATAGAGCAGGGCTTCTGCCACCGGGATTGTACCAAAAATATCCGCATACATGGGGATACCCACCAGCGTGGCAAGAACAACACCAAAGGGATTGTTGCCGCCTAATACCGCTTCAATCCAGCTTTCTGGAATCCAGTTGTGAATGATTGCGCCAATTCCCACACCAACCAAAATGTATGGAAATACTTTTTTGAATGTGGAAACGACCTGTTCTCTGGCATACTGTATTCGTTCCCGTTTCGTCAGGGTAGGAGATTCAATATCCACGCCGCCGGCAGCACGGACAAATTCCTCCACATACGGTTCCATGTGTAGTTTTTCAATTAAGGTGCCGCCTGCCACAGCGATCATTAAACCGACAATCACATAGATGACCGCAACTTTTGCCCCGAAAATGCTCATTAAAAGAATAAGACTCCCCAAGTCCACCATAGGGGATGAAATCAGAAAAGAGAATGTAACTCCCAGCGGCAACCCTGCGCTGGTGAAGCCGATAAAAAGTGGAATGGACGAGCAAGAACAGAAAGGCGTCACAGTTCCCAGCAGGGCAGATATGATATTTGCACCGACACCATGGAACCGGCTCAATATCCGCTTGCTTCGTTCCGGCGGAAAGTAACTTTGAATGTAGGAAATTACGAAAATCAAAAGGCAGAGCAGCACCGTGATTTTTAACACATCATAGAAGAAAAACTGAATACTTCCTCCTATACGTTCCCCTACATCCAGCCCCAGCTTGGAAAGGCCCTTGCCAATTAGCTCATTCAGCCATTTCATGCCGAACACTTGATCCTGGATAAATTGCCACACACCCATAGAGAAACCTCGCTTTCAATTTGCCGGACAACATATCAAAAAAAATTGATGTTTGGTGCCGAGATAAACGCCATCTTGCTATGATGGCGTTTATTTATCACATGAGGGGCATTCACATACCCGTTCTGTGTTCGGTGTGATAAGAGCCAGTAGTAACTCCACCGCTTCATCTTTGCCGGTCTCGCTCAAGCGGTAATGCGTCCATTTACCCTCTTGACGACTCACCACAAGCCCGGAATCACATAGAATTTTCATGTGATAAGATAGGCCAGACTGTGTTAAATCCATCGGCTCTTGTAAAACACAAGCGCATTTCTCGCCACTGCGTAGTTGCTCCAAAATGGCAAGACGTTTTGGGTCGCACAGGGCTTTAAACACCCTTGCGCTTTCTTGGTAAGTTCTCATGTGTTTGCCTCATATTAAAAAGTTTTGATGTGAACAGTATATGCACCATTATCTCGTTTGTCAATAGCGCTCTGCAAATTATTTTAGTAGCGTTTACACCTTGCACGAAACCGCAAGCAACGCAAAATGGACACGCTTGCTGTTTTGCGGGGCTGTCAGCCCTGCAAAAATACCTGTTGAGAAGCTTCCCCGAACCCTGCCTCACAGGCCGTTAACGCGCCTGTTCCTTGTGTGATTTACAGCATAGCAATTTTTTTAGGGAACCTCTGAATAAATCGCCTTCATTCAGCGCCGAGCGAGAAAATAGACGATTACCGCTAGGTTCAAGCGATTCAGTCGGAAAATAGCCAGTATTCCTTTGCATTTCCGCCCCATTTCCTGAAAAAAGGGCAGACTGCCCCTATATCAGGTTGTGGAAAGTTTTCGCCCGGCCATGGCAAGGGCGTATAAATTGGCACAGGCAAACAAAGCGTACAGCCGATTCGCGTTTTTCATCAGTCCGCGATACACCGTTTTCTTATAGCCAAACTGGCACTTGATGATTCGGAACGCATGCTCTACCTTACAGCGCACCGAGGACTTGCGGTTCTCAATATACCGTTCCCAGTCAATTGCATTGTCAGATACATGAGGCAGCTTTCCGGGACGGCGGTTAATGCGGTAGTCAATGCTGGATAAATGCTCGTCGCAGGCTACCTCGGGGCGCTTGTGGATTCCCAGATACCCAGCATCCCCATATACTACTTCATCATCTTCGCGAATCAATGCGGCGGCCTGTGTGATGTCATGCTCATTTGCCGCCGTGACCGTAATGGTATGAACCAGGCCGCTGCCTGCATCCACACCGGTGTGGCATTTCATCCCGAATTTCCACTCATTGCCCTTTTTGGTCTGATGCATTTCAGGGTCACGCTTCTTCTCCGCATTTTTCGTAGAGCTGGGGCATTGATGATGGTCGCATCCACGATGGTGCCGCCTTTCATCATGTGGCCGGTTTGCACCATTACCCGGTTGATCGCGTCAAAAACAGCTTGTTCAGGCCGTTCGTTTTCAAAAGATGACGGAACTTGCACAGCGTTGTTTCATCCGGCACTGTTTCCGTCATAAAGTCAATGTCTGTGAATTTTCGCATGGCATAGCTGTCGTAAATGGCATCTTCGGTTGCCGGGTCAGACAGGTTGAACCAGATTTGAAGCAGGTACATCCGCAGCATCTTTTCGATCCCCATGGGCGGACGACCGCGCTTTCCCTTGGGGTAGTAGGGTTCAATCACGCCAACCCATTCATCCCACGGGATGATCTCCTCCATGATTTCCAGAAATTCCTCCCGCTTCGTTTTCTTCTTGCGGTAGCTGTATTCGATGTCCGTAAATGTTTCCTGCTTCATTTCCTTGTTCCTCCATCGTTTTGATGGTGTTATTTTACCATCTCTCGCGCATGCGCGGTAGCCCGGATTAAATCAGAGATTCCTTAGTATGTCTCTTGGTGAACCGCATGAGTATTAAATGGTGATAGTAGTTTGATTTTCAGGCATGGGGAATGACAGGATACCCCCTTCAAAAAACCGCGCCTGCCTGACAGATGCCGTAATTTAGTAGTTTTCTAATACTGTCTTATGAGAACCCACCGGGAAGGACGATTTTACTGCAAAATCATTCATGCTCCTTGCACGACAGCGTTTCGACCTCCAGCTTAAACACGCGGACGGAATCCAACATCGCGCCGGAAAACGTCCAGCCGTCTTTTCCGGTATTGTGCAGCATCAGAGCCTGCAAAGCCGCTTCTTTCTGCGCGGCCTCCTCCACAAAGGAAACGCGCCCCGTGCCGATAACGCTTTGAAACCGGGCGGTAGAACACCCGCTTTCCGTTTTCCTCGGCGTAGCCGAAATTCAGCGGCACGATATACACCGCGCCGTTGTCGCAGAAGCCGAGGCGGCAGCAATGGCAGGTCTGGATGATTTGTGTGATTTTTTCTGCATCTGTGATCTCGCGGTCCGTACGCCGCATGTGTGCCTGTGATCACTCGGTCTCATTGGTTTTGTTTCATGATAACACAAAGGAACCGGTTGAGGCAACTTTACAAAATATGTGTTGCCTGTGCCGCCGGCAGGCATGGAAAATCAAATTTTTTGATTTACGGCCGTGGAAGCCCGGCGGATTTGCGGCCGCGCTGCCCGGCGCACTGCTCTGCTTTTTGCAGCGGCGGTGCTTTTTTGCAAAAAACAACGGAATCTTAGGGGAGACGGGCTTTTTAACTTGATTCGACACCGTTCGACATGGTAAAATAGACTCCCGGCGCATCCCACTTCGCGCCAGCCATGGCCGCGTCTGTTCCCCATCCAGGAATGGGCGCGGCCGCTTTGTTTTTTACCGGGGAAAACCGTGAAAAGCGGTTGATTTTTGCGCTCCGTTCGCCTATACTGAAAGTGAAAAAAGCTGCTGTTTCAGGGAGGGAACGTTATGAAAAATTACGTGATCACCATCGCCAGGGAAAACGGAAGCAACGGCCGCGCCATCGGCGAGGCGTTGGCCGGGCGCCTGGGCATCCCTTTTTACAACCGGGATATCCTGCGCATGGCCGCCGATGACAGCGGCATCAACGAACAACTGTTTGCCAACGCGGAGAAAAGCTTCCGCAGCAGTCTGCTGTTCCGCGTGGCCAAAGACGCCTACAACGGCGAGGTCATCCCGCCGGACAGCGACAACTTTGTTTCCAACGAGAACCTGTTCCGCTACCAGGCCAAGGTGATGCTGGGCCTGGCGCAGAACGAGAGCTGTGTGATGATCGGCCGCTGCGCGGACTTTATTTTGCGCGACCGGCCCAATGTGCTGCGTGTGTTCATCCACGCGCCGGAGGAAGTGCGCGTGCGCCGCGTCATGCAGCGCCACAACCTCTCTGAGGCCGAGGCGCGCCGCCACATGCGCCAGGTGGACAAACGCCGAGCGGACTATTACCGCGCTTTCACGGGCAGCGACTGGCGCGACGCCGGCCATTATGACATCTGCTTCGATTCCGACCATATGGGTGAGGAGAAGATCATCCGCTTCATTATGGGATATATGAACGTGTGCTTCGAGGACTGAGCCGCGGCGGAAAGAAAATGAAAACAGCCGGAAGGGAAGATTCCCTTCCGGCTGTTTTCATGTCCGGCGTCAGGAAAGCTCGAACTTACCGGTGTAGAGCTGATAATATCTGCCTTTTTGCGCGAGCAGCTCACTGTGGGTGCCGCGTTCGATGATACGGCCCTGTTCCAGCACCATGATGCAGTCTGAATTGCGTACAGTGGAGAGGCGGTGTGCAATGACGAACACCGTGCGGCCCGCCATCAGGCGGTCCATGCCCTCCTGTACAATGCGCTCGGTGCGTGTGTCGATGGAACTGGTGGCCTCGTCCAGAATAAGCACGGGCGGGTCCGCCACGGCCGCGCGGGCAATGGCCAGCAGCTGCCGCTGGCCCTGTGAGAGGTTTGCCCCGTCGCCTGTCAGCAGAGTGTTGTAGCCGTCCGGAAGATGTTCGATGAACGCGTGGGCGCCCGCCAGCTGCGCCGCAGCCGTCACCTCTGCGTCGGTGGCGTCCAGTTTGCCGTAGCGGATGTTGTCCGCTACGGTGCCTGTGAATAGGTGTGTGTCCTGCAAAACGATTCCCAGGCTCCGGCGCAGATCCGCCTTTTTGATTTTGTTGATATTGATGCCGTCATAGCGGATCTTGCCGTCCGCGATATCGTAAAAACGGTTGATGAGGTTGGTGATGGTCGTCTTGCCCGCGCCGGTGGCTCCCACAAAAGCGATCTTCTGGCCGGGCCTGGCATACAGGCTGACGTTGTGCAGAATGATCTTGGCGTCGTCGTAACCGAAATCCACGTCGTCGAACACCACTTCGCCCTCCAGCCTGCGGTAGGTGGTGCTGCCGTCGGCCCTGTGGTAATGCTTCCAGGCCCAGACACCCGTGCGCCCGCGGCATTCTTCCAGACTGCCGTCCGCGGTTTGTTCCGCATTCACCAGCTCCACATAGCCTTCGTCGGTTTCAGGAGGCTCATCCATCAGGCTGAATACGCGCTCCGCGCCTGCCAGCGCCATGATGATGGAGTTGAACTGCTGAGATACCTGTGAGATGGGCTGGTTGAAGCTTTTGTTGAACTGCAGAAAGGATGCCAGCCCGCCCAGCGTAAAGCCGCCCGTGCCGAAGAGCGCCAGCAGCGAGCCGAGGATGGCCGTGAGCACATAGCTGAGGTTGCCGATGTTGGCCATGACGGGCATGAGGATATTGGCATAGCGGTTGGCGTTATCGGCACTGTCGGCCAGCGCGTCGTTCAGCGCGTCAAACCGGGCGATGCTCTCATCCTCGTGGCAGAATACCTTGACGACTTTCTGGCCCTCCATCATCTCCTCGATATAGCCGTTGACCGTGCCCAGATTGCGCTGCTGCGCTACGAAATATGCGCCGGACCTGCTCGTGAGCTTTTTGGTGGTGAACAGCATAAGGCACACCATCACCAGCGTCAACCCTGTCAGCGGCAGGCTGAGGGCAAGCATGGAGCAGAATACGCTGACGATCGTTACCGCCGAAGAGACGAGCTGGGGCATGCTCTGGCTGATCATCTGGCGCAGCGTGTCGATGTCGTTGGTGTAAATGCTCATGATATCGCCGTGGGCATGGGTGTCGAAATAACGGATGGGCAGGCGCTCCATATGCCGGAATAAATCGTCGCGGATGGCGCGCATCGTGCCCTGGGACACATATACCATGATGCGGTTGTACAGCAGCGTGCACAGCACGCCGAACAGGAAGACGCAGCCCATTTTCAGCAGCGCCGCCAGCAGCGGGCCGAAGTCCGACGCGCCGCCCTCGCCGATATAGGGCACGATGTAGTCGTCGATGAGCGTTTTCATAAACAGATTGCCCGCCACGGTGGCCGCGGTGCTGCCAAAGATGAACAGCAGCACGCCCAGGCAGTGCAGCTTGTAGCGCCGCAGGATATAGCCGAACAGCCGGCCCATGATGCGCATGGGCTTTTCAACCTTTTGCTTTGGGGCCATCATGGCCGCGCTTTTATCAGCAGGTACGCCGCGCATCGTCATCCACTCCTTTCATCTGGGAATCATAGACATCCCGGTAAATTTCGCTGCTCGCAAGCAGCTCGTCGTGCGTGCCGAAGGCGGCCACGCGGCCGTCGTCCAGCACGAGGATGCGGTCTGCGTCCTGCACGGAGCTGATGCGCTGGGCGATGATGAATTTCGTGGTGTCGGGGATCTCCTCTGCGAAAGCCCGGCGGATCAGGGTATCCGTCCGGGTATCCACGGCGCTGGTGGAATCGTCCAGGATCAGTATCTTGGGCTTTTTCAGCAGCGCGCGCGCGATGCACAGGCGCTGTTTCTGCCCGCCGGACACGTTGGTGCCGCCCTGCTCGATGTAAGTGTCATAGCCGTCCGGCAGCGCGCGGATGAACTCGTCCGCCTGTGCCAGGCAGCAGGCGCGCTCCATCTCCTCGTCCGTGGCGTTTTTGTCGCCCCAGCGCAAATTTTCCCGGATGGTGCCGCTGAACAGTACGTTTTTCTGCAGCACCATGGCCACCTCGTTGCGCAGGGTTTCCACGTCGTATTCCCGCACATCCACGCCGCCCACGCGCACCGCGCCTTCCGCGACGTCGTACAGGCGGGGGATGAGCTGCACCAGGCTGGATTTCGCACTGCCCGTGCCGCCGATGATGCCGATGGTCTCGCCCGCGCGGATGTGCAGATCAATGTCATCCAGTACGGGCTTGCCGCTTTTTTTGTAGGAGAAGGATACGTGGTCGAAGTCCACGCGGCCGTCCTCCACCTGTGTGCGGGCGGCGGGCGGGGAGGTGAGGTCCGCCTTTTCCTCCAGCACCTCGGCGATGCGGTCCGCCGAGGCGCGGGCCATTGTCACCATCACGAAAATCATGGAGAGCATCATCAGGCTCATCAGGATGTTCATAACGTAGGTAAACAGGCTCATGAGCTGACCCGTGGTGAGAGAATGGGCAGCGATCATGTGCGCGCCCAGCCAGGAAATGGCCAGGATGCACATGTACATCGTGAACTGCATCACGGGGCTGTTCAGCGCCAGCACGGTCTCAGCCTTGACAAACAGCCTGTAAACATTGTCGTTGGCGGTGTGGAATTTCTGCGTCTCGTGGTCCTCGCGCACATAGGCCTTGACGACGCGGATGGCGCTGACATTCTCCTGCACGCTGGCGTTGAGGTCGTCGTATTTGCGGAATACCTGCCGAAATACGGGGTGAGAATTTTTCGTGATGAAAAACAGCGCCACGCCCAGAAACGCGATGGCCGCCACGAAGATCAGGGACAGCCGCGCGCTGATGGAGAACGCGGCCGCCATTGCGCACAGCAGCATCACCGGTGCGCGGGTGCACATGCGCAGGATCATCTGGTAGGCGTTCTGCACGTTTGTCACATCCGTCGTCATGCGGGTGACGAGCCCGGCCGTGGAGTATTTGTCGATGTTGGAAAAAGAAAATGTCTGGATATTGCGGAACATGGACTGGCGCAGATTGTGCGCGAATCCGCTGGAGGCCCGCGCGCCGTATTTGCCTGAGAGCACGCCGCAGGCCAGAGACAGCATTGCCATCACGGCCATTGCGCCGCCGGTGATGCAGATCGTGCGCACGTCCCCTTTCTCCACGCCGCTGTCGATGAGATAGGCCATCAGCATGGGGATGAGAATCTCCATGACAACTTCGCCCACCATGAATACCGGCGTGAGGATGGACGCTTTTTTGTACTGCTTTACTTCAGCCAATAGGGTTTTCAGCATAAAATGTCCTCCTGAGATTGGTTTTGTTTCGCTTAACTTGTTAGTACCATTACAGTAAGCTCCCTAACTATATACGCCGAGGAAAACCGCTGGCGGCAGGCACGGAAAAAGCCGCGCCTGCGCCGGCGGCATGGAAAAGGCAAAGCGGACACTCACTCCAGATTGCGGCGGAATTTGGCTGTGATGGCGAAAAATTGCTCCAGCTCTTCGGGCGTGACGTCTTTGGTGATGCGTGCCTCTGTGGCGCGGATGCGGGAGATCACGCCCTCGTGCACCGCCAAAGCCTTGGGCGTAAGCACCAGCTTTTTCAGCCGGGCGTCATAGGCAACAGGCTCCCGCAGAAGAAAGCCGTTTTTTTTCCATCAGCTGCAATATGCCGGTGGCCGTGGAGCGGCGGATGTTGAATTCAGCCTCCACGTCCCGCTGGAACATGTCACGGTCCTCGTTGCGGTGCAAAAAGCCGATGATCCACCCTTGCATGCCGGTGGTCTCCGGCGGCATGCCGTCGTCCATACAGCGTTTGATCAGGTTGGAAAGCACGCGGATCTCTCCGCCCACGTGGCGTTCACCCTTCATCCTTCGACACTTCCTTGCTTTTTAGTTAGGCTACTAACAATTATAGGGCGGATCCGCCCCGGTGTCAATGGCTTTTTAAGAATTTATTATAAAAAAAGGTGACGCTGTGAGCGGCCGCGCTTCAAAGGATGTTCAGAATGCCGTAAGATTTTTGAAAGCCTTTCCCCAGCCCGTCCGTCAGGAACGTGCGGTACGATGGTCCTGTTCTCAACAAACAATGGGAAGGGGCCATCCAAATGGAAAAAATAAAAGTCGCCGTGCTGTTCGGGGGACAGTCCACCGAGCATGCGGTCTCGCTGCAATCGGCCTGCGCCGTTCTGCACGCCATGAAGGGTACGCGCTTTGAAGCCGTGCCGGTGGGTATCACGCGGGAGGGCAGGTGGTTCTGGTACCGCGGCCCGCTGGACGCCGTAGGGGAGGGCGTATGGGAAAAAGAGGAATGTGCGCCTGTGACGCTGACGCCGGACGCTTCTGTCCACGGCCTGCTGGTGCAGGGCGCGGGCAGCCTGTATCTGGATGCGGCGTTTCCCGTGCTGCATGGAAAAAACGGCGAGGACGGCACCGTGCAGGGGCTGCTTGCGCTGGCGGGCATCCCCTGCGTGGGCTGCGGCGTGCTGGCAAGCGCCCTGTGTATGGATAAGGACGCAGCGCACCGCCTGGCACGGGCCGCGGGGGTGGAGGTACCGCCCTGTGCGGTGCTGCATGCTCCGCCGCGCCCCGAGGTGCTGGCGGCATGCACCCACGGGCTGCGGTACCCGCTGTTCGTCAAGCCCGCCTGTGCGGGTTCGTCCTTCGGCGTGACCCGTGTGGAGACGCCGGACGCGCTGCCCGCGGCTGTGGCCGAAGCGTTCCGCCACGACGGCAAGGTGCTGGTGGAGCAGGCGGTGCCGGGCTTTGAGGTGGGCTGTGCCGTGCTGGGCGCCGGAGAGGCGCTCACCGTGGGAGAGGTGGATGAGATTGAGCTGGCCCATGGCTTTTTTGATTATACGGAAAAATATACGCTGGAGACCGCGCGCATCCACATGCCCGCCCGCCTGTCTCTGGCTGAACGGGACCGTGTGCGTGAAGCAGCCAAGACCGTGTACCGGGCGCTGTGCTGCACGGGCTTCGCGCGGGTGGATCTGTTCTACACGCCGGACGGGCGCATCGTGTTCAACGAGGTGAACACCATCCCGGGCTTCACCGAGCACAGCCGCTTTCCCGGCATGATGCGCGGCGCGGGAGTGGAATTCGGCCCGCTGGTGGAGCGGCTGCTGGAACAGGCGGTGGCGGACGTATGATGCAGACAGTGACCCAGGAGCAGGCGCTGGCGGGCACGCTGGCGCTGGTGAACCCTGCACATCCCCTGCAGGCACGGCCCGCGCCCGAAGCGTTGGTCCCCGCCATGCCGGACGCGCCCGGCGTGCTGCTGGCGCGGCAGGCGGCGGTCATGCTGGCAGCGCTGCTGGACGGCATCCGCGCGGCGGGGCGCATCGTGCCCGTCAGCGGCTGGCGCAGCCACGCCGAGCAGCAGGCGCTGTATGCGGATTCCGTGCGGGACAACGGCCTTGAATTCACACAGAAATATGTGGCGCTGCCCGGCTGCAGCGAGCATGAAACAGGCCTTGCCATTGATGTGGGCGAGGCGCGGGAGGTGATCGACTTCATCCGTCCCGCATTTCCCGATACAGGAGTCTGCGCGGCTTTCCGCCGCGCGGCGGCGCGCTACGGCTTCATCGAACGGTATCCCAAAGGCGCGCAGGCCGTCACCGGCATCGGCCATGAACCATGGCATTTTCGCTATGTTGGCTGGCCCCACGCCGGGCTGATGGCACAGCGCGGCGTAACGCTGGAAGAATACATCGGAGCCTTGGGGGCATACACGCCCGAACAGCCGCTGCACGCGGAGGCCGGGGGGACGCGGCTTTGACATCTTCCGTGTGCCGCTGGGGCCGGAAGGCGCGCGGTTCGACGCGCCGCGGGACCGTGTGTGGCAGGCGTCCGCAGACAACTGCGGCGGCCTTGTCGTCACCGTGTGGGGCGCGGTATGACGGCGCGGCGGGGATATCCGGCCGTGGACCGCTTCCGCGTGGCGGCCGCGCTGCTGGTGGTGTGCATCCATACCGCTCCGCTGGCGTCTTTTTCCGCAGCGGCGGATTTGCGCTGAAAACGCTGGCGCGGCTGGCCGTGCCGTTCTTTTTCACGGCAACCGGATTTTTTCTGCTGGGGGAGCTTGTGCGCCCCGGCCTGCGGCCCCGGACGCTTTCGCCCGGCGTGCGCCGCTTTTTGAAAAAGACGGGCGTTCTGTATGCAGCCTGCACCGTGCTGTACCTGCCCGTGACGCTGTATGCGGGGAATTTCCCTGTGAAAAACGTGCTGGGGGAGCTTGTGCGGGACGCTGTGCTGGACGGCACGTTTTATCACCTGTGGTACCTGCCCGCCGCGCTGCTGGGAGTGCTGGTGGTGTGCGGGCTGCTGCGCTTCCTGCGCCCCGGCGCGGCGGCGGGCGTGTGCGGCGCGCTGTATCTGGCGGGGCTTTTGGGAGACAGCTGGTATGGCCTTGCAAAACAGCTGCCCGCGCTGAAAGCGGGCTATGATGCGCTGTTCGGCGTGATGGACTACACGCGCAACGGCCTGTTCTTTGCGCCGGCGTTTTTGATGCTGGGCGCGCTTCTGGCAGGTTTTCCCGCCCGCCGACGACCGCGGGCGTGCCTTGCGGGGCTGGGCTGTTCGCTGGCGCTCCTGTTTGCCGAGGCCTTTGGTCTGCGGGCGCTGGGCTGGCCCCGGCACGACAGCATGTACCTGGCGCTTGTGCCCTGCGCCTGCTTCCTGTTCCTGTGCCTGCTGGTCCCCCGGGGCGGGGACGCGCCGTTCCTGCGGGAATTTTCCATGCTCGTCTATGTGCTGCATCCCATGGCCATCGTGGGCGTGCGGGGTGCGGCCAGAGTGCTGCATGCCCGGGAATGGCTGGTGGAAAACAGCCTGGCCCATTTTGCGGCGGTAGCCGCCGCGTCCTGCGCGGCGGCATGGCTGCTGGCGCGTTTGAGCCAGCGGCGCAGGTGGGACGGCCGTTCCGGAACAGCACCGAAGCCGGACTTGCGCAGAGCGCGTGCCTGGGCCGAGGTAGACCTGGAGGCGATTGCGCGCAATGCGGGCGCGCTGCAGGGCTGCATGCCAGCGGGCTGCCGGTTGATGGCCGTGGTAAAAGCGGACGCTTACGGCCACGGCGCGCCCGCCGTGGCGGGCCGGCTGTGGCAGGCCGGTGTGCGGGCCTTTGCAGTGGCGACGCCGGAGGAGGGCGCGCAGCTGCGCCGGTGCGGCATCACCGGTGAAATATTGGTATTGGGCTATGCAGATGCGGCCCGTATACGGGAGCTGCGGCGCTGGAGGCTGTGCCAGACGGTGACGGACCCGGCCCACGCCCGTGCGCTGGCCCGTGCCGCAGGCCGCAGGCCGCTGCCCGTGCACATTGCGGTGGACACGGGCATGCATCGCCTGGGCACGGATGCGGGCGCGGCTCCGGCGGTGGCCGAGATGCTGCGTCTGCCGGGGCTGGAGGTGCGGGGGCTGTTCACACATCTGGCAGTGGCGGACAGCCCTGCGCCGGAGGACGCGGCCTTTACCCGAACGCAGCTGGATGCGTTTGAAGCGCTGGCGCGGAAGCTGCGGGGCGCGGGGTATACGCTGCCGCCGCTGCACGCGCAGGCGAGCTGCGGCATCCTGAACCAGCCGCAGCCTGACTGCGGATATGCCAGGCCGGGCATCGCGCTTTACGGCGCGCTCAGTACGGCGGGCTGCGCGGCGCGGCTGCACCCGGTGCTGGCTCCGGCGCTGGCGCTGCGGGCGCGAGTCGTCAGTGTGCGCCGCGTGCCGCCCGGCGAAGGCGCGGGCTATGGCCTTGCGTTCCGGGCACGGCGCTCCACCCGGCTGGCGGTAGTGGCCATCGGCTACGCGGACGGCTGGCCGCGCGCGGCGGGAGAAGGGCGCGGCCATGTGCTGCTGCACGGCAGGCGCGCGCCCGTTGTGGGCCGGGTGTGTATGGACCAGCTTCTGGTGGATGCAACGGACACAGGCGCGGCGGTGGGGGATGTGGCAACGCTCATCGGCGCGGACGGCCCGGAGCGCATCACCGCCGAGGAAGCGGCCGAGGCGGCGGGCACCATCGCCAACGAGCTTTTGTGCCGCATCGGTCCCCGCGTGCCCCGCGTTTATCTGCGCTGAGAAAACGAAAGCCCCGCGGCGTTGTGCACACAACGCCGCGGGGCTGTTTCTTGCTTCACAATAAAAGCTTATCCGGACGGTCCGCATGGCCTGAAAAATAGCCTGTACGGCCATTTTGGAAGCGGGCTCACCAGCGCCCGCCGCCACCGCCGCCGAAGCCGCCGCCGGAAAAACCGCCGCCGCTCCCACCGAAGCTGCCGCCGCCACCGCTGGAGCCGCCGCTCTGCTGGGCGACGGTTTGCTGCAGCTGCGTCATGGAATGGTCTACGCTGTGGTGCATCATATGGCTGAACCAGATCACATTCCACACGGTCATGTCGCTGCAGCCGTACCACACGGGCGGAGGCACGGCCATCCCATCAAAGCGCCCGGCCCATTCCTCCTCCAGCCCAAACACCGAGGCGTAGGGAAGGACGTCGTAAAAATATTCGGGGTTTTCCGCGGCCAGCGCACGGATGCGCGGCAGCTCGGATTCCTCAATGAATTTCCGCAGGCCCAGCAGGCGGCCGGCCATTTCCAGGCGGTACTCTGTGGGCTGGGCGATGCGCGGCGCGGCAAGGCACGCCAGCAGGGCCAGCAGATAGCTTCCCAGCACCGCCCACAGCGGCGTCAGCGCATACAGGGCCGCGCCGTAGGCAAGCCCCGCCGACGCGGCGGCGCACAGGCCCACGCCGGTTCCCCAGCCGATGCGCGCCCCCCCGGCCGGAGAACTGCCAGCGCTCCGCCGCCGCATACAGCAGCAGGCCGAACAGCAGGAGCAATACCCCCGAGAGCAGGCCCAGCCCTACGCTGGCACCTGTGATAAACGCGCCGCAGGAAAGGCCGGCCGCGCCCCACAGTACGGCGCAGCCGGCGCCCAGCGCCAGCGCACGTCCGGCGCTGCCGGGCCTGTACAATGCCCGTTCACCCGTAAAGTGGGCCGACAGGCTCAGCTTCGCTTTCTGCAGCGCCTCATAGAAGGCGGGCTCCAGGCTGTGCAGCTGGCACACGGTGCGTCCCGCCGGGAAAAGCGCGTCAAAAAAGACGGTCTGGTACTCCGGGCTGCCCGCGGGCAGGCCTTTTTTCCGTACCAGCCGCAGGTCCTCCTCCCGGCCCTCTACGGCGAGATAGCCCTTGGAGGCGAACCAGAGAATCAGCGAGAGGATGTCCCGGTCATCCGCCGAATTGTCGATGATATAGCCCACCTCGGCGCTGGACACGCCGTCCGGCGGCGTACACTCGGGCGTGACCACCGGCGCTCTGCGCCGGGCCGACAGCGCCCGCAGCAGCGTGTACGCGGCCAGCAGCGCGCCTGCGCCCGCAAAAGCCCAAAACACCCATACCGGGGCCATGCGCTCGCCGGTGAAGTAGCCCTCGGGCAAGCGTGCGTACAGCGTAACGGCCTCGCCCGGGTACAGCGTGCGCCCCGCCGCGCCGGAGAATGTGTTTCCGTCCCATGCGCCGGAAACGCCCGCTTCATTGCCTTTGCCGCCGTAGGAGCCGCTGTACAGCGCCAGCGCGCCCTTCTGTTCCTGCGTCAGCGGTTTTTCAAAGGTGAACGAAAAACGGAAGTCCTCTATGGGCGCGTCCCACCGGCCGCCGTTTAAGGAATAAAACAGCTCGTCGTAGGCGGCTACGCGGTCGTCTCCGATGTCGTAGGTGAATGTCAGCTCATAGGTCTGCACGCCTGTGAGCCATGTGTCCTCATCGCCGATGCGGATGCTGTAAAAGCCGTCTTCGGTATCGGTCTTCACGGGCGCGCCGGCCGTCTGGCCCTCGCCCGTCACGGCAAGGTCCCGCACCCTGGCGCGGTAGGCCATCTCCTGCGGGCCGTCCGCGGTGTCCTTTTCCACCCACAGGGCGACGGGCAGCACGCGGTAAATACCCCGGGAGGGTACGGCGAAATCAACGGTGATGCGCTCGGTCTGGGTAACGGTGTTGTTTTCGTGCAGGGTGGCGTCCACGCTGTATGCGGTAATGGTATAATCCGCGCGGGAAACGCCGGAAGCTTCGGCAAATGCGGGCAGAGCGCAGCATACAAGCAGCGCCGCCGCGGCCAGCAGGCAGATGAGTTTCTTCATGTGCTTTCCTCCGCTTTTTTGGTTTGCCCGGTACGGCAAAGCCAATACTGCCAACAGTATAACACAATATGCGCGGCGAAAACAGCGGGAACTTGCAAAATAACGCCGGATACGGTATGATAATGCCTGTGCACGGCCCTGCCGCGCCGAGAGAACGCCCTGAAACAGCAGGGCGGAAAATTTGAAAAAAGCAAAAGGAGCAAACGGATGCTTGCACTGGTAAAAGAATATTTTTGGATCTTTTTCATTTCCATGGTGCCCATCGTTGAGCTGCGCGGTGCGGTCCCGGCGGGGCTTGCCATGGGCCTGCCGGTGATTCCCACCTATATTGTTTCGGTCATCGGCAATATGCTGCCTGTCCCCGTCATCCTGCTGTTTGCCAAGGCGGTTCTGCTGTGGTGTACCAAGCTGCCCGGCGGGCTGGGCCGTTTTTTTATGAAAATTTACGACAAGGGCGTCAAAGCCGGCGAAAAGATGCAGGCGAAGGCCGGGCGCGGAATTTACTGGGCGCTGTTCCTGTTTGTGGCCATCCCGCTGCCGGGCACCGGCGCGTGGACGGGCTGCCTGGCGGCGACGCTGTTGGACCTCAAGTTTTGGCCCAGCGTGCTGGCGGTGCTGTGCGGCGTCATGACAGCCGGCCTCATCATGGGCGCGGCCTCGGCTGGCCTGCTGGGCGCTCTTGGCATGATTTTTGCGTGAACCTGTTACGCAGCACCCTGCGGGGGGGATTTCCCCCCGCAGGTTTTTTTGATTTTCGGCCCTTCCGGACAAGCGGCAACAGGGCAATTTCTGGAAAAGTATCAAAAACTTTATTTTTCTTGAAGAAAATGATCTTCCGGCGGCGTTTCATGGGTGTAGGGCGATGAAACAAGGGCGGGCAAAGGTGGTGGAGCGGATCGCACAGAATATGACAAGTGATGAATTTTCCCAGCTCGTACGGCAGTACGAACGGCTGGTGTACACCATCTGCTACCAGTTCACAAAAGACCACCAGCTGGCCGAGGATCTTGCCCAGGAGACGTTCCTTTCCGCCTACACCCACCGCGACGACTGCCCGCCCGGCAGTTACAAGCCCTGGCTCGCCCGCATTGCCACGAACAAGGCCAAGGATTATTTGAAAAGCGCCTACCACCGGCGCGTATCCGCGGCTGAGGACGGCGAGATGCCTGCCGTGGCAGACGTGCTGAATGCCATGCCGCCGCCCGAGGATATCACCATTGCCAAAGATGAAGCGGCGCGCATCCGGGATACCATCCTCGCCTTGAAAGAGCCTTACCACCAGGTCGCCGTACTGTTCTTCCTGGAGGAAAAAAGCGTGGACGAGATCGCCTCGGCGCTGCGGCGGCCGCCCAAAACAGTACATACGCAGATCTACCGCGCCAAGCAATTGCTGCAGAACGCCATAGAAAGGGGAAACGGGCATGGAATTGTTCAATAAAGAGGGCCATCTCACGGACGAGGGCCTGCGGGCCGTTGTGGACGGCACGCTGGATGAGATGGGCCGGCTGGAAGCCTCGGAGCATTTGAGCTTCTGCGACAGCTGCCTTGTGCGTTACACGGAACTGCTTGCGGACGACACGCTGCTCGTTCCCGAAATGCCCTTGACGCCCACGGTGCTGGCGCGGGTGCGGCGCAGGGCCGTGCGGGTGTTTTTCAACCGGTATACCCGTGTAGCCGCCGTTGCGGCATTCGCGGTGGTGCTGTGGGGCACTGGCGTATTCAACAGCCTTGTGCCGGACCGCACCATCCGCCAGCAGGAGCCGGCCCGGATCACGGCGCCCATCAGCGCCGCAACGCGCGTGAATGATTTCTTCCGCAGTGCGGGAGACTCCATCAGCGCCGCGCTCACGAATATCCTGCCGCGCGCGGACGCCGCCCCGGCAGATGCGAAATAAGACAAGGGAGAGACATATCATGCAAAGAAAAAGTGGATTTCTGACATTCTGCTTCGCCTGCCTGCCCGGCGCGGGAGAGATGTATCTTGGTTATATGAAACGCGGCCTGTCCGTGATGATTGCCTTCTGGGGCCTCATCTTTGTGGCGTCGCTGCTGAATATGGGCATCCTGGGCATCCTTGCGCCCATCATTTGGGCTTACTCGTTCTTCGATACTTTCAATCTGCGCGCGCAGACGCCCGAGCAGGTGGCGGCAAACCCGGACGCCTATCTGTTCGATGTGGAGAGCATTGCCGGTTCCAACTGGAAAAATGTTGTGGCCAGGCGTCACAACCTGTTCGGCGGCCTGCTTATCTTTCTGGGGGCGTACATTCTGTACAACACATTTCTGCGTCCTCTGCTGTGGGATCTGTACCGCACCTATGGGCTGGTCTGGCTGGGCAATATCATGGACGGCATTCCAACCCTTGTGATCGCCGTGCTCATTATCCTGCTGGGGCTGTATCTGGTAAAGGGTCCTTCCCGGCACGAGGATGCATCCGGGGATGATTACACCGCGTTCAAGGGGGACGGAAGCAATGGCTGAGAACGAGAACCGGGTCTCCGCCGTGCAGGAGGCTCCGGATTCACCGCAGGAGCCGGCGGCTTTGGATACCCCGCCCTCTGAAATGCCGGTGTACGAGCCGGCGCGCCCGGTGCGCCGGGTGGGCACGCTCACCATGGGCCTTGCGCTGGTAGTGGTAGGCGCGGCGCTGTGCGTGGGGCTGTTCTTCCCCAATGTGGATTTTCTTCTGCTGTTCAAGCTGTCGCCGTTGGTACTGGTGGCGCTGGGCTGCGAGGTGATCTTCGCGGCGTCTACAGCCAAAGGCATGCGGCTGAAATATGACTTTCTCTCCATGTTCGTGTGTTTTCTGCTGATTGTCACAGCGCTGGGAGCGGCATGCGTGCCTGTGGCGCTGCAATATGCCGGGCCGGGGCGCAGTGCTGCCGAGCAGCGGGTGGAGCAGGAGCTGTACGAAGCGACCTACGCCCGGCTCAAGGGCAACGGAGATATTGTGAATGTCACCTATGACGTTCACCTGGGTGAGCTGCGCACGCCGGAAGACGTGACCGGCGCGGCGGATCTGAAGGCGGGCGATTACGTGGGTGTGAGCGCCGAGCTGAAAGGAACGTGGGCCACCCGGGAGGAATTTGTGGCCGCGTGCCGGCCTGTCATTGAAGCCGTGCGCGCCACGGGCGTGCGCGACCCGTATATCAGCCTGTATATGCGGGAAAGCCGGGATACAGAAATACCGCTGTACAGCCTGGCCGTGGAGGGATCCTATCAGGCGGATATGACGGCGGAGCAGCTGGCCCAGTGCGTGACGGAACGCATCTATGTGGATGACGCGGGATATTATATGGACGCCGAAGAGCTTGCCGGCTGGCAGAGCGAACAGAGCAGCGCTGCCCGTGACGCCGAGCTTGAGGCGCTGGAGGCCGAGTGGCAGGCCCGCTTGGATGAAGCCGAAGCTGCCGCGGAGCAAGCCCGTGCGGAAGCGGAGGAACGCGTTGCACAGGTACAGGCCGAAGCCGACGAGCGCGTTGCGCAGGCACAGGCCGACGCGGACAGCCGCGTGGCCGAGGCGCAGGCAAACGCCGCAGCGTAAGCGTCTATTATATAGAAAACAGCCCGCCGCACTCTTTTGGAGTGCGGCGGGTTTTGCTTTACCTTTTTTGAACTTGTTCAAGCCCCGGCTTTGCCAAGCGGTATGGCTGCGGCCTCGGTACGGGCACGGCGTGGCGGAAAGCGTCCGCGGCTGCCGCGCCGCACGCGGTCACCCCCCGGCCAGACGGAGGATGGCTTCCTGCCGGGTGGCGGGGAAAAAGATATCCCGGCCCCGGTTGCTCTCGCGGATAAAATCCCGCAGGGGTTTGCTGGTATATCCGGAATAATCGCCGTACACCGCCAGCTTTGCGCCGTAATTGATGAATTTTTGCAGTACGGCCCCGGCAAGGCCCGTGCTCAAAATGAAAAAATCCGGCGAAACAGCGGCCTTTTCAATGGCGATGCGCTCTGCGCCCAGTGTGTAGCGCGCTTCCATGATCAAGTCCAGCGCCGTCTGCTCGTCCGTCAGTGCGCACGTGCCTGTTACAAGGGCGATGGCGACTCCGTTTTCTGTGATTTTTTCCATTGCCATGCTCTTTCCTCCTGTTCTGTTTGAATATGCCTTCTGCTCAAAGGCTTGCCGTCAGCCATTGCTGCAGAGCCTCCAGTTCCTTTGGCGTGTGGAAATAATGGCCCGCTTCGGGGCGTGTCAGCAGCCTGCAGCCGTATTGCCGGGCAAAACGGGCGGTGACATCCGGCTCACACAGCTCGTCCCGTCCGCCGCACAGAATGGATGTGGGCGTGTCCCAGCGGCGCACGGGATGTTCTTTCACATAGCAGTAGTAATCCCAGTACAGCGTTTCTCCGGTGGGTGTTTCTATGGCCCGTTCCCGGCACAGGCGCTCCTGTGTTACGCCGAACCAGCCCATCATGTTTTCAATGAGCCGCCGCATATCCAAGACAGGGGAAAGGAACAGCGCCTGTTCCAGCGGCTCGTCCGCGTAGGCTGCCAGGCTGAAGCAGGCTCCCAGGCTGCAGGCGAACAGGCCCACGTGCGCCCAGCGCTTTTTGGCGTACCCCATCACGGCCCTAAGCTCGGGTACGCAGACTTGTATCCTGCACGGCGCAGGCTCGTCTTTGCGGCCCCCGTGTCCGGGCAGATCGAAGCTGAGCACCTGCAGCGCCCGGGCGGACGCGGCTTCGGCAAGCAGCTGAATGGGCGTATCGGCTTTGTGGGACAAATTGCCGTGGACGGCAACGACCGCCCCATCGCCCGGCGGTCCCCACACGAGGGCGGGGATTCCGCCCAGATCGAGTTGTTCTGTCTGCATAAAGCTCCTTCCTCGGATAAAACGGGCCGTGGACGTTTTCCGGCCCATGATCGGAGACGGAAAATAAGAAAACCCGTGCCGCATTGCCAGAAAGGCATTGCGGCACGGGTTGTGTTGCATGGCTCGCAGCCTTCGCGCGGAAAGCTGGCAAACGGAAATTCAGCGCTTGCTGAACTGCGGCGCGCGGCGTGCGGCCTTGAGACCGTATTGCTTTCTGCCTTACGGGCGAAAACTGTTGATTTTACTGGGTTTTTTAAGTTTTCGCGCCTCGGTTAACCCATCAGTTCACCCTTTCCGCGTCTTATTTGGTGTAGCACCTTTTTTGGGCGCAAATGCTTTATTCACAACCGAGGACAATTCTTTAGGTTTATTATACTTCACCTTAGCATAAATGTCCATCGTAATTTTGCTGTGCTTATGCCCCGCCAGGTACTGAACCGTTTTCGGATCTGCGCCGGAGTAAATCAAATTCGTGATATATGTGTGGCGCAACTGATGAGGAGTTACCTGAAAATCAAGGGTATACACCACATTTCCATTATGCGCTGCTTTTTCTCCCAGCTTCGGCGTTACCGTGCGCTGAATTTTCTGCCCATTGATATACCGGACATAGGTACGCTCCTTTGTTGATCTTGTGATGATATACTGCCATACTCGCTTGAACTGCGTATATGACAGCGGATCTCCATCACGATTGGCAACAACATATTCTGAAGTTGCAACCTCTTTTGCTTCCCGTAGGCACTCCGTTAGAACTGAAGGTAGCGGAATGTCCCGCCTTGCAGATTTTGTTTTTAGATCGGACGAGATAACGGGCCGATTATGTTCCGAATGCCATGCTCTTTGTACGGAAAGGTATGGTGCTTCGGCATCAAGAAACACACAGTCCCATTTTAACGCCAAGATTTCTTCCCGTCGCAAGCCAGCATACAGACCAATCATTACAAACACATACGGAGGAAGCCCCTTGATGGCAACGAGAAGTTTGTCAACCTGTTCGTCTGTAAGTGCCTCTCGTTCATTCTGCGGCTTTCCTCCTTTGGAAGAAAGAGTTTCACAGGGGCAGGAATCGATGATTTTGCTTTCGACTGCAGAATAGAAAATGCACTTATACAGCATCTGAACCGAGCGATATACTGAGCATGATTTTGAGGAGACATTCACCATCGCAAGCTTGATATCATCTGAAGAGACTTCTGCCATATATTTATGGCCCAGCGGTTCAATGATATAGTTTTTGACCTTTGAAGTATAGTCTATAAGGGTTGTTGGCCGTATTCTTGCAGATTGCATGGTGAGCCAACGCTCACAATATTCGGCCACAGTCGGTGTTGTCCTACGGAAAACCGCATCCTCAATTTGGCGCTGTGCTTCTTCCACTTTTTCAAGAAGTTCTTCCGGAGTCCTTGCGTAAAGGGCGACTCGCCTGCCATCGGCATCTTCAATTCGTGTTCTGTAGTATTCGACCCCCTTTAGCACCACAGTGCCATACGTGGGTATCTCTTTTTTCTTTCTTGCCATTCTTTCACCTCCCTAAACGTTGGTATCAGCTGCCGAATTTGTGAGGGTGAGCAAGTTATTTCTTATTGGGACGGTGCTGCTTGCGGTATGTCAAGTTGTTATCGGCAGGTTTTGCCCTCTTTGTGCATTTGGCAACATATTCCTGAAGCGCTGCATCTGTAAAATACACGCACCCATTTGGAACATACTGGACGTAGGAAATCAAGCCGTTTTGTCTGGCTGCATCCAGCGTGGCAATACTAATCCCCAAAATCTTGGCAGCTTCTTTTCGTGTAATCAGTTTTTCCATATGCGCATTTATCCTTTCATGATATATTCAACCCTCCGATTCCCTGGTAATAAATGCGCCGTTCTGCTGGTTTCAAATACATGACTCCAGCCAAGTTAACATTCCATCAACTCACAAGCTCACTATATTACACTTGCAACCAGAGTTAATTACAGCATTCTTTTTGCGGCACACCTCCGCCCGTGGCGAACGGGTCCATGGAAATCTCATCCCCCCGCCTTCATTATGGCCGGGCCGCGAATTACGGAAGTATCATTATTGCCCCTGGCGGATCATCGCGCATACGGTTGCCGTCCGTATTTATGTGCTCTTGGCTCTGGCCTGCCAAACCAAATGGATAGCCGCTTGCCACCAGAGGAACGAGAGGGCGCCGCTATGCGGTTTTCAAGGTTCATTGAAAATGGGGATTGCCTTCATGAAGTAAGAACACTCGAAAAACGCAAAATCTAATGCTCTGAGAAAAAATTAAGGCTCCGGCAAAGCACCGGAGCCTTTGTCTAAATTCTGAATTCCGAAATATGCAGAACAATATGCAGCATAATGTATTGCCTACAATCCTCGTCGAGATTACCGGCATAACTGCTCAGCCGGTTAATCAGAGGCATATATAGAGCAAGCAGGGAATCCAACGCTTCCCGGTCTCCGCATACAGCAGCTTCCAGAAGCAGTCTAAATTCATTGCCGGTCATTTTTTTCGCTCCTTTATAAGGCGCTCTCTTAATCGCTTTATTGCAAGGGAGCGCTGGTTGTATACATGCTGTACAGAGCAGTGGAGTTTTGCTGCAATTTCAGATGGTGTAAGATCTTCGACAAAAAGCATTTCCAGTATACGTCTGCGCATCAGCGGAAGTTCCCGGAATGCCTCAGCCAAACGCTGTTCCTCGAAATCAAAGCTATCCGGCGAAACACCAGCAGATAATAGCGCCGTATCCACGATTGCAACATCAGTTTCTTCAAGGGGGACGGTTTGCAATTGCTTTTTTTCAGCACGCAGATAGTTCTTCTGTGCATTTTCTGCAGTTATGACGATCCATCTTGTGAATCGGCCACGCAGTTCATCCCTTCCGTCCGTGGGTGACATTATTTACGCCTCCTTTGGCGCATGCCACCCCGGCAAAAGAGATAAAAACACGCCACGATGGCATGCTATGATCTGTAAGATATGGGGTTAAATCAGGAATTTGAGCGGAATAGCAGCGCATCAACGCATCAAAACCACCTCCTCCCTGTATAAGCGAGGGTTGTCTGCCCATAAAAACACCCACCCGTTGACAGTTTTTATAAACTGTACAAAACGGATGGGTGCTTGGCAGGGCTCATCAGCTCCACCTCTGAAGTCATATTTTTACGGTGAAAGGACCTGCTTGTTTGTAGGCAGAAAAGTCTCAAAATAATCTCAACCACGGTCACAAAAACGGATAAAAGCCGCAGTTCATGTTCTGCATTATGTAAAAAACGTTTTCAATTCCTGCATATGCTCATCTGTGAGATACGGCTCTGCCTGCCTGAAATAAATCTGTGACAGGGTCTTGCTGCCGGACATAAGCATTGCTTTTATGAGATAGTAATGGCCTTCCGACTCATACATATCAATGGACAGCAAATCCATGGATAGTTCCTGTACGCGAAGGTAGTTCTTTTCTCTATAAAGCATAGAGAGATACCGTTTCATATAGTGCAGAAACTTGTTTTGGTAATACAGCGTTTTGGGCATTAGCCAGTGGTAAAAGTCGTACCGCGGAAGGAGACTGCCTCGGTAGAGTCCAATAATACTCTCATACAGCGTCTGTAAAATCGCCGGGTCGGAAGAATTATCGATCCGTTTGCATGCATCGTCGAAGCGATCAACATCAGTAAAAATTGTGTAATTGGGGTTTAACGTGAATGTCCCGTGCGATGCCTGAATCAAATCGCGGATCCCTATGCAGGCAAGCGTGTTGCGAAGGCGGTATACGACATTCTTAATCGAATTGTACGGATTCTCCATGTCTGTACTTTCCCATATGACGTCTGTAAGCAGCCGCAGCGGATGTTCTCTTTTGCGGTTTAAGAGCAGAAATGTCAGGAGCACATATCCAGACTCATTTGTAAATGAATCATCTTTTAAAACATCGGTTGCAGAAATGATTTCCAGTTTCCCAAACAGATTTGCCTGAATGATTGTTGGTTGTTTTATACTCGCATAGCGCCGTTCTCTCCATTCCTGCAGCAGTATTTCATTCAACTCCACAACGACGCAAAGGATAACAAGTCGTAAAAACCCCGGATCTTCCACATTACGTTTCGGATTATCTACGCCAAGAAAACCGGCATTGAGTCTTTTTTGAAACGGAACCGCCAGAAGCGAATTCACACTCTGCTTCTCCAAATATCTGTATTCTTCTGCGAATTCAGATTTAATCCGCTCCAGATCCGTAATAATGATTGGCGTATCGCTCTTTAGCAAGCAAAGCCAGCGCGGAAACATTTCGAACGGCATAAATTGGAGATTGTCAATTTCGGGCGCTATTCCAGGGGCACAGCACTCATATGTATTGACTCCGATACCCAACTCATCGTCCACTTCGATGACATATGCTCTGTCAGCACCGTAGAACATAAGCGCCCCCTGCAGTGCCAGTTCGATTTTTTCTTTTGGGTTCGTATTGTTGCGCAGCTTGGTTTCCAAATCGCTCAGAATGCGCAAATAATCGCAGCCATTACCATCTACATTCAGTCTGCAGATTCCTTCCTTTCTTTCACCGTTCATCATAGTGTTCACCTCCTATTTGGATGATACTTCCCCAGATAAAACGCAAAGCTGTCCAGCAAGAACTGGACAGCCTTTGCTCTCGTTGACCGTGCAGATATAGACTGTACGGTGCAGAATATTCATTTGTGTTGACCGAGTGCCTGCTAAGCAGAAATCGCTGCCTTCAGGGAAAGGCAATTCACAACTCAATGCTCGTCATGAGCTTTTTCGATGATGTCAACCAACTGCCTTAGCAGATCGCAGGTGAGTATCTTTGTTTTCACAGGGAATTTATCAATGCGCTCATAAAGGTCGCGCATGATGACCTGCTCCTTATAGTCATAGGAATCCAACAAAAGCTGATCCACTGTGGTGTGCAGCATATTTGCCACTGAAACCAGCAGCTCAATGCTGATTCCGCCTTTGCCATTTTCGATTTTGCCGAGGTGGCTGTTCGTGCAATTCAGCTGTTCAGCGAACTCCTCCTGCGTCATTCCGAGGTTATGACGCATCGTTTTTATGCGTCTTCCAAGAGCTACTTTGTCCACCAGCATCGTCTCCTTCTATAATATTATTTTACAAAAAAAGAGGCGTGCTGTAGAAGTTACTATAAATCTATTATCCACCTTAATAATACGTATTTTCGCTTTAAAGCGGTTTTGTATTCATCAAAACATCAGAAAAGTAGATTCACAGTTTTATAAGTTCTTAAAAGTCAACCATCGAACAACTCCAGATTGCTGATCATTGCCGCAATGTCCATGTTCAAATCTTCCTGCATTTGTATAGATGGTGTTTCAACGCCTCCGGCAAGCAACTGACCGTTTGCGATTCGCTCGTCAATAATGGATCGAATCATTTGCTCAAGCGCATCACGCCTTATCCCGCCGTCAATTTTAACACTTACCGGCGCAGGTTCAGCAAGCTCGGGATGTGCAGCAATATATGCATTCAGTGCGGCTATAACAACTGCGCTTTTTCGGTTTCCAAGACGCTCTAAAAGCTCTCCTGCCTGCGTCTGTTCTCGCGTTTCTGAACCGAACTGTAGCGAAAAACGGTATTTCCCATCCCGCTTCACAACGGAACCCCATTATTGTACCGCGCGCATGGCCATCTGTCCTCGCGCAAGCATCTCATAACCGATCGCGTTTGCCTTTGGATCATCGATGAAGGTAGCCTTCGCCACAAGCGAGGTGTGCTCAATCAGCGGTCTGAACAGGACGCTTCCGCCTCCAATAAAGATGGCGGGGTTGGTACGCAAATCCACCTGAAGCTCACGCAGCTTGCCCAAAATATCTTTTGCGTGCAGCTGAGCCGCATCACGAATCGCCTTTTTTACTTCCTCGGGCAGTATCGTTTCCTGCCCCTGCAGCACTGCACAGATATGTTCGTCTTCAATGCGCATGTCGTGCTGCGCGCTGATTTTGCCAATGATATCATTGTTCATGGTGATGACTCCGCTCTCCAAACTGCGGCAGAATTGCAGATCCGGCTTTCCGTTACGAAGGAGAAGCACATCGGTAGTATATCCGCCGATATCCGCGATAAACATCCGCAGCGTTTTCAATAGCTGTCCGCTTTGAGGAACAACAGCGGCATACGCCTGCGGATACACAAAGACATTTCGGATCACAATGCTCATAGGACGGTTGTTGTAAGCAAAATTCACTGTTCCAAACCGCCTGAAATACTGCGCGAAGCGTTCTTTCAGCATCCCGTAGTGTTCCGGCGGCAAGCCAACCGCAAGGTCGATCTGCTCAAACGCCGTATTGGCACCGGCAGCGGAAAGCTCCTTAGCAATGGCAAAGAGTGACAGGATAAAGTATCGATCATCTCTGGTCTTATCTCTCATATAGGGCAAGCGCTGCCCGGTGAGCGACCAGTATTTCCCGTTGTACTCCAAAACCTCCTCTGCCATAGGCGGTTTTACGGTGTGTTCTGTCAGCCCGGAAATGAAAGAGAAATGCGGGGTTTTAACGGCATAATTTCCATGATCAATGGCGATCAACATAAGAGTACCTCCCATTTTGGTTTATCTAATTACACGGTTTAGCATGCGTATTTACAGCAGAAATGCGCATTGAGTCAATAACTACGCGCGAAACGAAGGATCAAGCTTCCGATTCTCTACGAGAGAGGACCTCTGTTTCCTCCTTGAAAGAACGTGGTTCGACACGATTATATTATTTCTCCTATAAAAGAAACTATTGATATTTCCCGCTGCTTGTGCTATGATAAAAGAAAACTCCAGAGGGGTGACCTGCCATGATCGTGCGTGAACGATATATGCGGCTGATCCGTGATTTTATGGATAAGCCTGTGATTAAAATCATAACAGGAATGCGGCGGAGCGGCAAAAGCGCTCTATTGGAGCTTACGCGTCAGGAGCTGCTCGACCGCGGTGTTGACAGGAAGAATATCATTTTCATCAACTTTGAATCCTTGCGCTATGAGGCGCTCAGGGACTATAAGGCGCTGTACGCAGAGATCATCAAAATCGCGGGACAGACAGAGGGACGGATCTACGTCCTTCTCGATGAAATCCAAGAAGTGAACACTTGGGAGCAGGTCATAAATTCCCTCCGCGTAGATCTTGACTGCGATATCTATGTAACAGGCTCAAATGCAAAGCTCCTCTCCGGGGAACTCGCCACGCTGTTGGCTGGGCGGTATGTGGAGATACAGGTCTATCCGCTGGATTTTGAAGAATATCTGGCATTCGCAGCAGAGAATGAGGACGAGGCAAAGCTCTCGAAGCAGGAGCAGTTTGCTAACTTTCTCCGTTTTGGTGGACTGCCCGGCATCCATCAGCTGAAATGGGATGAAGATCGCGTCATGCAATACCTTCATGACATCTATAATTCCGTCCTGCTGAAGGATGTGATTGCACGGAACCGGATACGCGACACGGCACTGCTGGAGAGCATTGTCCTGTATCTCATGGACAACATCGGAAACACTTTTTCCGCAAAAACAATCTCTGATTTTTTAAAAAGCCAGGGGCGAAAGCTAAGCACGGAAACCGTCTACAATTATCTGAAGGCATTGGAAAGCGCCTTCCTGATCCACAAGGTCGTCCGCTTTGACATCAAGGGAAAGCGGATACTGGAAACGCAGGAAAAATACTATCTCTCCGATTTAGGTCTGCGCCACGCCGTTATTGGCTACCGGGACAATGATATTGCCGGCGTTCTGGAGAACACTGTATTCCTGGAGCTGCTGCGCAGAGGTTTCTCCGTCAACATCGGAAAGCAGGATGTGGCAGAGGTTGACTTTGTTGCAAACTGGGCTGACGACCGGCTCTATATCCAAGTCTGCTATATTCTTACGCCGGAAAACACGGATCGGGAATTTGCGCCGCTGGAGGCAATCTCGGATAACTACGAAAAGCTTGTTCTGTCCACGGACACGCTGCTGCGGGTCAATCGTGGCGGAATCCGTCAAAAGAACATTATTGACTTTCTGTTGGAACATTAAATATGAGATAACGCAGGAACGAGAAAAGGACGGTACAGCCGAAGCTGAACCGTCCTTTTTCACTAAGATAATTGCCGTTGGAAGCAGTGCTCCCAAACATAATCATCAAGACCTTTATATCGAGGATCCCACAGATAGGTGCCATAGCGAAAACCTGCATCCGAAAGCAGTGAGACCAGCGTCCTGTATCCGCCTTGCACATGGGGGTTCTCCATGAAATCCATGTCGAATGCAGTCATGATACGTTCTACACCTTGCTCGTGCAGCTGCGGCAGGATAAGCTCCAATTGGGTCAATGAATTTACCCCCGCAACTGCGAGTACCGTCTGTCCTGTCAGATAATGGATGACATCCGCTTTCATGGGTCCCTCTGTGAGCAGCACCATATTGCGCGGTTTCCCCGCAATATGTACCCATCCCTCCGCCTTACAGCCGTCTGTGCGGCCGGTGCTGGATACCCAGCGAAATTTGCGCCGCGCCGCATTATCCCGGCGAATCTGCATGCCTTGAATACGGCCTTTGCTGTCCCGCACCGGAATCAGAATACCGCGGCTCTCACAGGCAAAGGACCATTTACCATCTTTTCGGTAAAAGCCGGGTACACCGGACAGATAATATCCGCTGGATTGAAGCTGCCTTGCAATGGTTTGCATTCCCACCACCGGAGTGGTCCGGTACTCAAGCCTGTCGATTTCCTCATCTGATAGGCCTCGGTTTCGCAAGTTCTGCCGATGGTCGGAGGCCAGTGTCAGCTTGGACAGCAGCCCGGTATAAGTGTCGCTGCGTGATGCAATATCTGTCGGTGGGACTTCTGCAACCACGGGCATAGGAATGTGCTCCGGCTTCGGTATACTGCCCTGCACATCCAAGCGTGCGATCAGCGCATCATGGACCTCCTCGCGGGCAATCCCCGTATAGTATGCATACAGATCGAAAATGCCGCCGGAGAACCCACAGCGCGGACAGCGAAATACATCCTTCTGCAGATTGATGTTCAGATGTTTTGCATGCGGCTCGTCATCACAGCACGGGCAAGGCACATTGTAGTTGCTTCTTCCGTATGGCGGGTATGGAAGCCCAATCTGCGGAATGATGTCTGACATATGAAAGATGTCCATACAGCCTCCTTTCCGGGGACGGAATATCCGTCCCCCGTGATGATATCCGCATCACACGGATGCCTGCTGCATGGCATGTTCGCAAATCAGCCTTGCCGCGTCAGACAGCTCTTGATTGTCTTTGTATTTATTTGCCACCCATGCAATCGCGTTCGGATCCATCGCTAACACCTCGCCAAGCGTCTTGCCGCTGTACTTTTTGATGGGGCACGGCTTCTGGAAAGCCTGCTCCAATCTCTGCTCCTCCGTTAGAACTTCCGGTTCGTATGCCGGCTCAATCTCTGCCTGCTCTGCCTGTACAGGCTGCTCCATAGCCGGTGGCTCCCGGTGCATGTCCATCTCACCGGCAGGCAGTTCATCCGGAGCCATGTCGGCGAAATCGTCGCCGGCCGCTGAGAACTGAAGCCCAAAGCCTGCGTTTCTTAGTGCAATGCCGACCGCTGCCGTCTGCGCCCATTCCCGCGGTGACACAGATGGCTTGAGGCATCCGGCCCCCTTTGACGCTGTAGCTTCTGCGAGATAGCAGTCAACCGGGTCCTTGTAGCTGGGATAGATGCGCGCCGTTGCCACAAAACAATCCTTGCCGGGCGACACCTGGATGGCGATACGGCCTTCAGGGTACTTCAGGCGGAACCATGCCATTTGGATCATGACAGGAAGACGCTTTCGCGTCTCCTGCGTATTGAGATCCGTATAATCCACGGCAAACGGGGATGGGTCAAAGCCCTCCACCTTGTGGATGCTGTCCAGCTTTGCCAGCATAGCTGTTTTGGCATTCGAGTTGTTCTGACTCATGATAAAGCCCTCCTCTTATTTACTGATGTTGATGTAGGTGTTGCGCAGCTTCAGCCAAACCGGTAAAACGGTGTTGATCAGGCTGCTTACACCCTTGCGATACTGGTTCTGATCTGTTGGGGTGAAGCTGGAAAACCGCTTCCGGCAATCCAGAACGACCTTGTCAAGGGTCTCGGACGCCGTCTGGCGCTTGGCCTTCAGATTCTGATCTGCAGGCTGTCCCAGCCGCCGTTCCTTGGTCAGGCACTGGATATAGGCGTCTACCAGCTGGTAATGGCCGGACAGAACGGCTACATCCGTCGTGACCGGTGCCGTCTGGCAGAATGCCTGACTTGCATAAAGCACCTCAATACGATACAGCAGCTCCTGATACAGCATCAGCTGCTCCAGGGAGGCATGTCCTGCACCGATCTGCTTTTCCATCTCGTTTTTCAAGTTCTTGTACTCACTGAGCCAAGTTGCCATTGTAATGATCTCCTTTCACATTTGAGATTAGCTCTTTGATTCGCGCCGAGAGCATCGTCCCGCGCTGTTCCGTATCTGTACGCTTGATGGCAATGCATAATGCTCTCCGCTCTCCTACGATCAGCACGCGCTCCTTTGCGCGTGTAATTGCCGTATAAACAAGCGGACGCACCAGCATGACCGCATGGGCGCACTGCAGGTTGATGATGACAGACTTATATTCGCTGCCCTGGGACTTGTGGATGGTGGAGGCGTAGGCCAGATCCAGCATTTCAAGGTCGCTGCCGTCATACTCGGCAATTCGGCCATCGCCGAAATCAACGGTCAGCACGCTGTCGGTGTCATCGCGGGTGATGGATGTGATATAACCGATATCGCCATTGCTGATGTCCTCGCAGTTTTTTATCTGCATGACCTTGTCTCTCAAACGGTATATCCGCTTTTCTGTATACAACCTCCGGCTTTTCCCCGTCCTGCGGATTGAGCTTTTCCCGAAGCCGCTCGTTCAGCGCATTCACGCCCGTCTCCGTCTTTTGGCGGTATGGGGTCAGAAGCGCCACATTGTCAACACCGTATTTGGCGGTTTCCTGTAGATACAGTGTCTCGATCTGCTGTGCGGAAGTACTCATGTCGCAGGAGTCATAGAACTGGAAATCCTCGCCGTATTCCAAGCTAAGATTTCCATGCCGGATGAGCTTTGCATTAGCGGCGATACGGCTACCATAGCTCTGCCGGAAAATGCGATCCAGCCGCACTACCGGCACAGCGCCGCAGGCGATGATCTCGCTCAGCACGGCGCCGGGCCCGACAGAGGGAAGCTGATCCGCATCGCCAATCAGCACAAGCTGACTGCCGTGTGGTACGGAGCGGAACAGATGGTTGGCAAGATAGATATCCATCATGGACACCTCATCCACTACAATCAGATCCGCATCCAGCATCTCCGGTTCACAGTAATCGCCGTCCTCACCGGCCAGAAGCCCAAGCGCTTTGTGGATGGTAGTGGCCGGGAACCCGGTCGATTGCTCCATCCTGCGGGCTGCGCGTCCTGTAGGCGCGCAGCAGATGATTTTTGCTCCGCGGTTTTTCCTGCGATAGATATCCAGCAGGAATCGCTGGATCAGCGTCTTGCCGGTACCGGGCCCACCGGTAATCACACTGAGCTGCGATGTCAGGGCCGTCGTAACTGCGTGCCGTTGTTCGGAAGCCAACTGTATGCCCTGCTTTTTTTCTTCTGCGGAGATCTCCGTATCAATGTTGACGTGAGATTCCGCTTTCTCATAAGTAAGCATTCTGTAAACAGCCCACGCAAGGCTCTGTTCCGTTCGCGCTGTGACTGCACGGTATACCTGCCTGTCGTAGGAGGCCAAGCGGCCGGACTCAAGCATTCTTGAAGCCCGTACCGCCAGCATCTCTTCCGTCAGCCCTTCGGTATCCAGCAGCTTCAGGCATTGCTTGAGAAAGCTGTGCTTTTCCATACACAGATGTCTTTTCAGCTCTGCATCGGTCAGCGTGAATATCAGCCCCTCATCCACGCGTTCCGGCGAGAGAGGGTCAAAGCCCATGCTGATGGCAATACGGTCAGCCGTCTTAAAGCCGACACCAACCATCTCACACAGACGGTAAGGGTGATTTCGGACGATGTCCATGGTCTGCTCTCCGTACTGCTTGTACAGCTTGACCGCCCTGTTAGGCGTTACACCATGTGGCGCCAGAAAGGCAACCACATCGCGTGCGCCGCGGGAGGCAAGATAGGAGTCGCAAATCTTTTTGAGCTTTGTTTTGCTGATGCCCGACACGGCAAGCAGTTGTTCCGGCTCATGATCCAGCACGGTCAGCGTGTTCTGCCCGAACATGGCATAAATCTTTTCTGCGGTTTTGGGACCGATACCCTTGATCTGCCCGGAGCACAGGTAAGAGATGACACCTTCCTTGCTGGGTACAATCACTTCATCGAAGCCCTCGACTTCAAACTGGATGCCATGCTTGGCGCTCCGGCTCCAACGTCCGCGCATATCATAGCGCAGATTATCTGCCGTCGGCAGGCAATAACCCACCGCCTTGATCTCAGAAACCACATTCCCCGCCGCGTCCATGACCTTCTCACAAGGTCGGTACAGGGCGATCATGTAGCTGGCATCACCGGCCGTAACGGCTTTCGGGTAGATCAGCCTTTTGAATTGACATATCAAGATCGATTCTCCTTTCCTTTTGAAATCGGGTAATCAGTCAAAGTCAGGCGCCTCAAAGACCATGCCGTCGTAGTCACTGCATTCTTCGGCATTGGTTGGGCTCCAGTCGTCTGACCAGTTGACATGATCGGTTGTGAGATGGTCTGCAAGATCCATGGCAGCAGCCGAGGTAGCTGCTCTTACGAACACGACACCTGTGCGGACGATCGTGACCTCATAGATAGACCCGTTTTCGGGGCAATCATCGGCCGCACGATTGTCCAATGGCGCGTAGTATTTCAGCAGTTCGCTCTCCGGCAGCGTCAGATCCTTCTGCATGGGCAGAGTCCCGAATTTAAGCGCGCGGCTGATGGTCACAATGTCTCCTTCGACCTTTTGACCTCGCCGCGAATGCAGAATTCCGTTTCCGGCTGTCCTTCTGTTTTGCAGATCAGTTTATCTCCAACATTCAGCATAAATCTGCTCCTTTCTGTTATGGGGTTGTGACCAGCACCTTGCGGGTCTGTGGAATGAAATACTCCTCTTCAATGACCTGTGCTTCTCTTGTAAGCCGGAGCGCCAGCTCAACCATACGGTCTGCCAGTTGATCCAGCTCCTGCACGAGTTTTCACGTTCACGAAGCGCGTGCATGCTCCAGTCCTCGAAATCCTCGCCGTCATCAGTGCCACGCCCCGGATAAGTTACCACCTGTATGTGGGTCTGCGAGAAATTGACCCGAGTAGGTCTTCCGCAGACACCGCAGGTACAGTTGCCATCGGCAGCAAGCTGGTAATTCTTCTGTCCGCAGTTAGCGCAGTAGGACTTGTAGCCGCTTGGCCGCTTTTCTCCCTGATAGAGAACCAGATACCCGCCACTTCGTCCGTTCATCCCTGCCTGCCAGAGATAGTTGTGCTTCGCAGCAAATTCCCATTTACACTCGTCCATGGCATCAAAAAACTCCTGGGTCTGGATCATATCGAACAGCTTGTCCACCACCTCGGGCGAGAGCCCAAGGTGTGTGATTTTTTTAGGTTACAAGCATACGATGTGGATCTGTTCCAGGAGTTTAATGTTGGATAGCGAAAATGTGTGGTCAGATACTGCGTCATTTCCTGTCGGGACCGGAGATCTACCGGCTGATAGAATCTACGCAAGGCATCGCACCTCCCAGGACTGGTCTGTTCCCGGCTCGTTGGAGGCCAGCGCCGGATGCGTTTCGTCCATTGCGACTAACTTCTTATCCGCTCCGGCCCGTGTCGCCAGCTTGCGCACATCCAAATAGAGGTCTTCGCAGTATACGATGATGGGGATTCCCAACTGGGCGGCATGATGGATTTCGCCCTTCATACCGCGGCTGATGCGACCCCCGCAAATCAGCAAAACCTCGCTCTGTTCCAAAAGCTGAAGCCCAAATTGCAGAGCCAGTGCACGCTCCCCCGCTACATGGTCGCACAGGAGCATGGGCAGATAGGCGTGGGGGCACGTGCCATGTAGCCCAGCATGGTGCGAGCATAAAGCATGTATGCCCGAGCACGCCAGATGTTGCTGAGTTCTTCTTCCGCCGTGCTCCCGCTCAAAGGTGAGCAGATATAGGCGCGTTTCCGGTAACGGTCGTTTTCAGGAACTGCCGGTCTAGCTCGCGCTCCCAGCTTTCGTGATAGGCTTTCATTGCGTCGTGCATTATTGATTCTCCCTTCTTATGTCGGTGTAACCGATACTTTTAGTTTCCGGCTCTCACTGGTCTTGAGTACATCCGCATACACGGCGGGATACTTCTCTTTGAGGAGCTTCGAGTCGGGACGTTTGGTTGTTCTGGTGACAAAATCGATGAGGAGCTTGTCGCCGGTCGTGCTCAGCACGCCATGCTCATGCGCCTGCATCAATTCTGCGATTCGCACGCTGTGTGCAGCGATCTCCTTTTCATAGGTTTTGATCTCCGCATTGCAGTCGGAGATTTTCCCCTGCAGCTGCGCGATCTGGCGCAGCGCCTTCTCATACTTTGCAGGGAATTCAATCGTGGGAAGCCCGGGCTGGCTGGCGCCGTAAATGCGCGCCAGGGATTCCAGTGCCAGTGCTGGCTTGACATCCGCCATCGTAGGTGGCTTGTCATGCTCAAGCTCCAAATCCATTCCTCAAGCCGCTGGAAGATCATATCCTCCTTGGCTCGGTCACGGGTAAGCGCCGGCATTGCCAGATCATGTTCCGGATTGTTTCCCCAAATAGTAGAAAACGCGCCAATCTCCACATCCGCCACAGCCAGATAGAAGCGAAGCTGCAGCTCATAATAGATGGGATAGGCATCGTCAGCCCAATCTCCGGCTTTGTGATAGGTGCAGCTTTTGCACTCCAAAATGCCGGGAGCGTTGTCCTCCTTACGGGTAAAGCGGCGGTCAAAGTCCGCAAGAGCCCACGGGTGATCTGCATGCTGATACATATAGGTATCGTCATAGACCGTATTGCCGGTTTTTTGCTGATACCAATAGGCCGCGATAGGTTCCAGAAGATGACCCATCATCAGCTGCTCCTGATTGGGTTTCACAGGAGCCTTCATCCGGCCCTTTTTGATCATCCATAGCTCCAGCGGCGTTGTCCACGGCGATACGCCGAAGATAGCAGCCACATCGCTGCCTCCAACCGTATAAGGAATGGTGCCCTTAGGCCCATGGGCGCGGCACTCCAGCCATCGCTCGTTGGTCATACCTGCGGTGTCGCAGAGAATAATCGGAGCGGACATCAGTAGCTCACCGCCTTCGCAAGGTCGTAATCGCCCCACCTCAGCGTGAGTGCTCGCGCCATGTTCTCCTCCACAACGAGCATTTTGCTCTCCGGTGCATGGTCGGATTTGAGAATATAGGGGATCTCCTGCATAGCCATGAACACATCATGGGCGGTTGCGGTTCCTCCGCCATAGGCCATCTCAAACATACCGATTGCTTCCAAAGCTGCCTTCTTTGGAAGAGACAGTTTTTGCAGATCCGGGTCATGGTGTTGGCCGGATAGCTCAGATGGATATCCAACAGCTTTTGTAATCTGGCGACCGAATCACCGAACTGCGCAAACAGTTGGTCCAATGCTGCTTCAAAGTCCTCCACCTTACTCTGGCGCCTATGGTCCACGGCGATACAGCTCCCAATATGAATCGGGTGCTGCGTACCCTCCAGCATGGCGGAAACCTTAGCCGAGGCAATGCCGGTATCCGAGGTAACAAAGCGGATGGCGGGAACGAGTTTGGCAGCAAGTGTGGGTTTCCCCTGCGATGCCAGCAGCTTGGCATAGGCGCCGAGCAGGTCTTCCTTTGCCCGGGCATAGTCCAGGAGGCACTGGAGAGCGAATGATCGCGATAACCGCCCTGAAACATGCTGCCGGGGAAACGGTCGTCCAGCTTTTTGGTCAGAACCTTCAGCAGCTCATCGATCGGCAGCACGGAATAATCCATAGAATCGCCGGAGTGTGCTGCCGAGATCTTTTCATCTCGGATAAGCAGGAGCGTCTCCGAAGAATACAGCTCCAGGCAATCGTTAAGCACCGACGCCAATCTTTGGCGGCTTAACTTAGGCAAGGCCGATCCGCTGATTTTGCTCTGTCCAACAGGCTTTTTGTAGGCCGTGCTGCGGACGGGATAGTAAGAACCATCTACCCGCATGGCAAGGCCGAGGTTTTCCGCCGTGTCCTCAACGGACTCGGCGCTGATCCCCGCAGCGAATGCAGACGGAGTTCCATAAATCGGCGACGCCTTATCCAGCGGCTCAATATGCAGTTCGTTGACCCTGCATCTGTGCCATCGGCTTTCCAGCGATTCCTTCTCATGGTACCGGCGCATCCCCTCGTAGGAAGCAAAGGTCGTGGAGTAGTTGTCTGGCATGGTTGTAACATTTTTGTGTTCTCCTTTCGTTTTTCTGGCGATATTCGCCGTGATATAACAAAAGCCAGCAACCCATGATCGGACTGCTGGCTTATGCCACTATGTAATTGGCCGGAAACGAAAAAAGTGCCATTCGTGCAATGCACAAATGACACTTCGCAACTCGGTTAAACTCTGCTTAGCCTTGGCTAAACTCTGATACTTACATGATGATTATACCAGAGCTACGGCCGACAGTCAATCCATAGTCAAACGAAAAGGCCATAAAAGCTGAAAGGAAGAGGGATGCCGCAGATGCGACATCCCTCGAAAGGCAAACTATGCGGAACGGTTCAATGCCCACATCCCGCGTCCTGTATGCACGAAGAACTGCGGACTGCATTGCAGGGTTTGGCGAACCTTCTCTTTCCACCACTGATTTTTCCGCGCTTTGGTATATGGCTCGACTTGCTCATAAATGTATGCAAGCGATACAGGGGATTGGCAGGTTTCCAGCACTGCTGCAACCACATCCCGCCAGGTAGCGCCGTTCATATCGCGGATATCCTTTTGTACAGGCTCCGTGATCAGGATCGGATACACCAAGGGCGCATCTTTTGTTGATAATCAGTAGATACTCATGCAGGATGGGGATGAAATGCCCACTGTACTGTGTTTGATTCGAAAAGCAATTGTGCTGTGCTTTTATGATGACATTTTCCAGTGTGCCCGGCTTGATCAGCTCAAAGAGCATGCTGTAAAGCTGCCATTTCTTCTTGATATCACCGACCAGCACGGCCATCCTGCCGCCACGCTCCAAAGCGCAAAACTGTTTCATCATGGCATAATTCATTACGCGCACGAAGTCCTCCCATTTTGGGATACGTGATAAGTCGAACTGCCGGGGATCATAGCCGTATTTTGACTGCACTTCCGAAGCCTTGTACATCACGTCTGAATATGTAATCATATCCCAATACGGCGGATGCCAGAACACAAATTCCGGGCGCTCCGGTATCTCACAATTGATGAGATCGAATCCGCTGTGCAGATCGTAGCAATGGCTAATGATTCCCATGGAATGGGCGGCATCCTGCGTCGTGCCGCTGCCGCACATGTAGTCGCAGATCTCGGCCGGCTTGAAAAAACCGATCAGATCCTCAATTAGCTTGGGTGAACAGTTGCCGCGATAGCGATTGTTGCCGCCAGTTCCGCGCTCTGGATACGAGACGATGGAGGTCAAGTTCCTATTTGGCTTATTCATGTTGGCTCCTCTCTAACCGCCGTTTTCAACGGATTGGTAGCCAATATCGGGAGGCGTATCAGTCAGAACAGAAACGTATCGATTGAGAATTTCTTCAATCTTTTCCTCCGTCAGATGCCGTTCGTATTCCGTAATATGCCATGGATATGACGGGCAAAAGAGTAAGTATTTCATCGCATCATAACCATCACAAGCTACAAAATCAATATGCTCTGCCTCGAAAATGACTTCCTTAAGGATGCTTGCCAACCCAAGACAATAATCCTGATCGAACTCCAGATAGTCATCAACCGTTGGCTCCGAAATATCATGTTCTTCCAGCCATCCCTGAACATCTTTTTGGTATTTAGGCGCCTTGGCAAACCTGCAAATAGGTGTCAAGCCCCCAAATGAGAAAAATTACACTTCGCATATTGCTCCTAAAAGCAGGCATGACAAACAGACCTGCAAAGGAGATCATTTTGCAGATCTGGGGTTTCGCAGTGCTGCTGCCGTCAGCCGTATATAAAAGCGGATCGTTACGCTACACAGCCGGTTTGTGAGTCTATCGTATTTAGATATTCCTTTACCTTCGCGTAATAGATTCGCAGAAACTTTGCGCCGCCTGCCACAGTATAAACATAGAAGTGCTTACCTTCCGCCCGCTTTCTGTCCATGAACTGAAAGACCGCGTTTTCAGGATCGGAGTGTTGAAGGATTACGCTGCAAATGGTAAACAGCACCCGTCTGAGATGCGGAGAGCCTCTCTTTGAAACATGGCGAGATTTGGAATCAAAAGTTCCCGACTGAAACGGCGGAGCGTCCACACCGGCGAAAGCCACCAGTGCACCTTTGCTTGTGAAGCGGCGCACATCGCCAATCTCCGCCATGAGCTGAGGCCCGGTGATTGGCCCGGCTCCCTGCATTGCCATAACGACCTCATATTCAGGCAGCATCGAGGCCAGATGCTGCATCTCGCTGCGCAGGATTTGCAGGGTATCATACACCGCATTCAGGCTGTCTACGGCTTGCGTAATGATCAGCTTGGTGCTATCATTCTTGGTAAGCGTGGCAACCGAGTTGCGGGCAATACCATGAATCCGTTCGGCATCCGAAAGAGAGTAGTGGTATCCGGTTCTTTTGCACCATTTTTGGAAGGTGTCTGCAAAAGTAGACAAAGACGAGGCTGCCATGCAGTCTTTATGCCAAAATCGCCGCACAAAATCCACCCACTTTATGTGCCCCGCCTTGGTGCGCTGCTCGTCGAACAGCTTATTTGCACCAGGGAAAGTCTGATCCAACAGAGAAATCAGGCCATTACGAAGCGCAATGCTGGAGTTCAAGGTACGCTCATACAAGCGACTCTGAATTTTCAGCATTTGCCGGGTTTCATCCTCTACAGAGTAATCCCGAAGATCCTGCCAGAAGGTCAGCGCATAGTTGCTACAATGAGTTTGACCCTGAAAGGACGCGGAAAAAACGCGTTGCTCAAAGGCTCATACCCAAGCTACAATGAGGGAGTAATCGGTCTTACGGGGCATTGCTTGAGCTTCTACGCTCGTACTGGCAAACTGTAAACCGCCCCCTCATTGCAGCGTTCGATTTACGCAGGTTGAAGCATCGGAGCAATCCGTACATTCGTGTAACTAAGCAAGCTGAATCGGTAATGAGTCTGAGCGGTCACCGATTAAACAATATTTTATTGGAGGACTGCCTGTGAGCAAAATCGAAATAACTGCCGTTGGGATTGATGTCTCCAAAGGCAAAAGCACCGTTGCTGTCCGCAGACCCGGAGGCGAGATCGTGATGATGCCGTTCACCGTTCTACACACAGCGGAGGGATTGGCAGAGCTGACGAATACGCTCCGAAGCATCGGCGGTGAGATTCGCGTAGTAATGGAACATACCGGAATGTACTGGCGGCCTATCGCTCTGGCGTTGAAGGAAGGCGGCTTTTTTGTCAGTGTGGTCAACGCCATGCTAATCCATGATTTCAGTGACAATTCTATCCGCAAGGTCAAGACAGACCGGGCGGATTCTCTCAAAATTGCAAACTATGCGCTGACCTTCTGGCAGGATCTTCGGGATTACTCTGTAGAGGATGAAACCCGGCAAATGCTGAAAATTCAGAGTCGCTTGTATGAGCGTACCTTGAACTCCAGCATTGCGCTTCGTAATGGCCTGATTTCTCTGTTGGATCAGACTTTCCCTGGTGCAAATAAGCTGTTCGACGAGCAGCGCACCAAGGCGGGGCACATAAAGTGGGTGGATTTTGTGCGGCGATTTTGGCATAAAGACTGCGTGGCAGCCTCGTCTTTGTCTACTTTTGCAGACACCTTCCAAAAATGGTGCAAAAGAACCGGATACCACTACTCTCTTTCGGATGCCGAACGGATTCATGGTATTGCCCGCAACTCGGTTGCCACGCTTACCAAGAATGATAGCACCAAGCTGATCATTACGCAAGCCGTAGACAGCCTGAATGCGGTGTATGATACCCTGCAAATCCTGCGCAGCGAGATGCAGCATCTGGCCTCGATGCTGCCTGAATATGAGGTCGTTATGGCAATGCAGGGAGCCGGGCCAATCACCGGGCCTCAGCTCATGGCGGAGATTGGCGATGCGCCGCTTCACAAGCAAAGGTGCACTGGTGGCTTTCGCCGGTGTGGACGCTCCGCCGTTTCAGTCGGGAACTTTTGATTCCAAATCTCGCCATGTTTCAAAGAGAGGCTCTCCGCATCTCAGACGGGTGCTGTTTACCATTTGCAGCGTAATCCTTCAACACTCCGATCCTGAAAACGCGGTCTTTCAGTTCATGGACAGAAAGCGGGCGGAAGGTAAGCACTTCTATGTTTATACTGTGGCAGGCGGCGCAAAGTTTCTGCGAATCTATTACGCGAAGGTAAAGGAATATCTAAATACGATAGACTCACAAACCGGCTGTGTAGCGTAACGATCCGCTTTTTATATACGGCTGACGGCAGCAGCACTGCGAAACCCCAGATCTGCAAAATGATCTCCTTTGCAGGTCTGTTTGTCATGCCTGCTTTTAGGAGCAATATGCGAAGTGTAATTTTTCTCATTTGGGGGCTTGACACCTATTTGCAGGTTTGCAATTTTGAGAGAATCCGCCCGGTCTGTCTTGACCTTGCGGATAGAATTGTCACTGAAATCATGGATTAGCATGGCGTTGACCACACTGACAAAAAAGCCGCCTTCCTTCAACGCCAGAGCGATAGGCCGCCAGTACATTCCGGTATGTTCCATTACTACGCGAATCTCACCGCCGATGCTTCGGAGCGTATTCGTCAGCTCTGCCAATCCCTCCGCTGTGTGTAGAACGGTGAACGGCATCATCACGATCTCGCCTCCGGGTCTGCGGACAGCAACGGTGCTTTTGCCTTTGGAGACATCAATCCCAACGGCAGTTATTTCGATTTTGCTCACAGGCAGTCCTCCAATAAAATATTGTTTAATCGGTGACCGCTCAGACTCATTACCGATTCAGCTTGCTTAGTTACACGAATGTACGGATTGCTCCGATGCTTCAACCTGCGTAAATCGAACGCTGCAATGAGGGGGCGGTTTACAGTTTGCCAGTACGAGCGTAGACGCTCAAGCAATGCCCCGTAAGACCGATTACTCCCTCATTGTAGCTTGGGTATGAGCCTTTGAGCAACGCGTTTTTTCCGCGTCCTTTCAGGGTCAAACTCATTGTAGCAAGCAACGCCTGAATCTTCTCGGTGCTTAGGCCCTCGATATCGGAGACACAGAGACCGTATCCGTAGATATGCCAAGAGTTATAGCTCATGGTCTGCCTCCTTTGTCCTTTCCATGATTTAAGGCAGCCGTTTTCTGAAAGAACTGTGGAGATACGTGGAGCGGCTGCCGGATAATCATGATTTTGTAGTGATTTTCCATATACTCGCCGTCAAGATATGCTTCGTAGAAGTCCATCGAAGAATTCTCTGCAAAGATGCTTGATTTTCTCCAAGACAGAATACTTCCGTCCTCCAATTCTTCTCGAATACGATCTGTCATAATACGCTTTGCATCGTCATAGTCCGAGAACGCCTCGCAATCATTTCCGTGCTCGCCATTCACAGCCCAGTCTTCCGTCACAAGAAAAACATTGACGCGTTTGCGCATAGAACGAAGATCATCCAACGGACGAATCATTTCGGGTGCCATGATAACCATGTCCAGTACGATATCAGAAATGGTCTTTGGCTGGTGATACAGATCAGAGAAGGTATCCTCCAGCGCCTTGATCTCATGCGGCATGACCGGAGGGTCAAACTCACAATAGATGTCAGGCGTTTCGTTTTCGGTCTCCTTATCCTCGCCATCATGAATGGCGTTTATTCGGCCATAAAGCCCTGCGTATTCACTCTCAGCGGTGCCGACAATGGCTCCGCCAATCGTGTATGTGACGCCTTCATACTCAAATTCAGCGCCAGTTCTGTTCAAAATCATTTTTCGCGCCTCCTTAGATATGGCAGTCAATCCCGACAACGAAATGATCGTCCGGGATGCTGTCTATGTAGTCTGCCAGCATCTGCCGCCATGCGTCCGGCTTCTTGTCGTTGCTGCTGATACCCCACCAGCCCATATCGCCCTTTGGAGTGCCAGTCTCCGTCCTGAAGGAAGGAATAGGCGTCGGGCACCATGCGCTGATTCGGTGCGAGTCCGTTGCGGCGGAGGTAAGCCTCCTCGCTTTCATTCTTGAAATAGATCTGCGTTATGAAAGAGAAAATTCCATCCTCCGTGATCTTCCAGAAGCTGCCTTCCGGAGCCTTGCCGGAACGAAATGTCTCTGTAAGAAGCTCAAATCGCTTTTTGGCGTGCTGCAGCTCCCATTCCTTCATGAGCTCCCATGCAATATCCCTTTTTCTTGCGCCGCAGACCCATATATAGCCTTCGGGCGCTTCACATACAGCATCTTCGTTGCCCCATGAGCGCTCACCGTTAATTCGTTCCGCTGTGTCACGGACAAGGAATTGGAACGGCCAGCGGCCGCCAATGGAATACCAATCCCAGAAGGCGTTCGGATTGCAGTAATACCCATACGCATTGTTCTTGCTGTCAAAGGTATAGCCGCAGTAGTCCTCCGCATACTGCTTCAGACTGGGATAGAGCTTCTTCACCGGATATCCCATAAATGCGCGCATCTTTTTCGCTTTCTTCGTGCGCTTCTCATGGCCAAGGCGTCCTGCCTTTTTCTGAAACACCTTGCCATCTCTGATGAGATATTTTTCGCACACCAGCCGGCTGTACTCCGGAACGACAGTTCCGTCCGGAAAACGGACACAGTTGATTTTGTCGGTCTCAAAATCCCGCCGCAGGTCATCGGTTCGATCCTCAAACTCCAGATAGGCCGGGTCATCCGTCCCTTCACAGAATGGGGCCATCAGCTCATCAATCTCGCGCTCAGCCGAGCGTTCCAGAGTGCTGGCCTTGCTTTGAAGTCGTTTCAAAAGAAACCGCAAAGCAAAACTCTCCGGATCCTGCGCCAGCTTTTCTTTGACTTCTGCGATCTGTTCCGCATAACGCATGTTTTCCTCGCAGTTTTCCTCCAGTTTGGGCATATAAAAATTGACCAATGTTACAAAATGACTCATTTTTTTGATTCCTTTCCTGTTGTAAGATTAACGGGCAGCAGGAAAAGAATCCGCTGCCCGTCGTTGTGAATTGTAATATCCCCGTTAGACCCGCATATGTCGCTTGACCGCTGCGGTCAGCTTTACGGGCAGTTGATTCAGATCTGTGATGTCCATAAAGGAATCACCATAGATTCGCTCGATGTTCTGTTTGTCCTCGCCGATAGCGGCCGCAATGAACAATACTCCCTTGCGCCGGTACTCCTGCCTGATGCCGCGGAGATCTTCCTCGGCGGCACTGCCGTAGTAACCGGGTGCTGCCGGTTGACCATCGGATACAAGGATCAGGATCTTTACCTCCTCCGGCCGTTTAACCAGCTGCTCGGCCACAAAACGAAGCGCGGCGCCGTCGCGGTTGCTGCCACGGGCAGCAATGTCCATCATGCGGTATTTATCATCGTTATCGATGCTTTCAAACTCCGCATAGGAATACAGCTCCACACTGCTGCCACTGGTGGAATGACCGTAAACGGTGACAGGGATATGCAGCGCCTTGCAGAAGTCATATAGAATGATGGCCGAAGACCTGGCATAGGTACAGCGGTCGCAGGAGCACATGCTTCCTGATTCGTCCAGCAAAAGCCCTACGGACATCTGTGGAATTTCGTTGGGCAGGGCATTTTTATAAAAAACCTTCCCATCGTTCCGGCAGAGGGCGTGGGCGTCCAGCCGTCGCCCCATCATGAGCCCGGTCTGCTTGCCGCCGCGCTGTTTATCCTTCCGCTGCTGCAAGAGGCTTTTCTGCAGCTGCCGTGAGATATCCAGCAATGGCCCGGAAATGACGTTATACTGCTCTACAAGCTCCTCATCGACGGTGGATATCCGGTTCACACAGATATCAACATCGGCATGAACATCTCCATAGGAGATGCTCTGGGCCACATCGTTGAGTTCCCGTGTCCGTTCATTCTCCAGCTGCTCACAGGCAGCCTTCTCCGCCATCTTGTCCAGCAGGCGCTCAATGTCCTCCGCTGCATGGTCATAGCGTTCACGCTCATATGCTTCGTTGTGCTTGGTAACCCCTCCGCTGCCTTCGGAAACACGATCTGTCTGCTGATAGGGGATACGCCCGTCTTCTTCCGCGGATACTGCCTGCTTTCCACCGGAAGCGCCTTCCATATCTCCGGTAATTGCACCTTCTTCCGCCGGATTTTCGGTCTGGGAGATCCCGGCAGAAGAACACTCGGATTCGGGGTCAGTCTGGGACTCGGACTCTTCAGAGCCGCTGCTTCCTTCAGACTCGCTTTTTTCTGCCTGAGCCGCCGTCTGCGCCCGTTTCCCGGCTCCGGCTGCCACACAGATCGCACCTACTTCGGGGATCGGTGTACTGCTGCCCTCGCCGGACACGGAGCTTCCGGCCATTGCCTGCAGAAGCTGCGCGATGGTCTCGGCCAGCGACTCTGTGGAACCGGAAGCCTTGGCCTCCTCCTGGCGCTTTTTGCAGATCTCCAGGAAATCCTCGATATAGTCCCAGCAGCGAACCAGTATGAGATTGACGACCTTGAGCCGTTCTTTTCCGGAGGGATTGACAATGGCGGCGTCCAGATCATGGATCAGTTTGAACACGACCTGGATACGCTCATCGCTGAGGGAGCATCCCCGTACTTGATTTCACCGAACTTCACATACGACAGCATGATCTGCAGGATACTCTCAAAGATATGGCAGTTCCCGTCATCCTCTTTCTCGATAAGCTCCGTTACCGTCGGAATGCTCTCATACTGCTGCTCCCGCAACGCTTCCAGGCAGTTGCCCAGTGTGCCGCGGAATTGAGCGAGTATCCGATTTTCGATATAGGCGTCCTCGATGACATTGGAAATATGGTGCGCGACATAGCGAAGCATTTCGTTGTTCCGTGACTCCAGCCTTACATACTCCCACAACGCTCGTTCGTTTACAGTGTCTTTGGGCAGCTTGTAAGCGGGCGGCTCCGGGTACCATTTCTCCCGGCTGAGGTAGTTGTTGTAGGTCTGGCCCGCAAGAAAATCCGTGTATAGGCAATGCCCAAGTTCGTGGGCAAACAGTCCGCAAACGATCTCATAGCGGTTCTCCCGCCCTCTGTTTTGGGTCACCAGCCTATGCCCCGCATTGATCAGCACCGACAGGTTATTGGTGCATGCCACTTCGCCGGACTTCGGACTCCAGCTGATGGCCACATGGATGCGGCGGTTGTATTTATACCGCCGCGTCTGTGCCATAGCCATGTCTTCAAAATGTCCCGCAAGAATGCGGGATGTGAAGAATTGCCGGTCTGTGATTCTGCTGCGTTTTTCATTGAGCAGCTGTTTAACCCGCTTATGATTCACTCTTGCCATATAGAGTCATCCTCCTTTCTTCCGGACTTATGCCGATGTTCGCTTACGCTTTGGGGCAAACATAGGGTCCAGAATGGTTGTAATCAGGGCCTCCCGGTCTTCCTCGTCGGCAGTGGCTTTGCTGATGACCGTATACTTTGCCGACAGATAAGGGTCGCCGGAGATCTCTGCACTGATGACCCAATCGATCAGGCTGCGCATACCGCAGGTGCCGTCGGTGATACTGTTTTTGCGGCAGTAATCGGCCATGTCGTTGACCACCTGCACCATCTGAGATACCAGGTATTCGTCGGCACATCCGGTCACGGCCATGGCTCGCTGTACCATAACCTCGGGCTCCGGCAGATTAATGTCCTTGACCAGACTCATTCTGTCCACCACCGACTGGTTCATCTGCCGACAACCTTCGTAACTGACATTGGTCGTCACAATTACGACCGTATCAGGATGCCTGCGAATGATCTCGCCGGTCGGAAGAGTGATAGACCCCTCCTGCTCCAGAAGAGAGTTAAGGCCCACCAGCACACCCGGCTGAATGATCGTGGATGGCTCCTGAACCTCGACTAAATACCCGTGTTTTAACGCTTTCACAAAATCCGTCTCCACATAAGTATAGTTCTGGCCGGAGCTTTGACGGGTTTCGGCACGCTTGCTAAGAGCCTGTACCTTTTCCGTGACCTTTTCCAGCACAACGCTCATGCAGTCCTGCACGGTAGCCGCCAGATTTTCCACGCCCGTCAGAGCCTGATAGACGCCGGCAGGATCGTAGTCCATATCATCCAAGTCCGGAAAGCGCATAAGCTTAGCTACATTGGCATAGCTGATACCGCCCATGGACTTGAGTATCTCACGCTCACGGTCAAGCTCCGGGCTACCGGTGGACACTGCGTCCGTTTCAGGGAAGATCATGCCGGTGAAATCAAATATTTCTGTGTTGGCAGAGCAGGTATACTTCATGTATGGCAGCCCCAGTCCGGCGGCAATGGCTTTTGCGCCCATGGTCTTGCCAGTACCGGCAGGCCCGCGCAACAGGAAGTTTCGCATCTGCATGGGCCGCCCGGTGGTCTTCTGCGCATGCTTGCAAATATCCACCACCTCCGGCGGAATGATATACCATTCAGGGAGTTTCGGAATCAGGCTCTGCTCCAACGCGCTCAATGTGCGTCCCGGCGTCAGGGGATACTTGCCGACGAAATCCGTATGCTCCACCACGACGCCGGCTTTTTTGATAACGGCCGGTCCGGTCTTGGCAAAGATCGTGAATTCCCCGGCTGTGACGCTGGTGGGCACAAAGGATCCGGAATCCAGCTGACCTTGAGAGACCCGCATCAGGTTTCCGGACTTGTCCACGGTAATATTGATATGCGCCGGGCAGGTATCGTCCTTGATTCTGCGGTAGGCATTATCGCAGAGGATTGCCATGCTTTCGGTCGCCTTTGCCATATCCGGGTATCCGGCAATGAACTGGTCGTAGTACTCCTGAAAGGTTTCATCGAACTCCACATCTGACATCAGAAACGGCATTAGGGCAAAGAAGATTGCCGCGCCGTCCCGCTGGCTCGGATGCGCCACGTACTGCTCGATGAGCTCGGTGTTTTTGTCATAAACGCTTGCCAAAGCGCTGCCGGAGGCTGCATCGAACACCACAAGATGATAGGCATCCGGACCGATGGAGGATTTATACTCCGCCACGCTTTTGTTTGTATCGATCTGGCCGACCGCACCTTCCCCGGTGCCGTTCATGCACCGGCACATGGCGTGGACTGCCTTGATCACAGAACCACATAGCGTTGATTCCGTCTTTGCCCCGTACATGGATGCCACCTTGACCTTCTTATTTGTCATGGTATCAAAGGGGACGGGCAGCGAACGGGAATAGTTGAACAGATTGTTGATTGATACGCTCATATCGCGTCATTCCTTTCTGCAGTGTCACTGCGTGAAATCAATGGTAATACCGGCATCTGTACAGCAGCAGTTCTCCATGCCGTTTCGTTCCAGCTCCCGGCAAATGTCCGGCCAGCTTTCTCGGGCAGGCAGTTCTGTCTCCGTTATTTCCAGCATGGATAGCCCTTGCGCGATGCTCTCGTTGCACCGCTCATTGAGTTCCATAACATGGGCGTCCACCCATTCAAAAGCCAGATACTCATAATTCCCCGGGGCTCGACCTTCTGCGGAGTGTCATCCCCGGTTTCCTCTCTACCCGTCTCATCATTTTCCGTTTCCGGCATCTTGACTTCTTCCGCGTGCGGGTAGGTCAGGCTGCACACTTGAAGGCCGCGAATCACAACGATCGCTTCACGGTATCCGCCGGCATGGTTAAGTAGGATCCGCACCTCGTTGCCTGTCGCAATATTGCGCATGGCATTAGGTGTCTTCCATACCCATCTGGCATTGGGGAAGTCAGCCGTGACCAGCTCTGTAATCCGCCGCTGCATCGAGCCGAACGCCATGTCCCGGATATCCTGATCCGTAGGTTCCGGGCGAGCAGCCGGAAGCAGAGGAGGGATATTCTCCGCTTTTCTGGCAGAGAGAAAGAGCAGTCGCATGGCGGCGATAAAAATACCGAGTATCACCAATAAGAGAATCGGCCAAAGCCTGCAAACAAACAGCAGCAGAGCCAATGTCCCCAGTATGGTCAAAACCTCATAGGCAATGTGGCGCTTGAATTCTTTGTTTTGCATATACTGTCCTTTCTGAACGCAAAAAACGCACATGAGTCCACATAGATACTCATGTGCGTTTTAATGCGCTCGATCCATTTGTAGTTCTTCGATTGATTATTCGTCGAAGAACGAATTTACGCCGCCGAAGGGTTCAAAGCCGGTGAAATTACCGGGCATCTCTCCGTTGGAGGCAGACTTTGCGGGTGCGCCAGCCGCTCTGGGCTGTTCCCCTGCTTCATCGGTCCTCTGCTTTCCGCCGCCGGAGGAGCAATACTCAATCTCATCCAGAATGACCACCATGGCGCTTCTTTTTTCATGCGTCGTGCTGTCCTCCCAGACATCCTCGTCCAGACGGCCGAGAATATTGATGAACGAGTTCTCTTTAAGTTGCATCTTTTTGATGCGCTCACATACCGGGCCAAAGGCTTTTACAGAGAGGTTTACCCATCGGGTGTTGTTTTCGGCGCGGGTGTCGTACACCTTTTGCCGATGCGGAACCGGACGCTCTCCCCGTTTTCGGAGAATTTGAGAGCCGGTGCGCCGTCATATCCCTTGGAGATGACGACATCAGTTGCGATTACCTTGAACATAAGATGCTCCTTTCTTGCAGGTGCTGCCTGCTATAACATGATTTATTTCAACCCCTTTAGGGAAGAAACCGAGAAACAAAAAAAGTGCCAACCAACACAAATGTGTTAATTGACACTTTATAACTTGAATACTCTGGTGTTCCGCGCAGGAAACCTTGATACTTATGATTGTATTATAGCAGGTTCTCATATGACAGTCAATTGCTTTCCGCTGTTTTCGCCGGGCACTTCGCTGTTTTCACCGGGGTACCTTGCTCCAGCACAGACAGAACAAACTCCAACGCAAGCCTCACTCGAAGCGGGTCGAATATACAGTTCCCATCCGGCAGGATACCCGCTTCGACTCTGTTCTCTATTTCCCTGACTAATCCGCGGATCTCATCGCCTTTTTTCATTTTGATCCTCTCCCTTTCAAAATATCGATTGCCAAATATGTGCTAAGCTGTTGGTAGCCTTCGTTTTCATATACCGGCGTGCCGGTTGCCGTATATACCGTGATGATGTCTCCCTCATCAACATTTCGAAGTCTTCCGGCAATCTGTATTTTCACTGCATGCGGGTCTGACCACAGATAAAGCGTTTTGATGCGGCGGCGCATCGGAGTTTTTTCCAGCCCGGTACAGTGACCACGAATTACCACTATTTGATCGGTGACGGCTCTATACAGCAGTTGCAATGCACTGAACCCATAAAAGGCGAAAAAGAGCAGGACGGAAAGAGACAGATAAAGGTTGCCCTCCAGCAACAGAGACACCACCATCAATAAAAGGCTTACCAGTGTGGCTCCACATCTCATTATAATCTGTTTTTGCAGCGGCGGTGGGATTTTTTCGAATTTTTCTCTCATTACGCACCTCACAGCAGAAGGATTCTCTTTTTCTTCAGTAGCCTGAGCAATGCGGAAACGACCTCATCCCGCACTGCGGCGTGTTCCATTTGTGCTTCCAGAATATTATCAAAAATGGTTTCCTGCGTATAGATTGCTTCCGTCAGGTTCTGCCTGTTTCTATCCCCCAACAGGTTTATTTGTGGTGCTACATGATGTTCTGTCAGGAATACCAGTTCTGCCGTGGTGAGCCGAAGTCCGGCTTCTGTCAGCCATAGCAGCAGTTCTTTTTGGCGTGCGCTTAGAATCGCACGAACTCCTTGCGGCTTCGCAGGCGTCAGAACGCACTGTGTCAATGCACGATACTCAAAAACGGGCTCATCACCTTCTGTAATTTCAACAAGCCCTTGACGTTTAAGCTGCCGCAGTGCTTTTACCTCCAGCACATTCTCGCGGTTTTTTGCAAACCCAAATCTCCCATTAAGCCAGAGCGCAGCCTGTTCCCCGGTCAGCTGAAAATCTACGCCGCAGCGGGTCACGAACAGAAGATCCTCTGTGGAGGCTCTGATTACCATACCTTTGGATATATATTTCATTTTGCTCACTCCTTGTCTGTCCTTTTCCCATATTACACGGCAAGGCGGCGCGAATTACAGCACTCACAGCAAATACATTGCGACAACGCACAGAATAACAATCAGCAGCATAACTCCTGCCACGGCGGAAACCTTCTTCACCAATTCCATGTCAGGCCCCTCTTTCAGTTTTCCTGCGTCTGAAGGCAGAACATCGTCATAGTAGCCGTCATATCCATCGTCCTTTGGATGAAAAGCTCCTCCCACGTGTTCACCGACAGGCTTTTCATGCTTTTTCTGTGGCTTTGGCGACGGGTGCTTGCGCTTCTTTTCCATACGCTTTTGTGCCTTTACGGGTTTCTCTTTTGGCTTTTTCTGACCACCTTCCGCAGTCGGCAGACTCTTCCCGCACTCCATGCAGAAAGAAGCGGCGCTATCAGCAAGATCGGCGCCGCAATAGGGACAATATTTCATATTCAGCACTCCTTTGGGCAGTATTCGGCATTCATGCCGGGCTTCACGACCCATTGGGGGACGGTACGATTATACCACAGCGTCTTTTTCGTGTCATCGGCGCAAACCCTGCCATTTAGTCTGCCATTTCGTGAGACATTTTGTATTTCTCAATAGTCGGGAGCGGAAAAATCGTATATATTTATTTTGCGCAGCGGGGCTCATCTTCCCCGCCGCCGCAGCTTCTGTGCCTGCTTCCTTAAAGCAGCGTGCTTATTCCGGTGGAAATTAAATAGTGTCTAGACAAGATCAGGTCAAAACAGTACACCAAATAGCAATGCAACGAATTTGCACAGCAGCCAGAAAAGATGTTGTAGTTTTTGCATATCGAGTAGCAATGCCTCGCCAACGTTTCAGGTGCAAAAAGCATTTTCCACCAGATGACGAAGCCGATACAAGTAACGGTCATACTCCCGCTGCTGCTTGCGATTTCGTTTAGCCGGAATGACGATATTCATTCCAGCATCAGCGGCATAAGCAATGATTTGATTGGTGTCATACCCACGATCGGCCAGTAATGTTTCCGCCGATATTCCATCAATCAAGTGAATAGCTTCTTTGCAATCAGCTCGGGTACCCTCTGTGATAAGTACTCGGACCGGCATACCATTTGCATCCACGGCAAGGTGAATCTTGGTATTGAGCCCCTTTTGTACGGCTCATGTCCTGATTACCGCCACGGGCGCCTGCCGCATGTGGGTGCACCTTACAGTGGCTGGCATCAATCATCAGCCATTCAAAATCGGGCTCATCAACCAGAATTTCCAGCAGTTTTTCCCAGATCCCCTTGTCACGCCATCTGCGGAACCGCTGATACACGGTACCCCATTTCCCGTAGAACGGCGGTAAATCCCGCCACGGTGCTCCTGTGCGTAAAATCCAAAACACGCCATTGATAAATCGCCGGTTATCCTGGGCTATTCCACCCCACTGCCCTCATTGTCCTGGTAGATGCGGTTCCAGCAGGCTCCATACCGCATCGCTGATGTCGTGGCGTTGTTGTTCATTCTTCATGGGAACACCTCTTTCGGCTCTCTTGCTCCCATTATACCATATCGCTCGTGTAAACGCTATTTAGACTGTGCTTGAGGAAACAGGCACACTACAGAGCACGTGGAGGTGAGTAGGCTCAACCTTTCGTTGGACTGAATAGTTATGTGTGCCGGACGCTCTTTCAAGCACCAATGAGTAGGGCTTTGCACCCTGTAACCTTATCTTTGGAGAGACGGACTACTTCAATCTTTCAGTGAGCGTCCAGTCCCCTGCCTGTTCTCCTCAAATCACACTTTGAGGGGATGTGTTATGCTCAAAATCGTTTACCCTATCTGCTGTGGGATGGATGTCCACAAGTCCTTTGTAGTGGCTTGTATCGCCACAACCAATGAGCGGGGTGTTACCACCTACAAAAGCAAGCGTTTTTCTACTTTCACAGGTGATTTACGCCGGTGTGCGGCTTGGTTGGCTGAAAACAACTGCAAGGATGTGTGTATGGAATCTACCGGGAAGTATTGGATTCCTCTTTACAACATTCTGGAACGCACCTGCAATATTGTCCTTGCTCACCCCAAATATGTGAAAGCCATTCGGGGCAAGAAAACAGACAAGCGGGACGCCAAATGGATTGCCGATATCTTCAAACACGACCTTGTCACTGGAAGCTTTATCCCACTGGCAGATATTCGCCAGCTGCGGGACTTAGTGCGCTATCGCTGGAAACTTACCAGTTTTACCACTGGCGAGAAAAACCGTGCGCAAAATTGCCTGACTGTCTCCAACTTCAAACTAGACGACGTGTTCTCAGATGTGTTCGGCAAGGCCGCCTTTGCAATTACCACTCGAATCCTGAACAACCCGGCAGAGAAAATCACGGATGTTTCCAACTTCCGCACCAAGGGAATGAAAGCTACTGACGAGCAAGTGCTCGCTGCGGTGGACGGAGCGATGTGTGAAGAACAAGCTGAAAAGCTCCGCATCATCCGTTCCCACATGGATAGCCTCCACCTGTGTAAACTTAATCTGGAATCGCTGATTCTGGCTACTGCTGAGAAATATCTTCCTCAACTCAACCTTGTTATGACGGCGCCGGGTATCCAATCCTTTGCCGCTATCGGCATTATTTCTGAAATTGGAGTGGATATGTCCGTGTTTCCCACCTCGAAGCATCTTTGCTCCTGGGCTGGTCTTACGCCGCAGAACAACGAGAGCGCCGGGAAGAAGAAAACCACCAGAATCGGCCGAGCCGGAGCCTACATCAAGCCGCTGCTCGTTCAGTGCGCTCTCTGCGCCATTCGAGCCAAGCAGTTCCCTGAGGTCCGCAATCGTTACCTCGCTCTCAAGAAGCGCCGTGGACACAAGAAAGCCATCATCGCCATTGCCCGGATACTCCTTACAGCCATCTACAACATGCTCAAGAAGAACGAGCCGTACAACCCTGAGCTCTACCGCAAGGGCGACCGGCCGCCTACGCACAGAGAGGTCTCCGTAGGTGAAGCCATCTTCATCCTCCAGCGACAAGGTTATCTGGTGACTGCTCCCCCTACACCTTAAATTTTAAGCATAACTTCGATTTCGCCCGCTTTTTTAGGGGGCTTGGTTTTGTGTGCCCTTTTTCGGGATGGTGCTTAAATTACAATGTTTCAACCTTCCCCACCTTTCTATTTGCTATTATATCACATGAGTATGTATGTGTACATGTGCTATAATATAATCACAGGGACAAGGAAGTGACAACGAATCAATAACGACTTGATGTGCGGTATCCCTCCACTATAGCGACGTAAGCGTAGGTTCCCCCAATGTCCCGAAAGTCGCAAGCAGTCCCTTACTTGCCGCACGCGGCTTGCTCCGATAAAGGTCGCTGGACAAGGCCCGACAAAAAGCTGTATTCAGCTTTTTGTCGCCCGCAGACCGTACGGAGATTTACTGTTGCCAGCACATGAAAAAAGCCCCTTACCTGTGCATCGTGGCAAGTGAACAGGTAAAGAGCCTTAACACTGTTGGGGCGGGGCCTATGTCCATTATAGGTGCTGCCCGGTGTTTTGGCAGGGGACCTTTTGTATGTACGGGCCGCTCAACGACAGAAGATGGGGCTGGTCCAGGCGGCGTCGCCGTTTTTCAGCCACACCCGCAGGCGGTATTGACTGCCCGCGTCCAGGGTGGTGGTGAAGGATTCGTTCAGGGTGTAAGCGGGACTGGGCACGGCGCGGCGCACGCGGAACTTAAAGGCGCAGTGCCAGATGAAATCGTCCCGGTAATGGGGCGTAGGACCAAATTTTTTGATAATGCGCCGTTCGCACTGGCTGTACTGGGCGTAGATGCGCGTGCCTTGCAACAGCATGCGCACGGGCAGGGCGTATTGCTCGCCGTCCACGGTCAGAGTCAGTACGTCGTCGATGCCGCCCTCCACCTCGAATACCAGACTCTCGCGGCGCACCTGGCTGGGGCCCATCCATTTGCCAGTCTCGGTGCCCCGATGAGTGGTCAGGCGGAAATCGCAGCGGTCGTCCCGCCATTCCAAAATCTGCTGGCCAAAACTATTCCACAGCTTTTCCACGCCCATCAGGTGGCCGGGTACCTGCAGGCTGCCCTCCCACACCTTCAGGGCCGCGTCCGGAAATAGGCGCGTCTCCGGCCCCCAACCGAACTCCACCTCGAACTTGAAGGCGAAGCGTCCGGGCAGGGGCTGACGCTCCCAGGTGCCGGAGTGGACAATCATCTTTTCTAGGATGTTGTCCTTTAAAAATTCCACCCGGTCTACGGCGTTGGCCGCGGTGAGAGAAAGGGTAAACTGCGCCGGGCCAGGGGAGATCTCGGCGCCCATGGGTGCGCCGTTTAGGGTGTGGTCGATTACCATGCGGCTGCGACTGACGCCGTAGGTGCGGCGGGCAAGGAGGCCTTGCCAAATCTCAGCGCGGCCGCGGCCCGTGCTCAGGACACACATCATGCCGTGGTCGCTTTCGCCGGGTACGGTGTGGTTATCGCCGGAGGCGATGCACCCCACCTCGATGCCCTTGTCCAGCCCCGCCTCGTAGCAGGTCATATCCGTGCGTGGCCCCATGTGTTCGTGCCGCTTCATATCCAGTGGGCCCTCGTCGTTTTCGCTGCTGCCGTGGCTGGAATAGATTTCCGCCACAGGGGAAAAGGCGGGGTCGTGGGTATCCCAGTTTTTGCCGCGGCTGCCCGGCTGGTAAGCCACATGGTGAGGCACCGCGATGGCCCCCCGTGCCTGTCAGCACGTCCCTCAATTCGCGGTAGGTACGCGGTTGGGCAAAAAGCCCGTCGGTATCGGGGAAAAACACATTGTGGTCCCCGTCCGTGCCGTTGCCCTGCCATTCATAGCCGGGGAACAAGGGCCAGCCCTCGGCTTCGGCGCGTTTGGCTAGCGCCGTGATTTGCGCCCAGTCCCGCGCACAGTCCTCGGACGGGATTAGGTCCTCCAATTCGCCGCCGGTGGGCGTGCGGCGGATGGCGAAGGGATAATAGGCGATGGGCCAGAAATCCATCACCTGCTTGGCGTGTTGGTACCAGCGGTCCAGGTCCTGCATTTGGTTGTGATGGATATTGCTGTGCATATCCGCCCAGAGATGCTCGTACTTCATCTGCTTCACCTCGTCAGTTTGTACGGCGCGAGCGCCTATCTGAATAATTTGTATTGTGATGTTATCATATTTGTAATAATTTGTAAATATAAAAATTAGCTTAAATAAAGGATAAAATAAAAATTTGTATTAAAAAATGAAATGATTTGTTTCTTATTTGACATCGGCTTGCTTTTCCTGTGCGGCGGCGGTATACTAAAGCTGTATCCACAGTGCACCCAGAAGGGCGAAAGGCGGGAAAAGCATGGCACGTACGCTGCCGCAGTACAAATGCATCGAAGGGGACCTGCTGGAACAGATTCAGGCAGGGGTCTATAAAAAAGGCGACCATATCCCGCCGGAGCAAACGCTTAGTCGGCAGTATGGTGTGTCTCGCGTCACGGTGCGCAAGGCGCTGGAAAACTTAGTGGAACAGGGGATTTTAAAGCGCACCCCCGGTGCGGGCACTTTTGTGGAAAAGTTGCCCCTCACGGGGAAACTGCCAGGTCTGATCGGCTTTTCCGAGGAGATGAAAGCGCAGGGTTTGGCCCCCAGCACGCGGGTAACGGAGTTCCGCCTGGAGGCAGCCGACGCGGCGACGGCGCGTCGGCTGCGCATCGCTGACGGCGCGCCGGTCTTCTTTTTCCGCCGTGCCCAGTACGCCGATGGCGCGCTGTTTATGCTGGAGGCCACCCATATGTCCGCCGTGGATTTTTCCGGCATTTCCGTTGAGACGCTGCAAAACGGGAAATACCGTTATTTTGAAGAGGTGCTGGGCCTTCCAATCGCCTATAACCATCATGTGGCCGCGCCTGCGCCGGCCGACGCCCAAGTGGCCCGCGCCTTCGGTATCGAGGAGGGAACACCAGTCCAGCGGGAAGAGAATACCACGTATTTGGAAGACGGGCGTGTGATGGATTTTACCGTGCAGTTTTACAATCCCACACGGTACAGGCTGGAATACTATCGGAAAAGATAAAAGCGCGGGGCGGATCGCAAAGGAAAAAGGGGGGGATAAAAAATCCCTCTTTTTTTTTATGCGGAAATCCCCCATACTGAAAGTGAAAAAGGTAGCGGCGCACAGGGGTCTGCGCGCTGGTACACCGAAAGATGAAATGAAGAAAGCAGGGTGATTTCGTGAAGAAAAAACAGAGCAGCCTCGCCGATCGGATCCAACCAAAGGCATGGTTGGCAATCTCTCTTATCGCGGCGCTGATCGTGTGGACGATCCTCTCTGTGTTGCCCAACACCTCGCGCAGCTTTCCAAACGCTATTGTCACCATCCAGCAGATTAAGGTGATGCTGGATCGCGGCGTACTGTTGACGGATATCGCCAGCAGTCTCATCTCCGTCAGCTTGGGTTATATACTGGGCTTTGCACTGGCGCTGCCCATGGCCATCCTGATGGCCTGGTACCTGCCGGTGCGCAACGTGATTCAGCCGTGGATTCTGTTTATTCGCAATATCCCGCCCTTGGCCTATGTGCCGCTGATTGTCATGACGGTGGGCGTGGGCCGCAAGCCTCAGGTGGTGGTCATCACCATCGCCACGTTCCTCACCATGTGCATCACCATTTACCAGGGCGTGGTAAACATCGACGACACGCTGATTCGTGCGGCACGGGTGCTGGGCGCTAAGGACAAGGACATCTTTGTGCGCGTGATTGCGCCGGCCAGCTTGCCGTTTATCCTTACAGCCGTGCGCTTGGGCGCCTCCACGGCGCTGACCACGCTGATCGCAGCCGAATCCACGGGTGCCATGGCGGGTTTGGGCATGCGCATCCGGTCGCTGAACAGCAACTATGAGGCAAAGCCCATGCTGCTTTACATCATCATCATCGGCATCATCGGCATTTCGGTGGAAAAGCTGATCAAATTTGCAGAAAGGAAGCTGACGGGATGGCAGGAGAAGAGAGAGCTGTAAAAGTCCAGATTCAAAATATCAAAATGGCGTTCAATGGCCGCAAGGGTGAGATGGTGGCGCTGAACGGCGTGGATCTGGATATCCATGAGAACGAGTTTGTTACCGTCGTCGGCCCCTCTGGTTGCGGCAAATCCACGCTGCTGAACATCATTGCTGGCCTGCTGAAGCCCACCAGCGGCACTGTGCTGTGTGACGGCGAGGCCGTGGAGGGCGTGGGGCGCGAGCGGGGCGTGGTGTTCCAGCAGTACGCGCTGTTTCCCTGGCTGACCGTGGAGAAAAACGTTTGCTTTGCTTTGGAGATGCGTGGCATCAAGGGGGCTAAGGCGGACGAGGAAGCTCTGCGCTACCTGCGCATGGTGGATCTGGAGAAATTTGCCGAGCATTATCCCAAGGAGCTTTCTGGCGGCATGAAGCAGCGAGTGGCCATCGCCCGCGCCTACGCGGCCGAGCCGGAGATTCTGCTGATGGATGAACCTTTCGGGGCCTTGGACGCGCAGACCCGAGCTCAACTGCAGACAGACCTTTTGAACACCCTGGCAAAAAGAGAAAAAAACTTGCTTTTTTATAACCCACGACGTGGATGAGGCAATCATTCTGGGGCAGCGCTGCGTAATCATGAGCGCGCGCCCCGGGCGCATCAAACGCATTGTGGACATCGATATCCCTTACCCCCGCACCCAAGAGACGCGCCTTTCTCCCGAGTTCAACCGGCTGAAGAACGAAGTTTGGGGCGAGGTGTACAAAGAGTATCTGGAGGTACGCAAGTAATCAGCACATGAAAAAATTCTGGTTCGCACGGCGCGGACAGCGCCGATAAATAAAGTTTACTTAGGGAGGAAAAACCATGAAAAAGTTTTTAGCGATTCTGATGGCAACGGCCATGGTGCTGGCCCTGGCCGCTTGCGGTGGTGCTTCCATCAGCGCTCCCGCAAACGCGCCCGCTTCTTCTACGGCGGCCATGACCTCTTCGGTAGCCGAGCCCGCTGAGGAGCCCGTACTCGACCCCGTCACCCTGAACATCGCCTATATGCCCAACTACTCCAGCTTGGTGGAGGTGGTTACGGCCGACCAGATGGGCTATTTTGAAGAGCAGGGCATCACCGTCAATCTGGTGGAATTTGCTGACGGTCCCACCATCATCGCCGCCATGGAGAACGGATCCATCGACATCGGCTACATCGGCTCTGGCGCGCATAAGCTGTGCATCAATGGCCGTGCTAAGATTTTCTGCTTTGCCCACTGCGGTAACGGCGACGCCGTGATGGCCCTCAAAACCCACGGTATTGAGAAAGCCGAAGACCTGAAAGGCAAGGTCGTGGGTTATGCCTCCGGCACTTCCAGTGAATCCATCCTGAAAAAGACTCTAGCTTCCGCCGGTCTGACTATGGACGACATCACCGCTATGGAGATGGACGCCTCCGGCATCGTCAGCGCCATGATCTCCGGCTCTTTGGATGCCTGTGCCCTGTGGAGCCCCAGCACCCTGGCCGTCAGCACCGAGTTGGGTGACGACGTAGTGAAACTGGCCGACAACCTCAGCTTTGCCGACCAGTCCGCCTCCGTGTCCTCTTGGATTTGCATGTCCAAGTATGCCGACGAGAAATCCGACGTGCTGCTGCGCTACGTGAAGGCCCTGTATAAGGCGAAGGACTATCGCGCCAATCCCGCTAACGCAGAGCAGATCAGTCATTGGATCGCCGACCAGTGCGCCCTGGACTATGAGACTGTGTATGCCCAGCGCGGCGATGCCGAATGGCTGACCAGCGCGGAGATGGTGACTGAGATCGAGGACGGCACCATGGAAAAACTGTATAAATCCCAGCAGAACGGCTTTATCGCCAGCGGTGATGTGGAGGCAGAAGTGCCGGTCTCCGATTATGTGATGTTCGACTTGATGCTTGAGGCAACAAAATAAACTGCCGCCCCGCGTCTTGAGCGCCCACTCCTCGACGTCGAAGGCGGGGCACAAACCTTGTTTTGTGCCCCGTTTTTTTCTATAATGGTTTTGAAAAGCGGAAAGGGGGAAGGCGCATGTCTCTGGTGGTTGCTAGCTGCCTGCTGACCGTGTTTGCGATATTCTGGGCCACGAAGAGGAAAAAGGAATATTTCCTGCTGTGCGCGCTGGCCGCAAGCCTGATTGTGTATCTGGTGTTCACCCTGATGTACATTGCCAAAAAGGGCGGCATCGGCGGCACGCTGCGCACGATTCTGTTTTTGACGGACGGTTTCCGCGTGCGGCTGCAATATACGCGGCTGACGCTCTGGCAGTTGGGCTACGGGCTGGCGGTGGGCCGGTATCTGTTCCCTTGGCTGTTTGTGGTCACCGCCCTATATTAATTCTCCCACCCCAAGCTGGGATGGCTGCGCCGCCATGCTTGGGTCACAGCCATCCCACCGGGGCTGGCGCTCGTGCTGTATTATCCCCCGGTGTTCCTCTTTGTGGCGCGGGACAGCGCCGTGCAGAAATGGCTAATTTACCTTTCCCTAGGCTGGATTGCGGCCTATTTGGCACTAGGGACGGTATTGCTTGTCGCCGAGCCGGGCAATGTGCGCATCCGCTATATCCGCACCTCGGCGGTGCTACGCTGCGTGATGCTGCTCAGCGTCACGGCACTGTACGCGCTGTACTGCCCGCAGGACCCGGCCCAGGTGTACTTGTTTTACCAGGATGCCTATATGGCGCACAGGGGACTGTGGTATCTGAACCCCTATCTCTCGCCGGCCACTTATGGTGTGGTATTGGCGGCCAATACGGTTTCCCTCTTGCTGGGCAGCGTCTCAATGATGAGCGTGGCTCGCATGAAGTGGTCAGAGGGCCAAGACGATGTGCGCCTGCAGCGCAAATACGACGCGGCCAGCCTGGGTGGCAGCGTTTTTGTGCACGGCATCAAAAACCAGTTGCTGGCCAACCGGGTGCTGTGCAAGCGCCTGGCCGAGCAGCTGGACGCAGACCAACCCGACCTGGCGGCTCTTCGCTCTTACGCGCAGCAGTTGCTGGAGAACAACGCCGGCCTGATCTCCCACGTGGAGGAGCTGTACAAAAGCTTCAAATCCAATGCCCTCTCCATGCGCCGGTGTAGCCTGACGGTGATTGTGCAGGGCGCGGTGGAAGGGCTGCAAAAGAAGTACCCGGCCGCCCGGGTGGAGACACAGTTGCCCGAGGGCCTTTACGTGCTGGCAGATGAAGCCCACCTGCGTGCGGCCATCACGAACCTACTGGTCAATGGTTGGGAGGCGACGGTGTCCGCGGGCAAAACAGAGCCCATCGCTGTGACCTGCTACGAAAAGCAGCGGGTGAACGGCATCTGCGTGCGGGACCACGGCGTGGGCATCGGCAAGTACGACTTGGGCAAGATCTTCGATCCTTTCTATTCTAGTAAAAATTCCAACTCCAACTGGGGCCTGGGTCTCTACTATGTGCGCACGATTGTGAAAAAACACATGGGTACGCTGAAGGTGGAGAGCATCTACGGCAGCGGCGCCAGTTTTTATATTCTGCTGCCGAAAATTTTGCCGGAGCGGGGCCAAAAGAGGGGGAAAGTGCATGAACATCCGCATCATCGTGGCGGAGGACAATGATGTGCTGCTGGAGGACCTGTGCCAGGAACTGAACGGCCAGCCGGACTTTCAGGTGGTGGCGACGACCTCCAGCGGGGTCGGGGCGGTGGAAGCGGCGTTGGCAATGGAATTCGACGTTATCCTGCTGGATATCGAAATGGAGACCATCCAGGCGGGCATCGACGCCGCAGCCGCCATTCACCCGCAGAAGCCTGAGGCGAAGATCATCTACCTCACCGCCCACGACAACGATGACATGATCCTCACCGCCATGGCCACGGGCGCGGTGGATTATTTCGTAAAGGGCAGCCAAGATGAATGGCTGTTCGAGCACATCCGCATGGCCTATGCGGGCAACCCGACCATGAGTGAGCGCACCCAGCGGGTGATGTTGCAGGAGTATTCCCGCCTGCGCCACAACGAAACCAGCCTTTTGTATTTTGTCAACACCCTGTCCCTATTGACGCCCACCGAGCGGGAGCTGGTGCGCTACCTGCTGCAGGGGCTGAACGCGCGGCAGATCAGCGAGGTGCGCGTGGTGGCCCAGGACACGGTGAAAACACAGATCCACAGCATCCGGGAGAAGTTCGGCTGCGCTCGCACCAAGGAGATTGTGCTGCGCATCCGCGAGCTGGGCTTGGAATATCTGTTCAGATGAAAGGGGAAAAACATGGAAGACAGAGCGTATTACCATATTCCCGCGGAGACCTTGGGCGCGGAGGCGAAGATTCCCCTGGCCAAAATGGGTGATTCGGACGAGGTGTTCCGCGCCATGGCCGACATGATGGCCGACTGCATCAAAGAGAACAACGCAGGGGGCAAGCGCACGGTGTTTATCTGTCCCGTGGGGCCGGTGGGCCAGTATGCGTTTTTTGTGCGGCGCGTGAATGAAGAAGGCATCAGCCTCAAAGACGTGTGGTTTTTCAATATGGACGAGTATTTGGAGGACGACGGTACCTACATCAGCCAGGACAGCCCCCTGTCCTTCCGGGGCTTCATGACCCGGGAGGTGTACGGCAAGATTACCCCCGCGTTGCTGATGCCCGAAAGCCAGCGCGTGTTCCCCGACCCGGCGGACCCGGCTAAGGGCGACCGACTGCTGGAAGAACTGGGCGGTGCGGACATCGTTTTCGGCGGCATCGGCATCACCGGGCACCTGGCCTTCAACGAGCCCCAGCCGGGCCTGACGAACGAGGCCTTTGCGGCCCTTCCCAGCCGCGTGCTGGACATCCTACCCGAGACGCGTACCACCAACGCCGTGGGCGACCTGGCCGGCGCTCTGGAGTGCATGCCTAAAAAGTGCGTCACCATCGGTATGAAGCAAATCTTAAACGCGCGTAAGCTGCGCCTAGGCGTGTTCCGGGATTGGCACCGCGCGGTGGTGCGCCGGGCGGCCTATGGGGAAAAAACGGCGGCTTTCCCCGTGACCCTGGCCCAGTCGCACCCAGACGCGCTCGTCCTGGTGAATGCCAATGCGGCCAAGCAGCCGTATTGAGGGGCCGCCTATGAGAGAGCTGTTTTTGAAAAACGCCTATGTCTACCGGGGCCGGGATTTTGCCCCGGCGGACGTGCTGGTGCAAGAAGGCGTGCTGGCGGCCGTGGGCCCGGACATTCACTACCCGGTCGGCACCCAAGTACTGGACCTCAACGGAATGGCACTGGTGCCGGGATTTATCGATGTGCACACCCACGGCGGGGACGGCATCGACGTCAACGCTGCCGCGGCCAGGGACCTGCAGAAGATCGGCGCCTTTTTCGCGCGCCACGGAACCACCAGCTGGCTGTGCAGCATTTTGACAGATACCGAGCAGCAGACACTGTGGTGCATCGACCAGGCGCGGCAGGCCATAGAATGCCCCGGCCCCGGCGCGCGGCTGCTGGGCATTCACTTGGAGGGCCCCTTCTTGGCCCCCGCATACAAGGGCGCCATGCCGCAGCATCTGCTTCGACAGGGCGATGCCGAGTTGTTCCGCCGCTACCAAGAGGCTGCCGGGGGCGCGGTGCGCTACCTCACCGTCTCGCCGGAGGTGGAGGGCGTGCTGGAGATGATTGCCCAAGTGTCAAAGGAAGTCGCGGTGGCCATCGGCCACTCCGGTGCCGATTATGAGACGTCGATGCGCGCCATCGCCAACGGCGCCGCGGCCGCCACCCACACCTTCAACGCCATGGGGCTGTTCCACCAGCACCGCCCGGCCATCATGGGCGCCGTGCTGGAAAGTAGCGTGTACTGCGAGGCCATCTGCGACGGACGTCACCTGCACCCAGCGGCGGTGCGCCTGCTGCTGAAATGCAAGGGGTGGGACCGGGTGGTCGCCGTCACGGACAGCATTCAGGCCGCGGGCCTTCCGGACGGCCATTACAAGCTGGGCGTGAATGATGTGGTGGTGTTGGACGGCGACGCCAAGTTGGCCGATACCGGCGTGCGCGCGGGCAGCACCCTCTCCCAAGACACAGCCCTGCGCAACTTGATGGACTTCACGGGCAAAAGTGCGGCCGATGTGTTGCCGCTATTGACCGAAAATCCTGCCCGCCTCATCGGTGTGTTCGAGAAAAAGGGCAGTATAGAGCCCGGCAAGGACGCCGATCTGGTCGTTTTAGACCGGGCGTGGAATGTACGCCGCACTATCGTGGCCGGCGAGAGCGTGTACGAGGCCTGAGACCTTAAAGATTTACAGCAGGAAAAAATATCCAACCGGTTATTTTTTTGGCCATGTGGGGCGTCCCCGGTCCACGGCCATAAGAATCAGCTTTTATTGTGTAACTATAGAAAAGTAACAGCGCTACAGAGAGGAAGGATTATATGCTGGTACCGATGCGGGCAATTTTGGAGACCGCCGACCAATTCAATTACGCGCAGGGCTCGTTCAACGTAAACGCAGTGGCCCAAGCGAAGGCCGCCATCGCGGTACACGAGCAGTTCCGTAGCCCGGCTATTTTGCAGGGGGCCGACCTGGCCAACGCTTTTATGGGCGGCCGGCCGGATTTTATGAACGGCACGGTGGAGGACAAGATTAAGGGCGCAGCCAATATTGGCGCGGCGGTAAAGCGGTACGGGGAAAACAGCCCGGTCCCCGTGGCGCTGCATTTGGATCACGGCAAAAATATGGAGAGCGTGAAAGCGGCCATCGCAGGGGGCTACACCTCGGTGATGATCGACGGCAGCAGCCTGTCCTTTGAGGACAACGTGGAGCTGACGCGGGAAGTGGTGAAGTACGCCCATCCGCTGGGTGTCACCGTGGAGGGCGAGCTGGGCGTGCTGGCCGGCGTGGAGGACCATGTGTTCAGCAGTACGTCCACCTACACCAACCCGCTTAAGGCTGTGGAGTTTTTCAAAAAGACGAAGTGCGACGCCCTGGCCATCAGCTACGGCACCATGCACGGCGCCAACAAGGGCAAGGACACCAAGATCCGCAAGGAAATCGCCATCGCCACCAAGGAGTGTATGCGGCATGAGGGCATCTGTGGCTTCCTCGTCAGCCACGGCTCGTCTACGGTGCCGCAGTATATCGTGGAGGAGATCAACGCCTTGGGCGGCGACATCCGCAATGCCTATGGCATCGCGCTGGACCAGTTGGTAGAAGTGGGGCACAGTGGCATCAGCAAAATCAATGTGGACACCGACATCCGCCTGGCCGTCACCCGCAATATGAGAGAGTTGTTCGCGGCCGAACCCGCGCTGCAAGACAGCGCCAGCATCGGCCCGGTGTACCAGCTGCTGGAAGCCAACAAGCAGGCTTTCGACCCCCGCGCCTTTCTGCCGCCGCTGATGGACACCGTCATATACGGCAATGTGCCGGACGCGGATGTCGCCCGCATTGTGGATTGCATCGAGCAGGGCGTCAAAGAGGTGGTCGGCACCCTAATCGTCCAGTTCGGTAGCTACGGCAAAGCGCCGTGGGTAGAGCAGGTGACGCTGGAGCAGATGGCAAGCCGCTATAAAAAGGAGGGCATCTGAGGGTGAAACACATTTACCTGAATTTGAAGCGGTTCGACGTGCCTGTGGGACTGGGGGGCGTGAACCGCCTGGCGCCGGTAGCCAGCTGGGGCCGCGCCATCGTGGAGGGCACCCAGCAGGCGCTGAAACAATACGACCCCGCCGGGGTGAACTTCACCATGTACCTGCCCGAGGCCCATCTGCCGGCCGCGGCCGCGGCCCTGTGCGAAAACAGCCCCGTGAAGCTGGGCTGCCAGGGCGTCTACCGGGATGACACTGCCCTAGGCGGCAACTTCGGAGCCTTCACCACAAACCGCCCCGCGGCGGCCGCCAAGGCCTTGGGCTGTGAAAGCGTGCTCATCGGCCACTGCGAGGAGCGGGCCGACAAGCTGGGCATCCTGGCCGAGGCAGGAGTGACGGGCGCTGCCGCGGCCCAGGCGGTGAACCGCTTGCTCAACCAAGAGATGCGGGCGGCCATCGCCCGGGGCCTGTCGGTGCTGTACTGTATCGGGGAAAAGAGCGAGGAGCAGGACGCTTGGCAGGAGGTTCTGGGCGCCCAGCTGGACACGGGCCTCGCGGGGGTGAACAAGGGCCAGGTGGCCATCGCCTATGAGCCGATCTGGAGCATTGGTCCAGGCAAGACACCGGCAGACACCCCTTACATTGAGAAAATCGCCCGCTTCGTGAAACAGCGCACGGGTGGGCTGCCGGTTGTCTATGGGGGCGGCCTGAAAGCCCACAACGCGGCCATGCTGGCCTCCATCGAAGAGATCGACGGCGGGCTCATCGCCCTGACGCGCTTTTCGGGTGAGATCGGCTTTTACCCCGAGGAATATCTTGAAATCATCCGCCTCTATCTGGGCGAGTAAGGAGGGACGACCATGGAAGGTAATGCGCTCATCGTCCACGGCGGCGCACCTACGGCGGTGATCAATGCGTCCCTGTACGGGGCCGTGCGGGAGGCGGGGCGCCACCCGCAGATCGGGTGCGTGTACGGCGCGCTGGGGGGGAAGCGGGGCCGTGATTGCGGAAAAATTCCTCGACCTCAAAACGGTACCCGGGGAAGAGCTGGAACTGCTGCTCTCTACCCCCTCCTCGGCCATCGGCACCAGCCGGGACCATCTGGAGCCTGAGGACTACCGGGCCATCGCCCGGGTCATCGGCGGGCACAACATCAAATATGTGTTCTTCAACGGCGGCAACGGCAGCATGGATGCCTGCGGCAAGGTGTACGCGGCGTGCAAGGCTCAAGGGCTGGACGTGCGGGTGGTGGGCATCCCAAAGACCATGGACAACGACATCGCGGTGACGGACCATGCGCCCGGCTACGGTAGTGCGGCGCGCTACATGGCCGCCAGCGTGGCTGAGGTTTGCTGCGACGTGAGAGGGCTGCCTATTCACGTGGTGGTGGTGGAATCCTTGGGCCGTGCGGCGGGCTGGGTGGCGGCCGCCAGCGCCTTGGCCGGGGACAGCGGTACCGGCGGGCCGGATTTGATCTATCTACCCGAGCGCGCCTTCAGCGAGGAGCAGTTCCTAGCGGACGTGCAGCAGCTGATCGACACCAAGGGCAGTGGCGTGGTGGTAGCCAGCGAGGGCCTGCATTACGCCGACGACACGCCCATCGTGGAGCCGGTGATGACCGTGGGCCGCGCCACCTATTTCGGCGACGTGTCGGCCCACTTGGCCAACCTCATCATCAAGAAGCTGGGTTATAAGGCCCGGGCGGAAAAGCCCGGCATCTTGGGCCGCTCATCCATTGCCTGGCAGAGTGCCATCGACCGGGACGAGGCCGTGCTGGCGGGCACCGAGGCGGTGAAGGCCGCCGTGGCCGGCCACACGGGCGTGATGGTGGGCTTCGAGCGCGAGACGGGCGAGGCGTACGCCGTCAAACCCGTCCTCATCCCCATCGAGCAGGTGATGCTGACGGAAAAAAACATGCCGGACGAATTTATTAACGAGGCGGGCAACGGTATCACCGAGGCGTTCAAGGCGTGGTGCCGCCCCCTCATCGGCACGCCGTTGCGCAGGTTCGTCAGCTTTCAAACGAAAACGAGGAGTTGTGAACAATGAAATTGGAATTTGAGTACGGGCAAGGACTTATGAGCGCGGAATTGCCGGATAGCACGGACGTGTTCATCCCGGGGCAGACGGTGGCGGACCCGTCGTGTATCGAACAGACCTGGGAGACGCTGTACGCCACCACCCTAGACAGCATCCGCAACCCCATCGGCATGCCCACGTTGACACAGCTGGCCCACAAGGGCAGCAAGGTGGCGTTCGTCATCCCGGACATCGTCAAGGGCGGCAACCAGCCCACCAGCCACCGCAAGGTGGCCATCCGTGCCTGCCTGGACGAGCTGTACAGCGTCGGGGTGGAGCAAAAGGACGTGCTGCTGCTGTTCTCCAACGGCCTGCATCCCCGCGCCACGGTGCCGGAGATGAAGACCATCTTGGGCTCGGAACTGTTTGAGGAATTCTACGAGAACGGTCAGATCACCAGCCACGACACCGAGGACTACGACCACCTGGTGGACCTGGGCTACACCGCCCAGGGGGACCACGTGATCATGAACAAGTACGTCTACGACGCGGACGTGGCGGTGCTCATCGGGCACACCCAGGGCAACCCCTACGGCGGCTACTCGGGCGGCTACAAGCACTGCGCCACGGGCATCTCCCACTGGCGGAGCATCTCCGCCCACCACGTGCCACAGGTGATGCACCGGCAGGACTTCGTGCCCGTGTCCACCCACAGCGAGATGCGGCACAAGTTCGACCAGCAGGGTATGCGCATGGAGGAGAAGATGGGCAAGAAATTCTTCTGCTGCGACGCCGTGCTGGACACCAAGTCCCGCCAGATCGAGATCAACTCCGGCTGGGCCAGGGAGATGCAGCCCGTGTCCTGGAAGATGGCGGATAAGCGCACCTATGTGCACTGGGCAGAAAAGAAGTACGATGTGGTAGTGTTCGGCATGCCGACCAACTTCCACTACGGTGCTGGCATGGGCACCAATCCCATCCAGATGATGCAGGCGCTCTCGGCCCAGGTAATCCGCCACAAGCGGGTGCTGGCAGATCACTGCGTGTTCATCGTCTCCAGCATCTGCGACGGCTGGTTCCACGAGGAGCGCTGGCCGTACCTGAGAGAGCTGTATAAGATGTTCCAGCATGACTCGATGAACATCCTGCCGGACATGAACCGCTACGGCGAGTATTTCGCCACCAACCAGGAGTACATCCGCAAGTACCGCTTCGCCAACGCCTTCCACCCCTTCCACGGCTTCTCCATGATGAGCTGCGGCCATCTGGCCGAGGAGCACACCAGCGCCATCTACATCGTGGGCGCCCGGGAGCCGGGCATCGCCCGCGGCATGGGCCTCAAGACCCGCGCCACCTTCGAGGAGGCCTTGCAGGACGCGATGAAGAAGTACGTGGGCCCCAACCCCAACATCCTGGCCCTGCCCCGCACCTTCACCACCGCCGCCGTCCACCTCTGCATGAAGGACCCCAGCCAGAACTCGTCTACGCCGGCAACACACTCAGTGCAGACTCCCTCAACCGTGTGCTGAAAAGTCTTGACGGGCATGAGGTGTATATCAACTGTATCGCCAAGAATTTCGGAACGCTGGAGCCAGGCGTGTCTTTCCGCATCTTGCGCCAGTATCTCGTACAGCGATACGGCAAAGAGGAGGCTGCGAGGCGCATACTCTGCACCGGAACTCCGGGCAGTCCGCTGGAGGCGCTCTGCCAGAAAGAGGGATACGCGTTTGTCGTCTTTCCGCCGAACATCGGCGGGTGGTATACGGCGCTTAGCGCCGTGCATCTAATCCCGATGGCTGTGGCGGGTGTGGACATCCGCGAACTCGTCTGCGGCGCATCGGAGACAGAACGGCTTCTGAAGATGCTCCCGGCACAGGAAAATCCCGCACTGCGCTACGCAGCGTTGCGCACGCTTTACCACCGGAACGGATACAAGGCCGAAATGCTCAGTGCCTTTGAGCCACGCCTCGCGTGGTTCTTCAAATGGTGGGAACAGCTTTTCGCTGAGAGTGAGGGGAAGGACGGAAAAGGCCTTCTGCCCGTCACCGGAGAATACTCCGAGCAGTTGCACAGCTTCGGGCACTTCGTGCAGGAAGGGACACATCTGATGTTTGAGACGTTTCTCGACGTGCGCACGCCCGGCGTGTCCGACCAGCTAATTGTTGAAAGTTAGGACGTGGAGGACGGCTTCAGTTACCTCGACGGAAAGAGTATGTGGGACATCAACAAGGCGGCGTTCACAGCGACACGCTAGGCACATAGCCGCGTTATGCCGTGTCTGACGCTCGAGCCGGAGCGCTCGACACTGCACACTATGGCGTGCTATTTTATTTCTTTTCTTTCGCGTGTTATCTCTCCAGCAGTCTGCTGAAGGTCGACCCGTTTGATCAGCCCGGCGTGGAAGCGTACAAAATCCAAATGTTCCGAATGCTTTGGAAAAACTGGCGAAACAGGTGGAAAAATAAGCGGAGCCAGTTCTCAGAATACGATGAACAAACTTCTTGAAAACTAATAAAGGTTCTATTTATAGCCATCCCGGAGTTGAATGGAAATCCTATGCTGGAGCTGGGAGGTAAAATGGCGTTCAGTTTCATTATTGGGTTCATGGATGGAGCAATCCCCACCATGTATCTGAAACAGATTAAATCTTAGTTGCAGAACTTTCCGTTTGAAGTGGTGCACACACGGCTTCCGGAAGTGGAATTGCCCCAAACTGTATCCAAACATAATGGAAGAGAATCCAACTTCATTTTACTTTGGATGCAATTGAGTAAAAAGCAAGTCAAAAGAAAAGCGGGGCTGCCCGCAATTAGACTTGGGGACTGCGAATCAGTTTGCTGGCTCAAAAATCAGTACTGTACACTGGAGGTTACATAAGAAAAGAGTGTCGAGAAAACAAATTCACATTAAGAAATGCAAATACGTTTGTTAGTTAAGCGGCAGATAACGCCTCCATCAGTAAAATGATTTAGGTATGAGCAAAACTCTGATTCACATGAGGAAGTCCGCCATGTATGTATAAGGTGAAGAATGCACTGTATAGCACGGCTGAATTTTGCACAACATGCGTTTTACTCATCCCTAAAAAATATTTTCAAAATATAAAGAGTAAAATGTCTATGCACAGTATTAATGTAATGCTCAAACCTGCAAGCGGTATGTGCAATATGTGTTGTAAATACTGCTTTTATGCAGATGAAACAAAAAAGCGCGCCATAACGAATTATGGCCTTATGTCCTTCGACACACTCCATTCTGTGCTGGAAAAAGTTTTATCGGAAGCAACTCGGTCATGCACGATTGCATTCCAGGGCGGGGAACCAACATTGGCGGGTCTGCCGTTCTTTCGGCAGGCAATCAGCATCTGTAAAGGAAAAAATGTGAATCATTGCAGCATCTCTTTTGCCATACAAACGAATGGCCTTTTGATTGATGATGAATGGTGCGAATTCTTTGCAGAAAATCATTTTCTGGTGGGTATTTCGTTGGACGGCCCGAAAGAACTGCACGATGCAAACAGGCCGGACACTGTCGGAAAAGGAACATACAGCAGAGTGATGCACGCATTGCAACTGCTGAAAAGTCATGGAGTGGATACGAATATCTTAACGGTTGTCACAGCGGACACTGCGAAGAACTATCGTAAGGCGTATAACTTTTTCGTTCGCAGCGGGTTGGATTATCAGCAGTATATCCCTTGCTTAGACCCTCTGGATGAACCGCGGGGGCAGCAGCCATGGTCGCTGACGCCGGAGCGCTTTGAACAGTACCTCAAGGCTTCGTTCGATTGCTGGTACCAGGATGCGATGAGGGGAAGAAAAAGATATCACCGATATTTTGATAATCTGCTTTTGATGCTGAACGGTCAGCCGCCGGAGGCCTGCGGCATGCTGGGAACATGCGGGATGCAGTATGTTGTGGAAGCAGACGGCAGTGTGTATCCTTGCGATTTCTATATGCTGGATCAGTATAAGCTGGGGAATCTGAATACAGATACGCTTGCCCAAATAGATGCCAGACGGAAAGAGATTGGATTTATAGAGCAGAGTTGTGCAGTAGACGAAAAGTGCAAGATATGCAAATGGTATCAACTGTGCCGTGGAGGATGCCGAAGAGATAGAGACTATTATCAAGACGGCATTGGTCGAAATTACTACTGTGCTGCCTACGAGCGTTTCTTTGAATATGCCTGGCCGAAATTGGGCGAAGTGTATGAAGAAGTGATAAGAGGCTAGAAAGAGGATTTACAGGATGTCAATTTTAGCGTTTTTGGTCAGTTTTCTGGCGTCAACAGCAGGTGCAATCTGCGGGATTGGCGGCGGAGTTATCATCAAACCGACTCTGGATTTATTCCAAATGGCCAGTGTGTCTACGATCAGCTTTTTATCGGGCTGTACGGTGCTTTCGATGAGTTTGTACTCTGTTGGCAGGGGATTGCTGGCACATGACAGTACAGTGGACTTCAAAACAGGGACACCGCTGGCGCTGGGCGCGGCAATCGGTGGTGTTTTCGGCAAACAACTGTTTACTGCCGTCAAGGAAGCCGCTTCCAACCCGAATATGGTGGGGGGTGTACAGGCCGGATGTCTCGCAATCATCACAATTTATACGCTTGCCTATACGGTAAACAAAGCGCATATAAAAACGCGTCAGATTCAAGGGTCAATTCCCTGTGTGACAATAGGCGTGGCACTTGGTATCATGTCAAGCTTTTTGGGAATCGGCGGCGGGCCGATTAATCTGGTGGTTCTGTACTATTTCTTTTCCATGTCCACAAAAACAGCAGCCCAGAATAGTTTGTACATTATTTTAGTTTCGCAGATTACGAGTATTGCGACAACGCTGTTTACAAAAACTGTGCCGGAATTTGAATGGCTCTGGCTGGTTCTGATGGTGGCCGGGGGAATCGGCGGCGGTGTTGTAGGGCGGCTGATCAACAAGCGAATCGATAATAAACAGGTGGAGAAGCTGTTTGTTATACTGATGTTTGTCATCATTGGAATCAGTTGCTACAATACTTGGGCGTTTATGAGATGAAAATTGAGCTAATTCATATATGGAGATTTTGGAACCGCGGGTGGAGGGCCATACCTGCGAGAAAATTGCGGACAGGCTGGGGTACAAAAATCACAGCGGGGTTGTGAAACGGATGGAGGCCATCAAGAAGCGGTTTATCCAATACGAAAAAGACGCAAGGCGCTAAAGCCACGCAAGCCGGAAATGGCGGGCGTGGCTTTTTGCCGCCCAAACCCAAAGGAAAGAAGGTGCGAATGTTCAATATCAATGATTTGCCACCCATTGAGGTAGTGTGGTAGTGTCAAGGATTTTACGCAAATTGGTTTGCAGACTCCGGGATGAATGAAGTTAGCCAGCAATGGAGGCATCCTCAACGGCAGCCTCCAGGTGCTTCATGTTCATGTACTTCTTGTTGCCCCACTGGGTGCCGGCCACATGGCGCAGCCGGGCACAGACCAGCATCAGGGCAGAGTTGCCGTCCGGGAAACTGCCCACCACACGGGTGCGGCGGCGGATCTCCCGGTTCAGCCGCTCAATGACATTGTTGGTGCGGATGCGAGTCCAGTGTTCGCTGGGAAAATCGCAGTAGGTCAGAGTCTCCTCAATGCCATCCTCTACCTTCTTGGCGGCCTCCTTCAGTTTCATGGAACGCAGTTCCTCCACCACAGCCTTAGCCTTTTCCCGGGCAGCTTTCTTGCTCTCCTGGGCGTGGATCGCCTTGAGCATCTTGGCCACCAGCTTCACCTTGGAGCGAGGCGTGACTGAGAACACATTGCGGTAAAGATGGACGGTACACCGCTGGTATTTGGCCTCAGGAAACACTTCTCCCACAGCCTCCAGGGTATAGGACTCCTCCAGACTGGCATTGATTCTGTGGAAGCTCTCCCACGAGATAACGCCCTCTCCGCGTACCTCAAACGATTCCTTCGTGGGGATCGTCAATGGCACGTTTCGGAAGGTACGCACCGTATGGGTCACATCCTCGCCGATGATACCCTCGCGGCCGCGGGTGATGGCCTGCTTCAGTTTTCCGTACTCATACCGCAAAACCAGCGTAAGCCCGTCCATCTTCCAGCTCAGCAGAACAGCACGTCCTGCTGCAAACCGGATTAGATCCTCAATGGACTTCGTCTTGCCTGCGGACAGCATGGGCTTTGTATGCCGCACCTCCGCCAGGCTTTCCAGAATCTCTCCGGAAACCTTCTGCGTCGGCGAGCCGGAAAGCACCAGCCCGGTATCATGCTCCAAAGAGGCGAGATCCTCTGTCAGTCGGTCATATTCCAGATCCGTCATAATAGGAGCGTCGTTTTTGTAGTAGGCGATGTCCGCCTCCGTGAGCCGCTCGATCAGTTCGCGCATCCGCTCCAGATTGGTATTTGCCCCCATACCCGATTTGCCGGACAGAAAAACAATCTGTATAATGGAAAGGGGTAATGAAAAATGTCAACCAAAGAACGAAAGCACCCAGCGCCGCCGCGTTACGATGAGGCCTTCAAGGCGGGGGCAGTGCGGATGGTCACCGAGCAGGGGCGGCCCAGCCGGGAGGTGGCCGCGGAACTCGGCATCTGCATCGACACGCTGCGCAGCTGGCTGAAAGCGGCGGGCGCACCATCGCCGGGGCAAGCTGACCGCCAAAACCGCGACGCCAGACGCCTGCGCGAACTGGAGACGGAGATTCGAGCACTGCGCAAGAAGCTTGAAGAGAAAGACGGGGTCATTGACATCCTAAAAAAATCCGTCGGCATACTTTCCAAACCATAGAGGACAAGTACCGGTACATCCGTACGGCCCGCGCGGGGCCTCTGTGGAACTTGTATGCCGACTGCTGGAGGTCTCCCGCAGCGGGTACTACGAATGGCTGGGCCGCAAACCCTCTTTGCGCCGGCAGAAGGATCAGGAACTGAAACGCCGGCTGCTGAGCCTGCACCAGCGTTATCCCGCCCTTGGGCTGGACAGCCTGTATCACCTGATCCGCCCGCAGCTTTCCTGCTCGCGCAAGCGCATCCACCGCCTGATGTACGAGATGAACATCTCCTCCACGCGCAGGCGTGCCTACAAAGCCACGACCAACTCAAGACACGCGCACCCCATCGCGCCCAATCTCCTTGCGCGCCGCTTCTCCTTTGACAAGCCAGACACCGCATGGGTCGGCGATATTACCTATATCCCCCACCGGCGAGGGCTGGCTCCACTGCGCTGTTGTGAAAGACCTTTGCACAAAGCAGATCGTCGGCTACGCCTTCTCCGACCGCATCGACACAAATCTCACTCTCGCCGCCCTCGGCATGGCCGTCCGGCGCCGCAAGCCTCTGCCCGGCCTCATCTTCCACTCCGACCGCGGCGTCAATACGCCGCCTACGCTTACCGTCAGCGTCTCGCCAGCCTCGGCATCCGGCAAAGCATGTCCCGCAAGGGCGATCCCTATGACAACGCCGTGGCCGAAAACTTCTTCAGCTGCCTCAAGTGCGAGTGCGTCCATCTGCGCCATTTCGCCTCAAGGGCACATGCCATGGCAGACGTCTTCGCTTATATCGAGACCTTTTACAACCCAGTGCGCCCGCATTCCTCTATTGGCTGGCGTCCTCCGGATGCCTTTGCGCGTGCCTTGTCTGAGCATCCCGCCGCCTGAGTGTGATACGACAAGATATCCTGCGTTTCTTTCTGTTTTTTCTTCATTTTTACTGTCCACGAAACCGGGAAGGGCACATATTGTTCTTTTCTTGCATAATGCTTCTCCTTTCCGTTAATAGATTTTGCTGAGATACTGCCGGACAGTCTGAAGTCGATCCTGTGCGGCATTCTCTGCGTCAGGGTCGGCTCCGTTAAAATCCATGTCCAAGACCTCAACATCGAATTTGTAAGGGCAGGATCCGAATACTTCCCGAACCATTCCGTCCTTGACAACGATGACGACTTTATCCGTTCCCATCACCCCCTTCCTTAGGATGAGCGCATGGGTGGACCGGCATCCAATCACCGCATTTCCGGCAGTACAGCTTACCATTGCTTCTGTCACGGATATTTTTGAGTTGCGTTCCTGTCATTTCGTGGGGTTTTCCGCAGCCGGAACACTTGACCCATAGAATCTCTGCATTGCAAAGCACTTCAGGGCGATATTTCCGGTTGAATGGAATAAAATCGCACCACGCCGGATTGTCCGGCAGCCGCGTCATATGCAAACTCAGCACATCCAGTTCAAACTGAGAAGGACTTTGTTCCCAATGGCTTTGCTCTCTTCCCCATGCGAAAAGCTGCTGATATAGCTCCTGCTCGCCGGATTGCCGGATCAGTTGTTTTGCCAGTCGGGTCCACTCGGCTTCCGGCAGATCTCCGATATCGGTCATCACGCCGTGCCGATAGCCGAACACCTTATTCCGGCCTTCGCCGGAGATGAGGCAGCTCCGTCCGGTATAGTAGTGAACACGCAGAGCCGCAAAAGTCAACGCATGCTCGGTATTCCCGATGTTATCCATTTGCATCACCTCACAACGCGAGTCTGCGGCTTTCTTCCGGAAGCACCTGCTTGAAAAGCTCCATATACCGCTGAAAGCTCTCTGCGGTCAGCGGCCCTTTTAGGGATGTTTCGCTCCAACAGATGAGTTCTTCCTCCGGGACACTGTAAGCATCCGGGATAAATCCGGCTCCGTCATAGTGCGGACAATTGGGGCGGACTAGCTTTTGCATCTCCGCCTTGGTTGTGGCGGAGCCTATCATCCGGCATTTCTTGTCTGCAATGGCATAGAGCAGCTTCGGCATATAGCCAAGCTGCCGGTAATAATGCAGATACCGCTGAAGCTCACTAACGGCTCCAAGGCGGAGCTTTTTGACTCGTTCAGGTGTATCTGAGACAGCAATCTCCGCAATACACGGAATGATCACCATCATGTAATCGTCTTCCACTGGCATTTCCTTTCTGCATTCCTGCATGTAATATCTATCTGTACGGGTACGCCGAAAGGCTCCCCGGAGCAAAGAGTAAGGGAGCGGTTAGGCTCCGATCTATATAAAAAAGCGCTTAAAGAACCGAAGCTCTCTAAGCGCTTTTGGACCCGAGGATCCCAGATATGAAATTGTCAGCAGGGAGGGGGCATACTCCCCGCCTCCCCGTCTGTGCCTCTGTTTGTGAGAGGCAGAAGAAACAAAAAAGTGCCTGAAGACGTTCATCCTCAGGCACTGTGTTACTCATTCACTGTAATTGCTCGGTGGCAATTCTGAAACTTATATAAATATTATAGCAGGGATTCTGCCATTTCGCAAGTGAAACCTTGAGAGTTTCTGCTATAGGCTGAATGCTGCAAAGTCAATGCTCATATACGGTGAAGAAGCAGATGACAAAGCTATAGTCAAAATGCCTCGCTATCGCGCTGATAGTCAGTTCAACAGCAAAACAGGTAGCTTTTGCTCTCACGCAGAAATGCGACTTAGTCGGAAAGCTGTCTGTTTTTTTGCAGGCTGCTGCGTTATTGCCCAATCATTTCCGCATCAACCAGCCGACAATATCGGATGTCTCCTTCCTCATATAACTTATCCTCCACCTCTGTAAATGTTGAAGTTTCAACAAAGGAGCTTTAACACAGAGATGTTGAAATGTCAACATAGTCCTTTTATAGGGCTTCTATTCATTGATTGTGGTATCCCACGGCGTGAGGTGGCCTCGGCGCGGTTTTCGTGTTGCTTACCGAGAGGAAAAAAGCGGGACGCCGAGAATACTGCAAAGCCCCGCCGGAATTGCTCCAGCGAGGCTCTGTGTTTGACCACATAAAATGCCATAGGCAGATGTGGACCACAAAATGTTAGGAAAGGAATTATAATCAAGAGGAAACCGCTAAAAGCGGCTAAGAAGTTCAGGAAAGTGTTGCGGCAGCTCTTTGCGTATACAACTGCAGTTGTTCGACCTTGAGCGTATTCGCCTCGTTGACGCCGCTTCGGAAGCACTCCATTTCCGAGCTTCTGATACACACAATAACCTTATCATTGACCTGCAATTCCTCAAAAGAAATCCTTGTAACCTTCTGCGTGACAAAGTCGCAATAGACCATAGGAATGGATGAACAGCCTACCAGACAGCCTTCACCTAAAGTGCTTTCATCGGCATCGTCTTTTACCGTTATGGTTTGCTTTTCTGTATCGACTTCCGTGATCACTGCGTTGACGATCAGAAGCGTGTCATCCTTCAATGAGCCGCACCCGGATAGGAAGAGAAAGAGAGTCAAAAAGCACAGGGCGATTCCTCTTTTATTTCTATGTAACAATGTCTTATCCTCCTGTTTTTTGCGCTGTGGAACTTATCCAACCTATGAAAAAGACACATCTTCCGCTCCTCGTGTCAGGCGGGACAACGCACAGACCGCGTACATATAGCCTGCAAGGATCAGCGGGGCCGGCAGCCCGTAAAGCAGCGGCGCCGGGATGATGCGCCAGAACAGCTTGAGCACGTCGGTCTCCGCGCCGTAAGTAAAGAAGTAGTTTGCCTCCGGGCAGAGCGTGAGACGTAACAGGAGATTGATACAGTGCGCGCCAACGGCGAGCAGGCCAAAGGTCTTGAGGATCCGCGGGATATCCTTGGGGTCGGGGCGGTAAAAGCCCAGCGTTGCGAGACTCAGGCCGCAGACAACAAGGAGAGCGTGGGTCACATAGTAGCCGAGAATTCGCGGCAGGAACAGCGAAAAGCCGGAGAACAGAGGTTCCGGAAAGAGCAGCGCCATCAATGCGCCGAGTGGCGCTACAAAGAAAGAAAATCCCATGACCGAGCGATTTCTCTTCCATACGCCCAGCGGGATCAGGAACAGATTGATGTTACACAGGTGCAGCGGCAGCTCATTGAAAATGTTGAAGCCATTGGGATAGTACGCGCTGACATACGCGGCGTCCATGGACAGCGAGAGCTTGTAGCCGACAAACAGCGCAAGATTAAAAAGGCACACGCCGATCAGAAGCCGGGAGCGACGTGCTTCCGTTTTTTTGCACAGCAGTAAGAATACGAGCAGCGCCGCCGCTGCCGTCAGCAAAAGCAGGAGCAGATGCAGCCCGCGAAAGGGCGTTATAGAAAATCCGTTCATTTCACACGCCGGAACGTCTTTCCGGTCTTCTCCTCAAGAAATCGTTTGAATTCCTCCACCGTCCCGCCGGTGAGGGTGCGCTTGTCCAAGGGCTGCGCATAGCGTTTTTTCATCAGAAAGATGATGTAGTCCTGCGACTCAGCCAGTGCGTCAATCAGCTCATAGCGGAAGGTGGAGGTGGTGGCCGCCGTAACGACGGTATAGGAATCCTCGCCGAATGCGACATGATATTCCTTTGTGCCCGCCAGCGCGTTTTTGCGGGCGATCATGCCATTGAATCGGTCCTGAAACAGCAGAACGGACAGCAGCATCACCTCTACCAGCAGGGAAATCACCGTGCTGGCATCGAGCGTAAAAGGCTCTCCATTGAATGGAATCAGCAGCAGTGCATTGAATATAAAGACGCTCCAGCCGAAAACGGCCCAAAGAATGCTGCGTTTTCGCCGCAGCACCTTGCGCATCGCGCGGGAGGCTATGGCCATAGAGCGATTTGTGATGTCACTGTGAATTTCAAATGTCATACGTTTTCTCCGTTGTAAGTAATTCTGTATCCGCAGGGCTTTGAGGTCTTGCAGCTGCCGCCGGGCAGCGCGGCTGGCGCTTGTTCATCGCGTCAGCCGCATCTCATTCTCAAACTGCTCCATCGCCTCCTGTCGGCTGGGGACTTGTGTAAGCGTACAGGAAAACGGCTGGCCGAACAGGGGTTGGGACAGTGTCTCCGCCCAATGCGTCAGCACCTCCGGAGTGAGGGGGCGCTCCTCCCGGAGAAAGATCACCCCGTAATAGGGCGGTACAGACGGGGAAAGCAGCTGTGTCAGCGGGACGCCGCTCCGGACGGAGACGTTGCAGAAATGCATCTCCGGCGAAAAAAGCGGATAGTACAGCGCCCCGACGAACCAGTCCTGTTCGCCGTTTCTGAGCCGCCTTGCCTGATCCAGAAAGTGCGGATGATTCGGGTTATCCGGCTCCACAAACTCACCGTCCCGAATCGTCTGGTGAAGTGCGGGGAGGTTATGGAAATCAAAGTGGAAAAATGGCGTCTCTCCCGCCTCGTCCTCGGCAAGAGAAAACTCCGCCGCATGGAAAGGTTCCCAGTCCTTGCCGCAGCGGTAATAGCCCCACCAGTAGTTCCAGTCATAAATATGCAGATATTTTTTTGCTTTGCAGTCCATAGATGTACTCCATTCTAACAATGTCGGCACAAGAGGAAATCACAGGGAACTCGCCGCCCGGCACCGGCAAAAGCCCGTTCCAAGCCCATCCTTTTTGCAAGAGGGGCGCTCACAGGCGGCGCGGTGCTCTTCTCATCGGCTCACCGGAATGGATATCTCGAAAACGGCGCCGCTATCCCCGTTGTAGGCACGGATCGTTCCCTTATGCAGGTGGATAATCTCCTTCGTCAGGGCAAGGCCGATGCCGGATTTGCCGCTTCGCCCCATGTAGAAGCGGTCAAAGATGTGGGGCAGATCTTCCTCGGCGATGCCGTCCCCGTCGTCCTGAATTCGGATTATCACATTCCGTTTGTCGGGTCGGCAGGTCAGGCGCAGCTTGCTGCGGGCATAGCGCACACCGTTGGATAGAATATTGGTGACCGCTCTGCGCAGCCGGGTATCGTCGCAGCTGACCATAACGGGCGTTTCAGGGAAGTCCGGCACGATGGCGATGCCGCCGGCGGCGGCTGTCGGCTCCACGGCGCGTATGCCGTCGTAGAGCAACTCCCGAATATCCATCTCGGAAAGGGCAAGCGGCTGCCGCCCCATATCGATTTTCGAGATGTCCAGGAGCTCGTCTACCAGCTCCGTCATGCGGTCGCTTTCCGCCAGGATCACCTCCGCCGCGCCGCCTGTGTCCATCACACCCGCCTGTATGCCCTCCGCATAGCCCTGTATCGCCATAAGCGGCGTTTTCAGCTCGTGTGAGGCGTTCTGGAAGAAGGTCTGCTGCCGCTCCGTCTCCTTCTCAATATCACGGCCAAACCGGAAGCCCAGCAGGCACATGACGGAGGAGATCGCCAGCAGCACCCCAAAGAACGCCCAATTCAGCGTCACAATATAGCGGGTGATTGGGCCGATGTCTATGTACATGATATAGGCGTACGGTTTTTCCCAATCGTCCTGCTCCTCCTCCACGGACATGAATATCAGATGATGTTTGTCCGTTTTGAAGGTATAGCATTGATTGAGTGCAATATCCCGCCCGGCGCAGTATTCCAGCAATTTTATCTCCAGGCGATAGGTATCCCGGTTCCATGTATTAGGTCGGTATCCGTCATCCAGTTCCAAAAAGACGATGCTGGGGGTAAAGAAATTCCCCTCATCCTCGCCCTCGTCATAGATCGGCTCATCGTCGGTATAGGGGATGGTGCGGTTCTGGTACTGTGCCTCGCTGATGAGCGCCTTTTTTGCCTCACTCACAAAGTGGGCAGGTATGATGAGGTTCACCGCCAGCATGAACAGGGCAAAGAGCAGCAGTGCCGCACCGAGGATTAGGTACACGATCCGCAGCTTGATGTTTTTCATACGCTTCCTGCTCCCTTCAGCTTGTAGCCAAAGCCCCATATGGTGCTTACGCTGACGGTGCTGCCCGCTTGCAGCAGCTTTTTTCGGATACGGCGCAGCGTTTCGTCGGTCACGCGGGTCTCCACCTCCGAATCAAAGCCCCACACCGCGCTGAGCAGCTCCTCGCGGGAATAGGCCTTTGCCGGCTGCTTCATCATATAGCTGAGCAGCCGCAGCTCGGTCTGGGTCAGCGCCACGATCGTGTTTCCGCAAAAGACGGCGTTTTCCGTAGCGGAATAGCGGAGATCCCCGTAATGCAGCTCGTCCTCCGCTGCCGCCGTTTTCCTCGGTCCATCTCCACGCGGCGCAGCAGCGCTTTGACCTTCATCAGAAGAATGGTCGGGCGGAAGGGCTTGGTGAGATAATCGTCGCTGCCCTGACTGATGCCCATGACGTAATCCAGCTCGCTGTCCTTGGCCGTAAGCAGGATGATGGGAATGTCGGAAACAGCGCGAAGCTCCCTGCACACCGTCAGCCCGTCCGTGCCGGGCATCATAATGTCCAGTATCACAAGCTCCGCAGGCTCCTGACGAAACGCCTCCAGCAGCGCATCGCCGCTTTCAAAGGAGCGCACGGTATATCCGTCGCTTGCAAGGAAGCTATGGAGCAGCTCCCGTATGCTCTTTTCATCGTCCGCCAAATAGATGGAATGCCCCATGGTGACCTCCTTGAAAGCAGCGCCAAATGCTGCGCGTGGGCGCAGCATCGGCATAACGATTTTATACTATCAGAATATCGCTCTTCCGTCAAAGGGGGCAGATGCCGCTTTCGCAGCCGGTGTTGCCCCAGATGGAATTGTACAGCTCGCACAGCCGGCTGTCGATCTCCGCAAGACGGTTGTAGTCGGCGATCAGCGCGTCCTTTTCCGTGTCGGTCAGGAAGCTCAGGCTGCGGATGAAGGCGGCCTCATCGTAGTTGTCGAAGTCGTAGTCGTCCGGAAGATTGAAGTACGCTTCATCTACCTTGTCCCACAGGTCGGCGTGATTTTCGCAGACGCGGTCATACTCCTGCTCCAGGGTGTCGATCTCATCCAGCACCTTGGGGTCGGCCTTTTCCAGTGCCTTCTCGTAAAGCGGCATATTGTCGCAGTCGGGCAGTTTCTCATACAGCGCCTCCATCTGGGCATCCAGTTCATTCAGCTCCTTGATGTCCGCCAGAAGCGTTTCCTTCTCCGCTTCCGTCAGGGCATCGGTGTTACGGATAAACGCTGCCTCGTCAAAGTTTGTGAAGTCATAGTCGTCAGGCAGGACGTTGCAAATTTCGTCCAGCTTTTCCCACAGCGCCGCGTTTCTCTGGAAGATGGCGTCGCTCTTTTCCTCAATTACCTCGATCTGCTCCCAGATGGCGTCCTCGTTCTCGGTGGCAATTTTAGTAACAGGCTCCATTGGTGCGGATGTGGCGGCAAAGGCAGAGGTTGCTGTGCCGATGGCCGTTACCGTCAATGCCAGTGCCAGTGCAAAGCTCAAAATCGTTTTCTTTTTCATGGTATGTTACGCTCCTTTTTGAAGTATTTTTGGTTGGGTTTCAACCTTGTCCGTAGCATACCAGAAGCTGCATTGAAATTCCCCCGCGAAAGTGCGGGGAAAGTGTCACAAAAGTGCAACGAGACCAACCAGGAAAATGAACGAAAGCCCGCTCCACGCCTCAAGGGCAGAAACGGGCGGACGTTTTTATTCCGATTTCACTTTGCGCATCAAGATGGACCTCATTCATATATTTCCCGGTCCGTTTGCAAAGGCAAGCCATTTTGCGCCGTAAAAATCAAAGTAGAAGCGCTGCCCCACCTCGTTTTCCACAAAGCGTCTTTTAATATGATACCAGCCGCGAAGCTCATCTCGCAGGGCGGCGTCCATGGAGATTGGCTCTACCCATACGCAGTCGTATCCGGTAAGCTCGTCCCTTCTCAACGGCATGGATACTGCCGCGCCGGGTGTTGCAAAAGCCGGAGGCAGAACATACACATCGGCTGCATCTGCCAGCGACAGACGCAACCCGCTTGCGAAGAGAAGCTCTCCTTCTATCGCATTCACCATTGCCCAGCCGTATCGGCTTGAGAAGATGGGTGTATCATGAAAAGCCGGCAGAGCTTCCGGTGGAATCGGCTGAAGCATATCTGCCCGATGATATCGAGATTCCGGAAGGCCCAGAAGAAAGTCCACGCTCACGCCGTAAAGCTCGGACATCTGAATCAGGGATTCCACAGAAGGATTCTTCCTTTCGCCCTCCCACGCGCTCAATGTCGGCTGCGAAACGCCAAGCATTTTGGCCGCCGCCGTTAGCGTAATCTTTTTCTGTTTTCTTGCCAATCTATATCGCCGAGCCGTAAAAATACCCCCTTCGGCATACCGCAAAGCTTCGCAGCGCGCATTGTCGGTTATTCTTTGTCCCTATTGACATTGACGGCAACCCCGTTGAATTCCAAATGATTTTCTACCGGAATGATTAACACCTTTTGACCGTCGATGACCTTCGCTTCCACAAGATGGCTGTATTCAGGGTCGATGGAGAGTGATACCTTTTCCGTTTTCAGCTCCACTTTCTTTGCATCAATCAGGTTGGCCGGATTGAGAACGGCGCCCACGCCGAACCGTTCCCCACAGGCAACTTGAAAAGCTTCCGCCTGTTCCTCCGAAGCACCGCAATCCAAAATAATCTTGCTCACTTCACAGGGGCTGACAGTCAGCGGCTCCGGATCCTTCGTCTCCCGATGCTCTTCAATTATTGCGGCAAGCTGACCGTGGATTGCCTGCACGATCTCAAGGCTGCAGGCGCTGCCCAACGACTCGGAAAGAGCGGATTCAAAGGCCTCCCGCTGTTCTGCGGCCGACATGGGCAAATCGGTATGGAATATTGCGTCGATAAACTCCTGATGCAGTTCTCCCTCTTTGCGGGAGTAGAACAGCGCATTGTAGATGTTGGCGCTGCGGTTATCAAAGGCCGGGAACAGGAAGCCCAGCTCCGGCGCAGCGACAGTTTGACTGGCGGCACAATGAAACTCGTTATCTCCAGAGAAGTAGCCCAATTCCGTTTTTCCCGTTTTAACCGGGCAGACCGCACACAAAATATAGGAAAAGACCTCATCCGATTCCTCATCTCGCATGGCGTCCCGATTTCGACGGGGTACATCGTAGTTGTCGCTTGCCAGCAGCAACAGATAATTGCTCTCGCCCATGTCCAACGATTGAATGACTTTCTGATAAAATGCCTGCCGCACCCGAGCATCCTTCGCACCGGATGTGCGCAGTTCCATCAACATTCTGTGTTCTTCTCCCGCCATGACCTGCTGGGTGGAAAACACAATATCGATCAGGTTTTTTCCGAGTGCTCCTGACAGTGCCTTTTTCAGCAGGCTGAGGTATTTTTCAGCTTCCTCCTGCGTCACCATGCCAAGCGACTCGTCCAAATCGGTTATAATCTCTTTATTGCTATTGACAAAGCAGCCGTAGATACGGCTGATGGCATTTTTATCTGGCTTCCAGCGGCGTCGCAGCTCGTTGAGTTCTTTTTGGTTCATTGGTTTTATCAGACCTTTCGTTATGATATTTGGTTGGTAGCATTGTGGCAGTTCAGATACATGTTCGGCTTTTCACCGTACTTGACATTCCGCATCAGCATTATGCCTGTATTTGAGCATCATTTCTTTTTACGACAGGCGGCCAACCTCTTCACAAGAGAATTCCAAATGATGCTCTTCGCAGTATCTGCGGATCACGAGAAGCATCATTTTTGTCGGAAGTGACCTTCCGTTTTCCCATCGGTTTACGGAGGTATAGCTGACACCCAATTCTTTGGCAAGCTGAGTTTGGGACAGCCTCCGTTCACTGCGCAGTTTCAGAATCGCATCTGCAAAGGTCATTTGCTCCACCTCTCTTATGTAGCACAGTATAGCATATTATGCCTTCACTAAGCAAGCCCGGAATTATAAATCCCATTCAACAAACAACGGGAGTGTTGGTTAAAAAAATTAGAGTTGACTACTTATCCTTCCATATTGCAAGACTGCCGCTCGGCAGTTTTCGCTGTTGGGCGGCAGAGCACGATGAATTATTTCGATTTAGACCCAGAGGGAAAAAAGCCTGTCCGCAAATACTCACAGGAAATGAAGCAGAAACTTGGGATTATTTAAGCCATTATGGAAGACCAAAAGCTATTGGTCTTAGATGAACCCTTTAATGCTTTAGATGAAAAATCGGTAAAGTTATTTCGAGAGCTTTTGATCGAATACAAGAAACAGGAGAAGTTGATTATCCTTACATCTCATAATAAGGAAGACATTGAATCTCTCTGCGACCACACCTATCGAATACAGTCAGGGCAGATTATTGCAGAATAATGTAAAGCAAACGCCAACGCAGGATGTGGCAACCGACGATGGCTGCTGCACCCTGCGTTTTTTTGCTTTAGGTATTGTCAATGCCCGCGTTTATAGCTTCGCTGATATGCTTCTCTGCCGCTTTGTTCTTGATAAAGGCTTTCAGTTGCATTGGATTTTTTGTAATCATAGCAAAACCTCCATGTAGCGCAGTACCTTGGGCTTCACACGAAGCTGCTCTGCGTAATGCATCAGTTTGTGAATGTTCTTATCTTTGGATGCTACATAGCGTTTCATGGCTTCACCGACGATTTGAATATCGCTGCCGCTGCCGCGCAGAATGTCACACAGCGTCCGTTCCAAATCATAAACACGAATTGGATTGCCGGAGGGGGATTCAATTTCAATTCTGCCGAACTCGTAGTTTTCCGGTACAACGCGCTTGATGATTAGGTTCTCCTGCTTCAAGGACGGGGCATTGTAGCCCTTGGGAAAGGTTATCGTATATTTTGCCGGGGTACGGTCGGAATAGCCCAGCAGATACAGAGCGGTATCGTGCGAGTAGATCCCGCGCCCATACTTGCGCTGCAAGAGGTAGAAATCGTCCTCCCATGCGCTGCTCCGCACATACAGGCCGCGCCCGAAGCGGTACATCTCACCGCTCTTAACAAACTCCTGTAAAACGCTGCGGTGCAGTCCGGCTTCCGTTACCTGCGCTGCGGTGATCGTGCCGTCCTCCGACGCTTCCAGCAGTTCTTCGATTTTCTCCTTGGCGTTCATGTTTCTCACCTCGCTTTGACAATCACACATTATATTATATAAAAATAATGTGCGTCTGTCAACGGTAAATTGACGGACACACATCAAATTGTTTGAAACTAATGTGTGAATGTCAGAAAAGCTATAATGCCTTATCCTGTTCCTGCCCATGATTAGGGGACAGGATGCTGTCGATGTTCTGCTTGACGGCATCGTATTCCCGCATACGTTTTTTCAGGCTTCCGTACTCAGCGTACAGCCGATCCTTTTCTTCAGACAGTCTGGAATATTCCTCGCGCAGCTTGGCAAGGTCGGGGAGCTTATCACCGACACCCGCCGCTTTCAGCGCCCGCGCCGACGCTTCAAAGAGAATGATTTCACGCTCTTGTCCACGCAGATACTTTTCCTTGTCACGGGATTTCTTGTATTCGCTATACAGCGGCTTTAGCTCTTTGTAGGTGGCGGTATGCTTTATCAGCAGTGCCAGATCCTGACACAATTTGTTTAGAACAACCTCGTCTTTTTCGTGTTTCTGCACACCGGTTTTCAGGTTGTCGCACTGGATGATCCGGGTGCCACCGCCGAAGTATTTGTAAGCATTCACATGGGCTGCGGTCCAATCTTCCTGGTTCATGGAGAAAAAGGCTTCTACATAGCTGTAGCCACTGTATGGCAGCGTTGCTACAAACACATAGGCCGGGATGATTTCTCCGGTATCCGTATCAGTGACGGAGGCAGTATCGCCGGCCCGGTCCACCTGCATGATTTCGCCAGGCTTGTGGTTCAGGTGCATGGTTGCGTTGACCTTTGCCAGATAGTCAGCATAGTACTTGTTGAACTGAGTTGACTGTTATGGAATCTTGCCAGCCGCCCGGCACCGGTCGCAGTATTCCAGCCACAGCAGGTTCAGAGTAACACCGCTGCGCTGGAGTTCCTTGTGGACATAGGCGTAGTCCGGCATCTTGTAGACAGGCTTTGAGGTGCTGGGCGGAAACAGACGCTCTGAGAGTTGCTTATCCGACATTCCCTCCGGCAGCGGCCATTGCAGGCCGCAGTTCGCCGCACGCTGCAGTGTTGCTGCCACAGTGTTCCGAGCGCAGCGGCAGCTTGACGCGATCTCGGTCTTGTTGAGTCCCAGGCTATGGAGCCTGAGGATCTCACGGTAGTTGGTCATACAAGTGACCTCCTTGTAGATATTTACACCGCAAAATACGGTGCATATCTACATTTTACCGTAGTGCTCAACGACGGCGGCGAGGGTGCTCAATTCCGCCGAAATGGATGCTCAATTTGAGCGGTCGAGGTGCGAAATCTCGCGCGGAATACTCACCATAATTAGAAAACCTAATGCCCGACATGTCCGGCACAGCTTATGGGTTCCGGATGGGAATGGAAAATTTTAGCACTTTTATTGCTTTTTTATCGAACACAAGCTAGTGGTTTTTCATCGAAGCACTCCTGCCAACACAAAACGGACATCATCAAACTCATAGCTGCATGTAGAGAGCGTCAGAATACGATCAGAGGCATTCGGTGCAATCTCGCTGGTGAAGCAGGAACGGTCAGCCGCATTCTGAAGCCAGACTTCAAATTCCGCTTCCGTAAAACCAATTTCCCACGCATCGTCCTGTGGTGCGGCAACATACCCCACGAAAAACTCTACTTTATATTTTTTATCCGGTGTTATCAGCAGCGCGACCGGATGCTCGTCAAAGAATTCCTGCTTTTTATATTTATCAAGGTCTGTAAACATTGTGCCGTTCTTCATATGATGTCCGTAAATAATGGAGTGCCGGTCGGCAAAGCTTGCGTCGTTTCGGAAATCCAGGAATATACAGCTGGATCCATTCCACTCGCCGCTGAACAGGTGCTTCAAATAATAGCTGTTATCCTCTCCCTGTACAACCGGATAGTTGATCTTCGTTCCTTCAATGTAAATCCAAGCAACGATATCAGGGTTGATCTCACGCAGTGCAGCAAAATCCACCTCAGGCCAAATCGTGTCGTCCTCATCAGGAAGTGTTTCTGCCCCGGCTGGCTTGTTGATGACAGGTGGCTGTGGTTCGGCAGTTTTCTGTGGAAGCGAAATCATGTGACTGATATCCTCGTAAGCAGCTTCACCAGCGTGATACTCGGATCTAATCACCCATATCTTCCATGCAGAAAACGACATGACTGCGAGAAGAACGGCTGTGAGGCTGCCTAATAACAATTTATTCTTCAGTTTCATGTTTTTCCTCCTGCTGCTTCACTAATCGGTAAAATGTGCTCCTCTTTAGGCCGAGCTGGCGCATTGCAGCAACTGCCGTAATCGTACCGGACTTCCATTCAGGATAGAATTGATTCCAGTTTGGCGGAAAGTCTATCATTGGACGCCCCAAATGCTTCCCCGCCTCTTTTGCAATAGCGATCCCCTCAGACTGTCGCCGCTTTGTTGTGATACGCTCCTGTTCAGCAATACTCGCAAGTACTTCAATCAGAATGTTGTTTATCATCTCAAAAATCCAGTCCTGCTCCTCAGGAAGTTCCACCATGGTAGTCGGGATGTCAAGGATTTTGATCCGGATGTGGTGCTCCCGGAAGTATTCCAGCTCTTTCTTGATGTCAATCTTTCGCCGACTGAGTCGATCCAGCGATTTAACAATCAGAGTGTCTCCGTCGCGGAGAAAGTGATTCTTCAGCGACTGATACCCCTCACGCTCCAAATCTTTGCCACTTACCTTATCCGTAATGATATCACGCTCCTCCACGCCGGCATCCATGAGGGCTTTGAGTTGCCGATCCAGATGTTGTTCTCTCGTAGATACACGGGCATAACCGTATGTCTTTTTCAACTTGTTTTCATCTCCTTTTCCGTTTCAAAAGCTCATGCCTTTTTCGGACATATCCCCAAATGACAAAATAGCTTTTTCGGACACAAAATCATATCCCGATTGTCCGCCTGTAGGTAATGCCGAAAAGGTCTACCTTTACAGATACCTAATTACACGGAGGAGAGAGATGAATTACAGCAAACAGTCGTTGCAGTTTCCAATAGGGGACAGATAAGAGACCCGGAAAAGAGATTTCTGAAGTATGGCAAATAGCTCACCACCTTTGAGCTGCAACGATCGTCCTGTTTTCTCAAAAAGCCTCCCTCAAATCAATGCACAATATCACCGGACGGAGAAAAGGGCTTTCTCTTTTGCCATTGCGATAGACTTTTTTTGATTTTGGGGATAAAAAGACCGCTGACTGTACGCACACGGCGCGGGTCAACGGTCAGTTTTTCGGTGTTCAGTTTTTGTGTTCTGCCTGACAAACTGGATTTTATCATCCAATTGAACTAATCTTTTTCATGGTTCTTTCTTAAAGCACACAGTCTAACAATGTGTGGAATTGCAGACGGAAGAATAAGCAATAATCCCGGCGGGTAATCCATAACCAATACTATAACCGCTCCTACAAGTGAAATTACCAATCCAATAATCGATAACAGAAAATCTTTTTTCTTATCTATATAAATTTCCTAAATAGTGTCTAGACAAGATCAGGTCAAAACAGTACACCAAATAGCAATGCAACGAATTTGCACAGCAGCCAGAAAAGATGTTGTAGTTTTTTGCATATCGAGTAGCAATGCCTCGCCAACGTTTCAGGTGCAAAAAGCATTTTCCACCAGATGACGAAGCCGATACAAGTAACGGTCATACTCCCGCTGCTGCTTGCGATTTCGTTTAGCCGGAATGACGATATTCATTCCAGCATCAGCGGCATAAGCAATGATCTGATTGGTGTCATACCCACGATCGGCCAGTAATGTTTCCGCCGATATTCCATCAATCAAGTGAATAGCTTCTTTGCAATCAGCTCGGGTACCCTCTGTGATAAGTACTCGGACCGGCATACCATTTGCATCCACGGCAAGGTGAATCTTGGTATTGAGCCCCCTTTTGTACGGCTCATGTCCTGATTACCGCCACGGGCGCCTGCCGCATGTGGATGCACCTTACAGTGGCTGGCATCAATCATCAACCATTCAAAATCGGGCTCATCAACCAGAATTTCCAGCAGTTTTTCCCAGATCCCCTTGTCACGCCATCTGCGGAACCGCTGATACACGGTACCCCATTTCCCGTAGAACGGCGGTAAATCCCGCCACGGTGCTCCTGTGCGTAAAATCCAAAACACGCCATTGATAAATCGCCGGTTATCCTGGGCTATTCCACCCCACTGCCCTCATTGTCCTGGTAGATGCGGTTCCAGCAGGCTCCATACCGCATCGCTGATGTCGTGGCGTTGTTGTTCATTCTTCATGGGAACACCTCTTTCGGCTCTCTTGCTCCCATTATACCATATCGCTCGTGTAAACGCTATTTAGCAGGCGCAAGAAATCTCAGCCCCAATACCATAAAGTCATACAGGGACACCTTTTGCCTGCTTTTACTATTTATGAAGGAGATGAACAAAAAGATAGACAGGATTTGCTTGGTCGATATTGATGCCGACTTGGTTGTTCGCTTTTTGGATTGGCTGGAATTGGAACGCCGGAACAGCGCCTCGACGAGAAATGTGCGGTTAGCTGCGATCCATGCGTTTTTTCGATATGTGCAGTTTCAAAATCCGGAAATGCTGCTGCATTGCCAGCGTATTCTTGCAATTCCGATGAAAGAAACAGAAAAGAGATTTGTGGAATACCTGCCGGAACAAGTGCTGAAAGATCTGCTTTCCATTCCAGACCAAACAAAGAAATGTGGAATACGAGATACGGCCCTGCTATGTTTGCTCTATGATTCTGGTGCAAGAGTTCAAGAACTGATTGATCTTTCCTTGTTAGATATTCGTCTGGAAACACCAGCAACGGTCCGTCTCTATGGTAAAGGTAGGAAAGTGCGCGTTGTCCCACTTATGTCACAAACGGCAGCCATATTGCAAAAGTATCTAAATATGTGGCACTTGGATGCTGTGCGCAGACCGGACGATCCAGTGTTTGTCAACCACCAGGGAAAGAGACTGACTCGCCCCGGAGTTACTTACATTCTAAACAAATATATGGTTCAAGTCTCTTGGATGGAGGGCAAAAAAGGGGTTACTCCCCATGTTATCCGCCATTCCAAAGCAATGCACCTGCTCCGTGCGGACGTTGATCTTCATTACATTCGAGATTTTCTTGGATATGTGCAGATTGAAACGACTGAGGTTTACGCCCGCGCGGATGCAGAGATGAAGCGCAAAGCATTGGAAACCGCAAATCTCGATCTTCCAGCCGAATCCCAGACAAGCTGGCAAAAAGATCAAAGCCTATTATCCTGGCTACAATCACTATGACAACAAAACAGAAAGTTTTATCGAAAGACATTTGCGTAAGAACGGCTGAATTTCAGCCGTTCTTCGCGTTTCTTTTCATTATTCAAAACTTTTCATTAGGCTTCTTATGGAAAGCTTTGCATAACAAGCCCAATGAAAAGTTCGAATGATGGAAAGAACAGACTTGCGTTGAGCGGAGAATTGTTATACCATATACAGCGGTCGAGGGAGGTGGAGGTATATGGAAAATAACAGCATCAGCAATGCGGAGCGCAACGGGAAAGGTGTGAAGTTTGAGCGTATCCGCCGCATCACAGGCTATCTTGTGGGCACGGTGGACCGCTGGAATGACGCCAAAAAAGCGGAGCTGGACGACCGCGTCAAGCACGCATAACAAATCATATACAGGCAGCGCCCGTGGGGAAAGATCCTCATGGGCGCTGCTTTTTCTTTTTAGGAGGGAAGCCGCTGAAGGACATCAAAACAAGAGAACGCCATGACGGAGCAGAATTGCCCAAAACGCTCCGCCACGCTCCAAAAGAACTGGCCCAAAAAGGTCTGCGGGCCGCCAAAGAAAAAGGGAAAGAACAACTACAGCAGGCGGCACAAAATGGGATGGGCGGTGTAGAACAGGTATCCCCGGAAGAAACTGCCGGAGATCAGCTGCTGGGCAGGGCAGAAGAATGGGGCGGCACCGTTACTGCGGGCGGCAGGGATATGCTTCGTCGGATACCTGCCCGCGCGAATGCGGGCAGGCGTGCGAACCGGCTGGAGAAGCAGCGGGGCAATGCACCTGGCGGTCAGAACGCCCCGCAGGCGCGCTCTTTCAAGGAAAAAAGCACATGCAAGTTCCACGCACAGCAGGGCGAGGCACATGTCCTCAAGACGGGCAGGCCCGCTGTAAAGGCCGCCCGCCAGCCGGTAAAGACGCCGCAGGCAATCCACGCAGCCAAGCAACAGGCGGCGCACACGGCGAAACAGGCGGCACAGCGGGCAAAGCGGGCGGCGAGAGTTGCACAACAAGCGGTAAAGTCGGCGGGCAGGGCGATAGCCAATACCGCAAGAGCCTGTATCGCGGCAGTCAAAAACCTTGTGGCTGTATTGGCTGCGGGCGGCGGGCTTGCACTGTTTATTGTTCTGCTCATCTGCGTGATTGCGCTGGTGGCAGGTTCCGCATTCGGTATCTTCTTTTCATCTGAGCCGACAGGGAAAGGAATGACGCTGAAGCAGGCAGTGCAGATATTGAACGAGGAATACTACCAGAAGCTCAAAGAGATCGAAGCTGAGATCCCGCATGACCAGGTGGAATATATATCCGAAGATGGTTCGGTGTCCATCCATTGGGAGGATATTCTGGCCGTATTCGCCGCAGACATGGCGGCAGACGAGTATGGCCAGCAGATAGTGGCGCTGGATGATGGGCAGCTGGAGCAGCTGCGGGCAGTTCTATCGGATATGCACCAGATCAGCCACAGCACGCGCACAGTAGAACATGAGGAAGAGATCATCATCACAGACGAGGACGGCAGTGAGGTGACGGAATGGGTGACCGTATCGGAAACGATACTGAAAATCAAGGTGTCGCACAAAACCGCCGCAGAGATGGCTGAAGCATATGGCTTCACCCCACGCCAGGATGAACAGCTTGCGCTGCTGGCTGACCCGCAGTACGACGCGCTCTGGATGGAACTGTTGGGTGGATATGTCAGCGGCGGCGGACAAATCATTGATCCGGATACAGATTGGACAGGAACCGGAATCTTTGCATGGCCGCTGCCGCAGAGCTTTACGATTACTTCAAATTTCGGGTACAGGCAGGACCCCTTCACGGGGAAACTGACCTATCACAATGGCACGGATATTGCGGCCCCGCAGGGCACGCCCATTCTTGCAGCGGCCAGCGGCACTGTAACAATTGCCAATGGTACCGACCCGTGGGGCGGCAGCTATGGATACCATGTGAAGATCGACCATGGCAGAGGACTGGAAACGTTATATGCGCACTGTTCAGCTATCTCCGTCACAGCAGGCCAGCAGGTGCAGCAGGGCGAGGTGATCGGGTATGTGGGCAGTACAGGTAACTCCACGGGCAATCATCTTCACTTTGAAGTGTGGGAAAACAGGCGGAGAACAAATGCAATGGAATATTATACAATGCTGTAAATGAATATTAAAACTTTTGTATTAACTGGTCGACAAAATGTTTTCCATTTTGGTACGGAGAAACAAAACGAGACGTAACAATTAGACTTAAAGATGTTTGACAAGGAAAAACGTGCCACATCATAAAATATATATTTTGCCAAAATAAAGATTGCTTTTTTGTCCCAAAAGACGAAAGTCTTGCGGAAAAGTCAAAATAATACAGGCCAAGGTAAATTATTTCCATGTCATTTTCGTACAAAAAATGTCGATAATAAATTGATGAAGAAAAATTTGGGGGATATTTTTGAGTTTTATGCAGTGGGGATAGAAAATGATGAAATGGATGATAAAAAAGAACAAAGTCTTTCTTGCAATGATTATATTACTGCTTGCCTTATTATGCATCGGATGGGAGATTTCACTGCCTTACCGAACTCCAGTACTTGTTATCGGCACACAAGAAATATTTTCTGATGAATGGCAGGAATTCCTCCAGCAGCAAAAAAGTGCTGTGACTGTATATTATACGCAAAATTATGGCTGTACTGTTTTTGACGATGCATTTTGGAGTACAGAATACGATGGTCAGACACCGCTGGACTGCGCACGGAATCGGGCACTAGACACATTAATTGATAACTGTGTAGTGCTTCGAGCTGCTCAAGAAAGAGATTTAATTGAGAACATTGATTTACGGACTTTAAAGAAAGAATGGAAAGGGTTCAATAAACAGCGAGAATCATCGGTTTCGATGAATAGCGTCATGTATGGTCCGATTGAGTACTCATTTGAAAATTATTATCGCCACCTCATTAGCAATCTACGCAATTCTTTGGAAGAAAATTTGATTGATGAGGATCCGCTGATAGAGGAAGCAGCACAGGAATTTTATGGAGAGAATCTGAATCAGTTTACGACTTCGGGCAATACACATGTATCTGGACTGCTGGTAGAAGGCAGTCATGCTTCAGCCTATCAGTTAATACAGGAAGCGCAAAGAGCTATTCGAGAGGGGATGAGCTTTGAAAATGCCTGCACCCGATATGCTACATCTGGTGAAGAAGAAAGGTTCCAGTTTACATCGCTGTCCCAAAAAGCAGATATTCATGGATTGAGCACAATTTATGCAGCGTGTTCACAATTAGAGATAGGAGAGATATCAGAAATAATTGAAACGCAACAAGGGTATTATCTGCTGAAAATAACGGAAAAAGACAAGGAACAGGTCATGGCTTATGAGGAGGTGAAAAACCGCATTAGAGACATCTTGGCAACAGAAAAGTTGGAGTTGTATCTTCAAGCATTGCGCACAGAATATTCTGTCCGGATTTGCGAGCCTTTGTGGAACAAAATTCAAATCACGTAAAGGGAGTTGGAGTATTATGAAAAGAACGCTATCTGGTCTGCTTTCGCTACTGATAGTATTGACATTGTTCACACCGTTTTCAATCGTTTTTGCCGAAGAAGATGCAGCTACAAGCGGGATCGTCTATTATGTAGATGCCGAGGATGGAGATGATAACAATCCGGGTACTTCACCAGAACAGGCCTGGAAGAGTTTGACAAAAGTAACGGCTACTACATTCCAACCGGGCGACCAAATTCTGCTCAAGTCGGGAAGTGTTTGGAATGGAGAATGGCTCTGGCCAAAAGGCTCTGGGGTGGAAGGTGCGCCTATTAAAATTGACAAATATGGGGGCGAGGCTCTCCCTGTTATTAATGGAATGGGTGTGGACCGGGGATTCAATTATTCTGGCGCCGTACATCTGCGGAATCAAGAATACTGGGAGATACGAAACCTCGAAATTACCAACGATGATGATTTTGATACAGACATTGTATTGCAGAGACCACAAGGCGATAACTCCTATCCCAATAAGGACAAGACACGAAATGGAATCCTATTGATTGTAGACGGGGACCAGTTGGAAGATGATGCTGACGGTATCATGGATCATATTTATATCGAAAACTGCTATATTCATGATGTAGACGGCCCCAATGATTGGAATGATACATTTACAGGCGGCATTATTTTCAACGTGATTGGAAGTACAATTCGCCCTAATACCTCATTCCGGGATTTGAGGATTGCGAATAATACCATTCGCAAAGTGGATCTTTTGGGCATTACTGGATATGTGGATATGGTGCGCGGAAATTATCAAGCGGCGATTGGGCCGAATAACCTTTGGATGAGGGACATCTATATTGGACACAACTACATGGAAGATATTGGACAAGGTGGGATTGACCTGTGCGATGCGATGAACGCTGTTGTAGAATATAATGTTGTGGATGGCTTTCTGAAAAGATATCCTTCGTTCCGTCCAACAGTGGCGCTCTATCCGTGGAAGTCAGAAAATGCTGTTTTCCAGTTTAATGAAGTATATAATGGCCCCTCCACAAACGCAGATGGAAGTCCATATGATATGGATTCTGCGTTGAAAAATGTAGTGTATCAATTTAACTATTCGCACAATAACCCTTGCGGCTGGATGCTGTATATGGGCAAAAATGATAATGATATCATCCGGTATAATATCAGTGACGATGGTGGTGACTTCATCATTAAATATTTCCTTACTGCCTGCACCACACCGACTTATTTTTTGAACAATGTAATTATCTATGATGGCGCGCGCACAAAATTTATGCATCGGGATCCTTTTAAATCAATGACATACTTTTACAATAATGTGTTTTATAATAAGAGTGAAACAACAACGACAGTTTGGCACGATACCAATCGTTATCTCGGAAATTTAGGACAGGTAGAATTCAGTAACAATTGCTTTTATGAAGCAAGTGGACAACACTCTCCTTATGAACCCAATGACCCCAACAAGATAACAGAAAATCCATTGATGCTCAATCCAGGACAGGCACCTCAGAAAAATTCAGCGGGGATTTTAAGTGGTGCTACCATATGGGATGGCTATAAACTCCAAGCGGATTCACCTTTGATTGACGCTGGAATTTACGTGCCGCAAATGGGCGACCGAGACTTTTACGGCACACCGCTCTATTATGGGGCAGCACCCGATATCGGTGTACATGAATATCAGCAAGGTGAACAAACAACTCCGACTAATTTTGCTATGCAAGCCACAATTACAACTAATAATTCTCATCCGAGTTTTCCGGTGACCAACATTGCGGATGGTATTTATACTCAGAATTCCCGTTGGGCCGCGCAGAATTCCGAATTGCCCATTTGGATTGATTTTAGCTGGAATGAAGATGTTACAATTAATAAGCTGATTTTGACGGAAAATATCGTAAGCGGATGGGCCGGACCGCGTATCGCCTCATTAGAATTACAAATACCTTCTGCAGATGGCGCTTACACAACAGTTCATACTTACAATGGTGAATTAGGCGACCATAAAACTATTGTTTTTGACCCAATCACTACATCGAATTTACGACTCAATATAACTGGACTGACACCAGATAGTACAGAACATGGGCAAGGGGAAACAGACCCTAGCATTGTGGAGGCAGAGTTGTATTATGCGCCGGCTGAGACGCTAGATCCGCCAATTCCTCCAGAACCGGATCCTTCAGAGAACTTTCTTTTGAATGTTCCAGTTACCTCCAGTAGTGTACATCAACGTTTCCCAGCTGAATTAGTTAATGATGGTTTGAACACGGATTCGTCCCGCTGGGCAGCTAAAGATTCGGTTTTGCCCATCTGGCTTGAGTTTGACTTGCAGGGAGAAAAGACATTTAATACACTCGTGCTGGATGAAAACATTGTGGCAGGCTGGGCCACCGAGCGGATCGCCGGCATTGAACTGCAAAAGGCTGAGGGCGACACTTTTACAACGTTTTATTCCTATGAGGGGACGATTGGTACGTCCTGTGAATTAACCTTTGAGGATTGCTCCGCAGAAAAAATTCGTCTTGTGATCACATCGCTCCAGCCTGATACATCTGCTAATAGTCAAGGACAGACCGATCCCAGTTTGCGTGAAGTTGCACTTTACTATAAGCCGGAATCAACAAATTAATCTTTATAGAGACGTCGCAGCGGGTACGTTTTATAATGTGCCCGCTGCGACGTCTTTCCGATACTCACGCGGTGACTTCCCGAAAAATTCTTTAAATTTGCGGGCGAAATAAAAGGCGTCATCAATTCCAACCTCAGATGCTACAGCTCCGATGCTAAGGGACGAATTTTTGGAAGCTAACAACTGGGCCGCTTTTCTCATACGCACTTGGTTGACATAAGCAAAAACGCTTATATTGGTCTCTTGCTTAAACAGGCGGCATAAATAGCTTTTATTCAAATTTGCCTGTTTGGCAATTTCTTCAAGTGTAATCGGTTCCATATAATGAGCATCAATAAATGTAAGTGCGCGGATGATTTCTTGATTATCTGTGACTGAGATGGATGGTGAATTCAAAAGAAATGGTGACAAAATATCGACCATTTTACTTTGTAAGGTTTGAACAGTAAATGCTTCCGTCAATTGAGTTACAAATGATGATATGACATCGTCATTCGGTGCAGTATGCAGGGAAAGCATAAGATGTTCACAACAGCGACAGCAGCAAGAACGAACCCAGTCAGGGTCATAAAAATGTTGCGAGCATAACGAGAAGAACCCCCTTATCTCCGTAAGAAAGGCCTCTACTGATTTGGTGCGAAAAGCTTCAATGATCCCTTTTGAAAAAAATTGATAAAGGGCGTTGCTTTCATTGGAAAAATCAGAGAATTGCTCGACAGGAAACAAGTGCTTTTCTGGAAGATAAAACATATATCGCAGTGCGTTTTGACACTGTTTATAACAGTTGCGCAATGCTTGGATACGACTATCGCACGTTCCAAAAGAAACGTTAGGACACTTTTTAAAATATAACTCTGCACGTCGCAACAGCTGTCGGGTTTTGCTTTGTATGAGTTCTTGTTTATTGACTTTTAAAAACAAAACCAAAAATTGATTTTGGGGTGTCCAAATTATTTCTAAAGGGCCGACTTCGGAAAAGATATCCGGCAGAAGTGATTGTAGTTGGGATAAAAATGGATTTTGTACAGAAGTATCTGGAAAAGGAGCGGAAATGAGCAGGAGCCCCAATTGCTTTTTTGAATCACAATCAGCCATCAACAGGCTTTGAATATCACACGAAATTGGGTGGCTGGTAAATAAAACCCGTTCAATTTCGGAAAGAAAAAGTTTTCGTGTGTTTTGCTCTTGTTTTAGAGCTATTTGAGCGGCTTCCGTACGTTTTTGATTTTGGAAACACAGATTCTGTGAAATTTTCTCCATGTGCTCAAGCAGGTGGGCACGTGTCATATCTGTTTTTAATATATAGTCGGCGGCACCTTCCGTGAGAGCCTCTCGAACGAGTTCGAATTCAGAATAGTTTGAAAGAACTAAAACAGCGCCTTCGAACGCTATGGCCTGTAGCTGGCGGATCAATTCGATGCCATCCATGACAGGCATTTTTAAATCTGTTAGGATGATATCAACGCTATTTGTTTCCAAGAACAGCAATGCCTCTGAACCATTGCTGGCGGTTCCCGCAATAATATAATCAGTACCTTCAAGTAATTTCCGAACGCCGATTTTGATTATAGGCTCATCGTCTACTAACAGAATCTTAAACATTATTCATTCTCCTTCTGGTCTAATAATGGGATGGTAATACGACAAATGGTACCTTTACCAGGCTGACTGCTTATCTGCAGCCTGTCATCTGTGCCATAACAGATATGAAGCCGCTCGACCACATTGTTCACGCCGATCCCAGAGAAACGTTCTTTTCCGCGAGTGCCTGGAAATACTGAGAATCCACAGCCGTTATCACGAATCTCTATAACCATATTCCCATGCCCATCCAACGTACTGCTGACCGTAATCATAATGGATTCCGGCATATTTTCGGTTCCATGTATGATTGCATTTTCCGCAAGAGGCTGTAGTACGAATCGAGGCAAGAGTTGAGACTTTGTTTTTGAATCTATCTCGTAGCAGACATCAAAGGAGTTGCCGTAACGTATTTTTTGAACGGTAAAATAATTTGAAAGATTTTCCAGTTCCTCAGATAGGGGAACAAATTCATCTGTCTTCATAATAGTGCTGCGCAGGAGAGCACTTAGTGAAGAAATCCCCTCGGCGACAACCGGCACATCGTTGATCACAGCTAACCACTGAAAAGAATTGAGTGTGTTAAACAGAAAATGTGGGTTGATTTGGTACTGAAGGGCTTCCAACTCCAATTCCCGCCGCCGAACCTGGTCGGCCTGACGGCGATCCATCAACAACTGAATCTCATCTACCATCTGGTCGATGGTCCTGGACAAAAGCCCAATTCGTCCTTGTTGGGGTCATTGATGTGTACATTTAAATCTTCATCAGATGTAATATTGCATGCGGCAACGATATTTCGTATAGGGGAAACGATACTGACATAAACGATAAAAGTTAGAATCAGCGAAAGCAGAATAAGAGCAGCCGCTATCCAGAAAAGGGCTGTGTTGATGCTCTCGGTCTCTTTGGTGATGTAGCTGCCCGGGATGTTGGCGACGAGATAACAGCCAAAGTTATTGTTATACATTGCGATTACCACATCGCTTTTTCCGTTTTCATTTATATTGAATGTGTGTTTGCCCAATGCAATATTAGCTTCAAGTTCCCCAAACAGCTCTGTATCGGCAATGTTTTTTCCAAGCAGACTGCGATCCTGCGAAGAAAGTATGCTACCATGCTCGTCCACCAGCATAATATTGGATTCGGGGCCGAATGTAACATCGGCAAAGATTTTTTCCTCAAATAACGCTTCATTGATGTAAACCATAATATAGCCTACGGGCTCCCCACCTAAGGTTGCGCTGTAAAGCTTTCTGCCCAGAACCAGCTTGTCTTGCGACCGATATGTGTGGATAAACTGCAAAGAGTCTTTCGGAGCAGTTTTGTCTATCACAGCTAAAAGCTGCTCGCTTTTTTCATATGGAATTCCATCATATCCGCGGTCGTAAATCGGCGTACCGTCTAAGCTTACGATCCGCAGATTTTTTAAATAAATGGACTGAAATGGAATATTAACGGACAGATCACGGATGGAGAGCACCATATCCCTTGAAATATCCTGCCCGGCCGAAGTTTGCTGCAAACTGTTTTGAACGGCGTCCGCAACCGAAAGCGTCGCGCAGTAATCTTGAAATTTTTCCAGTTCAATCGTCATGTTGGTATTAAGGGAACGAACGGTTTGCAAAGCAGATTCACTGATCTTACTGTTGATGGACCTCGTATAAACTCGATAAGCATACATGCCGATACAAATCGTAGGAAGCAGAGAGATTAGCAGGAACACCGCAAGCAGACGATACTGTATTTTTATGTGACGAATCAAGGAGCGTGTTTTGTTTCCGCAGTTGCGGCGATTTTTTCTTTTCATCGGTATTTCCCCCTGTCAAATTCAGCAAAACAGCAAAAGAAGGAAGCATTTATTTAGATAAAGTGTAAACTGTCTTTTTTAAAAAGTCAATATTTTACAGGTTGGTCTGAATTTTATGTATGTTTTTAATATTGCACGCGCCTTATAATGAAAATCGCAAAGAGGAATGTACATTTCTTGCTTTACGCATACCAAGAATCCCAAAAAGGAGGTTATCAATTACATGAAAAGTTAGTGAGCATGGCACTTGCACTTTCCTTATGTCTTGCAATGTTTGCCGGATGCGGCGGGACTCCCTCGTCCAGTTCGACGGTATCCAGCGGGCCTTCTTCCTCGTCGGAAGATACAAGCACCAGTGGGTTTGAAAACAAAGAATTGAATATCGCCATTTTCGAAGGCGGTTATGGACCTGAGTACTGGGAAGAAATCGTCGATCGTTTTGAGGAAACTTACGGTGTAACTGTGAATATGCAGATCAGCCCGACCATTGGCGACATCATCCGCCCGCAGATTGTGGCCGGCAACGTGCCCGATTTTATTTCTATGAATGACAATGACACCACCGGGCTAATTTCGTCTATGATCCGTGAAAATGCGCTGCTTGATATTACAGACGTCTTCGAAGGCCCTGGCCTGGAAGACACTTCCCCTTTGAAAGAGCAGGTGTTGGAAGGTGTCTTGAATACGGCTAAATGCTCGCCTTACAGCGATGGTAAGGTCTACCTGGCGCCGTTCAATGCTTCTCCCATGGGCTTGGTTTACAATAAAACGCTCTTTGAAGAAAATGGCTGGGAGCTTCCGGAAACGTGGGATGACTTCTTTGAACTGGGCGATAAGGCCAAGGAAAAGGGCATCGCATTGTTTACTTATGCGGGCATCCATCCGGGCTACATGGAATCTTTGCTGTGGCCGGCGATTGCATCCGCAGCCGGCATCGATACTACAACAGATATCAGCAACTACGTCGAAGGCTCGTTCTCCTCTCCGGAAGTCATGGAAGTTCTCGCCAATATCCAGAAAATCGCCGCTGATGGCTATCTGATGGAAGGAACCGTGGCGCTGAACCATACGCAGAGCCAGACGGATATGATGATGAATAAGGCGCTGTTCATCCCGAACGGCAACTGGATGGAGGGCGAAATGAAAGACGCTCCCCGCGCGGACGGTTTCGAATTCGGTCTGACCACCGCCCCGTCGCTGAACGCTGGCGACCAACGTTATGTCATGACCAGCGTTGAGCAGTTCAGCATCCCCGCAGGCGCTAAGAATCCTGAGTTGGCGAAGGAATTCCTCCGCTTCCTGTATACTGAAGAATCCGTGAAGCTGTTCGCTGAAAAGGCTGGCGGTATCTATGCATTAAAGAATGCTACCGAATGGAGCAAGGATTACGTCACCGAAGGTGTCTACAGCATGAACGATGTCTACAATATGGGCGACAGCATGGTGTTTGGCTTTGCGGCGCTCCCCGAAGGCAGCAAAGTTACGCCGCGCGATGAAGTGTTCCAGTCCGTTGCGGATGTGATGAATGGTGCGATGACACCTGAGCAGTGGGCTGAAAAAGTAGAGGCGTCTTTCACAGAAGTTTCCAATATGGCAAAATAACACCTGCCCTAAGTATTGAAAAGACAAATGCCCCGCCAAGTCGGCTTTCAACGGCCTTGGCGGGGCATTTTAGAAAGAGAGGAGACCTTATGCTGAGGATGACCGGCAAAAAAAAGGCGGGATTACAGCGGATGCCCGTATTATTTATTTGCGTATGCGTACTGCCCACACTGATACTGACACTGCTGTTTACGGTAATTCCTACACTGCGCGCACTTTGGATGTCATTATTCGACTCGACTGCGCTGGGAATGAATTCCACATTTATCGGAATCGAAAACTATCTGTATATGTTCCAGGATGATAAGTTCCTGCAGGCATTGGGCAACACTTTCAAATTGTTGGCTGTTGTGCCCGTCATCACAATCGTTTTTGCGCTTATATTGGCTTTTATGCTTTCGCAGACAAAATTGCGGGAACGGGGACTTTACCGTACCGTGTTCTACTTTCCTAATATTATTTCTTTAACGGTTGTGGGTATCATTTGGTCATTTGTATTCCACCCGAATATGGGCATTGTGAACTCCCTTTTGAAATTTGTTGGGTTGGACACCCTTGCACGTCCGTGGGTCGGAGATGCAAAGACCGCATTATGGTGTATTGCCGTTACGCTTGTTTGGCAGGCTACCGGCTACTATATGATCATGCATATGGCGGCGATGGACGGTATTTCCAATGAAATTTATGAGGCGGCTACGCTTGACGGCGCGTCCAGCTTCCGCAAATTTATCAGCATAACCGTCCCGCTCATGAGCGATATCATTGGCATCACATTTTGTTCTGGCCATGTCTGGTACGATGAATCTCAGCTTTACTCTCTCTAAGGTGATGACGGGAGGCGGCCCGAACGGCGCTTCTAAAGTCTTGCTGCAATATATGTATGAGCAAGGTTTTATGAACGGCAATTTCGGGTATGCGATGGCAATTACAGTATTTTCACTCACGATTTCAGTCATTCTGTCCATGATTTCGCGTCGACTGTCGAACAGGGAGGAGGATAAAAAATGACTAGCAACCAGAAAAGCATCCTGCGTATGAAGATTTTTAAATGGGGCACACGTATACTTCTAATCATTATCGCAATTATCATGCTTTTCCCTCTGATTTGGAATATATATTCCGCATTCAAAACCAACACGGAATTTTTGTCCAATCCCTTTTCCTTGCCCTCTGGCTTAGAGTGGGATAACTTTGCGCGTGCCATTCAGAAATCCGATTTGGGCGCTAATATCGGGAACTCCTTGTTCGTGGTTTTGGAAACATTAGTGATTTTAGTGGTTTGTGCAATTCCTTGTTCGTATTGCCTCGTGCGGTATAAATTTTTCGGTGCCAAGATAATCCTAACCGTATATATGGCGGCAATTTTTATTCAAGCTACCTATATTATGATTCCGCTGTTCCTGCAGATGAATTCCTTTAATTTGCTCAACAACCGTGCTGCAATCGGTGTTTTGTATGCAACGATGCAGTTTCCGTTTGCAATTTTCCTATTGACAGGCTTTATGCGCTCAATCCCGCGTGATTATGAAGAAGCGGCAATGATTGACGGCTGCGGGCCTGTCGGCATACTGCGGCATGTGATTGTACCAATGGCAAAGCCTGGTATCGTGACGGTCTGTATGATCTCTGCGATGAGCGCATGGAACGAATATCCTGTTGCATTGGTCATGCTGACGGATGATACAAAACAGACGCTTCCATTAGGATTGGCAAACCTGTATGAAGTTCAAAAATATGCCACAGACTGGGGCGCGTTGTTCGCAGCGCTGGTACTGGCGCTTGTCCCCACGGTTATTCTTTTCTTGATTGGGCAGAAGCAGTTGCTGCAGGGGATGAATGTCGGCGGCATAAAAGGCTGATGCGGCAGAAACAGGAGGCAGCTATGTATAAGGCGATCCATCACGACGGCTATAAATCACTCGTTGATGTTTCAGAATATCTAGCACGGCATGATATCGTATACCGTCGCCCTGCTCTGAAGCCCTATGAAGGACTGCCTGTGGGCGACGGAAAAATGGGAGGTTTGCTGTATCACGAACCGAACGGCATCGCAATACAGGTCAATCATACCGACGCGATCGATTTTGCACCGGATGGAAATATGCAGGCGTGGAGCTGGGAAACAGAGGAGCGCAATACTGCTCCTGTAGCCTGCGCGGTTATTTCCATCCAGAGTTCGCTGCCGTGTTTCGACTGGGTATATCTGCAGGACTATGAAGAACGGTTATGTCTGGCAGATGGTTGTGTGCATGGGCGGGCGGTCTCGCCCTTTGCACGCCTCCAGTGGAAAGTATTTGCACCGGCGGACTCCGGGCTGATGGTTTTTCAAATCGATGCATGGCAGACAGAGGAGGCAGCATGGTCTATAAAAGCAGATCGCTGGCCCAGCCCGAATTTTTTTCATCATTATGAACAAATAACCCCGCTATACAATAAAAATATCGACTGTATCAGCGCGCAGTTGACGGAGAAAGATATTGTTCTTTCACAGGATCTTGGCCGCTGCAGGACAGCCACAGTCTGCAGGGTATTAAACAGTAGTTTTACTTCGGAGCTTTTACATGCCCACGGCGGCATATTCCGGCTTCCAAAACAACGTGAGCAGCATTTCACATTGCTTGTTTCCACTTGTGTACATGAGAAAACGGACGCCGACCCGGTGACAGCGGCATGTGTAATGCTTAATACACATCTAAATGAAAAAGAACTATTCACGCAGCACCAGGAATATTGGCGAAATTTTTGGGCTCGCAGTTTTTTACATGTGGCGCAGGAGGACTATCTGGAAAACCTCTGGTACGTCTACTTGTATCAGCTGAACAGCTGCGGCCGCGGAAAGTACCCGATTACATTTGCCGGCCTGTGGAACTGGTTCAAGGACAGCCGCAATTGGGGGCATTTCTATCACTGGAACCATCAGCAAAACTATTGGCCGGTGCTGGCAGCAGGACATCCGGAGCTTTATAAAAATTATCTTGAGTATCGCTGGGCCATGCTGGAACATGCCCGGCAGGACGCAAAAACTCATTTTGACGCGGACGGCGCTTTTTTTCTCAGACATTTCCAATTTGAATGGATACAACGCAATCGAACCGGATACGATCCGCAACTGTTCGGTAGGGGCGCAAATCGCTCTGGATTTTTACCGCTATTATCTTTACACGGGCGACACCGCGTTTTTGAAAAATCGAGCGATGCCCATGATGCAGGCTTGCGCAGACTTCTACCGCAGTATTTTGAAAACGGAAACGGATGGGACTCTGGAAATCACCGGTGGAGCAACGGCTTATGAAAGCTATTGGCCGCTAAAGAACACTCTCACGGACCTGTATGTACTGAAAGCTTTGTTGAGGGCAATTGAAGAGCTGGGGCCGCAAGCAGATATACCCGAAGAAGATCTTGCCGCATACAAAGCCTTGTCACAAAGCTTATATGATGCCAAAACAGAACGCCTCGAGCATGGTGGCTGCGAACTGGAGATTTTTTCCGCAGGTGAAAAATGGGATGGATCCCCAGTGCGTTATGGCGAAGGCCAATATCCATGGTCACCATTCCCAGCAAGTTTGATGAGCCCGGTATGGCCTTCAGAGTATATTGGCCTTTCTGATGCCGGCACTAAAGAATTTGAGATTATGCGCAACACAGCACGCGTGCTGCTGGACCGTGATGTATACCAATTGGGAAAACTGGGGTGTTCCGGTCACGCGCCGGCTCCAGAAATGGCTGCACGGCTTGGTATGGCACAGGATATGCCCAAAATATTACACCGGTTTGCGTCTGCCTATCAGATTTTCCCGAATGGATTGATGCACTTTTCGGACGTTTCCCAAAATCAGCAATGGAGCATGATTGACAGGCCCCGGGTACTTTCACCCAATGTCATGGCAACACAATGGGAACAACTTCATGAGAAAACGATAGGTGACAGGACAGAGATTCCGTCCGAATGGTTCTTGCATTGTTATTTTGAGGCCGCTGCAAATCTGGCCGCGGGTCTCAACGAGATGCTGCTGCAAAGTCATAGAGGGTTATTGCGCGTATTCCCGGCCATGCCGCATAATCTGGACGCGATGTTTACCTTATGGGCTGAGGGCGGCTTTACAGTGACAAGCGAGATGCTGCATGGCGAGATACGGTATGTGGCGATACATTCAGAGCGCGGCGAAGTTTGCTGTTTGGCTGACCCATGGCCTGGCGAGACGGCCGCACTGCGTATAGGGCACAGTTATTGCGAGTTTGAACGTGTTGCTGACAGTATCCGTTTTGAAACTGTACCCGCAGGCGATTATATCCTTTTCAGAAGTGAATTCCCTCCTGAATGCTATTATCATTCTTTTTTTGATACGAAGAAAAATACCGGTGTCAAAAAATTGGAGGGTGTGCAGTTGGGCCTTTCCAAATATTATTGATGGAGTGGAAATACCATGCCAAAACCCCGATGCGATCTCAGGTATACATGCCCGATCTCCAGTTGGGATGAAGGAATCCCTTTGGGGAACGGAAAATTGGGATGCCTTATATGGGGGCCGGGCAATGTATTGAATTTTTCAATCGACTGTGCGGGATTATGGGACACAACATCCGCACCTGGAACGGAAAGCCCCGATTTCACATATCGAAATTTGATTGATCTGGTATACCGGCAGTCATGGAAAAAATTACAGAATATATTTGACATTCCATATTCCCACCCTACGCCGACAAAGCTGCCGGCTGGCCGGCTCGTATTATATGGACTCGGACAGACCTATCGCTCCCGGCTATCCTTGCAAAATGCCCGCGCGGCGCTTACTTTTGAGCGTGGGCTCTTGGAGGCATATATGCATGCGCAATCTCCCGTGGGCATTATTGTTATGGACAGAATATTTGCGGATGTCAAAATGGAGCTTTACGCCCCCGATTTCAGTTCTAAAGCAGATGCTGATGGTGATGCGGATTGTGTGACAGGGAAGCCTCTATCTGCGTTGGGATATTCTCCTGCGGTGCAAATCAGCAAGAATGGGGTCACTGGTTTTGTGCAGACCACAGGCAGCGGCGCTTTTGCACTATTGATGGCAAAAAAGGTGCTTCAAGAAAAAATCGTGCTATTCTTTACTGTCGCGCAAGGAGCAGACGAAGAAACTGCGTTGGAAACTGTAAGACGCACCCTTTCAGAAAACGTTGAATTGGATTTAAAACTGCTGTGGCAAGGCCATCGGAAATGGTGGAAGGCCTATTGGAGCAGAAGCGAGATTGAATTGCCGTCTGTTCCGCTGGAGAGGCTATGGGCGTCCGCAACCTACTTTTTGGCTTCTTCTTCGCGGCGGGGGGGCGTTCCCTGCCCGCTGCAAGGTGTTTGGACCGCTGATAACGGATTGCTTCCTCCATGGAAAGGCGATTACCACAATGATTTGAACCTACAGTTCACCTATTGCCATTATTTGACCGCCAATCACTTAGAAGAAGGTATGGTACTGCTTGAACACCTTGAAAGACTATTTCCCCAGACGCGTAAATTCGCACAGCGCTTCTATAATGTCCCCGGCGGCTGTTATCCGGGCGTTATGGCTTTGGACGGAACGGCTTTGGGTGGCTGGCCTATGTATTCCCTTTCCCCCACACATCAAATATGGCTTTGCCAAATAGCATGGAGACATTTTCTTTATACCAATAATCTTGATTTTCTGCGCGAAATAGCCTACCCCATGTGCCAGCAGGCCGCCGAGCTGATTTGGGGGATACTGTGCCGCCATGGCGATTATCTGTATTTGCCTCTCTCGGCCTCTCCGGAAATCCATGAAAATACCCCGGCGGCATGGCTTACGCCAAATTCCAACTATGACCTCGCGCTTATGCGGTGGCTGTTCCAAACGATGCCTAAGCTGGAATACGAATTGGGGCTTCCTACTGATAGCCGTTGGATAAGGACCTTGCGAAACTTACCGGTTCTGGCTGTGAACCGCGAGATGCGGCTGATGCTTTCTCCCGACGAGGAGTTGCGTGAATCTCATCGGCATTTCTCCCATACGATAGCGATTTACCCTCTGAAGCTGCTCAAACCAAGCGAGGAAACAGATATGCGAATCATCCGCCAGACGGTCGATGGTTTGGAACGGTTGGGCACTAAGGAATGGGTTGGTTTTTCCTATGCATGGATGGCTCTTTTACAAGCAATATGCCGCAATGGTGACAAAGCCGAATACTACTTGACCTTGTTCCAAGACGTATTTACAGGGCCAAATGGATTTCATTTGAATGGAGATTTTAAGCAAAAAGGGGTGAGCCGATATACATATCGCCCGTTTACGCTCGAAGCAAATTTTTTAGCGGCGGAAGCAATTCAGCACATGCTTATCCAGACAGAGGGAATGGCCTTTGAAGTCCTTCCTGCAGTTCCTGCTTCATGGAAAGGAAAACGCCTTTCCTGCTTTGATTTTCGTACTGACAATGGACTGCAAATCAGTGTTATGAGAGACGACTGTAATCATGTTTTAGTTCGTTGTCAAGCCATTTACGCAGGGGAATGGGTGTTTCGCAACCTAAACCAGACATTCTCATTGAATGCGGGGCAGGTCAAGACTTTCAGCTACTGCGCATAATAAATTATTTTCAGAGGTGAAAGATGCAACAACGACCAAATATTGTTTTTTATTTTTCCGACCAGCAGCGATGGGACACTCTGGGCTGTTATGGCCAGCGGCTCGATGTAACGCCGAATCTGGACGCACTGGCGGCGGGAGGAACGCGTTATGAGAATGCCTTTACCTGCCAGCCCGTGTGCGGTCCGGCGCGTGCCTGCCTGCAGACAGGCCGTTATGCCACAGAGATTGGCTGCGAGATCAATGGCTTTGCGCTGCCGTTCGGCCGCGTGAAAACCCTGGCTCAGTGTTTCAATGAGGCGGGCTATGCTACGGGTTATGTAGGCAAGTGGCACCTTGCCACAGACCGGCTGGCGGGCATCGATTATGAACAGAGCGCCATACCGGCCGAACGGCGGGGCGGGTATAAGGATTATTGGATGGCCGCTGATGTGCTGGAATTCACCAGCCACGGCTATAATGGTTATGTGTACAATGCAGATAACGAGCGTGTTCCGTTTATGGGCTATCGGGCCGACTGCATCAACAATTTCGCCATTGATTTTCTGCATGGCCGAAAGGAACAGGTAGAGCCGTTCTTTTTGTTCATCAGCCAGATCGAGCCGCATCATCAAAATGACCGTCGGCGGTATGAAGGGCCGGACGGCTCGCGGGCGCAGTTTGCGGATTTTCAGGCTCCGGGAGATCTGGTGGCCTGCTCAAAAGCCTGTGAACAGGGCACAGACATCAGCAATTGGCGGGAAAATTATCCCGATTATCTGGGGTGCTGTCACAGCTTGGATTACAACGTTGGACGTTTGGTTGATACGCTCAAAGAGCAGGGAATGTGGGAAAACACCATCCTTGTCTACACGGCGGATCACGGCAGCCATTTTCTGACGCGGGGGCGTGAGGCGGAGTATAAGCGCACATGCCACGATGCCTCCATCCACATTCCGCTCATCATTACGGGGCCTGGTTTCACCGGGGGCAACGTGGTGCGCAATGTGGTGAGCCTGCTGGATGTGTCGGCCACGTTGCTGGCATGCGCAGGAATTGAGCGGCCGGAGGGGTGGCGCGGCCGAGATCTCCGGCCCCTAGCGGCCGGAAGGACGGAAGGCTGGGAGGACGTTGCGTTCCTGCAGATCAGCGAGAGCCGTGTGGGCCGGGCCATCCGTACGCCGGACTATACTTACGCCGTGCGTGCAGAGGGAGACGGATACCGCGTATTCGCCAGTGATGTATATTATGAGGAATTTTTCTATGTGCTGAAAGACGATCCCTTCCAGCAAAACAACCTGGCGGCGGATTCGGCTTGGGCGGAAACACGAGCGCATCTAGCGGAGCTTCTGCAGTGCAAGATGGTACAGGCGGGCGAGAGGCCGCCAGAGATACGGCCCTTTCGGGCGTGGTAGAATAGGAGAGAAGTAATGAACGAAGCAAAACACAGGGGGCGCGTGACGATCCCAACAGACGTGGATGTGGTGCCCGAGACGCTGGAGATCCTGGAGCGCTGGGGCGCGGACGCCATCCGGGACTGTGACGGAACGGATTACCCCGAAGCGCTGAAAAGCGCGGATGCGAAGGTGTATTCCACCTATTACACAACCCGAAAGGACAATGTCTGGGCCAAGGCAAACCCGGACGAGGTACAGCAGTGCTACATCATGACGGGCTTTCATACAGCTGTAGCCGATTCGCTTTCCATCCCGCTGATGCAGGGCGTTTCCGATGAGCTAATGAAGGTGAACACCTGCGACGACATCAAGCGCTGGTGGGAGGTCGTGGACCGTACTGCCAGCCGTGTGGTGCCACCGCAGGACTGGAGCTATGACGAAAAGAGCGGAAACGTAATAGTACATGCTATAGAACGATTTCATGAATATACGGTAAGTTTTCTCGCCTATCTGATCTGGGACCCGGTGCACATGTACAACGCCGTCACCAACGGCTGGAAAAACTTCGAGCACCAAATCACCTTCGACGTGCGTCAGCCCAAAACGCATAAGTTCACCATGCAGCGCCTGCGCAAATTCATTGCCGAGCACCCATATGTGAACGTCATCCGATACACCACGTTCTTCCACCAGTTCACACTGGTGTTCGACGAGCTGCAGCGGGAGAAATATGTGGACTGGTACGGTTATTCCGCCAGCGTGTCCCCGTATATCCTCGAGCAGTTCGAGCGGGAGGCCGGCTATAAGTTCCGGCCCGAATTCATCATCGACCAGGGCTACTACAACAACCAGTACCGCGTGCCCTCCAGGGAATTCAAGGATTTCCAGGCCTTCCAGCGGCGCGAGGTGGCAAAGCTGGCCAAAGAGATGGTGGACATCACCCACGAGTTGGGCAAAGAGGCCATGATGTTCCTGGGCGACCACTGGATCGGCACCGAGCCCTTTATGGACGAGTTCAAGACCATCGGCCTTGACGCCGTGGTGGGCAGCGTGGGCAACGGCGCCACGCTGCGCCTCATCAGCGACATTCCGGGCGTGAAATATACCGAGGGACGCTTTCTGCCCTATTTCTTCCCGGACACCTTCCATGAGGGCGGCGACCCGGTGCGCGAGGCGAAGGAAAACTGGGTGACGGCGCGCCGCGCCATCCTGCGCAAGCCCATCGACCGCATCGGCTACGGCGGTTATCTGAAGCTGGCCTGCGCGTTCCCGGAATTCATCGACTATGTGGAGAGCGTGTGCAACGAGTTCCGCGAGCTGTACGACAACATCAAGGGCACCACGCCCTATTGTGTCAAGACAGTGGCCGTTCTGAACTGCTGGGGCAAAATGCGCGCCTGGGGCTGCCATATGGTGCACCACGCGCTGTATCAAAAGCAGAACTACAGCTATGCGGGCGTGATCGAGGCGCTCTCGGGCGCGCCGTTCGACGTGCGGTTCATCAGCTTTGACGACCTGCGCGCAGACGCCCATGTGCTGGACGGCGTGGACGTGCTCATCAATGTGGGTGACGGCGACACCGCCCACACAGGCGGCCGCGAGTGGGAGGACCCGGCTGTGGCGGCGGCTGTGCGCGGCTTTGTGTACAACGGCGGCGGCTTGATCGGTGTGGGCGAGCCCGCGGGCCATCAGTACGAGGGGCATTATCTGCAGCTGGCTGGCGTGCTGGGCGTGGAGAAGGAGACGGGCTTCACACTGGGATACGACAAATACAACTGGGACGAGCACCCGGGCCACTTCATTCTGCAGGACTGCACGAAGCCGGTGGATTTTGGCGAGGGCAAGAAGAGCATCTACGCGCTCCCGGGTACAGAGATCTTGGTGCAGCGTGAAAAAGAGGTGCAGATGGCGGTGCACGCGTTTGGCAGGGGCCGGGCGGTGTACATCAGCGGCCTGCCGTACAGCTTTGAGAACAGCCGCGTTTTATACCGCAGCATCCTGTGGAGCGCCCACGACGAAGAAAGCCTGCACAAATGGTTCAGCAGTAATTTCAACGTGGAGGTACACGCCTATGTGAAGAACGGTAAGTACTGCGTTGTGAACAACACCTATGAGCCGCAGAGCACCGTTGTCTACAAGGGCGATGGCTCCAGTTTTGCGCTGGATATGGCGGCCAACGAGATCAAATGGTACGAGATTTGAAATTATGTGGGGAGTAATTTATGGATATTCGGACGATCAAGGAGCAGATTTGCGATGTCTGCCACAAGATGTGGCAGCTTGGCTGGGTAGCGGCCAACGACGGCAACGTGAGCGCGAAACTGGAGGACGGAACGTTTCTGGCGACGCCCACGGGCATGAGCAAGAGCTTCATCACACCGGAAAAGCTCATCCGCATCGACGCACGGGGCAATGTACTGGAGGCGGCCGAAGGGCTGCGCCCGTCCAGCGAGATCAAAATGCATCTGCGCTGCTATGAAAAGCGGGATGACGTGTGGAGCGTCATCCACGCGCACCCGCCCGGGGCCACGGGCTTTGCCGTTGCGCACCGCAGCATGGACATGTACAACATGATCGAGGACGTGGCGGCCATCGGCAGCGTGCCGCTGACACCCTACGGCACGCCCAGCACAAGCGAGGTGCCGGACGCCATCGAGCCGTATCTGGAGGAGCACGATGTGATGCTGCTGGAAAATCACGGCGCGCTGGCCGTGGGCGGTGACGTGGTGACGGCGTTCTACCGTATGGAAAGCCTGGAGCTTTGGGCCAAGATCACCATCAACGCGGTCATTCTGGGCGGCAGCTATGACATCAGCCGGGAAAACATCGATAAGCTGATCGATCTGCGCGGCTTTTACCGGGTGACGGGCCGCCATCCGGGCTACAAAAAATATCCGCGCCGTGAAAAAGGTGCGCCCACGGATACCTGAAAGGGGAAAAAGCATGCTGAAAAATATTCCGAAAATCGTCAGTCCGCAGCTTTTGAAGGTGCTCTGCGAGATGGGCCATGGCGATGAGATCGTGCTGGCGGACGGCAACTTTCCCGCCGAGAGCATGGGGAAGGGCGCCATTGTCGTGCGCGCGGACGGCCACGGCGTGGCGGAGCTTCTGGACGCAGTTTTGGCGCTGGTGCCGCTGGACCAGTATGCGGAGCAGCCGGCGGCACTGATGGAGGCCGTGCCGGGCGATCCGTGTGTCCCGGTGATCTGGGACGAATACAAGGCATTGTTGGACGCGCATGGGGAAGATTCACAGAGGATTCAGATGCTGGAACGCTTTGCCTTTTATGAGCGCGCCAAAAAAAGCCTATGCCGTCGTTGCCACGGGCGAAACCGCCATCTATGCAAATATCCTGCTGAAAAAGGGCGTGGTACAATGAGCGGAAAAACAACTGTCCTTGCCTTTGATTTCGGAGCTTCCAGCGGCCGAGCCGTCAAAGCGGTGTACGACGGTGCGGCGCTTTCTTACGAAGAGGTGCACCGTTTTGAGAATTGCCCACGGGAAAAGGACGGACGCCTGCGCTGGGACTTTTCCGCACTGATGGATGAGGTGCGCACAGGGCTGGGAAAGGCGGGCGCGGTCGACAGCATCGGCTTCGATACCTGGGGTGTGGATTTTGGTCTGCTGGGCAAAAACGGAACATTGCTGGAAGACCCGGTGCACTACCGCGACGGCCGCACTGCCGGAATGGTGGAGCAGGCGTTGCGTACAATGGACGCCCGGACGCTCTATGGGGCAACGGGCAATCAGATCATGGCCATCAACACACTGTTCCAGCTGCTGGCCGTAAAAGAGCAAGCGCCGGAGGTGTGGCGCAGGGCGAAGCGGCTGCTGTTTATGCCGGACCTGTTCATCCATGCACTGTGCGGGGCGCAGGTGTGCGAGAGGACGATTGCCTCCACAAGCCAGATGCAGGACGCGCGCACCGGCGCATGGGACAGGGACGTGCTGGCCGCGTACCGTATTCCGGAAAGGCTGTTCGCGCCGTCCGTACCCAGCGGCACCGTGGTGGGTGCGCTTGAGAACGGCGCGAAGGTGGTGGCGGTGGCGGGCCATGATACCCAGTGCGCGGTGGCGGCATTGCCCACACAGGCGCGGGACACTGCGTTCCTTTCCTGTGGGACATGGAGCCTGCTGGGGTGCGAGCTGGACGCGCCGGTGCTCACGGAAGAGAGCATGCGGCTGGGCCTTTCCAACGAACTGGGGGCCAATGGCCGCGTGAACTATCTGAAGAACATCATCGGCCTGTGGCTCATCCAGGAGAGCCGCCGGGCGTGGCGGCGGCAGGGGCGGGAGTATTCCTATGCGGAGCTGGAGAGCCTTGCGCTCGAGGCCGCGCCGCTGCGCTGCTTCATCGACCCGGACGATCCGGCGTTTACGCCGCCGGGAGATATCCCGGCCCGCGTGCGGGAATACTGCGCGGCCACAGGGCAGTATGTACCGCAAACCGTGGGAGAGGTGATGCGCTGCATCTACGAAAGTTTGGCACTCAAATACCGGTTTGCGCTGGGCCAGCTGGAGGCGGCAACGGGCAGGCGCTTTGCGGCGCTGCACGTTCTGGGCGGCGGCGCAAAAGACGGCCTTTTGTGCCGCATGACAGCGGACGCTACGGGCCTGCGCACAGCAGCCGGCCCGGTGGAGGCCACGGCTTTGGGCAATATCCTCATCCAGCTTGTGGCGTTGGGCATGCTGCCGTCCATTGATGCGGGACGGCGGCTCATTGCAAAAACAGAACGTGTGACGGAATATCTGCCCGGAGACACGGCCGCATGGGACGCGGCCCATGTACGGTATGAGGACCTGCTGCGGCGCGGCGGGAAAACAGAAAAATAACAAAAGATAAGGGAGAGAATGAGATGTTGTATCCGAAAATCGGGATCCGCCCGGTCATCGACGGCCGCTGGGGCGGCGTGCGCGAAAGCCTGGAGAACCAGACCGTGACGATGGCGAACAATGCTGCGAAGCTCATCAGCGGAACGCTGCGTTACCCGGACGGCAAGCCGGTGGAGTGCGTCGTTGGCTGCACCACCATCGGCGGAGGCGCGGAGGCCGCGCGCGTAGCTGAGCAGTTCAGCACGCAGAACGTGGTGGCCACACTGTCCGTCACACCCTGCTGGTGCTACGGCACAGAGACGTTCGACATGGACCCGAAGACGATCAAGGCTGTGTGGGGCTTCAACGGAACCGAGCGCCCGGGCGCGGTGTATCTGGCAGCCGTGATGGCAGCCCATGCCCAGCGGGGCCTGCCCGCATTTTCCATTTACGGGCACGACGTGCAGGACGCGTCGGATACGACGATCCCCGCCGACGTGGCCGAAAAGATCCTTCGTTTTGCGCGCTGCGCCGTGGCCGTGGGCTGGATGAAAAACAAGGCCTATGTGAACCTGGGCGGTGTCGCAATGGGCATTGCGGGCAGCTTCTGCGACGCGGAGCTGTTCCAGAAATATTTCGGGATGCGCGCCGAATGGGTGGATATGACGGAGATCGTGCGCCGCATCACGCTGGGAATTTACGATGCGGAGGAATACGAACGGGCGCTGGCCTGGGTAAAGGCCAATTGCCGCGAGGGCTTTGACTGCAACGCGGGCAAAAACCTGCCTGAGGTCATTACCAGGTCCAAGGTCGTGCCCGCGGATAAGGACTGGGAGTTCATCACCAAGATGACGATGGTGATGCGGGACATCCTGTACGGCAACCCGAAGCTGGACGAGCTGGGCTGGCACGAGGAAGCGCTGGGCCGCAACGCGGTGGCAGGCGGCTTCCAGGGGCAGCGCCAGTGGACAGACTGGCTGCCCAACGCGGATTTTTCCGAGGCCATCCTGGCCGGCACTTTCGATTGGAACGGCCCGAAAATGCCCACGCCCTTTGCAACGGAGAACGACACCTGCAACGGTGTGTCCATGCTGCTGGGCACGCTGGTCTCCAACACCGCGCCCTGCTTCCATGACGTGCGTACCTATTGGAGCCCCGAGGCCTGCGAGCGTGTGACAGGCCGGCGGCCGGAGGGAGTGGCAAAGGACGGATTCATCCACCTCATCAACTCGGGCGCGACAGCCCTGGACGGCAGCGGCGCGTGCCGGAACGAGGCGGGCGATAATGTGATGAAGCCCTTCTGGGAGATGAAAGACGAGGACATCAAGGCCTGTACGGACGCAACGGACTGGTGCCGCGCGAATTATGAGTATTTCCGCGGCGGCGGCTTCTCCAGCCATTTCCGCTGCAAGGCGGAGATGCCTGTCACCATGTTGCGCTACAACATCGTGGACGGCGTTGGCCCGGTGCTGCAGATCGCCGAGGGCTGGACGGCCAATCTGCCGGACGAGGTACACGATACCATTGATGTGCGTACAGACCGCACCTGGCCCACGACCTGGTTCGCACCGCGCCTGACGGGAGAGGGCGCGTTTAAGGACGTGTACAGCGTGATGGCGAACTGGGGCGCGAATCACGGCGTGACGGTGTACGGTCATGTGGGCGCAGACCTGATCACGCTGGCCAGCATGCTGCGCATCCCTCGCTGCGCTTTTTGTTTAACCTGCCAAAAAATCTGCCGGCGCGATTCGACACTTAGAATTGTGCGGTATTGCCTTAAATAGTGTTTACACGAGCGATATGGTATAATGGGAGCAAGAGATCCGAAAGAGGTGTTCCCATGAAGAATGAACAACAACGCCACGACATCAGCGATGCGGTATGGAGCCTGCTGGAACCGCATCTGCCAGGACAACGAGGGCAGTGGGGTGGAATAGCCCAGGATAACCGGCGATTTGTCAATGGCGTGTTTTGGATTTTACGCACAGGAGCACCGTGGCGGGATTTACCGCCGTTCTACGGGAAATGGGGTACCGTGTATCAGCGGTTCCGCAGATGGCGTGACAAGGGGATCTGGGAAAAACTGCTGGAAATTCTGGTTGATGAGCCCGATTTTGAATGGTTGATGATTGATGCCAGCCACTGTAAGGTGCATCCACATGCGGCAGGCGCCCGTGGCGGTAATCAGGACATGAGCCGTACAAAAGGGGGCTCAATACCAAGATTCACCTTGCCGTGGATGCAAATGGTATGCCGGTCCGAGTACTTATCACAGAGGATACCCGAGCTGATTGCAAAGAAGCTATTCACTTGATTGATGGAATATCGGCGGAAACATTACTGGCCGATCGTGGGTATGACACCAATCAAATCATTGCTTATGCCGCTGATGCTGGAATGAATATCGTCATTCCGGCTAAACGAAATCGCAAGCAGCAGCGGGAGTATGACCGTTACTTGTATCGGCTTCGTCATCTGGTGGAAAATGCTTTTTTGCACCTGAAACGTTGGCGAGGCATTGCTACTCGATATGCAAAAACTACAACATCTTTTCTGGCTGCTGTGCAAATTCGTTGCATTGCTATTTGGTGTACTGTTTTGACCTGATCTTGTGTAGACACTATTTAATTGAATTCCGGTTTGCTTTCCGGATCTTTATTCTTGTTGTGATGTTATTCGCTCATTTGCAAGCGTCATCAGTTGGCTCTCACCCTCGATCTCGCTGGGATAGGGATAGGATTTTGCGCATTGACGAAACTGCGCCACATCCATCTGATCGCATACCATCAGATTGCGATATAAACCAACGATCCCATTTTGCTGGGAGAGAAGACGTTTCATCAGCGTGTCTGCTTCATCAAACTGCTGCTGGTCTATCAACCGATTGCATGCCAACACGCCGATCGTGGCTATGAGCCCGTTTTTCATCGACTCGTCAGAGGGGACTCTGAACCACTCATCAGGCATGTCCTTTAAGCGAAGTCCCTTTGAGATTTGTTCATTTACCTTCATCTGAATCCAGAGCGCCTGGGTTGCTTCTTCACTATGGGAAAGATCCAGCGCGTTCTTTCCATCATTGTTTACCGCTCCCATTTTGATGGGCAGACCGTTTATCAGAGCAAAAGCCAGTCCGATAACCGAAAAGATCATCAGGATCGTCCAGCCCAGCGAACGGGTGGAGCAGAGGAAAGACAGTCCCACACAAAGCACGGCTGTGACTAGGTTCATGATCGCACCGCCGAAGTTATACAGCATTACCGGTATTTTCCCATCCTTCAAGTCGGGTGGTATCATCAAGCATTGGCCGCCGGTTCCGGCGATATGCAGTTTTCTGAATTGTATGCGGCCGTCGAGCTTTACCCACATCAGATTTGCGATCCGAAAGGAGCTGAAGCGGTAGCCGGTCATCAGGCCAAAGATCAAATGCCCTGCCTCATGGAAAACAATTTGGATTAGCATGGCGACGTATGTACCAATGAGCATCAGCACAAAGGGCATAATATCCGAAAATATCCCTTTTTCAGGCTGCCCCGCCATACCTGTATACATCGGGACGAATATGCCGCAGGCAGCACCGGTCAGTATGAAAACCACGTAAGCAATCCATTGTCCCTTGTTTTTTGCCGTTTTCTCTTTCTTCTTTTTTGTCATAAGACCTCCATTAGGTTTTTCCTGCATTTCCAATCATTATCAGCAATGATCAAACAACTGATCCAATGGAACAGCAAATTGACAGCTACTGACCATAATACAAATCCAAGTTAGTCTAACTGTTGCAATTTCCTGTTTTTCGCTTTCAATCTTGCTGGCGGCGAACAGCATTTTATGCTGCTTGCGAACGGCAAGTCCACAAGGAATAGACGCGCAAGCATTGCAAGGTAGTGTAGCTCCTTTGGCGGAACGAGGTAGCGAAATATTCTCGATCATGTTTGCTGTTCATCTGGGGCTTTTTCCCGCTGCTTTTGATATTCTTCCAAATACCGATCCAGATAGACCTTGTTGACGGTGGCTACGATCGTGTTGCGGAGAAGATCTTTTGCGTCGGATCGTGTCTCGCCAAGGCCATCTCTTGCGGGAGCTATGCCGAACGCTGCGCCGAGCATATTCTCAAACTCATCACAAAAATAGTCATATGCGATCGGAAGGGTATAGTTGTCCCCCTGTATACTGAACATCATTCGAAGCCCTTCCAACGGGACAACGGGCTTGACTACGGCAATGAACATGAGCCGTGCAAGGTGCTCCGCCGTGTATGACTTTTTTATGGGGGAGGAGATCAGTCCCTGCTTCACGTAATTGCTCACCATGGAGCTTGTCAATTCCGGTTCCCCCAACGGCGCAAGGTGTGTGTTGACATAGCGTACCACCTGCTCCAGATGAAGCCCGACATTCGGAATCTGTGCATACCGCGGTAAGCGAAAACCCTCAATAGCCTCTATCATATTATTCACTCCCTTTTCCATGCAGCCATTATACACGGGTATCTTCAATCTTTCAACGGTTTTTAAAATCTTTTTATCGGTTTTCTAAAAGCCGTTGACGGAGTGATAAAAATCTGATAGAATTCCTGTGTCGATTTACAAAATCGAATGAAATGCTTTTGTTATTCGGAGGACACACCATGAATCAGTTTCGTATCGTTGCAGATTCCAGCTGCGACCTTCTCACACTGGATGGAGCGGACTTCGTCAGTGTCCCGCTCTCAATACGCACTGACGCCGAGGAGTTTTACGATGACGCCAATCTTGATGTTGACGCGATGGTCAGTACGCTCCGCGACACCAAGGGGCGTTCCTACAGTGCGTGTCCGAACATCGCAGACTGGGAAAACGCATTCGGCGAGAGCGGCAATGTGATTGCTTTTACCATTACGAGCGCTCTTTCAGGCAGTTATAATGCTGCCTGCGTGGCAAAGAGGAATTGTGAGGAACGCAACCCGACCCGGCGCATCTATGTTGTGGACTCTCTTTCCGCCGGACCCGAAATCGCCCTTCTCATTGAACGGGCTTTATATGAGCTGCGTTCTCATGCGGACTTTGATAAAGCATGCGAAGCATTGAATACGTATCAGACCCATACGCACCTGCTTTTTGCATTGGAATCCATGCACAACCTTGCACAGAACGGCCGTGTCAGCAAGCTCGCCGCAACGATGGCAAGCGTCCTCGGTATTCGTGCCATCGGGCAGGCCAGTGCCGAGGGTACGCTTGAGATGCTTGGAAAATGCCGTGGGGTTCGGAAAGCGCGGCAGTTTGTGCTGAGCGAAATGGAGGAGCTTGGCTACAATGGCGGGAAGGTCCGGATCGGGCATTGCCAGAATGCAGCACTTACGCTGGAGCTTTGCACCGAGATTCGGCAGCGATTTCCGAAGGCAGATGTGAGAAGCTATCCGCTGCGGGGACTGTGCAGCTATTACGCCGAGCGCGGCGGGATTATGCTGGGCTTTGAGTCATGAAAGCAGGCGCAACCAATGAAAAGGGAAGAGGCGCCGGAATCTTTCATCTGATTGTACGCATTCTGACCCTGCCACCCATCGTCATCGGTATAACAGTGTTTCTGATGTATGTCCCTGCGAAGCTTTTGACACTGCGGGAGTTGCTCCTGTGCGAGTTGTTTTTGCTGCTCATTCCCATGGCTGCATATCCTATACGGGAGATATTCCGCATTGGAAAGGATCGGAGAAAGGGACAGCGCAGCACGGCGCTGGTATGCAGTGCCATCGGATACCTGTGCGGGTTTCTCTGGTCAATGCTGACCCCGTCCTCCTGGCTCGTCCACATTCTCTTCCTCTCCTATGTCATTTCCATCGCAGCACTGCTGATTCTCAACACCGTTTTCAAGTGGCACGCAAGCGGCCATGCCTGCAGCACAACGGCTCCTGCGTTTCTGCTGACCTGGAAGCTTCATCCGCTTTTTATTATACCGTCCGTGCTGCTGATCGCAGCGGTCTATCGATCCTCGCTGAAGCTGTCGCGCCACACCCTGCCGCAGCTCCTAATTGGCTCGGCAGTCAGTCTGCTCGCCTGTGGTATTTCACTGCTGATCTACGGACTCGGCTGACAGTCATGTGACTCGATAACTAAAAAATGCGCCGTACCACTACTGCAATGTGGCATGGCGCATTTTCTGCGTAATCACTCCCGATCCTGTTTCCTTGGCTCACCCAACCGCCGCATCATATGGATTTTGCATCAGCCGGATCTCATACGAGTCGGTTCGAAGCATGACGACGGTATCTGAGTTTAGCCGAGTTCTATCTTCCACCTGTTTCCTCCCTCTTTTCTGACATGTAGGCAGATTTTTTCTATAATGATCCGATGCCGGCAGAGCTGATAACCGGTCATCTCTGCGATGGTTGTATCGACATCCACCTAACAATCTAAAGAAACATTTGTTGCTGTACCGCACCGCATATAGATCAGATGATGGTAAATGAAAAGTATTTCATCTGCGAAAATCGAACCTATATCAAATACCCCACAAAATCCAAACAGGCGTGAATCAAAATTGGCCAGCCTATTGAGTTGCTCTTTTCGTATATCGCCGAGAACACCAGTGCTCCAACAATGCCACCACCGAACTCACTAAGGATACCGGTAATTGTTCCACCCTGAACCATAAAATGTGAATATCCGTGTGCAAATCCAAACACTAATCCGCCCAGGATGACGGATACTTTGAAATTAAATGCTTTTCGCAGCTCTCGATGCAAATAACCTCGAAAAACAAATTCTTCTCCGCATCCAACAATAATTAAGTAAAACCAGAAAGCGTATAACCTCTCGGGCAGAATGATTGTTACCAATGTGGCACAAACGCCAATAAGCCCCCAAGGTATCCACTTGGAATGTGTCTCTGTTTTCCTGAAATCTGCACTGCGAAAATATGTTGCTGCAAAAGGAATCGCAGCAGCAGCTTGAATAACATCATACAATATGCGTCTTATTATATTGGAATTTGTGAGATCTTGCAACACCGCTAATGGTAAGATTTTGGCAAACGCAACCGATATTAGCAAATACATCAACACGACAAACAGTGCAATTATAGATTTTTTATAATGTGCTTTATTCAAGGATGAACCTCTCTTTTTCTACAGCTTCATCAAGCCGATGAAGAAGGGAAATATCCGTGCAAAACATTGTTAGGGTATGCAGCAATCTCCACAATGTTATCGCAGCAGTTCTCGATCAGCTCCCTGTCGTGGGTGATCACGAGAATGGTTCTGCCATGCCGCGCTTCGCTTTTCAGCCTTTCTGCGATCAGGCGCATGTTCCGCCCGTCAAGGCCGCTGGTGGGCTCATCAAGAATCAGTATCCTGCGGCCGGAAAAGATGGCGCAGGCGATGGCAAGGCGCTGCTTCTGCCCGCCGGACAGGGCAGACGGGTGCGCGTCCCTGTACTCGTAAAGCCCAAACTCTTTGAGCAGGTTCCTTGCCCGGTCTTTGCTTTCTTCTGTCAATTCGGTATTCAGCAGCAGCTCCTCCGCCACGCTTGCCGTGAAGAACTGCGTTGACGTGTCGTTGCCGCAGTAATAGATCTCCCTGCGCCGGACTGCCGTTCTTGCTTTTTTCCCGTCTATCAGGATATGCCCCCTTGTCTGCTTCGCCAGCCCGCAGAGGATCTGCGCAAGGGTGGTTTTCCCCCGCGCCGTTTTGCCCCGTTATGGCGGTCACCTTGCCCTCTGGAACGGACAGCGAAATATCCTCAAAAATAACTTCTTTGCGTATTCTTTTCGAGAGCCCTGCTGTCTTCAAGACGGCAGGGCTTTCGTCCAATACGGAGGGAGCGGGAAGGCTCTTTCCCTCGTGCGGAGAGCGCAGGCCCATACCCAAGATGTCTGCTTCCGGCAGGATGAGCAAATCCTCCGGTGTATACTCGGCCGCTATTCTGCCGTCTCGCAGATATAAAAACCGGTCTGCGATCCCCATCAGCCAGTCAATCCTATGCTCCGCGATGAGCAGGGTAAAGCCCTGTTCCTTGAGCTGCCGGAGGGTCTGCGCAAGCTGCCTCGTCCCGGCGGCATCGAGGTTGGCCGTCGGCTCGTCGCACACAAAGACCTTTGGCTTCATGGCATATACGGACGCAATGGCCGCCCGCTGCTTTTCTCCGCTTGAGAGGGCGTCAACTGCCCTGTCTTTCAAATGGGACAGCTGCAATGCCTCTATGGCGGCGTCCGTCCTCTCCCGTATCTCCCGGGCGGACAGGCCATAATTCTCGCAGGGAAAGGCCACCTCTCCGGCAAGCTCGGAGGAAAAGAACTGGCTTTTGGGGTCCTGAAAGACGCTTCCCACCAAACGCCCGATCTCCCATGTGGAAAGCCTTGATATGTCCTTGCCGTCTATCCTCACGCTCCCGCTGAAAACTCCGGGGTAGTAGGACGGCGCAAGCCCGTTGACAAGCCTTGTCACGGTGGTCTTGCCGCAGCCGGAAAGCCCCGTCAGCACGACGCATTCGCCACTTTTTACCAAAATGGAGATGTCCTGTACGCCTCTGTCCGAGTTTTCGTATTGAAAAGAGGCGTGTGTAAGCTCGATCATGCCATGCTCCTTTCCAAAACCAAATAGGAAGCCGTGACCAGCGCACATGCGGCTGCCGCGATGTAATCCCGCGCCCCGGCCCTTTTCTCATAATAGCTGCCGCGCACGCCCGGACGCTCCGCGCCTCTTGCAACGGCGGAAACGGAAAGCTGATCGGCGAGCTGCAATACCCGAAGAAGAAACGGAACCAGCACATATTCCATGCTCTGCACGGGATGTGCGAGCAGCTGCCCCGCCGCGGTCAGCCCTCGGTTTTTCATCGACCTGCCTACGCCTTTCAGCTCCGTCCGCATGGTAGGGAAGAAGCGAAAAACCACAAGAAGCCCGAGAATGAACGGGGTGGGCATACGAAGGCGGGATAAGAACGCGGAGAGCATCCCCGGCGGCGTGGTGATCAGATCCCATGACACCAGAAAGATCGGCGACAGATTCCAGAACATCAGAACATAAAATTCCGAAAAAACCGGCATGTGCAGCCCGTGGAAGCGGATGCCGTACAGCAGCAGCGCCAGCAGCAGATAAAAGCAGCCATAGGACGCGGCAAGGCGGAAGCTCCGCTGCAGGACGAGATAAAGAAGTGCGCCGCCGGTCAGGATGCAGGTGAGCAGCACATTCCCGCCGATGGTCACTCCGGCAAAGGCGCACAGCAGCGCCCACAGCTTGACCGGCACCGCAAAGGATGCGTCCGCTCTCATAAAACGCCGGCCTTCTGAAAATGCCTGCGGATCAGCCGGCTGCCCACCATGCAGCCTAAAAAGCCCATCAGCGTCGTGAACAGCAGAATAAAGGCCAGCCAGCCGGGAGAGGTGTAGTAGCGCACATAGGAATCGATGTAGCTCTGCTCCATACCGCTTGCCAGCGCAAAATCGTAGTAGGTGTCCCAGAAGAACCAGATGGGCAGCAGATTGACCCCGTTGTACAGCAGGCTTGCCACCGTCCAGGCGGCAGTCAGCTGTTTCGGTTTTTGGCAGGAGCCTTCCTTCCAGAGAATCGCCTCGCAGAGGATTCCCACGAGAACATAATAAGGGAGCAAGAACCAGTTGCCCATCAGCAGGAAAATCACGCCGAGGATCGTCATATAGATCAGCGTCACAAAACGCTTTCCGATCCGGCTGACCATGAGCATATAGACCGGCGCGCAGAGGAACATGGTGATCCCCACGGACAGCACCATGCTGACAAAGTCGTTGGCCATGCAGACCATATTGACGACGAGCTGGATCACGATCAGCACTGCGGAGAGCAGTACCGTGGTGATCACATCCCTGACAGACCATTTATTTGTTTCTTTCATAAACTCCTCCTTGTTTTCGACACTTCGTTTTCCAATATTGCACTTGGAATTCTGTTTATCTCGCAGCGTTCTACGCCGTCCACTCCATGCTCTCGCTCTGGAGCTGCGCCATGTGGCGGAACAGGCCGTTCTTTTTCAGCAGCTCGGCGGGAGAGCCCATCTCAACCACGCGGCCGCCGGAGAGCAGGACGATCTGATCGGCGTTCATGACGGTACGCATGCGGTGCGCGATGATGAGCACCGTCTTATCCTTGATCAATCCGGACAGCGCCGCCTGCACCGCCGTCTCGTTTTCCACGTCCAGCGAGGCCGTTGCCTCGTCCAGCAAAATCACCGGCGCGTCCTTCAAGATGGCGCGGGCAATGGAGATGCGCTGCCGCTCGCCGCCGGAGAGCCGGGAGCCGTTTTCCCCGATCAGGGTATGGTAGCCGTCCGGCAGCCTGGATACAAAGGCGTCGCACTGCGCCGCCTTCGCCGCCGCCAGCACCTCCTCATCGGTGGCGTCCCGCTTGCCGAGGCGGATGTTTTCCATCACGGTATCCGCAAACAGCACCACATCCTGAAATACGATGGCGTAGCTTTTCAGCAGCGCCTCGCCGTCTACCGTGGACACATCCACGCCGCCCAGCCGCACCGTTCCCTCCGCCGGGTCCCAGAAGCGGGCCGCCAGCCTGGCTGCCGTGGATTTGCCGCCGCCGGAGGGTCCCACCAGCGCCGTCACCTGTCCCTGCTTCGCCGTAAAGGAGACGTCTCTTAGCACGTCCTCTTTTTCCCGGTAGGCAAAGGTCACATGCTCAAAGCGGATGTCGTAGCCGTCGGGATCATATTCGGTCAGTCCGGTCATGCGCTTTTCGTTCTCGATCTCCTGCATACGCTCGATGCGCACCTCGCAGGCGAAAACCGCGGCCATGTTGGCAAACATGGAGCCGATGGGGTCATATACCCGGGTGGCGGCGATAAGGAACATCAGAAACGGGATCAGCGACAAGTCGCCGCGGCTCATCAGCAGCACCCCCGTGAGGACGGTGGTGGCGATGCCCAGCTTTAGGAAAGACTGCGCCGCCGTGACCACGGAGCCTGTGAACAGCTCGCCCCGGATGGTGTCCTGCTCCGCCTCGTCCAGCCTGCGGTCCAGGTCTGCGATATACCGCGCCTTCTGGTTGCACGCCTTGATCTCCGGCGCGCACTCCAGCACCTCCTGCATGGCGTCGGTGGCCGCGCGGCGGGTGACGAGACCCTTCGTTATATGCCGCTTTTCCATGCGCCGGGAGAGATAGACCATCAGCAGCGACGCGGGCACCACCCACAAAAGAGCCAGCGCCATCCGCCAGTCGTAAAGCAGCATGCCTGTGGAAATCAGCGCCGTGGAGATGAGCGCGCCGTGCATGGCGGGGTAAAAGTGGGAGAAGGCCTTTTCCAGCGTCTCCGTATCCCCCATGATGGTGGTGGTCAGGTCGGTCAGGTCACGGTTTCCGAAGAAGGACAGCGGGAGCTGGCGCAGCACCTCCGCCAGCCGGATGCGGCGGTTGGCACTCTCCCGGTAGGTGGCTTCGTATAGGGCTTTGTACTGGATCAGGAAGGTCACAAAGAGCGCGGCGAGGGCAAGGATACCCGCGACCAGGAAGCGCGTAAGACCCGCCCCTGGGTCGGCGCCGTTTGTCAGCGCCTCTACGATGCCGGAGAGCGCCGTGGCCAGCACGCCCACCGGCAGCATTTTGCTGATGTTGACCAGTACGGACCAGAATACGGCGGCCACATAGTCTTTTGCACCCTTCTCCGTCATGGCGTATTTTTTGCGGATGCGTTCGATCATGCGGCACCTCCTACCTTCCACTGCGCGGCCTTTTGGTACTCCTCCCACATGGCGGCGTATACGCCGCCCTTTTCGAGCAGCTCGTCGTGCTTTCCTTCCTCGGCGATCCCGCCGTCCCGGATGACGAGGATGCGATCCATGTTCCGCACCGTGGACAGGCGGTGGGCGATCATCAGCACGGTCTTGCCCTTCATCAGCGCCTCGAAGGCCTTTTGTATCTTCGCCTCGTTCTCGGGGTCTGCAAAGGAGCTGGCCTCATCCAGCACCACGATGGGCGCGTCCTTTAAGATTGCCCGGGCCAGCGCGATGCGCTGCATCTCGCCGCCGGAGAGGTAGACGCCCTTGGCGCCGATCACGGCGTCCAGCCCGCCCGGTGTCTTTTCCAGAATATCGCCGCACTGGGCAAGCTGCGCCGCCAGTAATATCTCCTCCTCTGTAGCCTCTGGCCGAGCGGCGCGGATGTTGTCGCGGATGCTCTTTTTGAAGAGCCTCACCTCCTGAAAGACGAAGGAGATCTGCTCCATCAGCTCCGCGGTGGGGATGCTCCGCACGTCCTGTCCGCCCAGGAGCACCGCCCCCTCCTGCACGTCGAAAAAGCGCGGGATCAGCCGGGCGATGGTGGTCTTGCCGCCGCCGGAGGGGCCCACCAGCGCCCACGCCTCCCCCTGCGGCAGGTGGAAGCTCACATTCGTCAGTGCAGGCCTGTCCGCGCCGTCATAGGAAAAGGTGACATTCTCAAAGGAAATGCTGCTGTCCGCGGGCTTGCTTCCGCTGTCCGCCGCAGGCTCGGGAAGGGGGGACTCCTTCAATATGGCCTCCAGCTTGTTCACCGCCTCGGCGGCCTCCATCTGTGCGTTGACCGAGTACATCAGCCGCTCCATCATAAAGGCAAGCTGGGGCGCGAAGAAGATGTAAAACACCAGATCGGCCAGCACTGCCCAGCCGTCCGCGCCGCCGATGAGAAGCATCCCCAAGGGCATGAGAAGCAGGAACATGGCGTTCAGAACCACCGTAAACAGGGTGTAGGGCATACGGCACATCATGGCGTAGCCGCTGGCAAGGTCGCGGTAGCTGAGGATGGCGGCATGAAAGCTCTTGAAGGAGTAAACCGTCTGCTGGAATACCTTCACCACCGGGATGCCCCGGACATACTCCGTGGCCTCGGCGGAAATGCGCTCTCCTGCCCGCTGGTATTCCTCAAAGAACTTCATGCCCGTCCCGGTCATCATGGTCATCAGGCAGATAAGCCCGATAATCATGGGGATCAGGCAGGCAAGCCCCATGCGCCAGTCAAAGACGAAGAGCAGCCCCACCGCCAGTATCGGCGTTACGATCCCGCCCACCGCGTCGGGGATGGTGTGGGCAAGGAGCGTTTCTGTCAGCGCCGCGTTGTCGTCGATCTGCTTGCGAAGCCGCCCCGTGAGGTTGGCGTTAAAGTACCCCAGCGGCAGGTCAATGAGATGGGCGACCGCCGCCTTTCGCATATTCGTCGCCACCCGGAAGGCCGCAAGGTGCGTACACATAAGCCCGGCGAAATAGATCGCCGCGCTCAGAAGCGCCGCCGCCAGCGCGTACCAGCCGTAGCGGGCAAGCCCTGCCGGAACGCCGCCTCCCGGCGTTAAAATGCCTCTGGCCGCGTACCAGACAAAGACGAATGGGAAAATGCCGGCCGCCGCCGAAACGCCGGACAGCCCGCAGCCCAAGACGGACAGCCACTTATGCCCTCCGGCATATGCCAGCAGCCTGCCCAGCACCGGCGGCTGCTTCTCTTTTTTCTGTTTGCTCATATTCCGTGTTCCTTTCTTAAAATATATGAGTTTGTTGGAGGATGCGCCGCATCGGTTAGAGGCAGCTAACCGACAGTTATTTTTTTTAAGGCTCATTCGAGCCTTAAAAGTCCGCTCCAGCCGGAGTGGAAAAAGATAGCCAGTTCATCAACGTATTTCATGGCTTCCTCTCTCGGCATATCGTGGACGATGGTTTCGCACACCGCCGTAAAGTAAGCTCTTGTGATCATGTGATGAAGCTGACGAGTCATGCTCCCGGAGAGCATACCGTTTTTTCTGAGGAGGGCGTAGTATTCTTCGGATCGATCGACCTCCAGCTCTACCAGCACCTCAATGAAATCCGCATAGCCCGTTCCCTCCGCTCGGCAGAGGATCAGCTTGAATTCGTCGAAATGGTCGTACATGAACGTGACAAACTCATGCAGGTGTTGGGTGGAGAGCTCCAGGCTGTCTTTTGTTTTTCTCTCCGGGACGAGGTCAAAATAATCATCCTGTGCCACCTTGAAGCGGGTGAGCAGCTCGCTTGCGGTCTCGCCCACAAGGTCTTCAAACAGAGCGGTCTTATCCGGGTAGTAGCCGTAGAATGCACCCTTCGTGAAGCCTGCCTCCGCGACAATTTGGTTCAGAGATGCGTCCTTGAAGCCTTTTTCCAGAAATTCTTTTTTTCCAACTTCGAGGATCCTTCTCTGGGTTTCCGTTCGTTCCATGTCCTACGCCTCCTGATATACCGGCAGTACATACCGCTGGTATATTATAACCGCATAGATTTGGTTTGTCAATGGGAGTGACACATTTTATACTAAACACATATACCTTTGCCTGGAGGATTCGCGATATTCTTTTGCGCATAGGAGGGAGTTCATACAGCCATATATGGAATCTCCAGCGAAATGCCTGCGGCACTTCGCTGGAAAAACACTTAAAACAGCAGCTATGGCTGATTTTTTGACTTGCCCTTCATCTCACCCATTCTATCACCGCAAAATACCCTTTGCAACGCAAATGGTTCATCGGAGCGCCGCCTGCGCGAGGCAATCTCTGACCGCTTCACGAATAGCATCGCTGGTAAATGTTGCAGATGAAACGGCATCCACATCCCAGGTCTGCGCCTCCACTATCCGGGAAGGGAGTTCATCTATTGCGCGGTCTGAGATATTTACTGTTTCGCTGTGAGATAGGACATGTACAGACAATATGCTGCTCCCGTCAAACTCTACCTCTACGGTAACCGGACCGGAATAACCTTCAGCGGAAGCCGTATAAACGCCCGCCGTGTAGATGTCTCCCGATTTGCCGCATCCGGCGCACAGCAGCAGCGCACCCACCAGCACGGAGAACAGCACTGATTGCACCCCTTTTTTCATATGTTCGAACCTCCTGTTTTTTTGTTCTGCTCCGTTATCCTGAAGGGGAGGCATACCGGAACGTTTAATACCGGATGTGTAATGACCTCCGCTTCTACATCAAAGATTTCCCGCAATGCCTGCTGGGTAATAACCTCTTGCGGCGTACCTGCGCTGTGCAGCATCCCGTCTTTGATCGCCACCAAATAGTCGGAAAACATGATGGCATGATTTAAATCATGAAGAACCATTACGATGGTAACACCATTTTCCCGGTTGAGGCGGCGCAGAAGGTACAATATATCCAGTTGGTGCGAGATGTCCAAATAGGTCGTGGGTTCATCCAGAAACAGCAATCCTGTTTTCTGCGCCAACGCCATGGCGATCCATGCCCGCTGTTGTTGACCTCCCGAAAGCCTCTCCATTTCTCTATGTTCAAGGGAGCTCATGCCTGTACTGGCAAGAGCCCACCGAATGATCTCCCGATCCTTTTCGCCGAGACCACTTAGCGCCGACCTGTAAGGAAAACGCCCGTATTCCACAAGGTCGCCGACTGTGATGCCGGCAGGGGCTTGCGCTCCCTGCGGCAGCAGCGCAAGTCTCTGGGCAACACGCTTTGTCGGCATTTCGTGGATCGCTTCGCCATCAAGGTATACTGCGCCGGAATCCGGGGAAATGATCCGGCACAGTGTCTTCAGTATGGTGGATTTTCCAGAGCCGTTGGAGCCTATCAAGGTGGTTATGCTGCCTTCAGGGATTTTTAAGTCAAGCCCCCTGAAGACGGCCTCCCCGTTATATCCGGCAGACAAACCCTTTGCCTGCATATGTGAAAGCATAGACATCCTCCCTTAAAAATACCTGCGGAGCAGGAACAGAAAATACGGAGCCGAAAGCACGGAGATCACGATACCAACCGGGATCTCCCTCGGCTGAAAGGCAGACCGTCCCAACGTGTCTGCCAAAAGCAACAGCAGCGCCCCCAGCAGCATGGAGGCAGGCATAAGGGCGTGGTGTCTGCCTCCGATCAACCTTCGTGCCATATGCGGCGCTACCAGTCCCACAAAACCGATCCCTCCACTGACGGCAACGCAGGCAGAGGTAAGAGCCACCGATGCAATCAGGAGCAGTCTCAACTCCCTCTCTACGGCTATCCCCAGAGAAATGGCCGTATTCTCTCCTAAGAGCAGAATATCCAGTATGTTCGACTTTGTAAGAAGAAAAGGAACCAGTATAAGCATATAGGGCAGCAGGGCAAGAACCTGATGCCAGCTCGTTCCCCAAATATTTCCTGCCAGCCATCTTGCCACGAGCTGATAGCTGCTGTTGTCCATGTTCGCGGCCATGATCAGCATAAAAGAAGAAAATAGGGACGCAAGACCGATGCCGCCCAACAGAAAATATATTGGGAGGAGTTTTCCGTTCCTCTTTGCAAAAAGATACAGCAGTCCCGTTGTGCAAAGCCCGCCCGCTATGGCAAATATCGGCTGGTATGCCATGGTACGTATATGCAGCGCAGGGAAAAATGTCAGGAACAGCATAACGGCAAATCCCGCCCCTGCGTTTATGCCCAATATCCCCGGATCGGCCAGCGGATTCCCCGTGACAGTCTGCATAACGCATCCGGCAAGTGCCAGGCCCATCCCACATAGAACGGCGAGGACGATCCTCGGAACGCGAAACTGCGCTACGACTACGGAGGTTCCCTCCATATGCGGTTGGAATATGCTGTGAACCGCAGTCGAGAAGGGAATTTTTGCGTAACCACTGTTAACGGATAAGATAGCCGTAGCTACAATCAGGATAAGAAGACCGTTGAGGATAAGGAGCTGCCTGGTTTTCTTTTTCATAAGACCATGCCCTCCTTCCTGAAAGTAAGCGCAAAAAAGACGGGCACGCCGAGGATGGATACCAGTGCGCCGACAGGCGTATCAAAAGGGGCGTTTATCATGCGCGCCGCAATATCCGACAGCACCAGCACAACGCCGCCCATGAGCGCAGACACGGGAACCAGCCTGCGGTAATCACCGCCCACAAGAAGTCGGGATATATGCGGTACGATAAGACCGATAAATGCGATGCCTCCCACAAGAGATACACTGGCTCCCGCAAGCAGCAACACCACAAGCATACCGAAAAGCCTGACCGTGCGGACATTTACGCCCAAGCTGGCGGCGCTATCTTCTCCCAGTGCCAGCGCTGATAGCCGGCTCGATAAAAGCAAACCAAGCGCACTGGCTGAGAGGATCACCGGGGATAGCATTTTCAAGCTTTGCCATGTCACACCGGACAAACTCCCCGCGCTCCAGAAAGAAAGGGATTTCACGATTCCAAACGCCAGAGAAACCGCCTGACTCAACGCGGTAAGCAGGGCTGATACAGCAGCGCCTGCCAGAATAAACCGGAAAGATTCGGATCTATGTTTGCCGGCGCCGAAACCATAGACCATGAATACCGCAAGAGCGGCTCCGGCAAAGGCGGCGCATGTTTTCACGATGTCTGGTGCGGCGGGAAACAGAATTGCGGATAGTGCAACAAAGAAACCGGCTCCCGCATTGATCCCCAGAAGACCGGCGTCCGACAGGGGGTTTCTGGTAATTCCCTGCATCACAGCGCCGGAGAGAGCGAAGGCCATTCCTGTCAGCCCGGCAGCCAGCGCCCTGGGCATACGCATTTCCAACATAATCATTCCAACACCAGAAGCCTTGGCGGGGCACATAACCGTTTCCGCAAAGACCTTGAAGCTACCGCCAGCAATGCCGGTGCAGACGGAGAGAATCATTGAGTAGCCAAGCAGCAGCACCAATGCGGCAAGAATAATCAGAAAAGCCGGCGCGGAGCGTTTGTATCGCCCTTGTCTCTGCGATATTCCCGCAACCGCGCCTGTTCCCTTACTCAACGTCCCCATGGTTCAGAATCGCGTTTGCGAGTTTTTCCAAATAGAGTTCCTTCCCCATCGCCGTAAAAGCCATATTATACTGATCCTCATTGATACCAAAGTAAACGTTGCCGGCTTTGACAGCTTTCATATTCTTCCACACGGCAAGGCCCCCCGTGTCTCCAGCTCTGCCGTCGTCGCTAAAAAAGAAGATGTGATCTGCATCGATCAAGGAAAAGTATTCCGCATCGACCACTTCACCCCAGACATTCTCCGGTACACCGGCTGATGGTGTGAGTTTCAACTCATCGTAGACAAGCTCACCCGGCCCGCCGCTGCGATAGATGTAATAGGAACCAAAATGAACGGAATTGGCCTCCAATACAGCAAAGGTTTCGTCCCCAATCATATCCCTGATTCTCGCCGCAAGCTCCGCAGCTTTGGCGTCGTAGTCGGCAAGCCATTTTTCTACGGCTGCTTCTTTATCAAACCACTGTCCCAGTTGCTGAAATCTTCCACGCCAGTTAACATAGCTTATGTCATCGTCGATCATGACCGTGGGAGCAATAGCTGCGAGTTGTTCATAAACCTTCTCATGGCGAATATTCATAATGATCAGATCAGGCTTTAACTCCGCGATCTTTTCGAGGTTCAGGTCTCCGGTAGAAGAAGCCCCGGAGTAATTGCCGACAACCTCAATACCTCTTTCGGCAAAAAGCGTTGTCAGATGTTTGGGGACAGACACCCCATCGAACATGCTGGTATTAGCCGAGGCAATTACCTTCATATCCAGAATAAGAAGTTCCTCTGTCAAGCCAGCTACATCAACGATGCGCTGTGGATTTGCCGGGATGGCAACCTCGCCCTTCATATCCGTTACCGTGACGGTATCCGAGACCGATCCCTGCGGCGTGGTATCCGTTCCAGCACAGGCTGCAAGAGCAAACACAAGCACAAGGCACAACATGAGCATTGCGAATTTTTTCATTCTGATGACCTCCTGAGTAATAAATCTTTAGTTAGAGCAAGCTAACCAACGGGCGCGCATAGCGAAATAACAGAACAGCTGAGTCTTTTAACCGTGTGGGGGTTAACCTTTTCTAACCGCCTACCATTATACAGTTGGCGAAAGGAAAAATCCCCCGAAAACGCCATGTCTTTCCCCTAAAGCGCCATGATGCTCAGTGCAGTAATAGAATAATTCATAAAGCTATGCTATAATCAGAATCATTGCTCAATAGACAAACCGGAATTTATGGAGGTGTTTTTTTGCGAGTATACAAAAGTAAAGAAGAACTCAAAGCTGAAATCAATAAAACATTTGAGAAGTATATTTCGGAGTTTGATTGCATACCAGAAGCCTTAAAAGATAAAAGGGTTGATGAGGTTGACCGGACCCCAGCAGAAAACCTTGCCTATCAGGTGGGTTGGACAACATTGGTTCTTAAATGGGAGGAAGATGAAAAGAAGGGGCTTCAAGTAAAGACGCCGGCGGACGAATTCAAATGGAACCAACTTGGCGAGCTGTATCAGTGGTTCACGGATACCTACGCTCATTTGTCTCTTCAAGAGTTGAAAGCCGAACTGAACGAAAATGTCAAGTCTATCTGCGCAATGATTGATTCGCTCAGTGCGGATGAATTATTTAAGCCGCATATGAGAAAATGGGCTGATGATGCTACAAAAGCAGCTGTATGGGAAGTTTACAGGTTCATTCACGTTAATACCGTTGCTCCTTTCGGAACTTTTAGAACTAAGATCAGAAAATGGAAAAAGGCGGCGCTGTAACTTCCGGTTCATCAAGCCAATATGCCCTTAAAACACGAGCGGCGGGACAGACTCTATCTGTCCCGCCGCTCTGCTTTTTCAGCGGTCAAAGTTTTACTTGTGCGTAGGCTCGTTTTGCAGCCCCGCGCGAATGGTTAATTCCGCCCAGCACTAAGATCGATGTGTATACCGCTGCTGAGCAACTCACATCTCAAATGATATAGCTTCCACTGGACAAGCTCTTCCTCGAAATGTGCTGCCTACTATTCTGGTTTTTCAAGGGAAGATGCAATCTTTGTAATTTCCATCCAAGTAACCACAAAAGAATACACCTGTGTCTTTGCTCTTACGTTTCAGAATGGTAAGCCCCGCTTATATTCGCTCGGAGTGCATCCAAACTTTTTTCGGAAGGCGTCGCTGAAATGGCTGATGTTGCTGTACCCCACCAACCCTGCTATGTCTTTCACCTGAGCATCGGGCACAGACAACAGTTCGCAGGCGTGCTCCATGCGGCGATTTAACATATATTGATATATGGTGATTCCATAGTGCTTTCGAAATATCTCACGGAGTTTGGATTCACACATAAAGTGCTGTTTGGAGAGCTCCGCGATGGTCACGGGTTCCAGAAATCCCTCATCTATCTGTCGCCTGACCCGAAGTAACGTCTCGCTATCCGCCCAGCTCAACGACCCTTCACAGCAACAGAATTCTGATCCATCATCTCGTTCGCAAAGGCTGCAACAAGTTCCAGTATCTTTCCTTCTTGATACAATGACTTTGCACAGTCATTATAGTTACACTGCAATATCTGGCGTATTGTAGCTTCTATGGTAGCGGTGATTCTATGTTTTGGCGGGTTTTTCCCCCGTTAAAGGCGGTGCAAGCCTTTTTCTTCTGCAAGCCATCCATCACAGACCGAAACCGACAGGGATGCAGGTTCAGCCCGACGCCTATATATCTCTGTCCTGCCTCATAGATATTTTCCGCATCAAACAGACCGCTGCCGTATACGCAGCAATCTCCCTTTTCCAACAACGTTTTTTGGTTTCTGCCCGAAGACTTCCACTCCAATGCGTCGGAAAGAGAGAAAATGACGGAAAAAGAATCCTTATACACTTGCTCCCGCAATACTGTGTCCCTGTAAAACATTACATCGCAGATATACATCTCGATATTGGGGCACGGTGAAATATAGCGGAAATATCCTTCTCCAATATCGCTTGGCAAAGCAACCCGATTGTCTTTCATAATACCACAAAGCTGCTGCATTGCGGGGGAAAAAAGTCGCTGCGATCCGTTTGCCCATGAAGAAAATCATATTGTGCTTCTTGCATACCAGGCCACCTCCTCCGACACATGATTAGACACTTTTATGCAAATTGGTCCATTCCACCTTTCCAGTTCCAGTTCTGCATGTTGGTTAGGCTGCTCTAACCAGTGGATGAAATAAAAGGCAGACTGCCTGTACGCAGTTTGCCTCAAATCCGACGGCACAGCGCCTATAAAAAACATTGTACCATAAGCGCGCAGGGATTTCAATGTAGAACACCAGGCATCCCTGCTTTTCCTGCGAATTTTCCGTTTGCCCAATGTCATCCGTGTGCCGAGAGGGAAGGCCTCAGTACTTTCAGCGAAAGATTCAATCGATCCAAACACGTTTTCTTATTCGGCTTTACGTCTACTCGACGCAAATACTCTCTGTTCACCTATATTGGATAAGTCCGTCCCTCCGTTTTCTGTTAATTTATACTATTGTTAAGAATCCGAGCATCCACGCAGCTATAATTTGCAATGCAAATAAAACAATCGTAAGTACTGATGCTCTATTTTTTCTCTTTACAACATAGCTGAGTTCCGTGAAAATCCCGCAGATGGCCGCTGCAATTCCTATACCTGCTACTATGTTCAACTCCGTCGAAATAATTGTGTAAAGAGAAAACCAATGAAGCATTCCGGCAATCCCCGCCGCACCAAGAATGAGCCCACATATGGGAAGTATGATCCTTTGCCATTGAAAAGAGCTGCGTTTACAAACGATCTTTGAGCCCAATACGATCAAAATGGCAAGCCACAGGACCGTCAGCAGGATATAACTTCCCAATGACAGAAAGCTGCCAGCAAAGCCGTTTAGAGGTCCCGCGGGAACATAGTCATGAGCCAGTCGGAACGTCATGCTCGTCACCCTACCGTCCGATACAGAGAAAGCAAGGCTTCTTTCCTCCGGTATCGTCTCGGCACAGTAGAACTGATATTCGCCCACAGGCTCGTACAGTAAATCCTTATCGGCAAGAGGCATTTTCAGCCGGAGATTTTCTTCTCCCTCTTTTGAGATTTGGATTATTTGCATTCGCGCCTGTATCTTGCCTACATATGACCATGCGGATCGTGCCGGAAGATAGTCGCCATATAGCATAGAAAGGTCCTGTGACCCTACTTCCTGCTTCAGCGGTCGCGCATCCTGCTCGATGATCGCCTCCATGATGGCGGAGCAGTAATCCGTTTCCATCACATTGGTCAGGATTAGGATTGCACGTTCAGCTTCCGGTTCCACCCAAAACTGCGTCTTGAAACCATAGGTCCCACCCTCATGCCCGAGTATTCCGGGATGATTCGCATACTGCCAGAAGCCATGAGAAAGTCCTGCGTTTGCCCCATAGGAACACCATGTCTCTTTAAACAACCGCTCCTTTGTTTCCGGGCTTTTGAAGAGTTGTGTCTCCTCTCCTGGTGCCTTTGCCAGCCACTCAGCAAACAGAAGCAGGTCTGCGGCTGTGCCATTCATGGCTCCTGCAGGATACGTGCGGAGGTGCATCTCATCCTCCCGCCAAAATCCTTTTCCGTTATAAGAATAACCCTTCGCCTTGTGATCAAGGAGTCCGTCCACATCCATCCAAAAGGGACCGACAGAGGTATGCGTCATACCCAGAGGCAAAAGAATATGTTCTTTGATATAATCCTTATAGCTTTGGCCGCTGGCTTCCTCCACGATCAACGCTGCAAGTGCCGCGCCGTAATTGGAATAGGCGCTGACGGTTCCTGGCGGATAGACCTGCTTGGGCTGGTGCGCAGATAGTACTTCTTTGAAGGGGATTTCCTCACTCGCGCTGTAATAGCGCAAATCCAGCAATTCTTCCTCAAATCCTGCCGTATGGTTCATCAGGTGAATCAAAGTAACCGGCTCAGCGAATCGCAGATTTTTCAAAAAGCCGTCCGGCAGATAGGTGCGGATATCCGTTTCCAGATCGATTTTCCTATCCTCAACAAGCTGCATCACGCTGACCCACACGAAGGTCTTTGATATGGAACCCCATTCAAAAACCGTGGTCTCCGGATCCATGGCCGTATTGTTCTCTAAATCAGCAAAGCCATACCCCTTCGCAAATACCGTATTGTCATGCTCCGAAATTACGACACACGCGCCTGGAACCGTTTTGCCAATATACTTTTCGGAAACAGCGTTTGCGCTTGCCTCATATGTGTCCGGTGCACCGGATGCATATGCAGAAGAAGAGCGAGGAAAGCAATCATAATCAGCGCCGCAAGAAAACATTGGAGGGTCTTGTATCTCATCAGTCTTTTCATAGGGCCATTACTCTATCGTCAGTCTGAAATCACAGCAGTCTCCGCCCTGACCGAGCGTCTTTGTCCGTCCCCATTTGAGCTTTGGGTGCATATGTCCGTAGGCCTCGTCATCCGCGCGGCAAAAGCCTGCTACAATCTCCGGGCAGCCGTATTTCACACAGGTATCCTGATAGGGGCAGGCCAGCATGTCGAAGCACATTTCCTCTCGCTCCGTTCGTATCCAATTAGCCCGAAAACCGCAGTCCTCTCCAAAGGAGCTTTTTGTCATTTTGGCAAAGAACTTCGGCACCAGCTTATACAGGCCCGGTATCCTCATTGCCCCTCGGATTTTTGCACCAACGCCCGCTGCCCGCTTTTCATAATATCTGTTCAGAAAAGCCGCCGCTTCCTCCCGGGAGATTCCGTTGCCCGTCATGGCGTCAAAGGCGGCGATGGCAGGATAGATGCGTTTCCGCGTATGCATATACATCTTTTTCGGCTCGTCGTCATTTTCATCCACGATTTCCGCATAACGCCTCCATGCATCTTCTATGATCGCGCCTGTCTTTTCCGCGCCATATTCTTTTTCCATTGCAGATACCGCTCCGGTCAAGTATCTTTTGTCTAACCTTCTATCCATGTGCTTTCCCGCCTTTCAGAGTCCAGCCGATTGCCTGGCTGCGCATTCCCACAAAGCGCCTGTACAGGCCGTCTTCGCGCATCAGCTCCTTATGGTTTCCGCGTTGAACGATCCTGCCGTTCTCCAGCACGATGATTTGATCTGCCGTGCGCACGGTGGACAGACGGTGGGCAATCATCAGAATCGTTTTGCCTTTTGTCAGCTCCCGGATGGCCTTTTGCAGTTCCTGCTCGTTTTCGGGATCCACGCTGGCCGTGGCTTCATCCAAAATGACGATGGGTGCGTCCTTCAGAATTGCCCTTGCAATGGAGATTCGCTGCTTTTCCCCGCCGGAGAGGCTGGAGCCTCCTTCGCCGATCTTTGTCTGATAGCCATCGGGCAGCGTCATGATAAAGTCATGGCAGCAGGCTTTCTTTGCGACCGCTATGATTTCATCCTCGCTCGCGTCCGGTCTGCCAAACCGGATATTGTTCTCGACGGTGTCCTCAAAGAGATACACATTCTGAAATACGATGGCGAAATTCTTTAGAAGGCTGCCGCTGGTATATTCCCGCACATCCCGGTCGCCGAGCGTGATCTGTCCTTCCTTCACATCCCAGAAACGGGCAATCAGACCGACCAGCGTGGTCTTTCCGGCGCCGGATGGACCAACAATGGCGCAGGAGCTTCCCTGGGGTACGCTTAAGCTGATTTGATGTAATACCTCCTTTTCCCCATATCCAAAGGACATATTCTTCACTTCAATATTGAAGTTTTCCGGCACAAGATCAGCCCCGTTTTCGTCCAGGGATGGAATGTCCATGATGTTATCCAGCCGGTCCAGGGAAGCCTCCACCGCGCGGGCAATGGAGGACATACTGCCCGCCACCTCCACAGCGGCATAGATCATGAAGCTGGACACGAGAAGCAGCAGGCACTTCTCCGGCGTGATGCTTCCTCCTGCCAGAAGATAGGGCGCAAAAACCAGAATAGCCGCCCGTGCGAGCTTGAACACCGTCTGATAGAGCGCCGTCATTTTGGAAAACGCCTTTTCAAGCACGATATTTGCCTCTTTGCTTTCCTCGATTGCGGCGTCAACTGCTTTTCCGGTGCGCTCCGCCAGCCCAAACGCCTTGACTACGCCCATGCCCTGCACATATTCCAAAACGGCAGTGACCAGGCCAGCCTGGGCTGCCTGACGGCGGGGCGCGTGTTTCCTGCCGACCTTGCCGATAAACGAATAAACAATGAGCGCCACAGCAAGTCCGGCCAAAGAGATCAGCCCGATCCGCCACTCATAGATCATAAGCCAAACGCCAATCACGATGGCGTGGATAAACCCGCCCGCCACATTTTCCATAATGGTAACGGACTGCTGCTCCAGATCACCAAGTGTGGTCGTCACCGCCGCAGTGATATCCCCGAGCCTGTTTTCATTGAAATAGCCCATAGGCGCCCTTTTCAGGCATTCGCCGATCTCTATGCGTTTTTCCGACCCGAACGCGAAGCTGCCAAGAGTTCTGGCATTGGCAGAAAGATTGACAAATACAATTCGCCCTACAATGGAAACAATCATGATGCCAAGCGAAATCCAGATCGTGCTTTCAGGCATAACATCGCCGGAAAGCTGCTTCAGGATTCCTGTGAGCACCGTTAGAATGGCCATGATTGGGATCATCTCAAAGAATGAGCTGACAAGGTATGCAAGAAAAGAGCGGATAAGACGCTTCTTCTGTAAGCCCGAGAACAACAAAAGTCTTTGAAATAGCCTTATCATCACACCACCTCCTCTGCGGTATCTTTGCCCTGCATATGGGCTCTCCACAATTCCTTGTATAGATTGCTTGTTTCAAGAAGCTCCTCATGAGTGCCTTCCGCGACGACATTTCCCTTATCCACGACAAGGATCTTGTCTGCTTTTGTAATGGTAGACAGCCGATGCGCAATGACAATTAAAGTTTTTCCTGCTACAAGCCCTGCAATGGATGCTTGAATAACGGCCTCATTTTCAGGATCGGTAAATGCTGTGGCCTCATCCAGCACCACGATCGGACTGTTCTTTAGGATTGCCCTTGCAATGGCGATTCGCTGCCTTTCTCCGCCGGAGAGGTGGTTTCCCGCATCGCCCGCCAGCGTATCATAGCCCTCCGGCAGAGCGGCGATGAAATCGTGACAGCTCGCTTTTTTTGCTGCCGCTTCGATCTCTGCGTCTGTGGCCTCCGGTTTTCCGATGCGAATATTTTCCCGGATAGACAGATGGAACAGAAAGTTATCCTGTGATACATATGAGACAAGCTCCATTATCTGAGAAAGAGGGATGTTCCGCACATCCACGCCGCCAATACGGACGCCGCCGCTCTCCGCCTCCCAGAAGGAGGCGATGAGCCGTGCAATGGTAGATTTACCGGAGCCGGAGGGACCCACAATGGCCGTCATACCGTTTTTTGCGCAGTCAAAGGAAATTCCATGCAAAACCTCCGTCTCTTTGTATCGGAAGGTAACATGATCAAAGGATACGTCGGCGTCCGCAAGGACAGCTCTCTCGGTCGGCCGCACAAGCTCCGGCTCATCCAGAAGATTCCCTACCTCTTTTACGGTGGAATCCACCATGGCCAGGCTGTCGGTGTACTGCAATGCCTGAATCAGTGGTTTTACGAGTCCAAGGGCGAGAATGATGCAGGTAATCAGCGTACCCGCTTCGACTCTTCCGTTTATAAAGAGCCAGCTTCCCAAAGGCAGCACGCCCACGAGCGTTGCCGTCAGGATGGAAAGCCCCATCACATAGTAGCCGTTGGTCTGCTTGAACCATGTCGCTTTGGCGGTCTCGTTCTCCGCCACGGCGTCGGCGTATTTTTTATATGAGCGTTCACCCTGATTGAACGTCTTCACCACTTCGATGCCGCCGATGTATTCCACCGTTGCGGCATCCATGTTTTTCCCGGCGGCAAGTACTCTGGCATATCTCTTCTCGTAATCCTTCATCATCCCCATATAGCAGAAGGCGCCCACCGGAATCGTCACAAGAGAGATCAGCGCGAGTCTCCAATCAAGGCTAAAGAGGTAAACGAGCATTAGAATTGGGATTAGGATGTTGGCAGTGAGCTCCGGTACCATATGCGCCAGCGGAAGCTCCAGCTTTTCCACGGTGTCCACGATGATCGTTTTGAATTTCCCGGACGGCGTATCAAGGATCGTTCCCATGGGAACACGGGAGAGCTTCTCTGTTATCGCCATACGGATATTCCGCAGAATGATAAAGGCAGATTCATGGCTTTTCATTGTAGAAAAAGTTCCGAACCACACCTGCCCGAGATAGCCCGCAAAAGCAATCAATGCCAGAAACGCCAACTTGCTGAAAGCATAGTCTTCGTGGCAGATCATAATGATCCCCGGGACACCGCAACGTAGGGGATCATGCCGCATAGCGCTCCCAAAATCGCAAGTATGACGGAGCCGATCAGTTTCCTTTGCACGGCTTCGCAAAATCCATCAGAATCGTCATCGCCGATTTTTCTTTTCCCGCCATCATTCCTCACCTCGCAAAAGTCTTACAATCTTTTCTTTCTGCCCACCGGAAAGGTCCTCTACGATTTCTCCGTCCCGGATGAACAGTATTCTTGTGCAAATCCGCATCATAAACTCAATATCATGTGTGATGATCAAAAGCACCTTGCCTTGCGTCGCAAGGCTTCGTGTCAAGGTGCCGACCTCTTCCATGCTTTTCAGGTCCAGTCCGCTGGTAGGTTCATCGAACACCAGCAGCTCCTTTCCACAGATATCGCTCACCACAACCGCAAGGCGCTGCATCTGCCCGCCGGAAAGAGACAAGGGATGCCGTTCCTTATACGCCAGCAGTTCCACCTTTTCTAATGTGCGGTCGATCTCGTCTTTGTTCGGAGCTTTTATGCCAAGCGCGCATTCCGCCGCCACGCTGTCGGTAAAGAGCTGGTGCCCCACATCCTGCATGACCATGTATGCCTTTCCGTCTCAACCGCCGGCTCATCGGTTTTCCGGCCCACAAAACAGTGCCGGAGCTGTTCTTTTTGCAATCCGCAGAGCATTTTGGCGAGGGTCGATTTCCCGGCGCCGTTGACGCCCGCAATGGCGATGATTTCTCCGCGGCTTGCCTGAAAAGAGAGGTTATTCAGTACATTCCGGCCGCCGAGACGGACGCTGATTTTCTGAGCGGAAAGCAATCCATCGGCAGCGATTGTTTTCACACCGCCCGATTCGGATACCGACAGATCCCTGACACGCAGTCCCATTCTGCGAATATCTGCTTCAGGCAGCGCCTTGAACGCTGCAGCCTCCATGTCCGATGCAATCCGGCCATCCTGCATATAAACGACGCGATCCACAATGTCCATCAGATACCAGATGCGGTGCTCTGCGATCAGAATGGTCTTTCCTGATATTTTCGCCCGTTGGATCAAATCAGCCAATTCTCCGATGGCCTTCATGTCGAGATTCGATGATGGCTCGTCAAACACAAGGACATCGGGAGCCGAAGCATACACGCTGGAAAACGCAATCTTCTGCTTCTCGCCGCCGGACAGTTCAAAGATATTTCGACCCCGGAGCTCGCTAAGATGCAACTCCTCCGTAAGTTCATCTAATCGGGAGCGCAGAGCCTCTCGCGGAATGCCCCGATTTTCAAGCCCAAACACGATCTCGCTGTCCGTATCCGTATTGAAAACTGCGTTCGAGGATTCTGAAAAACCGTCCCTACCGCATCCGATAGCGCAGCAATCTCTGTCTCCCGGGTATCCATACCATTTACGTTCACCTGCCCCGAAAGATTGCCGTGGAAGAAATGGGGAATCAGTCCGTTTGCGAGCCGTGTAACTGTTGTTTTTCCACATCCGGACGGTCCGCAAAGCAGCACGCATTCGCCGGACCGAACAACAAGGTTCAAATCAAGGACTCCGCCGTTCCCGCTTTCAGCGTATGTAAAAGAGACATTTTGAAACGATATCATAATCAAAACACCCCTTTCATGCCCGCGTATACCATGCCGGCAACGAGCGCCGCGTAAGCAATTACCACCAGCAAATCAGCAAATGAAAACGCGATTTCCTCTATACAGCTTCTTTCACCTGTGTGCTCAATGCCTCTTGTAATCGCTGCCTGCGTAATCTCGTCCGAAATTCTGGAAGCAGAAACAAGCAGGGGAACATAGACATGCTCCATCGTCTGTATAGGATGGCTAATCAGCCCAGCCGCGGACGCTGATATCCCTCGCAGCGCCATGGCATCCCGTATGGAGGCCCACTCTTCCCGCATGGTCGGGAAATAACGGAGCGTAACGGCAAGAGCAATCGTGAGTCCTTTCGACAATCGGAGCTTTGTGATCGCCGCAAGAAATCTACTTACGCTTGTCGTTGCAATCAGAAAGCTGCCCAGTATAAAACAGGGAAGAAGCTTGCGGATATACACTGCAAACATATAGACGATTCCGCCGAAAGTCACGGGCAGCCTCGGTACGATAAAAAGCTGGATCAGCAGAAGCGCGAGAAAAAATGCTGCGTATTTCAGCATCCTTTTCAGATTGCCGGAAACGCTCAGAAGTACAAGCGGAATCCCCGCAAGCACACACTCCACCGCGATGCTTTTATTCACAAAAACGGAAACGCTTGTGACCGCGAGAATCAGAAGCTTCGTCCGTGGGTCGAGTCTCATTTATACGACCCCTGCTTTTTCAAAGTGTTTTTTCATAAGCTTCTTTCCAATCAGTCCGCCGATGATCGCGCAGACGATCGTCCCGATAATCATTGCGGGGATCGCCCACCAGGTAGCCCCGATCGAATGAATCACTCCTTCAAAGGAGGAGAAGTCGCCTTTATTCTTCATAAAAGCATCAAACTGTGCGGGCATGACAACCATTGGAATATACGCCCCCATCGGCGCAAGCGCCATGACGCAGTAGGCAAGCAGGTTTTTCTTAAAGGATCTGAAATCAGCAGAAGCGCAGATAAAATCCGCAATCAAGCCGAAAACCAGGAAGAATACGGACATCATCCAGAACATTCCCGTAATAAACAGCAAAATCGCCGCGATTACACCGAGAATGGAGAGCGCTCCCTTCTTCGGTATTTTTGCCACATAGAGCATGAAAACTGTCCCCGTAAAGAGCGCCACGATCATTGGCATAAACGGGAAAGTGACCGGCGTCATCTGCGCAACACCGCCAATCACAAACGCCACCACAGAATAGATGAGCGAAAAGATACCAACCGATATAAAGTCCCTTGTTTCCAGCTTCTTCGAATCTGTTTTAAGCATAATAAACGACCTCCAATTTTATATTGTTCAGTTAGAGTACGCTAACTCGCGTGTAAAAAATTAAAGTGCTTGTGTGATTGTGCATTATTCCAGCCGGAGCAAGCCTTTCCAGCCAGAGTTGAAAAACTTTGCAAGCTCCTCAATATACCGCATAGCTTCTTCTTTGGGCATATCATGGGCAATCGTCTCACATACCGCCGTAAAATAGGCGCTGGTAATCATGTGGTGAAGCTGCTTTGTCATTTTCCCGGAGAGCTTTCCTCTTTTGCGGAGAAGTGCGTAGTATTCCTCTGAGCACTCTACCTCCAGTTCCACAAGCTCCTCCAAAAAGTTTGCATAGCGCGTACCTTCCGCCCGGCAGAGGATCAGCTTGAAGGCATCAAAATGGGCGTACATATATTCCACAAAGACGCGCAAATACTCAGTGGACAGCTTCAGGCTGTCCTTCGTCTTTTCCTCGGAGACAAGATCGAAATGGGCGGCCTGTGCGGCTTTGAACTGCTCCAGCAGTCCCTTTGCTGCCCCATCCACAAGATCTTCAAAAAGCGCGGCCTTATCCGGGTAATAGCCGTAGAAGGCGCCCTTCGTGAAGCCCGCCTCTGCGACGATTTTATTCAAAGATGCGTCCTTAAATCCTTTTTCCAGGAATTCTTTTTTCCCAACTTCGAGGATCTTCATTTGAGTCTCTGTACGTTCCATTGGTGCCTCCTGATATACCGACAGTATATACTGCTGGTATATTATAGCCGCACTGAAGGAATCTGTCAAGGGGGTTCGCGTGTGTTCCATTCAGCTCATTCCACGTATCGCCCGATCATAGAACGGCGCATGGATACCCCAAATCTTCTTTTTCATACACTTCCGATCACCGCTTTAGCGACCAGTGACCCCCTCCATCAATTCCCTTGGGGAAATGTTTCTGATCTGCTCCGGCGGGATGCGCGCCGGATATCTGCCCTTTTCCAGAATATCGGTCAGGTACTGATTATCCAGGATCATATCGTCCCGAATGAGCTGCCAATTCGCTTTTTTCCTGTAAAGAATCTTGAAAATCAGAAAATTCACCACCGGCCCTATGACCGGCGCCTGCACGCCAAAGCTCTCTGTATGGCGAAAGCGGCAACCCGTATCGGTCCGCTCTCCCTCAAATGAGATGACGGCAGTTTTTTTATCGCTCTCGAAGGCAAAGGAAAAATGATCCCTGTCCCTTTCCGCCCGAATGATCGTGCCGGTGACGTCATAATCCATGCCCATGACGATTTCATGAAAGCGCACTTTATCTCTGGCTTGAATGCCGCCGCTGAGCAGTTCGCATTCCAAATGCAGCGGACTCCACTTGACGAACTCCTCCTCAAAATGGTCCACCCACCACTCCAGCTTTTCAAAAGGGGCGGCGATCTCTGTTGTTTCGGTCAATGTTACCATATGCTTTTCTCCTTCATCGTGCTTTTTCTCCTTCATCCGCGTCTTTTCCCTGTTTGTGTCCATATATGTCCCGTGCCGGCACGCCGTAAAGCCTATGCTGCACAGGGAGCCCGTAATCATCCACGCCACAAAGCGATAGATGTCGCGCCAATCCCCGCCCGGCAAGCGCCGAAGCCGTTTATCGGGGCTTCCCCTCCTTTTCTTTGTTCAACCTCCAGGTTTCTGCCGTCTCGCTTTTAGTTAGCGCATTCTAACTAATTGGCAGAAGAAACGGCAGACTATTTTATGAGTAGTCTGCCTTGAATCCGCCTTGGTCAGACACCGGCCTTGGCTATCCCAGCGCCACATCCAGTGTCATCAT